>OJQP01000020.1_pt1 | contig 203740 bp, 222 predicted proteins | sample 1598871 | NCBI WGS metagenome assembly OJQP01 (sample SAMN03922520, study PRJEB24848) | human gut metagenome | isolation source: stool sample | host: Homo sapiens | place: Germany | collected 2010-02
AGATGTGTATAAGAGACAGGTGTATTCCACAGCTCATCAGTCATGACCTGCCCCTTAGTTTGCAGCCTGATAAGCTCAATGTTATTATTGAACGCCTCTCCCCCACAGCGTAAATCTTCTGCGCATGAGTAAACGAATTGGATCTCCTGTAAAGTATATACTCTTTTATGAGGGTATACTTTGCGTGCATAGTATATATTTTCTGTTATCATACAAAAATCAACATTGACTATATTCTCTTGCATGTGGGCAACCAGAAAAAAGTCATTGTTAAACTGTTCCATGACGCCTTGAAATACACGGGTAAAATCAGAAAAATCTATTGGATAAGACGGTGCTTCCAAGAAAACGACTATCGCCTGGCCCGAAATCGTCATAATTGGTTTAAAAGACAACTGATAAAAATACTGCTCTATCTTCAAGAAATGAGCAGCCATTTCTCGCTGCGAAAGGTTTTTGCCCGGGAAGTACATGTATGCAATTTTAAGCTGCTTCAAGTTCACATGAAGCGATTTTGCCAAAGTTTGGGCTTCTACCTGATTATTCTGCATAATGGCTTCTGCCAATGAGTCCTCCCCGCTTTTGCTTCCGTCCCACGCTGCAAAGAAGAAGCTTACCACATCAGATACCCAACTTTGCTGTTCCGGGTCTATGGGACCTGAATCAGATACAATTAATAAATACTTAATTTGGGATTTTGCCAGGAAAATTCTCTGATTACTGAAAAACGCCCTTTGTTTATTTCTCTGCTCATATATACCTTTTTTTGCCTCTCTGGCAGCTGTTAACAATTCACTGGTAAAAACTTCATTACCATCTTTATTATATGAAACCTGGTATTTCGGGGAGAAACCTCCATCAAGCAATGCAACCGAAAGTCTTGCGTTCTTACAAAGTATTTCCAACATAGCAAGCTCGCGTTCCTGACCGGCCGGAAGGTTTGCCAGCTCCATCAAAGCTGCATACGAGAGTTTATAACTGGGTTTATCCTTGTTCAATATGCCCTTCATTATCAAGTAAATAACTTCGCTATAAGACCATTTCTGCCGTTCTGGTACCATGAGTATAACGGGAATATTCAACTCATCAGCAGTACGCAGGAAAGGCTCCTCAAAGCCCTGCGGGTGGTCAGGCAAAGGAATTAGAATCAAACCGCTTGCTCCGGCATTCTGCAAAAAGTGCAGGCAGTCACATTGAGTTTCAGTGGTCCAATTAGGCAGCAGACATGACACCATTATTTTATCCTGCAAGAATGGTTCCTTACTGTAAAGATTTCTATAGTGGGTTTCAAACGCATCAGCAATGCCTATTGAAGTGATAATACGACATAGCCCTTCTTCGCCGGCAAGCAGTGTCACATTATTTTGAGGAACTAATGTAAAAATATCTGACACACAAAAACTCATTTGAAAGCCCTCCTATCAAACACTCAGTAAAAACGCCTTTATGGATTTCACATTGCCCGCTAATGGGAGCAATTACAGCTCAATCGCCTCCACCAATTCCTAACTCCGTTTTTATTTCAAACTCTTGGAGTAGCTCGCTTCAAAAGTTTTTCTATACAATCGCGTTTTGCCTCAATGTAAAATGCACTTACTCAAATCATAACATGATAATTTTATCATTCTGCCAAAAAGACTTCAAGATTTTTTGTATTTCCCTATCAGTTCATATATTTCCATGCTCTTAGTTGTTGTATCTATGCACACTCACTTCATCCTAAAAGACTAATAAAAGCTCAAAATTTCGGCTGGCAAGTCAACGACAGCTCACGCTTTAATTGTTTAAAATATACTCAAGCAGTGACGCATGTGTCATCAGAATTATTAATTCCTACAAATTATATGCAACACATAAAAGGAGAGGAGCTGAATGCCATGCGCACTCTATTATTGGAAGAATTAACATGGCCAGAAATCAAAGAAGCTATAGCTAATGGCATCAATACCGTTATCATCTACGGTGGCGCCGTGGAACAGCATGGGCCGCATCTTGCCGAAAGCACAGACACTGTGCGTGCCTACGCCGAGGCCATAGATTTGGCAGAGCGCCTTGGTAATGCGCTAGTAGCACCGGTAATTCGTCCCGGAGTTTCTCTTCCGCATATGGTTTTGCCAGGCAGTATATCCCTGCGCCCCTCAGTATTTAAGGGTATAGTAGAGGACTACATATCGTCATATGTACATCATGGATTTACTCATGTTGTTTTGGCATCTACACATGGCGGAAATATGCCAACTCTTCTACAGGTATTTAATGAAAGCCGAGAAAAATACCCAGATATTCGTTTCGCAATGGGCTATACGATGGCCGAGGTTGGCCCAGTCATTGCAGCCTGCGAGCGAAAAGAGGGCCTTCCACGCGGTACTTGCGGCAGCCATTCCTGTGACTTTGAAACATCTTTGATGCTGCTGAAGAATCCGGAGCTTGTTCACATGGAGTGTGCTGAAAGAGGATGGATAGGCACATTGTCCCCTGAACTCATGGCCAAGATGGATAAGGAGGGCATCACCTCTTTATCTGCCAACGGAATTCTTGGCGATCCCACGGGAGCGACTGCACAGCGCGGCGCCAAATACTTTAAAGCCATGCAAGATCTTCAGGAGCGCTTAATCCGTGAGCAGTTTCACAAATAGACACACTGATTTTCAAAAGCCAACCGCGCAAAGCTATACAAACACTTAAGAAAGAGGGGAAAACAACATGGCAGATAACAGAGCAATTACCAAAGTCAGACCCGAAGAAAAACAATCTGCGGCAAGCTTGGCATTCATTTGGATTGGCGGGATTATAAGTGCTCCTGCCCTAATGATTGGCGCAGCACTAATCAGTGGACTAGACCTTAAAACTAGTATTATTGTTATTTTCATTGGTTTCCTTGCACAGGCCATTTTGATGACGCTTAACGGTATGCAAGCTTCTGACCTTGGTTACCCGGCTCCCGTCCTATTAGGCAAGACTTTTGGCGAAATAGGCTCTCGTTTTATTCTCTCCGGGCTAATCTCTATATTGCAGTTTGTACAGGCCGGTATTCAAGTTGCGGTATGCGGCGGAGCATTTTATGCTGCGTTGGCAAGTTTCGGTATAACCATTTTCCCCGTTTGGGTATATTCCCTCTTCTGGGGATTCCTTATGGTATTGACTGCGGTTTATGGCTACGGATGGATGAAAATTCTCAACTATTTGGCAGTACCGTATCTCATTATAGTTTGCATCTGGGCAACCGCACGTTCTGCACTGGACTATGGAATAGACGCGCTATTCAGCTATCAGCCGGAGAATCCTATGTCATTCGTATCCGGCCTATCAATAGTAATTGGCATGTTGGCCATGGGCACGCTTACAACCACCAATCTCACTCGTTTCTCAAAGTCCAGACTTGCTACCCTTGGCTCTACCTTCCTGGGAATCATTCCAGCCGCGTTGCTGATGCTGACCATGGGCGCCGTCATGTCCCTCACTGCCGGCACATCTGACATAACAGAACTCTTTGTAAAACTAGGCATGCCGGTTCTGGGTGTTTTAGCACTTGTTTTGGCAACTTGGACTACCAATACCACCAATTTCTATATGATGGGGATAAATCTTGTGCGTGTCTTTGCTGCACCGGAGAAAAAACGTGCAATGATTACTGGTATTGCAGGACTCATTTCCACTGTGCTGGCCATATTTGGAGTGCTAAATATTTTCTCATCGTTTATGAGTTTCCTGGCAGCCATATTCCCATCTCTGGCTGGAATTATGATTGCAGACTATTGGGTCATTGGCCGTGGCAAGCCCGAAAGCTTTGGCATAATTCCCGGTATAAATTGGATTGGTGTTGCCGCATGGGTAGTGGGCGCCCTGTTCGGTCTGTTTTTCAAAGCCTTCTGTGCCTCTTTTGTATCCATAATCGTCAGCATCATTGTGTATTGTGTATTCTACTATATTTTCAAATCCAAGCTGCCTGAAACAGTTGATCCAGAGGTCTATGTTGGAAGCGGCGACGATGAATAATTGGTCAGAAATTGCTTGCAATTTGTCTGAAAATATTTGAAAAGGAGATGTTCTTATGGCAAAGGCTACCCCAGAAATGATTCAGATGGTAAATGACATCATGGCCGCCTGCTGCGAAAGAAACGCTCGCAAAATTCAGGCACTGTGTGTCGATGATGAAAACGGAGGCTTTTACTGTGTACATTCCGGTGGAGAAGTCAACAAATCCCTGGATGATTGCATTAAAAGCCTAAGGTTCAAACCGCCTGCGCATGCGCTCGACTGCAAAACTGAGGGTTATTATGACGGCAATTGCGGTTGGTTTTTCACAGTATTCGACGGAGAGTTTCCCGATGGAACTCCTGAAATCATACGCGGAACTACTGTCCTGCGCAAGGTAAATGACGAGTGGAAAGTTGCTTCTGTACACGTTTCGGAGGCTGTTCCCCGCCCTGAGCGCTTCAAGCTCAGCTAAATATGTGATAAATGCCACAACTGGCCATGCGTTCGTTTGCGGCGCATGGCCAGTTCCATCACATTCACGCAGCATAATAAAATATAGTAGGAGATATGTACAATGTCTAGAATACTAAAAAAAATGATATTATCAATATTCTCTACGGCGCAACCCTACTGGGTGCCGGCGGAGGAGGTTCTCTTCAGGATGGCTTAAAGTGCATGCATGACGCTGAAAAACGCCGTGAAATTGCTGTCGAGATGATTAGTCAAGAAGAAATGGAGGATGGATACTATGTAGGCGTTGTGGCCGCTGTGGGCTCACCGGTCGCCTTGAAGCAGCATCCGTTTAGAGATGAAGGTCTCTATGTATATGAGACTCTGAAGCATGCCGCAGCCTTTGAGGGCAAAAATATGAAGTATGTTATGAGTGGAGAAACCGGCGGCTTCAATATGTTCACTCCCATGCTGGTTGCTATGGAAAAAGGTTTGCAAGTAGTAGATGCCGACGGTTGCGGCCGCGCTGTTCCAGGACTTGACGTCACGTTGTTCACTTGCCACGGCGTCTTCTCTAGTCCCTTGGCTCTGGCAACCTGTAAAGGAGATACGGCTGTGGCCTATCTAAATGACCCCCTGGATTTCAGAATGGTTGAAAGCATAGCCAGAAACTTCTGCCAGTGTTACAGCTCCGGAGATACCCAAAACTACCCCATTGCAGCATTCGGTACCTGGCTAGCAAGTAAGGATGATGTCAAAACAAAGCTTGCTAATGGTATGCTATCTTTTTGTGAAACCGTCGGTAAAAAAATAATGGAAGCCAAGGCCATCAGCGGCAATCCTGCTGAGATGATTTCCAGCGTGCTGCCATGCCGTGAACTCTGCCAAGGCACGATCACCAAAAAATCCCTCGAAGTCCGTGATGGCTGGGACTGGGGCTACAACGAGCTGACGCTGGATGACGGCAGCAAATTCACTGTCGCCTTCAAAAATGAAAACATCGTTGCCAAGGATGCAGACGGGAATGTCCTGATTACAGCTCCCGACCAAATTTGCATCATAGACCTCGATACTTATACACCGCTGTCAAACTCTGACACTCAGGAAGGGCAGCACGTGCAGGTTATGGCAATGCCCGTACACGAAAACTGGTGGACAACACCGCTAGGTGTAGAAGTATGGCGCCCTTACTATGAGTGCGTTGGCTATCATGGCGACCCTATACGTTTTTAAGTTAAAGGAGTGTTTAACATGATCAGAATCTTAAATAAAGAAGATATATATGCAATTCTGACTGGCGAGACCCTCCTTGGCGCAGGTGGAGGCGGAAGCCTGGAAGTAGCCACAGACATACTGTCTAAAAGGCTGGCGGACCAACCTGTTTCAGTAAAACTAATAGACGCGGAGAACATCTCAGAAGGAGGCAGCGCATTCACCATAACTCCGTTATATGAAACCACTTCCCTAACAAACAGGAAAGATAAGTTTCTACATGAACCCGAAATAGCTGCCACCTCCATACAGCATTCTGCTTATATGTCTGGTAAGCGTCTGGAGGCCGTCCTGCCAATGGACTGCGGCGCCATCTCGTCCTTAATGTCCATATTGTGCTGCCTGGACAGCAATCTGGCACTGGTAGATGCAGATGGCTGTGGACGAGGCGTTCCCGGAATAGATGTAACTCTATTTGAAAGTGCCGGTATAGCATTTTCCCCGGCAGTACTCTGTGATGACAAGGGAAACGTTGTGCGTATTTATCCCTATCAAGCCACCAGCGGAGCCGCAGCAGCAAATATGTGCCATTATCTATCTGCCGCTTTCGGAAACGTTTCTGCTCTTAGCGCTTGGATTGCCTCTCCTAGAGAGATAAGCGAAAACCTGGTTTTGGGCAGCATAAGCATGGCCAAAATGCTTGGCAGCGCTATACTTGCTGCTAAAATGAACGGAAACTGCGTCTGTGAAGCTATTGAGAAAACAATCCCTGTTCGCACATTGGCAACCGGAAAGGTCGTTGACAGGAGCGACAGTATTATAAAACTCGAAACTATAAACGGAACAGTCTTTAGTGCTGATATTTCTAGTGTAACACTGCGTTTCCGTTGTGGCGACGAAGTTATCGCTGTATGCCCCGAGCCAATAGCCGCCGTTGATCTTGATAAAGGCCTACCTGTCTCAAATGATGAAATTGTTATCGGTCAGCATCTGCGTTATTATGCTTTGCATTTACCAGCGCAGTGGAATGGACGTATTTCGTGCTGGAAAGCTTATCTGTAAACTCACTCTTAACACATATATAGGTATGGCGGCTCACCTGAGCCGCCATACCTATAAACAAGATGTTTTGTTTAAAAGAGCAAAAAAGTACTGAAATTAGTGATTTGTCAAACGAAAAGAAAGAGAGTGACAAAGCTAAATCCTGATCAGAATGGAAGTTGAGCATCTTACTTGGCTCAGCCTTAATTAATAACTGACCTAGTTTTAGCATAGCAGAGGATACGCTTGACAGCGTCGCGCCCTATCTGGAGCCCGGCATGACCACGGTCGGCACCGCACTGAACATCCAGCACATGGCCGCAACTCCCGTCGGTATGAACTGCACCGCCGAGAGCACGCTCATAGAGATTGACCGCCGCCGCCTGGTCTTTGAGATAACCGCCCACGACGACGTCGAAGTAGTCGGCAAGGGCACGCACGAGCGCTTCATCGTAAACAGCGAAAAGTTCGTCAGCAAGTGCAACTCCAAGAAGCCCCAGAACGTCTGACAAAAAAACGCCGCCCACCAGGCGGCGTTTTCCTTTTGGTTAGAACGCATATATACGGCAGCATCCCCGCTCATCGAGCGGGGATGCTGCCATGCCCGGACGTTCTTTTAAAGCTTTCCGTGTTGGACGCAGGCTATTTTCCCCTTCCGGCACGGAGATTTCCGCGCAAGAAGAAAACCCCGGAGCGCTGCTCCGGGGTGGTGGACGATACAGGACTCGAACCTGTGACCCTCCGCACGTCAAGCGGATGCTCATACCAGCTGAGCTAATCGTCCGTATCAAGCCGCTCTCTCGACGGCTTGATTAGTATACTATAGGCAGGACAAATTGTCAAGCACTTTTTTCGCCATTCCGCGCGTTTTTTATAACGCGCGGAATGGCTGCCCTTTCCGGTATCAGCCGCCGGAGGAAAGCACGGAAAAGTGCATGTAGTCGGCGGTGGTGGTCCAGCCGGAGTAACCGTTTTCGGCCGTGCCGCCGCCCCAGCCCCAGCCGTACTTGGCAAACGCACGCACGACACTGCTGTCCGGCGTAATGCAGTACGGGCTGTCGGAATACTTATAGCAGGTGCTGCCGGTTATGGCGGTATAGGGGTCGGTATTCGTGTAGCACTGGAAGTTCTCCACCGGGTTGATATCTATGGCGCAGCCCCAGGAGTGGCGCATGGTGTCGGTATAGCGTGCGCCGCCCAGCGCGTGGATGGGGAACTGCTCGGGGTCGTTGTATATCTCCTCGAAGATGGCCTTGACCTCGTCCGCAACGGCCTTATTTACTTGCAGGTTCCAGGTACGGGTGTACTTGGCGCCGGAGGAGTCTATGTCCCAGGTACGGACCTGTATGGTCACTATGTAGTCGGAGAGGTTGGACTCGCTGCCGTTAAAGTAGGTCTTATTAGCATCGCCGAACAGGATAGTACAGGCCTCTGCGTTGGGATTGCCCCATGCGTCTATCATTCCGCTGGCCTGTGCGCGGTTCGCAAAGGATGTGCTCGGATCCATTGTTGTCGTCTCGCCGCCGTCAGGAGTGTCAGGCAGAGTTACGTCCTCGACATCCTCCACCTCAAGGCGCTCCGCCGGCCAACCCGCACGGACAACCACAGCCGCAGCCTGGGCGCGTGTAAGCGTGGCGTCGCCGTGGAAGGCGCCGTCATCAAAGCCGTCGAGTATGCCCTTTCCGTAGGCCTGGAGCACGCTCTCACGGTACATGCTGGTTATGCTGCTGTAGTCCGCAATGCGGGCTTCCGGGCTGTCCAGGCTCACCGGGTTCTCAGAATAAACGTTGCTGGTAAGATTGCTTATCATAACGCTCATCTCATAGCGCGTAATTGGCTCGTTGAGCGCCTCAGCCGTGCATGGAATATCCAGGCCCCAGAGCACGCCGTAGTCGTTCACAACCTGCCAGTAGGGCTGGGACCAGTGCGTACTGGTGTCCATGCTGCGCGGCGCAAGCTCGCCTATCATGCAGAGCAGCTTTATGAACTCGCCCCGGGTGAGCTGGTCATCCGGGCAATAGGTCGTGGCCGTCTTGCCGTCGATGATACCCCAGCTGGCGCACAAGTTTACATAATCAGCATACCAGGCGTCGTCCGGAACGTCCGTGAAATTCACATCGATAGGGCCGGTGCCGCTTGCGGCGTAGACCGGCAGGCTGGCGCAGAGCAGCGCGGCGGCCAGCACGGCGCAGAACACCCGAATTGCCTTGCTCTTTCTCATATCTTTCCCTCTTCCTCTTTAGTAGTTGAACGTGTGCGGCAAAAGCTCGCGGAGTTTATAGCTCACATATCTGCCTCCGGCCTTGGCGCAGAGCACCTCGATGTCCATGGAGAACTCGCTGAGGAACTGGCGGCAGGCGCCGCAGGGCATGCAGTAGTCCCGGCTCTCTCCCCAAATAGCAATACGTGCGAAGTCGGTGTGGCCCTCGCTGACCGCCTTGACGGCGGCTGTGCGTTCGGCGCAGATGGTGCTGCCCAGGGCCGCATTCTCAACATTGCAGCCGGTAAAAACCGTGCCGTCGGAGCACTCGAGCGCGGCGCCTACCGGAAAGCGCGAATACGGCGAATACGAGTTCTTGGCGGCCTTCTCTGCGATGTCCATAAGTTCTCTGTCTGTCATGAGTTGTCCCCCTCGTCTGAGAATTTGATTGTCCAGTCGCTTATGTTGTAAAACACGTTGGTATTCGTCACTTCCATGCCCGTAATGACGTTCCTGTGGGTTATGACCTCGTGACGCTCGAAGCAAACGGGTATTATGGGCGCGTTCGTGGCGATATAGCGCAGCATGTCCAGGCAGGCGTTGTCGCGCGTGAGGTCGTCCGCAGCCAGGAAAGAGTTTATATAGGTCTGGTAGTTTTCGTCGGTAATCTGGCCGTAGTTGAGCGAGCCGTCCACGGAGAGCAGGCTGCTGAGGTCGAAGTCGCCGCCGAGCTTGACCTCGGCGTAATAGAGGTCGAAGGGTACGTCGGGCTCTCCGTCGGCGTCAGTGTCGTAGAGGTTTATGGCGGACTGATAGTCGGACCAGCTGAGTTCCCTCACGTTCACTGTAAAGCCCAGGCTCTCCAGGTCTTCGGCAAGCTTGTTGCACACGTCGCCCTTGCCGCTGCTCTGGGAGCAAACTATGATATTCAGCTCCGCATCTCTTATGGTGCTGTAGCTGAGGTATTCCAGCTTGCCGTCATTGTCCATGTCGGAAACGCCTGCGTTCGCCAGATAGAGAGCCGCCTGCTGCAGGTTGTAATCCAGCTGAGAGGCCACAGTTTCGTTGTAGAACGGGCTTATTGGCGAGACTGGCAGTGCGCTGGCTATAGCCCCGTCCTGCATCAGCGTGTCTGCGGCATACTCCCTGTCGACTGCCAGGGATATGGCGTAACGGACGCTCGGGTTGCTCACAAGGTCGTTGGCCATGTTGAAGCCGAAATAGTGCATGTTCGTTGTGGTGTAATAGCGTGTTTCGGTGTTGCCGCCGTAGCCGAGGTTTGACGAGCTGGATGTGTCGTTAAGCACAAGATCTATATAGCCGTCCTCAAATGCGGTTATCAGGCTCTCCGTCTGAGCATACTCAGCAAAGTACACCCTGTCCACAGGAAGGCTCTCGCCGTAGCCGGAAAAGGCTTCCACATAATTTGCACCCTCGACGTACATGTACGGTCCGGTGCCCACGGGCCGCGTCTGGTTGGCAGCGCCATCCTTTATAACCGGTACGGTGAGCAGGTAGGGCAAGAGCTGGTTGGCTTTCGTAGTAGAGATGTGGAAGGTAAGGTTGTCCGAGGCACTTGCGCCGTACATCGAGATAAAGCGTCCGGAGTAGCGGGACGTCCTGCGTGCTAGGGATATGGAGTACGCCACGTCATATGCAGTCAGCGTACTGCCGTCGTGCATAGGTATGCCGTCTTTGATTGTAAAAGTCCAGTAAGTGCCATTGGACGAGACGCTGTATTCCTCTATTATGCGGCTTGTGAGCTCGTAGTTCTCGTCCAGCTCGAACACGTTGTCAAAGACCAGCTGGGAAATCAGCAGGTTGTTTATGTCGTCGGTGGCATAGGGGTTGAGACTGGCAGATGAGTTGTAATTGAGCGTAAACACCTCGTCAGCCGCGTCGCCTATCCCCAGCTCCTGGCCTGGCAGCTGACCCACCGGCGCGCTCTCCTCCGCTTCAGGGACGTCCTGGCCGCATGCTGTCAGCAAGAGCATGAGCGCCATGACCAGCGCAATCAATTTAAAACCGTATCTTTTCATACATCGCCTCCGGGCAGTTTACCGAGGCCGCCCTGCGGGTCAGGCCAATTCTATCACCGCGCACTGGCTGCCCCTCAGGGCGCCGTGCTTGGAAGTATAGCGGTGAGACCAGTATTTCTCGTGCTTTTCAAACGTGCACTCGCCGGAGACGGCGATGTGCTCGCGCTTCAGGCCCAAGCTGAGCATGCGGTGCGCAAGCGCCCCGCGCAAGTCGACGTTGAACTTGCCCGCCTTGCGGCCTGTGAATATGTACTCCTCCGCGTCCCGGCCCAGCCAGGCGCGCAGCGCGTCCGGCACATCATTGTCCGTCTCAAAGGCGGCGCAGCCTATGGCCGGGCCTATCGCGGCGCAGATATTTTCCGCCCGGCAGCCGAGAGAGCACATCAGGCGTATCGTCTCACCGATTATATCGCCCACGGAGCTGCGCCAGCCGCAGTGAACGGCTCCCGCCGCGCCGCGCACGGGGTCGTGCAGCAGCACCGGCACGCAGTCGGCGGTAAAGCAGAAGATTGGCAGTCCCGGCGTCACGGTGACGAGGCCGTCGCACTCGGGCCCCTTTCCGGCATCCAAATGGCGCCTGTCCTCCTCGCCTACCAGACGGACAACGGTCCCGTGTACCTGGTGCGTATAGGCGCCGTGAAGCGCATCTATGCCCACGGCCGCGCCCAGGCGACGGTAATTTTCGAGCACATTTGCAGTGTCGTCGCCCCGGTTGAAGCCCAGGTTGAGACTCGCAAAGTCCCCTGACGACACGCCGCCGTACCTCGTGGAAAAGGCGTGGCGCGCTGTTATCACAGGCGCGGTCATGTACACCACGCCGTTCTCCTCATGTTCTGCAAAACTATCCGGCATGTTTTCCCTCCTTTCAGGATGACGGGTTGTCCGGCATACGTCGGATGCTCCGGAGCGCTCAAGGGATTGCAGGGCGGGATGTCCGCGCCGGTGTTTTCCTGAAAAAGCATATCCGACCGGCGTTTGCCGGGAGCTGCATTTCCCTCCATCTGTTGCTTTTGACAACGTTTTTCCGGGTTTTCTCCCACGCACCTCAGATGGTGCAGAATTATGTCCGGTATCACAAGGGCTTTTCTCTTTTCCCGCTCCCCAGAGGGCGCAGTATTCTCGTCTCTGGGGAAGTGCCGCGAGGGAAGCTGTATCTGGTATACTGCGACCAAGCGTCATGAGGCCCTGGTGAAAAAGCACCTTACCCGAGGGCGCAGGATTTTTCGTTCGGGGTAAAATGACGCGAGCGAAGATGTATTAAGATACTTCGAGCGAGCGTCATGAGGCCCTGGGCGAAAAAGGCAAGCCCTTAGTTGTTTTTGCCGCAGCAGTCTTTATACTTCATCGGCAGTCCGTTCGGACGAAGCTTGCCGCAGGGGCAGGGGTCGTTGCGTCCGGGCTTCTTTATCTTCTTGATGGGCTGCTTCTTCTGAGGCTCTCCGCCTACGTTCGCGGCCTGCTGTGTGGCAACGCTCTTGCGCTCGATGGGCTGCTGCTTCGCGATGCGCACGATGAACAGGCGGCGGACGGTCTCCTCGCGGATACCGCGTATCATGGCCTCAAACATCTCGAAGCCCTCGTTCTTGTAGGCGTCGATGGGCTTTGTGTTGCCGTAGCCGCGCAGATTTATGCCGCGGCGCAGCTCGGTCATGGCGTCAAGGTGGTCCATCCAGTACTCGTCGACCACGCGGAGCATGACCACACGCTCGAGCTCGCGCATGATGGGCACGCCGTTGGGCATGTTGCCGAGCTCGGCCTCCTTGGCCTCGTAAAACGCGAAGGCCTTCTCCTCTACCAGTCCGGTGAGCTTGTCGGCCGTCATGCCCTTCACGTCGTCGGGACCCAGGCGTATGTCGCCCGGGCGCAGGAACAGCCTGCCGAAGGGCGCAAGCGTGTCGTTGAGCTGCTTGATGTCAAGCTGCTGCTCGTGGCCGAAGCCGTCGGCTATGGTGGAGGAGATAAACTCCTCTATCATCTTGCGGATGCTGGGCTGAAGGTCCTCGCCGTTGAGCACCTTCTGGCGCTCGGCGTAGATGACGTTGCGCTGCACGTTCATTACGTCGTCGTACTCGAGAACGTTCTTACGGGTCTGGAAGTTGCGGCTCTCGACGGTTTTCTGCGCCTGCTCTATGGCGTTGGTGAGCATCTTCTGGTCAAGCGGGGTGTCGTCGTCTATCTTCAGCGCGTCCATCATGCTCATGACCCGCTCGCTGCCGAAGAGGCGCATGATGTCGTCGGTCATAGCGAGGTAGAAGCGGCTCTCGCCCGGGTCGCCCTGACGGCCGGCGCGGCCGCGCAGCTGGTTGTCTATACGGCGCGACTCGTGCCGCTCCGTGCCGAGGATAAAGAGGCCTCCGACTTCCCTGACCTTCTCCGCCTCGGCGTCGGTTACGGCCTTGTGCTCCGCCATCTTCTCGGCAAAGAGCTTGCGGGCGGCGAGCACGTCCTCATTGTCCGTGTCGGCATAGCCCGTGGCCTCGGCTATGACGTTGTCGTCGTAGCCGGCCTTTTTGAGGTCGTTGCGGGCGAGGTATTCCGCGTTGCCTCCGAGCATGATGTCGGTGCCGCGGCCGGCCATGTTTGTGGCGATGGTCACCGCGCCGAGCTTACCGGCCTGGGCGACTATCTCCGCCTCTCTCTCGTGCTGCTTCGCGTTGAGGACGTTGTGGGGTATGCCCTCCTTCTTGAGCAGCTTGGAGAGATACTCGCTCTTCTCTATGGATATAGTGCCGACCAGCACGGGCTGGCCCTTCTCGTGGCACTCAATTATCTGGCGGATTATTGCGCGGTCCTTGCCCTCCTCGTTCTTATAGACGACGTCTGGCCAGTCCTTGCGGACAACGGGCTTGTTCGTGGGTATCTCCACTATGTCCAGCTCGTAGATGGTCTGGAACTCCTCGGCCTCGGTGAGCGCGGTGCCGGTCATGCCGGACAGCTTGCCGTAGAGGCGGAAGTAGTTCTGGAAGGTTATCGTGGCCAGCGTGCGGTTCTCGCGCTGCACGTCGACGTGCTCCTTGGCCTCAATGGCCTGGTGCAGGCCCTCGCTGTAACGGCGGCCGAGCATGAGACGGCCGGTGAACTCGTCGACAATTATGACCTCGCCGTCCTTGACGACGTAGTCTATATCGCGCTTCATAACGCCGTGGGCTTTCAGAGCCTGGTTTATGTGGTGGGCGAGGGTGGTGTTCTCAAGGTCGGAGAGGTTGTCCAGGTGGAAATAGCTCTCGGCCTTGGCGGTGCCGCGCGCAGTGAGCGTGGCGGTCTTGGCCTTCTCGTCGACTATGTAGTCGGCGTCAATGCCCTCGTCCTCCTCGGCCTTGTCGTCGGTCGAGGCCACGACCAGCCTCTTTAGCGTGCGGACAAAGTCGTCGGCCCTGCGGTACATGTCCGTGCTCTCGTCGCCGCGCCCGGATATAATCAGCGGGGTGCGGGCCTCGTCTATGAGTATGGAGTCCACCTCGTCGACGATGGCAAAGGCGTGGCCGCGCTGCACCATCTGCTGCTTGTAGATGGCCATGTTGTCGCGCAAGTAGTCGAAACCGAGCTCGTTGTTCGTACCGTAAGTGATATCGGCGTTGTAGGCGGCCTTGCGCTCCTCGGCGGAGAGGCCGTGGACGATGAGGCCGACGGTCAGGCCCATAAAACGGTGTACCTTGCCCATCCACTCGCTGTCACGCCGGGCCAGGTAGTCGTTGACGGTGACTATATGCACGCCCTCGCCCGCGATGGCGTTGAGGTAGGCAGGCAGGACGGCGACAAGGGTTTTGCCTTCGCCGGTCTTCATCTCGGCTATGCGGCCCTGATGGAGCACAATGCCGCCGATGAGCTGGACTCGGAAGGGCTTCATGCCCAAAACGCGCCACGACGCCTCGCGCACGGCCGCAAAGGCCTCCGGCAGCAGGTCGTCCAAATCCTCGCCGTCTGCATAGCGCTGCTTGAACTCCGCGGTCTTGGCCTTGAGCTCCTCGTCGGACAGGGCCTGCATCTGCGGCTCCAGCGCCTCTATCTTGTTAACAATAGGGTTTATTCTCTTCAACTCGTGGTCGCTGTGCGTACCAAAAAGCTTGCTCATGATCCCCATATTGTGGCTTACCTCCACTCTTGCTAATGCTTTAACCTAAGAACTATACCATACAATTATGAACAAAAAAAGAGAAAACGCCATTTCCCTTAAAAATTCTATTTGCCGACAGCGTCCGCATGGTGTATTATATCACTGTTGGTCAAGAAAGAGAGAGGGGTTTGCATGAAAAAAATAGGCTTTGACAACGACAAATATGTCCGTCTCCAGTCGGAAAAGATACGCGAGCGCATAAACCGTTTCGGCGGCAAGCTCTACCTCGAGTTCGGCGGCAAGCTGTTCGACGACTACCACGCCTCCCGCGTCCTGCCCGGCTTCCAGCCCGACAGTAAGGTCAAGATGCTGCTCGAGATGAAGGACGAGGCCGAAATAGTCATCGTAATCTCCGCCGACGACATGGAGCGCTCCAAGCGCCGCGGCGACCTCGGCATCACCTACGACGAGGACGCGCTCCGCCTGATAGACGCCTTCCGCTCCATCGGCCTCTATGTCGGCAGCGTGAGCATCACGCACTACCGCGGCCAGGCTGCGGCGGATGTGTTCCGCAAGCGGCTCGAGGCGCTGAAGGTGCCCGTTTACATGCAGCACTGGATACCTGATTACCCGTCAAACCTTTCGCTTATCGTCTCCGACGACGGCTTCGGCAAGAACGACTACATAGAGACGAGCCGCCGCCTCGTCGTCGTCACCGCTCCCGGCCCCGGCAGCGGCAAGATGGCCTGCTGCCTCTCGCAGCTCTATCACGAGCACAAGCGCGGCGTAAAGGCCGGATACGCCAAGTTTGAGACCTTCCCCATCTGGAATCTCCCGCTCAAGCACCCCGTAAACCTCGCCTACGAGGCCGCGACCGCCGACCTCGACGACGTGAACATGATAGACCCCTTCCACCTTGAACACTACGGTGAAACCACCGTGAACTACAACCGCGACGTGGAAATCTTCCCGGTGCTCAACGCGATGTTCGAACGCATATACGGCGAGAGCCCATACAAGAGCCCCACGGACATGGGCGTCAACATGGCTGGATTCTGCATCACCGACGACGCCGTCTGCCGTGAAGCCAGCACCCGTGAGGTGATACGGCGCTATTTCAACGCCGCATGCGCCTACCGTCAGGGCCTCAACGAGCAGACCGAGGTGTACAAGGAAGAACTGCTTATGAACCAGCTCGGCGTCAAGCCCGACACCATGCCTGTAGTCCCCGCTTCGCTCGAGCGCGCCGAGGAAACCGGCGCCCCCGCCGTGGCCATGGAGATGCCCGACGGCAAGATAGTCACCGGCAAGACCTCCTCCCTGCTCGGAGCCTCCAGCGCCTGCCTGCTCAACGCGCTCAAATACCTGGGCGGCATACCGAACGACATCACGCTCATCGCGCCCAGCATCATCGAGCCCATACAGCATCTGAAGGTTGAGCACATGGGCAACCACAACCCGCGGCTGCACACGGACGAGGTGCTCATAGCCCTGTCCATCTGCGCCGTCACGGACCCCAACGCGGAGAAGGCCATGGACGCCCTCGCCTCCCTCGCGGGCTGCGACGTGCACTCTTCCGTCATCCTCTCCCGCGTTGACGAGAACGTGTTCCAGCGTCTGGGCATGTACCTCACCTGCGAACCGCACTACCAGACGAAAAAGCTCTACCACGGCAAGAAATAAATAATACGGCTCAGGGGTTCTCATTTCCCCCTGAGCCGCCGTTTTGAGGTCAAATATGAGTGCTCTGCGTGAAGTTAACATAAAATATGACATGCCCACAGCCGGCCAGGCCGTCAAGCGCACGACCTTTGAGATTGAGAATGCACGCCGTCTCGGTCTCAAGTGCGTCAAGATAGTCCACGGCTACGGCTCTCACGGCAAGGGCGGGAAGATACGGGTTGAAGTGCGCGCGTATCTGGAGCGAATGAAGCGCCAGGGGCGAATAAAGGACTATATACCCGGAGAGCGCTTTTCCATCTTTGACGAGGCCACCCGCGCGGCCTTCGCGAAATGCGATGAGCTGCGCCGCGACAGCGACCTGGAGCGCGCGAATAACGGAGTGACGATAATAGTCATATGAAGGTGACATACATGGTTTGCGACACGATACTAAAGCTTATAGGCCAGGCGGATGATGCGATACGCGAGCAGCGCTATGACGACCTGATGGAGTTTTACACCGACGATGCGGTGCTGGTCGTGCGGCCCGGCAAGGAGGCTCACGGCAAGGACGAGATAAAGAGGGCTTTCATGGCTATAGCCGGTTATTTTAACGGCTATGTGTCGCCGCGCCAGGGCAATATGGTCATGCTTGAGGCCGGCGACACGGTGCTCGTCCTCTCGCAGACATTTGTGGACGCCGACAGGAAGCCGGACAGTGAGTATCCCAGCGAGCGCCGCGCGACATATGTGTACCGCAACGTGGGCGGCCGCTGGCTCTGCGCAGTGGACAATTCCTACGGCACGAGCCTGCTTGAGCAGTAACAGCATTTTATCTCAACTACCCGTTGACAACCGCCGCTGAAAATGTTAAACTATCATGGCACGCGGGTGTAGTTCAATGGTAGAACACCAGCCTTCCAAGCTGGATACGAGGGTTCGATTCCCTTCACCCGCTCCACGTCGCTGCGGACGACATATCGTTCGCAGCGACTTTTTGCAAAAGTCACTTCTCACTCATTCTGTCGCAGCTCCTTTCAGCTTCAAAACCCATGGTTTTGAAGCTGATTTTTGCTTTTTGGCAAGCGTCACATCGCTTGCCCTTCCTCTCAAAAGGAACCGGACGCGAATTACGTCCCTATCAGGCCCCATGCGTCGGCTCCCGTACTCTGGGCATACAGCCGCGCCCCGTGTTCTGACACGCCATTGTCTGAGGCGCGTCTATTGCGGTGACAGTGTAATCCCTTTGCATTTTACCCCGCCTCTCCTGAGCGCATTCTAACAGAACGCTGCGCTTTTGCAAGCGAAAACGCCCCGGACCTGCCGGGGCGTTTTTTCACTCCGCCGCCTGCTCGTGCTCGGCGATGTGCATATACTCGTCGTAGGTGCACATGCGGTCCGTAATGGAGCCGTCGGCGTTTATCTCTATTATCCGGTTGGCCACGGTCTGCGTGAGCTGGTGGTCGTGGCTGGAGAAGATGACGTTGTGCTCAAAGGCGGCCAGGCCGTTGTTCAGCGCCGCGATGCTCTCGAGGTCGAGGTGGTTCGTGGGCTGGTCGAGCAGCAGCACGCTCGCGCCGGAGAGCATGAGCTTGCTTATCATGCACCTCACGCGCTCGCCGCCCGAGAGGACGTTCACTGGCTTGTACACCTCGTCGCCGGAGAAGAGCATGCGCCCCAGGAACTGGCGCAGATAGCTCTCGCGCTTGTCCTCGGAGAACTGGCGCATCCAGTCCATGATGGACAGCTCGCAGCCCTCGAAATAGGCGCTGTTGTCGCGCGGCATGTAGCCCTGAGTGGTGGAGACGCCCCACTTGATGTTGCCGGAATCCGGCTCCTCCTCACCCATGAGCAGCTTGAAGAGCATGGTCACGGCCAGCTCATTGCGTCCTATCACCGCAATCTTATCGCCCTTGTTCATGATGAAGTTTACGTCCTTGAGCAAGGTCACGCCGTCCACAGTCTTGGTGAGGTCGGTTACGAAAAGCCTGTCTTTGCCGGGCTCACGCGCGGCCTTGAAGCCGACCCACGGGTAGCGCCTGCTCGACGCAGGCAGCTCCTCAATGGTGAGCTTGTCGAGCAGCTTGCGGCGGGAAGTCGCCTGACGGGACTTGGAGCGGTTTGCAGCGAAGCGCCGGATGAAGGCTTCAAGCTCTGCAATCTTCTGCGAGGCCTTCTTGTTCTGGTCCTTAATGAGCTTCTGCATCAGCTGGCTGGACTCGTACCAGAAATCGTAGTTACCGACGTACATCTTAATCTTGCCGTAGTCGATGTCGACGATGTGTGTACACACGTTGTTGAGGAAGTATCGGTCGTGGCTGACGACGAGCACGGTGCCCTCGTAGTCCATGAGGAAGTCCTCGAGCCACACGACGCTCTGCAAATCCAGGTTGTTCGTTGGCTCGTCGAGCAGCACGATGTCCGGTTTGCCGAAAAGCGCCTGCGCAAGCAGCACCTTGACCTTGAGCCTGCCGTCGAGATCTGCCATAAGGGTGTAGTGGTACTGCGTGTCAACGCCCAGGCCGTTGAGTATCCTGCCCGCGTCGCTCTCGGCCTCCCAGCCGCCCATCTCGGCGAACTCCTCCTCGAGCTCGCTGGCGCGGATGCCGTCCTCGTCGGTGAAATCCGGCTTTTCGTATATGGCGTCCTTCTCCTTGCCGATGTCATATAGACGCTTGTTGCCCATGATGACCGTGTCCATGACGCTGTACTCGTCGTACATGCCCTGGTTCTGCTTGAGGACGCTCATACGGGCCTTCGGGTCTATATACACGTTGCCCGAAGTGCTCTCGACCTCTCCCGACAGCACGCGCAGGAACGTGCTCTTGCCCGCGCCGTTGGCGCCTATTATGCCGTAGCAGTTGCCGGAAGTGAACTGCAAATCGGCGTTCTGGAACAACACCTGGCCACCGAACTGTACGCTCAGGTTGTCAACTGTTATCATTGCACCCATGTCTACACTCCTAAAATCAGTCTGTTGGTTCCGGCCCCACATCCAGGCCGATGCCCTCTGCGACAAAGCGGGCGTAGCCCACCGCGCCGTCGGGCGTGAGGTGTATGCCGTCGTCCGAGCGTATCCAGCTCGTGTGCTCTGGTGCGACGGCGCTCCAATCGAGCACATGGAGGTTGTCATATTCCTCGTCGAGCTCCCAGATGAGGTCGTTCGTCTCATCCTGCCACTCCAGGTACCTGCCGTAGCAGGTAACCCAGTAGATAGTCCGGTCCTCGCCGAGGAAGTCCAGCACGCGCTCTCCCTCCTCTATCGGGAAGGGGCTGTTCGAGCCGAGGCCGATGACTACGGTGTCGTGAATCTCACCGGCGGCTTCCATATCGTACAGTATGTCCATGGCCTCGACGAGCTGACGCCCCTCTTTAGCGTTCACCACGCAGCCGGGGATGTACTCGTAAAGCGCCTCTTCGGCGGCGACCATGATGGAATCGCCTATCAGCGTGACTTCGTCCGGCACAGCCCTCTCCGTGGGCTCCACGGACGGCTCTGCGGTGGGTTCCGGCGCTTCCGTTACGGGCTGCACGCTGGGCGCGTCTGGGTCAGGCAGCCCATCCGAGGGCGCGGAGTCATGCCCTGTGACCACCAGCACGATGGCCAGGACTATCACAACAGCCACGAGGCCGATGATTGCGGCCAATTTCCAGTTTGAGTTTCTCATATATCGACCTCCGGCGCAATATCATACTACGTTTTGGCGTGGAAAGCAAGGCAAAAGCGGCGCCTTAACGGCAAAAACGCGGGGCCTTTGCCCCGCGTTTTTGGGAAAACCGTATTATCCGCCCATCGTCCGCGTCGCCCTGAGCAGCATGGCGGCGAGCTGGGCGCGGGTCACGGAACCCTGTGGGTCGAGCCTGCCTCCGTCGGTGCCGGAGATTATGCCGTACTCCGCGCACCAGCGCATGGCGTCGAGCGCCCAGGAGCTGACGGAAGCGGCGTCCGGGAAGCCGTCCAGGGCGTCTGCCGGGCTGGGCGCGGCGTCATTGGAGTACTCCATGAACCTGTAGAGCATGACGGCGAGCTGCTCGCGCGTGAGCTGGGCCGATGGCTCGAAGGTCTCGGCCGCCGTGCCGTCGGCAATTTTATTCAGCCTCGCCCAGTAGACCGGCACGGCGTACCAGCTCCCGGCGTCCACGTCGGCGTAGGGGTAGCCCCAGTCGGAGGCGGGCATATCCGGCTCACCGGCAACGCGCCAGATGGTCGTGACGGCCATGGCACGGGTAACGGGAACGTCCGGCGCGAAGCTCACGTCGCTCACGCCTTCCATCCAGCCTTTGACGTAGACGGAGAACACGTCGTCGTAGAACCAGTCGCCGCTGCCGACGTCGGAAAAGCTCAGCTTCTGGTCCGGCTTGGCCGTGACCGTCACCGTCTCCGCCGCGCTCACATCCTGCGCCGCGGTCGTGGTGTAATACCCGCGTCCGGAGAAGGTGAATCTATACGTCCCGGGTGCGAGGTAGTAATCGCCGTAGTCGTCCGGCTCGTAGGCACGCCCGGCGGTGTCCGTGACGCGCACGGCAAGCCCCTCCGGCTCCGACTGCGCGCGCACAAGCGTCAGGCTCTCGCCCTCGCCGCTCACGGAACGTATCTTGCCTCGGTTGACCAGCGAGCCCTCGTTTGAGATAGCTGCGGCTATCGTGACGCCCTCGCGCACGTCGAGCGTGACGCCGCTCTTGACCGTGCCGCCGGTGGTGCAGTCAAGCATGGCGTACACCGTGTCGCCGCTCACAGCCGCGCGGAGCGCCGCGTCCAGCGTAGGATAGAACTTATCGCCGATGCGCGCGACGCAGGGCCAGACGGGCCGGGCGCTGCCCTCCGGCGTGAAGTCACCGTTGAAGCCGGGGGCTACGCCGCCGCGATAGGCATAGCTGTAATAATAGGCGTCGTGCTCCGCGTCATACTTGCGGTACTCGTAGAGCCCCGCGCCGGTGAAGGTGAAGTCGCGCACGGCGTTGCCGTTCTCCACGCTGACGCTCATGGCGCAGAAGGTGTCGGCGAAGCCGCAGTTTATCACGCTGAGCTTGCAGCCGGAGCAGTCGGGCGCAATTGCCGTGCCGTAGAGCCAGCCGCTGAAATCGCAGTCGTGCACGCTGAGCACGCACTTGCTCCCGCTCTTGAGCGTGACGGCGGCGTCCCGCCCGTCGACGGCGGCAAAATCTATGCCCTGCACCCCGGCTGTGGAGCCGGGAGCCGCGTCTCCCAGCTCAAAGGCCAGCGCGCCGGTGAATTTGACCTCGCCCTCGCCGCGCAGGGTGACGGGCGTTCTCACCGTCAAAATTCCGCCCTCCGGCGCGTATTCGCCGGGCTCAAGCGTTATCACGTCCCCGGCCGAGGCCGCGTCCAGCGCCTCGCGGAGCTCGTCCATATTAGCAGCCCGCAGCCCCTCCCCATCGGCCAGCGCCGACGGCAGGAGCGCACACATGAGCGCAAGCGCCAGCAGTACGGATAGCAGCTTTTTCATTGGTATACCTCCCCGCAGTGGTTATGCAGCTTACAGGCCTGCGGCCTTTTCAGCACTCTGGTGTATTTTTGACGAATTAAACTCATTTTAGTTTCACAGGGAAGAAAAAAATGGGCCGCATATAACGGCCCGTTTCAAAATTCGCCGGGATGCGGAAAATGGGCCGCGAGACGCGGCCCATTCCCTATATGGAGACGGCGAACCGGCTCCAAGCTGCTGGTATCATAAATCAAAATATTCGTTGCAGAAGCGCATCAGCATCGCGGCGAGCTGGGCGCGGGTGGCGTTGCCCTGCGGGGTCAGGTAACCGGTGCTGGTGCCGTTGACTATGCCCTCGGCGCAGGCCCACTGCAGGGCCTCGAAGGCGTATTCGCTGACCTGGTTCACGTCGTAGTAGCTGAGTATGTTGGCGGTCAGCGAGGTGTTGAAGCCGCGATACCTGGCGTAGCGGTACAGCATCGTCGCAAACTGCTCGCGGGTCACCGGCGCGTTGGGGTCAAAGGTCGCGGCGCCGGTGCCGTTGACGATGTTGTTCTTGGCGGCCCAGGCGATGGCGTCCGCGTACCAGGCGTTGGAGGCCACATCGGTGAAGCCGCTGCCGTAGCTCACGGCGGGCTCGCCGGACATGCGGTAGAGTATCTGGACCACCATGGCGCGGGTCGCGGTGGCGTCAGGCGCGAACTGGTAGCTGTTGATGCCCTCCATCAGGCCGTACCTGTACGCGAAGCTGACGTACTCGTAGAACCAGTCGGCCAGGCGCACGTCGGTAAACGGCGTCACCGTGCGGATGAACTCCGCGTCGACGGTCACGCGCACGCCCGGCATGGAGAAGCGGTACACGTTGTCGCGCACATGCTCAACCTTGACCGTGTTGCCGCTCGGGCGGGTTACGGTGAGGTTGTAGAGCCTGTAGCCGACGTCGGGGTCAACAGTTATGTAAACCCATTCGCCCTCCTCGGCGTACACCGTGTCGACGCTGACATCGCCGTGCAGGATGCTGCTGTCGACGTACACGCGGTACTCGCTCGGCGCGGCGGCAAAGTCGGCGTCGATTATGTACTGCTCACCGGGCTTCATACGGAAGTAGAAAACTCCGTTGTCCCACGTGCCGTAGTCTATCGCGCCATAGCCAACGCGGTAAATCGTCAGGTCATCGAGGTAATAGCCATTATTGGGGTCAACGTAAACAGCAACCCATCCGTGGCTAAGATAATTAAAAGAGACATCGCCGTGGCTGGTCGGCCAGACTACAACCCTCTCGCTCTGGGTAAGCGTTACTTCGATAGTATCCCCGGCATCTGCCAGATCAATGTTGCCCGTGACTGCGCCGAAGCCATATGCTGAAACTTTGTAGGTGTAATTTTTATCAGCTTCAAGCCAATACTGTCCGTTCCTGTCAGGATTTACAGCATTGCCGGCGCTGTCAGTGACGACTACATTAGCCCAGTACGGCTTCACGTCGAACTTGACGGTGTAGTAAACCGGCTCGGGATCGGGCTCTGGTTCAGGCTCGGGCTCTGTAACAGTCCAGCCAGTAATGGTTCCTTTATTAGTAACGTTTTCTTTGGGGCTTACATTACCTGTTACAGTTACACCAACAGGAACTATTAGTTTTACTCCCGCCGGTACAGTAAAGTCTCCAGAAACATTGTCACACAAGGTTACAGTTTTGCCATCGGCTGCAGCATTTAGAGCAGAATTCAAATCAGAATAAACGGTTTTTGTCTGATCAGTTCCTTCAATATATGCAACTCCCATGGTGCTTATATCGTTGGTATAATATACTCTTCCCGTTGAGTCTCCTGCGTAGCAAGCTTTTTCGTAACCCGTAAGGCCTGTTATCTCTCCACCATAAAGTGAGATTGAAACATTTGTCACATAAGCGTTTGTCAAATCAAGCTTGCCGCTTTCGACGAGAACATTGGCATCAAGCACAACGTTTTCAAGCTTGACAGTTTCGTCAGCCGGCGCAACAATTTTAATACTCCCTCGAAGAGCATATTCATTGCCGTCAGCAGATTTTATAGTAACTTCCTTGCTGATTGTAAAATCGTTTTCCGTTAGCGCAATGTCGTTGGTCAATATGACAGTGCCGCCACTTGAAACAGCGGTCTTAAAATCACCTTCCGACATTTCCCCTCCGTCTGCAAATGCCATCATGGGCAGCATGCCCACGACGAGGCAGAGGGACAGAAGGACTGCCAATAGTTTTTTCATTTCAAAATACCTCCCTAAATTAATTGTTGTCCCGTATGTGGGACGAGTAATATTCGGTTTTGTTCCAGCAGCTGTTGCAAATATAGTACAAGTTTGTTACACCTCCCCGAGAATGGTTGTAACATGAGGACGTTTGTCAAAAACGCCAAATTTCAACTTTGCGCTAACTTCCGTTTTTAATGATTCTACCACAGCCCGCAAGATATGGCAACTGTTTTGTGAGGGTTAAAGGCTCAAAAAACGCCCGCTTGACCAAAAACGGTCAAACGGGCGAATTCGGAACGGTTATTCAATTACCAGCCGGGGGTATCAGTTCACTCCCGCGCCGTAAACGGTGATGCTGTCGCTCACGCCGAACAGGGTGGCGGTGATGGTCGAGCTGCCGTTGCCTACGACGGTCAGGGTGCAGGTCGTGCCGTTGGGCGTGACCGTGATGATGCTCTCATCGCTGCTCGTCCACTCAATATACTGCGAGAGGTCGGTGGTCGTCGCCGGGTAAATGCTGAGCGTGATGACCTGCGTCTCGCTGCCCCAGGTCGCGCTCGGGTTCATGGCGAACTCCGTAGCGGCCGCTCCGTTGACGTATATGTCTATGCTGTCAACGGTCGGGGTCGGCGTCGGCACAGGCGTGGGCGACGGCGTCGGCGTGGCGGGCAGGTTGCTGACGGGCGGCACGGTGGTCACGGGGCCGCTGTCTGTTGAGCCGTTGAGGCTGATGCTGACGAGCACGACAACGGCCAGGATGACGGCGAGCAGAAGTATGCCGCCGAACACAAGCTGCCAGCGGGCATTGTTCGCGGCGCGCTCTCCGGCGCCGGTGCCGGGGTCGGTGCTGCCGCTCGTGGCGGGCACACGATCGCTCTGCTTAACGCGCCGGGTACCGCAGTAGGGGCAGCGTCCGCGCAGCCCGGAATACTGCCGTCCGCAGCGGCGACAGGTGACACGAGGAATGAAACCCATAAGAGTCCCTCCGTTCTGGGAAGAGTAATCAAGCTTAAATACGCGTTTTAACACGCATAAAACGCTAACATAATATTACTCTTTTCCGTTCAATTCGTCAACTCAATTTTCACTTGCTGCGCGTTTTTTGCGTCGACAAATACATTCACTCCCCCACCGGCGGCATTTTTACAGGCAAATTCCCAGCACAATGTCTCCACTCCGCCGTCCGAGCGGGCCAGCACGAGCCGCTCCCCCTCAACGCTCAGCGAGGACGGAACGGCGGCCCTCGCGGCCCCAGCGTCTATATCCGCGGCCAGGTTTGTCCGCTGCGTGTGGTACATAATATAGTTGTGCGCGTTGTAGGAGCAGACTTCGCCCGTCGCGGCGTCCACCTCCACCTCGATGCTGTCCGGCAGGAGCAGCACGCCGTCCGCCTCGGGCGCCAGCGTGAGGTCGTACAGCCCCGCGCGCTCGACGCTCTCGACCGTCACGAAGCTGTCCGTGAACAGGCCGCCGAGCAGCGCGAGCGCGGTCTCCTCGGCTTTCTCCGAGCTGACGCCCGCCGTCCCGCCGCTGCACGAGCCGGACAGCGTAGCCACAACGCCGCCGTTTTCCGTCACCGTGATATACCTCGCGCCGTTTTCAAGCTCCTGCACGAAGCCGTACACGGCGTACACGCCCTCGCTGCGCCCGGTGGGCTCCAGCTGTCCTGGCTCAACGCCCAGGAACTGCGCCGCTATCCCGCGCGCTTCGTCCTCGCTCACGCTCTCCAGCCCGGCCGTGTACGCCGCCTCCGGCTTCATCGAAGCGGCCGAGTAGCGCCCGGCGTAGTCCAGCTCCGGGAAGTCGTCGAGGGCGGCGTCCAGCGCCGCCAGCTCGCTGCCCACGGTGCCCGTGACGCCGTCCGCGCCCACGGCGCCGTATTCGTCCATGGTCAGGTCTCCCGCGTCCAGCGCGGCGAAGATGCCGCCGGCCTGCGTCGAGATATTGCTTATCGCCTCGCTGAGCGCAGCCAGGTTTTCAAGCTCCTCCCCGGTCGGCATGCGCCCCTTCGCCGCTTGCCCCGAGAGGTAGAGCGCGTAGTCGCCCGCGCCGTTCAAATACTGCGAAAGCAGCTCCAGCTCCTGCGTCGAGTACGGCATTGCGGAGAGCGCGGTAACGGCCCCGGCGGCGTTCGCCGCGGCCTTGGCGCAGAGCGTGCTCACAAGCGCGGCGTTCGTGGCGTACTGGCTTTCGCGCAGCGCCTCGTCGAACTCCGCCACAGCGCCGGTAAACTGGCTCACCGCGCCGGAGCTGTACGCCGAAGTTACGGAGCGCTCGCCGTTCAGGTTCGAGTCTAGCGTCCAGGCGTAGACGCCCACGCCGATAATGATTGCGGCCATTATGCCAAATATCGTAAACGCAACAGATTTCTTCACGAAAAACACCTCCGGTGGTAGTATGACCACCGGAGGTGCGGATATTGCTGTAAGGTGTTGGGAATAGCCGCATTGTTGATTTTATCCCGCACACTTGGTATAATTAAATTGAGGTGATAAAGATGCCGGTACTGAGCATGTTCTTCGGTATAATCGTCAGGATGTACCGTGAAACCGGCGGGAAGCACAATGTCCCGCACATCCACGCCGAATACTCAGGGGCAGAGGTTGTCGTGTCACTCGACGGCAGGGTTCTAGAGGGCGAGAGCAATTTCCCGAAAAACAAGCTGAAAATGCTTGAGGTCTGGATGGACATCCACCGCGAGGAACTCGAGGCCAACTGGAGCCTGCTGTCCCAGGGCGAGCAGTTTTTCCGCATCGACCCGCTCAAGTAAGGAGGGAACCATGCTTCAACCCAAGCTTATATCTGTCGAACCGCTGCCGGGGCACCGTCTCCGGCTCAGGTATGAGACCGGCGAGACCAAATTCTTCGACGTCACCCCGTACATGAGCGGCCCGTGGTACGGTGAGCTCAGGAATCCGGACTACTTCCGCACGGTTCACCTGGTTTCCGGCGGTTCCGGTATCGAGTGGGGGCACGGCCAGGACATAGCCCCCCACGAGCTCTACGACTTAAGCAAAAACATGTAAAAAACTCCGGCGTATCGCCGGAGTTTTTTATTATCTCACCCCAGTTTTGCTATTGCCGCGTCTATACGGCGCAGGGCTTCGTCGCGGCCGAGTATGCGGGTTATCTCGACGGCGCCGCCGGGGGTGACCTGCGTGCCGGAGACGGCGATGCGCTCCGGCCACATGACTGCGGCGTTCTTCACGCCCTCGGCCTCGGCTATGGCCTTCATGGCCTCGAGTATGGCCTCGTCGTTCCACTCGCAGCCCTCGAGCGCGGTGCGGCAGAGCTCCAGGAAGTGCTTCGAGCTCTCGAGCGTGCTCTTGCTCTTCTTGTTGACAAAGAGCTCGGCGCCGTACTCGGGCAGCTCGTCGAAGAAGCCGAGCTTGCCGGGTATGTCCGTGAGCACCTCCGTGCGCTGCTGGAGCAGCGCGGCTATGGCTGCGGGGTCGATGTCCGGGTTCTTCACGGCCTGGCGGATATACGGCTCGGCGACGTGCGCGAAATCCTCGCTGCTCATCGCGCGGATGTACTCGGCGTTGAACCAGCGGAGCTTCTCGATGTCAAATATGGCCGGGCTCTTGCTGAGGCCCTTGGTGTCGAATATCTCCTCGAGCTCATGGAGCGAATAGACCTCGCGCTCGCCTCGCGGCGACCAGCCGAGCAGCGCGACGTAGTTTACGATGGCGCTCGTGAGGTAGCCCTGCTCCTTCAAATCCTCGTAGCTCGGGTCGCCGTGGCGCTTGCTCATCTTGTTGTGCGCGTCGCGCATGACGGGCGAGCAGTGGATGTAGGTCGGCACGTCCCAGCCGAAGCCCTCGTAGAGCAGGTTGTACTTCGGCGCGCTGGACAGGTACTCGGTGCCGCGCACGACGTGGGTGATGCCCATCAGGTGGTCATCGATGACGTTGGCGAAGTTGTAGGTCGGCAGGCCGTCGCTCTTCATAAGCACCTGGTCGTCCAGATCGGCATTGGGCGCCGTGATGTCGCCGAAAATCTCGTCGCGGAAGGTGGTGGAGCCCTCCTCGGGTATGCGCTGACGGATAACGAAGCTCTCACCGGCAGCAGCGCGCGCGTCGCTCTCTTCACGGCTCAGGCTGCGGCAGGGGTCCGCCGTCTTGGTGAAATCGCCCTCGGGCTTGTCCTCGTGCTCGGTATGGGAGCAAAAGCAGCGGTAGGCGTGGCCGCGCTCCATCAGCAGCTCGGCGTACTCCATGTACAGGCCGCGCCGCTCCGTCTGGATGTACGGGCCGACGGGGCCTCCGACGTCGGGTCCCTCGTCGTGGCTGAGGCCGCACTCGGCCAGCGTGCGGTAGATGACGTCCACCGCACCCTCTACCAGGCGGCCCTGGTCGGTGTCCTCGATGCGCAGTATGAACTTGCCCTTGTTCGCGCGGGCGATGAGGTAAGTGTACAGCGCCGTGCGCAGGTTGCCGACGTGCATGTAGCCCGTGGGGCTGGGGGCAAAGCGCGTGCGCACCTCGCCGCGCGGGATGCGCGACTCCATATCTTCAAACCATTTTGCGTCCTTCAATGTTATCCCTCTCGACAAAGTATTGCCTTTTGGCTCCCACTATATTATATTTAAGGCCCCGCTTTGTCAAGGTTCCATTGCATTTGTATCGAACATGTGATAGAATACGTCCAGATATGCCCTATGTCCAAATTGTGGACTATCTATTCTGGATTCAGGAGGAATGGAAAATGATTTCTGAGAGAATGGCCAAAATGGCCGCGGGCGGCAGCGCCATCCGCGCCATGTTTGAGGAAGGCAAGCGTCTCGCCAAGGAATACGGTGCGGAGAACGTCTTTGACTTCTCCATCGGCAACCCCTACTTTGCTCCCCCGGAGGCCGTGAAAAACGCTATAGTAGATATCATCACCAACGAGGACCCGATGTATGTCCACGGCTATCCTGCCAACGCCGGTTATCCCGAGGTCCGCAAGGCCGTCGCCGACTCGCTCAACGCGCGCTTCGGCACCAAATACGACGAGAACAACATCATCATGACCGTCGGCGCGGCCGGCGGCCTGTGCGACGTAATGCACACCCTGCTCAATCCGGACGACGAGGTCATCTGCATCAGCCCGTACTTCTTCGAGTACAACAACTACATCACCACCCCCGGTGGCAAGGTTGTGGTCGTTCCCGCCAGCGAGAGCGAGGGCTTCGTCCCCGACGTAGAGGCCATCTCCAAGGCCATCACCCCCAGGACCAAGGCCGTAATCCTGAACAACCCCAACAACCCGACCGGCGTCGTCTATCCGGCCGAGCTGCTGCGCAAGTACTCCGACATGCTGCTCGAGAAGGGCAAGGAGTACGGTACCGTAATTTACACCGTCTCGGACGAGCCCTACCGCGAGCTGGTCTATGACGGAGTCGAGGTGCCCTGGATGCCCAACTGCGTCGCCAACAGCATCGTCTGCTACTCCTGGTCGAAGAGCCTGTCCCTCCCCGGCGAGCGTATCGGCTACATTGTCATTCCCAGCGAGATAGCCGACGGCCAGCTCATCTTCGACGCCGCCGTGGTCGCCAACCGCATGCTCGGTTTCGTCAACGCGCCCAGCCTGATGCAGCTCGTCGTGGCCCGCTGCCTGAACGAGAGCACCGCCATAGACAAGTACGACGCCAACCGCAAGTTGCTCTACAACGGCCTGCACGAGCTGGGCTTTGAGTGCGCTTACCCCGCCGGTGCCTTCTACATGTGGGTCAAGACCCCCATTGAGGAACGCGAGTTTATAGCCAGGGCCAAGGCCTACAACCTGCTGCTCGTACCCGGCAGCAACTTCGGAACTCCCGGCTACGTCCGCCTCGCCTACTGCGTCAGCGGCGACATGATAAAGCGCAGCATGACCGCCTTCGCCAAGCTCGCCGAAGAGTGCGGCCTGAAGAAGTAATCTCATACGCACCGCAGGGCGGGCTTTATGCCCGCCCGGGCGTTCGTCTGGGCAGGAGCGCCGCAGCCGCCCGTCCATCGCGCCGAGCGCGGCGGGCTTCGCGCCCCTGCAAATTTGCGGCCGGGCCGCTACGAATTGAAATTTAGAAGAGGATATAAGTCATGGAAGAAAAGAAAGTCGACGAAAGAAAGATAATGTTCTCGGGCATTCAGCCCAGCGGCGATTTAACGCTCGGCTCCTACATGGGCGCCATAAAGAACTGGGTTGAAATGATAGACGACTACAACGCCTATTACTGCATCGTGGACATGCACGCCATCACTGTGCGCCAGGTACCCGCCGATTTGCGCCGCCGCACCATGGAGCAGCTCGCCCAGTACATCGCCTGCGGCCTGGACCCGAACAAGGTCACACTGTTCATCCAGAGCCACAACCCTGCCCACGCGGAGCTCGGCTGGGTGCTCAACTGCTACACCATGTTCGGCGAGCTCTCCCGCATGACGCAGTTCAAGGACAAGAGCGCCAAGCACGCCGACAACATAAACGGCGGCCTGTTCACCTACCCCGCGCTCATGGCTGCGGACATCCTGCTCTATCAGGCGGACTTCGTCCCCGTCGGCGACGACCAGAAGCAGCACGTCGAGCTCACGCGCGACGTCGCCATCCGCTTCAACAACGTATACGGCGAGACTTTCAAGGTTCCCCAGGCCTATATTCCCCGCGTGGGCGCGCGCATCATGAGCCTCCAGGACCCCACCAGCAAGATGTCCAAGTCCGACAAGGACCCGAACGGCTGCGTCCACCTGCTCGAAAAGCCCGAGGACATCATGCGCAAGTTCAAACGCGCCGTCACGGACTCCGACACCAGCGAGAACTGCGTGCGCTTTGACCCCGAAAACAAGCCCGGCGTCGCCAACCTCATGCAGATTTACTCCTCCGCCACCGGCGAGAGCTTTGAGCAGATTGAGGCCGACTTCACCGGCAAGGGCTACGGCGCGTTCAAGACCGCCGTCGGCGAGGCCGTCGTTGAGATGCTCCGCCCCATCCAGGAGGAGACACACCGCATACTCAAGGACAAGGCCTACCTCGAGAGCGTCTACCGCATGGGCGCCGAGAAGGCCTCCCGCGACGCCTACCGCACCCTGCGCAAGGTGTACAAGAAGCTCGGCTTCGTTGCCAGATAAGCGCAGGGCAACGCCCTATCCAGGCGTATACGTCCGGTATCCGCGGGGATTATTTCCCCGCGGCGCGCCGGCCTGTCTGCCCGGCCCGGCCGGGCACAGCATCATTGCCAATATCCGCCGCCGAGGAAGCGGCCTTTGGTTGTAGGAGTGTATCAGATATATGTTGCTCAATTTGGAGCTGTGGGTCCGGATACTGCTGGCCGTCGCCATAGCCTTTGCCATAAGCTTTGCCGCCGTACCGGTGGTCAAAACCTTCGCCACTAAAGTCGGCGCTATAGATATTCCCGACGGCAAACGCCGCGTCCATGACCACCCCATACCGCGCATGGGCGGGCTTGCAATATTCCTCGGCTTCCTGCTGAGCGTGGTGCTGTTTGCAGATATCACCCGCCAGGTGCGCGGGATACTCATAGGCTCGGTCCTGATAGTGGCCTGCGGCGCTATAGACGACGTCGTAAACCTGCGCGCGTGGATAAAGCTGCTCGTACAGGTCGCCGCCGCGGTCATAGCCGTGGCTCACGGCGTGGTGATAGAGTTCTTCTCTAACCCGAACATATTCTCGGACAACGAGCTGCTCGTGCTCGGCTGGCTCTCCATACCGGTCACCGTACTCTGGATAGTCGGTATCACCAACAGCGTCAACCTCATCGACGGGCTGGACGGCCTCGCCGTCGGCGTGAGCACAATTGCGAGCGTGACCATGTTCGTCGTGGCGCTGCTTGTCAGCGAGGGCAATGTGGCGCTGCTGCTGGCCGCCCTTATGGGCGCCTGTCTCGGCTTCATGCCCTACAACCTGAATCCCGCCAAAATCTTCATGGGCGACACAGGCGCGCTGCTGCTTGGATATGTCCTCAGCACGGTCTCCGTCGTGGGCATGTTCAAGACCTACGCCCTGGTGACCTTTGTCGTACCCATACTGGCGCTGTTTCTGCCTCTTTTCGACACCACCTGCTCCTTCTTCAGGCGAATACTCCGCGGCCAGAGCCCGATGCACCCCGACCGCGGCCACCTGCATCACCGCCTCATCGACATGGGCCTGAGCCAGAAGCAAGCCGTGGCGATACTGTACTCCGTCTCCGCCATTCTCGGCCTGTGCGCCGTGGTGCTGGCGACGGACGGCGCGCTTCGCACCTGGCTCATAGTCGTCGCCGCGCTCGCCGCCGTGGCGATAGGCTGGTACATCGAAAAGACGCTGCGCGGGCACAAGTACCACCCTCCCGTCGACCCCAACCTCGACGGCGTGGAGGAGCAGCACGACGTATTCCACCACAAGGAGAAACACGATGGCGAAGCTTAAAGTCATGAGCATATTCGGCACGCGCCCCGAGGCCATAAAAATGGCTCCGCTGGTGCTGGAGTTGTCGCGCCGCGAGGGCATAGAGAGCCTCGTGTGCGTCACGGCGCAGCACCGCGAGATGCTTGACAGCGTGCTGGACATATTCGGCATCAGCCCGAAGTATGACCTCAACATAATGAAAAGCTCGCAGAGCCTCTCCGATATCACCTCAAAAGTTCTCGACGGCCTGGGTTCCGTCCTCAGCGAAGCCAGGCCGGAGCTGGTGCTCGTCCACGGCGACACCACCACGACCTTCGCCGCGGCCCTCGCCGCGTTTTACGCAAAGACGGGCTGCGGACACGTTGAGGCCGGGCTGCGCACCTTCGACCGCTGGTCGCCATATCCCGAGGAGATGAACCGCCGTCTCGCCGGGCAGCTCTGTACGCTGCACTTCGCCCCAACCGCGCGCAACGCCGAAAACCTGCGCCGCGAGGGCGTGGAGGGCGGCATTTTTGTCACCGGGAACACGGTTATAGACGCGCTTGGCTACACCGCCCACGGCGAGGGCTTCGAGTCGCCAGAGCTGTGCGCGCTGAATCTCACCGGCCGCCGCGTCGTCACGCTCACCTGCCACCGCCGTGAAAACTACGGCGAACCTATGGCGCGCATCTTCGCCGCCGTCAGGCAGATAGCCCTTGCCTACCCCGACGTCCTCTTTGTCTACCCCGTGCATCTGAGTCCCACCGTGCGCAGCGCGGCGCACGCCGGGCTTGACGGCGTGGAGAACATCGTGCTCATCGAGCCGCTCTCCGCCGTAGACATGCACCGCCTGATCGCCCGGAGCTACATGGTCATGACCGACTCCGGCGGCATTCAGGAGGAGGCCCCGGCGCTGGGCAAGCCCGTACTCGTCCTGCGCAGCGAGACAGAGCGCCCCGAGGCCGTGGAGGCCGGGACGGTCGAAATTGCCGGTACGCACACAGACGAGATTGTCGCCCTGGCCCGCGAGCTCCTGGACGACAGCGCAAAATACGAGCGTATGGCCCACGCGGTAAACCCCTACGGCGACGGCCGCGCCTCAGAGCGCATAGCGGACGCCATAGAGTTCAGCTTTGGCCTGCGCGCCGCACCGCCGGTGGAGTTCAGCCCGATATGAAACGACGCTCTACCCTGCTGATAATAGTGCTGCTGGTGCTGACGGCAGCCGTCATAGTATACGCGCTGTTCTTCATGGGTCAGGACGCCGAAACAGAGCACGTCGCCCTGCCCACGGGCGGTCAGGACAGCGGCGTAGAGGCCTCCTCGCCCAATGAACAGACGGTGGTCGAGATTACGCCGGAAAACGTCCAGTCCGTGCTTGCCGAGCTCAGCCGGGCTGAAAACTACTCCTGCACCGAGACCATAGAGGATCACTGGCTCGATGGCAGCACCTCCAACGTGCTGCAAATCTGGGTGTCCAACGGCCGCACCTGCGTCCGCTCCTCTGTCGGCGGCAGTATGCGCAATGTGCTCATCTCAGACGGCATGCTGTACATCTGGCTCGACTCCGTGTCGCAGCTGTACGCCGAGCCATACGACGGCAACGCCGACCCCTGGATGCGCTCGCTCACCTATGAGGACGTGCTCGAGCTCCCCGCCGAGGACATCCTCTCCGCCGGGTATCAGCAGTATTCTGGCGCAGAGTGCATCTATGTCGAGTACATAGACGGCTCAGATACTTATGTAAACCGAATCTACGTCTCCGTCTCCACCGGTCTGCTTATGGGCGCAGAGGCCTATGAGGACAACGTCCTCATCTACCGCATGTATGTCTCGGACCTTGAGCTGAGCACTCCCGATGAGAGTATTTTTGTACCCCCCGACTACCCTGTGACGGGCTAAAACAGGAGCAGAGCCGCCAGCACAATCAGCAGCTGTTTGTCCCCGCTCTCGCGGTACATCAGGTATACGACTGCGAGCAGGAGCAAATCCTCGGTCTCCAGCCTGGACAGCCGTCCCGAGAGGGAGCCGCCGAAGTTTCCGAGAAGCTTTCCGAGCGGGTCGTCTTTGTTCTGCGGCGGGCGCATGTGTCCGCCGCCCTGCGGCGGCCTTCTTGACGGAGTCGGCCCCGGGCGACGGACGTTTTGCGGCGGGCGCGGCGCGCTTTGCTCCGGGCGCTCTGTCCTTTCGGGACCGTGCGTCTGCTGGACATCAGCATGCTCCGCAGGTCCAGACGGACGAGGCTGCTCAGCGGGCGAGCTCTCCTGCTCGAAGGGCTCCGGGAGGCGGATGAAGCGTCCCGTGTTCCCCTGGTAGCGGTTATACATCGCCATCACCCCCGATGTCGGCAAACTCTCCAGCCAGGCGCGCCAGCGAAGCCAGGCGCGCTATTTTTATTGCCCTGTCCAGCCGCGCCCGGCGCTCTTCGGACAGGAAGGGGCGCAGCGCCGCCAGCAGCGCCGTCTCATCAGAGCGCAGCGAGTTGCCGCGCAGTAGCTGCTTCGCCCGCTGCAGCAGGTTCTCGTCGTCCGCTTCCGCGCGGGCGTGGCCGTCCTCCTCTCCGCCGCCGAAAAGCGACTTGGCCATATCCGATATTTTACTCATCGCCTCCGGGTCGGAGAGTATCGCTCCGAGCTTATCTTCGAGGCCGTCCAACCGCTCCCCCTCCCTTCCGCGTCATTTCATCGCGTCCCCCAGCATCTGCGCCAGGCGCTTGCCCTCTCCGGTGGAGAGTACGCGCTTCAGTATTGTGCGAAGGGACGCCTCGTCGCCGGACTGAGCCGCGCGCATGAGCTCAGCGTCGGAAAACAGCTCTCCCAGAGCCTTTGCCTCGGCTGTCTGCGACAGCGCGTCGAGCTTGGAGCGCGTACCGGTATCCAGTTTCCCCGCCAGCTTTTCAATGTCCATACTATCCCCTCCACGGCAGTATATGCCCGGAGCGTTCAGGAGGTGCGCAAAATGCGCATTGCAGTTTTTTCAGACACCCACGGCCGCACCGAGCTGCTTGAAAACGCGGTGCGCCGCACAAGCCCGGATATACTCGTCCACCTCGGCGACCATATCCGAGACAGCCGCGTGCTGAGCGCGGCCTTCCCCGACATCCCGCTCTACGCCGTGCCGGGCAACTGCGACTTTGCAAGCCGCGAGCAGGACACGCTGGAATTCTTCGCCGGGCCGGTCAAGGTCTTTGCCACGCACGGGCACCGGTATTACGTCAAGAGCACGATGGACTCGCTCCTGAACGCCGCGCACTTCTCCGGCGCAAAGCTCGTGCTATACGGACACACGCACATCGCGCACATCGATTACCCCGCCGGCATGACCGTCGTGAACCCCGGCTCATCAGGCCTGGGCGCCGAGCCGAGCTTCGCGCAGATAGATATCTCAGACGGCGGAGGCGTCGCGGCCAGAATACTGCCAATGCTGCCGAAGGACAGGTATATGTAAAAAGCCCCGCACAAAACGGGGCTTTTCAGGCTTAAAGCCAAGCCTTTAGCTATATTCCTATCCCCGAAAAACAGGGCTCAACAGCACAGCAAGCCGCCAAACCACTCTTCTTACCGGCATCACGGCCACGGCCGTGATGCCGGTTTTTGTCCCGTAAAGCACGAGGCGCCCTCCGGTCCCGGCTGCGGCCATAATTTTTATTTCAGGGCGAGAGTTTCTGTGTGAAATGCGCCTATATAGGCAGAGGGGCTACCACGCGGGCAGCTCTCGGCAATGCTCTAACGCTACGCACAACACAAGGGATGTGACGTGAGCATCGGCGAGAGCAAGAATATCCTCAGCTGCAGCGACTTCGCGTCGATCAGCGAGTACAAGGTAAGCGCGATGCAGTGGGCCTACGGCGAGGGCCTGATAACCGGCGTGGCCTAGTCCACGCTCGAGCCCCAGGACACGTCCCCCGCGCCCAGGCCGCCGCCATGCTGATGCGCTTCCCAGAGGGCTGAGCTATGATTAAAAGGGGCCGGTTCATACCGACCCCTGCATATGTTGAAGCCGCCCGGCGCAGCTGCGCCGGGCGGCAAGCTCTTTATACCACTTGCGCTTTTATGAGGTTGGTGCTGCCCGCGCGCCCTATCGGCACACCGGCCGTAATGACAACCATCTGGCCGCTCTCTACCGCGCCCTCCCTGAGCGCGCACTGTACGCACATGGAGAAGAGCCTGTCGGTGGAGTCGACGTATCCGGCCAGGAGCGGCTTCACACCCCAGGACACGGCCAGCTGCCTGCGCGCCCGCTCCGTGGTCGTCAGAGCCACGATGGGACAGGCCGGGCGGAAGCGGGATATCATCCTCGCCGTGTGGCCCGTCTGTGTGGGCGTGAGTATGGCGTCGGCCTCCAGGTCCATAGCCGTCTGGCAGCATGTGTGGGTTACGGCGTCGTTTATGGAACGGCCCGGCTGGTACTCGAAGCGGCGGAAGCGGCCCCAGTAATCCGTAGCCTGCTCCGCAGCATTTATTGTGTCCACCATTGTCTGCACAGCCTCGAGGGGGTACTTGCCCGAAGCTGTCTCACCTGACAGCATGACGCAGCTGGTGCCGTCAAACACGGCGTTGGCCACGTCAGACACCTCCGCGCGGGTCGGACGCGGATTGCGAATCATAGAGTCGAGCATCTGCGTTGCGGTGATAACCGGCTTGCCTGCCATGCTCGTCTCCTTTATCATGCGCTTCTGAAGTATGGGCACCTCATAGGCAGGAATCTCGACGCCGAGGTCGCCGCGGGCGACCATCAGGCCGTCGCTGGCCGCGATTATCTCAGCGAGGTTGTCGACGCCCTCACGGTTCTCTATCTTGGAGATTATGCGTATGTGCTCGCCGCCGTACTCCTTCAGGCAGGCGCGGATGTCCTGTACATCCGAGGCCTTGCGCACAAAGGAGGCCGCCACGAAGTCGAAGTCCTGTTCGACAGCGAAGCGCAGATCCTCCCTGTCCTTGTCCGTAAGGGACGGCAGGTGAATCGGCACTCCGGGTATGTTGATGCTCTTGTTGCTGGACAGCGGGCCGCCCGTGACCACGCTGCACCTGATGTCCTGTCCGGAGATATCCTCTACGCGCAGCTCAATGAGGCCGTCGTCGATGAGGACGCGGCAGCCGGGGTGCAGCTCCTTGTGCAGGTCGCAGTAGGTGACGGAGACCATCCCGCCGTCGCCGGGCACATCCCGGGTAGTCAGCGTGAACGACTCACCCTCGGCGAGCGTTACGGGCCCCGTCTCAAAAGTTTTGATTCGTATCTCGGGACCCTTGGTGTCCAATATGGTGGCCACCGCAGCCCCCAGCTCGTCCCTGACGCGTTTTACCTTCGTCAGCGTGGCCAGGTGGCTCTCATGCGTCCCGTGGGAAAAGTTAAAACGCGCGGCGTCCATGCCGGTGAGCATCAAAGCGCGCAGCTTCTCTTCATCGTCAACCGACGGTCCCATCGTGCAGATTATCTTTGTCTTTCTCAAGGGATGTCCCTCCCAAATAAAAGTTCGTTATTTATTATACAAGAAACTTCCCCTGCATACAAGTGAAGATTGAAGCATTGTTGTGTAAAATTCAACGGTCTCATCTTTTGAATTCAGATAAGTGGTGCGAAATGAGCGGGCGATATGCAGTCCGCGACAATGTGGAACATCGCAGCACTATAGATGCCGTCCTTCAGATTCGCAGCCAAAACCAAACCGGAGCCCAGCGGAGCGGGTCCGGTTTGGAAAGGAGGAGCGACGGAATGAGCGAGCGATGACTTTTTGTAAAAAAGTCGCTGCGAACGATATGTCGTCCGCGACGACGTGGTTGCGATTTTGGAAAGAAGTGCAGCAGAATGAGCGCGACCTGACTTTTTTCAGGATGAATAAAAGTCAGGGCAAGCGATGTGACGCTTGCCAAAAAGCAAAAATCAGCTTCAAAACCATGGGTTTTGAAGCTGAAAGGAGCTGCGACAGAATGAGTGAGAAGTGACTTTTGCAAAAAGTCGCTGCGAACGATATGTCGTCCGCAGCGACGTGGTGACCCAGCGGGGATTCGAACCCCGGACACCCTGCTTAAAAGGCAGGTGCTCTGCCTACTGAGCTACTGGGTCATATATTAAATGAATGAATTTGGCACCCTCGCTGCCAAAAAAACGAAAAGAGGCGCGACGTAATGACTGAGCTTCCCCACCCACATAATTCTGCAAAATTGAATCCACCGGATTCAATTTTGAGAGGAGGTGCAAGGAAGCGAGCGCAGTTTTCGGCATCAGCCTTCGGCTTATGCCGGAAACGGAGACGAGCGGACTTTGCACCGACGACGTGGCTGGGATGGCAGGACTCGAACCTACAATATCAGAGTCAAAGTCTGGTGTGTTACCGTTACACTACATCCCACCGCGACTGTGAATAGAGGCCGGCAGGAAGCCGGCCTCCTCTTTCTGGGGTGGGAGATGGGGCTCGAACCCACGACACCCGGAACCACAATCCGGTGCTCATACCAACTGAGCTACACCCACCATTGTATGGAGCCTGCCATTGGCACGCCAGGAGGGACTCGAACCCCCGGCCTACTGCTTAGAAGGCAGTTGCTCTATCCTGCTGAGCTACTGGCGCGTATACACATCTGCTGCCGCAAAGACAGTCTGCGTCTATTCCGCAGCGCGGGCACTATCCCAAATTGCCGCCAGGCCTTCTAAACCAGCCGCCCGAAGAGGAACAAAGCAGTTTTGAACACCGGGCGCAGGCACTGCGCCGCCAAAAGCTTTGTTAGTTTAACATTTCCACGCGCGTTTGTCAAGAGCTATCCGGCCCTTTAGCGAGTTTTTTCTTCTATTTTTTCCTCAGCGCGCTTTGACCTGCCGGAACGGCCGCTTCCAAAGCCAGTGAGCCGTCCAGCACAGCGCCCGGCCAAGCGCAGAGACAAGCCTCACCAGCTCGCGAAGCACCCCGCCGCCGCGCAGCAGCGCTTTCACACTCACCGCCCCTTTCACATATAGATATGCTTATCTTACCCACCGTGGTTATGGGGCAAAGCGCAAAGTTTTCGCAATGACGCAAATGCGCCGGGCTGTGCTGCCCGGCGCATTGGTTGTATTCAAGCTTTTCCTCCGCTCGACGCGGCCCGGCTTGCCTCAAGGCGGCGCATATATCTGCTCAGCACTATGGAGGCGATGATAGCCAGCAGGAGCTCGGCCACTGTCTGAGCGTATGCCAGCCCGTACAGCGGGAAGATCATATTCAGCAGTATAAGCGCCGGAATCTCAAACACTATCTTCCTGAGTATGGCAAACACAAGGCTGTAGGAGCCCTTGCCCGTGGCCTGGAACACGTTCACAGCGCGGAAGTCGATACACATAAACGGCTGTGCGAGCGTCAGTCCCACGAGGAAGTGCCGCCCGTACTCCACAACAGCCTCTTTGTCCATAAACAGCCTGACGAAGAAGCTCGGGAAGGCACAGTACACCGCCGTGACAACCGCCATCACAGCCAGGCTTATAATCAGCGTCAGTCTTATGGCGTCCTTCATGCGCTTGATATTGCCGCTTGAGAAGTTGTAGCCGATGAGCGGCATGACGCCCTGCGAAAAGCCCATGACCGCATACATCGGCACCTGGGCCAGCTTCTGGCAAATGCCCATGGCCGCGATGGCATCCGCACCGTAAGGGTGCGTCAGGTTGTTGAGCAAGGTCATGCCGGTGACGTTCAGCAAATTCTGTATCGCCGCAGGCACGCCGACGCCGCAGACGCTCCTGACTATCCGGCCCTCGAAGCTGAGCTTCTTCGGGTTCACGCAGACGTAGGTTTTCCCGCGCCGCACCGCGAGCAGGACGAAGAAATATCCGCAGGCGACACAGTTGGAGATGAAGGTCGCCAGTCCTGCACCCGCAGCCCCCATGCCGAAGCCCCACGGCATGATGAATATGGGGTCGAGCGCCATGTTGAGTATGCAGCCGGTCATTGTACCTATGCTTGCGTGTACGGCGCTGCCCTCCGAGCGCACCAGGTAGGCCATGACAACGTTCAATATCGTCGGCGCCGCGCCGAGGCACACCGTCCAGAACATGTACTCGTTCGTCGCAGCCCTTGTCGTCTCGTCAGCGCCCAGCAGTGTGAGCAGCGGGGCGCGGAACACGAAGCACAGGATGCCGAAGAGCAGCCCGCAGAAGAGCGAGCAGTAGAAGCCGAAGGCGCTGCTCTTGGCAACCGTGTCGTAATCCTTGCAGCCCAGAGCCCGGCTCATGAGGCTGGACGAGCCGACGCCGAAAAGGTTGTTCACCGCGTTGAAGGCCAGCATCACGGGTGCGGCCAGGGTGACTGCGGCGTTCTGTACCGAGTCGTTCAGCAGGCTGACGAAGAAGGTGTCCGCAAGATTGTATATAACGGTGACCAGCGAGCTGATGACGGTGGGTACGGCCAGCGAGGCCACCGCCCTGCCCAGTGGCGCCGACTCAAACAGATACGTCTTTCTGTCCATTTCCTGCAATTTTCTACATCTCCACCCGGCTGAAAGGCCGGCCCAACAGCTGCGTAGGACCGGCCTTTAGCCTATCTTTTCTTGAGCAATATATTATCACGCCCCTCTCCGCGTTACAACAACTTAAGAAAAAGTTCACACTCTGTTCACGATGAGCCGCTCAAAGTGCGAGTAGCAGCGCCGCTGCCGCGGCAATGACCACGGCCAAAGCAATGAGCCACGGCACGGCGCGCCGGAACCTGCAGCGCAGCCCGGGCCGCTGCGTGGGAGGGCGCGGGGACGGCTCTGCCTGCGCGGCCTCCATGGCCTCGCGCAGGAGCTCGCTCTCGCTCACGGAGCACTCGCCGCGCACTATGAATATGGCCTGCTCAAAGGCCCCGCCGTCGGGCTGAGGGACTATGACTATCCGCCGGGCTGTCCCGCGCACTGTACCCCGGCGCCCCAACCTCGGCGCGCTCATGCCCTGGCGTCCACACGCACGGCGAGCACGGTCATGTCGTCGCCCTCGCCCATCTCTTCGCACGCTCTGCGCAGCACAGTGCGGGCCAGGGCCTTCATGTCCCGGCCGTCGCAATCGGCAAGGATGCTCCTGAGCCAGCCGTCCTGAGCTCCGGAAACCACCCCGTCGGAGGCGATGACCGCCACGCTCTCGGGGTGCAGGTGCATGTGCACCATGTCGGGCTTGGCCCCCTCCCCCGCCGTCATACCGGCCGCCAGGCTCTCGCAGTCTATGCGCCGCACGCTCTTACCACTGCGCACATAGCTCGGCGCGGCCCCGTACTTGTAGAAGCTGGCTTCGCCCGTGAAGAGGTCAATGTACATCAGGTCCACCGTGGCGTAGCCCCACTCGTCACCGTTGCGCAGGAGCATGACGCTGTTGAGTATCTTCATCGCCACGGCCGGGTCTACGCCGCTCCTGAGGAAGCGCTCGAGTATGGCGACGGCCTCACAGCTCTCCCCCGCCGCGTCCTCGCCGGAGCCCATGCCGTCGGAGAGTATGACGCACAGCGCGCCCGCATCGGTCTTGAAATACGTCCCCCGGTCGCCGCTCACGCGCTCTCCCGGCTTCTTGAGCGCCGCTATGCCCACGCTGGCGCAGAGCGGTTCCGCCTCCAGCAGCGTCAGCCTGCCCTCGGCGCCGTCGCAGGGAGTGCACAGCCTGACGCCCAGCACCGCCGAGAGCCTGTCCAGCCATGACGGGTCCTTCGTCAGCGCGCCGAGCCTGCCGGACTCTATGACCGCGCGCAGGCGGCCCGTGGAATCCCTGAACACAGCCGCGTCGGCCTCGATGTCAAGCGTACGCAGATAGCGCATCAGACGCCTCTCTGCGAGCGGGTCGGCCCCGTTCAGGCTGCCCAGCTCGTGCGAAACCTGGCTGAGTATCTCGGCAAAGTCGCGGTACTGCCCCCAGGCGGCGGCGCGGCCCTCCTTGAGCCGCTCGCGGTACTGCGCCCTGTAGGCCAGAGCGCGCAGCTCCCCGTTTACCGCCGCGACAAAGGCCGGCATGTTTACGCAGCGTATTCGGAACCACTCGGGCACGTCGCCCTCTTCCAGCCTGCCGCGCTCATTCATCGCCGCCGTCGCGCTGTTCAGAGCATCCAGCGTCTCCATGTAGCCTGATACCCAGCACTCGCCACGCTTGGCACATTTGGCGCAGGCAGCGCCCGCCGCGCGGTCGAACACGCGCGCCACATCGTTGTCGTTCACATACTCCGCGCCCCTCTGGGCCACGGCGCAGACGTCCATATAGGCGCGGGCTATGCCCTCCACCCGCCTTGAGGCGTACTTCCTGAGGCCGCTCTCGCCTACTCCGGGCGCCAGCGGCGTGACCAGTGCGCCCGCCTGAGTCAGTACGCCCGAGGGGATGAGCATAAACACCACGCTGGCCGCGAAGGCCTCGAAGAGAGGCGGCCAGTTGACCAGCTCCAGGCCCGAGACGTAAACCGCCAGGGCGTCGGAGACAACAAAGACAGATAGGAAGGCCAGGCGTCCGAAGCGGGAAAACACACCGGCGCACAGCGCCGAGAAGGCCCACGCCATCGTATAGAGCCCCGCCGTGCCGGCTGAGGCGTCCATCGCCAGGCCGAAGGCCGTGCCAGCCGCCGCTCCCGCGAATGAGCCGCCCTTGAGCGAGGCCGTCATAACCACCAGCAGTGCAAGTACGCGCCCAAGGCTCACAACGCCCATGAACTGGATGCGAGCCAGGCTCATCAGCGCGCAGGCCGCAAGGATGGCCACCGCGGCGTCATGCCTTTTGCCGGCCAGCTCCGTCAGAGCGCGCCTGGGTGAAAGAGCCTCGTGGAAGAAAAAAGCCCCTCCGGCGCACAGCGCGCTCTCGGACACGATGCCCGGCAGCTCGTCCAGCAGTGAAAGTCCCGCCGCCGCGCAGCCCAGCAGGCCAGTTGCGGCCATGACCAGCCCCGCCGTCAGCGGGGCCGCCCAGGGCAGACGCGACCACTTCGCATCCTGAAAGATGAACAGCAGCGTAAACACCACCACGCAGCCCGCCGCGTAGCGTATGCCCCACTCCAGCGGCCCGGTCACCAGATAGCCCAGCGCCGCTCCCGCGAGCGTAGACGCCCCATTCAGCCCTCCCGGCACCGCCGCGACCGCCGCAGCGCCGAAGGGCGCCAGCTTCCCCATGAGCTGTCCCGCCGACATAAGGAAGCCGCCCAGAAAATGTCCCATCGCCAGGGCCGAAACCCCCGCCAGATTCACATGGACCCTATCGGCCCGCTCTGCCCTGTCCTTGACCGCCATAACGCTTTCCTCCGTGCGTAAAGAGTTTACATAAATTATAGGTTCTTCACTTATGAAAACCCTGTCACTCGGCGCTGTAATATCCGATGTCTTTACGGGGAAAACGCGCACCGCCCTGTTGGAAAGCTGTTGATAAGCTGTGGGCGGGGAAATTGCTCACATTTCGCCATATTTTACTTGGCAATAATTAACTTTAACTTGGTGCAAAACAGCGCGCCCATTGCGGACGCGCTGTTGTACATACGGGTTTATTCTACAATGTCCTCGCCTATCTTGTATACGTCTCCGGCGCCGACGGTGAGTATGACGTCGCCGGGCCTGGCCGTGGCGCGCAGGCTGTTCTCTATCTCCCCGAAGTTGTCGAAGAAGAGGCTGCCCGGAATCTGGCGGGCCAAATCCGCGGAGGAAATCTGGAGCGTGTTGGTCTCCCTGGCGGCGTATATCTCCGCGAGGTAGGTTACGTCGGGGCGGCCCAGCTGCTCTATGAAGTCATCGAATAGCGCGGCCGTGCGCGTATAGGTGTGCGGCTGGAACACCAGGATGGTGCGCTTGTAGCCAAGCGGCTCCACCGCGTCCAGAAGGGCCTTGAGCTCTCCGGGGTGGTGGGCATAGTCGTCGTAGATGTCCGCGCCGTTAAACTTGCCCTTGAACTCGAAGCGCCTGCCCGCGCCGCTGAAGCCCGCGAGGCCGTACTTGACGGCGTTGGGCCGCACGCCCAGGCAGATGCAGGCCGCGGTGGCGGCGAGGGCGTTCTTGACGTTGTGGATGCCTGGCACATGCAGCGTGACGTCTGTGAACAGACGCCCATGGCAGTATATGTCGAACTCACTGGCCGCGCCGACGCGGCGGATATTGCGCGCGTAGACGTCCGCCTTATCCGTGAGGCCGAAGGTGAAGAGCTCGCGGCCGAGAGGGGCCAGGGTCTCCATCGTGTTGCGGTCGTCGAGGTTGGCGACAATCTTGCCGGTGGGCGGCACCTTTGCGGCGAACTTGCGGAAGCTGTCCTCCACGTCCTCCAGGCCGGTGAAGTAGTCGAGGTGGTCGGCCTCTATGTCCAGTATGACGGCGATGGTCGGATGGAAGGCCAGGAAACTGTCGCGGTACTCGCAGCTCTCGAGTATGATGGTGTCCCCGCCGCCGACACGGTGCCCGGCGTGCAGCAGGGGCAGCGTGCCGCCCAGCATGACGGTCGGGTCGCGCTCCGCGGCCATGAGTATGTGGGTGCACATGCTGGTCGTGGTGGTCTTGCCGTGGGTGCCCGCTATACACAGCGCGTTGGGGTAGTCGCACATGATTGCGCCCCAGGCCTCCGCGCGCTCAAAGACGGGGATGCCCCTAGCGTGGGCCTCGACAATCTCGCTGTTGTCATCGTGTACTGCGGCGGTACGCACGACGAACTGTATGTCCGGCGCAACGTTCATGGCGCTGTGTCCAATCTTCACATCTATGCCCAGGGAACGCAGATGCTGCGTTTTCTCGCTCTCGGCCATGTCCGAGCCGTCGATGACCAGGCCCATGCCGGTGAGCACCTCGGCCAGCGGCGCCATGCTCACGCCGCCGATGCCTATCAGATGCCCTCTCATCCCGGGCTTAAGGTATTCCTGAAAATCTGCCATAATAGCTCCTGTCCAGCTGATAAAATGCGTGCCTTGCAAATATGCACTCTAACGATTATAATACATTATGCGTTCTAAGACAAGCTTTAAAACGGAGGTGCTGAAAAATGCCGCCAGAATATGTACTTTTTGTAATGAACCGACTGACTGATGCGGGATATGAGGCATATATGGTGGGCGGCTGTGTGCGTGACACACTGCTGCGCCGCGTCCCCAACGATTACGACATCTCCACGAACGCGAAACCCGAGGCCGTTGAGGCCATCTTCAGCCGCACTATACCCACGGGTATACGCCACGGCACCGTCACAGTATTGTATGGCGGCGGCAAGTGCGAGGTGACAACCTATCGCACCGAGGGCAGTTACAGCGACCACCGCAGGCCGGACAGCGTCAGCTTCACCAGCAGCCTGGAGGAGGACCTGGCCCGCCGCGACTTCACTGTAAACGCCATGGCCATGGACGCAGCCGGAAACATTATTGACCCCTTTGGCGGACAGGACGACCTGAAAAAGCACATATTGCGCTGCGTGGGAGAGCCCAGGGAGCGCTTCTCCGAGGACGCGCTGCGCATGCTAAGGGCCATACGCTTTACCGCTCAGTTGGGCTTCCGCCGGGAGCGGGACGTGACGCGCGCAATTGCCGAATGTGCCGGGTTTGCCGCCAGCCTGTCCGCCGAGCGCGTGGCCTCCGAGATGGAGCTCATACTCGAGTCCCGCCGCCCGGAGTACATCTGGTCCGCAATAGACTTTGGGCTGCTGGACGCCTTCCTCAAGCGCCCGCAGGACGTGGAGGGCAGAAAGCTCCTCCAAACCCTGCCTCTCACTTCGCGCTGGGCTTATTTCTGCTGCGACCTGGAGCGCTACGGCTGCGTGGCCTCGACAGCGGAGTTCCTGCGCTCGATGAAGCTCAGCAGGCACATGATAGACACCACTTCCGCCGCCGTAGAGGTGATGAAATCCGGCTCAAACGACTGGAAACGGCTGCTGCGCGACTACGGGCAGGAGGCTGTCCTGGCCGCCCACCCGAGGAGCCGCGCACTGCGCAGTGTGATAGCCTCCGGCGAGTGCTGCACACTCGACACACTGGCCGTCAAGGGCGGGGACATCGCAGATATGGGTCTCACGGGCGACGCTGTCGGCAACGCGCTCCGGCGCGCGCTGGACTATGTCATCGACCACCCCGAGGACAACGAGCGCGGCAAACTTATGGAGCTCATCAAGGAGGGTAAAATATGAGTAAACTGGAAGAGCTGAGGGCCGAATGCCTGGAGTGCCGCCGCTGCAAGCTGTGCGAGACGCGTACAAACGTCGTATTCGGCACTGGCAACGAGCACGCCGATGTGATGTTCATAGGCGAGGGTCCCGGCGAGAACGAGGATTTACAGGGTGAGCCCTTTGTTGGACGCGGCGGGAAGCTGCTCGACGACATGCTGGAGCTCATATACCTGGATCGCAGCCAAGTGTACATCGCCAACATGGTCAAATGCCGCCCGCCCAAAAACCGCGACCCGCTACCAGAAGAGCAGAGCGCCTGCGCCGAGTGGCTCAGCCGCCAGCTGGAGCTCATCGACCCCAAACTCATCGTCTGTCTCGGCAGGATAGCCGCCATGCGCTTCATTCGCTCCGACTTCAAAATATCCCGCGAGCACGGGCAGTGGTTCGACGTAAACGGCCGCAGGGTCATGGCTCTTTACCACCCTGCCGCGCTCCTGCGCGACCCCCACAAGCGCCCCGAGACCTTTGAGGACCTCAAGCGCATCCGCGCCGCTATAGACGCACTTTAATACCTCAGGAAGGAAACATATGACCGAATTTCATCGAGTGACAATAGGCGACAAAGCCTTTGTCGACGGCTTTGTCACCGCTGAGAACTCACGCAGCGCCGACTTCAACTTCGGCAACATCTACCTCTGGGACAGCGCATACCAGCAAGAGCTGTCCCGCGCCGGGGACCGGCTGCTGGTAAAGCTCAAGTACGAGGATCTGCCCTTTTTCGCCTTCCCCATAGGCTCGGGCGACATACACCCGGCCATCGACGCCATTGAGGAGTTCTGCGCACACACGGGCTGCAGCCTGCGCCTGCGCGGCGTTACGGACGAGCACCGGGATTTGCTTGAGGACGCATACCCCGGACTCTTCGAGTTCAGCGAGGACAGGGACAACTTCGACTACATCTACCTGGCCGAGAAGCTTGCCACCTTCGCGGGCAAGAAGCTGCACGGCAAGCGCAACTTCTGCAACCGCTTCGAGAAGGAGCACAGCTGGGAATTCCGTCGCCTGACGCGCGAGCTCTTCCCTGTCTGCATGGAGATGCTGGGATTCTGGCAGCGCGAGTTCGACACGCCGCCCGACGGGCTAGAGGACGAGCACGGGGCCATCATCCGCGCCCTGATGCGCTGGGATGCGCTGAACCTGGAGGGCGGAGTCCTCTTCGCCGACGGCCAGTGCGTGGGCTTCACCGTGGGCGAGGTCATCAGCTCCGACACCTTCGACGTCCACTTTGAAAAGGCCTACGCCTCCATCCCCGGCGCGTACCCGATGGTCTGCCGCGAATTTGCCCGTCAGATTCTGGCCGACCATCCGGACATCGTCTACCTCAACCGAGAGGATGACATGGGCCACGAGAATTTGCGCTCCGCCAAGCTCGAATACCGGCCCGAGTTCCTGCTCAGGAAATACACAGCAAAGGTGACCGGACATGAGTGATTACGTTTTCAGGCCCGCGAGGCAGGATGACCGCGCGGGCATTACCGCCCTCTGGCAGGCGGTATTCCGTGACAGCGAGGCGTTTGTCTCCGCCTTTCTGGATCAAATGACCACCCCCGACGGCTGCTTTGTCGCAGAGCGCGGCGGCCGGATTTTGTCCATGGGCTTCCTGCTGACGGGCCCGAGGGCCGGGAATTACAGCTGCGCGTACATCTACGCCATGGCCACGCACATGGACCATCGCGGCCACGGACTTGCGGGCAGGATAGCGCTTGCGCTCAGGGCTCAGGCCTACGGTAAGGGGATAGACATCGTGGCCACACTGCCCGCCGAAGAGAGCCTTGTCGACTGGTATTCGCGCCGCCTGGACATGTCGCCGGTGTTCAGGAAGGGCGGCGAAGGAGTGGAGTTCCCCGCCTCCTGGGCCAGCTTTGCCGTGGAATACTGCCCTGAACACGACCCGGACACCCCCAACACCCTGCTCGCCTGCTCGCGCAGCCCCGCCGCATTGGCGGCAGTACACGGTCTCGGCTGGGAATACCCTCTGGACTGAGGGGCTGCAGCCGGAGGCGGCGCGCCGTATCCCAAAACCACATTCCCGCTCCTGTCCGGAGCGGGATTTTTTCTATGGAATTGACCGTTCCCCTTCCCTGCGCGTTATATATACGAGGAGGCGATGAGATGGACAACACGCCTGTCCGGCCGGACGGTGAAATTGAACGCATAGTGGACGAGTACGCCTCCGAGCTGTTCCGGCTCTGCCTCGTTATGCTCAAAAATACGCACGACGCCGAGGACGCCGTGCAGGACACACTGCTGAGCTATTTGCAGCACGCGCCGGAATTTGAAAGCCGCGGGAGCGAGCGCTCCTGGCTCCTCACCGTTGCCGCCAACCGCTGCCGCGACTCTCTTCGCCGCGCCAAGCGCCACCCGAGCGTATCCATGGACGAGCTCACGGAGCTGGGCGCGACGGATGAGCACGCCCTTGTGCTGGACGCCCTGATGGCGCTGCCGGAGAAATTCCGCCTGGTACTCACGCTGCACTATGTGGAGGGCTACAGCACATCGGAAATAGCAGGCATGATAGGCCGCACGCCCTCCGCCGTGAAGATGCGGCTGCAAAAGGGCCGCAGGCTGCTCGAGGACACGCTGGGAAAGGAGTAGACATGGACAGACTAAAACGCGCCGTGGACAGCATTGAGCCCGGCGAAGGCACAAAGGGAAGGCTGCTTGCGCGCCTCAAGGCATCCAGCCCGCCTGTGCGCCGGCGGAAACTGCGCCCCGGCGTACTCATCGCCGCGGCGGTTGCGGCCGCGCTGCTGGTGACGGGCGTGGGCGCGGTGTATGGGAGATACTTTGTTGGAAAGCAGGCACTAGCTCCAGGGGAAACGCCGAGTATTCAGTTCACCAATACCGGCGTTTTGAACGGCGACGCTCCGCAGGGCTACGGCATTGAATCCGTAGGACCCGGCTGGGGCATTGGACGCACGTTGGATTCATTTTATGAAAAAAACGGCGCCGTTTGGAACAAGCTGCGCAATTGGGACAATGATGAATATCTCGGCGGCTCTACGTGCGGCGGTTACAACTGGACTGACTTTGAGGTCATATCAGGCGAGGGAGACATCCTGGTACGCGACGTCTTTGACACCGGCAGCAAGGCGGTCAAGCGGGAGTATATATCTTTCAATCCCCTTAACTTCTCGGATTATCTGGCTGAGTTTATCAACGTAGATTTTGGCAGGATTCAGGAGCGCTGCAGCCCTTTGGACATCCCTTACCTCTTTTACACAATCAAGGACCGCAGCGACAACTTAAAAGGCATATACTACTGCGCTGTTTTCGCCGAGGATTCGGGCGCAAACTTCCAGCTTAACTATACAGGCGATTGCAGAATAGAAAATCTGAGCGTACTTCCAGACTATGTTCTGGCCGAGGAATACGACAGCGTCTACACCTACACGAACTCCTCGGGCGTTGAATTCTTCATTTGCGCCAAAGACGAGCATGTGCTTGCCGAATGCCAATATATCATAGACGAAGGGCATAATTTAAGCAGCGACTGCCGAATTACAGTAGACGCCTCATTTATGACCACCGCCGACGTCGAAGCCGTGCTAGACTGCATAGAGCTGAACGTGCAATAAAGCGTTGCGCGCTCAGAGGCCGAATGGTACAATGGTCAAAAAGGCAGGCGAAAGCCGGCTGTATAGGAGGCCATCATGCTTGACACTGTACCCAACGCCGAACAAATGGCTGCTTTAACAGGCGCTCAGCTGTATGAAGTGTGGAGCAAGCTCTGCGCTTTAATCGACGAGAGCTACGACATGGAACGCGTGTGGAATACCGGCGGCAAAGCCTGGACATACGAGTACAAATACCGCCGGGGCGGCAAAACTCTCTGCGCACTGTACGCCAGGGAGAATTGCATAGGCTTTATGGTCATTCTTGGGAAGGGCGAACGCGCGAAATTTGAAGCGGACAGGGAGCGCTACTCCGAGGAGGTCCAAAGGATTTACGACGAGGCCCGTACTTACCACGACGGAAAATGGGTGATGTTTGAGCCGGAGGACACCTCGCTCTTCGTGGATTTTATGGGGCTTCTGAGCATCAAGAGAAAACCGAACAAGAAGTAAAAAGCGCAGCCGGTTATCCGGCTGCGCTTTAACACATTGTTTATCTCATTATTCCTGCCGCTCTTTGACGGGCTCCGGCTGCTTTTTGCGCTTGTGCAGGGCCAGGGCCGTGGTGAGCGGGTGCTTCTCGCTCCTGGTCTCGAAGAAGGCTATCACCGAGAACACAACGGCGCCTATGAAGTTTACAAAGAGGTCGGCCATAGTGTCGTAGAGGCCGATGTCCAGGTAGCCGCCAAGGCCGACCCGATAAGTGCTGCCGTCTGAAAGCTCGAGCAGCATGTCGGTTATGCCGCTGACAACAACGGGTGTGTTGCTCAGCGTGGGGTCGAGGTCGACGGTGGAAATCTGGCTGAGTACGGTGTCCTTCTGCATGTCAAGGAGGAGCAGGCGGTCGGCGCCGTACTCAAAGAACTCCCAGAGCACGCCCATGGTCATGGAAAAACAGAACGCCACCAGCGCCAGGTAGCCCGGCGACAGCTGGACCTTTATCTTCTCGGAGCGGTTGAGCAGGTCCACAAGCGAAAAGCCCACCGCCGCAAGCAGGAAGCCGGCCGTGGTGTGCAGCATGGTGTCCCAAAAAGTCACCTTGAGGAAGAAGCTCTCCAGCTCGCCAAGTATCTCCGCCAGGAACACGAATACGAAGATTATGATTTCCAGTATACTCGGTATCTCGATGTTCATCCTGTTCTCCACAAACTGCGGCAGGACGTAGAGCACCAGTACATATACGCAGACAATCGCGTTGTCGTACTGCCCTATCCAGATGCTGCGGATGAGAATCAGGATTACGATGGTGCGCAGTATGAAATATGTCCAAAACGCGCCCGGCTCTTCCTTCCTCTTGCGGGCCCAGCTCTCCTTGGACGCGGCCTTGCGCTGCTGCCTCTTGAGCTTTCGGCTCTCTCTGCTCATGTTTAACCTCCTATATTATGGCAGTCCCCAATCCGCTCTGTCCTGCTGGATACGCTACCCGGCTGTACGGTTGCGGGGCCGTGGAATACTATAACAAGGCGGGTTGTCCTTCGGGCGGAACCCGCCGGGCTGCAAATCTCCACCCGGCGGCGAGATGCCGCGTATAACAGTGTACCAGATTTCATCACAACAGGCAAGGGATAAGTGCCGGCCTGCGTTACAATTCACGGAAAATATAAGGCAGGGAAGGAATTGTCCTTCCCTGCCCCTTTTTCGTTTATACGCGCTTTCAGCGCACCTCCAGCGAGCAAAGGCCGTAGCTCTGATAGAGCCTCACGGTGTGTCCGTCCACGCTCCAGTCCTGCCATGTACTGCCGGACTCGCTCTGGCCCTCGCTGGCGTCCGACGGCTCGCCGTAGAGAGCTGTCAGGGCCTCTGCATAGGGCTCGCTGTCCGCCCCGCCGAGATATATTGACACGCTGTTGACCACGCCCTCGGCGTCGTACGTCGTGCCGGGGGCGACTTCCTCGCCGAAGAGCTCGGCGGAGTAGACGCGCCCGATGAGCGTTTTGCCGTCGGCGGCGATATTCTGCTCCCCGCCTCCCAGGGCGTCCGCGCTCTCTTCGTCCGTCATGCCGATGAGCGACATGCATTCTGCGAGCACCTGGGCGTCGGGATTCGGCGTTGGGCTGGGCGTCGGCTCAGCCTCAGGGCTGGCTGCCGGGCTGCTTGAAGGGGGCAGCGTCACATCCGCCGTATCCACGCCGCAGGCCGCCAGCAGGCATACAGCCAGGGTGATAAGCGCCAGAGCGGCTATTATGCGTTTCATGTCTTGTCCCTCCTGTTTATGCGGTGTGTGTTTTCAGGTAATCCATCCAGCGCTGGCAGTACTCGGGCGTGAGGTGGACGCCGTCCTGGGTGGCTTCGCTTGGCAGATAGCCCTGCTCATCCTGTATGCCCTCGGCCACGTTGACGTAGTTGACGCCCTTTTCCTCGCACATTGCCACGAGCGCCTTCTGCAGGCGCACCACGTTGGCGTTGGTGTAGATGTCGTTCGAGCCGTCCTTCCACTGGCTGACGGGAAGGATGGACTGCACATATATAGTCGCGTCGGGGTGCGATTCGCGTATCGTGTCGATGATGCGCGCGTAGTTGTCGGCGAACACACTCTCGTAAACCCAGCCGAGCTCGTTCATGCCAAGCATGATGTACACCTTGCTGTAGCTCGCCTGCTCCAGCGCCTGGGCGACGGTCAGAAGCTGACCGTTCAGGCTCACTACCTGGTCGGTAAACACCTTGTCTACGTCCATACCTACCGAGGAGAAAAACTGCGATGAGTCCAGCCCGGAGTACATCTTGAGCCCCTCGGTGCGCGAATCTCCTACGAACACCGCGTCGGCAAAGTAGCTGTCGTCCACAGCCTCGCTCTCAGGCACGGTCACGGATGAGCCGAGGCCGACGCCGGCGGCTGTTTGCGCGTTTGGATTAGAAGTGGCCTGAGGGGCCGCAGACGGCTCGGTTTGCTCTGGCGCAGGTGTTGTGCTTGGGGACGGCTGAGGCGTCGCCTGTGGGCTTTCAGTGCTGCTCACAGCCGGGGGCGGGTTGGAAGCAACCGCACTCCCGTCGTCCACTCCGCAGCCTGAGAACATGCTGAAACCGGTGGCCGCCATCGTCAGCAGCACAAAACCGGTCAGCACTACTTTTACCGCAGCCCCTCCGCTGCGCTTGTTGTTGCTCACAGACATGCTTTAGGCCTCCGGTACCTCATTTGCCTCTCCCGAGGCCACATAAAGCCCTGTGTCGCCGTGCTGGGAGTTCAGCGCCTCGAGAGCTGTGAGCGCCTCTTCCTCAGAGGCATACTGCCCGATGACCACGATGTACTCTCCGTCGGCCGTCTTGACCTGGCTCGCGCCCTCGGCGTGGTACTGTTCGCACATGAGGCCCAGCTGCTCGCCGTAAGGCATGGCCTCGCTGCGCAGGAAGTACACTTCGTCCTCGCCCTGCTCGGCCTCGGTGAACCCGAAGATGAGCGTGCCAGGCTCGGCGTACTCGCCGATTTCGTAGTCCCAGCCATCGTTGAGCACCACGGTGAGGCTTATAGCTGAGTCGTCGAGGTACATGTTCCTGTAAACGTCGCTGACGGCCTCGCTCTTGAGGAAGCTCTCACGGATGCTGTCGAAGTCTGCTCCGCGCACTCCGTGGAGGTTGAGGACGATGCGGTTCGGCGCATACAGGTGCTCCACGCTGTATGCGGGCGCTCCGGTGAGCGCGCCGTCGGAGGTGGAGAAGCTTATCTCGACTTTGCCGTCCATGGCGTCGCCCTGCGCGAGGGCGCCGTCGGTAACCTGGCCGCCGGAGCCGACGTGGAACACGCGGACTATGTCGCCGAGCACGGGTATGTCGGCGGCATAGCTGTAGACGGGCATGATGTTCGCGCCCGCGAAGAGAATGCAGACGGCAGCCGCCGCACCGGCTGCGGTGCGCCTGACGGCCCTCAGGACGCGCCGGCGGCTGGCCCTGCGCATACCGGAGTCAATGGCGGCGCCGAGGCCCTCGGGAATGCTTATGTTTTCGTATTTTTCCCTACCTGCGTTCATTTTAAGAGTCTCCTTTCTCGAGCTGTACTCTTAGCCTTTTCAGTGTACGGTATACCCGGGCTTTTACAGTGGATTCGGGCTCCTCTAGTACCCTCGCAATCTCTGCGAAGCTGTACTCCTCGAAGAACCTCAGCACTATACAGGTCCTGTCGCGCTCGCTGAGGCTGTCCAGGGCGTCGTAGAGGTCTATGTTGTCGTCACACCTGAAGGTCTCGCCGCTGTCCCAGCTTTCAGCAACCGGCGCCTCGTCCAGGCTGACCGTTCTGGAACTGCGCCTGATGTGGTCTATGGCGCAGTTCATAACGATGCGAGTCATCCAGGTGCGGAAGTATTCGGGACTTTTGAGCGTGTGCAGCTTACACAGACCGTGGTACGCCGCCTCACCGACTATATCGAGCGCGTCATGCTCATTCTTGACGTAAGAGTAGGCGATACGGTAATATCTCGCCCTGTCGTCTTGCAGCAGCCCGGCGTAGGTATTTTTGTCCATGGAGTTCACCTCACAGCCTTGCTTTGTGCTTGCACTTATTAGACGCAGTTCATACCAAAAAAGACGCAGGCAGGGAAAAAAATTTTGCTCGCCGCCACGAGCTTGCACCATGCGCATATAGCCGTCACGGTGCACGGCGCTGAAAAAGGCCCGTACCTGACTGGTACGGGCCTTTTAGTACACGGCTCAGACGAGCTCTATAACGGCCATCTCGGCGGCATCGCCGCGGCGGGGGCCGATGCGGGTGACGCGGGTGTAACCGCCGTTGCGGTCGGCATACTTCTCAGCGAGCTCATTGAAAGCCTTGTGAGCCACGTCCTCGCGGGTGATGAAGCTCAGGGCCTGACGGTAAGACGCCATGTCCTTCTGCTTGCCAAGCGTAATCATCTTATCGGCAAGAGACTGAATCTCCTTAGCACGGGTAAAGGTCGTCTCCATGCGGCCGCGGTCGAGAAGATCCGTGACCTGCTGACGGAGCATAGCCATACGCGCGTCAGTAGTCTTGCCGAGCTTCCTGGTTCCGGGCATATTGGTTTCCTCCTTACTGGTTGTCGTCGCTGGCCAGGCTCAGTCCCATCATGGCGAGCTTGTGCTCGACCTCCTCGAGGGACTTGCGGCCCAGGTTACGAACCTTTATCATTTCATCCTGGGTCTTGTTGATAAGGTCTTCGACGGTGTTGATGTTGGCGCGCTTGAGGCAGTTGAAGCTGCGGACGCTGAGGTCCAGCTCCTCTATGGTCATCTCAAGCACCTTGTCGCGCTGAGCCTCGACCTTCTCCACGACTGTGGAGCGGTTTCCGACAGTGTCGGACAAATCGGTGAACAGCGTGAAGTGGTCGACCAGTATCTTAGCGCCCAGCGACACGGCGTCGCGCGGCGAGATGGTCTTGTCCGTCCAGACCTCGAGGGTAAGCTTATCGAAGTCCGTCTGGTTGCCCACGCGGGTGTTCTCCACGGCATAGTTGACCTTGAGCACAGGCGTGTATATCGAATCCACGGGGATGGTGCCGATTACCTGCTGGGGTCCCTTGTTCTTGTCGGCAGTGACGTAGCCCCTGCCGTGGTCAAGCGTAAGCTCCATGGAGAGAGACGCGTCCGGGCCGAGCGTGGCCAGGTGGAGCTCCGGGTTGAGAATCTCAACGTCGCTGTCGGCCTTGATGTCCCCTGCAGTCACCTCGCACTCGCCGGAGGCCTCGATGTATACGGTCTTGGCCTCGTCACAGTGCAGGCGCGCAATGATGCGCTTTACATTCAGGACAATCTCGGTGACGTCCTCCTTGACGCCCGGGATGGTTGTAAACTCGTGCTGGACACCGGCGATGCGGATGCTCGTAACCGCCGTGCCCGGCAGAGAGGAGAGAAGCACTCGGCGCAGTGAGTTGCCCAAAGTCGTGCCGTAGCCGCGCTCCAGCGGTTCGATGACATACTTGCCATACGAATCGTCCGTCGGAGTCTCGATGCACTCGATGCGCGGCTTTTCAATTTCAATCATGTGCGAACTAACCCTCCTTATTTATTGTGGCGCCCGTCAAAAGGCGCGCGCGGTTTGCAGCTTACCAATTGAGGGTTTACCGATTATTTAGAATAGAGCTCGACGATGAAGTGCTCCTCTATCGGCAGGTCGATGTCCTCGCGCTGAGGAACGGCGACTACCTTGGCAATCATGTTCGCGGCATCATACTCAAGCCACTTGGGGGGCTGACGGAAGGCATTGGCCTCCACGTTGGCCTTTATCTTTTCGAGGCTGCGGCTGCGCTCGCGCAGGGTGATGACCATGCCGGGCTTGACCTGGAAGCTGGGGATGTTGACCTTGCGGCCGTTCACGGTGAAGTGACCGTGGTTGACGAGCTGACGGGCCTCCGCACGGCTCATGGCGAAGCCGAGACGGTAGACGACGTTGTCGAGGCGGCTCTCGCAGATGGCGAGCAGGTTCTCGCCGGTCTGGCCGGGACGGCGCTCGGCCATATCAAAGTAGCTGCGGAACTGGCTCTCGAGCAGGCCATAGTAGCGCTTAGCCTTCTGCTTCTCACGGAGCTGCTGGCCATACTCGCTGGTCTTGCTGCGGCCCTGGCCGTGCATTCCGGGGGGATAGCTGCGGCTCTCGAGGGCGCACTTAGTGGTGTAGCACCTGTCGCCCTTGAGGAAGAGCTTCTGGCCCTCCCTGCGGCAGAGGCGGCATACGGCGTCGGTATATCTTGCCATTTCTTCTTACCTCCTTTATCAGACGCGGCGGCGCTTCGGGGGACGGCAGCCGTTGTGCGGGATAGGCGTGACGTCCTTGATCATCGTGACCTCGAGGCCGGCGGTCTGGAGGGCGCGGATAGCGGCCTCACGTCCGGAGCCGGGGCCCTTGACAAAGACCTCAACGGTCTTGAGCCCGTGCTCCATGGCGGCCTTGGCGGCCGTCTCGGCGGCGGTCTGAGCCGCGAAAGGAGTGCTCTTCTTGCTGCCGCGGAAGCCCATGCCGCCCGCGGAAGCCCAGGAAATGGCGTTGCCGTTGGTGTCGGTGATAGTCACCATGGTGTTGTTAAAGCTGGAGCTGATATGCACGGCTCCCTTTTCAATATTCTTACGCTCTCTGCGGCGAGTGCGTACCTTCTTCTTAGGTGCTGCCATTACATATCCCTCCCTTACTTCTTCTTATTGGCGATAGTGCGCTTCGGGCCCTTGCGGGTACGGGCGTTGGTCTTGCTGCGCTGGCCACGGACGGGCAGGCCCTTGCGATGACGAAGGCCGCGATAGGAGCCGATCTCGGTGAGACGCTTGATGTCAAGCGCCACGGAGCGGCGCAGGTCGCCCTCGACGACGTAGTTGTGGTCTATGCACTCACGAATCTTGGCCTCTTCCTCATCGGTGAGATCCTTGACGCGGGTGTCGGGGTTGATACCGGTGGCCTCGAGAATTTTTTTCGCGCTGGTTCTGCCAATTCCGTAGACGTAGGTGAGGCCAATCTCTATCCTCTTGTCCTTGGGCAGGTCAACGCCGGCTATACGTGCCATCTTTTGCAATCATTCCTTTCGATGATTTCTCCGCGATAGGCCTGCGGATTTCCGCAGCAGCCTCATATAGCGGAGGCTTAATCCCGCCGGAGGGAGCCTCCGTTATTCGCGGGGCGGTTGCTGTTAAGTGACCACGGCCTTTCGGCCGGGGAGCTCGTTGGGGTGCTTAGATCAGCCCTGGCGCTGCTTGTGCTTGGGATTCTCGCAGATGACCATGACCTTGCCATGGCGCTTGATAATCTTGCACTTCTCGCACATGGGCTTGACGGAAGGCCTGACTTTCATTTAAAGTTCCTCCTATCAGAAGACTTGTGCTTACAGGCTTGTGCCTATTTCTAAGAGCTTGCCGTTCGGATGGGGCCCGTACGGCTGCGCCCTTTATTTGGATCTCCAGGTAATGCGGCCGCGGGTCAGGTCGTAGGGACTCATCTGAACCGTGACCTTGTCACCGGGGAGTATGCGGATGAAGTTCATACGGAGCTTGCCGGATATGTGGGCGAGGATTATGTGTCCTCCGCCGATATCCACGTTGAACATTGTGTTGGGCAGTGACTCGACAACAGTGCCCTCCAGCTCAATAACGTCATCTTTTGCCAAGTTATGACCTCCTACAGGTTTTCGTCAAATGTCGTCCGCCATAGTCAGTATCTCGGGCTCGCCGTCGGTCACCAGGATAGTGTTCTCATAGTGAGCCGAGAGCTTGCCGTCTGCCGTGACGACTGTCCAATCGTTGTCCAGGACGCGCACGTCCCAGGTTCCGGCGTTCACCATAGGCTCAATTGCGAGGGTCATGCCCTTAACGAGCCTCGGGCCGTGGCCGGGTTCGCCGTAATTCGGGATTTCGGGCTCCTCGTGGAGCTCTGCGCCCACGCCGTGTCCGACGTAGGAGCGCACCACGGAGTAACCGTGGCTTTCGACATACTCCTGTATGGCGTGGCCGATGTCGCTGATGCGGTATCCCACGCGGGCAAACCTGATGCCCTCGAAAAAGCTCTGCCTGGTGACGGCGATTAGGTCTTTGGCCTCGTCGCTTATCTCGCCGCAGGCGTAAGTTCCGGCGCAGTCGCCGGTAAAGCCGTTTATCCTGGCTCCGACGTCAACGCTGACGATGTCGCCGTTGTGTATTACCCTGCCGCCCGGTATGCCGTGGATTATCTCGTCGTTGACGGAGATGCAGGCGTTGCCGGGAAAGCCTGAGTAGTTCAGGAAAGTGGGGTAAGCGCCGTTCTTGACGATGTACCTGTGAATTTCACGGTCGAGCTCGTGGGTGGTAATTCCGTCGCGTATACCCTGCCTGGCGATGGTTCTCGCCCCGGCGGTGATGCGCCCGGCCACACGCATAAGCTCAATCTCGCGTGGCGATTTAATTACTATAGGCATAGTCTCAAATCCCCAGAGCTTTTTCTATCTCGGCCGTAGTGGCCTCGATAGTCGGCTGATTTTCGACGCTCTTGAGCCTGCCGCGCACGGCATAAAAATCCTTGAGCGGCTCGGTCTCCTTGTGATAGACCTCAAGCCTGGCCTTGACTGTCTCCGGCGCGTCGTCACGGCGCACCGTGAGCTCGCTGCCGCAGTTGTCGCACTTGCCCTCGCTCTTTGGAGGCGCGCTTACGACATGGTAAGACGCGCCGCAGTTTGGGCAGGTACGGCGTCCGGACATGCGCTCAACTATCGTCTCGTCTGGTATCTCTATGCTGAGCGCGCAATCTACTTCGACGCCAGCCTTCTCCAGAGCCTCGGCCTGAGGTATGGTCCTTGGCATTCCATCGAGGATGTAGCCGTCGGCACAGTCGCTCTCTGCGAGCCGTTCCCGGACGATGCCGATAATGACATCGTCGGGAACAAGTTTGCCGGCGTCCATGTAAGCTTTGGCCTGCAGGCCCACGGGCGTGCCGTTCTTGACGGCTGCCCGCAGGATGTTGCCCGTAGATATAGTGGGGATTCCCAGCTTGCGGCTGAGTATCTCGGCCTGGGTGCCTTTGCCGGCGCCCGGAGCTCCCAAAAGTATAAGCTTCATAGTCCGCCTCCGATCGGTCAGTCAAGGAAGCCCTTGTAGTTGCGCATTAGCAGCTGCCCCTCAACGGCACGGACAGTCTCGATAGCGACGCCCACAACTATGATTATAGACGTACCGCCGAGAGATATGCCGGCCAGAGCGGGCACATCGCTGAAGCAGCCGATGAGAACCGGCACGACGGCGACAATGCCCAGATAGAGCGCGCCCAGAAGGGTGATCTTGTTGAGGACCTTGCGGATATACTCGCTGGTCGGCTTGCCGGCGCGGAAGCCGGGGATGAAGCCGCCGTTCTTCTTGAGGTTGTTTGCGATCTCCACAGGGTCGAACTGTATGGTGGCGTAAAAGTAGCTGAAGGCGATTATAAGCAGGAAGTAGAGCACCGCGTAAAAGACGGTATCCGTGTTGAACATGTGGGTCATAACCCAGGAATCTCTCCAGCTGGGGACGAAGACGCAGATAGTCGCAGGCAGCGAAGCTATGGTCTGCGCGAAGATTATCGGCATAACGCCGGACATGTTGACCTTCATGGGCAGGTGAGTGCTCTGGCCGCCGTAGAGCTTGCGCCCCACAACGCGCTTGGAGTACTGCACGGGAATCCTGCGCTCCGCATCGTTGACGATGACTATCAGCACTATGATAGCAAGCGCGCCGATGAGTAGGAGAAGGAGCGCCCACCAGGCCAGGGAACCGTTGCCGACGTTGGTGACCATGGTCCACAGGGAGCTGGGGAAGCGGGCCACTATGCTGGCAAACAGGATGATGGAGATACCGTTGCCGATACCGAACTCGGTTATCTGCTCGCCCATCCACATGATGAGCGCGCTGCCGGCCATGAAGGTCATGATGATGACTATGGCGGGCCAGACGCCGGTGCCGTCGGAAGTCAGCAGGCTCTGGTTGTTCATCAGGGTGTAGTAGGCGATGCCCATGACGAGGCCGATGCCGACCGTGGTGTAACGGGTGATGGAGGCCAGCTTCTTGCGGCCCTCCTCGCCGCCCTCCTTGGCCAGACGCTCCAGGGGAGGAATGGCTATGGTGAGCAGCTGGATGATTATCGAGGCGTTGATATACGGCTGGATGCTCAGCGCGAATATCGTTGCCATCGAGAAGGAGCCGCCGGACATCGTGTTCCACAGGCCCAGGATGGTGTTGTTAACGGTGTTGAAATAGTTCTCAAGGAGAGTCGTATTGACATACGGCACGGGGACAGCGTTGCCCAGCCTATATATCAGGATTATGAACAGCGTAAAGAGTATCTTCTTACGCAGCTCAAGTATCCCCCACGCGTTCCTAAGAGTCTTGAGCACCTTACACCACCTCGGCCTTTCCGCCAACCGCCTCTATCTTAGACTTTGCAGATTCGGAAAAGGCGGAAGCCTTAACGGTAACAGCTTTGGTAAGGCTGCCATTGCCCAGGACCTTGAAGCCGTACTCACACTTGCTGAGCACGCCGGCGGCCAGAAGAGCGGCCGCGTCGACCTCGGCGCCGTTATCGAAACGCTCGAGAGCGGAGACGTTGATCTCCTCCAGGGGCTTGGCAAAGATGTTGTTGAAGCCTCTCTTCGGGATACGCCTGGCGAGGGGCATCTGGCCGCCTTCAAATCCGACACGGACGCCGCCGCCGCTCCTGGACTTCTGGCCCTTCTGGCCGCGGCCAGCAGTCTTGCCGTTGCCGGTGCCGTGACCCCTGCCCTTACGCTTGCAGACCTTGGTGCTGCCGGCGGCCGGGGAAAGTTCGCTGAGTTTCATTGCGTACCCTCCTTATTCTTCCGTGACCTGCAGGAGGTAGCCAATCTGGGCTATCTTACCGCGGGTCTGGGGATTGTCGGGCTGCACGGTCTCGTTGCCGGGCTTGCGCAGTCCGAGAGAGTGGGCGGTGGCGATGTGCTTGTCGTGGCGCCCATTGAGGCTCTTGACGAGCTTAATCTTGAGATTAGCCATTGTCGCGTACCTCCTTAACCGATTATCTCGTCGGCGGTCTTGCCGCGCACGGCGGCGACCTGCTCGGCGTTCCTGAGGCTCATGAGGCCCGCCATGGTGGCGGCGACAACGTTCTGGGGGTTGTTGGAGCGCAGGCACTTCGCGCGGATGTTGCGGATACCGGCGCACTCCATGACCGCACGGACAGCGCCGCCGGCCAGAACGCCGGTGCCTTCGGGGGCCGGCATCATGTAGACGCGGCCGGCGCCGAACTCACCCATGACCTCGTGGGGAATGGTGGTACCCTGCATGGTGATGCTGACGATGTGCTTCTTGGCGTCCTCGAGGCCCTTGCGGATAGCCTCGGAAACCTCGCTGGCCTTGCCGAGACCGTAACCGACGCGGCCCTTGCCGTCGCCCACGACGCACAGCGCCGAGAACTTCATGACACGGCCGCCCTTGACGGTCTTGGAAACGCGGTTGAGGGAAACTACCTTTTCGGTGAGCTCGCTGCCCTCGTCGTTGCGATTGCGGCGATTGTCACGCCTGTCGTTATTGTAAGCCATTTCGTTTCCTCCTCCCGCTTAGAACTTCAGGCCGCCCTCGCGGGCGCCGTCGGCCAGGGCCTGCACGCGGCCGTGATAGATGTAGCCGCCGCGGTCAAAGACCACTTCTTCAATGCCCTTGGCAATGGCGCGCTCGGCAATAGCCTTGCCCACGCGCTCGGCGGCTTCCTTGTTGCCGCCGCCCTCGAAGCCCTTCTCAACGCTGGAGGCGGAGCACAGGGTGTTGCCGGCCACGTCGTCGATAATCTGGGCGTAGATGTTGTTCTCGCTCCTGTAAACGCTCAGGCGAGGACGCTCCGGAGTGCCGGAGATCTTAGCGCGCACGCGCTGGTGGCGCTTAATACGCTGAGCCTTGGTATTCGGTCTTTTAATCATTTAAGCGCACCTCCCCTTATTTCGCACCGGTCTTGCCTTCCTTGCGGCGGATGTGCTCGTCAAGGTACTTGATGCCCTTGCCCTTGTAAGGCTCAGGCGGACGCTTGTTGCGCACATCGGCGGCAAACTGGCCGACCTTCTGCTTGTCGATGCCCTTGATGGTGATGTGGTTGGCATCGGTGACGTCAATCTTGATGTCTGCGGTCTCTTTGACGATAACGTCGTGGCTGTAGCCGAGCTTCATGACGAGCTCTTCGCCCTTCTTCTCGGCGCGGTAGCCGACGCCGTTTATCTCAAGCTTCTTCTCGAAGCCGTGAGTGACGCCAATGACCATGTTGTTGAGGAGGCTGCGGGTAAGGCCATGAAGGCTGCGGGCCTGCTTGGTGTCCTCGTGACGGGCGACGTGCAGGACGCCGTTGTCGAGGGTAATGGCCATCTCGGGGCACAGGGCCTCAGTGATGGTGCCCATGGGGCCCTTGACGGTGACTACGTTGCCCTCAGCGATGGTGACTTCAACGCCGGCGGGAACGGTGATGGGCTCTCTACCAATTCTAGACATTCTTCAGCCCTCCTTACCACACGAACGCAAGGACTTCGCCGCCGACATGGGCCGCGCGGGCCTTCTTGTCGGTCATGATGCCCTTGGAAGTCGAAATGATGGCGATGCCGAGGCCGCGCAGGACGCGGGGCAGCTCGTCGGCGCCGGCGTAAACGCGCAGGCCGGGCTTGGACACGCGCTTGAGGCCGGTGATAGCCTTTTCCTTACCGGGAAGGTACTTCAGAGTGATGCGGATAACGCCCTGGGTGCCGTCATCGATAAGCTGGAAGGAGCGGATATAGCCTTCCTCGAGGAGAATCTCGGCTATAGCCTTCTTCATCTTGGATGCGGGGACGTCCACGGTCTCATGCTTCGCGCTGCCGGCGTTGCGGATGCGGGTCAGCATATCGGCAATGGGGTCTGTGATCTGCATTGTTTTTCCTCCTAAATTCAGAGTTACCGCCCTTTGCGGTATCCGCCGGCGAGGTTCCGGGGCAATAGGCGCCCTCGTGAGTAGGCGCCGATTGGCAGCGGCCTTTCGCCAGCGTGCTGGGACAATCTATGCTGGGCGGGTTTTACCCCGCCGTTGCATACTTTAAGGTTTGGCGTCCATAAACATCATCCGCAAGCGCGACTCGCGCGGCATAGCAGAAATTTACCAAGACGCCGCGTCTGCAGGAATTTTTCGCTGGGCAAAGCGCAGCATAGCGAAAAATTACCAGGACGCTTGCTTCTTAGGGAAATTTTCGTCAGACGATGTGCGCGGAGGGAAGCTGTATTGGTATACAGCGACCGACGCTCACGATGTATGGCGCAAATTTACCAAGAAGCCTTTTTGACTCCGGGAATCTGGCCCTTGTAAGCCAGCTCACGGAAGCAGATACGGCAGATGCCGTAGTCACGCAGGTAGGCGTGGGGGCGTCCGCATATCTTGCAGCGGTTGTAGCGGCGGGTGGAGAACTTCGCCGGGCGCTGCTGCTTGAGAATCATAGATTTCTTAGCCATGCTTATTTACTCCTCCCTCACGCGTTGGTGTAGAACGGGGCGCCCATCAGACGGAGCAGCTCGCGGGCTTCCTCGTCGGTGGCGGCGGTGGTGCAGATGGCGATGTTCATACCGCGCAGCTTCTCTATCTTATCGTAGTCGATTTCAGGGAAGATTATCTGCTCCTTGAGGCCCAGGCTGTAGTTGCCGCGGCCGTCGAAGGCGTCGGGGCTGATGCCGCGGAAGTCGCGGACACGGGGCAGTGCCACGTTGAACAGCCTGTTGAGGAAGTCCCACATGCGCTCGTGGCGCAGGGTGACCTTGACGCCGACGTGCATGCCTTCGCGCAGCTTGAAGTTGGCGACGCTCTTGCGGGCAACGGTGGCGACGGCCTTCTGGCCGGTGATGGCGGTAATGTCCTTGATAACGGCATCGAGCGCCTTGGCGTTATCCTTGCAGTCGCCGCAGCCGACGGAGACGACTATCTTGTCGATGCGGGGAATCTGCATGGAGCTCTTGTACTGGAACTTCTGCATAAGGGCGGGCGCGACCTCGTTGACGTAAAGCTCTTTCATCTGGTTCATGCTCTCACCCTCCTTACAGCTCGGCGCCGCAGTGCTTGCAGACGCGAACCTTCTTGCCGGACTCGTTCACCTTGTGGGCGACGCGGGTCGGCTTGTTGCACTTGGGGCAGACCACCATGACCTTGCAGGCGTAGATGGGGGTCTCGACCTTGACTATGCTGCTCTCCTGACCCTGCTTGCGGGCCTTCTGATGCTTGGTAGCAACGGAAACGCCCTTGACGATGACCTTGCCCTCCTTGGGCATGGCGGTCAGGACTTCGCCCTCCTTGCCCTTATCGCGGCCGGACAGGACGACAACCTTATCATTCTTTTTAATGTTCACTTTCGCGCCCTCCTCATATGACTTCGGGAGCGAGGGACAGGATCTTCATGTACTCCCTGTCACGAAGCTCGCGGGCCACGGGCCCGAATATACGCGTGCCGGTCGGGTTGCGGTCGTCCTTGATGAGGACGGCGGCGTTCTCGTCGAAGCGGACGTAGGTTCCGTCGGCACGACGGACGGCCTGAGCGGTGCGGACGACGACAGCCTTGACGACGTCGCCCTTCTTGACCTGGCCGCCGGGAGCGGCCTTACGCACGGAGGCAACGATGACGTCGCCGATGCTGGCGTACTTGCGCTTGGAGCCGCCCAGGACTCGTATGCACTTGATTTCCTTGGCGCCGGTGTTGTCGGCGACCTTGAGATAACTTTCCTGCTGTATCATTTGGACGCCTCCTTACTTGGCCTTCTCAATGATTTCGACCACGCGCCAGCGCTTGTCCTTGGAAAGGGGGCGGGTCTCCATCACGCGCACCCTGTCGCCGATGCCGCACTCGTTGTGCTCGTCGTGGGCCTTCAGGCGATAGGTACGGCCGATAATCTTCTTATACCTCGGGTGGGCAACGCGGTCTTCAACAATGACGACCACGGTCTTGTCCATCTTGTCGGACACGACCTTGCCGACGCGGGTCTTGCGGGAAGTCGTTCTTACTTCAGTCATTGTCTCTTACCTCCTCAGCGCCCAAGCTGCTTCTCGCGGATGACAGTCTTGACGCGGGCGATGTCACGCCTGGTCGCGCTGATCCTGGTGGGATTGTCAAGATGGTTGGTGGCGTGCTGCATGCGGAGCATGAACAGATCCTTCTTCAGCTCGGCGAGCTTGGCCTCAAGCTCGGTCTCGGACATGGAACGTATTTCGTTTGCCTTCATCTTATTCACCACCGTTCTCGAAATCCGCCTTGCTGACTATGCGGGTCTTGCAGGGCAGCTTGTGGCTGGCGAGACGCAGGGCCTCGCGCGCAACTTCCTCGCTCACGCCGGCTATCTCGAAGAGCACACGGCCCGGCTTTACAACCGCGACCCAGTACTCGGGAGAGCCCTTACCGGAACCCATGCGGGTCTCGGCAGGCTTCTTGGTGACCGGCTTGTCGGGGAATATCTTTATCCAGACCTGGCCGCCACGACGGGTGTAACGGGTCATGGCTATACGGGCGGCCTCTATCTGGTTGGAGGTTATCCAGCAAGGCTCCTGAGCCTGGAGCCCGAACTCACCGTAGTTGACAACATTGCCGCGGGAAGCTTTGCCCTTCATGCGGCCGCGCTGTACCCTGCGGTATTTGACTCTCTTGGGCATCAGCATCAGTTGCTGCCTCCTTCCTTAGTCTCGGTGCGCGGAGCCTGGCCGGCCGGCCTGGGTCCGCGGTTGTAGCCGCCCTGGCGGTTGTCGCGGTTGAAGCCGCCGCCCTGACGGTTGTCGCGGTTGTAACCGCCGCCCTGGCGGTTGCGGTAGCCGCCCCTGCGGTCGTCGCGGCGATCGCGGCGGCGATCCTCGCGCTTGCTCATGTCCATGGTGCGCGGAGTGGTGCGCAGGGTCTGGCTGAGGACCTCACCCTTGTAAATCCAAACCTTGACGCCGATGCGGCCGTAAGTGGTAGCGGCCTCGGCGAAGCCGTAGTCGATGTCGGCGCGCAGGGTCTGCAGGGGTATGGTACCCTCGTGGTAGCACTCGCTACGGGCTATCTCGGCGCCGCCCAGGCGGCCGCCGCACATGACCTTGATGCCCTTGGCGCCCATGCGCATGGCGCGGCCGATGGCGTTCTTCATAGCGCGGCGGAAGCCGATACGGCGCTCGAGCTGGCCGGCGATGTTCTCGGCGACGAGCTGGGCGTTGGTGTCGACGGTGCGGACCTCAACGATGGAGAGGGCGACCGGCTTGCCAATCATCTTGCTGACAGTGGCCTGCAGACGCTCAATCTCGGCGCCGCCCTTGCCGATGACCTGGCCCGGACGGGCACAGTGGATGAAGATGCGGACCTTGTTGCTGTCGCGCTCTATCTCGATGTTGGGGACACCGGCGCTGTACAGGGTCTTCTTCAGGTAGTTGCGGATCTTGTAGTCCTCGACGATGAGGTCGCCGACCTTGTCGTTGCGGGCATACCAGCGGGAATCCCAATTCTTTATGACGCCGACGCGAAGGCCGTGCGGATTAACTTTCTGTCCCATGTTCCCGCCTCCTTATTCCTTCTCAGCCACGACGACGGTGATGTGGCTGGTACGCTTGTTGATACGGTACATGCGGCCGTGGGCCCTCGGCTGACCCCTCTTGAGGATGGGGCCGGCATCGACATATGCCTGCTCAACATAGAGCTTGTCGGGATTCATCTCGTAGTTGTTCTCGGCGTTGGCGACGGCGCTCTTGAGCACCTTGCCGACGTACTCGCAGCCGGCCTTCGGAGTGTTCTCCATAAGGGCGGCGGCGTAGGCGGCGTCCTTGCCGCGAATCATGTCGCAGATAATCTGAATCTTGCGGGGAGCGATACGGACGAACTTGGCCTGCGCCCGCGCGGTTTTAATCTCTTCCATGTTTCCTCCCCCTTACTTGCCCGTCTTGCTGCCGGAGTGGCCGCGGAAGGTACGAGTGGGCGCGAACTCGCCCAGCTTGTGACCGACCATGTCCTCGGTGATGTAGACGGGGACGTGGCGGCGTCCGTCGTGCACGGCGATGGTGTGGCCGACAAAGGACGGGAAAATCGTGCTGGCACGGCTCCAGGTCTTGAGGACCTTCTTCTCGCCGGCCTTGTTGAGCTCGTCGACGCGCTTGAGCAATTCAGGAGCGGCGAACGGCCCTTTCTTAATGCTTCTGCTCATTAGTCGTTACCCTCCTTACTTAGCGTTGCGGCGCTTGACGATGAACTTGTTGGTGCGGTTCTTCGCCTTGCGGGTCTTGTAACCCAGGGTCGGCTTGCCCCACGGGGTGACAGGGCCGGGACGGCCTATCGGGCTCTTGCCTTCGCCGCCGCCGTGCGGGTGGTCAACCGGGTTCATGACGGAGCCGCGGACGGTCGGACGGACGCCCATGTGACGCTTGCGGCCGGCCTTGCCGATGCTGACGTTGGAGTGGTCGATGTTGCCGACCTGGCCAATGGTGGCGCGGCAGTCCATGCGGACCTTGCGCATCTCGCCGCTGGGCATACGGATGGTAGCCATGCCGCCTTCCTTAGCCATGAGCTGGGCGGCCACGCCTGCGGCGCGGACGAACTGGGCGCCGCGGCCGGGGTAGAGCTCGATGTTGTGGATAACGGTGCCGACGGGGATGTTCTCAAGCGGCAGGCAGTTGCCCGGCTTGATGTCGGCGGAAGCGCTGGACAGGACGGTGTCGCCCGCGCCGATGCCCACGGGGGCGAGGATGTAGCGCTTCTCGCCGTCCTCGTACTGGACGAGGGCAATGAAGGCGCTGCGGTTCGGGTCGTACTCGAGGCGGAGCACGGTGGCGGTCATGTCGAGCTTGTCGCGGCGGAAGTCGATGACACGGTACTTCCTGCGGTTGCCGCCGCCCTTGTGGCGGACGGTGATGCGGCCGTAGCTGTTGCGGCCGGAGTTCTTCTTGCGAACCTCGATGAGGCTGCGCTCAGGCTTGGCGTGCTTGTCGACTCCGTCAAAGCCGGAGACGGTCATCTGGCGCCGCGCGGGAGTCGTGGGCCTGTAGGTTTTAATAGACATCTCTTATATCCTCCCTTACGCCATGTTCTCGAAGATTTCTATGTTCTTCGAGTCCGCGCTGAGCTTCACAACGGCCTTTTTCCAGGTCTTGGTGTAGCCCTGAGGATAAGCGCCGGTGCGCTTGGCCTTGCCCTTGACGGTGGTCGTGGTGACCTTGATGACGGTGACGCCGAAGATCTCTTCGATGGCGTTCTTTATCTCGATCTTGTTCGCATCCTTTGCAACTTCAAAGGCGTACTTCTTAATGTCCAGGTCCTCCATCGACTGCTCGGTGATGATAGGACGGATGACGATATCGTAAGCGGAAGTCATCAGGCGAACACCTCCTCGATCTTCTGCAGCGCGGCCTTGTCGACCACGAGCACGCTGTTGTTGAGAATCTCGTAAGCGGAGATTATAGTAGCGGTAGTGACGGAGACGCCGGGGATGTTGCGGGCGCTCTTGAAGACGGCCTCGTCAACGTTCTCGGTTATGACCATGGCCTTGCCGGTGGCGCCAATCTTGGCGAGGAACTCAGCAAAGGGCTTGGTCTTGATGGTGTCGACGTGCAGGCCGTCGACAACCAGGACGGCCTCATTGGCGGCCTTGTCGCTCAGGGCGCTCTTGAGGGCCAGGCGGCGGGTCTTCTTGGTGAGGCTGTAGCGGTAGTCGCGCGGCTTCGGAGCGAAGGCGACGCCGCCGTGACGCCACACGGGGCTTCCGGCGTAGCCGGCGCGGGCGCGGCCCGTGCCCTTCTGACGCCAGGGCTTTTTGGTGGTGTAGCTGACCTCGCCCTTGGTCAGAGCGCTCTGGGTGCCCTGGCGCTGGTTGGCGAGATAGTTCTTAACGGAAGCGTGCAGGACGGCCTCGTTCGGCTCGACGCCGAAGACGGCCTCGGAGAGGGCGTATTCGCCGACCTTGTCGCCTGCCATATTGTAGATGACTGCTTTAGGCATTTAACTCTCTCCTTTCTTTAGCCTCTGGCCGACCGCTTCTGCGGGTTGGTGCTGATGGTCGGAGTGGCGGGGCCCTTGCGGACGAACTTCTTGACGGAGTTCTTCAGGTAGACGATGCCGCCCTTGGGTCCGGGGATAGCGCCGCGGACAACGATCATGTTGAGCTCGGGGTCGACCTTGACGACGTCGAGGTTCTGAACGGTTACCTGCTCAACGCCCATGTGACCGGCGCCAATCTTGCCCTTGAAAATACGGCTGGGGTCGGTAGCGGCGTTCATGGAACCGGCGTGGCGGTGCACAGGACCGGTGCCGTGGCTCTCCTTGAGGCGGTGAGCGCCGTGGCGCTTGATGACGCCCTGGAAGCCCTTGCCCTTGCTGATGCCGGTGACGTCGACGCGCTCGCCCTCTTTGAACACGTCGGCCTTCAGGACGTCGCCCACGTTCAGGGCGCTGCAGTCCTCGAGGCGGAACTCGTGCAGGTGGCGCAGGTTGCCGGCGCCGGCCTTGGCGAGGTGGCCGCGCTCAGGCTTGGTGAGCTTACGCTCGCTGACTTCGTCAAAGCCGAGCTGGACGGAGTCGTAGCCTTCCTTGTCGGCCGTCTTTTTCTGGACGACGACGCAGGGGCCGGCCTCGATAACAGTGACGGGGACGACCTTGCCGGCCTCATCGAAGATCTGCGTCATGCCGACCTTCTTGCCGATGATGGCTTTCTTCATTGTATTTCCTCCTAACGGTTATTGGTTGAAGCGGCTCATTCGTCCGCCCCAACATGACCCTGCCCGTTCACGCAAGTCGCGGGCAAGCGGGTTAACTTGGTTGCTGCGCCTTAGAGCTTTATCTCTATCTCGACGCCTGCGGGAACCTCGACGCTCATCAGGGCCTCGACGGTCTTCTGAGTCGGGTTCATGATGTCGATGAGGCGCTTGTGGGTGCGGCGCTCGAACTGCTCACGGCTGTACTTGTACTTGTGGACGGCGCGAAGGATGGTGACGACTTCCTTCTTGGTGGGCAGGGGGATGGGGCCGGACACCTTGGCGTCGGTACGGCGCGCGGTCTCAACGATGGTCTCGGCGGCCTTGTCGATGAGCTGGTGGTCGTAAGCCTTCAGCCTGATGCGGATCATTTTCTTGTTTGCCATGTTTTTTCCTCCTGAATTCGTACTTAGGCGCCTCCCGGCGTCCAGTGGTACGGCGAGCATTTTTTCATACACGCATCCGTGCGTATCAGCCCCCGCCCGAAAAACAGACCGGCTTTTGTGGCCGGCCGCTCTCCGTCGGGCGATATACGCCCGTGTACGGAAAAAAGCTCATCCGCCCGATTTCGCGCGTTTTCTTCAAACACGCCGGACATACTCCACGGAAGTTACCGGCCGAAGGCCGCAATCTCCCGCTTCATCGCATAGTGCGCCCTATCACAGGCGCTTTGATATAATACCAACTCAATTGCCGCTTGTCAAGGGCTTTTTAGCATTTTTGCAAAAATTTTTGCAAGAAATTTTGGTGATAATTTTTCAGCACCACATCCGGGTGTTTCGGCCGCCCCGGGAGCGCCCGAAGCGGCCGAAACAGCTCATTTTATCGCGCGGCACTCGAGGTAGTAGCGCTTCTCGCGCGCCTCGCCTATGGAGAAGCTCTTCTTGGGATAGACCCCGTGTCCGGCTATGTAGCCGAAGAGCTCGCCTTTGTCAAGGCTGGGCAGCAGGATGGCGGCGCCGGACTTTTCCCGGGCAAGAGAGACGCACTCTCCGTCGCCGTGAACATAGTCGACCTCGCCGCCGCACTCGGAGAGCAGCTCGCCCACAAGCCTGTCCGTAAAGGCCACAAGCTCTCCCAGGGCCAGCGACGTGCCCAGATGCCGCTCGCCGTGAGCGGTGACTATGCCGACGCCGTTGGCTGCGCCATGCGGCAGCTTCTCAGCGAAGGCCTCGGCCACGCGCCCGGCGGCCTCGCCGGTGACCAGTCTGTGTATGGGCTTGAACTCTACGGCCTCGTCGTGTATGTTCACTATCTCAGCCAGGGCGTAGCGCGCGGGATTGGTCTCGCGCTCGGCCTCGCTCAGCGCGGGCTTGAGCCGCTCCCAGCAGAGCTTGGCCGCGGCCAGCGAGTGGTTTCCGTCGCCCATGGCGTACTTTATACCGCCGGGCAGGGCGTCGAGCGCGCCGCGCACCCTCTCTGCCTCCTCCCCGCTCACACGCTCTCCGCGGATGTGCCCGCCGCCGAACATCAGCTCAAAGTCGTACAGCACTTCCCCGCCCTTGGCCGAGGGTATAAGCGTATTCGCCTCGTCGTTGATAAACACCATGATGTGCGGCAGCTCAAGCGGAGCCCCGGCGCGTATTGCCGCTCTCGGCGGCAGGCGGGACTCAACCGTCCCCTCAGTGGCGCGTATTGGCGTGGCCGTTCCTTCGGCCCAGTCGTAGCGCTCGAGGTCGAGCTTACCCACCAGGCCGCGCCTGACCTTGCCGGTCGGCAGAGTGCGCTCTACATATATATAAGAGTCAGGGATGCAGCGGAAGAGCCCCTGGTTTACATAACTTCTCATGGCCCCATATATCTTCGCCTGCTCGGCGTCCTCGTCCACTTTGCCGAGATATGCCTCGGGCAGCATGAGCCTCAGGGTGCTCGGTGCGCCGCCCACGAGCTCTTCGACGCCCTGCCAGTACTCAGGCTCGCTGGTGAACTGGTCGCAGGCCACGCAGCTCCACCTGGACATGTCCACATCCTCGCGCGGCAGCAGTATGTCCGCCGGGGTGAAGATGCCGCTGCCGAGCAGCGCTTCGGCCGCGACTACCGACCAGCCCTCCATCTCACCTGAGTACTTCGGCAGCTCGGATATCTTGAGCCACATGCCCTCGAGCTTGTCCGTTTCACGCACAGCCACCTCGCCGGTGACCTCCATGCGGAAGAGGAAGCCCAGGTGGACGCGGCCGACCTCGTCGTGCTCCTCGTTTATGACGCCGAGCGGCGTGAGGGAAACGATGTGCTCCACGGCAACCTCTTCGGCCACTTCGCGCTCGAGCGCGCGCATGAGTATGCCCTCGCTCGTGTCGTCGTCCACGCGTTCGATGTGCCCGCCGACGCCGAGGCTCAGCTTGCCGTGCAGCCGCGCCTCCCCGCCCGCGCTCAGGCGGCGCGTGGCAAACACCTCGCCGCCCCGCGTGACGGCGACGTAGGGGATAATCTGCCTGTACGACGGGTCCGACTCCATGTCGGGGCGCGGCAGGAACTCGTGCGCGCGCTCGACGAAGTCCATTATCTCGTTTCCGCAGCCGGTGATCAGTCCGCCGCGGTTTTCAATCCAGGGCGCGAGGCCCTCGGTCTTTACAACTAAAATGTCACTCATGGCTTCTCCTTTGTAGATTGACTTGACGCCACAATTAGTCTAAAATCAATGCAAAGGTATAATACCATAAAAGGAGGCAAAAGCAAATGCCGAACATAGCTGAAACCGAGTATTATTTCACCTCCAGCGAGGGCAAAACGCCCATACATGTGCGCGAGTGGACACCGGACTGCGATTTGAACGGCGTCGTGCAGATTTCGCACGGCATAAACGAGTACATCGGCCGCTATGAGGACTTCGCGCGCTACCTGGCCTCGAAAGGCTTCGTCGTGGTGGGCAACGACCACCTCGGCCATGGTCAGAGTATGCTTTCACCCGAGCGCCTCGGCTACTTCGCCGACAGCGACGGCTGGTACCACGTTGTGGACGACGTCGAAGAACTGCGCCGCCGCACGCATGAGAAGTACCCGGAGCTGCCCTACTTCATCCTGGGCCACTCAATGGGCAGCTTCATCGTGCGCACCTGGCTGTCCCGCTGCCCGCAGAGCAAGGTCACGGGCGTCATACTCTCCGGCACCGGCCAGCCGCCAGCGCCCATCGTGGCCGCCGGACGCCTCGCCTGCGACGCGGACATGGTAAAGAACGGCCCCATGCACCGCAGCAAGTCTATATACAACCTCGCCTTCGGCGCATACAACAAGGGCATTGAGCCCCTGCGCACACAGTTCGACTGGCTCAGCCGCGACGAGGCCGTTGTGGACAAGTACTCCGCGGACCCGCTGTGCGTGTTCATCCCCACCTCCGGCCTGATGCGCGACATGATGTTCGGCCTTGGGCTTCTGAACCGCTCCGACACGATAAACCGCATGCGCACCGACACGCCCATCATATTCATGAGCGGCGACGCCGACCCCGTGGGCGGCTACGGCATGCAGGTGGCGAAGATATACCGCGACTACGTCAGGGCAGGTTTCACCGACGTGGCCTACAAGTTCTATAAGGGGGCCCGCCACGAGATACTCAACGAGATAAACCGCGACGAGGTCTACAGGGACATCCTCGACTGGATTTTCACCAAGCTGGACTGAGCGTGCAGCGGCCGGGACGGCAAGTCGTCCTGCAGAAAGCAAAAACCGGCAAGCCTAAAAAGGCTTGCCGGTTTTTCACAGCAGCTTTTCCACAGCCTCGCGCAGGGTTGCGTCCGAACCCACGTTGCCGGGGAAAATAATGTAGGGTATACCCGGGAAGCGGCTCTCTCCGCCCGTGCGCCAGACCGGCACGCCGGGGCATATCTGCCCCAGGACTGTTGCGCGCTTCACGCCCAGCGCCTTCGTGCCCACGTCGCTGGAGGTGATGCCGCCTTTGGCCAGGACGAAGGCCGGCCGTACCTCGAGCCCGCCCACCAGCGACTGCACGGCGTCGGAAATCTTCACGGAGCGCAGCAGCGCGCTCTCCGGCGTGTCACCGGGTATCACCAGCTCGCGGCGGCAAGTGTAGGCCGCGGCCGTGCGCCCTGAGCGTATTGCTGTCTCAATCGCGCGACGCACTCGCTTCGTCTCAGCGGCGAAGGCCGCCTCGTCGGTCACGAGGTCGGAATTGAACTCTACAAACTCTATGCCGGGCAGTTTGCGCAGCTCCTGCAGCTGGCGCGTGGTCTTTTCCGTGTGCGAGCCGACGACTATGACGCCGCCGTTTCCGCAGCAGTCAGCCATGAGCTCCCCGCGCGTGAGGAGCGGCCTTGCGCTGACGCCTCCCAGCTCCCGCACAAGGGACGCCGCCGTTCTGAATATAAACCTCTTCCCGGCGGCGAGAGCGCGGTACACAGCGGCGGCAAAGAGCTTCACATCGGCATACGACGCGGCGTTGACCACGAAGCGCGTGTAGTCCTGCGCCGCACAGAGCTTCGCTGTCACTGCGTCTATGTCGCAGCGACGCAGCTCTTCTATAGAAATGCTCACGACCTCAGAGGCGCGGCACGCGCCTCCGGTCTTTTCCTCGATGTACTCTCGCAGGTTGGAGTGAGCGTAGCCGAAGGTGGCGTCCCTGGCGAACTCCGTTTTTGCCGCCGGTATCAGCTCTTCTCCGCTGCGGACATAGTGTGCGTCCGCCAGAGTGTACCTGCCGCCCTCGAAGAAGAACGGGCACAGTATCTCGCCGTCCATCTTAACGCCCTGTTCCGCCTCGGTCACCGCGCGCAGCGTCTCCGTCTCCAGCGGATAGTGGCCGCGCAGCGTGGAATCGCCGCGGCTCACGAGCACATATTCCTTCCCCGTCTCGCGCGAAGCCCTGGCCGCCGCGCGCGCGATATCCGCGTGGACGCGCCGGGTCTGTTCCGCCGTAAAGCTGCGCGAGTTCGTGAGTATGAAGAAAAGCCTGTTCTCCTCCCGGAAGCCGGAGAACACGCTCTCATATGTCCAGTCGGTGTAGACCGAGACATCGTGTACTGTCTGAACGCCGGTCGGGTCGTCGTCGAGCACGACGAGCTTCACGCGGCTTGAATCCAGCTCCGCGCGCAGCAATGCGCCGCACTTTGCCTCGTCTGTCTGCGGCAGAGAGTCCAGTACGCTCGCGTTTATACGCTCCTCCATTGTATTCCACCTCTCTCGCAGAGATTATACCCGCTTTTGCGGCTCGGCGCAACCGCGTATACAAAAAGCTCCCCGGTTTCCCGGGGAGCTTCCGCTATTGGCTTTTAATTCTGTTCAACCGCTGTAAGCGGTGCTCCACTGCTGCTCGAGCGCAGCCCAATCGCGCTCGGGGAGCTTCTCGGTCCACTCCTCGACGCGCTCGCCGCTGACGCGGATCCAGTCGTAATCGTGGCTGTTCGTGGCCTCCTGCATGTCGGCGTAGTACCAGGCGCCGTATACGTTGTCCGGCCATGTGTTCATTACGCGGGTGCTGAGGAGGTAATCCTCATGCGGGACGCGGTTCAGCACACGGTTGACGATGGTCACGGCCTCGGCGCGGGTGATGTAGCTGTTGGGATGGAAGCCGCCGTCGGGATAGCCGTCGACGAGGCCCATGTCCACGGCCGCCTGCACATAGTCGGCGTACCAGCTGCCGGAGGCGACGTCGTTGAAGGCGCCGTCATACTCGGCGGTGTAGTCGAAGAAGCGCGTGGCGATGGCGGTGAACTCGGCGCGGGTGATGGACGCGTTGGGCTGGAAGGTGCCGTCATCGTAGCCGTTGATGATGCCCATGTTGCTGAGCGTGGAGATGGCGTTGTTGTACCAGCTGTCGGTGGCAACGTCGGTGTAGTCGTTCTCGGAGCTCCAGAACCTGGCGCGCGCATCATCGGTCAGCAGACGGAAGAAGATGGTGGCAACCTCCGCGCGAGTGATGTTGTTCTCGGGCTTGATCTCGCCGTCCTCGTAGCCTATCAGGTAGGCGAAGTGGTCGGTGGTGTTCAGCCAGTTGGGGACGTAGACGGTGTCATCATCGTCGTCCGCCGGGGGATCGTAATCCCAGTCGATGTCGACGTCGATCTTGACGGTGTCGCTCTCTACCGGATCATCCTCACCGGCGATGTACACATAGGCCGTGTTGTAGAGGGCGTCGGAGTTGCGGATAGTCTTCCAGGAGAAGGCCTTGGAGACATATACGCTCGCAGTGCCGTCGGCGCCTAGAGTGCCCGACCAACTGCCGCTGAGCTTTTCGGCCCCAGCGTCGCTGAAGGTGTACTCGGTGCCTTCGGTGCCGGTGACAGTGAGCTTGTAGATAAGGGTAACGCTGTCGCCCTCGTCAACGATCACGTCGCCGCGGTAGAACTCGGGGTAAGCTATGCCATTGTTCCAGTAGACCCGGCGATCCGTGACCAGCTCTTTGGTGAAGCCGGTGATGTCGGGCGTCGGCTCGGGCGTGACAGGCGTCTCGCAGACGACCTTGATGGTAGCGGGCAGCTCGCCGGCATCGGCAGGCAGCGTCCACTCGTCGTCGACGTACTTGAGAGTGATGGTCACAGTCTCAGACTGACCGTCGGCAAGGCTGTGCTTGGCGCTTGTGTCGTCATCGTTGTACTTAGCCAGATATACATTGGCGCTGAGCGTGACCTTGACAGTGGTGCTGTCAGTCATCGCGACGTTCATAAGGGCGTCGTCAACAAGGCCGTAGTTCTTGTTCGCGTGGTTGACGTCATCGTTCACGCAGTCAACAATTATCTTGCCGTCAATGAGCTCCGCGATGTCGCCCTCAGTGGGCAGCGGAGTGATTGGCGTGGCGGGGACGGATTCTTGCTTGTATGCAACCTTGATGCTGTGGTTGGCGGACACATTTTCAAATGTGTATTTTCCGTCAGCTCCGAGCTCACTCCACACGCCGTCCACATAGACGTAGTCAAACTCATAGCCCTCATCAGGTGTGAAAGCTATGGTGATGTCCTCATCAGCAGCGGCAACTATCTCATTGTCGGCCCCTATATTTGTGCCCATGAACTCCGCGGTGCCGTTGATGACTTCAACTTCGATGGTGTAAGTTTCAGGCTCGGGCTCTTTGGCGAAGAACTCGATCACGCCATCACCATTGGTGTCGTCAGCAGCGCTGATGGCATAGCTGCCGCTTATTGCCTCGCCGTCATTGTTCAGGTACCAGCCATCATCTCCTTCGGGCAGTGTGGGCAGTAAAATGCTATCGTCAAGCTTTATGACGAGGCCAAGGCCGAGCGCTTCCTGCCCGCCGTGTATGTCTACGTACCCTATGTGCTCACACTCCGCCGTGCTCTTGCACCCACAGTTCACATGGTAGTGTCCGGTACGTCCGACAGGATTGACCGCCTCGTTCGGATCTCCAAATGACTCACGTTCAGTTGCACCAGCTATAAGTCCTGTCTCACTGAGCTCCGTCAGCTCATTTCCTTTCGCGTCGTAGAATTTGACCTCATACTGAGTGCGCACGTATATGTCCACACTGTAGTCGCGGTTCACGCCGCGGGTATTATCTATGCTAACTTTGCCGCCGTCAACAGTAATGCCGCTAGTCCCGTTCTGGCCGAACATCACGTGTGCGTCTACCTCTTCAAGCTCATAGCCTGCTTTTGCGGTCATCGCTATGTCAAGGCAATTGTAGAACTCAACATCATACCTTATCCTGCCGCTGTCGTCTATCGTGGCATTTCTGCCTTCCTCAAACTCCAGCTCCACGTAGTCGGCAAGATTGGCGACGTCCGCCTCTACTCCGTCAACATACAGATTTACATAGATGATACGGCTCGCATATGGCGCATTCACGTCCTTCGTCTGCACCCACTGCGCTGTGAAGACAACGTCCTTCTCAGGCATCACGAACTTTCCATCTTCGACTGTTGCATCTTCGGTAGTCCAGCCGTCGAATATATAGCCTTCGCGCTCAGGGATGGCCGAAGCCACCGTCTGTTTCGTGCCGACTTCAACGCCCTCTACATTTTCAGGCATACCCGTCACATCATCATCGTCGCTTCCGGCATTATATATGATGTCGAAGCCCGCGGGCTCATTTGGGGTAAACGTCCAGGTGCCTACCAGGTGCACGTCTTCGGCTGGCATCGTGAACTTGTCGTTCTCAATCTCGACATCTTCACTCGTCCACCCATTGAACGTCCATGTGCCGTCTTCAGATTCCGCTTCCAGACCAGTCGGTACGTTCTGTATGCTGCCGGGGAAATGGCTGTCCTTGAATATGACAAAGTTGTCTATGTTCGGCGTAAAGCTCTTAGGCGCGCCGCCCTTAAACTCGTACGTCACTTTATACTTCGGCGCTTCACCTTTGTTTATCCACTTGCCCTCGACAAAAATGTCGCTGGCGGGCATAGTTATCTCGGTCACGAGCTTTCCGCCATATTTCCAACCCTGGAACTCGTAAACGTACTTTTCAGTGGTTATGGTGTCGCCGACCTCATACATATCGCTGAGCGAAAACGTCTCGCCGTATTGATGTTCTTCAGCCGGCGGCAATTCAGCCTCGTCGTAGTATTTGCTGTCCCACTTGTAACTCAAGCGATACGTTTTTGCTGAACTGGTGACTTCAACACTATGGTCGCCCTTCATGTCTACAACGACACAACCGCTTTCAATTGCAGCAGTCAGCTCGTCTCCGTCCAGCTTCCGATTGTCAACAGTTACCGTGTCGATCGCATATCCGCTATTCGCCGTAAACTTAACTTCTATAGTTCCATTCTCACTATATTCGTATGTCTTACCATCATCTATAGTAGAGTTTTCGTCGGCACTGGTAGTCAAAGTATATTCTTCAGGCTCGGGCTCAGGCGGTTGGATGCCATTGTCAATGATATACAGTTCAATGATATAGCTGCTGCCTTGAGAGCCTGTAGACACTGCGAAATTGCCATCATAAACTCCCTTGTTAATTATGACTTCACCAAGGCCATTACCACCCGTGTCTTTCGCGGTGACAGCAATATGCGTTATATCATTTATGTATATGCTGTCATTTTCCTGCTGCCCAGCTCCAGTCAAATAGTTGTACACGAAGTAATAACTATCTTCATCGCGCCATCCATTTGAGTTAGGACTAAGATTGTAATCAGGATTTGTGTGCTCGGTTCCTGCATACACGGAGATCTTGATCGAATTCCAATCGATGTCAGCCTCACCGTACAGCTCCTGTATGCGTTTCTTGAGCAAGTTGTCGTTGTTCATCACATGGATCTCGCTCGCATTGCTCGAGAGGGTCTTCTGCGCATAAACAACAGTGTCTTCGTTTACAGGCGTAGTTCCCAAGAACGGGCTGCCGCCGTCATAACCATATGTCCATCCTGCAAACTCATACGTTGTGGCCGGATAAGTCGGGTCAGTGGGCATTTTACTTTCCAAAGACTCTCCATGATTTACAAAACGAATAGCATACAAAGTATATGCGTTACCAACTAATGCTCCTTCCTCATTATAAAAATACACTATATGGAAGGAATTGTCGTTTAGTTCAATGACATAATACCTGCTGCCAGCTATTCCCGACACATTGAATTTAAGATCGCCAGATGAAACAGTTACGGTCTCCTCACCACTGCCATTGTCGTATGTAATGGAGATCCCCTTTATATTAGTGGGCTGAACTTCATCAACATCGGCACTGTTTGATGTGAAAGAATTGTCCCAATAATCCGTTTCAAGGTTCTCGTGTATCAGTCCCTTATTTGACTCAGTTCCAAACGAGCGGACCCACAAGGGAGTTACAGAGACTACTGTAGTTTCCTCCGTGACATCAACGCCCTGAGAGTAAAGCATCTTGTAGACCTGATCATCGTAGATTCGGTAAGTTCTGGTTACGCCTTGGTCGGTAATCACTTCGCTGACTTCAGGATCTTCGTATTCGATCAAATAGAGATTTATAATTGCCGGATCATTGGATGAAATGTTGGAAACTTGCACACTGTAGCTATCAGCCAATAAAGAAGGTGCCGCTACGTCAAATCCATCAGTTATCACGTTCTCAATGTCATACTTAGAACTAAATGGATCATTCAGGCTAATAGTAACGCGTTGACTACCCAAAATCGCATCTGAAACAGTGATCGTATCAATAGTACTACCATTAATAATAAGGTTTACATTAATGGTTCTTTTGTATAGGCCATCATTTTGATAGCTAATATCAAAATACCCCTTGCTACTTGTTGCGCTTGCGTCATTTGCCGCCAATGCTCCGACTGGCAGCAGGCTTACCACCAGCATGAGCACCAGCAGCATCGCCAAAAGGCGTTTTTTCATACTCTGTTCTCCTCCTTAATCTTAGTTCCGGCGTCCGGACGAGGGACGCGCGTGTATGTACTTCGATTGCCGGTTTTTACGCGTCCCGCGCAGACCGGGCAGCCGCTGTGCCGTCCGCGGGCTCGCGTGAAAATAACCGCCCGCCAGACGTGCCCCTCAGGGCAGCGCCACCAGACCTTCTTCCGGCTCCCAGTGGTGACCATTTCCGGCGTGAGCGCGCCGTTCATATCCTGCGCCCACTCGCGCGCTATACGCGGCTCCTGCGTCGCCAGGTCGTTGAAGCCCGGCATCACCAGCCGGTTCGCGCAATAGGGGCAGCCGCTGTTCGCCGAGCTGCGCGAGCTCACGACGGCTTTGTACTCGTGGCCGCGCGGGCACCGCCACCACACCTTGCGGTTGCTGTACACGGTGACCTGCTCCGGCGTCAGCGGCGCATTCAGCGTCGGGTGCCACTCAGCGGCAAGCTTAGGCTTTATCGAGGCCAGATCGTTGAAGCCCGGCATCACCAGCTTACCAGAGCAGTACGGACACCCCGCGCCCTGAGATCTCGCGGATACCCGCGCTAACCACTCGTGCCCCCGTGAACACCGCCACCACACCTTGCGCCCCGACGAGGGGAAAACGTCGCGCGGTGTGAGCGCGCCGTTCTTCTCCGTGTCCCACTCCGTAGCCAGGCGGGGACTTGCAGTGGCGAGGTCGTTCTCTCCGGGGCTGAGCTCTCGTCCGGCGCAGACCGGGCAGCCAGTCCCGGCCACCCGCGATTTGACGGCCGCCCGCCAGCTGTGGCCCTTGGAGCATTTCCACCAGGCATAGCGGTGGCTGCCAGGCAGGACGTCGCGCGGCGTGAACGCCCCGTTCTTCTCCGTGTCCCACTCTGCGGCCAGGCGCGGATAGAGCGTCGCCAGGTCGTTCTCGCCCGGCACCGGCACTCTGCCTGAACAGTACGGGCAGCCCGTGTGCTCGTTCGTGCGGCTGGTAATGCTGGCCTGATACAGGTGGCCCACGGCGCACCTCCACCAGCACTTCACCTTGCTCCCATACGACACATTTTCAGGGCCAAAACCGTTCTCGTCGCGCGCCCACTCGTCGAGCAGCGCCGTTTCACCGGTCTCCCGGCAATAGTCATAGAGCGATTTCCGCATGGCATCCCCCTTCCGCAAGCGGACACAATCCGTCTTGTGTCCAGTTCAATTTGTACTATAACGCCTGCTGCCGGCGAATCCGGTAGAAAAAGGGCGCAGCAATCCGTCCGTCGAAAAATCTCTCTCCGCCGGGCGCTGTTTCCATATTCATTTTTAAATAAAGGGCTTGATTTACGGCTGCGTTAATGATAAAATTGGAAGCTATGAAGGATATGTATCTGTCTGCTTGCCTCTTTTACGAGACACAAGACGGATTATGTCCTTTTATTTTTTGCCCTACGATATGAGCCTCATTCGCTCCAAAACGGCGCGGTGCTCCGCGCCCGTGGATATCAGGTATATGCGCGTCGTCTCCAGCGAGCTGTGTCCCAGCACGTCGGCCAGCTTGACCACGTCGCGGCACTCGTTGTAAAACGAGCGGGCAAACAGGTGCCGCAGGTTGTGCGGGAACACCTTTCCGGGCGACACGCCCGCGCTTTCGCACAGGGATTTCATCTCGGCCCATATCTGCTTGCGGGACAGGCCCCTGCCGCAGCGTGACAGGAATATCTCTCCCCGAGTTATCCGACGCTTTGCCGCATATTTGAGCAATTTGTCGCGGAGCCTGGCCGGAATCATAATCGTCCTCACCTTGCCCTTGAGCGCTATCCGCGCCACACCGGCGAGCACGCTCTCGCGCGTGATGAACTTCAGCTCGCTGACCCGTATGCCCGTGGAGCATATGGTTTCCATCAGCAGCGCCAACCGCTCCTTGTGTCCGCGCCGCGCCGTGTCCACCAGGCGTGCGTACTCCCCGCGCGTGAGCTCCCTGCCCTCGTCGCAGAAAACCTGCCGCTGCCGCCTCAAAGGCTTTATCCTGCAGTCGTCCCGCCCCATCGAGGCGAACAGCCCGTTGACTGCCGCTATCTTGCAGTTGACCGTAGACGGGGCGTAGCCTTGCTCGAACAAGGTCAGCTTCCACTCGCAGGCCGCCTTATGCGTCAGCTCTCCATCCGCCAGCCACACGGCAAATTGGGCAGCGTCACGCATATAGCTCCCCAGGGTTGAGTCAGAGCGCTCCGCGGCTTCCAGCACCGCGCGGTAGGCGCTCAGTGCCTGTTCAGTGATTGTGCGCGTCATATTCATGCCTCCTTGTCTGGAATTAGTTTACCGCTTTTAGGAAATATGATACCCGACGGCACTAATATTCTCAAACAAACAAAACCCCCCGGAGCGCTTAACACACTCCGGGGGGTTGATATATCGGGTATTAATAATGGTATCAGAGCTTGGGGAACCACTCGCGCACAGGCTTGACTCCCTTGAGAGCGAGGGCCAGGACGGTGCTGGCCGCTATGCCCAGCAGCGACTGCACCACGTTCGAGGGTATACCCGCCGCCGCGCCAAGCATTGAATTCATAAGTATGCCGTCATACAGCCAATACCCGGCCACCATGAGTATCTCTGCAGCCAGGCTCGCCAGGACGAGCGACCAGGGATGCTTGCCGGAGGCTCTATATATTGCGGCTGCAAGCAGCGCCATGAGAGCCTTTATAACCAGTGTCGCCGGGACGTATGCGGTATAGCCGCTTATCAGGTCGGCAAGGGCCGGGCCGATTCCGCCCGCCGCCGCGCCATAGGCGCCGCCCAGCAGGTACGCTCCCAGAAGTACCACGGTGTCGCCCAGGTTCATATATCCGCCCGTCGGGCTCGGTATGCGTATGACCAGCGTGGCAACGCAGGAGAGCGCCGCCAGCAGGGCCGTCATAACCAATATGCGCGTCCTGTACGCCGCGCTGTTTTCATGTGTCATGCTTTTCGCCTCCAAGGGGATGATGTGCTTGCATTTTACGGCAGCTGTGGTATTATTGAAATATCCACTTTTAACTTTTTTAATAATACCAGAGGTGCAGCACATGCTGACATATGATTTGACGGCGCGTGGAAACACGCCGATATACGAGTACCTTTACCGCTGCCTGCGCTCGGACATCCTGTCAGGGGCGCTGGAAGTGGGCGGCAGGCTGCCCAGCCGCCGCAGCTTTGCCGAGCACCTGGGCGTGTCGGTAATCACGGTAGATGCGGCCTACAGCCTGTTGGAGGCCGAGGGCTGCATAGAGGCCGTGCCGAGGCGCGGCTATTTTGTCTGCGCGAGGCCCATTTCCCCGCCGCAGGGTGTCCCCGTCGTGGACAGTGTGCCGGAAGCGCCCTCCGCCGGGCCAAGGCTGGATTTGCGTTCAAACCGCGTAGACGCCTCCCTGTTCCCCGTCGGCGTGTGGGCGAAGCTGACTCGGCGCGTGCTCTCCGAGGACCCCGATTCGCTGCTGGGCAGCGTACCGCACGCCGGGCTCTACGAGCTGCGCAGCGCCATAGCGGCCTATCTGCGCGGCTACAAGGGCATGCCCGTCTCGGCCTCGCAGGTTGTCGTAGGTGCGGGGGCGGAATTCCTGTATCTCATGCTGGCGCAGCTCTTCCGCGGCGCCGCCTTTGCGCTCGAGGACCCGGGCTACCCCAAAATACGCCAGGCCTACGTCGGTTCCGGTATAGACTGCATCCCCGTCGGTCTTGACGAGCAGGGCGTGAAACCGGATGCGCTGCGCTCTGGCGGCGCGGCCGTACTGCACATCTCCCCCGCACACCAGTATCCCACCGGACTGGTCACGCCGCTGCCGCGCCGCCAGGAGCTGCTCACCTGGGCGCAGAGCACAGGCGGCTACATCATCGAGGACGACTACGACAGCGAGCTGAGCTTCACCCCGATGCCGCTGCCCACGCTCTCTAGCATCGACCGCGCGGGGAGGGTCATATACATGAACACCTTCTCGCAGACCATATCCCCCGGCATGCGCGTGGGCTATCTCGTCTTGCCGGAGCGCCTGGCCGGGGAATGGCAGGACCGGCTCGGCTTCTACTCCTGCGCAGTGCCGACGCTCGAGCAGCATGTGCTGGCCCGCTTCATCTCCGGCGGCTACTATGAGCGGCACCTGACGCGTCTGCGCAAGGCCTGCCGTGAAAAGCGCTGCGCCGTGCTGGAGGCCTTTTCGAACAGCGCCTTCGCCTCCCGCGTGTCTATACGCGAGCCGGGAGCGGGAACCCACTTCCTGATGAGGCTCGACACCGGCGCGTCAGACAGTGAGATACGCTCTCGCGCGCTCGGGCAGGGGCTGAGGCTCGGCTTCCTCTCCGACTACGCCTTCAACCCGGAGAGCGCAGAGCAGCATGTGCTGGTCATCAACTACGCCGGGCTCTCCGGCGGGCGCCTTGACGAGGCCGTCCGCCTGCTCGAGCGCGTGCTGTACTGACACCTGTCAAGATAGTTTATTTTATAACACCTCCAAACGGATTGAAAAAAATATGTAAAGAGCTTATAATCAGTTCAACTACTCCGAAGAGGGGATACGCAAATGCAAAAATACAGCCACAACTACACCATGCTCTGCGATTTCTACGAGCTCACAATGGGCAATGGGTATTTCGTCAGCGGCATGAAGGACACCGTAACCTATTTTGACCTCTTTTACCGCACAGTGCCCGACCAGGGCGGCTTCGCCATAGCCGCCGGGCTCGAGCAGGCGGTGGATTATATCAAGAACCTGCACTTTGATGAAGAGGACATAGAGTATCTGCGCGCGCGCGGCATCTTCGACGAGGGCTTCCTCGACTATCTCCGCGGCTTCAAGTTCACGGGCGACGTCTGGGCAGTACCGGAGGGAACGCCGGTGTTCCCCCGCGAGCCTGTCATAACCGTGCGCGCCCCCGCCATACAGGCCCAGCTGCTGGAGACCTTCCTGCTGCTGACCATCAACCACCAGAGCCTCATCGCCACGAAGGCCAACCGCGTAGTGCGCGCGGCCGACGGCCGGACTGTGCTCGAATTTGGCTCCCGCCGCGCACAGGGCGCGGACGCGGCAATACTCGGCGCGCGCGCGGCCTACATAGGCGGCTGCAAGGGTACCGCCTGCGTGCTCACCGACCAGCTCTACGGCGTTCCCGCGGCGGGCACCATGGCCCACGCCTGGGTGCAGATGTTCCCCAGCCAGTACGAGGCCTTCAAGTCCTACTGCGAGACCTATCCCACCAACGCCGTGCTGCTGGTGGACACTTACGACACCCTGCGCCAGGGCGTGCCGGACGCCATACGCGCCTTCAACGAGGTGCTCAAGCCGCGCGGCATCACCAAGTGCGGCATACGCCTGGACAGCGGCGACCTAGCCTATCTCACCCGACAGGCCCGCAAGATGCTTGACGAGGCCGGCTGGACGGAGTGCACCATCACCTGCTCCAACAGCCTGGACGAGCACCTCATCCGAGAGCTGCTGCGCCAGGGCGCGTGCATAGACTCCTTCGGCGTCGGCGAGCGGCTCATAACCAGCCGCACCAGCCCGGTTTTCGACGGCGTATACAAACTTGTGGCCGTCGAGGAGGGCGGCGAGATAGTGCCGCGCATCAAGGTCAGCGAGAACGTCGGCAAGATAACCAATCCACACTACAAGCGGCTGTACCGCTTCTACGGCCGCGATACTGGCATGGCCGAGGCCGATTACATCACCGTACACGACGAGGTTGTCGACGACAGCAAGGACCTGGTCATACGCGACCCGGATGCGACCTGGAAGCAGAAAACCATGACCAACTTCCGCGCGCGCGAGCTTCAGGTGCCCATATTCAAGGGCGGAGAGCTGGTCTACAAGCTGCCCACCCTGCCTGAGATTCAGGATTACTGCAAGCGCGAGATAGCCACGCTCTGGCCCGAGGTACTGCGCTTTGACTACCCGCACAACTACTACGTCGACCTCTCCGACCGCCTGCTGGGCATCAAGAACGAGATGCTCAGCGCGGCGCACCACAGCTGATGGACGCCGCCGGACGCCGCCGCGCAATAGCCGAGACGCTCGCGCGCAGTGGCGCGCCCGTGGCCGCCTCCGCCCTGGGCGAGCGCTTCGGAGTCAGCCGCCAGATAGTCGTCGGCGACATAGCGCTGCTGCGCGCTCAGGGGCTGTATATCACGGCCACGCCGCGCGGCTATGTCCTCGGCAGCGGGCGCGAGGAGGGGCTCAGGCGCACCGTCGCCTGCGTACACGGCTTTGATGGCATGGAGCGCGAGCTGGACATCATGGTCGACAACGGCTGCACCGTGCTCGACGTAGTCATAGAGCACGCCGTATACGGCCAGCTGACGGGCGAGCTGCATCTGAAAAGCCGCCATGACGTGGCGGAGTTTATGCGCCGCTCGCGCGAAAACGGCGGCTCCCCGCTCTCGACGCTCACAGCCGGCATACACATACACACCCTGCTTTGCCCAGACGAGGCGAGCTATGAGCGCTGCGTGCATGATTTGCGCGAAGCCGGGCTGCTGCTGGACTGAATAAAACAAAAAGGCGTGCGCTTAAAGCGCACGCCTTTTGCGTGTATTGGTTCAGCCGCGCAGGTAGGTGTAATCCGTAAAGGAATCGGCCCCGCCTGCTATGGTGCCTGTGGTGGAGTAGAACCCGCTGGTCGACGAGTGCGTGAGTATGTTCACGTTGCTCTCCGTGACAGGCTGGTCGTAGGGGTTGAGCTTCTCGTTTATCATAGTTATCCACTCGTCGACGTAGATGGAGACGTAGCTCAGGCCCTTGATGGAGTCGTTGTAGTTGGCGGGAATGGTCTGGAAGGTGATATTATCGCTCGAGCACATCAGGAACTGACGCGCGAAGAACGCGAGGTTTGCCGTGTCCATATTTGTGAGGACATACTCCTCAAAAATGTCTATGAACTCCGCCAGGTGCGGGATGCTGCCGAGGGAGATGAACTGGCTCGCTATGCTCATGAGGAAGTCCTGCTGAGTCTCGATGCGGCCTATGTCCGCCGTAACATATCCTGAGCGGAAGCGCATCACGCCTACGGCCTCTTCTCCGGTCAGATGCTGCATGCCGGCGTCGAGGTCTATCACCAGATCCTGGGTCGGATCGGTGTAGTGCATATCCACCGGTACGTCGTAATCAACGCCGCCGATGGCGTTTATCAGCTCAACGAAGGCCTCGAGATTCACTGCCGCGTATACGTCGGGCGTAAAACCGAGGATGTCGGTAATGCCCTCAAGGAGCCTGTCTATTCCGCCCTGCAGCTTGGCGTCCTGGTCGCCGTCAGTGTTGTTCATGCCGCGCAGGAAGAGCTCGTTTATCTTCTTCGTGCCTCCGGAGATGTTCATCAGCGTGTCGCGCGGGATACTGACGACGTTTATTGTGTGGTTCACCGTGTCGAGGCGTCCTACCATAATCGTGTCGGTGTGGTAGGCCACCTGGTCGAAGCCTACAACAAGGAAGGTGTACATGCCGTCAACGAGGCTTGCTGGCGCGCCCGCGTTGGGATCCTCGGTCGGCTCCGGCGTGGCGCTGGCCTCTGGATCGGCGCTCTCGACAGGCGTGGTCGTGCTCGGCTGCACAAGCCCGCCCTGCTGCCGCTCAGGCGGCTTCTCCCAAAGTGCGTACACTATTACGGCAAGCGCCAGCACGGCCACTATGGCTCCGCACACGGCGCCTATCACGCGGCCCTTGGAGCGTTTTTTCCCTCCTGATGGCTTGCGTCCGGGCCGGTCCGGGCGCCGGACGGGACGAGCCTCTTCGACGGCTTCATTTGTGACGCCGTCCTCAAGCTCATAAAAGTCCCCGCCGCGATATTCCTCTTCCCTGCGGGAATGCTCCCGGCTGCCGCCGGAGTGCCCGCCGTGATGATTTCCGTTTAACTTCATGGGTACAGCCCCTTTGCTATATATACTGCGATATTAGACGCAAAAAGCGCAGCAATGTTTCACGCGTGGTGAACATAATAACACAAGTTTATGAAGAAATCTACTGCTTCCAACATTTTTTTGCAGACGCTTTCTTAGGCGTTGACACGCGGCCATATGCGTGCTATCATATTCGTAACTAAAGTTACGGCAGGAGTTATCATTATGGATGAAGACAAGGTCGAGGTAAAGCCCCGCAAAACGAAGGCGCCGAAGCCGCCGCGCGCACCCAAAGAGCCGAAGCCGCCCAGGGAGCCCAAAGCGCCCAAGCAGAGGCGCGAGCGGGTGCTGGACGCGGCGGACACCTTTGTGCCGGAGACGGGCGAGGAGACGATGAACGACATCTTCCGCAAGCGTCTGGCCTACCTTATGAACGGGAACAACTCACAGGGCAAGGCGGTGAACATACAGGAGCTGGCCGACGCCGTAGGCGTTTCCCGGCCCGCAATACGCAAGTACCTCAAGCCCAAGGGCGGCGCTCCCACCACTCCCAGCGCGAGCACGGTCTGCGCGATAGCGCGCTACTTCGGCACGACGCCGGACTTCCTGCTCGGCTTCGACACACCGGACACGGAAAGCGCGCGCCGCGCGGTCGAGAGCGACTACTACAACGCGCTGGGCCTGAACCAGCGCACCATAGACGCGCTGCGTTCCCTGCGCGAAAAGCAGGCCGACGAGCGCATATCAGAATGCGCGGCCCGGCTGCTGGCGATGCTCGACAAGCTCATCTGCGATTTTGCCGGCGACGCCGAGAGCCTTTTGGAGGAGAAGTAAATGGATGTCACAATACGCCCCGAGGAAGCGCGCGACTACGCCGCAGTTGAAAACCTTACGCGTGAGGCCTTCTGGAACGTCTACAGCCCGGGATGCAGCGAGCACTACATAGTCCACCGCGGGCGAGGAGACGCCGAGTTCATCCCGGAGCTGAGCCTGGTGCTGGAGCTTGATGAGCGCATTGTAGGCCACATAGTTTATTTCAAGTCCCGCATAGAGCTCGACGGCGGCGGCAGTATGCCCTGCCTCATCTTCGGCCCCGTCAGCATCGACCCGGCCTATCAGCGGCGCGGCCTGGGCAAGCGCCTGGTCGACCGCTCACTGGAGCTCGCCGCCGGTATGGGATACGACTGTGTGTGCATAGAGGGAGACATTGCCTTCTACGGCAAGTGCGGCTTTGTCGTGGCCGGCGGCAAGGGTATACGCGAATCCGGGCAGCCCGAGGGAGAGGTTTCAAACCACTTCCTGCTGCGGGAGCTGCGCTGCGGCGCGCTCTACGGCAAGACAGGGCGCTTTGTCATCCCCGACGTGTACAATGTCAGCGAGAGCGAAGTAGAGGAATTCGACTCGCGTTTCCCTCCCAAGACTAAATTGCGCCTGCCGGGCCAGCTGGCATAAAAAACGCCCCCGCTTCTCTGCGAAGCGGGGGCGCTGCTTTTCTCAGTTGAGCTTGAGGTCGCCCTCTTTTATCCAGCCTATCTTGCGGCAGAGCAGTCCAAGCGCCCAGCATATCACGGCGGGCAGCACGAAGCATATCAGCACCAGGCCGAGGTAGTCGAACCATGTGGGGTCGATCGCGGCCGCACCCTTAGCAACGGCGGCCTCGGTCGGATTGAGCCAGCCGGTCCAGACCCCCAGCGGGCCGCAGAGGCCGCAGGTACCCATGCCTGAGTTTATCGCGTCTCCGTTCATCTCCATCTTAAAGACGCAGGTGGCAATCGGGCCGGTTATCATGCTCGTGACAATGGCGGGTATCCATATCTTCGGGTTGCGCACGATGTTGCCCATCTGGAGCATGCTCGTGCCCAGACCCTGGCTCACCAGGCCTCCCCAGCGGTTTTCGCGGAAGCTCATGACGGCGAAGCCGACCATGTTGGCGCAGCAGCCCGCCACGGCCGCACCTCCGGCAAGGCCGGTCAGTCCGAGCACCGAGCATATAGCTGCCGAGGATATTGGCAGCGTCAGCGCGATGCCAACGAGGGCGGAGACGATGATGCCCATCCAGAAGGGCTGCAGCACCGTAGCCAGCTCTATCAGGCTGCCTACATAGCGCGCGCCGGTGCCTATCGGCGGCGCAATCAGCGCCGCAAGCGCCACGCCGGAGAAGATGGTCACAAGCGGCGTCACGAGTATATCTATCGGCGTCTCCTTGCTCACGACTTTGCCGAGCTCGGCGGCGATTATCGCAACAACCAGCACTGCGAGCGGCCCGCCCGCGCCGCCCAGCTCGTTCGACGACCAGCCGACTGCCGTGAGTGAGAAAAGCACGAGCGGCGGACACTTGAGCGCCCAGCCTATCGCGACGGCCATCGCCGGGCCGCTCATAGCGCTGGCGTAGCCGCCGACGGTGGTGAACATCTCCACGCCGGTCTGCGAGCCGAGCGTATTGAGTATCGTGCCTATCAGCAGTGAGCAGAAAAGGCCCTGCGCCATTGCGCCCAGCGCATCTATGCCGTAGCGCTTGAGTGAAATCTCAATGTCTTTGCGTTTGAGGAACGCCCCCACCTTGGACATACATATCACCGTTCCGTTCAAATTGACTTTACAGGTGTCTTGACACCCGTGGTGTACAGTGTAACGCCGAAGCGGGCCGATGTCAATCTTAGATATTAACTTAACGATGTGCACAAAAAACGCCCCCGGCCTATGGCCGGAGGCGTTTTGCGGTTTTTATCAGGCACGGGCGTACTGGAAGGCCACGTCAATGACCACGCCCTGTGCGGGCATCACGAAGCTGTAGGTCTCTCCTTTTACCCGGCTCACCTCCAAGGTGCTGCCGTTTGCGGTGATTGCGGAGACGGACGCGGTTTCAAAGCCCTTGTCGGGCTCCACGGTGAAAGTGACGGTCTTACCTGCTATAGCGTCGGAAACTGTGGGCGTCACGCTGCCGCCGTGCTGGGCGGAGGGGACAACGCTGTACGTCTCGTTCCCGGATACCTGCGCCAGGTTGAGCCTGGAGCCGGAGATTGCGTCCGGCGTGGTGTCCATGCCTGAGGCAGTCGTCGGGAAAATGAGTATGGCGACGCACAGCGCAGCTATAAGTACAAGCATCGGCAGTGTCACACGATGTCTTGTAGGTTTGGCGTGTCTGGCTTTGTACATCGCTTGCATCTCCTAGGTTACATAATATTATTTCGTAACTACATGATAATGTTTAATTCGGTAAGATTCAAGCAAAAATTCAGATACATAAGGTTACAAACTAGACATAATAGTTACAAAATAGAAAACAAGGTTGCAATATCACTACATATTGTGGACAGCGCCGGGAAAAAGTCTATAATTTGTCGCCGCCCGAAAGTTACGCTTTGCGCCGGATTTGCGGCGCACGGCATTTGGGCTGTTGCGGCATGGGCGATTCCGTGATAGAATTATTCAACTTTACTTTCACAGCCACCCCCGCTTATATGAAAAAGGAGGACATAACATGACCGCATCCAAAGTATACTTTTCAGACATGCGCACCGGCCCGGAGAGCGCCAATCTCCCGCAGAAGCTGCACAATCTGATGAAGGCCGCAGGCTTCGAGGGCATAAGCTTCGATGGCAAGTTCACCGCCGTGAAGATGAACTTCGGCGAGCCGGGAAACCTCGCCTTCCTGCGCCCCAACTGGGCCAAGGTTGTCTGCGACTACGTCAAGCAGCTCGGCGGCCTGCCCTACCTCACCGACTCCAACACTCTTTACGTCGGCGGACGCCGCAACGGGCTTGAGCACCTCGAAAGCGCTTACGCCAACGGCTTCAATCCCTTCCAGACGGGCGTACACACCATAATAGCCGACGGCATCAAGGGCAGCGACGAGGTATGTATACCCGTCGAGGGCGGCGAGTACGTCAAGGAGGCCAAGATTGGCCGCGCCATCGCCGACGCCGACGTTGTAATCTCACTGAGCCACTTCAAGGGCCACGAACTCACCGGCTTCGGCGGCGCGATAAAGAACCTCGGCATGGGCAGCGGCTCCCGCGCGGGCAAGATGGAGATGCACTCGGCTGGCAAGCCCTTCGTACGCACGGCCGACTGCATCGGCTGCGGCCGCTGCATCAAGAACTGCGCCCAGGGCGCGCCAGTCGTCACCGAAGGCAAGTGCGCCATAGACCGGGACAAATGCGTTGGCTGCGGCAGGTGCATCGGCGTGTGTCCCAAGAAGGCCATAGAGGCCCCGTTCGACCAGGCCAACGACGTCCTCAACTGCAAGATGGCCGAGTATGCCAAGGCCGTATGCCAGGACAAGCCCAGCTTCCACATCTGCCTGGTCATAGATGTCAGCCCCTACTGCGACTGCCACGCCGAAAACGACGCGCCCATCGTGCCCAACGTCGGTATGTTTGCCAGCTTTGACGCCGTCGCGCTCGACGAAGCCTGCGCTGACGCCGTAAACGCCCAGACACCCATCCCCAACAGCGCCCTCGGCGAGGCCGAGCACTGCCACCACGACCACTTCACCGATGTATTCCCGACCACGAACTGGCGTTCCTGCCTGGAGCACGCCGAGAAGATTGGCTTCGGCACCAGGCAGTATGAACTCGTGAACATAAAATAATAAAATAAAGGAGGAAGTACATGATAGACTTTGAAAACGCCGATTTCCTGAAGCTCCGCCCCGTGGACTACGACCACTATGCCGACAAAGTGGACCAGCTGCTCATTGACGGCGAAGAGCCGATAGCCGCCTTCCAGACCGTGCGAGACGGGCTCGTATTCACCAACATGCGAGTCATCGCCATCAACATCCAGGGCGTAACCGGCAAGCGCCGCGACTTCACAAGCCTGCCGTACAAGCGCATCCAGGCCTTCTCAATCGAGACCTCCGGCGTCTTTGACATAGACAGCGAGCTGGAGCTCTGGTTCTCCGGCCTCGGCAAAGTCAGGTTTGAGTTCACCTCCCGCGCCGACGCCGCTGGGCTCTGCCGCATCATCGCAAGCTATGCACTGTAACCGGTAAACAAATCCATGTGCAGGGGCTTGCAGTAGGGTTTATGCACGTGTTTAATCAGTAGTTCAATGGAGAATTAAGAAATGACTCGTCAAGAACAGTATTTTCTTATTAATTATTTAGGTGACCGCGCGGTTTCATGGAGTATTGATACACCTGTAAGAGAACGATATCCAAACCTACACGAAGATATAGGATTTCTTATCGCAAATGGTTATATATCAATTTACACAAATCAATATAAACTTACAGAGATTGGGGAATCTGTACGTGCCGAGTTTCGAGCAGAGGAACGAACTCGCAAAAAAGCAATGCACGAAGCAGTCTTGTCTAAAGCGATGCTATCTGATTTTATAGGCGCTTATAATGCGAGGGCTGAGTACGAGAGAAACAGCGTTATACCGCATGGGATATTCGTTGGTATTAATAGTGGCGCAAATGCAGCATGGACAAACACTAATGACATGCCGTTCAGTGTTAAAAATAACATTGAAAATTCTTATAAACTAGATTTTAGTGATTGCCAAAATAGTTCTGTTTTTAAAGATTCACTTAGGAGGTTTTATGTTGGCTTAAAAATAACTGGTTCAAATCAAATAGAAATCCCGGAGAATTTTGAGACTGTTCAAGGAGAGCGTTTAGTATGTCCTACGCTAGATTTGCAACTCAGCCGCAAATGTGTCTTCTTGAATCCACCTAAATTGAGAATTTATTTCAATACAAAAGTGGCCGTTTTTAATTGTATCAGCACAAGGACGATAAAAGAGTGGGACGGTAATTTCTCGTTAGGGATGTATGATTGCACAAACGGCCTTAATTTCTCTATGGCAGAGTTTGAGTATTACTCAACACTTGGAATTGCGGGATTCCCCAAAACGTTTCAAACATATTATAAACACAAACAGAAAAATTCAGATAAATATCGTACTTGGCTCGAAAGTATAGGTAATCGCCGTTTAACTATGCCTAAAATATGAGGGATATACCATGACAGTCCAAGAAGCCTACAAATACATATACTCGCAGCTTACCGATCTGCGCATCCACATATTGCTGGATGATGAGGCCAAAGACATAAGCCAGGAAGAGTGTGACGAGATAGTCAAGTTTATCCGTGAGCACTAACACAAACAAAAAATCCCCGCCCGGTGCTGGAACACCGAACGGGGAGAAATCGAGGGCAGTATTGATTGGCGTCGCTACTGCCCTCCTATAATATCATAATTAGGAGAAAAAAATCAATATGCCAAAACGGAATACAGAAGCGTTCTGGGTGGAGTCTGCCCAGCGGTGGCAGATTAACGTCCAGTGCAACGGTAAACGTAAAACGTTCGTGTCATCTAAGCCCGGACGCAAGGGTAAGCTGGAAGCTGAGCGCAAGGCCGACGCCTGGCTTGAGAAGGGCATGGTCGACGACACGGCGAAGGTGTCCGTGTTGCTAGACATGTTCCTCGATGACGTCAAGTTGCGTAACGGTGAGCGCAGCTCTTCGTACAGGCAGACTGAGCAGTTTATCCGCCTGTACATCAAGCCTGTCATTGGCTCGAAGAAAATGTCTGCGCTCACAGCCGGTGACTGCCAGCGCGTTATTGACACGGCACACCGAACAAAACAGCTCTCCAAGAAGACTCTGATGGGCGTCCGCTCCTGCATCACCAGCTTTCTCAAGTGGGGACGCATGAACGGCAAAACTGTCCTCCTCGTAGAAGGTCTCAGAATACCTGTAGGCGCTAAAAAAAGTCAAAAGAGCATCCTGCAACCCGATGCACTAAAAACGCTGTTCACAGACGGCTCCACGCGCTTCAGGCGAGGTGTACGCGAAGAGGCCTTCATTTGGGCGTTCCGATTCGCTGTTGTAACGGGCTTTCGTCCGGGTGAGCTTATTGCCCTCCGTCATAAGGACATCAAGGGCCGACACTATTCGCTTAAGGGCGCGATAAACATTATGGGCGACCATACAACAGGAAAAAACGAGAATGCCATACGCAGTGGCGAACTGAGCGATTTGGCAGTGTACATACTCAATCAGCAGCGTATCAACTTAATTCGCCGTGGCATAGTCTCGGACTATATATTTCCCGACGCCGACGGCGAGCCTATGCGCGAGAAGAACTACTATCGCCATTGGAAAGGCTACTGCGCCTACCACGGCATAACCGAGGGTACTACCCCGTATGAGTTGCGTCATACGTTCGTCAGTGTCAACGACGAAATGCCCGACGGCTTGAAGAAAATGCTCATGGGTCACTCTAAGAGTATGGGCACCGAGGGCGTGTACGGCCACAAAAAGCACGGTGATGACCAGCGCGCCGCCAAATATATCGACGATGCTTTTGCGCCTTATGCCGAGTGTGTACCTGAGCGTGTACCGGAGAAGTAAAAAAAGCCCTGTAAGCCGCATGGCTACAGGGTTTTTTCGTGGTGGAGACTGCTGGACTCGAACCAGTGACCTCCTGCGTGTGAAGCAGGCGCTCTAACCTGCTGAGCTAAGCCTCCATAGAGGGCGAATATTTTTTGGTGACCCGTACGGGATTCGAACCCATGTTACCGCCGTGAAAGGGCGGTGTCTTAACCACTTGACCAACGGGCCTTATAGGTTCGGGGCGCCATAGGCGCCCCGAATGGTAGCGGCGACTGGATTCGAACCGGTGACACTTCGGGTATGAACCGAATGCTCTGGCCAACTGAGCTACGCCGCCAAAAGGCAAAGTGAATTATACCCGAGGCAAGCTGTTTTGTCAACAGTTTTTTCATTTTTTCCTTAAAAATTTTTCAAGGCGGGAACAAGTTGACATAACATCGTGAAGCGCCGCCGTATTCGGCCCTCTGCTCCCCTGCAGGGTGCGGCGCGTCCGCTTGCCGCCCTGCCGCCGCAGCGCCGGGCGCACGGCCGCCGCCTTGGCATTTACTGTATTTGTATTGCAGGCACACCCCCTCCGCGCGTGAATTAATGCTTGACAAATCCGCCCCGTTGCTATAACCTTTTAGGAGTAATATCCCGCCCTTATGGGCTAGACTTTATAAATAGGAGTGTATCGAAATGAAAAGGATAAAGACTCTCGAGACCCGCAACCTCTGCGCGAGCGCCGTCAACGGCGGCTGCGGCGAGTGCCAGACCTCCTGCCAGAGCGCCTGCAAGACCAGCTGCGGCGTGGCCAACCAGCCCTGCGAGAACAAGAAGGCCTGAGCCACAGGCAAGTAAAAATGCCGCCGGTTTTCGGCGGCATTTTTAATGGGGCTTTCGCGCTCTGCGGAGCGCGGAGGTGGAAAACCTTGATAGGGTTTCCACCTCACCCCTTCCTGATCTCTTTTTGGCATAGAGAATTTCGCTCGCTGCGGCGAGCGACCGGAGCCGCTGCCTCCGGACTCCGCCACCTTTTGAAAAAGGTGGACGAAAACTTCAGTTTAGGGTGCGAGATGCGCGCACTTTAGAAAACTTCAGCTAAATTGGGGAGAGAATATGGTTCATCAGTACAAATTTGACGGGCAGGGCGTAGTGCTGGACACCTGCTCCGGGGCGGTGCATCTGGTTGACGATGTGGCCTACGACATCATCGAGCTCTGGCCGGACAGCACGCCCGGTGAGATTGAGCGCGTTATCATGGAGCGCTACGGCGGCCGCGATGATGTCACCGTGGAGGAAGTGCGCGAGTGCATCTCCGATGTAGCTGCGCTCGTAGACGCGAAGCAGCTCTACACGCCGGATACATACGAGGGCATGGCCGGCGAGTTCAAACAGCGTCAGGCCGGCGTCGTCAAGGCGCTGTGCCTCCACGTCGCGCACACCTGCAATCTCAACTGCTCCTACTGCTTCGCCAGCCAGGGCAAGTACCACGGCGAGAGAGCAATAATGAGCTACGAGGTCGGCAAGCGCGCACTCGACTTCCTCGTCGAGAGCAGCGGGAACCGCACCAACCTCGAGGTCGACTTCTTCGGCGGCGAACCGCTGATGAACTGGGACGTGGTCAAGCAGCTCGTAGCCTACGCGCGCAGTATCGAGCCCGAGACGGGCAAGCACTTCCGCTTCACGCTGACGACCAACGGCGTGCTGCTCGACGATGAAGTCACGGACTTCTGCAACCGCGAAATGCACAACGTCGTGCTCTCGCTGGACGGACGGCCCGAGGTCAACGACCGCTTCCGCGTCGACGTGGCCGGAAACGGCAGCTACAAGCGCATCGTGCCGAACTTCCAGCGATTTGTGCAGAAGCGCGGCGACAAAGAGTACTACATGCGCGGCACATACACGCACTACAACACCGACTTCACGCGCGACCTCTTCCACATGGCAGACCTGGGCTTCGACCGCCTGAGCATGGAGCCCGTCGTGTGCCCTCCCGACGACCCCTGCGCGCTGACCGAGGAAGATTTGCCCGTGCTCTACGAGCAGTACGAGATACTCGCCCGCGAGATGCTCAAACGCGCCCGCGAAGGCCGTCCGCTCATCTTCTACCACTACATGATTGACCTCAAGCACGGCCCCTGCATATACAAGCGCATCTCCGGCTGCGGCTCCGGCACCGAATACATGGCCGTCACGCCCTGGGGCGAGCTCTTCCCCTGCCACCAGTTCGTCGGCGAGGAAAAGTACAGCCTCGGCAACATCTGGGACGGCATTCAGCACCCCGAGATTCAGGACGAGTTCCGCGCCTGCAACGCCTATTCGCGCGAGGCCTGCCGCGACTGCTGGGCGCGCCTCTACTGCTCCGGAGGCTGCGCCGCGAACAGCTACCATGCCACGGGCAGCGTCAACGGAGTCTACGAATACGGCTGCGAGCTCTTCAAAAAGCGCATTGAGTGCGCTATATGGTACCAGGCGATGCTCGCCGGGGACGACGAGTAATGGACGCGCCTATCTGCCGCTTCGTGCGCGAATATGCCGCGGGCGGCATCTCGCGGCTGCACATGCCGGGCCACAAGGGAGTGGGTCCCATAGGCTGCGAAGCAGTTGACATAACTGAAATAGCCGGAGCCGACGACCTCTCCTGCCCCGACGGTATAATTGCCGGGAGCGAGCACAACGCCACGGCGCTCTTCGGCTCGCGCGCGACGTTCTACTCCACGGGCGGCAGCAGCCAGTGCGTAAAAGCCATGCTGCTGCTCTGCTCCCGCCGCTCAAAAAGCCGCACAGTGCTCGCCGCGCGCAATGTACACAAGAGCTTTATGTACGCCTGCGCGCTGCTGGACTTGATACCGGAATGGCTGTACGGCGAGGAAACGAGCTCGCTGTGCTCCTGTCCCGTCGGGGCCGAAGAGCTCGAGAGAGCGCTCTCCGGCATGGATGAAATGCCGTGTGCTGTTTACATAACTACACCTGATTATCTCGGCGGAATGCAGGATGTGCGCGCCCTGGCCGGCGTCGCCCATGCGCACGGCGTCCCGCTCGTCGTGGACAACGCCCACGGCGCGTATCTCAGGTTCCTCCCGGAGGACGCGCACCCGCTCTCGCTCGGCGCCGACATGTGCTGCGACAGCGCGCACAAGACGCTGGGTGTGCTCACAGGCGGCGCCTATCTGCACGTCTCGAGGCAGAGCGCTTGGGATTTTGAGTCCGATGCGCGCGAAGCGCTCGGCGTTTTCGGCTCATCGAGCCCGTCATACCTCGTTATGCAGTCTCTAGATGCGATGAACGTCCGTCTCTCATCGACCTACCGCTCTGAATTGGCCGCTTGTGTGGAAAAGCTCTGCGCGCTCAAAAACCTCCTGGCAGAGGCCGGGCTGCCTGTCGCCGAATCCGACCCCCTGCGGCTGACCGTCGCCGCACACAGCTTTGGGTGGCGTGGATACGACATGGCGGACGCGCTGCGCGCCCATAAGGTTGAGCCGGAGTTTGCCGACCGCGACTACCTGGTCATGATGTTCACACCGGACACAGACGAGGCGGCGTACAGGCGCGTCGAAGCGGCCCTGACCGGAATTGCCCCCGGTGTCCCCTTCCCCGCCCTGAAGGCGCCTCGTGCCTCTGAGCGCGTCCTGACGCCGCGCGAAGCCATGCTCGCTCCACGCGAGTCTGTACCCGCCTCGCTTGCAGCAGGCCGTGTCAGCGCGTCTGCCGCAGTATCCTGCCCGCCGGCCATACCCGTTGCGGTCATGGGCGAGCTTATCACGCATGAGCACACCGTGCTGCTCCGCAGCCTCGGCATAGACAGCGTGGACGTAGTAAAATAGCGCAAAGCGCGGATGGTAAACCGTCCGCGCTTTTTGTCACGCCAAACCGTTTCACGGCCAAAAGCAGGCGACGGGCACGGGCTTTTTCCCGGCAAAACAAATAATTCCTGCGCGCTTAACATTTGTGTAACAATTTGCTTGTTTTTCGTGTAACATATCCTTGGTAACATAATACTCGCAAGAGACAGTTTCATCTTTTTCATTTTGTCCTCATTCCATAGGGAGGCCGCCCCGCAGTTCCGGGGCGGCCTCTTTCTTTGTGCGGGCTCTTACTTTTGCCCGCCTTTTCACTTTGGCGGCCTAACTGCAATCCACACATACACAGCAAAAAGGCGGGCGTAAATACACGTCCGCCTTTGGCATTTGCTCAGAGCTTTTTGAGCTTCTCAATACTCGTGAAGAGGGGCAGCTGCTTTTCAAGCAGGGCCCGCAGCTCGTCGAGCTCGCCCTCGATTAGGTCGCGCTTTTGCAGCAGCGTCACCAGCGGGCCGTAGACCAGCAGCAGCAGATCCTTTGTCTCGAAGCCGCAGTAGAACTCCGTGTACGGGATGAAGCTGCGCGCCGTGCGCATGCCCACATTGTTGAAGCTTATCCTTATGTCGTCGGAAACCTTTATCTTGTCCTTGCCCTCGAGAAGCTTGGCCGCCTGCTTGTCGAAGGGGTTCCTCTGTCCGGGCCTGCGGTCTTTGAACACTCCCTTTCCCCTGTTCAGGCGCAAGCGCATCTTGGCCCTGGACACCAGCACATTGCGGGCCTCCAGCGCCTGGCTAACCTGCGTCAACAGGGCGCTCTGGTTGTAGGAGCTCAACCGGAATACAAACGTCGTATCGCTCATTGCGCGTTTTCCACAGTCTCGATGAGGATTATGTTGTGGGTGAGGTCAACGCTCTTGAGGTTGCCCGTCACAATCTTCCTCGCCCCGAGCATGTCGGTGAGGGTTATGGTGTTGTTCTCTACGGAAATACCGGAGACATAGTTCATAAGCGGCCTGCGCTCGGTTCCGACGAGTTCAAAGGCATCGGAAAGGCACATGTCAATTCTCCTCCTTTACCAGCTGAAGGGCTTCCTCCAGCTTGTCGTTGCAGTGTCCAAAGTAGTGTACGGCGTCGCCCAGCAGGTTCGCCGCCTCGTGCTTGCCCTGCTTTTCCAGGGCATGCGCAATATTGTGCAGCTCTTCGGCGTGCGAGCGGTTGTGCTCGAGCATATAGGTCATGAGGGCCAGTGTCTGCTCCGGCGTGAGCTCGGGCGCGCCCTCGTGCGTGTGCTCGTGGTGGCAGGCGTGCTCGTGCGCGTGTTCATGCCCGCCGGCGTGTTCGCCAAAGTGCAGAAGAGTTTTGTTGTGGGGCATGCTATCCCTCCTTTTTTTGTTTATTATACAGCCTGGGGCTCATATAATCAAGCGTATAAACTGCGTTAACCCCCTTATATGTCGCAAAGTAATTAAGGAATTTGAAACAATCTACAAAAATATTTAGTATTATTCGCTGTTTATCTTGTAAATTGTCTTAAAGTATGCTAAGCTTTTGTCAAGCGTTCCAAAGCTCTTTAAAATGTAGAGGAGGGCTGCGTATGAATGAACGCAATGCCAAGATAGTCGCGCTCGCCGGGAAGGGCGGCGTGGGCAAGACGTCCCTGGCGGCAAGCATCGTCAGGGTAATCACGGAGGACCGGCCCGGTTCCCGAGTGCTTGCCATAGACGCCGACCCGGCCGTCGGCCTCTCTACCGCTCTTGGCATCACCGTCACGAGCACGCTCGACGACATACGCCGTGCGGTGATAAAGAGCGCCGAGGACGGCCGCCCGCGCGAGGCCATAGAAATGCTCAACGAGTCGCGTTTCCGCATATTCGACACGATGGTGGATACAAACGGTTTCTCCTTCCTGGCCATAGGGCGCCCGGAGAACGAAGGCTGCTATTGCAGCGTCAACGCCTACCTGAAGGAGGTCGTCGGCATGCTGGCCCACGACTTCGACTACGTCGTCATAGACGGCGAGGCGGGCATTGAGCAGATACAGCGCCGCGTCATGGAGAAAGTCAGCCACCTGATCCTTATTTCCGACCAGAGCCGGAAGGGCACCCACGTCGCCGAGACTATAAAGCAGGTCGCCGACGAAATGGTCATGTACGACAGGATAGGCGCGATAATAAACCGCGTCACGAACCCCGAGCTCAACCGGTACATCGAGATACCCGGAGTCGAAATACTCGCGTACATAGAGTCGGACGAGGCCCAGGCGGCCAACGACATTCAGGGCAAGAGCGTGTTCGCCCTGCCCGAGGACAGCAAAGTACTTTACGGAGTGAGGGAAGCGCTCCGCAAAATAGAGATCTTATAAGAGAGGTGTGAACATTTGAAGGACTTAAAGCATTTAATCTACTTTGAGAATCTGCTTGAGAACGCCAACAACGAGCTGGTGCGCCAGGCTCAGGAGGAAGGCATGCTCGCCCTCGGCTACACCTGCTATCACATGCCCGAGGTGCTGCTCAACGTAGACAATTGCTTCTCTGTCAGGATGCGCGCCCCAAATACGGGCAGCATCGACGTGGCCTCGTACTACATGTCCAACTACACATGCGAGTACTGCCGCGCACTGCTTGAGAGAGCGATTGAGGGCGGCTACAACTTCTTGGACGGCATCTGCGGCGTGGACGCCTGCGCGCAGATGAACCGCTGCATGGAGAATATAGAGCTGCTCAAATGTGTGGACAAACCGAACTTCTTTGTCACTCACGCGGACATCCCCTACAAGTACACGGATTACACTCTCGACCACTACGTCATACAGATGCAGAACCGTGTGCTGAACACCATGCACGAGAAGCTCGGCGTGGACATATCCGACGCCGCCCTGCGCGAGGCCGTCGCACGCCACAACGAAGTATGTAAAGTGATGACCGAGATAAGCGAGCTCCGCAAGCTCCCCAACCCGCCCATCACCGGATACGAGTTCCACATCATCAACATGGTCTCCTACTGCTGCCCTCAGAAGCTGATACTCCCCTATCTGCAGGAGACCCTGGCCGAGATAAAGAAGCGCAAGCCGGATGCGAAGCCCTGGTACCGCTGCCGTGTCGGCATAGTCGGCTCCGAGGTGGACGACCCCAACCTCACCCGCATGCTCGAGGAGGCCGGCGCCTTCATCTGCTTCGACCGTTTCTGCTTCGGCATGTTCCCCGGCCGCGAGGTCATAGAGCTCAACGACGAGGAGCCCGCGCTGCGCCAGATTTGCCGCCACTATCTCATCACAAGCGAGTGCCCCCGCTTCATGTCCAACGAGAAGATAGAGCAGCGCCGCGAAACCGCAGACCGCCTCGCCCGTGAGTTCGACGCCGACGGCATCATCTACGAAAACGTCAAGTTCTGCGATTTCTGGGGCTTCGAGCGCGCCCTGGCCAGCCACATACAGTTCGAGGAATACGGGCACCCCGTGCTCACCATAGACCGTCCGTACAACGCGAAGACTTCCGGCCAGCTGCGCACGCGCTTCCAGGCCTTTGTCGAGTCCCTTGAGATAAAACGCATCCAGAAGGGAAAGGAGGTCAAGTGAGATGCTGAAAAACAACATCAAATGGCTCAAGAAGAACCTGCCCGGCGACCTCAAGATTTGGAAAGAATTGATCAGCGAGGTAGACTGGAAGGACTTCAAAGACAAGCAAGTCAACAAGATGAAGCTGGATAAGCAGCGCGTCAAGGAGGAGTTCAACGACTTCATGGCGCTGCCCGCGAAGGAAAAGTGGGACCGCGTGGTCAACGGCGAGCGCCAGCTCGGCCGCCTCTACCAGAAGGGCTCCATAGCCTTCACCCGCCGCGAGTGGAAGGGCGTCGAGTCCACCGCCCGCGACTTCCAGAACTGGCTTGTCATCTGGCGCGACATGATAAAGATGGTCATGCGCGACCCGGTCAGCATCATGCTCGGACTCTTTGAGTACCGCTGGTTCAGCTCCTATCTGGCCTGCCCGGCCTTCTTTGACCGCAACACCCTCGGATACCGCGGCCGCGCCGTCACCATGAACCGCCTGCTCATGGCGGACGTGTACCGCTACACCGAGAACTGCATCGCCAACCTGCTGATGGCCGACAAGCGCATAGGCGGCAACGAGAAGATTAACAGCAGGATGCTGCTGTTCGACGAGATGACCATGGCGCAGATGATGGCCGGCTTCCCGGGGCTCATCGGTATCCCCTACCAGCTCATCCCCGTGTTCCTGGTGTCCGAGCTCGACCAGCTCATCTGCATCCCGTACATCGACGCGGTCGAGAGCTACGGCCTGCCCGCCGACACCTGCCCGGTGCCGACCAGCGAGAGCGGCAGCGCCATTGTCGACGCCCTGCCTCACTGCGGCCTCGGCTTTATCTCCACTTCCACCCCCTGCGACGGCTCCGATATGGCGACGAGCTTCCAGGAGCGCCGCCTGAAGAAGCTGGGCCTGCCCACCTACCCGCTCACGCTGCCCGTCCGCTACGACGACGAGGACACCGTCGAGTGCGGCGCGCAGGACATGTGGCACTGCATCAAGTGGGTTGAGGACCTCACCGGCGAGAAGTGGGATTGGGACCACTACTTCACCGTCATCAAGCGCTTCAACGAGCAGACTAAGATGGAGATGGAGAAGTGGGAGATGAACTCCACTCCGTATCCGCAGCTCATCGGCCCCTGCTACGAGCTCTTCCGCAAGTGGAACTACGAGATGGACGGCGGCCTGGAGCCCGGCGTAATGAAGACCTTCTACAAGGTCCGCAAGCTCATGTACAAGAGCTACGACGCCAAGTGCAACCCCTACCGCCACCCGATGAAGTACCGCGCCGTCGTCTGGAGCTGCCCGGCCCACTACTACGCGAACTTCTCCAACTGGCTGGCCAACGCCTGGGGCATCGGCGTCCTCGTGGAGATGGAAAGCCTGAACTTCACCAAGCAGCTCGAGACCGAGGACCACGACGAGGCCATCCGCGACCTGGCCCGCCTCTACGAGCGCATGGTCATGCGCAAGCACACCAACGGCGGCTACGTCCACGTCCTTGACGAGTTGTGGAAGGTCTGCGAGCAGTTCAACGCCAACTTCATCATCATGTACCAGCACGTCTGCTGCAAGACCATGGCCGGTCTGCAGGGCCTCTTCGACGAGCAGGCCCGCGAGCGCGGACTGCACCTCATCTGGGTCGAGCACGACCTCATGGACCCGCGCACCGTCTCCCGCCGCGACATGCGCGCCAAGGTGACCAACTACATGCGCGCCATCATCCAGGCCGAACCCACCGACGAGAGCTTGATAGAGTTCGAAGACGACATCACCTGGTAAATCAGCGAACAGTTCCCGCCATGCTTCGCGAGGCGCGCTCGCTGATTGCCCGGCGGCAATTTGGAACGCAAACCAATCCCTTTAATAACAAGACTGATTGGAGGATAAAATAAATGAAGTACTTTGGAGGCTGCGACGTTGGCTCGACCTACACGAAGGCCGTTATCCTCGACGAAACCGGCAAAATGGTCGCCAATACAACTATAAGAAGCAAGATGAACTCCGAGCAGAGCGCCACCGTGGCGATGAAGGAAGTCATCGACCAGGTCCCCGAGCTCAACAGCAGCGAAGACCTCGCCTACCTCATAGGCACCGGCTACGGCCGCAACAAGGTCCCCTTCGCCGACGAGAACATTTCCGAGATTAGCTGCCACGCCATGGGCGTGCATGTTACCGACCCCAACGTCCGCGCCATCATCGACATCGGCGGACAGGACGTCAAGGGCATCAGCATAGACACTGACGGCACCGTCAAGAACTTCGCCATGAACGACAAGTGCTCCGCGGGCACCGGCCGCTTCTTTGAGGCCATGGCCAATGCCTTTGAAATGAGCCTTCCGGAGTTCTCGAACCTGAGCCTCTCCGCCAAGAACGTCATCCCCATCACCGCACAGTGCACCGTTTTCGCCGAGAGCGAGGTCATCACCCTCGTCGGCGAGGGCAAGCCCACCGACGAGATAGCCGCGGGCATAGAAATGGCCGTCGCCAAGCGCTGCTTCGTCATGGCTAAGAAGGCCGGCGCGACCGACTCCATCACCCTCACCGGCGGCTGCGCCAAGAACGAGGGCCTCAAGCAGGCTATCGAGCATGTGCTGAAGCTGAAGGTCATCAACCTCAAGACCGACCCGCAGCTCATGGGCGCGCTGGGCGCCGCGGAATACGCCCGTCAGAAAGGCATGGCCAAGGGCGCCTGAGCGCTCCCGGGCCGGGAAAGGAATGGTCATTAAATGAAGAAAGGCTGCATTTTCGGCAGAATCTTCAAGACGCTCATCGGCGTTTTGGCTGCCACAACAGGCGTGCTCTTCACCATATACTTCTTGAATCTGGATATGAAGCTTGTGGGCTGGCTCTACACCGTGCTCAACAAGTTCCACGACCGCAAGCCGAGGGACATCCAGTTCTGACATGGAGCTCTACAACAGCACGATACGCGAGATATCCGAGCGCATAAGCGCCCTGTCCCCCAAGGCGTGGCCATATGAAGCCGGCCGCGCCTGGGCCGACAACGGCCAAAACGAGCTCGTGCTCACGCGCGACGCGGCGTTTGAGCTCGGCGGCGGCAACCTGCCCGCCTCCAACTGCACCTGCGTCACCACCGACGCTTCCCTTGTTCCCGAGGACAAGATTCTGCTCGTCGGGCCGGACCTCGGCGAGATACGCGCCGACACGTCCTTTGCGCGCATAGTCCTGCTGCACGTCAACTCGATAAGCGGCGACGACCAGGAGGCCTTCCGAACTATAAGGGATATGGAGTTCGTGAAGTACCATGTGTTCCCGCAGGGCTACATGATGCGCGTCTCGCCCGAAAACGGGCGAGAGCAGGTGCGCGTCAGCAAGCAGGCGCTCAAGCGAGGCATAAGCTTCCGGAATATCGGGGACAGCTTTATCAAGAAGTATAAGGAGAACAAGCTCATCGACCATGTGTGCATCATCTTCGTCACCGGGGACAAGGCCCTGTGCAAGGACCTCGCCGCCACGGCCAAGAAGGTGGACGCAATCACCCTGACCCTCAACCACATCATGGACGGCCTGGCCACGGACTGCTCCGTGTGCTCTTTCAAGCCTGTCTGCGACGAAGTCGAGGGAATGAAGGAGCTGCACTTTAAAAAAGGCGCGGCGCCCATGAACCTGTAAACAGAAAAAGCTCCCCTCACGGGGAGCTTTTTCTGCTCTTTACCTGCGCTCCAGCGTATACATGTCCGTGCGTCGGGCGCTCATAAGCGGCAGCTGCTCGCGTATGGCCTCCGCCTCCTCGCGCGTTATCTCGGCGCGGAGTATGCACTCCTCGGCGTCCGCGCGCTCTATAACGTTGCCCCAGGGGTGGACAATGATGGAGTTGGAGTAGCTGACGTAGCTGCCGTCCACGTCCCTGGCCGGGGCGCAGCCGAGGGTGTAGACCTGGCTCTCCACGGCGCGGGAGCGGAACATAATCTCCCAGTGCGCAGGCCCCGTGGTCATGTTGAAGCTCGCCGGGCAGAACACCGCCCAGGCCCCGTCCAGCGCCATAATGCGCGCCAGCTCGGGGAAGCGCATGTCAAAGCAGATACAAAGCCCGAGCTTGCCGAATTCTGTGTCAAAGGTGACTACCTCGTCGCCCGGCGTGAAGGTATCGCTCTCCTTGAAGTGCTGCCCGCCCTTGACGGCTATGTCGAAGAGGTGGCTCTTGCGGCAGCGCGCCGCAAGCCCGCCCTGCCTGTTGAACACGAAGCTGGTGTTGTAGAGCTTGCCGCCGTCGCTCTCTGGGATAGAGCCGCCGATGAGCCACACGCCGTTGTCACGAGCGGCCTTGGACAGCATCCGGCAGGCAGGGCCGCCGTAGGGCTCCTGGTTGGCGATAAAGCTCTTGTTCCGGTACTCGCAGCAGAACATCTCCGGCAGGCAGACAATGTCCGTACCGCCCTTCGCCGCCTCTGCTATCATGTCCCGCGCATGGGCGAGATTGTACTCCTTGTCGTCCGTGCTCGCGAGCTGTATAAGCGCAACTTTCATGCTTTGGCCTCCTTGCTTTCGTTTAGCTTATTTTATCGCAGCCGCCGCGCGCTTGCAACAGAAATATCATTTTGCGCTTGACAAACTCGATATTCGAGATTATACTGGATTTAGAAACTCGAATATCGAGATTGAAGGTGAAAAAGTGCCGCGCAACAAGTTTCAGACCCTGACCGAGCAGATGTTCTACGTCCTGCTGAGCCTGAATACCGAGCGCAGCGGCGTGGAGATACTCGACGCAGTCTCCGCCATGACGGCGGGGCGCGTGTCGGTGGGCTCAGGTACGCTGTACAACCTCCTGGAGCAGTTCGTGTACGCGGGCTTCATCTGTGAGACGCGCGTCGAGGGGCGTCGGCGCAGCTACGTGCTGACGGAGCTGGGCCGCGAGACGCTGAGAAACGAGTACGAGCGCATCAGTGCGCAGTGCTCAGACTACCGGAAAATATTTGGGGAGGCGAGCCCATGAGAGATGTAAAACGCCGCATCGAGACCTACTCCTTTTACGACCGCAGCGCTATCTCCTCGCACCTCGAGGCCATGGCCGCAAAGGGCTGGCAGCTCGAGCGCATCACGAGCTCATTCTGGTACTACCGCCGCTCGGAGCCGCAGAAGCTGCACTATGCCGTGACATATTACCCAAGCGGCTCGGCCTTTGACCCGGAGCCGAATCCGGGGCTCGGCGAGCTATACGAGCTCTGCGAGCATGCGGGCTGGGAATACGTCACAGGCTTCGCTGAAATGAATATCTTCGTGAACAGCCGCGAGAATCCCACGCCGCTGGAAACTGACCCGGTCGTCGAACTGGAGACCATACACAAGTCGGCAAAGCGCCGCTTGCTCACGCCGTACTGGATACTGTTTGCCATATGTGTTGTCTTCGCATTTCTGGGGCTGGGCAAGCTGTTCACGGACCCCGTATATGCGCTTTCAGGCCTGTACAGCGTCCCGGCAGGGGTGTGCTCAGCCCTGTGCGCAGCAGCGCTCGCGGTTGAGCTCGTGGGCTACTACCGCTGGCGCTCCCGCGCACGCGAAGCCGCCGCGCACGGCGAGAGCGTTGAGACCAAAAGCCCGTATCAGGCGCTGCGTGTGCTGCTGATACTCGCTCTGGCAGCGCTGGCTGTGATGCTCCTGTGCATGTTTATCGTCGGAGACAACTACATGCGCTTTACAATATGCGTTATACTCGGCGTATATATCATCGGCAGCGCAATAATGCGCGCTTCTACAAAGCTGTTCAAACGCCGCGGCTCATCCAAGACAAAAACGATGGTGCTGTCTGTGGCGCTTGTGTTCGCCGTATGCTTTGCGCTGTACTCTGCGGCCGCCCCGACAGCGAACGACTTGGGCGAGGAGGTCTACAGCGCCGAAGAAGATTATGTTAACCAAACGCTCACTCTTGCAGCACTGGTCGGGCACGAGACGCCGGGCTATATGCCGTCCTGGTCGAAGCGCGAATCCGTTCTGCTGGCGCAGAGCTCTGTGAGGGAGTGGTATCGTGAGTCGTACTACACAGACAGCAGCGAGGACATAGGCGACCTCGAATATACAACGACCTTTGTAAAGCTCCCCGCCCTGTACGGCTTCTGTGAACGCTCCCTGTCGCGCGGCGGCGAGAGCGTCGACCCTGAGCCCTGGGGCGCCGACCGGGCTTACGACATGGGCGGCAACAGCTACACGCTCTGCTACCCCGGCAAGATTGTAGAGATAAGCCTCCCCTTCTCCCCCTCGGCTGAACAGATGGCGATTGTGTACGAAAGGCTCGGTAACTGAGTATGAATAAAAAGCCGGGATGTAGTGTGATTATGTCAACTTGCCCGTTAGCCCTGCTCGCTACCATTTCCAGCTTTCAAATGGGCCGCGTGGTTTACAAAAGCTATAAGGCCAGGCGCGATAGCGAAGAAACTGAAGATGCAATTAATTCCGGCGAAGAAACCGGCGCAAAGGAACCCTGAACACGGAAAAAAGGCCGGGCGGCAATGCCGCCCGGCCTTCACTCTTGCCTTATGCGCGCTTATTCAGGTATTCGCATGCCGCCGTCGCGGCGCTCGCGCCGTCCCCGGCAGCGGTTATTAGCTGCTTCACGCCCTTGACGCGGCAGTCTCCAGCGACGAACACACCGGGAGTACCGGTCTTGCAGTCCTCACCGGCGGTGAACCAGCCCGCAGCGTCCGTCTCGGCGAGGCCCCTGAACGCCTCGTTGTCGCTCTCGTGGCCAATGGCTACGAACAGCCCATCGACATTGAGCGTTGTCCTCTCGCCGCTCTCCACGTTCTCAACCTCGACGCCGCTCAGTTCTCCCTCGCCGAGCAGGCCGGTCACGCGAGAGTTCATTACGAGGTGTACGTTCTCCCTGCTCTTGAGCGCGGCGACGTTGGCGGCCTCTGCGCGGAAGTCGGTGCGACGGTGTATTATGTAAACTTCAGAGCAGGTGTTGGCCAGCAGCAGCGCGTCCCTGACGGCGGTGTCGCCGCCGCCGACCACGGCTACGGGATGGCCGGGGTAAAAGGCACCGTCGCAGACGGCGCAGTAGCACACGCCGCTGCCCGCAAACTCGTCCTCGCGCTCCACGCCGAGCCTGCGGTGACGCGCGCCGGTGGCCAGTATGACCGCGCCCGCGCCGTACTCGCCGTCCTCGGTCTTGACGGTGAAGCTGCCGTCGCCGACCGGCTCCACGCCCGTGACCTCGGCCAAATCCACCTCTACGCCCAGCTCAAGGGCGTGGCTGAGCATCTTGTCGCTCAGCTCCGCGCCGGAGACGGAGGGGATGCCCGTGAAATTGTCCACCCTCGGGGACTGTGCGATCTGTCCGCCGAATCCGTTCTTTTCGAGTATCAGCACGCTTCGCTCGGCACGGCGGGCGTAGATCGCCGCTGTAAGCCCCGCCGGGCCTCCGCCGACGATGATGATGTCGTAACGCATGGTGTTGCTCCTTTTAAATACCAATTTATGCTTATTCATAGGCTTCAGAAAAATTCACTCTTGTCGGGACAGGCGCGAAGGGGCGCGGCTGCGCACCACCGTACAGCGGGCGGCGCCTCGGCGTCCCGCTCGGCTGCGGCTGAAAATCCCGCCCTCCGGTTTAAGGTGAACAACGGCCCTTAGCCGAGCGTATGCGCTACGGGAAACCGGCCCGCTCACCAGCTCAGCTCGTACAGCCGGAAGGGGTGCAGGAACTCCCCGCATTCGTTCAGTGTACTGCAGAGCACTATTTCCGGCGTGTCCTCCATACCGAAGCCGCTCTCGTCTGGCGTGTCGTGCCACTGGATGAAGCTCAGCACGCGGCTGTGCCCGTTTTCGTCAGCAGGCGAGACCTCGCAGCGGAGGCAGCCGCCGCTCTTGTACCAGTCGCGCTCCGCCTGCTCCGTCCAGGGCCCGTCTTCCCAGCCGGGATAGTTGACGAAGGTGAGACGGCGAAGAAGCGGCCTGCGTATGCCGAGGGCCGGGTTTACAAAGTCTATGCTCTGATTTATGTTCCACGCAATCGGGTTATCTACATACAGCTCGCTCATAGCGCGCCCTCCGCTATCAGATTCCGCACTTGGCCATGTCCACACGGCCGTCGGGCAGGAACTCCACGCCCTCGGCCTCGAGCATCGCGCGCTGTACGCCCTCGCCGCCGAAGGCGAAGGCGCTCGCCAGCCGTCCGTCGGCAAACACGACGCGGTGACAGGGTATGACGCCCGGCTCCGGGTTGCGGTGGAGGCAAAAGCCAACGCCTCGCGCGCCGCGCGGGTTTCCTGCAAGCGCCGCCACGCGCCCATAGCTCATGACGCAGCCGCGCGGGATGCTCCGCACGGCTGCGTATACGTTTTTGGCAAATTCGGTCATGCTCTCACCTGCTAAGCGGGAAGCTTTGCCGCCCTGGTCTGCGGTGGTTAACGCAGGCCGGCTCGTCACCGGGCGGGCGGCTGTCGTCTACTGCGCGGCGAAGGCTCGCATTGTCAGCGGGCACAGCCCGCGGCGTACTGCTTGATGGCGCCCGCTCCGGCGTACTTCTCGAAACCGCCGTCGGTGGTGACGACCAGCGTGGGCGCCTGCTTGACGCCGAACTGCTTGGCGAGGTCCACGTTCTCCTCGGCGTTGAGCTTCTCATATGGGAAGTGCTGCTTGTCGAGCATGGTCACGGCGAGGCGGCAGTTGGGGCAGGTCGGCGTGGTAAAGAGGAGGTTGTGTCCTCCCGGCACGGGGCTTGCGCTCTCGCTGTTTGCGGCGCTCTGAGCGGCCTTAGGCTCGGCGCCGATGTGCTTGTCCAGGTCGTGCTCCTCGCCGCAGCCGCAGGCAGCGTTCTGAGGGTGCTTCACCGGGTCGAGGTGGCTGTGGCCCAAATCGTAGGTCTTGCGCTCCTTGTACTCCTGAGTCTTACCGGCGTTCCAGTTCTGCACCGGGCGGTAGTAGCCGGTGATGCGGCTGTAGACCTCGGCGCTCTCGCCGCAGTGCGGGCAGGTGAACTGCTCGCCGGCGAGGTAGCCGTCGTTCTTGCAGACAGAGTAGGTCGGGCTGAGCGTGTAGTAGGGCAGCTTGTAGTTCTCGGCGATCTTGCGCACGAGGGAAGCGGCGGCCTGCCAATCGGGCAGCTTCTCGCCCAGGAAGGCGTGGAACACAGTGCCGGAGGTGTACAGGGTCTGCAGCTCGTCCTGGATGTCCAGCGCGGCGAAGATGTCGTCGGTGTAGCCGACAGGCAGGTGGGAGCTGTTGGTGTAGTAGGGGGTTCCGCCCGGCTCGGCGGCGGTGATTATGTCGGGGTAGCGCTCCACGTCGTGCTTGGCGAGGCGGTAGCTGGTGCTCTCGGCCGGGGTGGCCTCGAGGTTGTAGAGGTCGCCGTACATTTCCTGATAGTCGGAGAGGCGGCTGAGCATGTGCTTGAGAGTGCGCTTGGTGAACTCCTGGCAGCTCTCGTGGGTCATGTCGGCGCGGATCCACTTGGCGTTCAGACCGGCTTCGTTCATGCCGACGAGGCCGATGGTGGAGAAGTGGTTCTCAAAGGTGCCGAGGTAGCGGCGGGTGTAGGGGTAGAGGCCCTCGTTCATCAGCTTGGTGACGACGTCGCGCTTTACCTTCAGGCTGCGCGCGGCAATGTCCATCAGCTTGTCGAGGCGGCGGACGAAGTCGTCCTCGTCCTTGGAGAGGTAGGCCAGGCGCGGCATGTTCAGCGTGACGACGCCGATGGAGCCGGTGCTCTCGCCAGAACCGAAGTAGCCGCCGGACTTCTTGCGCAGCTCGCGCAGGTCGAGGCGCAGGCGGCAGCACATGCTGCGCACGTCGCTGGGCTCCATGTCGGAGTTGATGTAGTTGGAGAAGTAGGGCGTGCCGTACTTGGCGGTCATCTCGAAGAGCAGCTTGTTGTTCTCCGTGGGCGACCAGTCGAAGTCCTTGGTGATGGAGTAAGTGGGAATGGGGTACTGGAATCCGCGGCCGTTGGCGTCGCCCTCTATCATGATGTCGATGAAGGCCTTGTTGACCATGTCCATCTCGGCCTTGCAGTCGCCGTAGGTGAAGTCCATCTCCTTGCCGCCGACGATGGCCTTCTGATCCCTGAGGTCGGCGGGCACGGTCCAGTCGAGGGTGATGTTGGAGAAGGGCGCCTGCGTGCCCCAGCGAGACGGGGTGTTCACGCCGTAGACAAAAGACTGGATGCACTGCTTGACTTCCTTGTAGTTGAGGTTGTCCACCTTGACGAAGGGGGCCAGGTAGGTGTCGAAGCTGGAGAAGGCCTGCGCTCCGGCCCACTCGTTCTGCATGATGCCGAGGAAGTTGACCATCTGGTTGCAGAGGGTGGAGAGGTGGCTGGCCGGTGAGGAGGTTATCTTGCCGGGGATGCCGCCCAGACCCTCCTGGATGAGCTGCTTGAGGCTCCAGCCCGCGCAGTAGCCGGTGAGCATGGAGAGGTCGTGCAGGTGGAGGTCGGCGTTCTTGTGGGCGTTGGCTATCTCGTCGTCGTATATCTCGCTGAGCCAGTAGTTGGCGGTGATTGCGCCGGAGTTGGAGAGTATGAGGCCGCCGACGGAGTAGTTCACCGTGCTGTTCTCCTTGACGCGCCAGTCGGAGGCGTCGAGGTAGCTGTCCACCACGTTCTTGTAGTCGAGGTAGGTGTTCTTCATGTTGCGCAGCTTCTCGCGCTGGCGGCGGTAGAGGATGTAGGCCTTGGCGACATGTTCATAGCCGCCGCGGGAGAGCACGGCCTCGACGCTGTCCTGGATGTCCTCCACGGCTATGGCCTCGTTTTCAATTTTGCTCTGGAAGTCGGCAGTGACCCTGATAGCGAGGAAGTCGATGATGCTGTCGTTGTATTCGGTGCCGGTGGCCTCAAAGGCCTTCTTTATGGCATCGCTAATCTTGTTGATGTTGAAATCGACGAGCTCTCCGTCTCTCTTTTTAACCCTGTACATCTTTTGTCCTCCTGTATGTATAATCGATTGTATACGTCATATCCCGCGCACCTGCACCGACGGCACAAGCGGCCTAACCATGTCCGCGAGCGCACGCATCTCGGCCTCCGTAAAGCCCTCAAGGCCCTCCCCGGCTATGAGGTCGCCGGAGTCCTTGAATTCCTGTATGTAATACTCCCTGGCGCCCGCTATCCACTGCGCTATGCCCTCGAAGTCGGCCCTCGTGTGAAGGCCCTTGACCGCCGTGGTGCGGAACTCGTAGTCCACGCCGCAGCCCATGAGGTAGCCTGCGCTCTCGCGCACTTTGGAGATATCGAAGCCCGGTATACCCACCAGCTTGCCGTAGTTCTCCGGCGCGGCCTTGATGTCCATCGCCACGCGGTCGGCAAGCCCGGCCTCGACCACTTCGCGCAGCCGCTCCGGGAAGGTCCCGTTGGTGTCCAGCTTGACGCTGTAGCCCAGCGCCTTTATCTCGCCCAGCAGCCCGGCTATGCCCGGGTGCATCAGCGGCTCACCGCCCGTGACGGCCACGCCGTCAAGTATGCCCTGCCGCTTTTTCAAAAATGCAAGCACCTCGTCCAGCTCCATCGAATCCCTGGGCCGCTCCGGCAGCGCCAAAGAGGCGTTGTGGCAGAAGGGGCATCTCAAATCACAGCCCGCCGTGAACACCGTGCAGGCCACTTTGCCCGGATAGTCGAGCAGGGTCAGCTTCTGCATCCCTGCAATAAACACGCTTTGGTCCCTCCACTCTCAAGCAGGTCCCGGCCGCGCAAGGCGCGCTGCCCGGCCGGACATAAAAACAGGCCCGCCGGGCCGCACATCAAAGGCCCGCCAGCCTGTACACAACAGACATACAGCCCGCATCAAGCAGGCAAACTTAAGACGCGCACATGGGCGCAGTCCCACAGGCACCCAACTATAGTTTCTCATGGCCGGACCGAGCATTGACAAGCCTCCCGTTCCATGCATCCCGAGTTGCCCGCCGCTTCTCACCTGCGCGAGCCGCCCGTTTACACAGGCCGAGCCGCCCGCTCCATGCAGACCAGGCCACCCGTTCCATACAGCCTGAGCCACCCGTCACTTCTCGCCTGCCCGAGCCACCCGTTTACACAGGCCGAGCCGCCCGCTCCATGCAGACCAGGCCTCCCGTTCCATACAGCCTGAGCCACCCGTCACTTCTCGCCTGCCTGAGCCGCCCGTTTACACAGGCCGAGCCGCCCGCTCCATGCAGCCTGAGCCACCCGTCACTTCTCGCCTGCCCGCCCCCCATTCACACATATTGGGGAGGTCCCGGCGTCTGTATCACAATATATAGTGTTTGGGGTGGATTGTCAAGTGGCAAAGCTGCTAAAATCAATATTGGAACCTATCGTTACCGAATTGTAAATTATCTGTGTCCGGGTTGTTAACGCATCGGTTGTTACGTCAATCTGGCCCCGCCGTTTTGTAACCCGGAAACGGCCTTCGTCAGTTCAGCCCATATACTATATCACATCCTGCGCATTTTGTGCTTGCAATTTTCGCGCCGATAAGAGACAATAAGTAGTGCAATATGCTGTGGCCTGATGGGCCGCAGCACTATATATAGATTGAGGTGATGCGATATGAAAGGGCTCGAGCTTTGCCGGCTCTATTATGAAGAGGTGGGCGCACCCGAGCTCAAGGCCCGCTTTCCAGAGCTCATGTCCAGGGCCGCCGTGGGCCTCTCCGGCCAGGGCAGCGACTGCCTCGGCTTCGACGACGAATTCTCGCGCGACCACGACTACGGCCCGGGCTTCCTCATCTGGCTGTCCGACGAGGACTGCGAGCTCTACGGCGCACGGCTCCAGGCCGCTTACGACGCCCTGCCCCGCGAATTTCGCGGCTTCGAGCGCAAGCCAACCCATACGGGCGCACAGCGCGTCGGGGTCATGTCAACTTCGTCCTTCTACAGCTACTACATCGGCTGCCCGGGCGCGCCGGAAACCCTGATGAAGTGGGTGCGCATACAGGAGCATTTCCTGGCCACATGCACCTCGGGCGAGGTGTTCGAGGACGGCCTCGGCGAATTTACAGCCGTCAGGAACGCACTGCTGCCCTGCTACCCGGAGGACGTGCGGCTCAAGAAGCTGGCAGCCAGGGCGGCAACCATGGCCCAGTCGGGACAGTACAACTACTACCGTATGATGCGCCGCGGGGACGTGTTCGGCGCGCGCCTGGCACTGGGCGAGTTCCTGAACGCGGCCCTGAGCATGATGTACCTGCTGAACTTCCGCTACGAGCCCTTCTACAAGTGGCAGTTCGCCGGAGCAGAAGGCCTGGTTGCAATGGACAGCGCCCTGCCCTATCTGAAGGACATAGCCTCAGGCAGCACCCGCCGAGACGACGTAAGCATAAGCAATGACATCGAGGCCGTCTGCGCCATAGCGATAAAGGAGCTGCGGCTCCAGGGCCTCACAGACTCCGAGGGCGAATACATGGAACCCCACGCCTACTCGATAATGGCGCATATAGAGGACGAGACAGTCAGGAATCTGCACGTCATGGAGGGATGAATCCATCCCAAACACCGCAGGCTGCTGCGTAAAAGCTCACAGGAACATGGGGCCCGCGCCCCGTCTATACAAACAATGGAGGATAGATTATGGACAAACGTTACGAAAAAATAATAGCTTGCAGGGATTACGTCCGCTCTCGGACAGATTTTGTACCCCGCGTCGCGTTGGTGCTTGGCAGCGGCCTCGGCGGCTTCGCCGCGAATCTCGACGTAGTGTGCGAGGTGGCGTACAGCGACATTCCCGGCTTCCCCGTCTCCACCGTCCCCGGCCACGCGGGCAAGTTCATCTTCGGCGTGCTCGACGGCGTGAACGTCGTCTGCATGCAGGGCCGCGTCCACTACTACGAGGGCTACAGCATCGACGACGTCGTGCTCCCCGCGCGGCTTATGAAGGAACTCGGCGCGGAAATACTCTTTCTCACGAATGCCTCCGGCGGCGTGAACCCGGGCTTTGAAGCGGGAGACCTCATGCTCATAACCGACCACATAGCCGTGTTCGTGCCAAATCCGCTCATGGGTCCGAATATCGACGAGCTGGGCGTGCGCTTCCCCGACATGTCACACATCTACAACCCCGAGCTCTGCGACATCATCCGCGCCACCGCCGCCGAGAACGGCATCCCGCTTCGCGAGGGCGTCTACTGCCAGCTCACAGGCCCGAGCTACGAATCCCCGGCCGAGATACGCGCCCTGGGCGTCATGGGTACGGATGCGGTCGGCATGTCCACCGCCGTGGAGGCCATAGCCGCCAACCACTGCGGAATGCGCGTGTGCGGCGTGAGCTGCGTGTCCAACAAGGCCGCAGGCCTCTCCCCCACCCCGCTGAGCCATAAGGAAGTCCAGGAGGCCGCAGACAAGGCCGCTCCGCTCTTTACCGCCCTGGTGCGCGGCAGCATCGCCCGCATGGGCAAGTGAGCGCCCTGTTGACAAAGTGCTCAGATTTTGCGTCTCTTTTTTGCCATTTGACCACAATCGCGCGAAAACCACACAGCTGCATTGGCATTGTGGCAAAAACAGTTCAAATTTTTGTTGCTTTCCTATTTGGTTTCAACTATAATTGTGCTGTTACCTTAGCGTAATTGGGGATACGGATGACAAATGAAAAAGACTGCAATAGTTACTGACAGCAACAGCGGCATAACTCCTGCCGAGGCGGAAGAGCTCGGCATATACCTTGTGCCGATGCCGTTTTTTATAGACGGAGAGCTCTTTTACGAGGGCGTAAACCTCAGCCACGAGGATTTTTATTCTAAAATGGCCGCCGGCGCGGACATAAGCACTTCGCAGCCCACTCCCGGCGCCGTCCTGGACCTCTGGGACACGCTCCTGGAGGACCACGACGAGCTTGTGTACATACCCATGTCCAGCGCGCTCAGCGGCTCCTGCGCCACGGCGGAGGCCCTTGCGGAGGACTATGACGGCCGGGTAACCGTGGTTGACAACCAGCGCATATCCGCGACCCAGCGGCAGAGCGTTCTCGACGCCGTCTCCATGGTGAACGACGGGCAGGACGCAAGCCGGATAAATGAGGTGCTGCTGCGCGACAAACTCGAGGCCAGCATATACATCACGGTCGACACGCTCAAATATCTGAAGAAGGGCGGGCGCATAACTGCGGCAGCCGCAGCCTTCGGCACCGTCCTCGGCATCAAGCCCGTGCTGCAGATTCAGGGCGAGAAGCTCGATGCCTTCGCCATGGCCCACGGCATGAAGTCCGCGAAAAAGCAGATGCTCGACGCTGTGGAGAAAGACCTGGAGACCCGCTTTGCCGGGAAGAAGGGCGTGTATGTCGCCGCAGCCTACACCTGCTCGGACGACGAGGCCAAACTCTGGGCCGAGGAGATTCGCGCGCGCTTCGGAGAAAGGTTCAACGGCTATATCGCCCTGCTGTCGCTCTCCGTGGCCTGCCACACCGGCCCCGGCGCCTACGGCGTCGGCTGCGTCAAGATTGCGGAGTGGTGAGCCGCGCAGAAACTGCAGCGGCGAAGAAAAGCACAAAGCTTGCTGCCTGCCGCAGCAAATTTGTCACGGTTGGCTCAGGCGCAGCAAAAAGCGCCCCGCCGTTTAAAGGCGGAGATAAAAAAGACGTCAGACACGAGAGTGTCTGACGTCTTTTTTATTGTCGCAGGGCTGCCGGACGATTTGCAGGAAACAGGCCGCATAACGCAGAGCCCTCGGGCACAGGTTAGTACTAGTGCGTGTATGCGCTGATAAGTTTCAGTGCGGCTGCGAGGCGCTTCTTCTCGGCGCTGCGGTAGGCGACGAAATACTCCACCGTCGTACCCGGGTCCGAGATAGGCACCGCAACTCGGCCTTCGGTCGCGCCGTAGCGGCGCTGGACGCGGTCGGTGGTGAAGGCGGGCAGGCTGCTCGCGCGCAGCAGCTCGCCAAAGGCGTAGTCCTCCTGCTGCACCAGGAAGTGCGTGTCAGGCAGGCTCTCGAGCGTCCTTGTCCAGAAGCCCAGGTTGGGCCGGAGCAGCATAGTCTCGCCGTTCAAATCCGCCAGGCGCAGTTCCTTCTCTCCCGCGAGCGGATGGTTCATTGGCAGCAGGAAACAGAGCTTCTCGCTGCCGAAGGGTATGCTCTCCACCCCGGGCAGCTCAGGATGGCCCGTCAACACCACAAGGGAGTACGTCTCGTCCTGCACGCCGGAGAGCAGCGCGTCCTGTTCCGCGAGCCCGGAGGATATCGTCATGCCCGGGTAGATGCTGCCGAGTGCCGCCACGAGCTCCCATAGCGGCTCAGGCGCACAGGAGCCCACGCTCAGCGTGTGGCGGGAGCGGTCCAGCTGCCGGACGCGCGCAATCAGCGAAGCCGCCTCGCCAAGCAGCTTTTCGGCCAGCTCCGCAGCCAACAGGCCGTTTTCGTTGAGTTCCATGCGGTTTTTGCTGCGGGTAAAGAGCTCAACCCCTATCTCATCCTCAAGCTTGCGCATACTGCGGCTGAGCGCGGGCTGAGATATGAGCAGCTTCTCCGACGCCGCGACCAGCGTCCCCTCGGACTTGAACGTGACCAGCTTTTCCAAATCGTACAGCTCCAGCATATCGTCGCCTCCTCACCCGCATTATACCCCGGCGCCCGTTCAAAGGCAAGCGCAAGTATAACTTCAACGCATACTAACTTGTTCAAACGGCATTGTACTTTTGCGCCGCAGAGAGCTATTATCTTATCAGAAAACGAGAGAGGAAGATACGAAATGGTCTTTTACTTCACTGCGACAGGCAACAGCCTCTACGCCGCAAGGCAGCTTGACGCCAACATCATGAGCATACCGCAGGCCATGCGCTGCAGCTGCCTGCGGCGCTTCTCCGACGAGACGATCGGCGTCGTGTACCCCATATTCGGCCACCGCCCGCCGGAGCTGGTACAGCGCTTTCTGCGCGAAGTGGAGCTCGACACGCCATACCTCTACATCATCCCCACCTACGGCGCGCGGCACGCGAACGCCGTCGACATAGTTTTGGACATCTGCCGCGCATCCGGCAAGACCCCGGCGTATGTACACACGCTGCTGATGGTTGACAATTACCTGCCCACCTTCGACATGGACGAGCAGCGCGCAATGGATAAGCACGTCGATGAACAGCTCGCCGGAATAAAGGCGGACATCTCCGCGAGACGTCAGTATATAGAGCCGGTAACGGACACCGACCGTGAGCTGCACGCAAATTACGAGCGCAGCTATGAAGCCAAGCTGCCCGGAGGGACGCTCAGCGGCCTCGTTTACGCGACGGACAGGTGCATAGGCTGCGGCGTCTGCTCCAGGGTGTGTCCCGGCGGCTGCATAAGGATAGAGGACGGCCGGGCGCAGTTCGATTATACCAGCTGCCAGGCCTGCCTGGCATGCGCCCACGCCTGCACGCAGAGGGCCATCGCCCTCAGGATACCCGAGGTCAATCCCGAGGCCCGCTACAGGAACGAGCATGTCACTCTTAAAGATATAGTGTACGCAAACAACCAGACACGCAACTGAAGGAGGATTATCATGGACTATGTAACACTTCGCAACGGCGTTCAGATGCCTCAGGAGGGCTTCGGCGTATTTCAGATCCGCGACCTCGACGAGTGCGAACGCGTGGTGCTCGACGCCATCGGCGCGGGCTACCGGCTCATCGACACCGCCGAGAGCTACGGCAACGAGAGCGCCGTCGGCAAGGCAATCGCGAAAAGCGGCGTGAACCGCGCCGACCTCTTTATTTCCACCAAGCTTTGGGTCACCAACACCAGCTACGAGGGCGCGAAGGCCGCGATAGACCGCTCGATGGAAAACCTCGGCGTGGACTACCTCGACCTCTACCTCATCCACCAGGCCATGGGCGACTACATCGGCGCATGGCGCGCCATGACCGAGGCCTATAAGGAGGGCAGGATACGAGCCATCGGCGTCTGCAACTTCTACCCGAACCGCCTCGCCGACTTCTGCGAGACAGTAGATGAATTGCCCGCCGTCAACCAGGTGGAGCTCCACCCCTTCTTCCAGCAGGAAAACGCCCTCAGCCTCATGCGCGAGTACGGCGTGCAGCCTATGGCCTGGGCCCCCTTCGCCGAGGGCAAGCATGGCATCTTCACCCACCCGGTGCTGACCAAGATTGGCGAGAAGTACGGCAAGGGCGCAGGCCAGGTCGCGCTCCGCTGGAACATGCAGCGCGGCGTGGTTGTGATACCCAAGAGCACGCACCGCGAGCGCATGGAGCAGAACATCGACGTCTTTGACTTCTCCCTCACCGACGAGGAGATGGCCGAAATAGCCGCCCTCGACATCGGCCACAGCGAAATAATCGACCACACCGACCCCAGGCTCGTGCAGGGCCTGCACGGCCGCAAGCTTTAATTCAAGGAAGGAAGACAGACATGGAATACATCACCCTCAACAACGGGGCAAAAATGCCCGCCCTCGGCTTCGGCACCTTCGGACTTGCCGCCGACGGGACCGCTAAGCGCTGCGTCCTGGCCGCCCTCAAGGCCGGTTACAGGCACATAGACGCCGCCCACGGCTACCTCAACGAGCGCGAGGTCGGCGAGGCTATAAAGGAGAGCGGCGTCAAGCGCGAGGACATCTGGCTGACCACCAAGATTTGGCCCACCGAGTACGGCGACGCGGAGGCCGCTGTCGACCGGGCGCTCGAGCGCCTCGGCACCGAGTACCTCGACCTCGTCTACCTGCACCACTTCCTCGGCGACGTCAAAGCGGGCTGGAAGGGCCTCGAGAGCGCCGTCCGCCACGGCAAGGTCCGCAGCATCGGCATCAGCAACTTCGAGCGCAGCGACGAGTACAAGACCTTCTTCGAGAGTATAGATATAACCCCCGACATCGCCCAGATGGAGCGCCACATCACCTTCACCCCCGACGCCTACGCTGCCGACCTCAGGAGCCGCGGCATAGCCTGCGAAGCCTGGTTCCCGCTGGGCGGCACCGTGAGCCGGAAGGCGCAGCTGAGCCTGCCCGAAGTGCAGCAGGTAGCCGAAAAGCACGGCAAGACCGGCGCGCAGGTACTGCTCCGCTGGCAGCTGCAGACCGGCTTCGCGGCTGTCCCCGGCAGCGCAAACGAGGCTCATATAGCCGAGAACCTCGACATTTTCGACTTCACGCTCGACGAGGCCGACCTCGCCGCGCTCGCAAAGGCCAACAGCGGCAAGCGCGTGTTCGACGTCCCCCTGAGCGCCCAGACAGATATGATTATGGGCTTCAAGTTCAACGACTGAATAATATAACAAAAGCGCCCGCTCTCAGGACGAGAGCGGGCGCCTTTTGCTGCCGGCATGCGTAAATGGCGTTGCGGCGCTGCCGTCCATGTGATACTATTGATATGTCCCTGGCCGATAGCTACAGATATTAGGAGATACACGCTATGAAAAACGGAAAAAGAAAACCTTTATTATGGACATTGGTTGGCGTTGTATGCGCTGCCGCGCTTGCTTTAACAGCTTTTTTGATAACGGATCGAGCCGGCGGAGAAATTGGCTTTGACGCAGTTATTATCTCAGTTGAAGGCGATTGGATAACTGCCGATGTAACTGACGACGGTGCATCGCTCCTTAGCAAAAAGCTTCCTGATGTTATCATGTTTGACGCATCTGATTCTGGAGTGACGGGTTTGCGGCCGGGCGACCACATTCACGGAGATTACCTGTCAGGGACCATTGAAGGCAGCCGTGTAAGAGTAGTAGGTTTTGCGGAGGTCTCGCATTGATTTTTATATACGGAGCTCCTCAGGAGGGCATCAATATAAAAACCAGAGGGAACGCCTTGTGCGCCCTCTGGTTTTTATGCTTGCAGAATCCAATGATTCAGGTATGCATTCTCAGCTCGCCGCGAACACGCTCTCCAGCCAGGCGGCGTAGTCCTCTACCCAGTCTCCGTCTCCGCCGAAGCCGTGCGGCCAGCCCTCGAGCACAAGCCGCCGCACGGGGCAGCCCAGCCCGGCCATGAGCTCGTACTGCGCCTCGAACTGGCTGTAGAACGGGTCGCGTGTGCCGTAGCAGTAGAAGGTCGGAGGCAGCTCACCTGCCAGGAGATCGTCCTCATCCATGCTGGCGACGCTCAGCCGCCCGTAGAAGGAATAAATCATCCCCGCCGCCGAGGCGTGCGCCGTGACGTCGTCCAGCTCATCGGGGACGTAGTCCGGGTCGAGCGCCGTGGGCAGCACGTCCTCGTCGTAGTGCTGGAAGAACTCGCCCGCCTGTATGCCGCCCGCCGAGTAGCCCATGACAGCGATGTCGTCGGGGTCTATGCCGTAGGCATCCGCGTTTGCCCGGATGAAGCGCACCGCGCGCGCCACGTCCAGAGCGCCCTCACGCTGCGTGTAGGGCCGCAGGCGGTAGTCCACGATGAATGTCTGGAAGCCCAGCTCCCGCAGATGCGCCGCCGTGGGCAGGCTGTCGGTGTAATTGCCGCGGAACATGAACGCGCCTCCCGCCAGCAGCACTACCGCGCCGCGCGGCGTCACGCCCTCGCGCACGGGTATGGCCGTGACGTAGGGGCGGAAGCCGTATTCGTCGAAGTAGCCGCCCATGTCCGGTGAGAACTCCGTCACCGCCGGTACGTTCCCCTCCTCCCAGAGATAGAGCGCCTGGATGCGCGAGGTGTCCGGCTCGGTGTTCAGGACTGTAGCGTTGCCCTCAGGCTCGGGCAGGTGCCGGTTGTTCATCCCGCCCGTCCAGCTCTGCGCAAGCCCGTCGCCGTAGTCGTATGCCTCCGGGAAGTCGTCCGGTGTCGCAACTGTGGTTTCGGAGCTGCCGGGGCGGCGCTCGGTGTATTCCATAGGTACGCTCGCCTCCTTCGTGTGTGAAAACAGCCAGCCCATGACGGCGCTGTCGTGGGCAAAGGCCTGCCCTCCGGCGTGCTGGTCGCTGATGCCGTAGGAGTCGAAGAAGCCCTGGCCCCTCACGTCGAGGACCAGCAGCTCGTCTATCTCCGCGTCTGAAAGGCCCTGTGAGGCGTAGATGGCGCGCAGCTCGTTGTACGCAGCCGTGAGCGGCTCCGCCCCGTAGTAGCTGTCCTGCTCGCCGATGGCCATGTAGACCGGCGTGCGCGATGCAGCGAGGACGTCCAGGTCTCCGTCCCAGCGCGTGCTGGTTACCAGGCAGGCGGCAAAGAGTTCCGGGCGCATGCCCATGACGAGCGAGGCGGTCCCCCCCTCCCCCGCTCATGCCGTGCAGGTACACCCGCGCGGGGTCTATGTTGTACGCGGACATGAAGTATTCTACCAGCGCTATCGTCTGCCGCGTCGAGGTCTCACCCCAGTCATTGAGCTGCGGCGCGAGCACCAGCATGCGCTCGTTGTAGCTCTGCGCCTCAAAGCCAAAGTCCTCCGCCAGGTTGGCCCCCACGCCCTGGAAGTACAGCCCCTCGTAACCCGCGAGCGTCACAAAGAGCGCATAGGGCTCCGTCCCGTCATAGCTTTCAGGGGTGTAGAGGTTGTAGTGTATGTCTCTCTCTGCTGAGTGCAGGACGTTGTCCAGCACGAAGCCGCGCTCGGTCTCCGTCCCGGCTTCGACGTATGCGCCCGGCTCCGGCGTTGAGGCCGCTGCGGGCGCTTCGGCGGTTTGCTCCGGCGTCGAGGCCGGCTGAGCCGTGCCGCAGGCTGTCAGCGCAAATATAAGCGCAATCTCCAGGCATATCGCCAGCGTTTTGGTTATGTTCATATGTCAAGCCTCTATTCATGTTTTAGCGCGTTAAAGAATTTTGAAAATTTGAACGGGCCTTTCGCCCCCATCGGTCAATGCTCGTATGGGCTTACGATGCGCAGCATGCAAGATGTGGGCCCACCACCGCTGCCGCAATATACCAGGCAGCGGCCTGTTGCTGCCGCATTGAAAAGGCGGCGGGTTTCCCCGCCGCCTTTTGTCAGTCAAGCCTGTATCTCAGCCACATTCCTCCGCCGTTCAGCTGACGGCTCTCTATGAGCTCCAGCCCGGCGCTGCCGCAGCGGTCAAACAGCACGGCCCCGTCTCCTCCGTCTATGACGGGTGCCACGACCACGCTCAGTTCATCGACGCACCCGGCGTCCAGCAGAGCGCCGTTTATCAGCCCGCCGCCGGCGAGCATTATCCGGTCTATGCCGAAGAGCTCATGCAGCCTGCGCAGCCTCAGCTTAAAGTCAACACGGCTCTTGCCCGCGACAATGTATGAGATGCCCCGCTCACGCAGGTACTCAAGATACTCCGGCGCTGCCTGCTCGGTCAGGAGCTCCACGACGTGCATATCCGGCCTGCCGGGGCGGGAAAACGTGCCGCTCTGCCATCCTATGCGTCCGCGCGCGTCCACGGCGACGAGGTAGTCGCGCTCCCCGGCCGGGGCCTTATAGTCAGTGTAAGGCAGGAGCTGCTTTGGGCGGGAAAGCTCACCCGCTTCGCCGCCTGCAAACTCCATGGCAGTGGTCGTGCCGTAGAGCGTGGCAGTACAGCCAAACGTGCTGCGGAGCGCGCCATATTCCCTCCTCGCGGCTGCGCACCCGGGCTCTGCGAATAAGCTGCCGTCAATACGCCCGTCAATTGAGGCGAGCATGTGGCAGACGACGTAGGGGCGTGTCTCAGTCCTGCCCATCGCCGTACACTTCCTTTGCCATGCGCAGGGCGGCCCAGGCCTTTGGCCAGCCCGCGTAGAAGGCCAGCTGGGTCAAGGCCTCGGTCATCTCCTGCGCGGTGACGCCGTTGGCCTTGGCGCGCTGGATGTGGTGCAGCAGCGAGGTGTCGAGGATGCCGCTCGCCATAAGGGCTGAGACGGTGATGAGGCTGCGGTCGCGCGGCGAGAGCTCAGCCTCACGCGACCAGACCTCTCCGAAGAGCACGTCGTCGTTCAGCTCGGCGAACTTGGGCGCGAAGGCGCCCATCGAATCGCGTCCGACGGTAACTTTGTCCATAGGTATTCCTCCTTGTCACTTGAGCGCAGCGCCGTCGTGGAAGGCGCTGCCAACTTTTCCGCCCAGGACGAAGTACTCGTTGCGCACCCCGTCGTAGCTTATGGGCGCAAGCTTGGCCACGTCCGGTTTACCGTCGGCGGCAAGCGCAGACTCGTCCACGCTGATATTGACTATGCGGCCTATCACATTGCCGTCCTCGTTGACCTTGACCAGCTTGCACTCGAGCGCCATGGGCAGTTCTGTGATGACGGGCGCGTCTACGAGGGCGCTCTTCACGGTGTGCAGCCCGGCCTTCGAGAGCTTATCCGCCTCGTTATGGGCGCTGACCAGGCCGACATAGTCCGCCTCGCGCAGATGCGCCCTGTCGGCAAAGCTAACGGTGAAGGCCTTGCGCTCCACAATGTTGTCAAAGGTCTTGTGGCCGTGGCTCAGGCACAGCTCAACCATGTCGGCTTCGTACAGCCCGCCCCAGGCGGCGGTCATGGCGTCGGCCTTGCCATCGCCGTCATAGCTGGCGATGACCAGCACGGGCATGGGATAAAACCAGGGTTTGGAACCGAAATCCTTACGCATTGTTCCTCTCTCCTTTTCAGTCTATGGATATGAGCTCGTACTCCCTGGAGCCAAAGCCGAGCTCTGCGGCGGCCTCAATAGTGTGGATGCCGTTGCGGGAGTTCACACGCTCCATGAAGTGCTCCCTGCCCGGGTCGTCTGAGTTCATGACCAGATCCATGCAGGCCTGGTCGATGGCAACGGGGTCGGTCGAGGCGAGGATGCCGATGTCCGCCATGCAGGGGGCCTCGGCGTCGGAGCAGCAGTCGCAGTCAACAGAGAGATTCTTCATGACGTTTACGAATGCAATCCGCCCCTCGAAATGCTTGCATACGCTCTCGGCGGCGTCGGCCATGGCCTCCGGGAACACCACATTGCTGGCGTGTACGTCCCAGGCCTCGTAGTGGTCGGCGCTCTTTCCGCCGGAGTGGATAAGGCTCTTGCCCGCGCGGGAGGCGCAGCCGATGGACAGCTGCTTGAGCGCGCCGCCGTAGCCGCCCATAGGGTGACCCTTGAAGTGGGCCAGGACGAGCATACTGTCATAGTTCAGCATATTTTTGCCCACGAGGTTCTTCTTGAGTATCTTGCCGTCGGGGATGTCCAGCTCCGCGTCCGGCCCCTCGGCGTCCATCAGGTCCACGTTGAAGTACTTGTTCCAGCCGTGCTCCTCTATGAGTTTGAGGTGGCTGTCCGTGTTGTCGCGCACGCCGTTGTGGTGCTTGTCGCCGTAGGCGGTGTTGCACTCCACTATGGTGCCGTTGACCTTATCGACCACGGGTTTCCAGAACTCCGGGCGCATGAAATACTGGTTGCCCTTTTCGCCAGAGTGCACCTTGACCGCCACCCTGCCGGGCAGCTCGGCGCCAAGAGCATCATACACCCTGACGACAGCCTCCGGCGTTATCTCGCGCGTGAAATATATCTTGGATACCATTTCTTTGCTCCTTTCCGGCTTTCGAGACGTTGACAAAATCAGAATTCCCCGTCCCATTCCCTTGGCGGGCTGGTGAACGCCCCGCCCATTAGGTCGTAGTTGATGTTGAAATACCTTCCGTCCTCGCCCTGATCCATAGCGCGTATCTGCTCCATCTCCTCGTCGCTCAGCTCAAAGTCGAACACGTCAAGGTTCTCGCGTATATGCTCCGGGTTCGTGGAACCGGGGATGACCGAAAAGCCCTCCTGTATGTGCCAGCGTATAATGATTTGGACAACGCTTTTCTCATGCGCTTGAGCTATAGCCTCGAGTGTCCCCTCGTTCAGCAGCCGCTGATCGCCGTGGCCCAGCGGGTACCAGCACTCCACCTGTATGCCGTATTGCTCCGCAAGCTCCCGCGTCTCAAGCCTCTGTGCAAAGGGGTGGCACTCTATCTGCATCACCTGCGGCCTTATCTCCTGCTCCATGATCGCGTTGAAGGCGTCCATGCGGTTGTCAAAATTGCTTATGCCCAGGGCGCGTATCTTTCCTTCACGGTACGCCCGCTCAAACCCCTGCCAGGCGCTGACGATCGTCTCAATGTCCCCAGCGGGATGGTGGAGATAGACGAGGTCTATGTACTCCACTCCCAACCTGTCGAGCATCGCGTTGACGGCGCCGTAGGCGTCGGCGTACTCGCTCGGCCAGAGCTTGTCGGTTATCCAGATCTCCTCCCTGGGAACGCCGCTGTCTGCGATGCCCTGAGCCACGCCGCGCTCGTTCATGTATCCGTGCGCGGTGTCGAGGTGACGGTAGCCTGCCTCAAGCGCGGCGGCCACGGATTCGCGTGTGGTCTGGTTCAGGATGCCCAGGTCGCCGCTCTCCAGGCTCTGTATCTGCGTTCCCAGGCCAAACCGCGGCATCTGTACGCCGTTATTGAGCGTGATAAGAGGCACGCCGGCGGTCGCGGCGATGTTGGACACGTCCGCCGGTCCGGTTCCGGGCGCCTCCGCCTCATAAGCAGCTCCGGTCTCCCGTGCTCCCGCCGCCGGCGTGGGAACAGGTGATACCGCATCCGGCGGCGCTCCACAGGCAGCCAGGCCCGCAGCCATCGCAAGCACGAGGAGCAGCGCAAATATCTTTCTCACAGCGCGGCTTTTCATCCGTTCTTCAGCTCGGTGCCGCCGTAGACGGCGGACATCTCCATGCCGTCCAGCGCGGCGTCCAGCTCCGCCACCTCTGCGGCGCTGAGGTTCACTTCCCCGGCGGCGAGGTTCTCGCGCATGCGCTCGGGCTTTCTCGAGCCGGGGATTGGGACGATGTGCTCCGGCCTGTCTATCATCCACGCAAGCGAAATCTGTGCGGGGGTGGCGTTGTGGCTTGCGGCGGTGTCGCGCAGCAGCTCCAGCAGCGCCCTGTTCTTCTCCACGGCCCCGTCGGTGAACTGCGGCATGGCCGCGCGGTAGTCGGTCTTGGCGTCGAAGGTCTGACCCTTGCCGTAGGCGCCGGTCAGAAAGCCGTTTGCCATCGGCGAGAAGGCCACGAAGCCTACGCCCAGCTCCTTCAAGGCCGGAAAGAGCGCGGCGTGCTGCCGGGCCATCATGGAGTAGCGGTTTTCGACGGCGGTCACGGGGCAGACGGCGTGCGCGCGGCGCAGGTAGTCCTCGTTGGCCTCGGATATGCCCCAGTGCGTTATCTTGCCCTCTTTGATGAGCTCTGCCATGACCTGCGCGACCGCCTCGGGCTCCACTGAGGGGTCGATTCGGTGCTGGAAATACAGGTCGATGTGGTCCGTCTTGAGCCGCTTCAGGCTGCCCTCCACGCTCCGGCGTATCGTCTCCGGGCGTGAATCCGGTATGAGCGGATAGGGTACGACGCCGCTCTCGAGGTCGAAGCGCAGGCCGAACTTACTGGCAATCACCACGTCGGAGCGCACATCGCGCAGCGCTTCGCCGACTATGCGCTCGTTGACGTGCGGGTCGTCGGCAGTACCGTAGACCTCGGCGGTGTCAAAGAAGCGGTAGCCCACGTCATAGGCCTCGCGTATGAGCTTTGCCGCCTCGCGCTCATCGGTCGCCGGGCCGTAGGCGTGGGAGAAGCCCATGCAGCCCAGGCCCACGGCGCCTACAGTGAGGTCCCTGCCGAGTGTGATGGTTTTCATCCTCAACACTCCTTACAGCCCGAGGCCTTCAACCCACTCGGCCACGTCGCTCTCGCTCACGCTGGAGCGGAAGCGCATGCCCTCAAGCCAGGTGCCGCTGCCCGCGGCCTGCTCAAGCAAAGTGCCGCTCTGGCCGAGCCCGGAGCTGGAGCTGGTGCAGAAGGGGATGACGGTCTTGCCGCTGAAGTCGTTGGCGGAGACGAAGCTGCTCACCGGCCAGGCGGCGATGCCCCACCAGATGGGGTAGCCGATGAACACGGTGTCGTAGCTGTCCCAGTTGGGCACGTCGGTGCTGACGAGCTCTATGTCGCGCAGGCTCTCATCCTCGTACTCCTGCACCACGCGGCTGTTCTCATCCGTCCAACGCAGGTCGTCGCCGGTGTAGGGCTGAGCGGGCTCGATGACGAAGGTGTCCGCGCCGGTGGCGGCGGCTATATATCCCGCGACGGCCTCAGTGTTGCCGGTCGCGGAGAAGTAGACGACGAGAGTGTTCCCTCCCTCGGCGTCCCCGTTCATGGGCTGCTCACTGAGTACGCTCGTGGGTTCGGTGGTGGATTCAGCAGTGGGCTCGGAGCTGGGCTCGGCGGTCGGCTCAGCTGTGGGTTCTGCTGTGGGTTCGGCAGCGGGTTCCGGGGTACCGGTCACGGTGACCGTCTCAGTGCCGCAGGCGGCCAGAGCGAAGGTCATTACAAGGGCGAGCAGCAGTGCTGTAAGTTTTTTCATAGTGATTCCTCCTGAATTGATGTCATTACAGCGCCTCACGGCGCGTGCAGCTGTGCGGCTTGGTTGAAATAAGGGGTCTTGCGTTTACATTTGCGCCTCCCAAAACGCCACGGCGTCGTCGAGCCAGCCCTCGGCGGCCGTGCCCGTGCCCAGGCCGAAGCCGTGGCCCAGGCCCGGATAGCAGTGGAACTCGGTGGGTATGCCCAGGGCGTCCAGGCGCTGCACCCTCCGTTGCATGACCCGCCAGTCTGCTATCCAATCGCTGTCACCGACGCAGACGAAGGTCGGCGGGTCCTCGGGCGTGTAGTCGCTGTGGCCGGTGTACTGCATGACGACCGTACCGGGCCGTGGCAGCTCTTCCCCTCCGAAGGCCGCCGGGCCGTAGGAGCCGAGCCAGGCCGCCATTCTCGCACCAGCGCTCCCGCCCCAGAGCGAGTAGCACTCGGTGCTCACGCCCAGCTCTTCAGCGTTGGCGAAGATGAAGCTGATGGCTCTGGCCAGGTCCTCGCAGGCCGTCTGAGCGCCGGGCCGGTAGATGAGCGCGAAGGCGTTATAGCCCCGGCGGCTGAGCTCCAGCGCGTGCGGGAAGCTGTCCTGCATCGCCCCGACGTAGGCGAAGGCTCCGCCCGCGTTGCACACGGCGAAGGGTGCTCCCTCCTCGCCCCTGAAGAAAAAGAGGCCGGTGTCCTCCTTTGCCGGGTCAGCAGCTTTCTCTGCGTCGGTGTAGATGTCATAGAACACCGTCCCGCCGGAGGCTGCGCGCTCGTGAAGCGTGTTGACTATCTCCACGGTCTCATTCGGGTCGATGTGACTGTACCAGGTGAGTCCTAGGGAACCGAGCGTGTCGCCGCTCATGTAGGCGCGTTCCACGGGAAAGAGCAGCCGCCCGTAGTCTCCAAAGACCGGGTCGTTTATGACCTCGTCTATACGAGAGCCGGCGGTGTACGCACCGCTTTGAGTATTCGCTGTGGTCATCGTGCCGCCTCCTTCGTTATCCTGCGCACCGCAGCCGTTCAAAGTGAATATCACGCAGATGCTGAGCGCTGCGGCCGCCAAGGCCCTTCCCTTCAATATCATCACCTCTCCGACGCTGATATTGTAAAACTCAAGCCGCTGAAAGTACAATGCCGTTTGCTGTATCTGCTATAACTTCAACGCATAGCAAACGTCACACAGCTTCAGCTGTGCGACGCAGGTTCCGGCAGGTGGCGCAGGGTGTAGAAATATATGCCGAAGGTTATGGGAAGCATCAGCGCTTCGATAATGGGCTGCGCCCAGATTAGGCCGTCCAGGCCCACGGCGGCGTCCATGATGAGCATGGTCGGGATGTACAGCACTCCCTGGCGGCAGAGTGTAATCAGTGAGGACTGCAGGCCCTTGCCCATCGCCTGGAGCGCATAGCTGGTCATAAAGTTGATAGCCGTCAGGGGTACGCTCAGGCAGGCCACGCGCAGGAAGCCCGCTCCCATGGAGCTGGTCTCCGGGTCGGGTATGAACCTGTGCACGATAGGCGAGGCGAAGAAGAAAAACAGCGCCACAAAGCAGGCGGAAATTATGAGCGACACCTTCCACGAGAAGGACGCCACGCCTCGCATGCGCCTATAGTCTCCCGAGGCGTAGTTGTAGCCGATGAGCGGCATGAAGCCCTGGCACAGGCCCATGGAGACGTTGAGCGGGAACTGGTCTATGCGCTTTACTATGCCGTAGGCGGCCTCGGCCACCGTGCCGTAGGCGCTGGCCAGGTTCATCATCACCATAGTCGCCGCGTTGCCCAGCGTGGTGGATATGGCCGACGCCACGCCGACGGAGAAAATTTGCCTGGTGAAGCGGAAGGTGAAGTACCTCGGCAGGAAGGACATGAAGGTGTGTCCTTTCAATCTTATGTAAACTACAGCAAAGAAAGCCACACTTGCCAGATTGGAAAAAGCCGTGGCTATGGCCGCTCCCGCCACGCCCATGTGCAGCGGGAAGATGAGTATTGGGTCGAGTATGACATTGAGTATGCCGCCGAACATCATGCCTATGCTCGCCTCGCGCGCGTGGCCCTCGCTGCGCAGCAGGTTGCCCAGCGAGAGGCTGACCATTGTCGGCGCTCCGCCGAGGACAACGACCCAGTTGAGGTACGTCTCCGCGTACACAATGTTCTCGTCCAGCGCACCCAGGAAGCGCAGAATAGGTCCCCGGAAAATGTAGGTGAGCACGGAGAAGAGGAGCGTCGCGGCGATTCCGCCCCAGAGTGCGAAGGACGAGACATATTTGACGTCGGCTTCGTCCTTTGAGCCCAGCATACGGGATATGAGGCTGCCCCCACCGAGGCCGAAGAGGTTCCCCAGCGCGGTTAGCAGGTTGAAGTACGGGCTCACGAGCGACACGCCCGCGGACATTGCGGGATTTGCCAGCTGCCCGATGAAGAAGGTGTCCGCCAGGTTGTATATCATGGTTACGACCTGGCTTATTACCGTGGGCACAGCCAGCTTTGCCACTGCGCGGGGTATGGGCATTTCTTCAAATATGTAGGTTTCCGAGCTTGTATCCATGCAAAACACTTCCTATTAGAAGGTATTACTCCCGTTTTGACGGAGGCATTGTAGTCCTGCGCCGGCGCAAGGTACATTGCCGTTTTGACACCCGCTGTAAGCGTCTGGCATAATGCTCCGCTCCGGCGGCGAAAACGCAAAGTCTCCCGGCCCTGTACGGGCCGGGAGTTTACGCGCTTACGGGTTCAATAGCTTATCTCCACGCCGTTCCAGGCGTCCATGATGAGCTGCTTGTACTCGTCTATGGTGGCCTTGCGCGGCGGGGCTCCGGCGCTCGAGCCGTGCTCGCTCTTGTCCTTGGAGTCGAGGGCGAGCTCTTCGAGAATCTCGTCGTTCATTTCGACGCCCAGCTCTTTATAGCTCTTGGGCAGGCCGAGGTCGTCTCGCACCTTCTGTATTGCGAGCACGAGGGCCTTTGCCTGCTCCGGCTCGCTCAGGCCGTTTACGTCAAGGCCCATAGCCCGGGCGAGGTCGGCGAGCTTCCTTGTGCTGCCGTAGAGGTTGAAGTTGAGCACATGAGGCAGCGCGACGGCGAGGCCCGTGCCGTGGTGCACCTGGTGGAAGCGCCCGCCGACAGAGCGGGTGATGCAGTGCGCATCGCCGGTGCCGATGGTCGTACAGGCCATGCAGCCGATGCTGGTCGCCAGCAGCAGCGCGCCCGCGGCCTCTATGTCCGAGCTGTCGTTGTAGAAGCGCACGAGGTTGCGGCTCATCAGCTCGAAGGCCTTCAGGCTCATGCTCTCCGTTATGGCGTTGGCCTTGGCGTTTATGTATCCCTCCACCGCGTGCGTGAGAGAATCGAAGCCCACGGCAGGGATGAGCCGCTGCGGCATACCCAGCAGGTTCTCCGGATAGATGATGGACACATCCGGGGCGGCCTTGGGGTCAAGGATCTGCGCCTTGGTCTGCTTTTCGCTGTCGACAATGGCCATGAAGTAGGTCACGTCGGCGCCGGAGCCCGCAGTCGTAGGTATCGCAATGCACGGCAGGGGCTGCTTCGGCACGGTGTTTACGCCGAAGTAGCTGCGGGTCTTGCCCCCGTTGGCCGCGAGCACGGCCACAGCCTTTGCAGTGTCAAGCGAGCTTCCGCCGCCGAAGCCTATCACCCCGTCGCAGCCTGAGCCGTCAAAGGCCGCAGCCGCGGCGTCAGTGGAGATATCGTCCGGGTTAGGCATGGCGCCCGCGTACAGGACATACGGCACTTCGGCCTCGTCCAGCGCCCGCAGCAGCCCGGCGAAGTTCTCGTGCTTCGTCATGCCGCTGTCGGTGACCACAAAGGCCCTTGTCACGCCGAGGCTCTCACAAGCCGAGCGCAGAGCGTCGGCGAGGTGGTGGGTAAAGACTATCTCCGTGCGGAAGCTGTAACTAAACTCGCGTATGGCCATGGCTCACAGGTTCTTGACGGCGAGGTAAGCCGCGCCGGTGGCGTCGCCTATGCGGCCGGGGTTGGTGCAGTCGCCGACGTGCACCACGCGCTCAAAGCGTTTCTCCAGCTCCTCGAGCATGCCGAGCTCGGGACGGATACCGAGGCTGAGCACGGTGGCGTCAACGGGTATCTCATAGGGGCCGGTGTGCTCGTCGACTTCGACGGCGTCGGCCACACCCGCGATGTTCTTGATACCCTCGAGGCCGGAGCCGATGTAGTTCTCCTGCACGGGCTTGACCACGATGGAGCCGTCCTTCACCTCGACGAGCGCGGTGTTGGTCTTTATCTCCGCTCCCTTGGCCTCCAGCTGGCGGCGGGTGCGGCGCACGTTATAGAAGTAGATGCCGTTGCCGACGATGGGCATCATCTCAACGATGATGACCTTGTTGCCGTCCTCAGCCAGGCGCTCGGCGGTCTCCAGGCCGGTCATGCCGCCGCCGACCACGGCCACGGTCTTGCCGGTGAATTTGACCACGCCGTTGAGCACGTCGAAGCAGGCGTAGCCCTTCTCGACGCCGGGGATGGAGCGCGGGACTATGGGCTTGCCGCCGCTGGCCAGTATGACCGCGTAGGGGTTCATGGCCTTGAACTCGTCGAGCATCTCGGCGGTTACCTCGGTGTTCAGGTGCAGAGTGATGTTGGGGTCTTTTTCAACCGTGTGGGTGTACCAGCGGATGAGGTTGTCCATGCGGAACTTGTTGGGGGCCTTGTTGGCGAGGTTCAGGCTGCCGCAGAGCTCGGCCCTCTTGTCGTAGAGTTCCACCTTGAAGCCGCGCTGGGAGAGCGTGAGCGCGCTCTGGATGCCCGCCGGGCCCGCGCCGATGACGATAACGGTGCCCTCGCCCTTCTCAAGCGGCATGAGGTTGTCCACCTCGCGGCCCAGCAGCGGGTTCACCGCGCAGCGTATCTGCGCCTGGTCGGCGGTGACGCGGTGTACGCACCAGTTGCAGGAGATGCAGGGGCGGATGTCCTCGGCGTGGCCGCTCTTGGCCTTGTTGCACCACTCGGGGTCGGCGCTGTGCTGACGGCCCATGACGACGAAATCACACACACCCTCTTCGAGCAGCTTCTCCGCCTCTTCCGGGGTCTTGACCTCGTTGGGGCCGTAGATGGGGACGTGCAGGACCTTCTTGAACTCCTTGAGGTACTCGTTGCGCCAGCCGCAGGGCATATCCGGCGCGCCGGTGCGCTCCTCGACGCCGACGGAGAAGTTGAAGCCGTCGATGCCCTTGCTCTCCAGGTACTGCGCTATCTCGAGCATGTCCTCGAGCGTGGGCTCGCCCTCCATGCCCTCAGCGTCGTAGAGGTGGATGCGGGCGGTGATTGGGAAGCTGGCCGGGACCTTCCTGCGAATCTTCTCCAGGGTCTCGACGATGATGCGGCAGCGGTTCTCCATGCTTCCGCCGTACTCGTCGGTGCGGCAGTTGCGAGTGGGGCTGAGGAACTGGTGGAACATGAACCAGTGTCCGCAGTGGAGCTCCACACCGTCGCAGCCGGCGCAGTAGGCGTGCTCGGCGGCGTTGGCAAAGGCGTCCTCAATGAGCGCTATGTCGTCCTTGGTCATCTCGCGGCAGGGAGCGAAGCCCCTCGCGGCCAGCTGCGGGGTCATGGCGCTGGCGGACATGGGAGTGTGGCCCTTGTTGAACTTGGGGCTGGATTTGCGGCCCGGATGGTTGAGCTGTACAAACAGCTTGCTGCCGTAGCTGTGCACGCGCTCGGCCAGGATGCTCATGGCGTGGCGGTCGTCCAAATCCCTGAGGAAGCACTGGCCGGACATGGAGACGCCGCCGTACTCGGGGCCGATGACGCCGACAAAGCCGACCTCGACGAGGCCCGTGCCGCCCTTGGCCTTGGAGGCGTAATACTCAATCGCGCGCTCCGTTATCTCGCCCGAGGCCTGGCCCAGGCAGTCGTCCATAGGGGACATTATGACGCGGTTGCGCAGCTCGCAGCCGTTTATTTTTCCCTTGCTGAAAAGTTTGTCGTACATGTTCATATCCTCCTGAGTGTTTTTGCCGTATTTATCGCTCCACCTTGACATATTTGTAACACTCAATTTGGGATATGAGAAGCCCGGGTATCCGATAGGGTTATAAGTGAATTTGATAACCCAGCAAAAAGCCGCCCGCCGTCTTGCATTGACGGCGGGCGGTGTGACATCAGCTGTTCAGTTTTGGCGGTGTGCGCTTCATTGCGGCGGTGAGGGAGCGCAGCAGCTTGCTGCCGCCCATGTTGCGGTTCAGCACCGCGCCGATACCGCGCTGCGGCTGGCGCAGGAAATAGTAACGGAAAATTTCTTCCTGTGCCTGCTCCGGCAAAAGGGCAAGGGCGGCGGCAAGCTCCGCATGGTATAGAACAGCGGTCTGGCCGCAGGCGTTAAAAAGATATTCTTCAAGCTGCTCCGGCTCGGCAAGCTGGACAAACTTCTCATTCATCAGATAGTCAAGGGAAACTTCCCGTTCCCACCTCCGGCGCAGATTCAAGATTTTATCTATGGCTGCGTGACGAATGACGATCTTACAAAAGGCGTTAAAGGTGTACTGGATATGCACTTTGTAGGCTTCATCTTCGGTCATGGAAATTCCCCCTCTCTGAATAATAGTGCGGGGCGGCAGCACCCCTTGCTGTCGCCCCTTGATTGCCTACCAGCAAAGGCGGGCGGGGCTGTCAACGGCGGCGCGGTACGCGCCGTTCATCTTGACCGTTGACTGGCTCGGCTGGCTTTGCTATTTAACATCATACATCATTTGACTTGTAAAACGCGATATAACCGGCTTCTGTTGGGTGGTCGGCAATTAAGCAGTTGCCTTCTCTTAATACATTAACGGCAATAAGCAAATCAGCTCCTGCGGCAATAAAATTAACCATTAGAGTAAGCAAAGACACTGTGCCAGGATATACGAAAACAAACAGTATGCTGCCTAATCCCAATATTACAAAAGGTGCCAAAACTCCAGTTAAGTACGATTTCTTTTTTAATGCCACCTTACAAGCACAACTTGGCATCATTGCGTTGATATTAAACCGAACCACATTCCAGCCTTTACCGCTTGAAATTGCCCAACCGATACCATGCAACAACTCATGTATCACAACTGAGATAGCAATAATGGCTATAAACATAATGTAAAAAGAAAGTCCGCCGACTTCTGACAAATGCGCTCTTTTAATTAAGAGAAAGCGATACAATAAGCCCAAAGTTATTACGAACGGGAGTGCATAAACAATTCCTAAAACCATTGCCTTTCCAGACGGAATTGTGACATCTTTTTCTCTGAATCCATTTGCTTTTAGGTCGGCTTGCACCCTGTTAAAATCCTCGTTTTCTTTTTTTGATTTCATAATGACACCTCCTGCTTAAAGCGTTCACTTCCACGCATACAGTATATATTATTTTGTTCTATATGTCAAGTATTTCTTACATCAAAGTGGAAATAAATAGCCGCCAAAGACGGCTACTTGTATTTGACAATGTGACGGATTACTCTCTGTGCCTTAAAATAAGTATTCCTACTATCTCAACAATTACTGTTATGTTGAAAATGAGCTGAATAGCGTTTACAGCTAAAAATGCGTTCAGCACAAGAACCTCCCCACCAGATGATTGCTGAACAGCAATATACTGCATATAATGGCTGAATAGCGTAGCACAAATACCAAAACAGATCAATGCCACGATACTCGCTTTTCCAATAATTTTCCTGCCGCGTTCATCTCGGCTGCTCTTACAGAAGAACAGAAACAAAAGAGCTATAAACAGCAGAACACCAATAACCATATTAACAAAAGTTGCCTGTCGATTAGACAGCAAGGAATAGAAGAAATCCTCCATTTTCTATGCCCCCTTAAAATCAAATAAATCTTCAATCGTAACATCAAACACCCTCGCAATGCTATATGCCAAGAGCATAGATGGGTTGTAACGGTTTCGTTCAAGCTGCATGATGGTCTGGCGGGACACACCAACCAAATCAGCAAGTTCCTGTTGAGTCATTCGTTTGGTTGCCCGATATATATGGATTTTACTCTCAAAAGTGTATTTACTTTTTCCCGCCATCTGCTCACCGCCTTCCTCTAAGATTTACTTTTTAGTATAACATATTTCTTGCTTTAAGTCTAAGAAATTTTTTAACGGAATAGGGCTGCTGTCTATCAAATTCTTGTGTGTTACTTTATGGCACATGAGCATCTGGGTCGGGCCCATCACGGCTGAGTACGGCTGGGACACCGACGCCGTCGCGCTCATGGGCAACGTCATGCTGGCGACCTTCGTCTTCGGCGTCACCATCGGCGGCATACTCATGCCCAAGTTCGGTCCCCGCGTCTCGAGCTTCATAGGCACGGTCTGCTTCGGCGGCTTCTTCATCATATCCGCTTATGTAACGAACCCCATACTCATGTACATCACCTACGGCGGCGTGGCGGGCATCGGCGTCGGCATACTCTACCTGGTCGGCCAGTTCGCGGCCTCGGCCTGGTTCCCCGACAGGCGCGGCCTGGTAATGGGCATCTTCCTGGCCATCTTCGGCCTGTCCGTCACCGTGTTCACCCCGCTCATCAACAGCATGCTCGGCTCCATGGGCGTGCGCAGCACGATGCTGATAATCGGCATCATGGTCGCCGTAGTCTGCCTTGTCGGCTCCTTCTTCATGAGCGCACCTCCTGCCGGCTGGACTCCCAAGGGCTACGTCGCCGCCACCGCCTCCGCGAAGCCCGCTGACGAGAAATTCATCACCGTCGGCGAGGCGGTGCGCACCCGCGACTTCTGGTTTGTGTTCCTGGCCTACGCCCTGCTGGTATGGCCCTATTCCTTCATCAGCTCCTACGTCGCCGTGTTCGTGACCGAGGAAAAGATGCTCACCGCCTCCGCCGCAGCCCTCGCAGTTTCCTGCACCGGCATAGGCAGCGCCGTCGGCCGCTTCCTCGGCGGCGCGCTGGTGGACAAGGCCGGGCCTAAGCTCACCTATCTCATCATGTGCGTCTGCTCCGTAGTCGGCTGCCTTGCGCTTATCCCTGCCGGCAGCAGCGGGCTCATCGCCGCGCTCTTCATAATTATCTGCATCGGCTACGGCGGACGCACCCCCGTCTACGGCATCATCTTCGGCAAGCTCTTCGGCCAGAAGTACGCCAGCACCCTCTACGGCTGGGGCACCCTCAGCACTGCCGTGCCGCTGGTCGTCGCGCCGCTGGTCACCGCCGCGCTGCGCCGCTCCACCGGCTCCTTCAACGCCGCGTGCATAGTCGCCACCGTCATCACCGTCATCGGCTGCCTGTTCTTCATGACCCTGCCCAAGAAAACCCCGGTGGAGCGCAAGTACGGCGATTGATATGTAATCAAGAACTCATTATAATAAGCAAAGGAGAGAACAAAAATGGCACTTGCAGCTACAACCTTCCAGCCCTCTACGATAGGCAACAGCGTGGAATACAAGAAGCTCGGCAGGAGCGGGCTCGACGTCCCCGGCATCTGCGTCGGATGCATGGGCTTCGGCGACCTCAACCGCTGGGGACGCCCCTGGCTCATCGGCCAGGACAAGGCCGACGAGGTGGTCAAGCACGCGCTCGACCTCGGCCTCAACTGGTTTGACACCGCGAACATGTACTCCATCGGCGCCAGCGAGGAGATACTCGGCAACGCCCTCAAGCGCTGGAAACCCGACCGCGACGAGCTGGTCATCCAGACCAAGGTCAATCAGAAAATGGGCACCGGCCCGAACCGCGCCGGCTCCTCCCGCAAGGCTATAATGAGCGAGATAGACCACAGCCTCAAGCGCCTGCAGCTCGACTACGTCGACGTGTACATCCTGCACCGCTGGGACTGGGACACCCCGATTGAAGAGACCATGGAGGCCATGAACGACGTCGTTAAGGCCGGCAAGGCCCGCTACATCGGCGCCAGCGCCATGTTCGCCTGGCAGTTTGAGAAGGCGTACATGACCGCCAAGATGCACGGCTGGGCCAACTTCATCACCATGCAGAACCACCTCAACCTGCTCTACCGCGAGGACGAGCGCGAGATGCTCTGGGCCTGCGACGACGCTGGCGTGGTCTGCACCCCGTACAGCCCAAACGCCTCCGGCTACTGCTGCCACCCCTGGGGCAGCAAGCACAACCGCAGCGAGAACGACTTCAAGACCGCCGAGAAGTACGCCGCCACCAAGGCTCTCGACGAGCCCATCGTCAACCGCATTGAGGAAGTCGCCAACAAGCGCGGCATCCCCATGGTGCAGGTCTCCCTCGCCTGGGTGCGCAGCAAGAACCCTGTGTTCGCGCCCATTGTCGGCGTGACCGAGCCCTGGCACCTCGACGACGCCGTCGCCAGCCTGAACGTCACGCTCACCCCCGAGGAGATTCACTACCTCGAAGAGCTCTACACCCCGCATCCCATCGTCGGCGCGCTCGTAAAGGGCCAGAAGTACAACGCCGGCAACGCCGCGAAGTGAGTTTTATCCCGCTCCGAGTTTTCCCGGAGCGGGCCTCAGTACCGAAAGGAGTACAAAATGAGCGTTTTTGACTACAAGTACGAGCGCGACTTCAACCCCATCCCGCCCGCCGAGGCCTCCCTGCCCACCGTCACCGCAGAGCGCTTCGTGAAGGTCAGCGACAAGCGCCCCTTCCACCTGGAGGGCGTGGTTTTCGACCGTACCGGCAGCACCATGTACTTCAACGCCACGGATATCGGCCGCGTTTTCCGCATGGACATGGCCACAAAGAAGGTAGAGGAAATCTGGACCGACCCCACCGTGCGCTCTTTCGGCGTCAAGCTGCACCGCGACGGGCGCATATTCGTCGGCTGCTTCCCCACCGGCAAGCCTGACAGCCGCGACGGCGGTATCATCATACTCTCCCCGGAGGGCAAGGAGCTCGCCTATATGTGCGAGGGCGTGCACGTCGACGACTTCGCCTTCGACAAGAGCGGCGGCTTCTACTTCACCCACTTTGTCGGCGACCTCTACAACCGCATCGGCGCCGTGTACCACATGGATGCGGACATGAAAACCGTCACCACCTTCGCAGACAAGCTCGCCGCGCCGAACGGCATTGCCCTCTCGCCGGACGAGAAGCAGCTCTGGATAACCGAGTACAACGGCGGCAGGCTCCTGCGTGTGCCCACCGGCGGCGGCTGGAGCAGCACTCCCTACGCCTTCACCGGCTACCACGGCCCCGACTCCTGCGAGACCGACGGCGACGGCAACCTCTATGTCGCCCTGACCTTCCAGGGACGCATCCTCATCTTCAACCGCGACGGCTTCCCCATCGGCCAGGTTCTCATGCCCGACCGCGACAAGGGCCGCAACCTCATCGGCACCCACGCCACCGTCCGTCCCGGCACCCGCGAGCTCTACATCTCCTGCTCCGACGACGAGACCGACGAGGGCAGCTGGATAATGAAGGCCGAGGCCTTCGCCGAGCCTAACATGAACGCTTTCCCGTTCACCTGAGAACCAGCTGGGCGGCGCATATTGCGCCGCCCATTTTCCAATGGAGGTAACAGCTGTGAAAGTACTGCTCGTAAACGGCAGCCCGCACGAGCGCGGCTGCACAAACGCCGCGCTTGAGCTTGTGGCCGAGGCACTGCGCGAAAACGGCGTAGAGGCCGGAATCTACTGGCTCGGCGTAAAGCCTGTAACCGGCTGCATAAGCTGCCGCAAGTGCGCCACGCTCGGCGGCCGCTGCGCCATAGACGACAAAGTCAACGAGTTCAAGGAGCTCGCCCGTGAGGCCGACGGCTTTGTTTTCGGCTCCCCGGTCCACTACGGCTCCTGCTCCGCCAGCCTCAAGGGCTTTATGGACAGGCTCTTCTTCTCCGAGCGCCACGGGAACAAGAGCGAAGCTTTCAGGCTGAAGCCTGCGGCCGCCGTAGTCTCCGCGCGCAGGAGCGGCACCACGGCCGCTCTCGACCAGATAAACCGCTACTTCACCATGTATGAGATGCCTGTCATCCCCTCGCGCTACTGCTGCGCCGTGCACGGCGCCAAGCGAGAGGACATCTATCAGGACGAGGAGGGCGTGTTCGTAATGCGCACCCTCGGCCGGTACATGGCCTATTACCTCAAGTGCCTGGAGGCGGGCCGCAAGGCGGGAATAGAGCCGCCGGCGCTCGAGAGCTACAGCACTACGAACTTCATACGCTCCGACCCGTCGATGTGCGGGTTCAAGGACTGAAAAGGAGCCGGGCAGAGCCCGGCTCCTTTTCACTAAAGCTTCGTATTTTAAAGTATATACGCAAGTACGGTAAACACAATGGTCATAAGGAGTATGCCGCCTATGCAGGTGCTGCCTCCCACGCCCCAGAGGAACTTCTGGTTTTTCTGTATGCATGGCCTGGTAAGGAACAGCGGCACATAGCCTGCCGCCGCCATGGTCATGAACGAGAACATGGCTGACATTGTGACGGCAGCGCCGTATACTGTGGGGTTAATGCCTATTGTCTGGCTGTAGGCGATGGCAAACGGCATCGTGAGTGTGCCAACTATAAGCCCGACGGCAGCGTTTGCGAAAAGATTCGTCGCTATAGTCGACACAAAGCATATCAGCAGCATAAATACTGGGAACGGCAGTCCGGAGAACACCGGCTCGAGCACGGAATTCAGCCAGCCGCGCACACCAAGCTCAGGATTTGCAAGCATCGACCCGATTACATTGAAGATGCAGACAGCCAGGACTATTCCCCAGGAAATTCCGCCTCGGAAAGTCTTTTCCTCGTTTAGCAGCGGCTTGCCGTCCTCGCGCAGGACGAAGAAAATCGCAAGAGCAAGTATAAACCATGTACACTGGTCAAAGGTGGCCATAGCCTGGGCAAAGGGGCTCTCGGCATCAACAAAGGCAAGCACAACAGAATAGGCTATAGCAAACAGGAAGATTATGCAGGCAATTATCTGCTTCCTCGTCATATGGAGCTTACCGCTGCCGCCTATCATAGTCCGGGCATCAAAGCGCCTTAGCTTTTCAACATCCACATGGCAGAGCTTCATAATTACTGAGAAAAGTGCAACGAAGGCGAGCGAAAATGCAATTATGGAAAACATATAGACCGCATAATTCAGCTCTATGCCGCTCTGCTCCATCGCGCTCAGGATTGCTCCGAATATAACCAAAGGCAGTCCCTGGAAAGGTATCAGCGCCATACCTACCGCAGCAGCCACGAACGATCCCAGAGACATCCAGCGGTTGAATTGACCCTCTTTGTCGTATTTCAGGTTATCTATGAGAGAATCCAGCAGCGCAAGCACAAATACTATGCCGCCTATTTTTGCGAATGCGCCCATTATCCATGATGCGCACAAAAACACAAAGCAGAAAAGATACGGCCTTCCATTCAACGCTTTACGTGTCAGCAACCATTTAGATATGAATTCACCCGCTCCTGTGTCAATTATGGTCTGGCACAAAACATACGCGAAAATGATCTGAACCACAGTGGAATTGCCGAAGGTATCCGCCATAAGTGAAGTGGGATCATAAATATCTGTCAGCAAAACGGCTATAAAGCCTATAAGCGACGGCAATACAAGCCCGAATTCAGAATTGGACAAGAGGAAAATTAGCCCAAAGAAAATTCCTATGGTCTGTATGCCTGTGCGACTTATGCCGCCCCATGATGGACAAACCATTCCAAACCCGAATATGAGGAACAGTCCAATAGCGAGTTTAACAATGTACTTAGCCAAATAATTGTTTTTTACTTCTGTGCCGGGCATTTCTCTCCCTCCTATTTCTTGGCGTTGAGTTCATCGAGCAGATCCTCTAGGTAACAATTGCTGTAGTAATCAGGAGTCAGATTCACAGCCCCATTTTCTGTTACGATATAAGTATTTCCATAAAGAAGTCCATCATTTTTCCCAACTACGCTCGGGTGCAGAGTAAGCACCATATTAGGAACAAGCTCCATTTTATTGGGCTCTCCTATGTCGATACCGTCACCCAGGTCGGCGCCCATACCGTGTCCTGACCATACACCGGCGCTGCATCCGCGCTTCTTAACGACGTTTGCAATCGCTTCGTCCACATCGCAGATTCTATATCCGGGCCTGAGCAGCTCTTCTGCCGCCGCCAGTGCCTCGTGTATGACCTGAAGGACCTCATAGGCTTCGCTTTCACAGCCCCTCTTCATAAATACCGGGCGTACAAGCTGCGTCCAGTATCCTCCGGGACCTGCAACCTCGCACGAGTACACGAACATGCCGTCATCCCTGACAGGCACATTCTTAGGCCTGGCTATGAAGGTATGCGGTTTCTCAGAACGTGTGAGCACAAGCGAATCCTCGCAGCCGTGCGCTCTCAGGAAGCCCTCTGCCCCGCCTATCAGCTCCTGCTCCGTAACTCCCGGGCGCAGGTTGCCGAGCACCCACTCGAAGGACTCCACAGCAATGCGTGACGCGTTTCTCAGTAAATCAAGCTCATATTCCGACTTAGGCGCCCTCAACTCCGTGAGTCTCTCTGTAATGTCTATAAATTCTGCACCGGAAGATTCCAACTCACGGTATATGGACACCGGTACTTGCGCAGCTTCATACAGTCCTACACGCGGCTTACTTCCATGCAGAGAAGAAATAAATCCCTTTACTCCCTCTACCATGTCTCCGCAAACAACGTTTTCTTCAGGCAGCCAGCTCATGGCTCTCGCATGGAACTGCTGCCCTACTGTAGGCACAATTAATGTAACCATACCGCCTTTGGGCATCCATGCAAAATCCCGTCTTGTAGTCAGCGGATAGTTTGTTGCATATTTGACCGCCATCTGATTGGCTTGCTGGGCGATCGAAGTAAACACAAGTCCATCCAATTTTTTCTCTTCCATCAATTGGTTGAACAACGCAATCCTTCTGTCTCGCTCTGCAATTTTCTTGTCCATTGTAGTTCCCCTTTCTTACTTATACCTGGTTTTTTAATTCGGCTTCCTCTGGTTATAAAATAATCCCATGTTTCCGGTTGGTCAAATTAGAATATTTAATTTCTATAATAAGAAATTCTATTGTGCAATATTGCGGATTTTTCGTCTAAAAGCAAAAACTTATGCTATAATAGTGTTGTCCAATCCTATGACGCAAGGAGTGCCTGGCATGAACATTGAAAAAATCAAATGTTTTGTCGACATTGTTAAATTCAATAGTTTCACTAAAGCCGCCCAGGAAAACTACGTCACTCAAGCGGCCATAAGTCAGCAGATTTCGTCAATGGAGGCCGAATTAGGATTTCAGTTGTTTGAACGCAGTAAACGCGGCTTCACTGTCACCCCCGCCGGAAAGAGCTTCTACGACAGCAGCCTGCACCTGCTGTCTCTGTACAATCGCTCTCTTTCCAAGGCAAAATGCATTTCTGAAAACTTATCAGGATATATCTCACTCGGCCTCTGGCCTGGATTTAACCGCTCTCACATATACAGTGTTATCGACAGACTAATGTTGGAATACCCAAGTACACGTATTGAATTCCGCACGGCCACACCAACAGAGCTTAAGCTCAAACACGCTACCGGCAAGTTAGCTATGGCAGTAACTATGTACTATGACTTCTGCGATGGAACTGTCCCGGACGCCATAATTGAACCACTAGCTACCTGCGGATACAGGCTGTATGTCTCCGAAAAGCACCGGTTATCCGGTCGCGATGCGGTAACGGTGGAAGAAATAAGAAACGAGCCCTTTGTTGTCCTGCGTGAAAACTGTATGGGGCTTCAAACCTACAGCCATATAGTAGTAGAACAGATGCAGAACCATCACGGGCTGGAACCGGCCTTCGTCGTGCCTAACTTTGAAACCCAGCAAATGCTTGTAGCCACGAACCAGGCCGTCATGATACTCCCCAAGCTGTGTCGCCCTAACGACCCATCCTGCTTCAGGGCCATAGAGCTCGAGGACTATAACGAAACATGCACCTTCTCGGCTGTATGGCGCTCCGCTAACCCAAGCCCTGTACTCGTTTCACTTTCCGGCCTATTGCAAGAGCACTTCCGCTCAAGCTGTAGCCCCTAACAGCAGTCTTTAGCCTTACCTTCCATCGCTCTGCTCCGGTAGATGGTGCAGAACGTTTAAAAGCAAAACCGCCGCGGCGGATATGCCTCGGCGGTGCTTAAACGGCTCGAGTCTGGACTTGCAGTCCTGATAGTGCTAAAATACAGGCAAACTACGGAGGTGATACTGTGAAGCTCGGCCTTGATTGTGCTCCATGCAGGGCTTGATAGGATAGACTTGCGTGGAGCAAAAGACTTTACTCTGTCCCAATAGCCTTGCATGACAGGAAAGCAAACAGCATGCAAAGGAGTATTGAGATGAACTATAAAACTGTAGACTTAAAAAGCTGGGAACGCGCGGAACTGTTCACGTTCTATATAGAGCGTATGCGCATTGTAATGAGCCTGACGGCGGACATAGACGTCACGCCGCTGGTAAGTTTTGCGAAAGAGCGCGGCCTGAAATTCTACCCCGCCATGATATGGGTAGTCTCCAAGGCTGTCAACTCCCGTGACGAATTTAAATACGGCTGGGATGCCGCCAGAAACCTGATAAAATGGGACTGCATCTCCCCAAGCTACGCCGATTTCCACGCCGAGGACGAGAAATTCACGAAGCTGGTCACGGAGTACAGCGGCGACCTTTTTGAGTTCCACGAGCGCTTCCGGAGCGACCGGGAGAGATACAAAGACCTGCGCGCCGTTGCAGAGGCCCAGCCGGAAAACCACTTCGACGTCTCCTGCCTGCCGTGGCTGCGGTACAGGAGCTTTGACATGCATGTGTTTGACGAGGGGAAGTTTCTCGCCCCCGTGGTGACATGGGGCAAATATGCGCTCGAAGGCGGAAGGCTGACGATGCCTATCACGATGAGCATACACCACGCAGTTGCGGACGGTTTCCACCTGTCCCGCTTCTTCACGGATGTACAGGGCCTGATTGATTCCCTGCTTTAACACAATATTCAAGGGCGGCACTTCTGCCGCCCTTTTTTGCATGCTTGCTTCACTTTGACGGGTGAGTGAAACTGCGCTTTACCCGCCCTGCTTCCCCGTGTAAACCTGCACCTCATAATTCCAGTGCAGTATGCCGGACACAACTATAATCTGCACCGTAAACTTCGGCTCCACGCCGTATTCCACCTGCACCCTGTGAACCAGCCCGCGCAGGGTCTCTTCCCGGTTTTCTTCGCTGCAATTGGCGCAGAGGTATCTGCCCTTGGGCAGCACCCTCAGCCCGTCCACTTCCGTGTATCTGACGCACTCTGCGAAGAGACGGGTCAGGCCGTCCTCGGAGTATATCCCGGCCATGTCCTCAAAATAGAACTGGTCTTTCAAGGCGGGCGTGACCTTTTCGTAAAAATTGCCGAGGTAGTTCCAAAGGTTGTCCAGTGTCGGCACTTCCAGGGTGTCCGACAGGAGAATTACCCGCTCGGGTATCTCCTTTACCGCGGTGCCGGAGAGGTTCTCCCTGGCCTTCAGCTTCCGCTCGTAGTCAGCTTTTGCCAGCTGTATCTTAGACTTGCTGTATTGCAGCGCCTCCATCTTCTCGTCGGCCCTTTTCTCCGCCTGCTCCAAAAATGCCACAATCTTCTCAAGGTCGTCGTATTCCAGCACCTTTTTTATCTCTTTCAAGGGCAAATCCATCATCTGCAAAGCGTGCACCGTATTCAGGCGCACGATGTCCTGTTCTGTATAATAACGGTAATTCGTCCGCTCGTCCTTCTTGCTCGGCTTCACCAGGCCGATGCGGTCATAGTGGCGCAGAGCCTCGCTGGTCATATGGGCGGCTTTGGCGGCCTCGCCCACCGAAAAATATTTTTTCATTTCTGAAATTCCCCTATTGACTTTTGCGTTACACAAAGGTTTATAGTTCATTCTAGCATAAAGCCTTGCGGAAATCAATGGATTACAGCGCAGTTTAGGAGGAATGACTGCATGATAGAGCTGAACCAGGTGACGAAGCGGTACGGCCAGGCGTCCGTACTGAAAAACATCACCCTGACAATCGACGAGCCGGGCATCTACTGCCTGCTGGGCAGGAACGGCGCGGGTAAAACGACGCTTCTCAAGTCCATAGCGGGGTATCAGAATATTACCTCCGGCAGCATCAAGGTCGACGGCAAGGAGATAACGACCTCCACTTTGGATACGGGCGTCAGCTATATCGAGAACTTTGCCAAGCACTTCAACCTCCCGGTGCGCAAGCTGCTGAAGATTGCTTCCGAAGTGAACCCCAGCTACGATTACGACTTCGCCTCGGAAATGATGGAGCGCTTCGAGCTGGACGGGAAGAAGAAGTTCAACCACCTCTCCCTCGGCATGAAAACGATGGTCTCTACCATCATCTGCCTGGCGAGCAGCAAGGAGGTAATTTTGCTGGATGAGCCGGTTCTCGGCTTCGACGCCATCATGCGCGTGGAGTTCTACGACATGCTCACGGAGAGCTTTAAAAAGCACCCGCGCATAATCATCGTGTCCACCCACATCATCGAGGAAATTGCAAAGACTATCGATAAGCTCATTATCATCGACAAGGGCAGCATTCGCTTCTTCGACACGCTGCAATCCGTCGGGACAAAGGCGTTCAGCGTCAGTGGCTTGCAGCGGGACGTGGAGACGGCCACCCGAGGGCTGAAGGTCATCGGTCAGGACACCGTCGGCGGGCTTGTGACGTGCTGCATCTTCGACACCCCGCCGCAGGAGAGCGCGTCGATTGAAGTCCGTCCGCTGTCTTTGCAGGACTTCTTCATCCAAATGGTCGGACACAAGGGAGGTGCGAAAAGATGACGGCAATTTTTGCGATAATAAAGCGCCTGCTCGCAAGCAACAGAATAAGCTACATCGTCACGGCTCTGGTGGTTGTCTGCGCCACCTCTTCTGGCGAGACTGTGCTGAGCAACGGAAATTACACCTGGCTGCTGGCCGTATTCGCCCCCTTCTTCTTCGTGTTCTACGACTTCTCCAAGCTGATGCACCTGGGGGCGAGCAAGCGGGACTATTTTGCCGGCTGCCTTATAAGCTACGTCCTGCTGGCCTTCTGCATTTCACTGCTCAACACGCTTATACATTTAATAATAGACCCCGCCTATTCGGCGCAAACCGTCATCAACATGATGGACGTGTGCGGCTGGACGGAAAACGGTATTGTCGTCGCCGGTTTGCAGCAGATGCTCTTCCTGCTGCTTGTGATGGTCTTTCTCCATGTACTGCTGTCCATGCAGGCACACTGGTACGGCTGGCTGACGGATGCAATTCTGGTTGCCATTATCAGCGTTTTCACGCCGATTGCCTCGCTGCGCGCCGTACTGGGCCAGTTCTTCGGGCTTGTCATGTTCAACTCCAACGCCCTTTTGCACATCGGCATCTGCCTGCTGCTCAGCGCCGCGCTGTCCCTCGCCGGGCTCGTGGTTCTCAAGCGCAAGACGCTGTAGACGCGAGGTGCGGACATGATTCGGATTAAAGCGGTTGACGAGCAGAACATAATGGACGTGTGCGAACTGACGTCGTATCAAAGCTGCACCGGCGCGCCTGCGATGTGCCGGCTTTACTGCAACGCGATTTCCATAGCGGAAACGAAATACAATCCAGAGTTGCACCCCAACGCAATCTACAGCAACAATGCGCTGATTGGCTTTTTTATGTACGAACGCTCGGAGGAAGAGGCTGAGACGGCAATCATCTGCCGCTTCATGCTCGACGACAGGTTCCGGCACATGGGTCTCGAGGAGCAGGCCTTCGCGCATGTGCTGAGGGGTCTGAAGATTCAGGGCGTCAAAAAAGTCATCTCAACAGCGGATGCTGCAGATGAAGATTTGAAAGAGCTGTACCTTCCCTTCGGCTTTCACCCCGCAGGCGGTACAAGCAGAGCCGTATCCCGCTACGAATTGGAATTATAAGTTAGATTCATACAACATGGAGGAATTATTATGAAGAAAATCATTTCACTTGTACTGTGTATTCTATTAAGCGCTTTCGTTCTGTCCGGCTGCTCCAGCAGTGACGAACCCTTTGTGGAAAAGAGCTACACCCCGGACACGCAGGTCAGCGAGATAAGCCTTGACGTGCAGGACCGGGAAATCGAAGTGTCTCTGTCCGATGACAGTCAGATCCACATCCAGTATTATGAAAACAGCAAGGAGTTCTACGAAGTCTCCGTCTCCGGCGGCGTGCTGACCATGAACAGCGCCAGCGACAAGGCGTGGACGGACTACATCGGCATGGCTGCCCCCTCAGAGTACCGCAAGATATCTCTGCAGGTACCCGACAGCCTGCTGGACAGCCTCACCCTGGCCACGACGAACGAGGATGTTACACTCCCCGCCCTGTCCGTAAACGGAAGCATAAGCATTTCCTCCAACGGAGGCAACATCACCTTCGTGGACCTGGGCGTAGGGGACAGCCTGACGCTGAACGTAAAGAACGGGGATATTACCGGCACGGTTATAGGCGGCTATGACGACTTCGCTATTCAGAGCGAAATAAAGAGCGGCAGCAGCACCCTGCCTGACAGCAAAACCGGCGGCGAGAAAACGCTGGATGTCACCTGCAATAACGGCGATGTAAATATCGAGTTCGTAAACGGCTGAGCGCACGAAAAATCGGCAAGGGAGTACCCTTGCCGATTTACTTTGTGAGCTTTTAGCGCAGCACTTGACGTCGCAAACGAACGAAGAATAATACGGACCGCGCCTGTACATATAGCGAGGGAAACCATCACGGCTTTGCTCTGGAGTACATTCTTTGTTTGCATAGCAGCTATACTTTTGGTTTAATATTCTTTGGCAGCAATTCCTGCAATATTGTCCATCTGCGCACCGTTCACCCAGCGCCTGCATACCCGACTCAGCATTAGGGTTTCAGGGAACAGGAAAAATGATGCTCAGCGTATTGACAATATAAACAATAACGTTTACATTGAATATGCCGTGAAATAAAACAGGGTGAGCTATGGCTGCGGTAAATGTGAATATCAGCATTAGCTCAAACTTGCGGCTACAGCTTTAAGCGTTTTACAAAGATACAGCACGCGGCCGGCTGAGGCCGCTTTTCCAATGCGGAAACCAAGGAGGAAAACTATATGAGTACCATTGAAGTCGTGGTCACCGAAACCGCCTGCGCAGGAAAAGTTGACGAGCTCATAGGCCGCGTCCCGGAACTGGTCGAGGGGTGGACCAATCAGCTGACGGCGTGCGAATCCGCCGGACAGACGCTGTTGGAGCTGCCGAGCTTCGAGTTGAGCGCGAAGAATTCCAACAACTTTCAGGTCATCGGCATGCTCTACAAGGTAATCTACGATTTTCAACGCGAACATGAGCTGCCCGAAATCGTCCGCATACTGTGTGACAGTAAGGCCACGGCCAAGATGTACCGGCAGATATACAACTTTTACATCGCGCCCACCAAAGCCGATCGCTTGAATGACGGGGACTGGGATTGACACACGCCAGTTCATGGGAAAAACACGGCGTGAAGGCAAATACCGGCCGCGCAGCTGATGAAAGCGGCAATAAAAAACACCGTGGCCAAGCGCGCTTGGCCACGGTGTTCCCTATTTCTGAGCTGCAATTTCACGGCCGCGGCCTCCGGCAGACGGCTGCGCGTTATTCCGGGCTCTAACCGCCGTCCAGGCAAAAACGGCGGCGTTTTCGCAATTTCAGGAACGCGCGCGTCCCTTAAAGCCGGCCCTCTGGTCTCACTTCCTAAACACAAACAAATACTCATGCGCGATCAGCAGGAAGTTATACTTCACACTGTTGGTCTTCCAATAGCCGGTCGCCTTACAGTTGTGCTGCTCTTTGATTATAAGCTCTTTCAGCTGGAAGCCCGCGTCCTGGAAGATGCGCATCACCTCGAATGACATGGGAACCATGCAGCCCTTTTGCCTTGTGTCGCCCATGAGTATGGCGCAAAATTTACCTTTCTTGAGCACTCGGCGGCACTCTGCGGCTACAGGTCTCATCGCCTCCAGAAAATCCTTAACCTTTAAGCGGGATAAGTCCGCTTCAATGTCCTCGCTGTACTTGATAATATTGGCGTATGGAGGGTGCGTGCAGATTAGGTCAATACTGTCATCCGGAATGAAGTCAAGGTTTCGGGCGTCACCTTTTCTTATGTAAACTTTACCCTCAGCTCCATCATGCTCAAAGCAGCTCTTTTCTCTGCATCGCTCAAGCGCGACGTCGTTGACATCAATGCCTATGATATCGCGGTTCAGCAGCTTGGCCTCCACAAGCGTAGTGCCGCCCCCAGCGAACTGGTCGAGCACCAAGTCCCCCTCCTGTGAGTAGCGCAGCAGGATATTTCGCGGTATGTATGGAGACCAGTTCCCCCGCCATTTTGCGTCATGCGTAGCCCAATCGCCGCGTTTGGGGAAAGACCAATGGGTTGTCATTTCGAGCTCGAAATTCTCCGGCTCCCACTTTGTAATTCTCTTTGCCATCACTTGAAATTCTCTGCCTCAAGTCCAAATCTGCCAAGAAGTGCATTCATAGAGAACCATCTGCCGGCCTTAGTCGGATAATTGCAGTCCTCCTGTCCCCAGATCCATTTATATACCTTGAGAATTGCTTCGACCGGAATACCTACAGTATCTCTAAGGCACATCCTGCTCAGAACACAATCCGGCTCTTCCCCACGGCAGACACGGTACAGCGCTTCGATAAGCAAAACAGCGCTTTCCTTATCGTATTCATACTTTTCAGCTATGTCGTCGCTTATCTCTCCGTGACTAATCAGCCACAGGCTTTCTTCATAAGGGTTATAAATAAAAACCATGAAGTCGTTTCGGGACAATCTTCCGAAGTTACGCTTGCCTCCGGGCTTATTGATTGCAATTATCTCGCCCGTGCTTACACGCTCCACCTCATACAAAAGGTAAGGAATGTTCAGCAAATCATTTCTGAACTCATCCTGCTCTTTGTTTTCAATTTCTAAAGGTACTAGATTTGCTCTATATTTGAATACATTTTTTGCCACGCCAATCCCCTTCACCTAAATACTTTTGTAATGATGCCGTCCTCAAGATCTTTGATGTTGTATATGTGCTCCATGGCGTCAAAGGTCTCCTCAAGGTTGTGTCTGGCATTCATCCAGCCTTTGCCGTCGGTGAACCACACAAAGGTAAAGCCGCCGATGCCGTCTGTTTCGAGAGCCAGCGTTTTATAGCTGCGCGCGGTCTCGTTTAGCTTGCTGCCGCTGCTTCCGTAGAAGTTCGTCTCAATACCGTAAATCATACTTGGTGCCCGGACAACAAAGTCAAAGCGCTTCTCCATCTTGCCCTGATTGGAAATAGCGGAAAGATCTATACCCCACTTTCCCGTTATCTGGTGTATGTACATCTCTTTAAAGTAGGTTTCATCCCTTATGAATCCCGCTTTTTCGATAAAACGCTCGACCAGATCTTCCATGAGGTGTCCTCCGCGATTCTTGCGTCCGTTGGAGTCCAGCCCGGTTTCAACACCCGCCGCATAGTCGACTGTGTTGTTTATAATGTGGTTTTCCAGAAGATCGAAAAGGCCCGTTTGCCGCATGAAGTAAGAATACCGCTCCGGCTCAGCGCCCTCAGAGTCAAACTTATAGAGGACTCCTCCGTTTTCATCCTGGCAGTATATATCATTGGCCCTCACCGCTAAAAGCAGCGGAATGCACTTTATAACTTCCGGGTACTTCTTTATCAAGCTGCAAAAATCGGCTTCAATGCTCTTGGAGCCGATGAGCGAGTTCAGCATATTCAACTCGATTTTAATTCCGTCAATGTTGCGGTAAACCTTATCGAAATCAGTGTAGTAGCCGTAGTCGGCTATGCTGTTGCGAAAACTTGAAAGCCACTTGTTGAAGTCTCTGCGCATTTTCAGCCCCCTGTATCCACGTTTTTAGAAATTAGATATAAGTAATTCGCTTATTTTGCCCCTTGCGGCACTGTTAGAGTTAATCATTCTTGAGGCGGAAACCCTGCCAATTCTATAAGACGAATATAGCTTATCAAAAAAGTTGTCGTTTTCGTCCGCGTTCCTGGGGTCCGAATTGCTTAAAACCACTTTTGCACCTTTTGTACTCATTTCATCAAAGAACATTGCCAGCCTAATCTGCTCGCCGTCGTCAAATTCCCTTTCGCTGTAGGACGTGAAATTTGCCGTATCCGTCAGCGGCCGATAGGGCGGATCAAAGTAAACGAAGGTGTGCTCGTCTATGAAATCAGCAGACTTTGTATAGTCGCCGCAGGCTATTTGTACGTTTTTCAGCTTCGCAGAAACAGTGTGCAGGTTATCCCCATCGCAGATAAGAGGGTTCTTGTATGAGCCGATCGGCACGTTGAACTGCCCCTTGCGGTTAACGCGGTAAAGGCCGTTGAAGCAGGTGCGATTCAGGAAAATCATCAGCGCCGCCTTCTCAACATTTACGCCTTTCTCAAGGGCAATGGAGTTGAAACGCTCTCTTTTAGTTATGTAAACTTCTCGCCTTGCTTCCAGGTCCATCTTTAGATACTCAGTCTGCATTTTCTCCAGGCGATCAATAAGTTCATCGACGCAGTCCCGTACAGCCAGGTAAGTGTTGATTAGCTCAGCATTTATGTCGCTGATGTACACAGCCTCAAGCTCATATTTGCTCAAAATATCGAAAAGCACGGCCCCGCCGCCTACAAACGGCTCCGCGTACCTGGTTACATTTGCATCATCGAAAGGGTAATACTTCTCGATTTCCGTCAGCAGCTGTCCCTTGCCTCCGGCCCACTTCAGGAACGGCCGCACTTTAGGTACGCCTATTTTGGCGGCGCTCGTGTCTCCCGGCTTTTGAGCGCCATCCGACACGCCAAACGTGCGCCCCGCCGCTGTCCTGCCTTCGGCGCACGCCGACGCGCACCGCTGCGTAACGTCCCTCTTTTCACCGGCTGTTTTTGCAGACATCAATCCCATACAATTACCTCCATGGCATGAAAGCATTGTATTCTATATCGCAAATAAACGCAATATCAAATTTAGGTATTTCCCAAGTGTCCACCCGAATACCACGCGGTTGTTACGCCGTCTGCCGTCTTTAAAACCTCGCCGGCTCCAGTCAGGCGCTCCGGCCTGTTTCTCTTCAGTCTGGATGATTACAGGCACATGCGGAAAAGCTTCGCGTCCCGAATCCGGCGCACCTCCTATACCATCGACCCGTCGCTGGCTACCCATACCATCAGGGCAAGGCTGAAGGGCCTGCTGCCTGAAATCCACAGGCAGCAGGCCCTCTATACTGCTTGAACAATTTCTTGCCCAATTATTGTTTCGTTTTTCGGATCCGTTCCTTGCCGACGCCGTTTCTAATTTGGTTTACATAATAATACACTTCTTGGGGCAAACCTCGTGGCAGGTGCCACAGCCGATGCACTTCTCCTCGTCGAGCGTCCACGTCTTGGCGGCGCGGTCGACTGTTATGGCTCCGGCGGGGCACTTCTTGGCGCAGAGGGTGCAGTAGACGCACTTGCTCGGGTCACTGACGGGCAGGCCGTCGTCGCGCGGCTGCACGGCCGGGGCCTCAGGCTCGGCCCGGCAGGACTCGGCGGCGGGGGCCGCGGGCTTCTTGGGCGCGGGCTTCTTCTTGAGGTAGGTGCCCTCGACCACCAGCTCGCTCTCGTCGCGCGCCACCATGTGGTAGTCGGTCGTGAGCTCGATGGCGTTCTTGACGCAGAAGTCGGCGCAGTTGGCGCAGAAGGTGCACGAGCCGAGGAAGAAGCGGCGGGTTATGAGCTGCCCCTCCTCCGTATCCACGGCGGTGGTGCTGATGGCGCCGCCGGCGCAGACCCGCTCGCACATGCCGCAGGAGATGCACTTGTCGGCGTGAAAGACGATCCTGCCCCTGTAGCCCTCGGGAGCCGGGGCGTCAGCCGCGGGGTATTTCTCAGTGCTGGGCTTGGAGAAGAGCTGCGTCACGGCCTCTTTGATGAAAGGCAGCATTTACTTCGCCCCCCTTTTCTCTTTGAGTATCTTCGCCGCGAGCGCAAGGCCGTCGATGATGGCCTCCGGCTTGGGGGCGCAGCCCGCGATGGAGACGTCTATGGGCACGTATTTGTCCAGGGGACCGGCCACGGAGTAGCTGCCCTTGAACACGTTGCAGCTGCGCGGGCAGGAGCCGAGCGTGACTATGACGCGCGGTTCCGGCACCTGCTCTATGGTGCGCAGGACGCGATCCAGGCTCTGCACGGTGACGGGGCCGCTGACCACGACGATGTCTGCGTGGCGCGGGGTGCCTGCCAGCTTGAAGCCCAGCCGCTCGGCGTCGTAGCGCGGCGTGAGCACGGCGACAAGCTCTATGTCGCAGCCGTTGCAGCTTCCCGCGTTGATGTGGAAGAGCCAGGGCGACTTGCCGGCCGCCTTGTCGACTAACTTTTTAAACATACCGACCCTCCCTAGCAGAACCAGACCAGCAGCAGGCTTATTAGCGCCAGCCCGCTGACCACGGTCCAGAAGAATTTGAAGAGCTGCTCGACCCTGAAGCGCGCCGTTATGGCGTGCAGCAGCGACATGCAGACCAGCGTAACCACGGTGCAGAACGCCAGCGTTATTATGACGTCCAGCCAGAGCATGCCCGTCGTTATGCCGCCGAGGAACAGCGCGCAGAACAGCGCCGTCATAACGAACATCTTCACGGCGTGCGAGAGCTTGAACACCGCCAGCGGGGCGCCCGAGTACTCGACCAGGGGGCCTTCGCAGATTTCCGTCTCGGCCTCGCCCACGTCAAACGGCTGCTGTCCCACCTCGCAGGGGACAACCAGCAGCATGGCTATCGCAGCCGGGATCAGCCTCCAGTCGAGGATGAACGGGTCGAGGAGGTACTGCGCCAGGGTTATTTGTCCCAGCGAGAAGGTCACGCCCATCCCGGCTGTGGCGGCTCTGCCGACGGCCAAAAAAATGAGTATCAGCGGGAGCTCGTAGCTCATTATGGCGACCATCGTGCGCGACGAGCCCACGCCCGCGAAGGGCGAACCGGAGGCGCTGCCTCCGAGTATCATGGCCAGCGTGGGTATGGTCATCAGGTAGAGTATTACCACCGTGTCGCCGTTCACGCCGAAGGCCTGGTAGCCGCCGATGGGTATGAACAGCACGGTCACGACGAGGCTCGCCAGTCCCAGCCAGGGCGCAGCCAGGAAGGTGGTGCGCGCGGCCGTGTCCGGCACGATGCACTCCTTGCCCATCAGCTTGAGGAAGTCCCAGGCCGGCTGGGTTATGGGCGGCCCCTTGCGCTTTTGCATGCGCGCCACGACCTTGCGGTCTATGCCGGCCAGCCACAGCCCGAACAGGCAGGTGAACAGCAGCCCGGGGAAGATGAGGATGTTGACTGCGTAAATCAAGATGTCAATAATATCCATAGTCAGCCCTCCTCACAGTACGAACACGAAGCAGTAGGCGATTATAACGGCCGTCGCCGTCACGCCCCAGAGCACATAGTCGTTAGTCACGCCCGTGTGTACGCGCGACACGAAGCCCAGGTAGTGCCTCAGATTGTGCTTGAAGCCCCAGAAGAGGTCACCGCCGGAGATGTGCGAATACTCGGCCTGCTCGCCGCCGAAGAACACGGCGTGCTTGCTGTCTCCCTCCTGCCCGGCGGCGCGGTTGGAGCGGCCCATGAGCGAGCAGAGGAACAGCGCGGCCAGCGCCACGACGAACAGGATAAGCCAGCTTATAGGCTGCCAGGCGCCTATCGCGGTCAGCCTTCCGTCCATGAGCGGGGCCGTGCTCGCCAGGTGTTCGGCGGCGTAGCCGCTGCCCATCGCGGTGTCGATGTACGGCACGGTGTTGTACACAGCGTTCGTGGCGGGGATGATGATGTAGTTGAGCATCAGGTTCGGGAACAGTCCCGTCAGCAGGCAGAGCGCGGCGAGTATCCACATCGGTATGCGCATACCCAGCGGCGGGTCCTTCACGTCGGCCAGCTCCGGCCGGCTCTGTCCGAAGAACACGCTGTGTCCCACCTTGATGAAGCTGGCCAGCGTGAGCACGCTGGTGACGACGCACACCACGGTGACGAGCGCGTAGCCTATGCTGCCCGTCTCCGCGGCCTTCTCGAACGTGGCCTGGTAGATGAGCCACTTGGAGTAGAAGCCGTTGAACGGCGGTATGCCGCTTATGGAAAACGCGCCTATCAAAAACAGTACCGTGGTCTTGGGCATCTTCCGCGCCAGGCCGCCGAGGTTCTCAAGGTAGGTGGTGCCGGTGGCGTACAGCACGCTGCCGGCGGTGAGGAACAGCAGGCCCTTGAACAGTGTATGGTTGATGGCGTGGTACAGTCCGCCCGCGATGCCCAGCGCAGTGCACAGACCCAGGCTGGTGAGGACATAGCCTATCTGGCTTATTGAGTGGAAGGCCAGCAGGCGCTTGAAGTCGTGCTGGTTTAGCGCCATGGTCACGCACACGAACATGCTCAGGCAGCCGATAAAGACCACCATTGTCTGCACGCTGGAGAGCCCCATCGTGCGGAACAGGAAGTAGCTCACTCGGATGATGCCGTACACGCCCGTCTTGGTGAACACGCCGGATATGAGCACCGAGACGCTGCTCGGCGCCGCGCCGTGCGCGTCGGCTGCGATGGGGTGGAACGGGAACATGAAGCTCTTGCAGCCGAAGCCCGCAAAGAGCAGGGCGAAGGCCAGCACCGTCGTGGGGTTGAGGTTGTCGGGGAGTATCGCGCTTATCTGAGCCAGGTTCAGCGTGTGGCACTGCGCGTAGACAAGCGCCGTGCCCAGCAGCGCGCAGGTGGAGCCTATGGAGCCGACCACCAGGTACTTGAACGCCGCCTCCCTGGCGTTAGGGTTCCAGGTGCGGAAGGCCGTCAGGCCGACCGCAGCGAAGGTCATGACCTCGAGCATGACGTAGATGTTGAAGAGGTCGCCCGAGAGGACGATGCCCAGCACGCCGCCGGAGAGCATCAGGTACAGCGTGAAGTAGCTGCCCCTGGCGTCGTCCTGCCTTATGTACTGGTAGGAGTAGAAGCAGGAGCAGGCCACGGCGATGGTGACAAGCAGGCCGAAGAACAGGCTCAACGCGTCGACCTCTATCGCTATGCCTATGGCGTAGCCCTCGACAGGCTCCCAGTTGCCCATCCAGTAGACGATTATCTCGCCGTCCACCATAACGGGCTTTACCAGCAGCGCGAGCAGCGTGAAGGCTATCAGCACGGCGCAGCCGGCTATGATGTTCCTCGCGCGCTCGTGCTTACCTACCAGCGTCACAAGGAAGGCGCCGACAAACAGCGTCATTATGGCCAGCACGGGGAAGTGCATGTAGACGTCGTAGTTCATCCGTGCAGCCTCCTTATCTCATGCGAGTCGACCGTGCCGTACTCCTTGTAGATGCGCACACACAGCGCAAGCGCCATGGCCGTCACGCAGGCGCCTATGACTATGCTCGTCAGCGTCAGCGCCTGGGGCACGGGGTCTACGAAGTACATGCCGCTGGTCAGCTCGCCGAAGGTGAATATGGGTGCGGTGCCGCCCTCGTTGAAGCCGATGGAGACTATCATCAGGTTCAGGCCGTAGTCCACGATGCCCATGCCGACGACTATCTTGATGATATCGCGCTTGGTTATCATAGCGTAGAAGCCTATGACGATGAGGGCTATAGCGCCTATGTAGTTGGCCAGCATCATTTGGACGCGCCCCCTTCCTCATGCTCGGTGGTGGTGATGGTGCCGTCGTGCTCGTCGTCCTCGCCCGTCGCCAGCAGGGCGATGATGAGCAGCAGCAGGAAGCCGACGCCCGTCAGCACCTTGAAGCCGACGGAGTAGTTCATCAGCGAGATAGTGCCGGCGCTCCACAGGTCGCCTATCTCGCCGCTGTCCCAGAGGATGTTGCGGCAGAAGTTGTATCCGGCGAAGATGCCCAGCATGGCAAACAGAACGTATGCTAGGGCGCCCACGGCCTCCAGCTTGTGCATGCGCTCCATGTTCAGCGCCGTGGCCACGCCTCGGAAGCCGTAGCCCAGGTAGAGCAGCAGCACGCCGCTGGCCGCCAGGACGCCGCCCTGGAAGCCGCCGCCGGGGCTGATGTTGCCGTGGAGGATGACGTAGAAGCCCAGCACCAGCGCAATGGGCAGATAGCTGTCCGCGAGGCTCCTGACTATCAGGTCATCGCGTTTCCAGTTCTTTTTCACTTCTTGCCGCCCTCCCATCTGTCGCGCTTGCGCCGGAGTATGACGGTCGCGCCGGTTATGGCGATGAGCAGGACGAAGCTCTCGCCCAGGGTGTCGTAGCCTCGGAAGTCGAAGACTATGGCGGTGACGTTGTTGACAGCGTGGGTCTTGGCCAGGTTCTCCTGGACCATGATGCTGGCCACGCCGTCGGGGTTCGACGTGTCGTAGTCCTCGGGGTTCTGCTGCAGCTCATACACGTCGGTTCCGCGCCCGTCGTAGGTGATGGGGATGTTGTTCTGCATATAGGCCACGGAGTAGATTCCGACGCCCAGGATGATTATGAGCGAGATAGCCATTATCAGCTTTTTCACTTCTCGTCCTCCCCCTTTCCGCCGGTCTTGCGCAGCGCCACGACGAAGATTATCGTCGTGAGCACGACGCCGACGGCCGCCTCGGCTATGGCCACGTCCGGCGCCTGGAGCATTATGAACTCCAGCGAGACGAAGGCGCCGCAGCCGGCCATGCATATGATGCTCGAGAGCGTGCGCTTGACCGTCACGGTCAGCACGGCGCAGACGACTATGCCGAGAATGATAAGCGTATTGAGGATGTATACCGGGGTTATCATGCCTGCTCACCCTCCTTTTCCACCGCAGGGAGCCCGGCGGCGGCTTCCTCGCCCGCCTCCGTCTCCGGCTCCGCACACGCCTCGGGGTCTGCCAGGTCGTCGATGACCAGCTCGCGCTGCGGCCTGATGCCTATCCTGTAGGCCGCGCGAGCTATCGCGTGCCCGCCGACGGGGTTGGCCAGCACGGTCAGCACGCCTATCACGACCACCTTCGCCGCGCTGCCCCAGCTGTGCATGACGAAGATGCAGTACAGCAGCGCGCCTATCAGCGTCAGCAGCACGCCCAGCGTGGTTATGTTGGTGGAGCTCTGCATACGCGAGAAGGTGTCCGGCATGCGCACTATACCCACCGCGCCGGCCAGGGCGAAGAAGCAGCCGCCGAGGATGAATATGTCGATGATAACTCTGAGCACGATGTTCATAGCGTCCCCTCCAGATACTTGCCGATGAGCACCTGGCTCAGGAAGCCCAGTATGGCGGTGACTATCGCTATGTCAAGGTAGATGCCGCGCCCGGAGTACATGGCCACAAGCACCAGCGCCATGTCCGTCAGCACGTCCACGCAGTCGCCCGCCACGACCCTGTCGGGGGCCGAGGGCCCCTTTATCAGCCGCCATATGACTATGAAGCAGCACAGCACATAGAAGATGGCAAAGTAAACAAGCTCGATCATTGCCATATCCTCCTCACCCATTTTTCCATGCGTCCCTTGATGGCGTCGCCGGCGGCCTCACGGTCCGTCTCCTGCACGTCTATCCAGTGGATGTAGTACCAGGTCCGGCCCTGCCGCTCGTCTATGTCCATCGTGATGGTACCGGGCGTGAGAGTGATGGAGTTGGCCAGCATGGTCTTGCCGTACTCGGTGGGGACGTCCACCGGGACCCTGACTATCCCCGGGTTTATGTTCAGCTTGGGGCTGAGCGAGCGCTTGGCCATGTCCCAGTTGGCCTTGAGCAGCTCCCAGGGGAAGATGGCCACACAGTACCAGATGAGGATGAACAGGTGCTTGCCAAAGAACCAGTACGGATGCTCGTGCACGAACCAGCGCGCCGAAAACAGCGCCACTCCCGCCGAAACTATAGCCCCTGCGGCCAGCTCCTGCCACGCGAACGAGCCCGTCAGCAGTATCCAGAAGAAGTAGCACAGCACGAACGTTGCCAGCCACGCGCCGAACGTCGTCTTACGCTTAGTCTCCAAATCGACACCTCCTATTTATTTACTCCACTTCTATCGAATCGATGTAAAACTCCCGGCCGTGCGTGAGCCTGTATCCGGCTCCGCCGCAGCCCGGGCACTCAAAGCCCTGAATTTCCCCCGAGTAGCCGCAGTCCGGACACTCTATGGAGGCGGGTATGACGCGGGTCGTGAGCTTCGCCCCCTCGGCGACCGTGCCGGCCGCGGCGGCGGGGAAGAACTCGAACATGCACTCCGGCACTATCCCGCTCACCGCGCCGACGGCGAGCGCTATGGTCTTCACCCGCGTGAAGCCGTGCTTTCCGGCCTCCCGCTCGCACACGCTCACGACGTTCTGCATTATAGCCAGCTCGTGCATGTCACCTGTCCAGGCAGGAGAAGCACGGGTCTATGCTCGCTATTATCAGTCCGGCGTCGGCCACGGTGTTGCCCCGCAGCATGTGAGGCACGGTGGGCGTGTTCTTGAAGCTCGGCACATGTATGCTCACGCGCTGGTTCATCTGACCTCCGTTGCCCACGACCAGATAGCTCAGCGCGCCGCGAGGCGCCTCGTGGCGGCCGAGAGCCAGACCCTCTTTTATCTTCGGTATCTTCTTGCCCAGGTTGATCGGCCCCTCGGGCAGGGTGTCCAGCGCCTGGCGCAGTATCTTTATGCTCTCCACGCACTCGAGCAGGCGCACGACCACGCGGGCGAACACATCGCAGCTGGGCCACACGGGTACGTCGAAGTCGAAGTCCTCGTAGCAGCAGTACGGCGCGTTGCGGCGCACGTCTATCTTCACGTTCGAGGCCCTGGCGTGCGGCCCCACCGCGCCGAGGCGTATGGCGTCCTCGGTGGTCATGACGCCCACGCCCTGGGTGCGCATGGCGATGGTCTTGTCGTTCATGCAGATGTCCACGATGCGCGCCAGCTCCGGCTCAAACTTGTCGAGCCTGGCGAGGATGTCGCGCCGGAGCTCGTCGGAAATGTCGCGCCTGGCGCCTCCGATGGTCACCATCGAGTAGTTCACGCGGTTGCCGGACAGCTTCTCCAGCGCGTCCATGATACTCTCGCGCACGTCCCAGGTGTGCATAAACATGCTGTCGTGGCCGATGATGTGGAAGGCTATGCCCAGCCAGAGCAGGTGCGAGTGCAGCCTCTCCAGCTCGGCGGTGACGACGCGGATGTACTGCCCGCGCTTGGGCGGCTCCGTGCCGTTTACGCCCTCGACGGCGAGGGCGTAGCTCAGCGCGTGGGAGTGCGAGCAGATGCCGCACACGCGCTCTACCAGCACCAGCGTCTGTATGGCGTTGCGCTCGGTACACAGCTTCTCTATTCCGCGGTGGTTGTAGCCGACAAAGACCTCGGCGTCCTTAATTACCTCTCCCTCGGTGTAGAGCTTGGCGTGTATCGGCTCCTCCAGCGCCGGGTGGTAGGGGCCTATTGGTACGATATAGCTCATTGCGCGGCCTCCTTTCTCTGCTTTCCGGCGATGTTCTCGTCGCGCTTTTCCACCAGCTCGGCGAGGGGCGTGACCAGGATCTGCCCCTTGCCCTGGGTCTCCAGCAGGTTCTCGGGCAGGAACAGCCGCTTGGAGGTGTCAAGGCCCTCGAAGTCTATGCCCAGCAGCTCGTTTAGCTCCAGCTCCGGCCAGCGCGCGGCCTCGTCGTAGACGTCCGCTATGCTGGGGACGCTCTGCTCGCCCAGCACATAGTAGGATTCCACGGCGGGGTCTACCGCATAGTCCCAGGAGATGCGCAGCTGCCCGTCCGTCTGCCAGAAGGCGTGTATCATGACAAGCTGACGCCCGTCATGCCGCATGCGCAGCGCGGTTGGGACTATCTCTCCCTTCGTTATCTGAATTTGCTTGTACTCCTGCATTTTGACCTCCTATTCATTTATTAGTTAAAGTGTGCAATATCGTTTCAAGCCGCTATATGCGGCCCTATCCTCAGCATATCCTGGGCAGCTGCGCGCCGGAGAGCTTCCTGAGCACCCTGGCCCCGCCGGTGCGCGTATTCAATATGACGCGCCTGCCCTCGGTGACGCGGCCTATGATTGCGGCGTCCGCCCCCAGGGGGTGCGACTTCATCGCGTCCAGCGCTGTCTGAGCCGTCTCCTGCGGCACGACGCACAGCATTTTACCCTCGTTGGCGCTGTACAGCGGGTCGAGCCCCAGCAGCGCGCAGGCGGCCGCCACGCTGCGCCGCACGGGTATGTCCCACTCGTTGAGCTCTATGCCCAGCCCAGCGCTCTCGGCGAACTCGCAGAGCGTGGTGGCTACACCGCCGCGCGTCGGGTCGCGCAGCACGCGCACGTTCGCGCCGGAGGCCAGCACGGCCTCCGCCAGGCCGTTCAGGGCCGCGCCGTCGCTCTTTACCTCCCCGTCCATCATCTCGCCGCGCGCGAGCATCACGGCCGTGCCGTGGTCTCCCGCCGTGCCGGAGAGCAGCACCGCGTCGCCGGGGCGCATGGCCTCGGGGGCTAGGCCGGGATATTTGACAATGCCTATACCGGCCGTGTTGATGTAAAGCCCGTCCCCCCTGCCGCGCTCGACCACCTTTGTGTCGCCGGTCACTATCTGCACCCCGGCCTCGCGGGCCGCCGCCGCGGCGCTGAACACGACCCGGCGCAGCGTCTCCGCCGGCAAGCCCTCCTCTATGATGAGCGACAGGCTCAGATACATCGGCTGCGCGCCGCACATGGCGAGGTCGTTCACCGTGCCGCACACGGCCAGCTTGCCTATGTCCCCGCCCGGGAACTCCAGCGGCGTCACCACAAAGCTGTCCGTGGAAAACGCCAGCTGCTCCCCTCCCGGGATGAGCGCTCCGTCGCCCAGCGCGTTCAGTGCGCTGTTGCCGAAGGCGGGGAGGATTATCTCCTCTATCAGCGCGGAGGTCTTTCTGCCCCCGCTGCCGTAATCGAGTGTTATGATGTCGTCCATAAGGGTCACTCCATGTACTTGTAGGCCGCCGCGCAGGCGCCTTCGCTGGAGACCATGCAAGGTCCCAGTGGGTCGTCGGGCGTACACACGCGCTCGAACATAGGGCAGTCCGCCGGGTGGATGCGTCCGGTTATTACGTCGCCGCAGCGGCAGGGCGTGGCCTCCACGGCCGGATGTATCGTTATTTCAAAGCGCCTCTCGGCGTCAAAGTCCGCAAATTCGTCTCTGAGCGCAAGGCCGCTGCGCTCTATCCCGCCCAGGCCGCGCCACATGTCGCGCCTCGGCGTAAACACGCGCTCTATGGCCTCCTGGGCCAGCGCGTTTCCGCCGCCGGACACCGCGCGGCCGTAGTCGTTGACCAGCGCCGGCTCGCCCCGCGCCAGCATGTCCAGCAGGTGGCAGACAGCCAGCAGTATGTCCTGCGGCTCGAACCCCGCGACCGCCGCAGGCAGGCCGTACTCCGCAGGCAGGAACGCGAACTCCTCCGCGCCCGTTATTACCGCCACATGTCCCGGGCAGATGAACCCGTCCACGTCAAAGCCATCTGCGGCTATGAGCGCGCGCAGCGCCGGCTCCACGCGCTTGAGCATGGAGAACACGCTGAAATTGCCTGTCCCCCTCCGGCGGGCCTCCATCACGGCCGCCGCCGTCCCGGGTGCGGTGGTCTCAAAGCCCACGCCCAGGAAAACGAACTGCCTCTCCGGCTCGGCGCGCGCCATATCCAGCGCGTCCATAGGCGAATACACTATCCTCACGTCCGCGCCGCGCGCCCGGCGGTGAGCCAGGTCGTCGCCGCACTTTGTACCCGGAACGCGGAGCATGTCACCGTAGGCCGCGATAGTTACGTTCTCACGCCCGGACAGCTCCAGCGCCGCGTCCATGACCTCGCCCGGCGTCACGCACACCGGGCAGCCTGGCCCGCTGAGCAGCTCCACGCCCTCGGGCAGCAGCCGCTTTATTCCGGCGCGGGCTATGCTCATCGTGTGCGTGCCGCAGACCTCCATCAGCTTAACGCGCTGCGCCGGCAGGGCGTTTATCCGGAGCAGGATGTCCTCAGAGCGCATTTTGCACCTCAGCCCAGGCCTCGATGTCCTCCAGCGCCTGCTTTTCCGGCAGACGCTCTATCGCAAAGCCCGCGTGGACTATCACATACTCGCCCACCTTCGGCTCCCTGATGAAGTCCAGGCGCATCCTCCGGCGCAGGCCCTCCACCTCTCCGACGGCGTCAAGCCCGTCTATCTCAACTATCTTCAGCGGCACCGCCAAGCACATAGTTTGCCTCCAATATCATAAGCTGGCCGAGCGAGATCCCCTCGTCGTTCGCCGACACTCGGCTGTGTGTATAGACCTCCAGCCCCCGCGCGCGCAGCCGCTCCGGAAGCCGGTTCATTATGTACATGTTCTGGAACACTCCTCCGGACAGCACCACGCGGTGAAGGCCGGTCGCGGCGGCGAGGCGGGCAAGCTGCTCCGCGGCTGCGCCTATGAGTGTGTTCATAAACCTTGCCGCTATCACGGGCACTTCGACGCCGCCGTCCAGCTCCGATACGAGCGCCCTGACGATCGGCCTCCAGTCGAGCGTGAGCATTTCCGCGTCATCGCACAGCTCGTACGGGTACGCTCCGCCCTCGCCGATGTTCGCGGCGGCTTCCAGCAGTATCGCGCCCTGCCCCTCGTACCCTGCCTTGCGGCGTATGTCCAGTATTGCCGCGACGCCGTCAAACAGCCGGCCCATGCCGGAGCTCTCCGGGCAGTTGACGCCGGTTTGCAGCATCTTCAACACGGTCTCGTATCCGTCCTCTCCGGCAAAGCGGCCGGTGTCCAGGCCTGAATCGAGCAGCAGCGCCAGTCCGACGCGCCAGATGCCGTCAATCGCCGCGTCCCCTCCCGCGAGGGCGACGGGGCGCATGGTCCCTACGCGTCTGAAAGCTTTGTACCCTCCGGCAAGCACCTCGGCGCCCCAGATACGCCCGTCCGAACCGTAGCCGGTGCCGTCCCAGATGAGGCCGAGGCAGTCACCGACCAGGCCGTTGTCCGCCATGCAGGCGGCCATGTGCGCGTGGTGGTGCTGCACCCTCAGCAGCGGCACGGCGTCGCGCTCCGCGCGCTCCTCGGCGTAGGCGGTGGAGAGATAGTCCGGGTGCATGTCGCAGGCTATTGCCGCCGGTTTTATGTCGTAGAGCGCCGAGAAGTGGTCTATCTGCCGCTCCCAGTTTTCCAGCGTCTGGACGTTTTTCAGGTCGCCCATGTGCTGGCTGGGGAAGGCGTGCGAGCGCTTGGAGAGGCAGAAGGACGCCTTCTGCTCCGCTCCGCAGGCCAGGAGCATGTGCTCCACCGGCACACTCACAGGATAGGGCACATACCCGCGCGAGCGCCGCAGCGGGTAATCGCGGCCGTCATATATGCGTATAAGCGAGTCGTCACACTTCGTGACGATCTCACGGTTATGCAGTAAAAATCCGTCGGCCACCCCGGCCAGCCCGGCCAGGGCTTCGGCGTTGGAACTGACGATCGGCGTCTCGGATATGTTCGCGCTCGTCATAACGAGGCAGTCTATGTCCCCGCCCATCAGCAAAATGTGCAGCGGCGTATACGGCAGCATCACGCCGACGCACGCGTTCTCGCTCAGGTGCGCCAGAGCGCTGGGGTCGCGCTTTTCCAGCAGGACGATGGGCTTTCTGTACCCCTCCAGCGCCGCCGCCTCGTCCGCGCTCACACGGCAGATGGCGCGCGCGCAGTCCAAATCCCGGCACATCACGGCGAAGGGCTTTTCGTCCCTGCGCTTGCGCGCGCGCAGCTCGCGCACCGTTTCAGGCTCCGGCAGGCAGGCCAGATGCATGCCTCCCAGCCCCTTCACGCACACTATCTCCCCGGCCCTGAGCGCGCGGCGCGCCAGCTCTATGGCGTCGCCCGGTACCGCCAGGCCGCGCCCGTCCAGGAAAAAGCACTTCGGGCCGCACACGGGGCAGCAATTCGGCTGTGCGTGATAGCGCCGGTCGCGTATGTCTGCAAACTCCGCCGCACAGTCGCCGCACATCGGGAAGGCCGCCATCGACGTGCTCGCACGGTCATAGGGTACGGACTTTATGATCGTGAACCTCGGCCCGCAGTTGGTGCAGTTGATAAATGGATATTTATACCTGCGGTCTTTTGGGTCAAGCAGCTCCCGCGCACAGTCAGCGCATATTCCGACATCAGGAGAAACAAGCGTCTCCATGCGCCCCGCGCGCTCGCTCTCTATGATACGAAAACCGCTTAAATCGCGGGCTTCCACATCGGCATACTTCACGCCTTCGATGAGGGCCAGAGGCGGCGGAGACTTTTTTAAGTCGTCCAAAAAGCGCAAAAGAGCCCCACGCGAGCCGACGAGCTCGAGTTGGGCCCCGTAAGAGGTATTCCGTATCCAACCGGAAAGTCCATATTTCTCCACCATCTTGTGCACATAGGGACGAAAGCCCACTCCCTGCACGATTCCCCTAATCTCAATCCTGAAAGCTGCCACCGACGCCACCTCACCGACCCAGCGCCTGTTATATCTATCCCGTTTATTGTACCACCTCAGCACGCGTATGTCAATAATTTAACATCATTGCGTCGCGTAAATTTTTGTGTGTTAATTTTGCACTTTCCGCATCCAACTTGTATTTAAACAGCATTTGAATTGGTATATTTTATAAAATATAGCTTTAATAGTAATTATGAGCTCCGCAGAAGCGCTAGCTATATATTGCCAAATATGCCGTTGGTAAGAACAAAGTTAATAATATAACGATGCAATTTTAGATTTTGATATGGCAATCGCTCTTGAATACCTGCAATTTCATAGTTAAAAACTTCCGTTAGTGCCGCTTTATTAAGCTCCACTGCCAACATGTCAGGCTGTGCCGGTTCTTATAAGAAGGTGCCTTTACGCTAAAAAGTAAAATGTTCGCAAATTCTCATCATTATGTAGCAGCGCATTTCCCCCGAAGCTATCCTAGGTATATAGACTCTTTCTATCTCTGTGCCGTAAGCTAACAGCGGAAGGTGTACCGCAAAATACATAAAAAAACTCGCCTCAAAAAATGAGGCGAGTTAAAAAACGTTTTTCCCTAACGTTTTGGTGGAGATAAGCGGGATCGAACCGCTGACCTCTTGAATGCCATTCAAGCGCTCTCCCAGCTGAGCTATACCCCCAGGTTGCGAAAAACGTTTATTTTATAAAGTTGTGCGCACTGGAATGCCCGGCAGTACCAGACAAGCTGTGCCGCAGTGGAGCTTCATTCGCTCCAGGCGGTGTGGCCTCCCGCGCGGTGCTTGATTATAATAGCAGAAGCTTCGGCATTTGTCAAGAAGTTTTTTCGAGTTTTTTATTTTTCTTTCTCAACGTAATTTCTGACGCAATGCCCGGCTAAGTGGGGCCGATGTCCACCCCTGCATATCCGCTTTGCGTGAGGCGGCGACCGGTGACGGCGCAGGTCCCATGTACATACCGCGCGGTACACCTCGCTCAGTGTGCTGGCTGCATGGGATATAAGAGCATATAAAAAAGCACTTGCGGACTAAACCGCAAGTGCTTTTCGCTGTCGTAAGGTGCTCATCTGAGCTTGACGCCGTATTCGGCCTCAAGCGCGTTGAGTATATCCGCAACGGCCTCGTCGGCGTGGCTGTCGGTGAGGGTCTGGTCCTCAGCGCGCAGGGCCAGGGAGAAGCTGATGCTCTTCTTGCCCTCGGGGATGTTCGCGCCCTTGTAGACGTCAAACACCTCGACGCTCTTGAGGTAGTCGCCGCCGGCCTTTTTGATGCACTTGGCCAGCTCGCCTGCGGTGAGCGCGTCGTCGCAGATGACGGAGATGTCGCGCATGACGGCCGGGAAGCGCGGCAGCGGGGTGTAATAGACCTCGGTGGTACGGCTCTCGAACATGGCCGGGAAGTCCAGCTCGGCGGCGTAGAGCTCGTCATTCACGCCGTAGTTCCTGGCGACCAGCGGGTGCACCTGGCCGAACAGGCCGAGGTACTTCCCACCGGCGTAAACTGCGGCGCAGCGGCCGGGGTGATAGCTCGGGTTGTCCTTGACGGGGACGTACTCCACGTCCTGGATGCGCAGGGCGTCTAGCAGCTCTTCAACCGTGCCCTTGAGGGTGTAGAAGTCCATGTCCCCGCCGTAAGCGCCCAGCGTGAGCACCTTGGGCTCGTCGGCCAGGCCGTCGGCGCGCTGCTTATACACCTTGGCAAACTCGTAGAGCTTTACGTCCTTGTTGCGATAGTTCCAGTTGCGCGCGAGCACTTCGAGCATGCTGGGCAGCGTAGTAGTGCGCATGCAGCTGGTGTCCTCGCCCAGGGGATTCAGGATGCGGATGGGGTCACGCTTCGGGTCGTTCTCCGGCAGGCGTATCATGTCCCAGCCGGCGGGGCTGTAGAAGGAATAAGTGATAATGCCGTCATAGCCGCAGGCACGGCAGACTTCGCCCAGGGTGCGTTCGGCCACCTGCTCGGGGGTGTAACCACCGGACTTGGTGCCGGAGTCCTCCATCATCGTGGCCGGGATATTGTCGAAGCCGTAGATGCGGGCAACCTCTTCGGCGAAGTCGTTCTGCGTGTACTTGGCGTCGATATCGAGGCGCCAGCTGGGAACAGTGACGGTGTTTCCGTCAAGCTTGAAGCCGAGGTCGGTGAGTATCTTGCGCATGGTGCCGCCGTCGATGTCGGTGCCGAGTATCCAGTTGACGCGGTCGACGTCCAGCTCACGCACCAGCGGCGCAGGGGGATTCGGGAACACGTCGACAATGCCGTCCACGACCTCGCCCGCACCCAGCAGCTCGACCAGCTCGCAGGCGCGGTTGACGGCCTGCATGGTCAGATAGGGGTCCAATCCCTTCTCGTAGTGCGCGGAGGCGTCGGTGCGCATGTTCAGCGCGGCGGCGGTGCGGCGGATGCTGGTACCGTTGAAGTTTGCGCTCTCGAAGAGGACCATCTTGGTGTCCTCGGTTATCTCGGAGTTCTCGCCGCCCATGACGCCGGCCAGGCCAACGGGCTTGTGCTCGTCGCAGATGCAGAGCATGCTGGTGTTCAGCTTGCGCTCGTTGCCGTCCAGGGTGCGGCAGGTCTCGCCCTCGCGCGCAGTGCGCACGATGATGTGGCCGCCCTCCACACAGGAGAAGTCGAAGGCGTGCATCGGCTGGCCGTACTCCATCATGACGTAGTTTGTTATGTCAACTATATTGTTGATGGGACGCATGCCCATGGCCGAGATGCGCTCGCGCATCCACTTCGGCGAGGGCTCTATCTTGATGTTGCGCACCATGCGCGCGGTGTAACGCGGGCAGAGCTCGGGGTTCTCGACGTCGACCTTCACGAGCTCGTTGATGTCGCCGCCGCTGCCCTTGACTACGGGCTCGTGGAGCTTGAGCGGCTTCTGGAAGGTGACGGAGGCCTCGCGGGCCAGGCCGATGACGGAGAGGCAGTCGGGGCGGTTCGGAGTAATCTCGAACTCCACGACGTGGTCGTCGCGGCCTATGACGGGGACTATGTCGTCGCCCGGCTTGCAGGGCTCCTGGAGGATGAAGAGGCCGTCCTCAATGGCGTAGGGGAAGTCGTGCAGCGTGAGGCCGAGCTCCTTGATGGAGCACATCATGCCCTCGCTGAGCGCGTCGTGGAAGGTGGTGGTGCCGATGGTCACGCCGCCGGGCAGGGTCGCGCCGTCGAGCGCCACGGGCACGAGGTCGCCGACCTTCTGGTTCTGCGCGCCGGTGACAATCTGGAGCAGCCTGCTGCCGCCCACGTCGACCTTGCAGTTCCAGAGGGTGTGCTTGCCGCTGTCCCCTGCGTCCCAGAGCAGGTCCATCTGCACTATCTTGCCGACGACGACGCGGCTTATGCCCTCGCCCATGTAGTGCGTGCCCTCGACCTTGCTGCCGGACATGGTCATGGCCTCGGCGAACTCGTGGTCGTTTTTCTCCTCAAGGCTCACATCTACGAACTCGTTGAGCCACTTTCTTGAAAGATTCATATATCAAATACTCCTTTACAGGCCTTAAATCTAGGTTGCAATCCGTCAGGCCGCAGCGGGGCGGCCGGTAGCTTTAAAACTGCTCGAGGAACCTGACGTCGTTCTCGAACATGAGCCTGAGGTCGGCTATCTTGAAGCGGCGCATTGCGGCGCGCTCAAGGCCCATGCCCCAGGCCAGGCCGGAGTATTTGCTGGTGTCTATGCCGCTCATCTCGTGGACGTGCGGGTTGGTGACGCCCGCGCCCAGGAGCTCTATCCAGCCCTCGCCCTTGCAGGTGGGGCAGCCCTTGCCGCCGCACTTGTGGCACTGTACGTCCATCTCGCAGCTCGGCTCGGTGAAGGGGAAGTGGTGCGGGCGGAAGCGGGTAACGGTGTCCGGGCCGTACATCTGTACAGCCATGCTGTGCAGCAGGCCCTTGAGGTCGGCGAAGGTGATGTGCTTATCCACAACCACGCCCTCCATCTGGTGGAACATCGGGCTGTGCGTCGCGTCGACCTCGTCCTTGCGGTAGCAGCGGCCGAACACGGCGGCACGAATGGGCATCTCGCGGGTCTCCATGATGCGCGGCTCCATGTTGCTGGTCTGCGTGCGCAGGAGCGTGCGGCTCTCCTCGTCAAGATAGAAGGTGTCCGTCCACTCGCGGGCGGGGTGGCCCTCGTCGGTGTTCAGACGGTCGAAGTTGTAAACAGACTCCTCGACCTCGGGGCCGTCGTCGACCTCGAAGCCCATGCCGACGAAGATGTCCTTGAGCTCGTCGATGACGATGTCCATGGGGTGCTTGTGGCCGCCTTTGACTCGCTTGCCGGGCAGGGTGACATCCAGGGCCTCGGCCTCGAGCTTTGCTTCCAGCGCGGCCTCTTCAAGCTCCTCGCGGCGCTTGTCTATGGCCTCCTCGAGCTTGGCGCGCACACTGTTGGCCATCTGGCCCATGGCAGGACGCTCTTCGGCGGACAGCTTGCCCATCTGCTTCAGAATAACGGTGAGCTCGCCCTTCTTGCCCAGGTACTTCACGCGCAGCGCGTCCAGCGCCGCGATGTCAGGCGCGGCCGCCACGGCCTCAAGGGACGAGCGCTCGAGCATTTCGAGTTGTTCTTTCATCTGACTTCCTCCATTGCGAAAACTTAGAGCCTATGCAGGGCGAAAAAAATCCTTCCGTCCCAAACAGGACGAAAGGCTCTCTTCCGCGGTACCACCCGTATTCGGCGCGACTGCGCCGCACTCTCACGGCTGTATCGGGCCGTGGCCCGCCGGTGATTGGCCGGACGCTCCGGGGCGAACAGCATGCCGCCGCGCACGGGGCTTCCAGCCGACGGCCCCGGTTCTCTGATGCGCGCCTGAACACACATTTTCCCTTTCACAGCGATAATCTGGATTCAATACGAATATACTTATAGCACATCGCCCGCCGGAAGTCAAATGAATTGACGAAATTCTTCCGGAAATGTTATAATGACGTCTATGGATAGAAAGACCGCTCGCATCAACGCGCCGTACCTCCTGCCCCGGAGGGCGCGTGAGAGCTCCAAACACGACTATGGCCGGCTGCTGATAGTGGGAGGCAGCACCGGCTGCTCAGGGGCGCCCACTCTGGCCTCCCGCGCCGCCGTCCGCGGCGGGGCGGGGCTCGTGCACCTCGCGGTGCCGCAGGACATATACACGATTGCCGCCGTCAAGAACGACGAGGCCATGGTAGAGCCCCTCCCCGTAAACATGCCGGACGGCACCTTCACGGGCGTGACCACGCCGCGCTTCGATTCCATCGCCGGGCGCTGCGGCGTGATAGCCATAGGCCCCGGCCTCGGGCGCAGCAGAGGCGCGGTAACGCTTGTACGCTCGCTGGCCAGAAAGTACTCCGGAGCGCAGATCGTGCTCGATGCCGACGCGCTGTGGGCGCTCTCGCAGCTCGGGCCGGATGCCCTCGTCGGGCTCAAAAGGCCGGCGGTGCTCACGCCGCACGAGGGCGAGTTTACCCGCCACCTCGGCGGAGACCTCACCCTGGGCCGGGTCGAGGCCGCGCGCCGCTATGCCGCCGAAAAGCGCTGCATCATGGTGCTCAAGGGCGCAAACACGGTCGTGGCCTTCCCGGACGGTATAACTTATGTAAACCAGAGCGGCAATCCCGGCCTGGCCCGGGGCGGCAGCGGCGACGCGCTCACGGGTATCATGGGCGCGATGCTCTGCCAGTTCCCGGCGGAGAAGGCCGTACCTCTGGCCGTGTACCTGCACGGGCTGGCCGGGGACATAGCCGCCGAAGAAAAAGGCGAATACGGCATGACTGTCACCGACGTCATAGATGCGCTTCCGCAGGCGATGAAGCTCATCACGGAGGAGTAGATGAATCATGCGCAGAGCCCTGACGGCTCTTATCGCGGGCGCGATGTGCTTCGCGCTCTCGGCCTGCGGGAACGGCGGCGCCTCTCTTGACGCGCTCCGGGAACGCATAGACGCGTCGCAGTCGCTGACGATGACGGCGCAGGTCGCTTCGACAACGGACGGGCGCTATGAGAGCTACACGCTCGAGTGCGTCTCCGGCCCCGAGGGCTGCACTGTCAGCGTGCTCGAGCCTGCGGAGCTCGCCGGGGTCACGGCGAGCTTTGACGCGGGGACGGGCCTGCTGAGCTATGACTCCCTGGTGCTCTCTTTTGAGACGCCGGAGGATGTGACGCCCATCACCGCCCTGCCCGTGCTCGTTTCGGCGCTCAGAGACGCCTATGAGACAATCAGCTGGAGCGAAGGCGACGACACCTACGTCTCGCTCGAAGCCACGGACGAGCTGAGCATCACGCTCCGGCTCGGCGCGGACGGCAATCCCGTCTGGGCCGAGTTCCTGCTCGGCGGCGAGGCCGTGTCGCAGTGCGAGATAACGCAATTTACAATATCCGAGGCATAGAAATGGCATTTGAGGACAAACGCACCTGGGCGGAGATAGACCTCGCCCGGTTGGAGGAAAACTACAGAGAGATACGCCGCGTCCTGCCCGAGCACTGCCGCTTTGCCGGACTGTGCAAGGCCAACTCCTACGGCCACGGCGCGGTGCAGACAGCGCGCAGGCTGGAGGCGCTGGGCGCGGAGTACATAGCCGTAAGCTGCTACGAGGAGGCGCTGGATTTGCGCCAGTCCGGCATAGGCGCGGACATCCTGATACTGGCTCCCAGCCCGGCTTTTCTGGCCCCAAGCATCGCTTCATTGGGCTGTACGCAGACCATCGGCGACATAGAGGCCGCGCGGGAGATGAGCCGTCTGCTGTCCGGCGCCGGCAAGGCCCTCCGCTGCCAGCTGAAGCTTGAAACCGGCATGGGCCGCACGGGCTTCGACACCGGCTCCGAGGCCGGTATGGCGGAGGCCGTCGAGGCGCTCGGCCTGCCGGGCCTCGACTGGACGGGCGTGTTCACACACTTTGCAGTGTCGGACGAGCCCGGCGAGGACTTCACGCTCGGCCAGTTTGAGCTCTTCAAGTCGGCCGTGGCCCGCCTGGAAGAAATTTCGGGCCGCAGTCTCGGCATCAAGCATTGCGCAAACTCAGGAGCTGTGGTAAACTTCCGTCAGACCTGTCTCGACATGGTCAGGCCCGGCCTGCTGCTCTACGGCCTCTACCCCGGCGCGGAGCGCGGCGGGCTGGATCTGAAACCGGTCATGAGCGTAAAGACTCGCGTCGCCGAGATAACGCACCACCACGCCGGGGACACGATAAGCTACGGCCGCACCTTCACCTGTGAGCGCGACATGACGCTCGCGGTGATACCCATAGGCTACGCCGACGGGCTGCTCCGCTGCCTCTCCGGCAGGTTCTCCGTGAACATAAACGGTCACCGTGTGCGCCAGGTCGGCACCATCTGCATGGACATGTGCATGGTGGACATCAGCGGCCTGGACGATGTGCGCACCGGCGACATCGTCACGGTATTCGGAGACGACCCCGGCGCGGGCGAGCTGGCCGAAAAGGCCGGTACCATCGCCTACGAGCTGCTGTGTGCTGTCTCTCCTCGCGTGCCGAGAGTGTATTTGAATGAATAAAGCGCGGGAAACCGCACGATAATAGTACCAGCGGGCAAAACCGCCGCCCGGTACATATAATATGAACGGGCACCTTAATATAAGCAGGTGGTACTATATGTTGAACACGAACCCCGTACACCGTGGGGACATCTATTACGCCGACCTGAGCCCGGTAGTGGGCAGCGAGCAGGGCGGCCTGCGTCCTGTGCTAATCGTACAAAACGACACCGGCAACCGCCACAGCCCTACGGTCATCGCCGCGGCCATAACTTCTCAGACCGGCAAGGCCCGTCTGCCGACGCACATCGAGCTCTCCGCCAGCCACTACGGGCTGAGCCGTGACAGCGTGGTGCTCCTCGAGCAGATACGCACGCTCGACAAGTCCCGGCTGCGCGAGCGCATGGGCAAGCTCGACGCGCCCACCATGGACCGGGTCAACGGGGCAATTGCGGTGAGCTTCGGCCTTGCGCAGTGAGGCGAACTTATTTCTCTTACCGGGGAGGGCCTCAGCCCTCCCTGTGCGGCCGGCCGGACAAGCCATTTCACGAAAAGAGAGGATACATAAGCATGAAGAAAAAGCTCATCATAATACTCGCAGCGGCGCTCATTTTGGGCTGCCTCGGCATAGGCGCCTGGGCGGCCGGAAGCGCCGGTACCCAGTCCGACCCGCTCGTGGCCATGAGCTACCTCGACAACGTGCGCGAGCAGCTCCGGCGCGAGTTTGACTCCGCCCTGGACGAGGCCGTCGGCGAGGTCAGCGCCGGCGCCGGTGAGTTCGACAGCGTCAGCCTCAGCGGCGGAAGCGTCAGCCTCAGCACCGGCACCGAGGTGCTGTGCCTGGAGCCCGGGGCGACGGCCACGGGTACGCTGATTGACGCCACCTCGGGCGGTGTGATCAATCCCGGGGATATCCTCAGCGCGAACCACCTCTACCTTGTGGCTGACAACAACACCCTGCTCTCAGGCACGGGAGAGGCCCTTGTACGAGGCGGATACAGCCTGGGCTGACGGCGGTTTTGGGGCTTAATAAAAGCTTAAAGAAACTGTAATCGAACCGTAATGTTCAGGGCCGAAATTTCTGTTATAATAAGTGCATCACTCAAGTAAGGGGGCTCTGGCCATGGAAGATGTCACACGGAGGTTTACAGCAATTGATGAGCGCAGCGAGATACGCGAGATTCTCTCATCGGTATATGACTCTCTGAAGGTCAAGGGCTATAATCCGATAAATCAGCTCGTAGGATATATTGTCAGCGAGGACCCGACGTATATCACCAACTACAACAACGCTCGCAGCCTCATCTGCCGTCTCGACAGGGACGAGCTGCTCCAGGAGCTGCTGATAAGCTACCTGGGCAAGTGAACATCGTACCGCATTAAAGGAGGAGGGCATCTGCCCTCCTCCTTTTGCATGCCTGAATATCGCATCCGCCCCCACGGCGTGAGCCTTTCGCGCCCTATTCCGCATCCGTGACCTCGGTCTTGCCTCGCAGGAACTCGTCAAATGCCGCCGCGTCGCCGTCCAGGTCACGCTTCAGCAGGACGGTGGCCTGTTTTCCCCACACGGGCAGGTAGATGTCCTCCGTGGCAATCACACAGCCGAAATCGGAATACGGCACCTTCACTTCGCCGAGCTCCATCCCCTCGTCCGTGAAACGCACATCTGTCTCCGGTGCTTCGCGCAGTTTGCCAAGCAGCTCGCGCGCGGCGCGCTCAAACTGGCGCTGCAGGTTGCTGCTGCGCGTGCTGCGCGGGCGCAGGCACAGCGCACCGGCGACGATGCCGACGCAGCCCGCAATCAGCTGCAGTGTCATCTCTCCGGGAGCCATTACGCCCGGCACAAGCAGTAAAACGCCCAGAATCAGCAGCAGTACGCCGTAGACCTTGCCGTGCTTGCGGCGCCGGGCCAGCTCCTCCTCCCCGGCACGCTCCGAGGCGTTCAGCCTGTCGATGGCCTTCCACATTCCCGGCATCTTTGCCCTGGACTCCAGCTCAGTGCGCACTTCCAGCGCCCGGCTCACCTGGGCGGTCAGCTCCGAGCTGTCATAGCCGCTGGTTTTGAAAACAAATTCCATATCTCTACCTCTGTCATGTTTGCCTGTATCGCGCCAATGCGCGACGGCTATATTATAGCACGTCCGCAGCCAGATGCCTAGATGAAAACACGCCGGTCAAAAGACCGGCGTGTTTTGGTTTGGCGGGCTTTGCAGCCCGAGTCGGGTTATCAGTTGTCGAACATGGCCTTGAGCTTGAGCAGGTGCTCGTAGCGGGCCTTGGCGTTGGCCTCGTTCTCGGTGAAGAGCTTGTCGGCACGGTCCGGGAACTCGCGGGTCAGGCGGGAGTAGCGGGCCTCGTTCATCAGGAAGTCGCGGTAGCCGCCCTTGGGCTCCTTGCTGTCGAGAGTGAACGGATGCTCCTCAGCCGGGTTGAAGCGGAAGAGGTTCCAATAGCCGCAGTCGACGGCCTTCTTCATCTCGGTCTGGCAGTTGGTCATGCCGCCCTTGATGGAGTGCATCTCGCAGGGGGCGTAGCCGATGATGAGGGACGGGCCGTGGTAGGCCTCGGCCTCGGCGATGGCCTTGATGGTCTGGGCCGGGTTGGAGCCCATGGCGACCTGGGCGACATAGACGTAGCCGTAGGTCATGGCCAGCTCGGCGAGGGCCTTGCTCTTGGTCTCCTTGCCGGCGGCCGCGAACTGGGCGACCTGGCCGATGTTGGAGGCCTTGGAGGCCTGTCCGCCGGTGTTGGAGTACACCTCGGTGTCAAAGACGAAGACGTTCACGTCCTCACCGGAGGCGAGCACATGGTCGAGTCCGCCGTAGCCGATGTCGTAGGCCCAGCCGTCGCCGCCCATGATCCAGACGGACTTCTTGCTGAGGTAATCCTTCTTGGCGAGGATGGCCTTGCAGGTGTCGCAGCTCTCGCCGCTCTCGAGGGCGGCAACGAGCTTGGCAGTGGCAGCCTTGTTGGCTTCGCCGTCGTTGAAGGTGTCGAGCCATTCCTTGGCGGCAGCGGCCTTCTCGGCGTTGTCGCTCTCAGCGACCTTCTTGACGAGCTCGGCGAGGTCGTCGCGGATCTTCTTCTGGCCGAGGTACAGGCCGAGGCCGTGCTCAGCGTTGTCCTCGAACAGGCTGTTGACCCAGGCGGGGCCCTTGCCTTCCTTGTTCACGGTGTACGGGCTGGTGGCAGCCGGTCCGCCCCAGATGGAGGAGCAGCCGGTGGCGTTGGAGATTATCATGCGGTCGCCGAAGAGCTGGGTGATGAGACGTGCATAGCTGGTCTCGGCGCAGCCGGCGCAGGAGCCGGAGAACTCGAGCATGGGCTGCTTGAACTGGCTGCCCTTGACGGTGTTGTCCTGCATGTCCTTCTTCTCGGAAACCTGCTCGGTCATGTAGGTCCAGACGTCCTGCTGGGCGAGCTGGCTCTCCATGGGCACCATGGTCAGGCTCTTGGTCGGGCAGACGGTGGTGCAGACGCCGCAGCCCATGCAGTCTAGCGGGCTGACGGCCATGGCGAAGGAGTATTCACCCTTGCCCTTGCCGGCCTTGATCGGGACGATCTTGGCGGCCTCGGGAGCGGCCTTGGCCTCGTCCTCGCTGAGGGCGTAGGCGCGGATGGTGGCGTGCGGGCAGACGAAGGCGCACTGGTTGCACTGTACGCAGGTGGCGCTGTTCCACTCGGGGACAGACACGGCGACGCCGCGCTTCTCGTAGGCGGAGGCGCCCAGCTCGAAGGTGCCGTCGGCGTGGGCCTTGAAGGCGCTGACGGGCAGGCTGTCGCCGTCCATCTTGCCGACGGGGTCGAGTATCTCGGTGACCATCTTGACGGTGGCCGGACGGCCGCTGAGCTCGGCGGGCTTGCGCTCGTCAACGGCGTTGAGCCAGCTCTCGGGTACGTCGACGACCTTGTAGGCGGTGGCGCCGGCGTCGATGGCCTTGTGGTTCATGTCGACGACGTCCTGGCCCTTCTTCAGGTAGGAGTGCGTCGCGGCGTCCTTCATGTACTTGATGGCGTCAGCCTCGGGGATGACGTTGGCAAGGGAGAAGAAGGCGCTCTGCAGGATGGTGTTGGTGCGCTTGCCCATGCCAATCTGCTCGGCCAGGTCGATGGCGTTTATCATTACGAGCTTAATCTTGTTCTTGGCGATGTAGCGCTTGGCGTCGGCGTCGAGGTGGTGCTCGAGCTCCTCAAAGCTCCACTGGCTGTTGATGAGGAAGGTGCCGCCGGCCTTGAGCTTCTGGGCCATCTTGAAGCCCTTGGTGATATAGCTCGGGTTGTGGCAGGCCACGAAGTCGGCCTTATTGATGTAGTACGGGCTCTTGATGGGCTTGTCGCCGAAGCGCAGGTGGCTGATGGTCACGCCGCCGGTCTTTTTGGAGTCGTACTGGAAGTAGGCCTGGACGTACTTGTCGGTGTGGTCGCCGATAATCTTGATGGAGTTCTTGTTGGCGCCGACGGTGCCGTCGCCGCCGAGGCCCCAGAACATGCAGGAGACGGTGCCCTTCGGGGAAGTGTCGGGGGCGTTGGTCTCACGCAGGGACATGTGGGTGACGTCGTCAACGATGCCGACGGTGAACTGGCGCTTCGGGTTGGCCTTGGCCAGCTCCTTGTAGACGGCGAACACGCTGGCAGGAGGAGTGTCCTTGCTGGCGAGGCCGTAGCGTCCGCCGATGACCTTGATGTCGGTGCGGCCGGCGTTGGCGAGGCTGGTCACGACGTCCATGTAGAGCGGCTCGCCCAGGGCGCCCGGCTCCTTGGTGCGGTCGAGGACCGCGATGGACTTACATGTCTCGGGGATGCAGGCGAGCATCTTGTCGGCGCGCCAGGGACGGTACAGGCGGACCTTGATGAGGCCGACCTTCTGGCCGTGGGCGTTGAGGTAGTCGATGACTTCCTCGGTGACGTCGCAGATGCTGCCCATGGCGACGATGACGCGGTCGGCGTCGGGAGCGCCATAGTAGTTGAAGAGCTGGTAGTCGGTGCCGAGCTTGCGGTTTATCTTCTTCATGTAGTCCTCGACGATGCCGGGGACGGCCTCGTAGTACTTGTTGGAGGCCTCACGGTTCTGGAAGAAGATGTCGCCGTTCTCGTGGCTGCCGCGCATGGTGGGATGCTCGGGGTTGAGGGCGCGGGCGCGGAACTCCTCAACGGCCTTCATATCGACCATGGAGGCCAGATCCTTGTAGTCCCAGACAGCGATCTTCTGGATCTCGTGGCTGGTGCGGAAGCCGTCGAAGAAGTTCAGGAAGGGCACACGGCCCTTGATGGCGGCCAGGTGAGCGACGGCGGAGAGGTCCATGACCTCCTGCACGTTGCCCTCGCAGAGCATGGCAAAGCCGGTCTGACGGCAGGCCATGACGTCCTGGTGGTCGCCGAAGATGCTCAGCGTGTGGCTGGCCAGGGTACGGGCGGTGACGTGGAACACGCCCGGCAGCAGCTCGCCGGCTATCTTGTACATGTTGGGGATCATCAGCAGCAGGCCCTGGGAAGCCGTGTAGGTGGTGGTCAGGGCGCCGGCGTTGAGGGAGCCGTGCACAGCGCCGGCGGCGCCGCTCTCGGCCTGCATCTCCTGCACCTTGACGGTGGTGCCGAAGATGTTCTTCTGTCCCGCAGCCGCCCACTGGTCAACGTAGTCGGCCATCGGGCTGGACGGGGTGATCGGGTAGATCGCGGCTACCTCGGTGAACGCGTAGCTAACGTGCGCGGCCGCCTGGTTGCCGTCCATGGATTTGAGTTTTCTCGCCATACTTTCATCTCCACATTTCGTTGTAAATTGGATATGGGTAGTGCGCTCTAAAAGCGTCATAATTTTATCACTTGGAAGCGAATATGTAAACAGCTATTTGCACATAAAACACACAAATTTTGTGTTTGTCCTCAAAATTTTTTTGCCGAAACGCTCACGCTCCACCTGGTTATGACCAATCCTGCGCTTATTTAGATTCTCCGCGCAAATATCGGGCCGCGAAATCCGCGGCCCGATATGTCAGGCGATATTATTTTGCCCCTCCGGGCGGCTTTTCAGCAGCGTTGGGACGAAAACCGCCGCCAGCGCGGTGACGGAAAGCAGCTCCACATCCATCGCCTCCTGCCACAGATAATACCGCTCCAGCATCTGCTTATAGTTGCGTACCATTTGGCTGGTAAACAGCATATACGCGGCCGCCGCCGCCGCTAACAGCAGTGCATAGAATATCCGTTCCGTGCGCGGCGCGCTGGGATGGGAGGCCGCCTGACGCCGCGCGGACGCACTGATGCGGCGGTATTCTCCGGCTTTATAGTTTATCACAAAAGCACATTCCCGGCAACGCCGCGCGGCCTATAGACCAATTTTTACAAACAATGCGCAAACGCCGCCGCTGCTTATTATTGAGTTTGAACATAGAGGCCGGCGAACGATTTTGTGAACATTTTCATCGCAAAACTTTGACTTGTCATATAGCGCAAGGTGTATTATAATAGTAAACTGCCATTCGGGCGGCAAGCCCGGTGGACGAAGCGAAAGGAGTGGCACCATGGTGAAGATTGACAATCCTAGGGGAGCCATCACCATCGACGACGAGGTCTTTGCAAATCTGGCGGGCGACGCGGCCACAAGCTGCTTTGGCGTCAAGGCCATGGCCGCCCAGGCCAAGGATGGCGGCATCTTCCAGCTCCGGCGTGAAAACATGAGCCGCGGCGTTAAGGCCATCCTCGACGAGGACGGCAGCGTATCGCTCGAGCTGCACATCGCCGTCGACCACGGCGTTAATCTCAACGCCCTGTGCAACAGTATAATGAATGAGGTAAGCTACAAAGTCTCCAAGGCGACCGGCGTGCCCGTCAAGCGCGTCGACGTGTATGTGGACACCATGCTCATCGGCTGAGCCCGCGCCGCGGGCTATGCCCGACAAAGAAAAAATTCGCACAGCGGAGGTATTCCCCTCTTGAAAGAACTAATCGATGCGGCGGTGTTCCGCGATATTATCCTGTGCGCAAGCGCCGCGCTGGAACAGAACCGTCAACTTATCAACGAACTGAACGTCTTTCCCGTCCCGGACGGCGACACGGGTACCAACATGTCGCTGACCATGGGCGCGGCTGCGGCCGAGCTCAAGAAGCGCGACTTCCCCACCCTGACCGCCGCCGCCGACTGCGCGGCGAGCGCCATGCTGCGCGGTGCGCGCGGCAACTCCGGCGTCATACTGAGCCTGCTGTTCCGCGGCCTGGCCAAAAAGCTCAAGGGCTGCGAGGCGGCCGACGCCAGGACCTACGCCGCGGCGATGACCGCCGGCGTGGACGCGGCCTACAAGGCCGTCATGAAGCCCGCCGAGGGCACCATACTGACCGTATCCCGCGTGGCGACGAGCTCCGCCGTGGAGTTTGCCGAGCACGGCGGTGATTTGGAGCTCATGTTCTCCTGCGCCATCGAGTCCGCGCAGGAGGCCCTGGCCGACACCGTCAACCTCAACCCCGTGCTCAAGCGCGCCGGGGTCGTGGACGCGGGAGGCAAGGGATATGTGTTCATCCTCGAGGCCACCCTCGCCGTACTGCGCGGCGAGGCGTATGTACCCGAAGAGCAGCCCGGGGCCGCCGAGGAGGCTCCCGCCGAGGTCAAGGAGAAGGCCGACTTCAACGACTTCTCCACCGGCGAGATAGCCTACGCATACTGCACCGAGTTCATCTGCGGCCGCGACAACCCGAAGGACCCCGATGAGCTGCGCAGCTTCCTCCAGACTCTCGGCGACTGCGTTGTGGTTGTGGACGACGACGAGATAATAAAGGTACACGTCCACACGAACGTCCCCGGCACCGTCCTCACCGAAGCGCTGACCTACGGCCCGCTGCTCAAGGTGAAGATTGAGAACATGCGCGAGCAGCACAGCGAGATGGCCGGAGGCGAGGCTGCCGCCGCCTCCCCCGCAGAGCCCGAAGAGCCGGCCTTCGCCCCGGCCGAGAAGCCCTACGGCGCCGTCGCCGTCTGCGCCGGAAATGGCATGGCGGAGCTCTTCCGCGAGCTTGGCACCGACCGCATAGTCACCGGCGGCCAGACGATGAACCCCTCCACCGAGGACATACTGCGCGAGGTCGACCGCACCCCGGCCGAGACCGTGTTTGTTTTCCCGAACAACAAGAACATCCAGATGGCGGCCGAGCAGTGCGCGCCTCTCACGGAGAAGAACGTGGTTGTCATCCCGACCAGGACCGTACCCCAGGGCATCAGCGCCATGCTCATGCTGGACGAGAGCGCCGAGGTCGGCGACATACGCGAGGCCATGCTCAAGGCCATCGAGGGCGTACACACCGCGCTTGTGACCTATGCCGCGCGTGACAGCGAGTACGACGGCTTTGAGATTCACGCCGGGGAGTACCTCGCGCTCATGGACGGCTCTCTCATGGGCAGCTACAACACCCGCGAGGGCCTCTTCGACGCCCTCTGCGAGAGCGCCGAGGGCTACTCCCCCACCATCATCAGCGTCTACTACGGCGAGGATGTGTCCGAGGGCGAGGCCGAGGTCCTTGGCACCCGCTTCTCCGAGAGCTTCCCGGACGCCGAGATAAGCGTCGTATGCGGCGGCCAGCCTGTATACTACTACATGGTGTCTATCGAATAAGCATAATCAACAGCCCGCCCCGGTTTCCCCGGGGCGGGCTGTTTGCATGCCTGTAGAGTGTTTGCCAGCGTCGGAAATTTATTTCCCCACGCAGAAGCGCGAGAATATGCGCTCCGTCACGTCGTCGGCTACGCTGCGACCGTTGAGCTCGCCCAACGCGGAGCGCGCCCTCTCGCACTCCGTGAGCACGGCGTCCGGCGTGACGCCGTCCAGTATGGCGGCGCGGGCGTCTATCAGCGCGTCGAGGGCGCGGGACACCGCCTCGGCCTGCCGGGCGTTGGTCAGGATTTCGCCCGCAGGCGCTTCCGGGGCCGGAAACATCTCCCGCACGGCCTCGCCCAGCGCGTCTATGCCCTCGCCCGTCCTGGCGCTCATATGCACCGTGCGCTCAAAATATCCCGGCAGGGCCGTGTCCTCCATACACCGGGGCAGGTCGGACTTGTTAACGACGGCAATGGCCCGCTTTGCGCGCCCGGCCACTGCCAGCGCTTCGCTGTCGCGCTCCGTCAGCGGCTGTGAGCCGTCGAACACGGCTATCACCAGCTCGGAATTCTCCGCAGCGTCAAGCGCCCTGCGCACGCCCAGGCGCTCCACCTCGCCGCCCGCGTCCCGCAGCCCGGCCGTGTCGGTAATGCGCAGCAGCACCCCGCCGAGCACGGCTTTCTCCTCTATTGTGTCGCGGGTCGTGCCGGGCTCCGAGGTAACAATTGCGCGCTCGTATCCCAGAAGCGCGTTCATAAGCGAGCTCTTTCCGACGTTCGGGCGGCCGATGAGCGAGGCGCGCAGGCCCTCGCGCAGCACGCGCCCGCGCTCAAATGTGGCCTCAAGCGCGCCGAGGGACGCTGCCCCATCTTCCAGGCGCTGGGCGTATTCGTCCAGCTCGAAGGGCTCTATGTCCTCGTCGGGGTAGTCGAGCGCGGCGCCGAAGTGTGCCGCCATGTCCGTCAGCATGTCGTAGACCGCGTCCGTCCTGCGCGTGACGGCCCCGGCGAGCTGCCCGGCGGCGTTCTCAGCCGCAGCGGCGCTTTCGGCGTCGATGATGTCGATAACGGCCTCGGCCTCGGTCAGGTCCATGCGCCCGTTCAGGAAGGCGCGCTTTGTGAACTCGCCCGGCCCAGCCTGTCTCGCGCCGCGTTTGAAGAGAGCGGAGAGCGCTTCGCCCAGCACGACCGGAGAGCCGTGGCATTGCAGCTCCGCCGTGTCCTCGCCCGTATAGGAGCGCGGCGCGCGGCTTATCGTGCACAGGCAGTAATCGAGCGCTCTGCCGCCGTCGCAGAGCTTTCCGTAGACCAGCTGCCTGTCGCCGTGCGAGCTCATCGGCCTGCCGTCGGCCGGAGCGAAAACCTCGTCCATGAGCGCGATGGAATCCGGCCCCGAGACGCGCACTATGCCTATCGCCGAGACCTGGTTCCCCGTCGCTATCGCCGCTATCGTGTCCATAGTTTCACCTCTAATAATAATGTAGGCCACGCCGCCCACAAGCAGCACGCAACCCGCCGGGTTGCAGACCCCTGGTGGGGACACCCACCAGGCGCCACGTCGCCCGACGTGAGGGTGCAGCCGAGGGCGGCTGCTGCACTCCTGGGGCGCTTTGCCACGTCGCCCGACGTGATGGGTGCAGCCGCCTGTGGCTGCCAACCCCGGGGCCGTTTTGGGCTCCAGATATACAGATAAATCACGATTTAACGCGCTAAATGTTTTTCTGTATTTCTGTATATCTGTACGGCCTTGGAGTGCGCGGGTTAGGCTCTCATATCTGTGCAATGTGCATATATCCTAACCGGATATTTTTTCATCATATATACGCACAAGGTATTGTAATTAGCCCGTATTTGTGGTATAATATAATGGGGAGGGAGAGAGATTTTCAAACGCACAAATACAGGGCAGGATGCCTGTAGCTGTTGATTACCCAACACTTCCGGCTGGAAATAAGAGCAACGGGATAGTATAGACATGGGTTAGTTAAGTGCAACACGGCGTATATTCCCGCAGCCGCTAATCCGTTCTGCCCTGTAGGATACGGTACCCGGCTGTGTGGCTGCTGGGTCGTGGGATACGGTAGCAAGCGGTTTTCCTTTCGGGGTCTGGGACGCTTTCTTTGAACAAGACCAAAGAAAGCGCCCCAGGAGTGCAGCAGCCGCCCTCGGCTGCACCCTCACGTCGGGCGACGTGTTATCCGGTGGGTGTCCCCCGAGCCCGTCTAGGGCTACAGACCTACTGATAAATCGCAATTTAGTCTGCTAAAGTCAGGGCGAAATGGCGTTACAGATATACAGAAATACAGAAAAACATTTAGCGCGTTAAAGTGTGATTTATCTGTATACCTGCAGCGCATGCAGCGCAAAAAAGGCCCCTCGCTGACGGGGGGCCTTGTGCTCTATTCAGCTGCGCACGCGCAGGCTCTCGTCGAGCATGCGGGCCAGGATGGCGGCGGCCTCGCTGCGGCGGATGCCGCTCTCCGGCTCGTAGGAGCCGTCGTAGCCCTTGCCGTCGAGGATACCGGCGCGGTAGAGCGCGTAAATCTCGGCTGCGCCCTCGTCGCCCTGGGCCACGTCCGGGATTGTCTCGACGTCGTTTATCACCGTGTACTCATACGAGGGCATAGCGTTGTAGAAGAGCACGGCGAAGTCGCGGCGGTTGATAGGCTCGTTGAGCGCCGAGTCGCTCATGGACGCGTAATCCGCCCCTGCAATGCCGTTGGCCACGGCGTACTCGATGTACGGCTGATACCACACCGCGCCATTCGTGAGCGTCACTGCGCCGGTGTGATAATACTGGTGCAGGCAGGCGGCAATCTTGACCGCCTGGGCAGCCGTGAAGCCGCTTTCAGGCTCGAAGCTTGTCTCGGTCACGCCGTCTATGAGGCCGACGGCCACGGCGGAGTAAACATAGTCGCAGTACCAGCTGCCCTCCGGCACGTCGGAGAACACCAGCGTGCGCTTCGTCATGGACGCCCCGCCCCAGACCGCAATGCGGGCGCTGCCTTCGGCAGTTATCCTCGCGGATGAGCTGCCCGCGACGATGTAGAGCTCTCGCGCACCTGCCCTGCCGGAAGAGGCGAGCGCGCCGGAGGTCGCGTTCACCACGGTGCCGCTGACGCTTATGTCCGCGTTTCCGGAGATAAGCAGGGCGCTGGCGCCGGCGCGCAGCGTGACATAGTCGCCGTCCGACAGGACGTATTCACCGGCGGTCTTGTCGGAAGCCGCCGAAGACAGGGCCGGAGCAATTCCGGCCACGGCGCCGCTGAGGACGTCCTCGGCCCAGGCCTGCACGTCGTCCTCGGTGGCCAGGGAGTCCCCCGCCGCCGAGGCCGGGATAACGCAGAGCGCAAGGCACAGGGCCAGTGTAAGGCAGAGGGTGCGTATGCCTCGCCCCGTCATTGCCTGGCGTTCCTGGCCGCGGCTGCGGCCTCGGCGTCAATGCGCTCGGAGAGGTAATAGCCGAGCGCGAGCAGGCTGTCGGAGAAGTGGATGTTCTCCACGATGGCCTCGTCCTCGCTCACGTCGAGCTCCACGTTGGTGAAGTTCCAGATGGCCCGGACGCCGTGGTCGATGAGCTCGCGCGCCACCTTGTTGGCTATGAGCTTCGGCACGGAGAGGACGGCCATGTCGACCTTGCTGGTCCTGAATATCTCGGGCAGCTCGCTTATGTCGTGGATGCGGATACCGGAGATGTCCGTCCCGACGACCTCGGGGCGCACGTCGTAGGCCGCGAGCATGTGGAAGCCGTACTGCTCGAAGCAGAAGTTCTCAATCATGGCGCGGCCTATGTTGCCGACGCCGACAAGGATAACGGAAAAGTCGCGGTTCATGCCGAGTATGGAGGCAATCTCGCCGCGCAGTCCGGTCACGTTGTAGCCGTAGCCCTGCTGCCCGAACTCGCCGAAGCAGCTGAAGTCCTGACGAATCTGGCTGCTGGTGAGGCTCATCTGGCGGCCCAGCTCTCCCGAGGAGATGCGGTCGACGCCGGCGGCCTTGAGCTCGTCAAGCTTGCGAAGATAACGCGGCAGGCGCCGTATAACGTTATTAGACACTTTTGCTTGTTTCACTTTATATCCCACCATAAAAAGCATTTTAACGCAGTTAAAAAATGCGCAATCAATTCAGATTAAGATTATAGCATATGTCAAAGTATTAATCAAGTGAGAAAAACTTGATATCTTGCTGGAATTTCAATGAAATAGTATAAAAAGTTGTGTCAACCACCTCATACGGACCGCGCCGTTTTAAAACCGCTCAAGAGAAAACACACGACGTTTGACGCGCCGTGTGTCCTCTTTCAGCCTATTATTGCCTCGAGCGCCTCGCTCGAGCCCAGAGCGGTCCAGGCAATGCCCTCCTCCAGCTGGCATATTATTTCAGGGCCGGAACACCAGACCCGGAGCCGGGTCGAGCCCCTGTCCCCGTCAACGGTGACAATGTAGTCCGCCTCCGTGTCCGGCACGGCCGTGATGCTCTGGCCGCCGTAGCGCAGCAGCGTCACTATCGCGTCCACCGTCTCGCTGTCCGTGTAGCCGGCCTCTCCGTTTGCTCCGGTAACAGTGACGGACTGGGCTATGCTGACGCAGTTGCTGCCGGACCCGGTCGGGTTCATGCCCACGGTCATGTTGGGCGTGACCGCTGCGGCGTCCGCATGCGGGCCATACAGCTCCGTATCCCTTTCCGTGGGCTCCGTCTCGACGCTGCCGGTGGCGTTGTAGGCGGCGGGCTCATTCTCGCCGTTCGCGGCCCCGTCGGAGGCCGGTGAGGCCAGGCGGACGCCGGCCGCGATGACCAGGGCCAGGCAGGCAGCCATAGCGGCGTATTTTGCCACGAGGCCGCGCCTGCGCGGCTTGACAGCCTTTTTGGGCGCAGCCGCCGCCCCCACGGCGTCCATCACCGCTGCGGCAAAGCCCTCCGGCGCCTTGACCTCATCGCCCAGTGCGTCTGAAACTCCAGAGAAAACCTCGTAATACCGGCGGCAATCCCGGCAGCCGGCCAGATGCTCCATCAACTCCGGGACTTCGTTTTCGGGCAGCTCCCCGTCAATATACAGGCTGGCCATTTCTATATACTTGTCGCAATGGCTCATACACCCGCTCCTCCCTTCGATGAGTTTGACGCACCATACTCGGGAATGTTCCCCTCTTTTAAAAGAAAATCGCAAAGTTTTTTTCTGGCCCTGAATATGCGGGATTTCACGGTACCGGCCTCAATGCCCAGGGCCTGCGCTATCTCGTCATAGCTCAGCCCGTCCACCTCCCGCAGCAGCAATATCTGCCTGTACTGCGGGGACAGCGACTCCAGCCCGCGCTGCACGCTCTCGCGCATGCTTGTGCGCTCCAGCTGCGCCTCCGGTGAAAACCTCTCGTCCGGTATCTCAAGCTCTCCGGCGTCGTCGCCTTCGTCGTCGGTCCAGGTCATGCTGACCGTCCGCTTCTTGGCGCGGGAGCGCAGGAAGTCTATGCATATGTTGCTCGTCAGGCGGTAAAGCCATACGGAGAACTTGCTGTCGCCCCGAAAACCCGACAGGGAGCTGAACGCGCGGATGAACGCGTCCTGCGCCAAGTCCCTGGCGTCCTCCTCGTTGCCGACCATGCGCAGGGCGAGGCTGTACACCTTATTCTGATGTTCAAGCACCAGGGCCTCGAAGGCCTCGGTATCGCCGGAGAGTACGCGCTGTACTATCTCCAGCTCCTCCTGTCTGGTCAACTGTTTCACCTCTATAATTTATCGCGCCGTGCCGCCGCAGGAGGCGCCCGCACGCTGCGGCGCCGGTGCAAGCCCGTTTCGCTCCCTCGGCTTATTTCAGGTTCATTGCCGCGAGCTTGAGTATCCGGCGCAGCTCTTCGAGCGAAGATATGTGTACGAGCTCCTGCTTGTACTCGCTCGAGTGAGGTACGCCGTGCAGGTAGTTGGATATGCGCGCCCTCGCCTCGATGCAGGCCAGGCGCTCGCCCTTTTCCTCTGCGGCCATCTCTATCTGGCGGTATGCCGTGGCGAGCTTTTCATCCAGGGACGGGTCCGGCGGCAGCGCTCTGCCGTCAATTGCGGCGTTGGCCGCGGCGAAAATCCAGGGGTTGCCGAACGCGCCCCGGCCTATCATGCACGCCGCCGCCCCGGTGTATTTCAGTATGTGCGCGGCGTCCTCGCCGGAGGCCACGTCACCGTTTGCTATCACCGGCACGTTGACGGCCTCAACCACGTCGCGGATAGCGTCCCAATCGGCGCGCCCGGAGTACATCTGTACCCGCGTGCGTCCGTGGACGGCGATTGCCGCGACGCCTGCTCCCTCGACTATCCTTGCGAGCTCAACGCAGTTTGCGCTGCCCGCGTCCCAGCCCTTGCGTATCTTCACCGTGACGGGCACGTCCACGGCCCTGACGACTGCGGCGGCTATCTCGCCCGCCAGCTCCGGCGTTTTCATAAGCGCGCTGCCGTCGCCGCTCTTGACAATCTTGCCCACCGGGCAGCCCATGTTGATGTCGATTATGTCTGCGTGACAGAGCTCCAGCGCGCGCCTTGCGCCCTCGGCCATAACGTCCGGCTCGTGGCCGAATATCTGCGCCGCAACCGGGCGCCCGCCCTCCGGTATATACAGCAGCGCGCCGGTCTTTTTGTCATTATAGCACAGCGCCTTCGCGCTGACCATCTCCGTGTACACCAGCGCCGCTCCCTGCTCAAGGCAGAGCGTGCGGAAGGCCGCATCGCTCACGCCCGCCATCGGGGCAAGTACGGCGCGCCCTTCAAGCTGTACGGAACCTATAGCGAAGCCGCTCACTTGAGCTCCAGTCCCACGGGGCAGTGGTCGCTGCCCATTATTTCCGGGCATATAAAGGCGTCGGTTATGCGCTCGCGCAGCCTGTCCGAGCAGATGAAGTAGTCGATGCGCCAGCCGACGTTCCTCTCCCTGGCAGCGGCGCGGAAGCTCCACCAGGAATATGCGTCGCGCTTGTCCGGGTACAGGTAGCGGAAGGAATCCGTAAAGCCGCTCGCGAGCAGCTCGCTCATCTTGCCGCGCTCCTGGTCCGTGAAGCCGGCGTTCATGTGGTTGGTCGACGGATTCTTGAGGTCTATCTCCTCATGGGCGACATTCATGTCGCCGCAGGCCACGACCGGCTTTGCCTTGTCCAGCTCCATGAGGTACGCGCGGAAAGCGTCCTCCCAGGTCATACGGTAGTCCAGGCGCTTGAGCTCGTTCTGCGAGTTCGGCGTGTAGACGCACACGAGGTAGAAGTCCGGGTACTCACAGGTGATGACGCGCCCCTCCATGTCGTGCTCAGGACAGCCGAGGTTGTAGCTCACGCTGATGGGCTCCTCGCGCGTGAACACGGCCGTACCGGAGTAGCCCTTCTTCTCGGCGTAGCACCAGTACTGGTGGTACCCGGGCAGCTCCAGCTCTATCTGTCCCGCCTGGAGCTTGGTCTCCTGCAGGCAGAATATGTCTGCGTCGAGGGCGTTGAAGTTCTCAATGAAGCCCTTTTTGACAGCGGCTCGAAGGCCGTTTACATTCCAGGATATGAGTCTCATTCCTCGTCCTCCCTGCTCTCGTCGGGTATCTCAAAGCGCTCGCCCTTGACGGCGACAAGGCGGTTTATCTTCACGCCCTGCTCGCGGAACTTGGCCTCGTAGTCGGTCATCACCGTGTCGCGCCAGTCTCGGGATATGTCCCTGAGCTGCCATCCGCAGCCTTCGTACTGCTCAAGGCTCCACTCGTAGAGCGGCGAGTTGTCGGTCTTGAACCATATCTCCCCGCCGGGTACCAGCGCATCGTAGCACAGCTTTTGGAAGCTCGGCGCCGTCAGGCGGCGCTTGAACTGCCGCTTCTTCGGCCACGGGTCGGGGAAGTTTATGTATATGCGCGAGACCTCGCCGGGGGCGAAGTATTCGGCCAGGTTCGCCGCATCCTGTGCGAGGAAGCGGACGTTGCTCAAGCCGGATTCGCACACCCGCTCCATAGCCACGACCAGCGCGTCCGGCACCTTCTCTATCGCCACAAACAGCACGCCGGGGTTCTGCTCCGCCATGTCCCGGGTGAACCTGCCCTTGCCGCAGCCGAGCTCGACGTGCACTTCCTTGAAAGCGGGGTATACATCCAGCCAGCTGCCCCTGCAGTCCGCCGGAGAGTTCTCCAGCACATGGGCGCAGCGCTCCAGGCGGGGTATCAGGTTGGGTTTCTTTCTCATTCTCACAATGCTTCACACTCCGAAGAGCATAGTAACACATAACGACGAAAACTGCAACGAAGAAAAGGTTGCAGTTTTTGAAAAGACATAGTATAATCATATGGCTTATCCGGGTGTTGCGCAGTTGGTAGCGCGCCAGCTTTGGGAGCTGGAGGCCGCGAGTTCGAGTCTCGCCACTCGGACCAGCTCGTCGCAAGCGATATGACGCTTGCGACGAGCTTTTTCATTTCATTGCAAAGCTCATCGCGCGCTCATTCTGCTGCTCCTCGCTTCCAAACCGCAACCGCTCTGCTGGGTTGCGGTTTGGTTTTGGGCGCAGACCTGGAGACTGCTGCATCTTTTTCGGCAACAAAAGACACGTCGGAGCAAAGCGCCATGTGAACAGCGCATATACTGCCCGCCTCAACCCTCTTGCCCTTGGGCGCACGGGAATGTATAATGTCGGCATGACAACTGCAAGGAGCGCCGTTATGAGGATACTCATGCTGGGCAACAGCTTTACAACCGCCAACAACCTGCCGCAAGCCCTGGCCTCATTGACCGGGGCCGAAGTTGTATGCTGCGCCAGGGGCGGGGCGCGGCTGTCGGAACAGCTGAACTCCAACACCAGGCTGGGCAGTCAGACCCGGGCGGCGCTCCAAAAGGAGAAGTGGGACTATGTGGTGCTCCAGGAGATGAGCCACGGCCCCATCACCGCCCCCAAGAGTTTCTTCTCCAGCGTGGAGCGGCTCTGCCGTCAGATCCGGGCAAACGGAGCTGTCCCCATTTTGTTCGCCACCTGGGCCTATCAGAGGGGCGGGGCCAAGCTGACGGCCAAGGGCTGGGACTACGACGGGATGGCCCGAACGCTGTCCGAGGCCTACCACAAAGCGGCGCGGGAAAATAACACCCTGATCGCCGATGTGGGCCGGCGGTTTTACGAGTTGCCCGGCACGCGAAACCTCTACGCCGCCGACGGCGTCCATCCCAGTGAGCTGGGCTCTCACATTGCGGCGGAAACCATAGCGTCGGTCATAAATCAGCACGAGGAGGCAAAGCTGTGATTCGGGAAATTTGCAGAGACGAGGCCTTTCTCTCACAGGCGGCGGAGGCCGCCACACCGGATGATGTGCAGACAGCGTCGGACCTGCTTGAGACGCTCGAGCACCACAAGTCCGGCTGCGTCGGCATGGCCGCCAACATGATAGGCGTCAACAAGCGCATCATCGCCTTCGACAACGGAGGCAGCTACATGGTCATGTTCAACCCGGAAATCATCAAGAAGTCCGAGCCGTATACGGCTGAGGAAGGCTGCCTCTCCCTCTCCGGTACGCGCCGCACAACGCGCTGGAGGTCTATCAAGGTCCGCTGGCAGAACGAGCGCTTTCAAGAGCGCATAAAGACCTTCACAGGCTGGACGGCCAAGATTATCCAGCACGAGATTGACCACTGCGAGGGCATCATAATTTGACCTTCATTAATGCGGCCCCTCTCAGCCCATGTAGGGACACGCCCGGACATCTGAGCCGTCGGATGCCCGGGCGTTTGTGTTTAAATAATTCACCGTCCGGCTGCAATATTGAGCCTTATCTCAGCAGACGCAGCGGCCCTGCTTCGCCGCCGTTTCACCCGGCGCGCGGCTCTCCCCCGCCGGTTGACATCGAAGCTGCGGTCAACTATACTGGAAACACGATAAGGAGGGACGCAGGATGACCTTTCAGGAGTACTTTCCCATATGGGATCAGCTCCGGCCGGAACAGCAGGACAAGATACTGAACAGTTTGATTTTCAAAAGCGTGACGAAGGGGACGGTGCTTCACAACGGCAGCATGGACTGCACCGGGCTTCTGCTGATAAAGTCGGGACAGCTCCGGGCCTACATCCTCTCGGACGAGGGCCGGGAGATAACCATCTACCGCCTGTTCGACAGGGATTTGTGCCTGTTCTCCGCCTCCTGCATGCTGCGCTCAATACAGTTTGAGATTACCATCGAGGCCGAAAAGGACTCCGAGCTGTGGATAATCCCCCCGGATGTCTACCAGGGAATAATGGCAGAGTCCGCGCCCGTGGCCAATTACACGAACGAGCTGATGGCCAGCCGCTTCTCCGAGGTGATGTGGCTTATGGAGCAGGTGATGTGGAAGAGCCTCGACAAGCGCCTGGCGGCCTTCCTGCTGGACGAGGCCTCAATCGAAGGGACCAACTCCCTGAAGATAACGCATGAGGTCATCGCCAACCATCTGGGCTCGCACCGCGAGGTAATTACGCGGATGCTCAGATATTTTCAGAGCGAGGGCATGGTGAAGCTCTCCCGTGGAATGGTGACCATTTTGGACGAGGCCAAGCTGCAAGGGCTGCGCGATTAGCCGCAAGCTCTCTTTTAAAGCACAAGCCTAAACCGCAGCGAGCGCCGGGTACATTGCCCGGCGCTCGTTTTCTGTCCTTCGGCTGAAGTCCCGGCCCGTGAGCTCTCAGGTGATGATTTGTCCGGAGCTCAGTTCACGTCCGCTTTTCGCCTTGCAGATAAGCTGTGTCATGGTACCCATGGGGCAATAGACGCACCAGCTGCGCGGCTTGAACAGCACCATAGTAATCAGGCCCAGGACGGTCGAGGTGAGCATGACGCTGTAGAAGCCGAAGGCGAACTGGGCTACGCCTGAGTGGAACAGCGTACCGTGGTAGGCCCAATTCCAGGGCAGCCTGAACGTCCACAGCAGGGTGACGACCTGCTTCAGGTCCTGCGCCCCGGCAAACACCAGGTAGGTGTTCCACAGCATCAGGAAAAACATGGTGAAGAAAAACGCCAGGAAACCGTAGCGGAACGCCCTGCTCTTCATCCACTTTGGGATGTCCCTCTTTCGCGACAGCCCGAGGCGGCCGCCCAGCAGCGCAAACAGCTGGCCTCGCCCGCAATACCGGTTGCAGTACCCCTTGGTGCCGCTGGACACGGAGATTATCAGCGGTATCAGGAAGCAAAGCAGTCCCAGCCAGGCAAAGAGGATATTGAAAAAGCCCAGGATGAGGTACAGCAGCGAAGCTATCCACAAGTAGTCGTACCAACGCTTCTTCATGCCTCCACCTCCTGAATCTCTATGACGCTGGCCGGGCATTCCCTGGCGCACTTGCCGCAGCCCACGCACCTGTCCGGGTTGACCAGGGCCTTTATGCCCGCTGCAATCTCTATGGCCTGCATGGGACAAACTTTTACACAGCACCCGCAGGCTACGCAGTGATAGTGGTCCACAACGGCTCTGCGCCGCTTCTTCACCTGATTCATACGATGCCTCCCCAAATCTGGTGGCCACATCATACCTCACTCCCGCCGCCCTCACAGTGATGAAATCACATTCGCGTCGCTCGAGGGCAGGGTGTCAAAAGCTAAAGCATGCCGCCGGGCGTCTCACAGGGTCTCCCGGCGGCATGTCCGCTCATTCGCAGTTTTCTATTTCCCGCTCTATCAGCGACAGCGCTATCGTGAAGGCCTCGATACGCCTTTCAGCGAGCGTAATCTGGGACTTATACCTGGCGCGCTCTTCCTTCCCCTCCAGGGTTTTGAGCGTCTCCCGGAGCTTATGCACCGTGGACTCAATCTGACGCCCGGCCTCCAGCAGTTCCTGCTTTGTGTAGTCCATATCTCAGGCCTTGGAAGGCAGCGCGCGCTTCACCTGCAAAAGCAGCAGCACAAGGCCCACGCCCAGCAGGATGTGGCCTATGCCGGCGACGCCGGAGATGGCCGCGTCCATACCGGAGGACAGAGCCGTCCCCAGCGCCTGGGTCACGCCGCGCACCAGGAACATCACGGCGGTCAGGTTCAGGCCCACATGGTAGGCTATCAGCACCCGTCCTGTCCTGGCCGTCGTGAAGGAAAAGCTTTTTCCAGCAGCAACAGCAGAAGGAACAGCGCCATGCCCAGCATGAAGTAGTGCGTATGTACCACGGACAGCGTGGTTTTCCCGGTAAAGCCCACAAATTTGGTGAACTCACGGTAAAACACACCGCCGGCCATTGCAAGCACCGCGTACACCAGCGCGGCATTCATATAGCGTTTCATCTTCCTGCCTCCTGTTTTCTATATTATCCTACGCTTTGCCGTTCGCCCCGAGAGCGCCCGACCCCACCAGAACACGCTCCAGTTTATGTGATTTTATGTACCTCTTTGCGTTATCTATAATTCTCTATCTGCCGCATCCACGGGCTTTTCCTTCAACAAAATTTCAATTTTTTATTCTATGCGCATTATGCGATTCAATAAAGCTCTGTCATACGGTTCTGTCTGCGCTTATCCCATGAATTTGTCCATGACGGCCCCGGCCAGTCCCTTGGCGAAGGCGCGGTGGCCTTCCGGCGTAAAGTGCACCCCGTCGAAGCAGAGCTCCACTCCCCAGTCTGCGGCGTCGGCGAAGGGCTGTCCCAGCCGCTCCGCGACTCGGCTGTACTCCCGTGCGAGTCCGCGTGAAGCGAGAACCAGCGCGTCGCTGTCCACCCAGCTGCCCCGCTCGAAGGGCGCCGGGGCCACAATCAGCACGCTCCCGCCCCTGCACGGGGCCACGAAGCGCTCCATTCTCCCGGCGCACGCGGCAGCGTCGGAGCCCTCGAGCAAGTCGTTGCTGCCCAGCATCACGACGACGCGTTCATCCTCAGATAGTTCAACATCCAGCGGGGTCTTGGGTATACAGCGCCCGTTTTCGCCCAGATTTACGCATTCGCAGCCCGTGAGCCCGCTGAGCCGTTCGACCCAGCGCTCAGAGGCCGGATAGCGCTCCCCGAAATAAGAGCGCGCATCATATCCCCAGGTATTTGAATCGCCGATACAGAGCAGCCTCATATTCTCCCTCCAATATGCAACAGGCCCCGGACATAAAATCCGGGGCCTTAGTGCTTTCAGTCCCAAAGACGCTCCGGGTAGAACCCGGCGTCTATCAGGGCGCGGATGGCGGCGACCACCTCGGGCTTGTCCTCGCGGTAGGTCATGCCGTGCCAGACGTCGTCGCTGCGCATGACGTCCACAGTGCAGAGGCCTTCGCGCAGCAGTTCTCCCACCAGGTTGGGTACAAGCATCTCAGCCTGCGGGTTTGCGTCCAGGCCGCCGGCCAGGAATTTGGGGAAACGCGCGGCTATCTCGTCAAAGAGCGCCGGGGTGAAGCCCCAGAAATTCATGCTCACGGTGGTGTCCTCCGGCAGCGGCGAGAGCGTCTTGCCGCCGTCGAGGCTGTACGCCGGGCCAGTGGGCGTCTTTACGACGTATGTAAGCTCCTCGATGAAATCGAGCTTGTCGCCGCTGGTGCGGCAGGCGCCGCGGCAGACGCGGCCGGAGTCCGTGACCGTGTTGCCCAGCCTGTAGCCCACCATGGAAAAACGCATCGGCCTGGCGGACGTGTCCACCTCGCGCAGGGCGGAGTACATCATCCTGAAGGCCCCCGCGCCGTAGAAGTCGTCGGCGTTTATCATGGCGAAGGGTCCGTTGAGCACGTCGCGGCAGCACAGCAGGGCATGCGCTGTACCCCAGGGGCGGATGCGTCCCTCCGGCACGGAATAACCCTCCGGCAGGCAGCGCTCGAGGCTCTGATACGCGTAGACGGTCTCGATGTGCCCGGCCACGCGGGAGCCTATCGCGTCCTCAAAGTCGGAGCGCATCTCCGGCGCTATCAGGAACACGACTCGCTTGAATCCGGCGCGCACGGCGTCGTAAACGGAGTAGTCTATCAGGAACTCGCCGCCCGGCCCTATCGGGTCTATCTGCTTTAGCCCGCCGTAGCGGCTGCTGAGTCCTGCTGCAAGTATTACAAGAGTGGGGTCGTTCATACGAGGTCCTCCTTGCCTTGGGCGTTTATTTATTGTACCAGATGATTGTAAAAAAATCATCCACTATCTTGTCGAATAATGGACAAATTTTAAATCTTAAACGCATCAACTCGCACATACAGGGAATACTGGCATCGAGGTGGTAATATGTGCGCAAAACGTCTCGGCAGCGCCACGCTGCAGCTCGAGCACGCTCCCGGCGTGCTGTCCTCGGCGAGCGTGGCCGGGAAAAAAGAGGGCGAGGGCCCGCTGAAGCGCTGCTTCGACTATATCAGCCCCGACGCCTGGTTCGGGGAAAAGAGCTGGGAAAAGGCAGAGAGCACCATGCTGCGCAAGTGCTTTTCGATTGCCTGCGACAAGGCCGCGCTGGCGCCCTCGGGGCTCGACTTCATCCTGTCCGGAGACCTGCTCAATCAGTGCGCAGGCTCAGCCTACGCGCTGCGCGACTCAGGCGCGCCCTATCTGGGCCTTTACGGGGCCTGCTCCACGATGAGCGAGGCGCTGTGCCTCGGCTCTGTTTTAATAGACGGAGGCGCGGGGCAAAAAGTTGCAGCTCTCACGAGCTCACATTTCTGTTCCGCAGAGCGGCAGTTCAGATACCCGCTTGAGTACGGCAGCATCCGTACGCCGACCAGCCAGTGGACAGCCACGGCGGCGGGAGCGGTAATACTCTGCGACAGCGCCCCCGCGCCGTATATAACTCAGGTCACTATAGGGCGCATAATGGACGCCGGGGTGACCGACACCTCAAACATGGGGGCGGCGATGGCAATGGCAGCCTGCGATACTCTAACACGCCATTTTGAGGACACCGGGCGCGGCCCGGACTACTACGACGCCGTGCTCACAGGCGACCTGGGCCGTGTCGGCTCGGAAATACTCGACGAGCTCATGGGGATGCGAGGCATCGGTTTGGGCGCAAAGCACATGGACTGCGGCTCATTGATATACGACGCCGAGCGGCAGGGCGTTTGCTCGGGAGGCTCCGGCTGCGGCTGCTCGGCCAGCGTCTTTGCCGGGTACGCGCTCGGCAACATGCGCTCCGGAATATGGAAGCGGGTGCTTTTTGCCGCCACGGGCGCGCTGATGAGCCCCACGACCTCGCTCCAGGGCGAAAGCATACCAGGAATCTGCCACGCCGTGGCGTTTGAAAGCGAGAGGATTTGAAACCATGGAACTGCTCATAGACTGTTTGAAGGCCTTCGCCGTCGGCGGCGCGCTCTGCGCGCTGGGCCAGGTGCTCATAGATTTGACGAACCTCACCCCGGCGCGGATACTGACACTCTACGTCATCTCCGGGGTAGTACTCGGCGCGCTCGGGCTATACGGTCCCCTGGCCGACTGGGCCGGAGCCGGGGCAAGCGTGCCGCTGACGGGCTTTGGCAACACTCTGGCCAAGGGCGTCCGCGAAGCCGTCGCGGAGAACGGAGTGCTCGGCGCCTTTACCGGCGGACTGACCGCCTCCGCAGGCGGTGTCACCGCAGCTATATGCTTCGGCTTTCTCGCCGCAGCGGTGTTCCGTCCACGGGAAAAGTAAAAAATACCCGCGGCATACAAGCGCCGCGGGTATTTTCCTGCTCAGTCGCAGACTACGGCAGTGCCGGAGGCGCTGACCATGAGCATGCCGTTGTTTGTACCTATGACCTCATAGTCCACGTCGACGCCAACGACGGCGTTGGCGCCGATGTTTTCGGCGCGGTGGCACATCTCCGCCAGAGCCTCGTTGCGGGCGTTCTGCAGCTCGTCCTCATAGCCCTGGCTGCGTCCGCCGAAAAAGTCGCGGAAGCTGGCCCCGATATCTCGGAACACGTTCACGCCGGTGATTACCTCGCCGAACACAATCCCGCAGTACTCGCGTATGCTGTGGCCTTCAACAGTGTTGGTTGTGGTGACAATCATGATTATCCTCCTGATTTCGACATAAAATTCGCGCGGTTAACTATATAATACCGTCCCGTCGGTATTTGTCAAGCGTCCGGCAGCCCGAAGAGCCGCCTTGCGTTTTCGCTTGTAATTTCGGCGAGCTCTTCCACGCCGACGCCCTTGACTCCTGCGACGGTTTCGGCTATATATTTTAGCTTTGTCGAGTCGTTGCGCTTGCCCCGGAACGGCACAGGCGGCAGATAGGGGCTGTCCGTCTCGAGAAGTATGCGCTCGAGCGGCGTAATTTCCAGCACCTCCAGCGCTTTTCTGGCGTTTTTGTACGTCACCGGCCCATCGAAGCCCAGATACCAGCCTCTTTTCAGCAGTTCCTCCGCCATCTCGCGGCTGCCGGAAAAGCAGTGGAACACGCCGCGCAGCTTGGGATAGCGCCCCGTTATGCTCAGGCAGTCGGCGTGGGCCTCCCTGTCGTGGATTATGACGGGTTTGTCCAGATCAAGGGCCAGCTCCAGCTGTGTCACAAACATATCGTACATAATTTCCTTGTGCTCTTTGTCCCAATAGTAGTCGAGTCCAATCTCACCTATGGCCACGCACTTGGGGTGCTCAGCCAGCCGGCGCACCGTACCCGGCGAGTACATGTCCCAGCTCTCCCACTCCTCCGGCTGCCAGCCCGCCGCCGCGTAGACGAAGGGGTACTTCTCTGCAAGGCCCAGGGCGGCGAGAGAGCTGGCCTCGTCGCAACCAGGGTCGATAACGGCCTCTATGCCCTCGCCTGGCAGGGCCGCAAGCACCTCGTCGCGGTCAGAGCTGAATTTCTCGCTGTCATAGTGCGCGTGGGTGTCGATAAACATGTCCTCACCTCGAAATTTCATCGTATCTATTAAACCACACCCTCGAGTATAGTGCAAGTTGCCAAATTGCTAAAGTTGCCAGGCTGTGCTAATATATGGGTATGAAGAGCAAAATGTGTACATTAACCGACAAATATATAGCATTTATGCTGTTTGTTTTTCCGCTTTGGCTGTCCCCCGGCGGGTACACGGACATCACTCGCTGGAAGTTCGCGTTCTTTGCAGCCGCAACGTCAATTTGGGCCGTTTTGCTCGTATTTTTTGCCGTCAAAGAAAGGACGCCCCCGCGTCTGCCCCGCTGTTTCACTGTAACCGTCCTGCTCTTCCTCGGCTGGGCCGCGCTCAGCGCCGCCCTCTCCGGCTACGGGGCGCGGACGCTGCTGGGTTACCACTATGACGGGCTGATTCCACTTGCTCTCTATGCCGTCATCCTGCTCGGCTGCGCTGGGTACGGCGAATTTCGCAAATATTATGTCTACTTATTGAGTGCATCCGCCGCGCTCTGCTGCCTGCTCGCCCTCGTCCAGCTCATGGGCTACAACCCGCTCGGGCTATATCCGGAGGGCATGGACTACTACGATTCCGGCGTGTCATATACCGGAGCTTTCCTCGGAACGCTGGGAAACACGAACATACTCGGCGCATTTCTCTGCCTGTCCTGCCTGCTGACCGGCTTTGCAGCTCTCCATTACGGAGGACGGGACCTGCTTCTCCTGCTCCCATCGACGCTGTGCGCGCTCGTCGCAGCACTGTCCAAATCTGAGGCCGCCCTGCTTGGAATAGCCGCCGGGGCGCTGATAGGCATACCGTATTATGTCTACTCGCATTTATCCCGCAGGCCTGCGCTTATCTTCCTCGGCTGCGAAGCCGCCCTGCTCATTGCCGGGCTCGCGCTCGTGTATTTCGCGGCGCCCGCGTCCGGTACGCTGTATGAGCTGCACGAGATCCTCCATGGGCGCATAAGCGACAGCTTCGGCTCGAGCCGCATCGCAATCTGGAGCGAAGCCCTGCGTCTCTTCGCTGAAGAGCCGCTGACCGGCGGCGGGCCGGGTACCTTCGGCCTGCGCTCCACGCTTGAGTTCTCGCGCTATGTGGCAGAGACGGGCATGACGCTCACCACCCGGGCCGACAACGCGCACTGCATGCTGCTCGGTTATCTCGCCGACTTAGGCATACCCGGTGCTTTAGCCTATGCCGCTCTTTGCATCGTCATTCTGCGCCGTGCGGCAAAAAGCGGCTTCCCCGCGCTTTTCCCCCCTCTGGCCGGCTATCTCGTCCAGTCACTTTTCGGACTTGGAACTTGTTTCATTCTGCCCATAGTCTGCATATTTTCCGGACTATCTGTAACTGATAGCCGTAATTTGCATGTATAGTATTTGGAAGAGAGGTCTTACCCATGGCAAAACTACTCTACGGAAAACCTGTGGCCGACGCCATTCTGGCAGAAGCCGCGGAGCGCGCTTCGCGTCTGAGGGAACGCGGCATCGTCCCCGCGCTCGCCTTCGTGCGCACCGGCTCCAGCCTCAGCAGCGGCCAGTATGAGCGGCAGGCCCTGGAGGCCTGCGACGCCGCGCATGTCGAGGCCTACAGCGCCTTCATGCCCGACTCGTCCCGTCTCACCACCACGCTCACAAACATAAACAGGGACGACTCCATACACGGAGTGATATTCCTCAGGCCCATGCCCGACGAGGCCGCCGAGGACTATCTGCGCAACAATCTCGACCCGCGCAAGGACATAGACGGCGTAACGCTGTCGTCCCTGGCCTCCATTTTTGTCGGGCACGGGCGCGCGTTTGTCCCCTGCCCGGCCAAGGCTGTACTGGAGCTGCTCAAGTACTACAATGTGCCGCTCGAGGGGCGCAGGGTGCTCCTCGTCGGCTGCAGCCTGTACATGGGCAAGCCTCTGTCCATGCTGCTGCTCAGAAATGAAGCGACGGTCACGCTGTGCTCCCCCTCGGCCCCGGACCTCTGCGAGCTCTGCCGCGGCAGCGACATCATAGTCTCCGGCGTAGGCGTACCCGGCACAATCGGCGCTGACTGCCTGCGCGAGGGCCAGACCGTCCTGGACGTCGGCAACAGCCTGATAGGCAAGGGCCATGCGGGAGACCTGGACGAACAGGCTGCGCTCGCGGCCGGGGCCGACGTCGCGCCGGTCACCGGAGGCGTTGACGTCGTGAGCTACGCCATGTTGGCGCTGCACACCGTTCAGGCGGCGGAGGTGCTGCACGGCCTGCTGTGACGGCGCCGCGTGTATGTGCGTGAGTGATTTGTCAAACTAAGTGCAACATGAATTGAGCTCGAAGTCCCATAGTTCCTGGGGAGAATGGAAGTTCAAAACTTTGCGAGGCCTGGCGTTGATCAACGCCAGGTTTCGTTTTAGCGTGGCGGGAGCGACACGGGAAAGGTTTCTGC
>OJQP01000021.1_pt1 | contig 200100 bp, 198 predicted proteins | sample 1598871 | NCBI WGS metagenome assembly OJQP01 (sample SAMN03922520, study PRJEB24848) | human gut metagenome | isolation source: stool sample | host: Homo sapiens | place: Germany | collected 2010-02
TGCGAATTGCACACTGCTTTGCAAAAACACTCCTTGACAAATCTCGTCTCAAAAGAAGCTGCTCACCAAGGTCGCCAAGGAAAAGGGCTATACACACCTCGTTCACTTCTTCGACGACGGAATCTCCGGCGTCACGATGGACAGGCCCGGTTTTAAGGACATGATAGCCCAGCTCGAACTCGGCAAAGCGTCGGCGGTGTTCGTCAAAGACCTCAGCCGCCTGGGCCGCAACTACATCGAGGTCGGCAGGCTTACGGAGGAGTTTTTCCCTGAGCACGACATACGCCTTGTGTCTGTCTCCGACGCTATAGACACAGACGAGGGAGAAAACGAGCTTGCGCCGATTCGCAACCTTTTTAACGAGTGGTACAGCCGGGATATAAGCAAAAAGCGGAGAATAAGCAACAAAATTCGCGGAAATGCAGGAGTGCCTATGGGAGCACCGCCATACGGATACATGAAAGCCCCGGATGGAAGCAGAAGCTGGGTAGTGGACGATGAAGCCGCTGCTGTGGTAAGGCACATTTTCAAGCTGTACATGGATGGACTCGGAGCCGAACAGATTGCCGCCAGGCTGTCTGAAGAACGTGTGCTCACACCAACTCACTACTGGCAAGAGCGCGGTGTGAGCCGTCCAAACCGCCCGCTGACAAAGGAACCATGCCACTGGAACGGCTCGACAATTATAACCATCCTGTCCCGTCAGGAATACTGCGGCGACCTTATAAACTTCAAAACCTACTCAAAGTCATACAAGAACAAAAAGCGCCTTGAAAATGACCGCGAAAACTGGGTCATCTTCAAAGACGTGCATGAGGCCATAGTGCCGCGGGAGCTGTGGGAGCGCGTTCAGCAAAAGCGCGCCGGTATCCGTAAACGGCAGACCAACAAAGGAGAGCACAATATGTTCTCCGGCCTGCTCATCTGTTCCGACTGTGGGCGCAATCTACATTATCATTTTAATTCCAGGAACCCTGAGATAACGTATTTTTCCTGCCCGAACACAAAGAGCGAGCGAGGTACCTGTACCGGAACACATTACATCCGCGTGGATTTTCTCGAGCAAGTTGTCCTCGGCGAGATACGCCGCCTGACAAAGTTCGTGAGTCAGTACGAGACGCAGTTTGCCAAGCTGATGATGGGTTTCACGCAGCAGGCGATGGCAACTGAGCGAAAACAAGTGCAGCTTGAAATAAACAAGGCCAAGACCCGCGACCGAGAGCTGGATACTCTGTTTGAGAAGCTTTACGAGGATAACGTCGCCGGCAAGATCAGCGACGAGCGTTTCGTCCGTATGTCCAAGAAGTATGAGGCCGAACAGGCCGAGCTTCGCAGCTCAATCAAGGTGCTTCAAGCCGACATAGAGCGCATCGACGGTAAAGCAGCGACAGCGGATATGTTCATCTCATCTGTCCGTAAATACACCCGTGCCAGAAAGCTCACGCCGAGGATGCTCAACGAGCTGATAGACAAAATTGAAGTCCATCAGGCCGAGAAAGTGGACGGCGTCTGGCGGCAGCGGCTGACGATTCACTACAACTGTGTCGGCGCAATAACTCTGCCCGACACCGCGACAATCCAGGCTCCGCACGTCACGATGAATACCCGCCAAGGCGTCTACGTCACCTACGAACCGGATACACCAGCACCGGCCGCTGACACGGCCAGCGCATGAGGGAGGTGAGCGAAATGAATCGCACCGCAATCTACGCCCGCACGGCCTGCCCTAACGAGGCAGCCCTAAACTGGCAAGTCCAAGTCCTACAAGGTCTTGCAGCAAACTTGGGCTTGAACGTCACCCACGTCATCCGCGAGACAGCCAGCGGACTCGACTTTGAACGTTCGGGACTATGCAAGCTAATGCGTTTAGTTGAGAACTATGAGATAGACACAATCCTGATGACCAATCTCGACCGCATAGGCCGCGACACGCTGAAAGTCCTCGCCGTCCTCGAAGCGCTGGACAAGCACGGCGTCAAACTCATCATACAAGGCGGCGACACGGTAGAGACGAGTAACACACTGTTAGCTCTGCTACGCCGCTTTGCACCGCACCCCGGACTTGAAGTGGTGCTCGCATCGACAACAGAATAGCGTCCCGCGCTGTAAGAAAAGAGAAAAGCCTTACAGCGTTACTCGAACACTGTAAGGCTTTCCACGGTGGTGCCGGTGACGGGGATCGAACCCGTACATCCTTGCGGATATGGGATTTTAAGTCCCAGGTGTCTGCCAATTCCACCACACCGGCCGGATAATGCTAATGTTACCATCATGGCAACGCTGTGTCAAGGCGCATTGGCGTCCCGGCTCAGCATATAAAGCAGGGCATAAGCAATGCTTAAACTCATTGGCAGAGAAAGGAGGGACAGAAAGCTCTTGATATCACTGCCTTGCTTGGGTATAATATACTGATAACTAATAAATAGATACAGATGGGTGCCTGAGATGAAGTATAGCAATTGGATAGTCCCGGAGCGCGCGCCTGAGATACCGGAGGCGCTGCTTCGGGAGGGGTTCACGCCGCTGCTGGCGGCCATGCTCGCAAAGCGCGGGATGGCCACGCTGGATTCGGCGCGGGAGTTCATATATTGCGGCGAGGAGCTGCTGCTGCCTGCCGAGGATATGGCCGGTATGCCGAAGGCCGCGCAGCGTGTGCGCGAGGCCATAGAGCGGCGGGAGACCGTGGCCGTGTACGGTGACTACGACGTGGACGGGATAACTTCCGCCTGCCTGGTCACAAGCTATCTGCGCTCATGCGGCTTGGAATGCATACCGTACATACCTGACCGCCTGGAGGAGGGATACGGCCTAAACAGCGCCGCGCTGGACAGCGTAAAGGCCCAGGGGGCCACGCTGGTAATAACCGTCGACTGCGGCATAACCGCCGTCAACGAGGCAGAGCACGCGAAGGAACTCGGCCTCGACCTCATTATAACCGACCACCACGAGTGCGGCTCCGGCGCACTGCCGGACGCTTACGCCGTTGTGGACCCCAAGCGGGCCGACTGCCCGTATCCCAACAAGGGCCTGGCGGGAGTGGGAGTGGCCTTCAAGCTGCTGTGTGCGGTGGACGGCGACCCGGAGGATTTGCTCGGCAGCTACGCCGACCTGGTGGCCGCAGGCACCGTGGCCGACGTCATGCCCCTTACGGGCGAGAACCGCTACATAGTCCGCCGTGGCCTGGAGCAGTTGGAGACGCGCCCGAGGCCGGGCGTTGCGGCCCTGCTCTCCGAGTGCGGCGGCAACGCCAAGCGCATCAGCGCGACAACGGTGGGCTTTACGATAGCTCCCAGGATAAACGCAGCGGGCAGACTCGGAAACGCCGCCCTGGCCGCAAAGCTGCTGCTCTCACGCAGCACGGCCGAGGCCGTGCCCCTGGCCCAGGAGCTGTGCCGCATGAACCGCGAGCGGCAGGAGCTGGAGCACTTCATCTGGGAGGAAGCGCACGAAAGGCTGCGCCGTGAGCCGCCCGACGGGCCGATAGTCCTCGCCAGCTCGCACTGGCACCAGGGCGTCATAGGCATAGCTGCGTCGCGTCTGGCGGAGGAGTTCTGCCTGCCCTGCGTAATGATATGCCTCGACGGGGACATGGGCAAAGGCTCCTGCCGCAGCTACGGAGGCTTCAACCTGTTTGACGCGCTCTCCGCATGTTCTGATTGCCTGGAGGGCTTCGGCGGGCATGCCCTGGCTGCCGGGCTGACCATACGCCGCGACCGCGTGGACGAGTTCCGTGCAAAGCTGCGCGAATACTATAAGAGCTGCCCCGCGCCCGAGCACCCCTCGCTTGAGTGCGAGCTGAGGATAGAGGACCCGTCCCTGCTCAGGATGGACTGCGTTGAGTCCCTCGAAATGATGGAGCCCTACGGCACGGACAATCCGCGCCCGACGCTTTGCCTGGCCGATGTGGAGCTTGAGCGCGTCACGCCCATAGGGGGCGGGAACCATCTGAAGCTGCGCCTGGGCAAGGCCGGGACGAGCTTTGACTGCGTGATGTTCGGCACGAGGCTCGACCAGCTCGGCGCCTCGGCGGGCGACATGATTGACGCGGCGTTTTACCCGCAGATAAACGAGTTCCACGGCCGCCGAAGCGTGCAGCTGCTGATGGTGGACGTCAGAAGGGCCGACACGCGCTCAGAATGCGAGAGCATACTCTCCGGAGAATTGCCGGGGGGTTGGGAGTGCGATGAGCTCTATCCCGACAGGTGCGATTTTGTACGCGTGTGGCGCTGGCTGGAGCACCAGGGCGGACACGCCGCGGGCAGGCTCTCGGAGCTGGGCGCATGGGGCCCTGCGGGACTCAATCCAGCCAAGACGGCCGTATGCCTGCGCGCGATGAATGAAGAGAGCCTTGCAGATATAGAGCTGTCCGGCGACGAGCTGCGCGTTTCCGCCCTGAAGAGGGAGGGAAAGGCCAACCTCGAGGCCAGCCAGGTTATGACCCGACTCAGGAGCCGGCGCGAGGAGTACCGCGAGAGGAGGCGACAGAGATGATTGAAGAGAGAGACAAGACCGAAGGCCGCGTTGAAGAAGCAGTACCGGCGGCAGGGGCCGCTGATGGTGACGGGAAAGCGGCGGCCCAGGGGCTTCAGGACGATGTGAAGCGCGAGATGGCGGAGGTCAAGACCATCGGCGACGACACCGAGTGGGCGCCTATCCCTGTCGGCGGCCCCAAAACCGAGCACAGCCCCCTCGACCCAGAGGAGGGCTGGCGCAGGCTCGAGGCTCGGCTGCGCGCCGGGAATATACCGATGAACATGGACAGGGTGCGCTCGGCTTATGAATACGCCGCCAAGCTGCACGCGCAGCAGAAGCGCCGCGACGGCTCGCCCTACGTCACCCATTGCATAGCCACGGCGGAGATAATCGCCGAGCAGGGCCTCGACGAGGACAGCGTGGTGGCAGCCCTGCTGCACGACGTAATAGAGGACACACCCGCGACGCACGACGACGTGAAGCGCCTGTTCGGTTCCACCGTCGCGGACATAGTCGAGGGCGTCACCAAGCTGACCCGTGTGCAGTGGACCAGCCACGAGGAGGAGCAGGCCGAAAACCTCAGGAAGATGCTCATGGCCATGGCCAAGGATATCCGCGTCATCCTCATAAAGATAGCCGACCGCCTGCACAACATGCGCACGATGGACTACCAGAGCAGCGAGAAGCAGCTTATAAAGTCCGCCGAGACCATGGAGATATACGCGCCCATCGCTCACCGCCTGGGCATGCAGAAGATAAAGTGGGAGCTCGAGGACCGCTCGCTCTACTACCTCGACCGCGAGGGCTACCGCGAAATTACCGAGGCGCTCTCCTCGCGCATGCCCACGCTGCGCACCTTCATGGCCAAGGTTGAGAAGCAGATTGAGGACCGCATGGCCGAGGACGGCGTGAAGGCCACAGTCTACGGGCGCATAAAGCACATCTACAGCATTTACCGCAAGATGTTTGCCCAGCAGCTGGACATAAACGGCATATTCGACCTCTGCGCCTTCCGCGTCATAGTAGATACGATTCCCGACTGCTATAACGCGCTGGGCCTCATACACGACATGTACAAGCCCGTGCCGGGCCGTTTCAAGGACTACGTCTCCACGCCCAAGCCGAACGGCTACCAGAGTGTGCACACGACGGTCATAGGCAGTGAGGGCATACCCTTCGAGGTGCAGATACGCACCTGGGACATGCACCTCACGGCGGAGTACGGCGTTGCCGCGCATTGGAAGTACAAGAGCGGGGAGCAGGGCGTCAAAGAGGGCGACGAGGAGAAATTCGCCTGGGTGCGCCGTTTGCTCGAGGCGCAGCAGGAGACGGACGCCACCGAGTTTGTCCACGACCTGAAGATAGACATGTTTGCCGACGAGGTGTTCGTGTTCACTCCCTCCGGCGACGTCATCAACCTGCCGGCAGGCGCGACGCCCATAGACTTCGCCTACGCCATACACTCCGGCGTCGGCAACGCGATGGTGGGCGCGAGCGTCAACGGCCGCATCGTGACCTTCGACCACAAGCTGCAAAACGGCGACATAGTTGAGGTGCGCACGTCCAAGAGCGCGCCGGGGCCGAGCCGCGACTGGCTGCAGCTGGCCAAGAGCTCCAGTGCGCGCACAAAGATAAAGCAGTGGTTCAAGAAGGAGCGGCGCGAGGAGAACATCCAGCGCGGACGGGATATGTTCGACGCGGAGCTCAGGCGCAGCGGCCTCACTATGTCCGACGTCACGGACGAGGACGTGCTGCCGCAGATACTCAAGAAGCTCTCCGTACCCAGCCTGGACGAGCTCTTCGCCGCCATCGGCTACGGCGGCCAGACCGCTGTGCGCAGCGTCAACCGCGTGAAGGACGAGCTTGCGCGCATACGCAGGCCGGAGAAAAAGACCGTCCTCGACAAGATAACCGAGCAGGCCGAAAAGCGCACGGCCCGCCCGCAGAAGGCCGTCCACGGCATACTTGTAGAGGGCCTGGACAACTGCCTCATCAAATTTTCCAAGTGCTGTACGCCGGTACCCGGCGACGACATAATCGGGTTCATAACCCGCGGCAGCGGTGTGAGCATACACCGCACCGACTGCCAGAACTATCAGCGCCAGCGCGCGCAAAGCGAGAACGACGGCCGTTGGATCCGCGTCGGCTGGGCGGAGCACACGACGGATTTGTACCCGACCACGCTGCACATAACCAGCGCGGCGCGCGGCGGTTTCGTCATGGATATCGCAACCGTGCTCAATGCTCTGAACGCCAAGGTCCGCAGCCTGTCGGCCCGGGACCTGGGAGAGCAGAGTATAGCCGTTGTGACCGTCGAGGTCAGGGACCTCACGGAGCTCAAAGGTATAATGAACCGCCTGCAAGGCATACGCGGAGTATCTGAAGTTAGGAGGGCAAGCTCATGAGAGCCGTAGTGACAAGAGTCAAATCCGCATCCGTCACCATTGCCGGGGACGTTACCGGCAGCATAGGCAAGGGCTTCCTGGTGCTGCTGGGTGTGAACGTGAACGACACCGAGGCCCAGGCCGACAAGGTCGCTGACAAGATATGCGGCCTGCGCGTGTTTGAGGACGACGCGGGCAAGATGAACGTGAATCCCGCTGACGCGGGCGCAGAGCTGCTCATTGTGAGCCAGTTCACTCTCTATGCCGACGTCAAGTCCCGCCGCCCCGGCTTCACCCGCGCGGCGAGGCCCGAGACGGCTGTGCCGCTGTACGAGCGTGTCATCGAACAGTGCCGTGCCCGCGGCTTCAAGGTCGAGACAGGCCGGTTCGGCGCGGAGATGCTGGTCGAGAGCATAAACGACGGCCCCGTGACTATACTTATCGACACAGACGAACTGTAAGCTGTCAATGCAGGCCGGCGCGAACAGGCTGCGCACGCCTTGTTCCCGCTGCGCAAAACATGTGCGCCGGCAAATTGTTGAATCTGGAGGACACAACATGCTTATAAAAACCCTTACCGTCGGACACCTGGACACCAACTGCTACGTTGTGACCGACGAGGCCAGCCTCGAGTGTGCTGTCATAGACCCCGGCGCGGAGAGCAACACCATACTAGGCTACATCGAGGACAACCACCTCAAGTGCACCGCCGTCATGCTCACGCATGCGCACTTTGACCACATCGGCGCCCTCGACGCCGTGCTTAACGAGACCGGCGCGCGCTGCTATGTGAACCGGAAGGAAATCGGCACCAACCTGGCCGGCATAGGCCATCCCTTCCAGGCGCCGGAGGGCGCGGTGCTGTACGGCGAGGGCGACGAGGTGAAGGTCGGCGCTCTGACGTTCCGCGTCATTGAGACCCCGGGCCACACACCCGGCGGCGTCACGCTCATCTGCGAGGATTCGCTCTTCACCGGCGACACGCTCTTCCGCCTCTCCTGCGGCCGCACGGACTTCCCCGGCGGCGACATGAACGTGGAGCTCGCCAGCTTGAAAAAAATAGCCTCTCTGCCCGGAGACTACGACGTCTACCCCGGCCATGCCGAGAGCAGCCGCCTGTCCATAGAGCGTGAGCATAACCCCTACATGCGCCACGCGATAGAGCACCTGTAATGGCCAACGCCATAGATTACCTGGACTGGCGCGGGGACGTTCCGATGAGCATATCTCCCTTCAACGAGGTGGACGGGCTCATCGCCGCGAAGCTCACCAGCCTGGATTTCACCGGCATCGTCCCCTCCGAGGGCGGAGCAGCGCTGCGCGACGCGGTGGACGCGTACTTTGAGCGCTACGGCGACAAGGATGTGCGCCTAGGCGTGCTCCTGCCGCCGGGTACGGTCACGATGGTGAAGAAGATGCTCGCCTCAAAGCGCTTCGCCGGCGTGATGCTGTACGACTACGTCAATCACATAGACGACGTTGGCGCGGAGCAGTTCTGCGCCCTGACCGTGAGTATGCCCGACGGCTCGCACTTTGTGGCCTTCCGCGGCACCGACGACACCATAGCCGCCTGGCGCGAGGACTTCAACATGAGCGCGCACGACGCCGTCCCGGCGCAGGTGGATGCCGCCTCGTATCTGAAGCGTGCCGGCTGGAGATTTGACGGCGTGCTGCGGGTCGGCGGACACTCGAAGGGCGGCAACCTCTCCGTGTACGCTGCGATGAGCGCCTCCGCCGAGCTCCAGGAGCGTATAGCCGACGTTTTCAACTACGACGGCCCCGGTTTCCGCGAGAGCGTGCGCGGCGAGCCCGGATATGAGCGCATACGGCCGAAGATTCGCTCCTTCCTGCCGCAGCACTCTATGGTGGGCGTGCTCCTGGTCAACGATTCGCCGTATGAGATTGTCGAGAGCAGCGAGACGGGCGCTTCAGCGCACAACGGTTTCACCTGGCAGGTGCTGGGCACCAAATTCCTTCGCTGCGATAAATTTTCCCTCCGCACCCGCGTGTACCGCGAGGCCATGCGCAGCTGGGCCGCAAAGCTCGACCTCCAGCAGCGCCAGGACCTGATAAACGCGGTATTTGACGCTCTGGAGAGCACCGGCGCAAGGACGCTCACCGATTTGAGCGAGCAGCGAATACGCAAGGCCGCCACGGCGGCGCGGGACCTGCTCTCCGACGAGGACGAGCGGGCCGTGTTCACCGAGAGCATGGAGCTGCTCGCCAGGGCATACATATCCAGCGCCCGCAGCGCACTGCCCATAGTCAACCGCTTCGGCAGAAAGAAAAAGTGAGGAGATACCCCGCCGTGGAAGCCCGCAAATATGCCGTCCGGCTGCCTGAGCCGCGGCGCTGCGGCTCCTGACGGCGGTGCTTCTGCGCCCGTGCGCCCTGAAAGGGGCCGCGTGAGCGGGCCGGGCGGATACACTATAGTACAGGGCACGGCGCTTGCGCCTCGGCGGGGAGCCTTGCCGGCGCGTGAGGGCAAAAAAATAACCGCCCCGAGGGCGGCGCACAAAAAACATCTGACCCTTATCTGTATTTTTTTCAAGCTCTGCATTCTACCCTTGAAGTCCAATACACAGCTGCTGTTGCGGCTTGCTGTCGGTACAGCTTTTTCCGGTTCTCTGAACCATCGTTCTATTGAGAATCCTGCCCGGCAGAAAACTAGCCGTTATTTCGCTTAGCCTGTGTTCGCTTCCTTTGAATGTGAGCTATCAAAAATCAGATAAGGGTCAGATGCGCTGATTCTTGATATCTAACATCTATTTAACCTCTCTTTCTTCGGATTTCGGTGCTTTCCAAATCCTCACGCGTCGTCAGAACGGATCGATAGAAACCCCGGCTGGTATGCCTCCTTTCACACAAATGCTTTAAGCTAAGCCGCTATGGCATCCCCGGCTGCTTTTATGTGCCGTTCCGTTCGCTGTTAGGATGGAGCCCCGATCAGATAAGGCATACGCTCGGCTCTTGGGCTTTCACCTTATCGGACACTTGAGCCGCCCTGTAACTTCAATCAGTTTCTGCTCTTTACGAATCAAGCTTCGGCCATTGCCTCACAGCTTTTCACAATCCGGTTTTCAGCTTCCTCAAAGGGTCGTGCTCTTATTTGTCCTGTTTCCTGAGCTTTGTGCCTTGCTCTTATCTTTCTGGTCACAATATACCACCGAAGCGCCGCGTTGTCAATGGAAAATGTACTCATTCCACAAATTTGTCAGACTTTACGAAAATCTAACAAACCTATTGATAAGCGCTGCGGCTTAGAGTATAATTAATAATTGGTTGGGCCTGCGGATTCCCGTATACGGGAGTCCGCTTTTTTGACACGCTCACGAGGCGGTGACGAAAACTCGAAACTGTCCCAAATCGTGTCGCGCGCACAAGCCAAAAGCGCCGGAGAAATTCTCTCCGGCGCTTTTGCACGTTTACAGCAGGTGCTCCATGTAGACGAGCTCGGTGTCGAGCGTGCCCTCGTGCAGGGCGTGGTGCTTGCCGGCCAGGCGGAAGCCGAGCTTTGAGTACAGCCGCTGAGCCGGGATGTTGGTGACGTTGGTGTCCAGCCTGACGACTGCTTTGCCCTGGCCGAAGGCGAGGCCCTCGGCAAAAGCGACCATCAGTGAGCCGACGCCGCGGCCGGACATGCCGGGTGAGACAACCAGCGTGTGGATGACCAGCACGTCCTCGTCCCGTGCGGGGTACTCCCAGGGGATAGCGTAGTACTCGGCGGGCTGGTACGAATTGAGTATGACGCTCGCCGCGAGCTTTTCGCCGATGTAGTATACGTACATTGTCCCGGCGTTCACGCCGCGCTCTATGGTCTCGCGGGTGGGGTAGACGCCGCGAATCCAGCTCGTGGTAGAGCCGGTCTCGGCCTCGCGGTCGAACACTTCGTTGTAGCTGGCCTCTATTGCGCCGATGTCGGCGGCGGTCGCTTTGCGTATCATGGCTATTCCTCCTAACTGTGCTTAGCCCATTCTAGCACAGCGCGGGGGAAAAGGCCAGACTTATGCAGCGCGGCGGTCGTTTACGAACTTCCTGACGCCCAGGGCGCCCAGCACTACGACGGCGGCGGTTCCGACAACAGTGATAAATTTCTTCATGGTTTTGCTCCTTTACACATTTTCCGGTCGCCCGGTATGTGCAGAGTATAGCGCTGCGATGTTTCTGTGGTGTTAATGAGACGTGAACGCGGTGTTTATATTGTGAACTTTTCGCGTCACGGCTTGAGGAACGCCTTCATCACCGCCTACACCGCCTCGCGCTGTCCCGCACGGGGAGCTTTTTATATTCACCGTTCGCAGAGCCAGTAGCTTGCGCTGTAGGGCGGCAGCTCGCTGCCGCCGCCGAAGTCGTGCGCCTCGCCCGTGAGCAAGTCCACGGCGCGGCCGCAGCCGGCGTTGAAGTGCGCGGTGTAGGGGGAGGCGTCCGCGTTGAAGGCGCAGAGCACGCGCTCACCGTCGGCTTTTCGCTCAAATATGTACTGCCGGTTTGTGAGCAGCACCTCGGCGTAGTCGCCGTACTGCAATGCGCGCGAGGAGCTGTGCGCGCGTATCATGGCGGCAATTTTGTCCGTCAGCGAGTTCCACTCCGGCCTCTCAAACTCCGGGCGCAGCGCCCAGTCGCCCTCGGATTTCTGCCCGGTCACGCCCCATTCGCTGCCGTAGTAGACGCTTGGGATGCCCGGCATGGAGAACATGAGCGCATAGAGCAGCGGAAGGTGCTCCGGGTTGCGGAGTATACTCGCCGCGCGGGTGACGTCGTGGTTGTCCGCGAAGCTGAAGAGACGCTTGCCTCGGTAGAGGCACCAGGGCTCGCTGCCGAACTGACGCCGCAGGCTGTGCCCAATCTCGAAGAGGTTCATGTCGTTGAGGCTCGAGTAAAGGCCCTTGTAACACTCGTAGTTGGTACAGCTGTGGCACTTTCCGTCGCCGGCCCAGCGGTTGTAGTCGCCGTGCAGAGTCTCGCCCATGAGGAAGAAGTCCGGGGCGAGCGCGTCGCAGTATTCGCGCAGGCGGCGTAGGAAACCCTCGTCGAGACAATAGGCCACGTCGAGCCGCAGACCGTCGACGCCGAATTCCTCACGCCAGAAGCGCACGGTGTCGAGCAGGTAGTCCACGACCGCCGGGTTGCGCAGGTTGAGCTTCACCAACTCGTAGTGGCCCTCCCAGCCCTCGTACCAGAAGCCGTCGTTGTAGCATGAGTTGCCGTCGAAGCTGATATTGAACCAGTCCTTGTACGGCGAATCCCAGCGCTTCTCCTGCACGTCCCGGAACGCCCAGAAGCCGCGCCCGACGTGGTTGAACACCGCGTCGAACATGATGCGCAGCCCGCGCGAGTGCAGCGAATCGCACAGCTCCTTCAAATCCTCGTTCGTGCCGAGGCGCGTGTCGACACGGCGGAAATCGCGCGTGTCGTAGCCGTGCGCGTCGCTCTCAAAGAGCGGGTTAAAGAGCACCGCGCCGCAGCCGAGCTTTTCAATGTGGGGTATCCAGTCGAAGATCCTGCGCAGCCGGTGCTCAGGAATGCCGTCGTTTTCCCTCGGAGCCCCGCACAGCCCCAGCGGGTATATCTGATAAAATACGCTCTCGTCGTACCACATAATCTTTCTCCTCATGGCAAAGGTCTTGCTGCCACGCAGCCTTGACAATAATAGCATAAAACACTGAGTTCTGCAAGGATGGAATAGTGCGGTTCGACGAAAGTTCGCTTGCCTGCAACATTTTAGCCTTCCCGATTGTGTATAGGACAGAACGGTTGAAAGCCGTTCAAATAAAGCAAAAGGAAGGAGGCGTCGGCCGAGGTTGGCTTCACTATTGAGACACCCGAGAGCATTGGAAACTGCGGCTTTGATTTTGCCCGCGTTTTTGACGACGGGATGCTTGAGCTGTTCTACACCGATGGGAACGGCGGCGGTGTGAGCGTCCACAAGGCCGCCGGGGACGGCGATATCAGCGGCGACTACAACGAGTATTCTGAGGTTGAGACCATGGACGCAGGCGGCGTCGAGGTCACTATAAAGGGCAACGGCGACGGCATAAGCCTTGCGCTGTGGGCAGATGGCGGATATACTTATGCCGTGAGCGCGGACGGGTTTGCCCTGACCGCAGATGAAGTCGGCGCAGTGGTAAACGCCGCCGTCGGGGAAGCAGATTGAAACAGAAGAAAGCGAGGATGTAAGCCGTGAGCCTGACCGCAGCAATATGCAGGCCCGCCGGTGCGGCGGGCCTGGCAGCAGCCTTTATAGTGGCGATGCTTGCAAAGCTGAAAGTGCTGCAGCCGGCCAGACCCGAGGTGAGGGAGCGGGCGGCGCTGATGCTTGACAGGCATGGCGACAGGATACTGCGCTGCGCCTATTCATACCTGCACAACATGCAGGATGCGGAGGAGGTGCTCCAGGACGCGCTGGTGCAGTATCTGAGGACTGCGCCGGAGCTGAACGATGAGGAACATGAGCGGGCGTGGTTCCTGCGTGTTGCGGCCAACTTGAGCAAGAACCGCCTCAAATACAGTGCGGCCCACGCGACGGACGAACTGAGCGAAGAGCTGGCGAGCGAGGGGAGAGACGACTTGTCCTTCGTCTGGGAGGCGGTCAAGTCTCTGCCCGTGAGCTGCCGCGAGGTGGTGCATCTCTTTTACTACGAAGGGCTCAGCACGGCGCAGATTGCGGAAACGCTGGGGCGCAGCGAGACTGCCGTGCGCTCTGCGCTGCACCGCGGGCGGGGCCTGCTCAAGGAGATACTGCGGGAGGATTACGACTTTGAAATACGCTGAGCTTATGGACAAAATAGAGCTGACGCCGGAAATGCGGGAGCGTGTCCTCTCCGGTGTGGAGCGCAAACTCGACAGGAATCCGGCGAGGGGTTCTCGTCTGCTCAGGCGCTGCCTGCCGTTTGCTGCCTGCCTCGCGCTGGTTATTGCGGCTGCGGTGGTTTTGCCGCAGGCGGCGTCTCCCGGCGTCGAGTATGTACCCGGCATTGAGCCGGCGCAGGACGCGGCATCTCTTTCCGACGCGGTGGGTTATGAAGTGCGGGACGTGTCGGGACTGCCGTTTGAGCCGGACGCGGCCGTGTACACTGCTTACGGAGATATGGCCGAGATTGACTACTCCGGAGAGGGTGAGCAGGCCGTTTACCGCCAGTCTCCGGGCGCGGAGGACAACTCCGGCGACTACAACGAGTACGCCGCCGTCACCACGACCTCTGTCGGGGATGCGCAGGTCACGCTCAAGGGCGGCGCGCCGGACAGCTATACGCTGGCGCTGTGGTGCTCGGGCGGATATTCATATTCCCTGTCGCTGTCGTCGCCGTTGCCGGAGAGTGCGTGGATTGAGCTCATAGAGACGAATGTGCAATAAAAACCGGCCGGAAGCTATGGCTTCCGGCCGGTTTGTTTATTCACTCACTCGGCGGTGAACATGTCCTTGCTCAGGCCGCAGACGGGGCAGACCCAATCTTCGGGGACATCTTCCCAGGCGGTGCCGGGGGCGATGCCGCTGTCGGGATCGCCGACGGCGGGGTCATAGACATAGCCGCAGGGGCAGACATACTTCATGGTGCAGTCTCCTTTCGGTTTTAAATAAGGGCGGGCAAGTCCGCCCGCCCCGCATGGATTCGTTTACGTTGCCGCGTGAGCCGATAGCGCGGCAGGCGCGGCCGGATTCAGATTACTCGCCGAAGTAGCGCTTCAGCAGGCCGGCGAAGGCGCGGCCGTGACGGGCCTCGTCGCGGGCCATCTCGTGGACGGTGTCATGGATGGCGTCGAGATTGAGCTGCTTGGCCAGCTTGGCGAGCTCAGTCTTGCCGGCGGTGGCGCCGTTCTCGGCCTCAACGCGCATCTCGAGGTTCTTCTTGGTGGAGTCGGTCACGACCTCGCCGAGGAGCTCGGCGAACTTGGCGGCGTGCTCGGCCTCTTCATAGGCGGCCTTTTCCCAGTACAGGCCTATCTCGGGATAGCCCTCGCGGTGGGCGACGCGGGCCATGGCCAGATACATGCCGACCTCGGTGCACTCGCCCTGGAAGTTCATGCGCAGACCCTCGAGGATCTCCTCGGGAGCGCCCTGAGCAACGCCGACAACGTGCTCGGCGGCCCAGGCCATCTCGCCCTCAGCCTGCTTCACGAACTTGGAAGCGGGAGCCTTGCACTGCGGGCAAGCCTCGGGGGGATTCTCGCCCTCAAAAACATAACCACATACGCTGCAAACCCATTTTGCCATTGTTGTTTCCTCCTGTGTAAGTAATAATATTTTAATGTGTTTGGGGTTGTCGATTGATTAGGCCGTGACGTCCCGGCTTTCCAGAGCCGCACATCGGGCGCACTTGCCTGTGAAGCTCAAAGAGTGGTACAAAACCGTACCGCCCACTTCCCGCTCCACCTGCCGGTCTATACCGGCGAGATTCGGAGAGCAGACATCGGTGACGCAGCCGCATATTGTGCAGACAAAGTGCGCGTGCGGCGTCGTGTCCGCGTCGTAGCGCTCCTGACCGGCCACCGTACCCACGCTGACCGCGTCGCCGTCGGCGACAAACATTGCCAGATTGCGGTACACGGTGCCGAGGCTGAGATCTGGGAACTCGCCTTTCAGACGCGCGTACAGCATCTCTGCACTGGGATGTTCATCTGTACTGCGCAGGGCTTCAAGTATAGCCGCGCGCTTTCTTGAGTATTTGCGTGCTTCCATGCTCTCACCAAAACGATAATGATTCTTATTACGGTTTGAATTCTAGCACATATATGCCGGTTTGTAAAGAGGTTTTTTAAAAAATCTGTGTTAAAATTTGCGCTTAGCGCCTGTGTGTGCAAAGCTGCCCGGCAAAATTGAGTTGCCGGGCTGATAATTGTACATTTTGCTGTTATATGTCGTCTGTGCTCAGCCGCCTGAGATTGCTAGAGATGTCGGCGAGGGCGGCGGCCGCCTCCATGTCGCACTTGCGGGCCATATCTGCGAGAGAAACCATACCGACTATCCTGTCCCCGTCAACAACGGGCAGGCGTCTCACCTGGCCTCGACCCATGCGCCGGGCGGCGTCGCCGACCTTGGCGTCCGGCGAGGCGGTGACCACGCCCCGGGTCATTATGTCCTCTACCGTCATCTCACGGGCGTCCCCGCCCGAGGCCACACAGCGCAGGACTATGTCGCGGTCGGTCAGCATCCCGGCCAGCTTCCCGCCGTCGGTCACGGGCAGCGCGCCGAGGTTCATGCGCTTGAGCAGCCGGGCTGCGGCGATGACCGGCTCACGCTTGTCTATGGTTACGACGCGGCCGCTCATGATATCCGATACCTTCATAATATCGCCTCCTGGGGATATTATCCCCATGTGCGAGGCGCTTAAACCCGTCAGGCGCTCACAAGCTCTTTCAGAGCGGGACCGGCCGCGTCTGCAAAGAGCCTCACGGCGGTTATGGCCTCCTGCAGGCTGTTGCCGTTTGAGCCCACCTCCAGGATGAAGGAGCCGGTTGACAGGTGCTGGTTGTAACGCTCTTTCACAACGGAGATTGGCCGGGCGAGCGTGGGATACTTGGCATTTACGGCCTGCTGCAAATACAGCGCGAGGCGTAGGTTCTCCTGCCAATTCGGGTGATACAGGCCGCTCTCGCCCGTGCCGACGAGCATCATCAGCTGGCTTGAGGCCTGGCCGTCCAGCTCGGCCACGGTTTTGTACGTCACCTCTCCGTCGCCGAGTGCGTCGCGGTGCAGGTCTATCACTACAGCTATGCTTGGATACTGGGCCAGGTAGCTCTCAACTGAGGCGCCGGAACGGGAATAGGAGCCGGTGTAGCTGGGGTAGTCGTATATCTCGCGGTCATGCAGCACGCTTATGCCCTGGGCCTCAAAGGCCTTGGCGAGCTCGTCGCCTACGCGTATGACGTTGTAGTTCTTGTCCTCGGTGCGGTCTGTATCCGTCTCCTCGTACTGGTCGTATGCGTCCGGGGTGTAGGCCTCGCTGCCGTGCGTGTGCACTATAAGCACCTGCGGCCCCTCGGCCGGGAGGGTTATGCTCGGACCCTCGGCCACCATAGCTCCTACATCTATATTATAACTTGTCGAATTCTTGATTGTCAGCCCGCCGTAAATGGTGGTCGGGACTATGCGCGTGCCTTCGTCTGTATACTGGGTTGTGGCCTCCGGGGAGCTATCTGTCTCCGGCGCGGATTCGGAACTTGGCTCCGGGCTGGCAGCGGCGCCGGCGCTCTCAACCGGGTCCGTGGCGAGGATGCCGGGCATCCCGGGGGTGGGGGAAGCGCTGTCCTCGTGCCTGCCGAGTTCCAGATTCAGACTAGCCGTCACCATCCGACCGGAGGAGAACACCTCGTCCAGCCAGCTGGATACCACGGCCCCGGTCCCGCACAGCGCTGCCGCCTTGACACCCAACACAAGCAGCCCCGCGGCCGCCAGCTTCTTGCCCTTGCCCAAGCTCTCACCTCCACAAGCTGATAATATGCGCGCGCCGCGCCGGCAATGCCGGGACTTGCACCAAGTGCCCGAACGTGCTATTATTCCCCGGTGGCCCCCTGTCGGAGGCGCAGTTTATTTGTCGAAAGGATGCGTACAAATGGAGCATATTTATCGTCCGCGCGGGGTGTGCTCGCGGGAAATGCGGGTGGAGGTTGAGGACGGAATAATCCGCAGCGTGAAGGTGATTGGGGGGTGCGACGGCAATCTCAAGGGCATTTCCAGCCTCCTGGTGGGGATGCGGGCAGAGGACGCCATAGAAAAGCTGAAGGGTATCAAATGCGGTTTTAAGAACACTTCCTGCCCAGATCAGCTCTCTATAGCCCTCCGTCAGTGCCTAGAAAAAGAGGCAAATTAGTTTACATAATATTACGCAATAGTTACAAAGGTTACAAAATTCGAGCTTTTTGTCACTCAAACTTGCGTAATTGCAAAAAATTTTGGCTCGAAAAGCGTCGAGGTAAAATTTTTCAGCAGATAGCACAACACAAGATGTAGTGTTTATCGACGAAAAAACAGCTAATAATCCATATAATGTGGAGCGATTGTTCAGATTAGCAAAAACTGCGAAACTCAGTTTGTGCACTATGTCGATTGAATTCGACCTGCAAATTTGACTATAATTATTGCAGGAATTCAATTCCGACTCACTTCGTCTGTCAAATGCGGACGTACAGCTACAAACTGAGGTGCGATATGTTCAGGAAAAGCAAAATTCATATGACGCTCCTGCTCTGCGCGCTCATCCTGTGCCTGGCGGCCAACGGCTCCGTCACGGCGGATGACGACGAGCTCCTGCGTCAATCCCTGGCCGGCTCCGCCTCCGTGACGACAGAGCCGCCGGAATACGAGATAGATGCGCTATCCCAGGAAAAGGATAATACTGTCGAGGCCACTGCGTCCGCAGAGCCGGACAACACTGTACCCCTCTACATAAACGGCCTCTTGGACGGCAGCTGCCTCGTCGTGGACGGGACTGCAAGAATGACGCTTGCGCGCTTTGCGCTGCTGGCCGGGCTGAGCTATGACGGCAATGGAATAGCAGGAGTTGTGCCCGAGCTCTCCGCCGACGGGGATTACGCCGTGGTAAACGGCAGGTATTTCTACCTGCCTGACGGGCTGTACGAGCTCGGAGGCGAGCTGTACTGGCCGCTCACTGTGCTGGCAAAGATGTTCAACTGCACCGTCGATTGGGACGCCGCATCCGGCAGTATAAACCTGGACGTGACGAACGTCTCGCTGCTGACCGAAGGCGCGCTCTACTACAACGCACAGGATGTGTACTGGCTCTCGCGCATAATTTACGCCGAGAGCGGCAATCAGTCCATGGCTGGGCAGATAGCCGTGGGCAACGTGGTTCTCAACCGCGTGAGTGACTCGCGTTTCCCTGACAGCGTGTACGCGGTCATCTTCGACCAGACCTATGGCGTACAGTTCTCGCCCGTCGAGACCGGCAGCATCTATGCGGAGCCGGACGATGAGGCCGTAGTGGCCGCGAAGCTGGCCCTTGAGGGCTACAACACGGGCGGCAACGCGCTCTACTTTGTGAACCCGAGCATCGGCGCCGCCGGCTGGTTCAACCAGACCCGGACGTATGTCACCACTATCGGCGACCATGTGTTCTATGCCTGATTGCGCGGCGGGACAAGCCGTGATATAATAAGTGGTACGCTTTGCGCGTACCACTTATCGTTTTTGGTGATGCTATGGAAGAGATACTTTCCTCGGGTTTTGAACAGCTGGGTGTGCCGGTACCTGACGGCGCGCTGGCCAGACTGCGCGAATACTACGAATACCTGTCCGAGCGCAACGCGGTCATGGACTTGACGGCGATAACCGGGGAGGAGAACACTGCGCGGCTCCACTTTTTGGACTGCTGCGCGCTGCTGACCACGGCAGATTTCGCCGGTAAGCGCCTGATAGACATAGGCTCCGGGGCGGGTTTCCCCGGGCTGCCGCTGAAGATAATGTCGCCCACGACGCGTGTGACGCTCCTGGACAGCCTGCGCAAGCGCGTGGACTTCACCTCGGAGTGCGTGTTCCGCCTGGGGCTGGAGGGCATAGAGAGCCTGTGCCTGCGCGCCGAGGAGGCGCCGCTCAAGATGCGGGAGAGCTATGATATCGCCACGTCCCGCGCGGTGGCGAAGCTCAACCTGCTGCTGGAGCTGGCCCTGCCCTTCGTGAGGACGGGCGGCGTGTTCCTGGCCATGAAGGGCCCGGACTGCGGCGAGGAGGTTGCCGGAGCCGCCAACGCCGCCGGGCAGCTGGGCGGCAGGATACGAGAGGTGCGCCGCTACACGATACCAGGGACGGACGTGAGCCACGCCGTGGTCATAGTCGACAAGCTCTCACCGACTCCGCCGCAGTTCCCGCGGCGCTGGGCCAGGATGCAGAAAAAGCCGCTCTAGACCGTGAGCGGCAAAAAAGAATTAAAAAGAGGAAGGCATTTGCCTTCCTCTTTTGCGTTTCTGGAACTTATTTCGCCTCTTCAGCGGCCTTCTTGGCGAGCTCCTGAGCCTTGCGCATCTTGATTATCTGGCAGACAGACTCGATGCGGGTCTTGAGGCTCTCGGGGCTGTAGTCGCGGTCATCCCAGAAGTCGGCCTCGATGTAGTAGGAGGGGACGCCGGTCTTTTCGGTGACCATCTTGGCCATTATCTTCTGCTGGGCGCCGAGCCAGCGGTCGAAGTCGAAGAAGCCGAGGATCATGCCGTCGGGGTGGCAGATCTCTATCTTCTCGCACATGGCGGCGGCCTCGTTCTTGAGGTTCATGCACATGCCGTTGCGGGACCAGCTCTCGGCGGCGCTCATCCAGGGGTCATCCTTGTAGCGGCTGGGGCTCATCTCGAGCTTGGAGTGAGTCAGCGCGCTGGAGAAGCCGGTGATGACGCCGTTGTCGCGGAAGTACTTGCCGACCCAAGGCACGCAGAAGGGCAGGTTGTAGAAGCCGACCTTCGGGGTGTCCTTCGGCATGACGCCCTCGCCGGCCTTGATGGCGGCGCGGACTTCCTTGGTCAGGGTGTCGATGGCGTCCTCGATGTACTTGAAGCCGGTGTTGAACGGGACGGTCAGACACTGCTGCAGCATGGTCAGCGTCTCGCCGCCGACTACAGGCGGGTTGGCGTTGGTGCACAGCTGGGTGAGCATTTCGGCCTTGAAGGCCACGCGGCCGCATTCCTTGTTGGCATTGGCCATATCCTCGTCGGTGATGGTGACGCCGCAGTTCTCCTCAATGGCCTTGACGCCGAGCTTCATCTGGTCACTCATGAACTTCAGACGCTCGTCCATGAGGTCCTCGCGCTCATCAAAGGAAGAGTCATGCGGCACACGGGAGACGTGATACTTCCACTTCTTGCCGGTGATGCCCTGGATCATCTCGTCGGTCTTGGGGCCTTCGTCGCAGTTGAAGCCCCAGCTCCAGATGAGGTCGGGGGCGGCGATGGTGCCGGTGACATAGGCGCCCAGACGCATCTTGTTCAGCGGGCAGTGACGGCAGCCGTAGGTAAAGCCGTACTCCTCGGCGACGTTCAGGAACGGACTTGCCGCGTGGAAGAAGGAGTTCAGCGTGTTGACCATGAGCAGGTCGGGGAAGCCGATGAACATCTTGTCGCCGCCGGCGATCTTCGCGGCGTAGTAATAGTTGGCGATGGCGGGCAGAATGCCGTAAAGTATCTTGACGCCGTTTTCCTTCATCTCGGGGGTGTGGACGATGTCGGCCAGCTCACGCAGGTAGGCGCCGAGCATCTTGCGGACGCCCAGGTACTTGAGGTCCCAGTTCTGGGGCAGGTACACGTCGAGCGCATACGCTATCTTTTCGTCGTCGAGCTTGCACCTCTCGGCGGTCTCCAGCCAGCGGGGGAGGAAAGCCTCGAGCTCCTCACCCTCAAAAGCGGCAAGCTCAAGCAGTTCGCGATTTACGTCTCTAGCCATTTATTTTGCCTCCTTAATCTCCTTGATGCTGTCAACAAAGCTCTCGAGCCTGGTGGTCAGGGGAGCCATGGCCTCGCGGGAGTACTCGTAAGAAGTCTCCAGCTTCATCATCGGCACGTTGATGTCCTTTATCCACTTGGCGACGCAGGTGTGCTCCATGTCGTAGATCTCGTCGAAGGCGAGCTGATACCACAGCACGGCGTCGACATTGTACTCTTCGATGAGCTTCTTGAGGTGCTCGAAGCGGGCCTCCCAGGCGGGCTGGAAGATGCACTGCGGGACCTTGTCGTCGTAGATGGCCTTGGCATAGCTGTCGACGACGTCGCCCTCGGTGGGGATGTCGTTCTTGAAGGTCCTGATGTCCTCATCCAGGAACTCGGTGACGATGGCGCCGCCGGCGTTCTCGATGATGCTCGGGACGACGTAGTCGCCCTGGGCGACCGCACGGCCCATGATCAGGATGCGCGGAGCGTTCTCGGCGTGGACGCCGGGGGCGTTCTCGAGCTCGGCGTAGATCTGCTTGAGGGCCTCGATGCTGGTGTCGTAGTCGACGCGCAGCGTGTAGTGGTTCAGGCGGATGAAGTCGCTGAAGGTGATGGGCGGGTTGTCCTTCTTGCGAAGCTCGTCGATCTTGCGCAGCCAGTAGTTGATCTCGTTGGTCTTGGCGTAGCAGGCGCGGATGTCGTCGTCGCTGATCGGCTTGCCGACCAGATCCTCGAGCATCTTGCGGAACTCGCGCAGCTCGTTGCGGTAGTACGCGCGGGAGATGTCGACGGTGTAGTCGGCGGGCACGCCGACCTTGTAGACGGGCAGCCCCTTGTACTCCAGAACTTCGCACATGCGGCCGTAGTGGCTGTCGTGCTGCTGGATGACTATCTTGTCGGCGATGGGCATGACGCCGTCAAGGCCGAGCAGGTAGTTGCCGACCATGGAGGCGGCCAGCGGGTTCATGAAGCGCAGCATGTAGTCGAGCGTGGCCTCGGGGGGCTGGGGATCGCCGCCGCGCATGATAAGGTAGTCCTCGATGCCGGCAGCGGTCATCCACTGCTCGGGCACATAGTCGCCGAAATACTCAATTACTTTTTTGCCGGCGGCCTTGTCCTGGATAAGCGCCAGAGGACGGCCGTTAGACAGCTTCTCGAGCTTTTCAAGAATCTCCTTCACTCTAAAGGGACCTCCTTGTTGTGAAATTGCCGGTATATTTGTCCGCGCCAAGCATCTGCCGCTTGACACATTTATAACGATAGCACCTTTCGTTTGGCAAATCAATAGCGGAATTCATTTTCGGCCTTGTCCACAAAATTTGAATTTATTTTTGGCTAAAATGGCGAAATTCAAAGTAAAATCCTTGTAATATGAATTATTTACGCAGTATATATTGTATCATTTTTTGCGCTTTTTGCGGCAAATATCCGCCGTTTTGCGAACTATATGTTGTAATATTCCGTGCTTTCGGCGGGCGAAAGGGGCTATTGACAGATTGAGAAAAAGATAATATATTAACAATGCCGGTAAAGTGTACAATGTAAATTTTCGCCCGCGTCAAGCAGCTGCTATTGTGCTGTTCCATGAAAATGGAGCTATTAATATTCTATAGGAGAGCTGCTGCTATGGAAAAGTCAAAAGGTAAAATTCAGGTTGGCATTTATACGATAGCCATCCTTATGATGGGTGTTGTCGGTATCGCCAGCTCCCTGAGCGTGATTGGCTCCCACTTCCCGGATTTGAGCCAAACCGAGGTACAGAGCCTCATTTCTATCCCCTGCATTGTAATAATACCAGTGACGCTGCTTGTCGGCGCTCTCATGAAGACAATGAGCAAAAAGCTGCTCAGCCTTATCGGCGTAGTGCTCTTCCTGATTGGCGGCGTTGGACCTGCCTTCAGCGAGTCCTTCCTTGTCATCCAGATACTGCGCGGTATATTCGGCGCCGGCGTCGGCATCCTTCAGGTTGTCAGCACCGCGCTTGTTGCTGAGAACTTTGAGGGAGCCATGCGCGACAAGGTCCAGGGCAACCTCCAGGCCTTCCAGATGCTCGGCTGCGCCATCATGGTGTTCGTAGGCGGCTGGATGGCTACGCTCAGCTGGAACGGTGTGTTCTATGTCCACCTGATTGCGGTTATCACGCTGGTGTGCGTAATTGTCTGCCTGCCCAACGTCAAGCCCGCTGCCGCCGCGAAGGAGAGCGGAGCGCCTGCCGAAAAAGGCAAGCTCACCGGCAAGATGTGGGTATGGATGGTCGTGGCGTTCTTTGTGTTCTGCACGGGCCAGATTTATTCCAACGGCAACGCCTACCTGCTCGTTGAAAAGGGCATCGGCGACAGCGCCGCGTCCGGCACCGGCATGGCGTTCTTCTGCGTCGGCGGCATACTCATGGGCCTCATGTACGGCAAGCTGTCCCAGGCCCTGAAGAGCTACACCATGGGCGTGGGCTTCCTGCTGATGGCCGCTGCGTATGTGGTCATGGCCTTTGCCCCGAGCATAGTAGTGTTCTATATCGGCTGCCTTATCCTCGGACTGGGCATGAGCGTTGTCATGCCTAACGTGTTCCTGAACGTCGGCGCGAGCGTGCCGCCCGCAAGCGTGGGTATGGCGCTGTCCATCGCCACCTGCATTCAGAACTTCGGCCAGTTCTGCAGCCCGTACCTGGTCAACCCCATTTCCGCCGCTGTTGGAGCGGAGGGCATGACCAACGTCGCCAGCTTCTATGTCGCCGCCGTTGTCGGCGCTGTGCTGGGCGTCGCAATGCTGATAAAGGGAGCCGCAGACAGCAAGAAGGCCTGAGCGTGAACGGCTGACTCTAAATTTTGAAAGGATAACAGGTATGTACGAATATGATGTAGTGTGCATAGGGGGTGGGCCTGGGGGCTCGGCCACGGCGATGCGGTGCGCGGACCGCGGTAAGAAGGTGTGCCTCATAGAGGGGCGCGCCCGCAACGGGTCCGGCGGCACCTGCGTAAACCGGGGCTGCATCCCCACGAAAGCGCTGATGGCGTCGGCTAATCTGTACGCGTCGATCAAGGAGGCGAAGGCGTTCGGGATCAACGTGGACATGAGCGCGGTGAGCGTGGACTTCAAGGCCATAGACAAGCGCAAGAACGCGGTTATCAACGGCCTGGGGTTTGGGCTTGAGGCGATGCTGTGGAAGAAGAGCCGCGGCATAGACGTAGTAAAGGGCCGCGCGACGCTGCTGGATGCACATACCATCGAGGTGGACAACGGCAAGGTAAAGAAGACCGTTACTGCGGAGAACATTGTGGTTGCAGTGGGCAGCGAGCCTGCGGAGATTGCGGCGTTCAACGTGGACCACAAGAAGGTCATAACTTCGAACGAGATAATGGACTTCTCGCGCCCGCTGCCGAAGAGCATCGTGATCATCGGCTCCGGCGCCATCGGGCTTGAGTACGGTCACATCTACAACATCTACGGCGTGGACGTGACCATCGTGGAGATGATGCCGAACCTGGTGCCTGCGCTGCACGACACGGAGATAACGGACGCAGTGAAGGCGTCGCTTGAGAAGCGTGGTATCACTGTGAAGTGCGGCAGCGGCATAGCGAGCGTGGAGGTACAGCCTGACGGACAGGTGAAGAGCACGCTGGCCAACGGCGAGGAGCTGTACTCGGACGAGGTGCTGGTGGCGATCGGTCGCACGCTGAACACCCGGGGCATGGGCCTGGAGGAAGTGGGCGTGAAGATGGAGCCCAACGGCCAGATAGTGACGGACGAGCACATGCGCACGAGCGTGCCGAATATATTTGCAGCCGGGGACATCACGGTGGGCACCCAGCTCTCGGACAAGGCTCAGCGCCAGGGCCTGGTGATCGCGGAGACGATAGCGGGCAATGACTACTACATCAACTACGACGCCATCCCCGCGACGATGTTCATGGAGCCGGAGATAGCGATGGTTGGCCTGACGGTGAGCGACGCCGAAGAGCGCGGTATTGAGGCCATCAGCGGGTCGCTGCCGTTCTCGTCGAACGAGAAGGCTATGGCCATCGGCAAGACGGAGGGCGTAATGAAGGTTGTGGCGCGCAAGGACGACCACGTCATCATCGGCGCGCAGATATTCGGGCACGAGGCCTGCGACCTCATAGCAGAGTTCACAGTGGCCGTGGAGAACGGCCTGACGCTGGAGCAGATGTACAACAGCATCCACCCGCACCCGACGGTGACGGAGATGATACTGGAGACCTGCAAGCGCGCGGTTGGTCTCTCCTTCGACAAGGGCTGAAAAGAGAAAGCAACAGGCCTCCCGGTAAGCGCCGGGAGGCCTAATAAATGCGGAGGCTTTTATGGAACTGCGAGAAGCGTTCATAGGCCGCAAGGGGCGATTCAAGCTTTTGGAGCTGAGCCTTGAGGCAGCAGACTTCCCTAAGGCCGCGCCGCTGCTTGAGGTGGGCTGCGCCACAGGCGAGGGCAGCGCGCACCTGGCGGAGCTGGGGTATACCTGCGTCACCGGCGTGGACATAGACGATGAAGCCATAGCACAGGCGCGGGAGAAGTTCCCCGGCGTCAGCTTTGTGTGTGCGGACGCGAGGCATTTGCCCTTTGCCGATGGCGCATTTGAAGGTATAATAAGCGAGGCGGCGTTCTCGGTCATAGAGGGCAAGGCGGAGGCCGCGCGTGAGTACGCGCGCGTGCTGGCGCCCGGAGGGCTGGCGCTGCTCCACGACTTCGCCGCCGCGGCGGAGAGTGCGCATACGCAGCCGGGCATCCCCTGCCTGGACGGGGTGCAGAGCATGGAGGGCTACCGTGCGGTGTTCGAGGCCGTGGGCTTCGAGTGCGTGTGTGAGAGCGAGGAGTACGGCGAGTACATAGGCATAGCGATGAGCCTGGGCAAAGCCTACGGCGTACCGCCCACAGAGGTGGGGAAATACATAGTGTCGGCGTTCGGCCGGGACGGGTATGTGACGGACTTCTTCGCGCATACGCGCCTGACGTACTGCCGAATAGTTTTTAAAAGGGTATAACTATGGAAGCAAGATTAATTTACAAGACGAAAAGCGTCTGTCCCGTCTGCCTGAGAGAGGTTTATGCAGATATAACTTCGCGGCCGGATGGGATATATATGGAAAAGAGCTGCTCTGAGCACGGGCATTTCAGCACGAAGGTGTGGGGCGACAGCGCGGAGAACTACCTGCGCTGGCTGCACTGCGGCGGGATGGATACGGAGTCTTTGCCGCAGACGGAGGCGGAGGTGGAGACGGCGCTGCAGGGCGCGCACTTCACGGACTGTGCCTGCTCGCTTCCGGCGTCGGCGGCGCTGATGACGACGAACCGGTGCAATATGGGGTGCCCGGTGTGCTTCACGCGGGACAAGAAGGAGGGGCTGCACGAGCCGGACCTGGCCGAGTGCGAAAAGCTGCTGCGGCACTACAAGGCCGTCGCGGGCGACGACGCGGCGGTGGAGCTGTGCGGCGGGGAGCCGACGGTGCGCGGGGACATCATGCAGCTGGCGTCACTTGCGCGGGACCTGGGGTTCGGGCTCATCCAGCTGAATACGAACGGCATAAAGCTTGCGGAGAGCGAGGAATACTGCCGTGAGCTGAGGGAGAGCGGAGTGACGACGGCGTATCTGGGCTTTGACGCGCTGCACGAGACGCCGTATTACGCGAAGTACGGCAAGCCGATGCTTGAGACGAAGCTGCGCGCGGTGGAGAACGCCGCGGCGGCGGGGCTGGCCATCGTGCTGGTGTGCTGCGTCATCCCCGGCGAGAACGACGGGGAGCTGGGCGGCATTGTGGAGTACGCACGTCAGCACATGCCTGCGGTGAAGGGCGTGTACTTCCAGCCCATCAGCTACTTCGGCATTTACCCTGAGGACAAGATGCGGCGCATAACCATACCGGAGGTCATACGGAAGGTTTCAGAGCAGCACCCGGACGTGAGCGTACAGGACTTCGGCCCAGGCAGCTACGACCACTCTCAGTGCTCGTTCAACGCGGCGTATGCGCAGGACAAGACGGGCAGGCTGATGCCGCTGACCCGGTTTGCGCCGCGCAAGGCGGCCGAGGACGCGGTACACCGTGTGCGGCGTAACTTGCAGACGGCGTGGACGCCGAGCGCGAGAAGGACGCTGACCATAGGGGGCATGGCCTTCCAGGACGCGTGGAACATAGACCTGATGCGTGTGAAGCGCTGCTCCATACAGATAATACAAAAGGACGGGGCGCTCATACCGCTGTGCAGCAAGTATTTAAGCGGCTGCAACGGCGCGAAGCTGTTCCCCGGGATAGGATGATTGACATGAGTATAAGCCTACAGACCGGCCTGTACGAGCTGTGCAGGCTGAGGATGGAGAAGGACGCGGAGTTCCTCTCGGAACACCCGGACGCAGATATTGAGCACGTGGACGACGCGCTCTTCGACGAGTACCGGCTGTTCCAGCTCAAGCGCACGGTACGCCGCGTGCGGACCAAGAGTCCCTTCTACCGCCGCGTGTTCGAGGCCGCGGGCGTTACGGAGGATGAGCTCACAAGCCTTGACGATATAGCGAAGCTGCCGTTTACCTATCCGAAGGACCTGGCGGGAACGAGCTACAGCCTGCTGTGCACGTCGCAGAGCGAGGTGGAGAAGCCGGTGACCTTCTTCTCTTCCGGCTCCACGGGTACGAAGAAGCGCATTTTCTTTTCACAGGCAGATATACAGAAGATATTCGACTTCCTGCCGCGCGGCATGAACACGGTGGTGGACCGGGGCGAGGGGCGCGTACTGGTGTTCCTGCAGAACTCGCAGGGGCGCGGCATAGGCGGCATCCTGGCAGCCAGCTGCACGGCCTACGGCATAGACAGCTGGGCGGCGGATTTGCAGGACAGCCCCGAGGACATATTGAAGATGACGCTGGAGCACAAGATAAACGTGTGGTTCGGCGACGCCATCACCATCTACCGCGCGACGAGGATACTAGAGCAGCGCACAGATTTGCGCGCCATAGGCATGAAGTGCATCTTCATCACGATGAGCAATATCCCACAGAGCATGGTGGACTACCTGCACGAGGCGTGGGGCTGCCGGGTGAGTACGCACTACGGACTGACTGAAAGCGGCTGGGGCCTGGCGGTGGACTGCGACGTGTGCCCCGGCTACCACTACGACGAGCTCAACCACATAGTGGAGGTGGTGGACCCGGATACGGGCGCGGTGCTGCCCTACGGCGAAGAGGGCGAGGTCGTGCTGACGAACATCGCGCGGGACTGCATGCCGCTGATACGCTACCGCACGGGTGACATAGCCACGCTGAATAAGAGCGAGTGCGGCAGCCACCTCATGACCCTGGGCCACATCCGGCGCAGGAAGGAGGGCGCGACGGAGTATAACGGGCACTACATCTACCCCGCCATGTTCGACGAGGTGCTCTTCTCCACTGCCGGATTGCTGGACTACCGCATCTTCCTGGACGGCGGCCGCATAAGCCTGGACGTGGAAGCGCTGGACGAGACGGAGTTTGACACGGAGGGGCTCAAGGCCCGGCTCATGGCCCTGCCCTTTATGGCGGGGGCGCCGGAGGTGGAGATAAACCTGCTGCCGTGCGGCGCGCTGCGCGAGCACTGCTACGAGAAGAAGCGCATCCTTGCGCGGGAGGCGTGATGGGCGAGATGCTGCACGAGACCGAGAGCCTGTGCCCGGTCTGTTTAAAGAAGATACCCGCGCGCTATGAACGCATAGACGGGAAGGCGTATATGCTCAAGAGCTGTCCTGAGCACGGGGACTTCCGCGTGCTGTTCTGGCGAGACGCGGACATGTACGAGCGCTGGATGAAGCAGGGCGTGCACGCCCCGGCGAAGGACAGGGGGAAGCCGGAAAAACGCGGCTGCCCCTACGACTGCGGGCTCTGCGACGAGCACAAAAGCGGCACTTGCACGAGCATACTGGAGATAACCTACCGCTGCAACATGAACTGCGCCGTGTGCTTCGCGGACGCGAACGCAGAGCAGTTCGAGCCGGACATTGACCAGATACGCAATATGTACGCTGCGGCGCTGCACTCAAACCCCTTCTGCAGCGTGCAGCTCTCGGGCGGTGAGCCGACGGTGCGCGAGGACCTGCCGGATATAATACGGCTGGGCAAGGCTATGGGCGTGGTTCACCTGCAGGTGAACACCAACGGGATAAAGCTCGCAAACGTGCCAGGCTATGCGCAGGCGCTCAAGGACGCGGGCTGCGACCTCATATATCTGCAGTTTGACGGCCTGGACGACGCCATCTACCGCGAGATACGCACGCGGGACATGCTGGACATAAAGCTGCGCGCGATAGAAAACTGCGAGAAAGCGGGGCTGGCCATCCTGCTGGTGCCTGTCGTCATCCCCGGGGTCAACCTGCACAGGATAGGCGAGATAGTGGAGTTTGCGAAAAAGCACATCCCGACCATAAGGGGCATACACTTCCAGCCGGTGAGCTACTTCGGGCGCTTCCCCGGCAACGTGCCGCCGGACGAGAGCCGCTGCGGCCTGAGCGATGTGCTGCACGCGCTGACTGAACAGTGCCCGGAGCTGGAGCTGCGCCACTTCGTGCCGCGCAAGCAGTTTGACCCCCACTGCGACTTCTCCAGCACCTACTACCTCGACGAGGGCGGCAGGCTCATACCCATGAGCAGCTACGACCAGAACGACGCGGACACAGAGGCGACGGATTTTGTGCGCAAGACGAACAGGTACACGGTCAAGCGCTGGAAGGGCCAGCAGGAGCAGGCAATGGACACGCCGCTGCTGCGCTTTGCCGGGCGTACGCTGACGCACTCCTTCTGCATTTCGGGCATGGGCTTCCAGGACGTGTGGAACATAGACCTGGGCAGGCTGCACGGCTGCTGCGTCCACATCATAAACAGCAGGTGTGAGGTCATACCCTTCTGCGCCTTCCACCTCACGAGCGTGGACGGGAAACGCCTGTACATGAATTAGGAGGGCGTATGAGGATAGAGAGGACAACAACAGTGGGCATGGCGCTCATGGCACACCCGAAGCTGTATATGCCGCTGCTGACACTGGGGCTGTGCTGCGTGGACGAGGACACGGCCATGTGGACAATGGAACGTCTGGCGCAGGAGACCGGCCGGGACGCGGACGAGCTCTGCGCCGTACTGAACGAGGTGCTGCAATGACGGGATTTGAGGACAAGTGCATGCAGCTCCGGCAAATGCTGAATGAAGCGAAACACGCGGTGTTTTTCGGCGGGGCGGGCGTGTCCACGGACAGCGGCTTGGCAGACTTCCGGAGCCAGAAGCAGGGGCTGTACAACCAGCCCAGCGGTTACGGCGTGACGCCGGAGGAGATATTGACCCCGGCGTACATGCTCTCGCACCCGGCGGAGTTTTTCGACTTCTACCGCACGAAGCTGCTCAATCTTGCGGCGCCGCCGAACAGCGTACACTACGCGCTCGCTCAGATGGAGAGTGCCGGGCTCATTAAGTGCGTCATCACGCAGAACGCGGACAACCTCCACCAGCGCGCGGGGAGCAGGAAGGTCATAGACATACACGGCAACGTGTATGAAAACTACTGCCTGGACTGCGGCAAGCGCTTCCCGCCCGAGGTGGTGGCGGACTGCCCCGGCGTGCCTCGCTGCGACGTGTGCGGCGGTATGATACGCCCCGGCATCCTGCTCTTCGGCGAGATACCGGACATGAAACTCACGATGCAGGCAATACGCGAGCTTAATAAATGCGACCTGCTCATAATAGGCGGCACATCGCTGAAGGTGAGCAGCGCGCCGAGGCTGCTCGAGCGCTTCAAGGGCCGTATGGCCATAATTAACGATGAGCCCACGCCCTTTGACTCTCGCGCGGACGTGGTTATACGCGGCGGCATAGCGGAGGCGTTCAGGCTCATATGGGCAGAGTGAGCTATATACAAACAGCGTCCGGACGCTGTTTGTATATATTTACATATAATTCAGACCAAATCATATATATGACCAAATCTAAACAGGAGGAAAGGAAAAATGGCAAAGACGAAGTACATGGTATTCAGCGGCTTTTTGGGAGCGGGCAAGACGACGAGCATGCTCGCGCTGGCGCACAGCCTGAACGCACATGGGCACAAGGCGGCCATATTGGCCAACGACCTGGGCGCGGGCAACATAGTGGACGCGGACTTCACAGCCACGAGCGACGTGCTCACGACGAGCATAGCGGGCAACTGCATCTGCTACCAGCACGAGAACCTGGTGGACAAGCTGCGCCAGCTAGTCTCCGGCGGGGCGGACGTCATCTTCTCGGACATCCCCGGCTGCGGCATAGGGGCGCTGGACCATGTGTATTTGCAGATAGTGGAGAAGGAAGCCGACGAATTTGAGCTTCTGCCCTTCACCTGCATCGTCGACCCCGAGCGCCTGAAGATGCTGATGGATGAGAACGAGACCATCAACCTGCCTGTTGAGATGCGTTTCCTGCTGAGCGCGCAGATGGCAGAGGCGGATCTCATCGTTTTCAACAAGATAGACACGGTCAGCGCGGAGTACAAAGACAAGTGCCTGGCCCTCATCCACACACTGCACCCGGACACTCCGGTGATGGCCATGTCCGCGCGGACGGGCGAGGGCGTGGACGCCGTGGCGGAGTACCTGGTGAGCCACAGCGCGGCGGCGCAGCACCGCGAGATAGGCTACGGCAGCGAGGCCTTCATGGCCGCTGAGAGGCTGCTCAGCTGGTACAACCGCCGGGTGTATCTTGAGCAGCGCGAGGAGAAGGCGGTGGACTTCAACGCCGTCATCACGGACATATTCGAGGGCATCCGCGCCGGGCTCAAGGCCAAGGGCGCGAACGTCCCGCACCTCAAGGCCTTTGCCTCCGGCACGGACGGCGACTTCTTCAAGGCCAGCCTGATAGGCGTGGACTACCCCATAGAGTACGACCACAAGCTCACGGGCAGCTACAGCGCCATCTCCGTCATCATTAACGCCCGCGCCGCCGCGGAGTCCGAGCTAATGGCCGCCGTCGTGGATGACGCCATAGACGCCGCCTGCCAGAAGTACGGCCTCAGGCAGCGCACCTTCTTCCTCGAGCACTTCGGCATGATGGAGGAAGGCCGAGGCAACGGCGGGAAAGCCTCGAGGTATTAATACAGCCAAACGGCTTGTGCTGTGTCAGAAATTGTGATATTTTTAAATAGGGCGAACATGGAGACACAGCACAAGCCCAGACAAAACAGCTGCAAATCTGCGGCAGGCCGTCCGTGCGCGCCGCGGATGCTCTAATGCCGAAGACATGGCGTACCATTTAGTGACGTCTTGAAGTCTGCTGCGGGACCGGCGGAAGGGCGAAAACGCTTTTCACGCACGTTTTTAGTAAAAACAGCGAGCAATCTGGCTCTTGCTGCACGTTTTTAATGCGAGGGTGAACGACGTGTTTAATATTGCCGAAGCACATGAGCGCATATACGCGCACTGCCTGGCGTATGCCGGGAGCGATGCTCTGGAGTGTGCCCTCGAGCTGATGCGCATGGATGCGCTGCGCTTCCACGGGCCTGAGCACCACTACCTGACGGCGGCCAGCCTGTGCGCCGCGTGGTGCAACGCGATTGGCGCGGACAAGGCCGCCCACCTGGAAAACCTCAAGTCCCGCTGCGCCAGGATACCGCCCGCCGTCTGCGGGTACTACGGCGTCTGCGGAGACTCCATGGCGGCGGGAGCCTGCGCGAGCGAGATGATGGGCGCGAGCTACCTCTCCGACGAGAGCTGGCAGCGCGTCAACGAGCTCACCTCACGCACTCAGGCGGCAATCGCCGCGAGCTGTACGCGCGGCCCACGCTGCTGCAAGCGCACCACCTTCGCCGTAATAATTGCCGCGTCCGAGTGGATTCACGACACGCTCGGAGTGGACGTCGCCGTGCACGAGGGCTTCAAGTGCGGTTTTTTCGCGGAAAACAAGCAGTGCCTGGGCAAGGACTGTTTGTTTTCCAACAGCCATGAGGCATCGATGGAGGTGTAGTATGCCTGAAAAGTGTCCTTGCAAGGGCGACTACCTTGATAAGCTCATACAGCCGAGCATACTTGCCCTGCTCTGTGAAGGGCCGGCATACGGGCTGGAGCTGCTGCACGAATTGGACAGGCGCGGGCTTGCGAACGGGGCGGACAGCGCCGGGTTTTACCGTGCGCTGAAGAAGCTGGAGGAGACCGGAAAGCTCGCGTCATGCTGGCAGACCGGCCGCAGCGGGAGACCGCGCAGGGTGTATGTGCTGACTGACGCCGGCAGGCGCTGCCTTGAAAATTGGCAGCACACGCTGCTGGCTTACATGGAGGATGTCAGGCGTGTTTCAAATGCCGTGAACGCGGCCTGCGCATTGACGAACAACGCAAAAAACTGAAAGGAAGGCGCCTATGCCGGCAGATGTTCACAGAAGATTTTTGCAATTATTGGGATGGGACGGAGAAGAACTCGAGGCGTTCCTGCCTGAATGGCTGAAAACGACCGAATTCCTGCACCTCACCGAGGCCGATGTGGCCTTCGCCGTGGAGGAATGGCTGCCCACCTACTGGGACATGTCCATGAACGGGACACGCAAGTTTATCGCTGCGGTGATACGCGAGGCGGCGGCGATGGCCCATGCCGGGGACTACATGGCCTCCGGTGATAGTGTGATATACAGCATGATGCCGTCAGCGGCCGTCTGCGTGTACGCAAACCGCCTGGCAGGCGGGGGAAAGGTACACATCTTCTATCCCTATTTCATAATTGCCACGGTGTGGACTGCCTTCTTCGGAAGGGAGCTGGACGCGAGGCTCAACGGCTCGGGCCTTGACCCGGCCTGCCAGCACTGCGCGATGAACTGCCTGCGCGCAGATTCCACAATCAAGGGCATGGTAACGCCCCCGACCGTCATCTGGAACTGGGGGCTGCAGTGCGACGAAGCGCCCAAGACGGATGAAATGCTCAAGCGGCTTGAGAAGGCCGGGTGGAAGAGCGTACTGACCACGCTGCCCCACGATGCGCCTCTCGGCATGGACGAGAGCGGAGACGACGAGCGTGTGTCATACCTGGCCCAGGAGATGCGCGTGGCGCAGCGCCAGGTGACCGAATACACCGGTGTGGAGGTGACCGACGCGTACATGTCCGCCGCAATGGATGAGTATCTGGGCTACCTGCGGCGTGTGGAGCGCCTGACAGACCTGGTGATGAACTCGGACCCCGTGCCGATGTACGGCAACGACCTCACGCTTTTCAGCCTCTGCATGGAGTGCGCCTTCGACACCGGCTACGGGTATATAAACGACGCGCTGGACACGGCTATAGCCGAGGTTGAGCAGCGTATCAGCGAGGGAAGAGGCGTCCTGCCCAAGGGCTCGCCGAAGCTCGCCTGCCATTTCAGCCCGCTCAACGTGCCATGGATAGACAAGGTGTTCCGTGACAACGGCGTCAACCTCACGCTCGGACGCATGTTCCCGCCGGCCAGCGAGCTTATAAAGTGCGTGAAACCCGGCGATGCGTACCGCTCTGCGGCCAGCATGTGCCTCGAGGCGCCGAACAACGTAAACATGCTCGACGAAGTGCGCATGACCTGCGAACAGCTGGACAAGTACCCGGTCGACGGGGCGCTCTACGGCTTCTTTGCCTTCGACCGCTGGATAGGCGCGCTCGAAAAGATAATGATACGCGAGGCGGAGGAGCGCACGGGCATACCGCACTTCTACCTGGAGGGCGACTTCTGGAACGGCGCGCGCTTCTCACTCGACGACAAGCTCGCGACCATCAGGGGAATATGCAATTGCCTGAAAATTTCCGGACTGACGGCCGGCAAGTAAAGATATAGGGAGAGAAATACAGATGTCCCGTGAGCGTTCGCTTTGCGGCAAAGAGGAAATAATAAAAGTAGCGATTGATATCGTGGACAAAGAGGGCATGGAGGCGCTTTCGGCCAGGCGTATTGCCAAGGAGCTGGGCGTTTCGTCCATGACCATATATAACTATGTCAAAAACCTCAACGACGTCAAAAAGCGCGTGCTCATTGCCGGCTTCGACCGCCTGTACAACAGCGTTTATCAGTCCCTCATCGGGCTGCAGCCGCCTGTCGGGCGCAGGACGATGTGCCGTACCATGGCGCTGGAGGTGTTCCGTTTCGCGCAGAAAAACCGAAGCGTCTTTTCGTTTATGTTCTTCGATGGGCGCAATCTCTTCCATGAGGACGCCGAGGTCAGGCCCTTCTATGCCTTCCTGACCAGGTTTGTCAGCCGCCCGCGCGGACACACCGCCGGATGGCAGCCGGACGACATGCCCTACAACCTGCTGGAGATTATAATCACGACGATATCCTACCAGTGTGCGGAGGGCGTGATAAAGCTCTCGGAGCAGGATTTTATGGACCATGTGAACTTTTACCTTGAGCGGTGTATAGAAGATTGACACAGTATTTATAATTACCTGTTGACAAGAAAATCACAATGATGTATTATTTATATGCGATTATTTACAGTGTACATTTAGCTCGGCCTGCCACTGCGCAGCATGGGAAAGGAGGCTGTTTCCGTGTACGAGACTATTAATGAGCTCGAGAGGATGTCTTTGCTGAAAGCAAGGGCTCTGGTCGAGGCCAGGAGCGGCGGTTCGCCGCTGGTTGAGTACTTCGGGCGCTTTATTCCCGAGCCGCTTATACGCGCCTGCGGGGCCGGGGTGTATCCCCTGGCCGGCGGAGGCGAGCTGGCCTCTCCGAACGCGGCGCAGGATGAAATGCTGGGCTGCATGAACCCGCTGGCACGCTCCATAGCGGGCGGCATCAAGCTCGGTACGGACAGGATGTCATGCAAAGCGGATATTGTCGTCACCTCCGTTACGGACATACACATGGGCCGCCTGAGCGAGCTGCTTGAGTTCTGGGGCGTGAACGTGTGCAAGGTCGGCGTCCCATCCGACTGGCAGAACGACATAGCATTTGGGTACTACCTCAGCTCCCTGCGCCGCATGCTTGAGGCCGTGTGCCGTCTCAGCGGAAAGGCAATGGACGAGGATCTGGCCAGGAAGTATATCGGCGAGACGAACCGCGTCAACGCTGCGTTCCGGCATATCAGAGAGCTGCGGAAGAGATCGAACCCGCCGTTGAGCTTTGAAAGCTACATGCATCTGCAGCACCTGAGCTTCCGCCTGTGTGATACCGCCGTTGCGGCCGAGGCCGTGGAGAGCATCGGGCTGAAGCTTGACGGGACTGACGGCGTGTATCCCGAGGGTGCTCCGAGGCTGCTGCTGGCCGGAAGGGCCATCGCGCCGGGGGATTATGAGCTGCTGCGCCTCATAGACGAGAGCGGGGCGGCCGTGGTTGCGGAGATGCTTGACGAGTACGTCCGGACCAGCGACGTGGACATAGAGCTCGACGGTGATTTGGTGGAGAATTTCGCGCGCAGCCGCTATCTGAACACGATACCGATAGACAGCTTCCAGCCCTCTTGGGACAAGCGCTTGGAGCGAATCCTCAGCCTCTGCGGGGAGTATGGATGCGACGGCGTGGTGTGGTATCAGCTGGCCTATGACGAGGTTTACGACATGGAGTATGTCTGCCTGGCAAAGAGCCTGGCGGAGCGGGGCATACCGCTGCTGCGCCTGGAGACGAACTACTCCTACACGCCCGAGACCGTGGCCCTGGCCCGCAAACAAATTGAAAACTTCGTCGGCGGCCTGCGCCGTTGACGGACAGCTTTATAGAGCAATATTTAAGGAGGAGACAAACACATGGACATGAATTCCGTAGAAATCCGCCTGGCTGACGGCGTGGCCGAAGCCATGGAGGAGCGCGGCGTCAACGAGGACGATGTGCGCCAGGTACTGGCCTACGCCGAGGGCGAGGGCGTCAAGCTCGTGGACGGCGAACTGAACCTGGCCAAGAAGCGCCTGGGCAAGTTCACTGCCTACGTTGAGTACAAAATAGTTGATGGCGCCGTTGAGCTGTTAGACGTATACAGCCACCGCGTTCAGATGAACGAGGACAAAGAAGGTTAAGGAGGGTCTTAAAAATGGCTTGGATGTGCAATAAGTGCAAGGTTGAAGTTGAAGAGGTCGACGATATCCAGTTGTTCTTCAAGGATCTCTCCCTTCCGGAGGCCACCGGCTACCGCTGCCCGCAGTGCGGCGTGGAGTATATAGACCGCGACTTCGTGGTCGACCAGCTCTCCGCGGCCGAGCAGATGCTCGAGGGCAAATAAATCTACTCAAGTAAAGGATAGAGGTCAGGACAATGAATCTGTTTGCCGGAGTGGACATCGGGTCCACCACTGCCAAGTGCGTCATAACGGACGAAAATGACAATATGCTGGTATTCGAGCATATTCCCACGGAATATGACAGGAACGTCAGCGGCGAGAAGATACTCAAGCAGGCCATGGACAAGCTGGGCGTGTCGGAAGCCGACATAGCCTACATCGTCTCCACGGGCTACGGCCGCAAGAGCTTCCTGCGCGCCAACGCCAACATCCCGGAGATTATCGCGCACGGCCTGGGCACCTACAAGCTGATGCCCGGCACCCGCACCATCATCGACATCGGCGGCCAGGACAGCAAGGTCATCTCCCTCGACGACCTGGGCAACGTGGAGCGCTTTGAGATGAACGACAAGTGCGCCGCCGGTACGGGACGCTTCTTCGAGGTGCTGACCCACAGGCTTCTGGGCATAGAGATGGAGGACCTCTCCGACCTCATGAAGAAGTCCACCAATCCCTGCGTCATCAGCAGCATGTGCACCATCTTCGCCGAGAGCGAGATTATCTCCCTGCTCTCTCAGAAGGTGCCCGTGGAGGATATCGCCGCCGGTACGGGCCGTTCAATTGCCCGACGCATACTGGCCATGGGCCGCTCAGCTCAGATATCCTACGCTGAGCCAATCGTGTTCTCCGGCGGCGTAGCCAATAACGAGGCCATCGCCGACATCTTTGCCGACCTGCTCGGGAAGCCGGTTACGGCCATAAAGATGCCTCAGTCCACAGCCGCTCTGGGCGCGGCTCTGCGCGCCCGCAAAATGTGGGCTGCTGAGCAGAAGTAACCTGAATTACCTGAAGGCGGGGCGGCGGCCCCGCCTTTGCCATGCTTTGGAGGCCTTACTATGACTGACAAGCTCATACTCTCAGCCGGACGCTTCCTGGAGCCGCTGGACATGCCGGTGAGCGCCGAAACGCTCGCCCGGATGTGCGAGGGCTTCGGCTTGGACAGCAGGACGGTCGACGCCGCGGCTGCGGAGCTGGAGGTCAACCACGACCTCAAATACTCCGGCGTGCGCGGGCTGATAGGCGCCTGCCTCGCGGAGCTGACGGGCGCGCTGCTTTCGGAGGACGGGCGCGCACTGGTGGAGGTCAGCATCCCGTCGCCGCTCTGCCTGGTTACGGCTCTCTCCTGCGCCGCGAGGGGCAGGGCGCGCTTTGCGACGTCGGCGCTGCTTGCGCAGGCCTTCCTGCGCGGGCTGATGCTGGACTCGCGTCCGCTCGACTTCACCAGCTGCGCAAAGCGCCGCTGCGGCCTCAACAAGATGCGCGAGCGACTGGTCGTGGAGCCCGTGGGCCGCGCCCCGGATATGACGCTGCAATTCGGCTCGCTGTGCGACGAGTGCGTCAAGACGGGAGAATTGCTCTCGGCCGGCGTCCCCGCCGTATCCTGTACGCTGCCTCGCTCCGGCCCGGAGCGGCTCAAATGCACCCGTGCGCTGCTAGAGCGCACGGCGCAGACGGCGGCGTCCCGCCTGGGCGTGACTCTGGCGGACTCCGACATGGAGAGCGCACTGGACACCTATTCGCGGCTTATGCGCGTCCAGGCCCGGCTTGCTCTGCTGAACTCGCGCCGCGGACGCACGCCGCTGTACGGAAACAGCTTCGCGCTGGCGCAGAGCGTGACGCTCATGTGCTTTGACGATTGGGAGGCCACGCTCGGTGCGCTGGAGACGCTGGCGCACGAGCTGGAATCCGCACCGGAGGCGGAGAGCGGGCGCAAGCGGCTGTATTGCTTCTATGTGCCATTCACGCGGCCCGGAATAGACGCGCGCTTCCGCGCAAACGGCGTGGACCTGATGGGCAGCGCGGCCTTCCTGACCGCGCCGCAGCCGAAGAGCGCGGACATATACGAGCTCTCGGCGCGCGCGCTGACCTGCGCCGCCCCGGCGCTTGACGTGAAGGACGAGGCCCGCCTGACTGCTTCGGCGGCAAAGGCTGCGGGCTGCACGGCCTATCTGACCGGGTCGTTCTCATTCGACCGGCGTATGGGCTCTGCCGTACCGATGCTCCGAAAGGTGCTGCTGGAGGACTACGGCCTTCCCAGCTACAGCCTTGAGAGCGACTTCTGGTGTGAAAGCGGCTCGCCAATGCCGCCGAACGAGAGGATTGACGCAATATGCGATATGCTGTAAAAAAGAGCCGCCCCATTGGGCGGCTCCTGCTGTCAATACTCGTTGTAGCCGTATTCGTATGGTATGGTGAGGTTGGAGCCGGTAAAGGTACCCTCCAGCTTGGATATCGTGCGCTCGTACTCCTCGCTGCCCTCCTCATAGGGGACGGGCTGGTAGTTGTTGCCGTCCACGACGCCGCTGCTTGCGCAGGGGATGAGACGCATGTCCGTGACGGAGCACTCGCCGGAGCTGTCGCGCGTGACCTCGAGCTTTGCGATGACCGTGTCCTTGTCGCGGGGGTTGGTGTTGCCGCCGAAGGACCAGTTGCCCATCGAGTAGAATATGTAGTGGTCGTTGTAGACCTCGACGGGCTGCAGCGTGTGCGGGTGCGAGCCGTAGACCACGTCCGCGCCTGCGTCGACGGCGGCGTGTCCCCAGGTGAGCTGGTTGCTGTTCACGTCGTAGGAGCCCTCGTCGCCCCAGTGTATGGCGGAGATGATGAACTCGGCGCCCGCCTCCTTGAGCGAGGCGATGCCGTTTTCAATCTGCGTAGTACTCTCCGGGAAGCTCACGGCGTAGACGCCTATCTTCAGCCCGCTGGCCGTCTCGTACAAGGTGTACTCGTCCCGGCCGGCGTAGCCGATGCCGTACTCGTCGAGCGTGGCCTTCGTGTCGGCGTAGCCCTGCTCGCCGTAGTCGAGGACGTGGTTGTTGCCGAGGGTGACGAACTCCACGCTGCCCTCGGTGAGGATGCCCGCGTACTCCGGCGGGGCGCGGAAGGTGAAGTTCTTGTCGCTGGCTGTTGTCTCGTTGGTGAGGGCGCACTCGAAGTTCGCCATCGTGAAGTCGTCGTCCTCAAAGTATTGCAGCGTCTTTTCAAACACATACCCGAGGTTGTCCGTGGTTACGACGTTCTGATATGCCACGGAGGAGCCGCGGTAGTAGGCCACGGTGTCCGGCGTGATGTCGCCGATGAAGCTCAGGTTGAACACCTCGGGCTCCGGCTCCGGCGTCGGAGACGGGGTGGGCGCGGCTGTGACGCCGGGCGCGCCGGACTCGGACGCGGGCGGCTCGCTGACGGGGGCGCCAGTCTCTATGGGTGCGGCGGGAGCTTTGAGGCTGCCGCTGAAAATCATTAGGAACAGCGTCAGCGCTATGGCCGCCGCCGCGAAGGTGGCTCTCTTTATCTCACTCGCCTGCTTTCATTGCCAGGTATGCGTTGATGAAACCGTCGATGTCGCCGTCCATGACGGCGTTGATGTTGCCGTTTTCAAAGCCGGTGCGCGCGTCCTTGGCCAGGGTGTAGGGCATAAACACATAGGAGCGGATGGCGCTGCCGAAGTCTATTTTCATCTGTACGCCCTTGATGTCGCTTATCTTCTCGAGGTGCTCGCGCTCCTTTATCTCGGCGAGCTTGGCGCGCAGCATGTCCTTGCAGTTTTCGAGGTTCTGGAAGTGGCTGCGCTCCACCTGGCTGGACACTACTATGCCGGTCGGCAGGTGGGTCAGGCGCACGGCGCTGGAGGTCTTGTTGACCTTCTGGCCGCCTGCGCCGGAGGAGCGGAACACGTCCATCTTGATGTCCTCGTCGCGCAGCTCAATCTCGCCTGTGTCGGTTATCTCGGGCATGACCTCGACTGCGGCGAAGCTGGTCTGGCGGCGGCCGGAGGCGTCGAAGGGGCTGATGCGCACCAGGCGGTGCACACCGTGCTCGCTCTTGAGGTAGCCGTAGGCGTTCTCGCCCTCTATCTTTATGGACGCGCTCTTGATGCCTGCCTCCTCGCCGTCCTGCCAGTCGAGCAGGGTGTAGGTGTAGCCGTGGCGCTCGGCCCAGCGGGTGTACATGCGGTAGAGCATCTGGGCCCAGTCCTGGGCCTCCGTGCCGCCCGCGCCGGGGTGGATGGTGAGTATGGCGTTGTTCGCGTCGTACTCGCCGGAGAGCAGCGTGGAGAGACGCATGCTCTCAAGCGTCTCCTCAAACTCGGCGTAGCCGCTCTTGAGCTCGTCGAGCATGCTGTCGTCGTTCTCCTCTATGGCCATGTCGCAGATGGTCATGAGGTCGTCCCACTGCGCGCAGAGCTTCTCGTACTTGGCCACCTTGTTTTGCAGCTGCTTGAGACGCTTCTGCACCTTCTGGGAGTTGTTAACGTCGTTCCAGAAGCCCTCCTTCGCGCTCTCGGCCTCGAGCGAGGCTATCTCGACGCGCGTGTCGTCGAGCTTGAGCGCACGGCCAAGGCCCTCTAGGTTGGGCTTTATGCCGTTGAGCTTGGACTTGTACTCGTCAAATTCGATTATCATATTATTTTCAAACCACTCTTTAAGATAGATTTTTAGCTATAGTATTATATACAAATTAAAGCGCGTTGTAAATAGGCTTCTGACGTGCTATAATGCTTAAAGCAGGGCGCAGGCCCCGAAATATGTGCCATGGCGAAAGGAGAACACTCGATGCCTTTAGAGATAGTACGCGGTGACATAGCCGAAGTGGAGGCGGAGGCGGCGGCCGTAGAGCTGAGCATAGCTCCTGGCGGCCGTGCAAAGCAGATGCTGGATAAGATGAAGGAGAGCTTCGGCCTGGACACGCCGCTAGAGCCGGGCATGGCGGATATAGAGCTGGCCAAGTCCGGCAGGACGAGGTTTATAATACGCGCCGCGATACCCAAGTGGCAGGGCGGCGGCGCGGGGGAGCAGGACGCGCTGGCCAGGGCCTGCGCCAACGCCATGAGCCTGGCGCGGGAGTTCGGCCTGCGCTCCGTGGCCTTCCCGCTGCTGGGCGCGGAGAGCGGCTACCCCGAGGAACTCGCGCTGCGCACGGAGAAGGCCGTGCTGAACGTCGCTCTCGTGAACGACAACATGAAGATAATACTGGTGCTCGCCCCGGATGTGGGCGAAGCGTGAGCAAAGCGCCGCGGCAGCAAGCCGCGGCGCTTTTGCTTTAGTCCAGGGCGTAGCGGCGAAGGTATTGGCTGTCCAACACGCGGATGCGCCGGGCAGAGAGTTCTATCACGCCGTCGTCTATCAGGCGGTGGAGGATGCGGTTTACGCTGTTGCGCGTGGATATGCCGCAAAAGCCCGCGATGTCCTCGTTGCTGACGGGAAAGTCTATCAGCACGCCGTCCCCGTCCCGGCGCCCGAACTGGCTCATCAGCATGTACAGCAGGGCGCATACGGCCCCGGTCTTGCCGTTCATTATCATCATCTGCTGACGGTGTATGGCCTCCACCAGATTGGCGCGGTAGTAGTCCTTGACATAGGCCTGCAGGCGAGCGTCGGAGTTGACGTAGTCCCAGAACTGCACGCGCGGGATGCGGTAAAAGCTCACCTCCGGGCTCTCGATGCGGACATTGAAGGGCGCGCTCGTATAGCTGCTGACCTCGTCGCGCAGCAGCGAGATGATGTCCGGGCCCTTGAGATAGGCTATATTGAACTCGCGCCCGTCCTTCATAATGACGCTGGTCTTTACCACGCCGTCACGCAGGACGTAGGTGTACTGCTGCTCATAGCCGAAATACTCGAGGTAGGTGTGGTGCCTCTGTGTGATGAGCGGTATGCCGCGCTTGTCCAGATATGTTAGCAGGTAGCTGTTGTCCATATTCGACCTCCTGGCAGTGACACGGACATTATACACCACCAAGGCGGAAATGTTAACACGTGATGACAACAAATGCGATTTTCAGAACGGCGTCTTTAACTTATACTGGGGGCAGAAGATATTGCGCAAAAAATACGAAGGAGGAGTCACCTTGCGCGAATTTGAACTGCCTTATGACAAAAAGACGCTGAAGCTTCACCTGGACGAGCGCAACTTTGCCGGGCTGCTTGAGGGCAGCCAGAGCACATACCCGGCGCCCGAGGACCAGGCCGCATTCATTGCCAAGTCTCTGGACGAGCCCATAGGCTCCCCGAGGCTCGAAGAGCTCGCTGCGGGCAAGCGGGACGTGGTCATCATCTGCTCCGACCACACCAGGCCCATCCCGTCCAAAATCATCACGCCCATGCTGCTCGAGCGCATACGCTCCGTGAGCCCGGACGCCCGCATACGCCTGCTGATAGCAACCGGCTCCCACCGCACGACCAGCCGCGAGGAGCTCGTGAGCAAGTTCGGCGAGGAGATAGTCGAGCGCGAGGAGATAATTGTCCACGACGCGCGCGACAAGGCCAACCTCGTGGAGGTGGGCACCCTGCCCAGCGGCGGGCCCTGCATCATCAACAAGATAGCCGCCGAGGCAGACCTCCTGATAAGCGAGGGCTTCGTCGAGGCGCATTTTTTCGCGGGCTTCTCCGGCGGACGCAAGAGCGTGCTGCCCGGCGTCTCCGCCTACGAGACTATCACGGCAAACCACTGCGGCCCGAACCTCGCAGATGAGAACACGCGCCCCGGCAACCTCGAGGGCAACGTGGTCCACCGCGACATGGTCTATGCCGCTCGCAAGGTAAACCTCGCCTTTATCATCAACGTGGTGCTCAACGGCAAACGCGAGGTCATCGGCAGCTTCGCCGGGGACCTCGAGGCCGCGCACGAGGCCGGATGCGAGTTCCTGCGCTCTCTCGCGGGCGTAAAGCGCGTAAATTGCGACGTAGCTGTTGTAACCAACGGCGGCTATCCGCTCGACCAGAACCTCTACCAGAGCACCAAGGGCCTGTCCACGGCCGACGCCGTGCTGCCCGAGGGCGGCGTCGTGATAATGGTTGCGGGCTGCCGCGACGGCCACGGCGGACGGGATTTCTACGAAAACGTCGCCCAGGCCGCGAGCCCGGCCGAGTTCCTCGAGCGGGCGGTACACACCCCCTTTGACAAGACCGCTCCCGAGCAGTGGACGAGCCAGATTCTGGCCAAGACCCTGGTGCGGCACCCTGTCATCTACGTCAGCGACCTGGTCGACCCCGCGCTCATGGCCGGGCTTGGCATAAGGCTCGCCAAAACCCCCGACGAGGCCCTGGAGATGGCCTTCGAGCTCAAGGGCCGCGACGCCCGCGTCGCTGTCATACCCAACGCCCCCGGCGTCATAGTCGGCGACTGAGGGGTTTGCGTTTAAAAGCGCGTCCGGATTGCGCATCCGGGCGCGCTTTTGTTATTGCTGTGTTAAGCAAAAGTAAAATTTTGGCGGATATCTTGACTTTCGTGGAGGGTGATGATATACAGAAAACAGCAAATTTGGAGGTGCGTTGTGTGAAAAAGCGACATGCTGTTGTTCTGCTGCTGCTCTTCGCGGTGACGGCGCTGTGCGCCGTGCTCGGTGAAGGGGCGGCATCCCGTGCGTCCGTGCTGAGCATAGACCCGCAGGACGCCGGGAGCATAGAGGCCTTTGTTGGACGCTGGCTGCGTGAAGAGGCGGATGACCTCAAATACACCGCCGCTACGATAGACGTCGGCAGCTGCGAGTACCGCGTGCTGGCCGTGGCCGAAGAGCCGCCGTATGCCGCGCTGTGCTTCGACGTGTGGAGTACGGAGGAGGTCGAGGGCACCGGTCGGGTGCGCGTTATGGCGTGCTTCGAGGATGAGGGGGACGGGTATTCATACATCGCCGGCCGCACGAGCACTCAGATGCAGGGCTTCAAACGTGTTCTGTATCCTATTGACGGCGGCAAGCAACTGCTGACCGTGTACGGTGATAACTCGGAGGCTGGGGCGGCGGCGTATAGTTTTTCCTGCGGCGGTGAGGAGTACACCGTGCCGGTCGAGGAGGACGGCTTTGTGCTGGACATGCTTGTCCTGCCGGTAGATGGCAAAGCTCTGGCCGATTTCCGCCTGACAGGCGCGGACGGCCTACAGATAGACTGAGCGGAGCACAAAGCGCGCCCGGATACGCATCCGGGCGCGCTTTGCATATCTATTTACAAATCCGGTGGTTTTCAGTATAATACAAACTGTAATATTATCTGCAAAAACGGAGGATGAAGATGTCAAAAGCGTTTGCACAGGCCATGAGCCAGCTACGGCGCGCACGCGGCATGAGCCAGAGGGAGGTTGCGGCCGGGCTGGGCGTCAGCCAGGCGCTGCTCTCGCACTACGAAAACGGCGCGCGGGAGCCGACCCTGGACTTCGTCGCGCGCATCTGCGACTACTACGGCGTTTCGGCCGACTACATGCTCGGACGCACCGGCGACCCGGGCGGCGGCGATGCAAACGGCGGCGAGCTGCGTGCTCTGGCGCAGCAGCTGCGGGCTCTGGCGGACAAGGCGGAACTTTTGGCAGAGGGAGAAGCGAAATGAAGCAGGACCACATCAGGAATTTCAGCATAATCGCACATATAGACCACGGCAAGAGCACGCTCTCCGACAGGCTCATAGAGCTGTGCGGCGCAGTTGAAGCGCGCGAGATGGAGAGCCAGATACTGGACAACATGGACCTCGAAAAAGAGCGCGGCATCACCATCAAGGCCCGCGCCGTCGGCCTCACCTACAAGGCCGGGGACGGCGAGGAATACACGCTGAACCTCATAGACACGCCGGGCCACGTCGACTTCAACTACGAGGTCAGCCGCTCGCTGGCCGCATGCGAGGGCGCCCTGCTGGTTGTCGACGCCTCCCAGGGCGTGGAGGCGCAGACGCTCGCCAACACCTACCTCGCCATGAACCACGACCTCGAGATATTGCCCGTCATCAACAAGATAGACCTGCCCGCCGCGGACCCGGAGCGCACCAAGACGGAGATTGAGGACATCATCGGCATACCGGCCATGGACGCGCCGGAGATATCCGCCAAGAACGGCATAAACATCCCCGCGGTGCTCGAGGAGATAGTCAACGGCGTCCCTGCGCCCAAGGGCGACCCGTCGGCGCCGCTCAAAGCGCTGGTGTTCGACAGCCAGTACGACTCCTTCCGAGGCGTCATCGTCTTTATGCGCCTCTTCGACGGCACAATACGCAGGGACATGGACGTCAAGCTCATGGCCACGGGCGCGACCTACAAGGTCGTCGAAGTAGGGCACATGCGCCCCACGCACCTCGAGCCCTGCGACGAGCTCTCAGCGGGCGACGTCGGATACTTCACCGCGAGCATAAAGAACGTGGAGGACACGCGCGTCGGCGACACGGTCACAGAGGCTGCGCGCCCCACGCCTGAGCCCCTGCCCGGCTACAGCCCCGCCAGGGCCATGGTCTACTGCGGCATCTATACCGAGGACGGAAGCAAGTACCCGGATTTGCGTGAGGCGCTTGAAAAGCTCAAGCTCAACGACGCCTCCCTGTCCTTCGAGCCGGAGAGCTCCGTGGCGCTGGGCTTCGGTTTCCGCTGCGGCTTCCTGGGCATGCTGCACATGGAGGTCACGCAGGAACGCCTGGAGCGCGAGTTCGACCTGGATCTGGTCACGACCCTGCCCTCGGTCATATATGAGGTTACCAAGACGGACGGCAGCGTTGTGCGCGTGGACAACCCCCATAACTACCCCGACCCGGCGAGTATCGCCGAGGCCAAGGAGCCCTACGTCAACGCGACGATAATAACGCCGCAGGAGTTCGTCGGCAACATAATGCCGCTCTGCCAGGACAGGCGCGGCGAGTACAAGAACATGCAGTACCTGGACACCAGGCTCGTGGAGCTGCACTACCTCATGCCGCTCGGCGAGATAATCTACGACTTCTTCGACACGCTCAAGGCGCGCACGAAGGGCTACGCCTCGCTCGACTACGAGCTGGCCGACTACCGGCCCAGCGAGCTGGTGAAGGTGGACTTGCTGCTCAACGGCGAGCAGGTGGACGCACTGAGCTTCATCGCCCACAAGGACAAGGCCTACCCGCGAGCGCGAAAACTCTGTGAGAAACTCAAGGAGAACATCCCGCGCCAGCTGTTTGAAATCCCCATCCAGGCGGCCATCGGCGGCAAGATAATCGCCCGCGAGACGGTCAAGGCGCTGCGCAAGGACGTCCTCGCCAAGTGCTACGGCGGAGACATCACCCGCAAGAAGAAGCTGCTCGAAAAGCAGAAGGAAGGCAAGAAGAAGATGCGCCAGCTCGGCACCGTCTCCATCCCCACCGAGGCGTTTTTGTCCGTGCTGAAGCTGGACGAGTGAGTTTTTGCGCGGCGCAACGATGTGAAAGACCTGTTCTCGGCGACGGCGCTGGTGCTTTTCGGAGAGGAGGACGCCTGTGGCCAACAAAAAGCTGCTCACGAATGCTGTTGCTCTGCTGCCGTTGGCGGCGGGACTTGCCGCGCTTTGCTTTGCGCCGGAGGAAATCCCGCTGGGCTTTGACGGCGCGGGCGCTCCGGACGAGTGGGGCTCGCGCTGGACGCTGCTGCTCTGGCCGCTTGTTGTGCTGGCTTTGCGGCTGGCGCTCGCCGGACTGGGCAGGCTTGCGGCGCTGGATAAAGACGGCGCGCACCTGGCTGCGTTCATGGACACGGCGGCCTTTGCCGTCACGGCGTTTTTCGCAGTCATAGCGTTATACAAGCTTGCCGTGCCGATGATACCCGGGCTGGATATGTCCCGGGCGGGGCGCTGCGCGCGGATAATGCAGTTTGCCGCGGCGCTGCTCGGCATTCTCTTCATCGCGGCTAAGGACGAGGTCAGCGCCATCCCATACAACAAAAACGTCGGCCTCAAGACAAAATACACCCTCGCAGGCGAGGCCGTCTGGCGCGCCGCGCACGTGTTCTGGGGCAGAGCGCTCGCCGCCGCGGGCGGCTGCACAGTTACGCTTGCGGTATTTCTGCCCGGCGTTTGGAGCCTCGCCGCCGCACTCGTGTTATTTGCTTTGACGGCTGTCTCCGCCGCCGTGTACGCCGGCAGGTATGCCCGGCGGTTATGAGGTTTGAACGCCGTGTGTTGCCGGCCGAACGGCATCACACGTTTCAACAATATTCCACCCGCAGGGCGGGCGTGGAGGCCCACCCCCGAGATAACCATGAAGCCCAGCAACCACCCCGGTGGCTGCACAATAAAAAGGAGGCAACCATGCGCATCACATTCCTCGGCGCCGCGCACGAGGTCACGGGGAGCTGCACCTACATCGAGTGCGGCAAGACCCGCTTCATCGTCGACTGCGGCATGGAACAGGGCAGGGACATGTTCGAGAACCAGAGCCTGCCTATTTCGCCTTCCCAGGTGGACTTTGCGCTGCTGACCCACGCGCACATAGACCACTCGGGCCTGCTGCCGCTGCTGGCCAAAAACGGCTTTGCCGGCAGCGTGTACGCCACCGCCGCCACCTGCTCTCTGGCGGACATAATGCTGCGCGACAGCGCGCACATCCAGATGAGCGAGGCCGAGTACAAGACACGCAAGTCCAAACGCGCGGGCGGCGCGCCGGTTGAGCCGCTTTACGATGTTGAGGACGTTGACGCTCTGGTGAAGAACCTGCGCCCCTGCTCCTACGGCGAGGTGATACAGGTGGCCGAGGGCGTTGCCATACGCTTCACCGACGTGGGGCATCTGCTGGGCTCGGCCTGCATCGAGGTCTGGCTGCGTGAGGACGGTGTGACCAAGAAGCTCGTGTTCTCAGGCGACGTGGGCAACGTGAACCAGCCTATACTGCGCGACCCGGAGACCGTATCCGATGCGGACTACGTCGTTGTCGAGAGCACCTACGGCGACAGGCTTCACACGGACGGCAGGCCGGACTACATCGGCGCGCTGACGGAAATAATCCAGCGTACGCTGGACAGGGGCGGCAACGTCGTGATTCCCGCCTTCGCCGTCGGCAGGACGCAGGAGATGCTGTATTTCATACGCGAGATAAAGGAGCGCGGCCTGGTACACGGCCACGACGGCTTCAAGGTCTACGTGGACAGCCCGCTGGCCGTCGAGGCCACGAGCGTATTTTTGCAGTGCGACACCTCTTTCCTCGACGACGAGGCCCGCGCCATACTCGCGCGCGGAGTGAACCCTCTCGCCTTCGACGGGCTGGAGGTCTCCGTCAGCGTGGACGAATCCCGCGCCATAAACGAGAACGCGGAGCCGAAGGTGATAATCTCCGCCTCCGGCATGTGCGACGCGGGCCGCATCCGCCACCACCTCAAGCACAACCTCTGGCGGAAAGAGAGCACCGTGCTCTTCGTCGGCTACCAGGCCGAGGGGACGCTGGGCCGCATGCTCTACGAGGGCGCGAAGGAGGTCAAGCTCTTCGGGGAGACTATCGCCGTCAGGGCCGAGATACAGGTGCTGCCCGGCGTGAGCGGCCACGCGGACAAAAACGGGTTGCTGCGCTGGATGCGCGGCTTTACTGAACAGAAGCCCACACAGGTGTTTGTAAACCACGGCGACGACGGTGTGGCGGACGCCTTTGCCGAGACGCTGAAAGCAGAGCTGGGCTTCGAGGCCATGGCCCCGTACAGCGGGACGGTGTACGACCTCGCCGCGGGCGGGTTCGTGCTCTTGACCGAGGGCGTACCCATAGAGCGCAGGGCGCAGCCGAAGCGGAACAAATTCTTCGCCGCGCTCGTCAAAGCCTGCGAGCGCCTGCTCGACGCCGCAAAGGCCTGCGAGGGCCGCCCCAACCGCGACCTGCGCAAGTGGACTGAGCGCATAGAGGCGCTGATTAGGGATATGACCGGCTGAGAAAGCCGCATAAGTAGGCGCGGCGAGCCCGCAGGACGGGTTTCCCGCTCAACCAAGTCGCTTCCCACGCTGGAAATGCGCGGGGACGCGACCGACTGAAGGAGTAACCATATGGCGATTAACAACGGGCCGGGCCAACGCCGCGCGCTGGGCTCGGATATAGGCTCGCTGGGCCGCGAGGAGCTGATTACCCTCGCGCGGGCCGTCTGCGGCCAGGCTGCGGCCTTTGCCGGTGGACACGGGAACATCCACCCCGAGAACATCTTCATGTCCGCCGACGGCTCCCCCTGGCTGGGCGAACGCGCCGACCACGCACCCGGCGAGTGGACAACGGACGAGCTGGAATACATGGCGCCCGAGCTCTTCTGGAGCGGGACGCTCGACGCGCGCGCGGACGTGTACTCTATCGGCCTGCTGCTCTACGCGGGCGTTACGCGTGGACGTCTGCCCTTCTTCGCCTGTGCGGCGGAGGGCATGAGCAACGCCCAGCGCGCCGCGGCGCTGCGCCGCCGTATGAACGGCGAGGGCGTGCCCATCCCGACCATTGCGGGTGAGAAGCTCGGCGAAGTGCTGCGCCGCTGCCTGGCTTTCCCGCCGGAGTCGCGCTATGCGGACACGATTGAACTCTCAATGGCGCTAGAGCCCTGCGTGGGCGAGGGCGACGCCGCCGCAATGGCCATGTTCGGCAAGCCGGAGAGCGAGCTGAGCGAGGTCGAGCGCACAATGGCGGGCATCCTGGCCAGCTACAGCGCCGAGGAGATGGAGCAGCCGGCGGAGGACGCCGCGGCTCAGCCGGCGGAGGCCTCCCGCGAGGAGGAAGGGGCGGCTGAGGACAATGCCGCGCCCGCCGCTGCACCAGAGGAGCAGCAGGCAGATGACGCTGCGGCAGACACTTCCGGCGCCTCTGAACTGGATGAGGAGGAAGCTGCGCCTAACGATGAGCCCGCCCCCCGGCAGGACGCGGATAATACGGCGCCCAAAGCGCCGCCTGAGCAGCCGGATGTTCAGACGGAGGAAGCCGCAGCGGCGCAGCCGTCGGATAACTCCGGTGAGGAGGACGTGACGGCGGAGAGCGGCGTCACGACCGACGGATGTCGCCCCCGTGAAAATGACTCGGACGACGCCGAAACGCATCAGGAGGACGACTCCCTGCGCCCCGCTCCACGGGCTGCCTCCCTCGAAGAGGAAGAGATGGCGGGTGGCAATGTACGGGCCGGAAACGCAGAGCCCAAGTCCAGAACGGTGCTGTGGCTGGTCATAGCCATCTGCGGAGCCGTGGCAGCTGCGGCGGTGCTGATGAACATCCTGCTGCCGCGCGCGTATCCATCCGAGCCGGTGGTAATACCCACGCCGACAATGACGGCGGAGCCGGCGGCGACGCCCGCTCCCACGCCTGAAGCCACCCCCAGCGCCACGCCCGTTGCGACGCCATCCCCCACGCCGAGCACTACGCCGGAGTCAGTCGCGGGCAACTTCGAGGTCGTCCGCTCCGACATAAGCTGGACGGAAGCAGAGCAGCAGGCCCGTCAGATGGGCGGGCACCTGGCGGTCATACGCAGCCGTGCCGACTTCGACCGGATCACGGCCCTGGCGGACATACAGGGGCTGGAATTCGTCTGGGTAGGCCTGTTCCGCGTAAACGGCGTGCTCCAGTGGGTCGACCCCGAGGCCGAGGGCTGGTACAACTGGGCCGACGGCGAGCCCTCTGTCACCGACGCCGACGGCACGGCGGAGAACTTCGTCCTGCTGTGGCGCACGGACAGCGGCTGGGTCTATAACGATTCCCGCAACGACCCCGCCGGGCTCTATCCGGCCATCTACTCCGGAAACATGGGCTTCGTCTGCGAATACGATTGAACACAGCAAAGCGCCCCCTTACGAGGGGGCGCTTCAGCTTGTCGAAAAAGCCTAGCAGAGTTTCGCACCCTATGGGCGCGAAAGGGACTGAGATAATTATCGGCGGCGGCGTGTACGTCGCCGAAAATACATTTCACGGAGCGAGCGTCGAATTGTCCGCCTCTGGCGGACAACCAAGGGTTCCCGATGAGTGCGATTCGCACTCATCGGGAGAGGAGGAGCAGCGGAACGACTGAGCTCTCGGCTTTAGCCGGGAGCGAAAGATGGGTAGCTTGCGACGAAGCGCGGAGCCGGTTACCATCGGCCCCGGAAACCCACGAAGTGCATTCTGCACTTCGTGGGAGAGGAGGAGCAGCGGAACGACTGAGCTCTCGGCTTTAGCCGGGAGCGAAAGATGGGCAGCTTGCGACGAAGCGCGGAGCCGGTCACCATCGGCCCCGGGAACCCACGAAGTGCAAAATGCACTTCGTGGGAGAGGAGGAGCAGCGGAACGATTGAGCTCCCGGCTTTGGCCGGGAGCGAAAGATGGGCAGCTTGCGACGACGACGGGGCGCTTTTTTTAAAGCTTTCTCATGCAGCCGTCACCGGCCATGAGGTCTGTGAGCTCTTCAATGCGCTCGAGCGGGAACGGGGGCCGCCCCAGGGGGCGCATGGCTATGCTCATGAGCATCATGGGGTTGTCATCGGCGGCGACGCGGTTTGAACTCATCGCGCCGCAGATACGGCAGCGGTGGATAATTGCCCACTCGCCGTTTTTGCGCACCCATACGGCCACAGGTTCCATTAGCCCGCCGCATTCGCTCTCGCGGTCGCCCGGCTCCACGTCCAGGTGCAGGCTGGCCAGGCAGTTGGGGCAGTGGTTCCGGTGGCTGCTGCCCGCGCCTGCCGAGACAACGAGGCGTCCGCAGTTGCGGCAGGTGAAGCTGTCGGTGCATGGATGGGTCTTGTAGTAGCCCTTTTCGTATTTCATCTTCTTATTTTCGCGGTTCATATGAAGGCCGTCCTTTGGCAAAGATTTTTAAGTCCACCACAGGGCAGGGCCTCGTGCGTAAAATTGAGCACTTGGCTTTGCCGTACATTTGCACAGCAAAAAACGACCCTCTTGGAAGGGCCGTTTACCGCAAATATGTCTGAGCGCACGCAAATCGCCCGGCCTGAGCCGGGATGCGCATATGGGTAGAATTGTGCCCTGACCGCTGAGACAAGCGCGAAAAACGGACCCGTCCGCGGACGGATCTTCTGCCCTGTCATATACGGTCATGCGACATCAACTTCACCTCTGGCTTTCGGCTTATGATAGCACGCCGTGGGCGGACAAACAAGCCCGGCACGGCGTTTGTAACGAAACTGAAATGTTCGGTGCATTTGCTGCTTTGGGGCTCCGCCCGTTTGCGCCGTCGCAAGCTGCACATCCTTTGCTTTCGGGCTTGCCCGAAGGCAAAGCCGTTTCGCTGCTCATCCTTCCCTATGCAAAGGCGTTCTCATGCGCCCGCGGCCGGGCTGCGCTCACCAGCGGTTGTCCACGCGCTCGGCGAAGCCGGGGAAGTCGCGGATTCGGATGCGCTTGCCGTTGTCGAGCACGGCGACGCCAGTGAACAGGCCGAAAACCTGATGCTGGTCGCTCTTGAGCAGCTTCACGTCCATATTGGCGGCGCGGTCGAGCACGGGCTTGAAGTCCATGTCGAAGCGGTTGTCGTCGCTGGTGAAGGTCCAGGGAGACATGTAGTCGAACTCCCCTGAGCGGCGCGGTATGTTGAAGCTCACGCGGGAGAGCTTGTGGAGCCTGCCGTCGTAGAACAGGGCGTTCTCCGTGGCGGCGGAGGTGTCCCCAAAGCCGTAGCCGATGTTGAAGCCGAAGGGTACGCCGTCCGCTTCGCCCGAGGCGCTGCCCCAGTACCAGGTGTTGCGGTAGGGCCAGACGCCACGGCCCCAGTCGAGTACGGCGAAGGCCGTGTCCGGCTCGAAGGCGTAGCTCCGGCCGCGCACCGTGACCGTGCCGGAAGCGCGCATGCAGTTTATCTTCTGGTTGTAGTAGAAGTGCGCCTGTTTGCGGAAGGGCGTACACATGACAATGCTCTCTTCAGGCTCGTGGGTGAGCAGAATCTCACCCTGTATGGGCAGGTTGCCCGAGAAGCCGGACATAGCGAAACTGAGCACTCGCCCGCCCGGCACATGCCGGAAGGAGATGGAATAGCTCCGGCCCTTGACCTCTACGTCCCCGCGCGCGGAGCTCTCCGGCATGCGCCTGCGGCCCATGGGCAGGGCGCTGATGGGCGAGAGCGTGTTCTGCCAGAGGTTTTCAAGGTCGATAAAGCTTATCGAATCCAGGCCCATGTATCCGTTATCGGCGACGGTAAGCGCCACGGCCCAGCGGCCGTTGCTCACGAGGTAGTAGTCCCACTCCTTGAGGCGCAGCGCCCCGGCCTTGACGGCCTTACGGGAGTAGGCGGGCAGCAGTTTGCGGGCAAAGCCGGGCTCTGCTATGTTCCCGTTTGCGTCCAGAAGCGGCCGCGCGCGGGTTATCTCGTGCTGCATCATTCGCCACGCTCCTTCTTGATTCGACGGATATCGCTGCCGACAAAGGTGAGCAGCTCAAACTCGCCGGCCAGGCGGGAGGCTATCTGCCCTCCGTAGCGCCGGGCTATCTCCTCGTCGGAGAGGTTGGTGGAGATTATCGTCTGCTTCGAGGCGGTCAAACGCGTGTTTATCAGTTGGTAAAGGGCGGAGACGGTGAAGCTGGTCGCCATCTCGGTGCCCAAATCGTCGAGTATCATTAGGTCGCAGCTGAGGTATTCGCGCACCTTGACCGCGGCGGACTCGGCCTCGGCGGCGTCGCGCGAAAAGCGCTGCGTTTCAAATTCCCCGAGCGCCGTCGGCGCGCTCTCGTAGGCCACGGAGCAGCCTTTGGCCGCCACCTCGCGGGCTATGCAGGCGGAGAGGAAGGTCTTGCCGAGACCCGGACCGCCACGGAATATGAGGCTCGGCGAGCTCTGGGAGAAGTTCGCCGCGTAGGCCCGGCAGGTCTCGTATACCAGGCCCATGACCTCGCGCGGGGACGCGCCCAGCTCCGGGGAGCGCTCCGCGCTGTAGTACCCGGCGTCAAAGTCGGCGAAGGTCTCGCCGTTGTCACGCAGCAGCCCGCTGAGCGTGCGGGTGAGCTCGGCCTTGTACTCCCGGCGCAGGCACTCGCACATCCCGGCCCCGTCGTAGCCCGTGTCGTGGCAGATAGGGCAGGAGTAGAGCTCGTCGAGGTAGTCCTCGCCCAGGCCGTACCGGCGCAGTATCCCGGCGCGCTCGCGCTGCATGGCCAGATTCTTCTCGCGCAGGGCGGTTATCTTGTCACGGGCGTCGGGCTCGCGGCTGAAGGTCAGGGCGCACAGCTCCGCCATCTGGCGGCGAAGAGCGGCGTCTATGGCCCGGACGCGCGGCTCGCGGGCGTATACGCTCCCGGTGCGCCTCTCCTGCTCGGCTAGGTTCTCTTCGTGACGCCGCGCTATGTTTGCGCGCGCCTTTGAAAGTATTGCCGCATTGTACGCCATCGTGCCGCCTCCCTGTTCAGCCGTTCTTCAGCTTGTCGTATATCCTGCGCATGCGCTCTAGGTCGCCGCTGTCGGCGCGCGCGGGGGCGCTGCGCTCGGCCTGACGCCGTCTGGGAGCGTCCCTGAGCTCTATCTCCTCAGGCGAGTGCAGGCCCTTCTCGTGCCAGGAGCGTATGATGCTGTCCATGTAGTTCCACTTTAGCGAGCCGGTGTTCGTCACCGTCCTGTCGTAGGCCAGGGCTATGCTCTCCACGGGGAAGCCGAGCGAAAGCCAGCTCTCGAGGTACTTCCGCTCGCTTGGCGAGAGCTTGCGCTCGCTTATGCCCAGCTCTCGCCGGAGCCTCTCGATGTCGGAGCGCAGCCGCTCCTGCCCGCGTATGTACTCCTCCGCCTGCTCGAGCGTCATTATCTCGCGGTTTACCCAGGCGTAGGCCTCGCGCTCAATCTGCCTGGTGGTCGGGACGCGGCCGGGGCCGTAGCGCCGCCTGCACTCCTCGGCGCAGTGGTGCAGCAGCACGAGTATGACGTCCACGGGCAGGCCCAGGTAGTCGTATATGCCGAAGAGCGTGCGCGTGTCGGCGCCGGTGAGCGTGTGGCCCAGGACGTCCTCACACTCTGCGAGCACGGCCTTGAAGCCGTCGTCGGAGTCTGAGCGCCGGACTATCTCCTCGGCCGTGTACTCGGGCATCACGTCCGCGCCGGGGCTGAAGTCACCGCCCGAGAGCAGCCCGAGCTGCTTGAGCTTGTCCGCGGCGTGGGCCAGGCGCGGCCTCGTCATGTTCAGCGCGCGGCATATCTCGCCCGCGGGTGAGTTCCCCCGGCGCATCAGGTATATGTACAGCAGCGCACAGTCCCCGTCGCCGCCGGATATGATTTTGTCCGCGTCCTGCGCGCTCATAGAACACACTTCGCTCCTGAGCCTGTAGCCCCTGTCGTCCATGCTAGCTCCTTTGTGCCATCGTAATAGTCTGGACACATATTCTATCATTTTTTTTAACTTGTAGCAAGGGGCTGTACTGTGGTATAATGTAGCCTGTATCGTTATCTTTAAGTAAACGTTCTGTAATCATTTCTTTATCGGGAGGGTGTCATGCTCGAGGTACTGGCATGCGCCGACAGCGCCGAGGCGGTCATAGCCGCGGTGCAGAGCGGCGCGGACGCTATCTATATACGCTTCGGCGGAAGCGGTGCGCACGGCTTCACGCGCGACGCCCTGGCCAAGTCCGTCCGCTACTGCCGCGTGCGCGGCTGCAGGGTGTATGCCGAGCTCGACACGCTCGTCGCCGACTCCGAGGCCGCCGCCGCGGCCAACCTGGCCCGCACGGCCTGCGAGCTGGGCGTCGACGCGCTCATAGCGCAGGACCTGGGCTTCATACCGATGGCAAAGGCCGCCGCGCCCGACGTGCCCGTCTTTGCGGGCGAGCGGCTGGGGCTGCACAACGTCGCCGGGATTGAGGCCGTGAGGCAGCTCGGCGTCACGCGTGTGTTCGTGCCGCAGGAGCTTGCGCTTGCGGAGATACAGGCCCTGGCCGCGCGTACCCGCGTGGAACTGGCTGTCTGCGTGCAGGGGGAGCTCTGCCCGGCCCGGGCGGGCCAGTGTTGGCTCAGCGCCCTGACCGGCGGCGGCAGCGCGAACCGCGGCGGCTGCTCTCGCGTGTGTGAGCAGCGCTACAGCCTCGGCGGACGAATGGACGATTTCCCCCTCGCCACCAAGCCGTCCCGCCTTCTGCACCGACTGCAGGAGCTCGAGGAGGCCGGGGTCAGGTGCGCGGTCATAGGCAGGGGCATATCCCGGCCCGAGCAGCTCGCCCGCGTCGTGGGGATCTGCTCCGTGTGTACGCGCGAGCAGCGCGTGCCGACACCGCTTGAAACCGAGGAGCTCGGCACGCTCTTCGCCGGACGGGAGTTTACCGACTCGTACCTGGACGGCGACGTCCAGGCCGCTGCAGGCGAGCCCTTCGAGCCGGAGCGTGACGACATGCGCGCTTCCGAGCGCGCCATGAGCGCCGTCAGGCGTGGCTACGCCAACCGGGAGCTCCGGCGCGTGAGGGTGGACTTTTTCTTCGCCGCGAAGCCCGGCCGTCCCGTCCTGGCGGGTATCAAGGACGCCGACGGGAACACCGCCGAGTGGAAGGGCCCGGTGGTAAACGAGGCCCCCGGCGAGCAGATAACTTCCGCCTCCGTTACGAACGAGCTGCAGCGCACGAAGGGCACGCCCTATCACTGCGACCGCGTGATGAGCTACGTCCCGAGCGGCTGCACGGTCCCGCCGGGCACGGCCATCGAGGCCAGACGCGCCCTGATACACGCCCTGACGGCCAAGCGCGCCCTGGCGCCTAAGCGCGCAACGGGGGCGCTGCCCGCGCCCACGGGCGGCGGGATACCCAGCGAGAAGCTGGAGCTGTGCGTTGAAGCGCTCAGCGCCGCGCAGCTCTCCGATGAGCTCGTGGAGCTGCATCCGGACAGCCTCTACCTGCCCCTGACAGAAATACCCGAGGCCACGGAGATGATAGAGCGCTTCGCCGCCGCGGGGACTTCGGTCGCCGCCGTGCTGCCGCGCGTAATCCACGACAGCGAGCTGGAGGCCGTGGGACGTCTGCTGCAGCGTGCGCGCGCCGTCGGCGTGACGCAGGCGCTGGTGGGCAATCTGGGCCACGTCGCCCTGACCCGCATGGCCGGCATGGAGGCGCGCGGCGACTACGGGCTGAACATCTTCAACTCCTACGCCGTGGCGGCCGCCGCCGGGGCGGGGCTGCTCAGCGTGACGGCCAGCTTTGAGCTCAGGCTCGAGCAGATACGCCAGCTCGCCAAGCCCATAGACGTGGAGATGATTGCCTATGGCCGCCTCCCGGCCATGTTGACGGAGCGCTGTATAATAAAAGCGAGCGCGCGGCGCTGCACCTGCGAAAACGGCATGAAGCTCTCGGACACCTACGGGCATGTCATGCCGGTCGTGCGCGAATATGTCTGCCGCAACGCAATCTACGGACCGGACAAGGTCTATATGGCCGACAGAAGCGAGCAGCTTATGAACGCGGGCGTGAGCCGTATGCGTCTGCTCTTTACCAACGAGGGCGCGCGCGAGTGCGCCGCCGTCACCAAGTCCTGCATGGGGCTCAGCCCGTACAGGCCCAACGGCCTGACGCGGGGATTCTATGTAAAAGGCGTTGAGTGATATGTCTATAATACTCGCATCCGCGTCTCCCAGGCGGCGTGAGCTGCTGGAGAACGTCGGCGTGCGCGATATGAAAATAATTCCCGCCAGGGGCGAGGAACACACGCCGGAGGGCGCTTCGGCCGAGGAGGCCGTCATGGCCATATCCAGGGGCAAGGCCCTCGAGGTGGCGGAACAATGCTCCCCCGGCGACGTCATAATAGCGGCCGACACCGTGGTCTCGGTGGACGGGGACATCCTCGGCAAGCCGCGCAGCGAGGACGAGGCCAGGGCGATGCTCCGACGCCTCTCCGGCCGCGAGCACGAGGTGTACACCGGCGTAACTGTGATACACGCCGGGGATATACGATGCGCTGCGGAGCGCACTCTCGTCCGCTTCCGCGCCGTGACAGGCGCGGAGATAGACGCCTATGTAGCCACGGGCGAGCCGATGGACAAGGCCGGGGCCTATGGCATACAGGGCGCGGCCAGCCTCTTCGTGGAGGGAATAACCGGTGATTACTTTAACGTCATGGGCCTGCCCGTGTGCAGGCTCGGCCGTATGCTTAGCGATATGGGTGTGAGTCTGCTGTGAAGGAATACCTAAAGAAAAACGGAATACGCCTGGCCGTCATACTCCTGGCCGTCGTCATTGTGGTATCTGTCTCCAGCCAGCTGCTGGGCGGCAGCGCGGGCTTCCTGACGAATATCATCGTCGCCGTGCGCGAGCCCATCAACAAGGCCGCAACAGCGGCGGGCAGCCTGCTGGACGGCCTGTACGGTTACATCTTTGAGTACGAGCAGCTCCAGGCAGAGCTCGAGGCCACGCGGAACGAGCTCGCTGATGCGCAGGAGCAGGTGCGTGAGGGCCAGGAGGCCATTGAAGAAAACCAGCGCTACGAGCAGCTGCTGGGCTTCGCCGAGGACAACCCCAACTACGTCATGGAGCAGGCGCGCATAACCTCTTGGGGCGCAAACAACTACTCCAGCACCTTTATGATAAGCAAGGGCTCCGATGACGGCGTGGAGGTCGGCGACGCGGTCATAACCGAGACGGGCGCCCTTGTCGGCCAGGTCACGGAGGTCGCCGCGACCTCGGCTACGGTCGGCACGATAATCGACGTGGACACCCGTATCGGCGTCCTTGTCGGCACGAACGGCTCCGCCGCCATGCTGGTCGGCGAATACGCCCTGATGACCCAGGGACAGGCCCAGGTCACCTGGCTGACCGAGGGCGCGCAGCTCTTCCTGGACGACACCATCCTCACCTCGGGCTCCGGCGACCAGATACCGTCAGGTCTCGTCGTAGGTACGGTCACCAGCATACAGACCGAGGCTGCGGGCCAGACCGAGTACGGTATAATCACGCCGGCGGTGGATTTGGGCTCGCTGGTGCAGGTGTTCATAATCACCGACTTCGGCGCGAGCGCTCAGAGCGGCGGGGAAGATTTGGCCCCGCAGAACACGCCGGAGGCGTCCGCGTCGCCGGACGTCTCGCCATCGGCTTCACCGGCTGCGGAGGGCTGAAATGATTAGGGACCTAATCGACATGGAGAAAATCCGCCGGGTAATTCTGTACCTGGTGTATATCTTCGCCGTACAGTTTTTCCAGGACACCTTTTTCTCGACGATAGCGATATTCGGCGTGAAGATGTTCTTCGTCCCGGCGGCGGTGGTGGCGATAGGCGCGTTCGAGGGCGGCGTGTGGGGCGCGGCCCTGGGCCTCGTCGCCGGCTTCCTCTGCGACGTCAGCTACGGCAACGTGGCGCTCTTCACGCTGCTGTTCCCGGTGCTGGGCTTCTTTGCCGGTGTGCTTACGCGCTGGTTTGTCAACGCCAGCCTCTTCGCGTATATGATTATGTGCCTGGCCGCCTTCGCGGTCACGGCCTTTTTCCAGCTGCTGGGCCTGTTCCTCGCGGGCAACTCGCTCATGCCGATGGTGCGCACGGCCATAATACAGACCATCTGGTCGCTGCCCATGGCGGCGGTGCTCTATTTCCCGTGCAGGGCGATAGGGCGCAGAAAGGTGTAGTTTTGGGAAAAAGACGAGTGTGTGACAGTGTACAGCCTTAGACAACGGAGAAAGGAAACACACTAATGGGAAGTAAGATAAAGACATCCAGGGTCGTTGCGTTTGGCCTTGTAATAGCGCTGCTCATAGCGCTGTGTGTCGGTACGCTCTATCAGCTGCAGATACTCAACGGAGCGGCGTATTACGATGCCAGCCAAAACAACAATGTCACCTATCCGGCGGTCAAGGCCGCAAGGGGCAACATCCTCGACCGCTACGGCCGCGTACTGGTCAGCAACCGCGAGTGCTACAACCTCGTAATTAACACAACCCGCCTCTTCGGCGACGAGGTGGACGACCCTAACGCCGTTATACTCGAAATGGTGAACATAGTCGAGGACTCCGGCGCTGAGTTCATAGACGACTTGCCCATCACCAAGTCGCCTCCCTTCGAGTACACGGACATGAACGACTTCCAGCGCACGCTGCTCAACGCCTATTTCACGAGGCACGGCCTCGATGAGGACACTACCGCCGTCGAGCTCATGAGCTACTTCCGCACGCGCTACGACATAGACAACACCTACTCCGCCGAGGACATGCGCAAGATAAGCGCCATCCGTTACGCGCTCAACGTGAGATACGCCATCAACACCTCGTCCTATACTTTTGTGGAGGACGCCTCCATCGACCTCATCAGCGACATCATGGGCGCTGTCGGCAGCGTCATCGAGGTCGAGGGCAGCTATGTGCGTGAGTACAACACGCAGTATGCCGCCCACCTGCTCGGCTACATCGGCGCAATGACCGACGTGGAGCAGGAGCAGTACATGGTCGGCGACAACAGTGGCTACAACTATGACAGCATGGTCGGCAAGGACGGCGTGGAGCTCGCTTTCGAGAGTTGGCTCCACGGTACCGACGGAAAGAGCCGGGTAACGCGCAACAGCGAAGGCACAATAACAAGTACGGTGTACGAGGAGGATCCTGTCCCCGGCAACCACGTTTACCTGACCATAGACATACAGCTGCAGGAGGCCGTGGAGCGCGCCCTTGAAAACGGCATAATAGCCCTGCAGCTGGAGCGCGACCAGGAAAACGCCGAGGCTATAGCCAACGGCACACCGGACGAGGTCAAGGAGGACATACAGGGCGGCGCAGCCGTTGTAGTGGACGTGAACTCCGGCAACCCGCTGGCCATCGCCAGCTACCCGACCTTCGACGCCTCGCAGGTGTATGAGAACTACGCCGAGTACCTCAACGCCGAGTACGACCCGCTGTATAACCGCGCGACCTTCGGCGCCTATGCCCCGGGCTCCACCTTTAAGCCGCTGGTGGCGCTCGCCGCGCTGAGCGAGAGCATAATAAACACTGAGACGCGCATAAAGTGCGAGGGCGTATTCAGCAAGTACGCCGACCAGGGCTACGCCCCTGAGTGCTGGATCTACACCCAGGAGCAGCTCACCCACGGCAACGACAACGTCTCCGAGGCCCTGCGCGACTCGTGCAACTACTTCTTCTACACCATCGCCGACATGATGGGCATAGACATACTCGACGAGTATGCGGCTGATTTCGGCCTGGGTGAAAGCACCGGAATAGAAATAGCTGAGACCACGGGCAATATGGCCAATCCCGACAACCACCTCAACTACGACGTGGACGCCTGGGTCTACGGCGACACCGTCCAGGCGGGCATAGGCCAGTCCGACAGCCTCTTCACCCCGCTGCAGCTCGCCGAGTACTGCGCAGCCATCGCAAACGGCGGTACGCGCTACAGCGCCAGCGTACTAAAGAGCGTCCGCAGCTTTGACTACACCCGCCAGCTCTACAGCGGCGAGACCAAGGTCATGAGCACCGTGGATTCCGCAGACTACAACTGGGCCGCCGTGCAGTATGGCATGTACCTGTTCACCCACGACATCAACGGTTCCTCCAGCGAAGCGTACTACGCCTTCAATAACTACTCATATAACGGCGAGAGTATAGGCGTTGCGGCTAAGTCCGGTACATCCCAGCTCGGCGAGGACATAACCAACAACGCGCTGTTCATGTGCTACGCCCCCTACGACGACCCTGAGATAGCTGTGGCCATCGTTGTGGAGCGCGGTCGTGCCGGTTCCGCCCTTACCAATATAGCTAAGGACGTTCTGGACGCTTACTTCAGCCTGAGCAACCCCAGCAACTCCGCCGAGAGCGAGAACACCCTCCTCCAGTGACGGCATGATAACGGCCGGGACAGACACAAGTCTGCCCCGGCCTTTTCGCGCCCCGCGCGGTTGGGCACCTGCCGAAAAAGAAAAACGCTATAGCAAGCGATACGAAGCTTGAAAAGGCCCCCGAGACACATCCGAGGGATGCGTCTCGGAAAGGAGAAGCAAGGGAGCGACGCAAGACGTATTTTTAATCGTAGATATAAAAATGCGTCGAAGCAAAGCGGACTTTGCTTCGACGCGGTGGCGGAGATGGAGAGATTCGAACTCTCGAGGAGCTTTTGACCCCTACACGATTTCCAATCGTGCGCGCTCGACCAACTACGCGACATCTCCACGGGCTGCTCGAACTGTGCTATTCAGTTAGCGCCCGTATATAATATATTATTTTCCCGCCAAAGTCAAGCCTAAATTGCGCCCATCGCGCGCAAAATCATTTCACGGACGTCGCGGGCGCGGCAGCGCTCCTCGGCGGAGAGCCGTTCGAGCGTCTGTATCAGCGCTCCGGACGCGCCGGAGGCGCTTAGCGAAAGGGCCTCGGCGAGCTCACACGAGGCCAGGTACGCCCCGCGCAGCCCCGCCAGGGAGCCGTGTATCACGGCGCAGGCAGAGGCGGGGACATGCTCCTCGCCGGTCAGCAGGAAGCCCTCCGCCGTGAGGCGGCGCATAAGCGCGCCCTCCTCCCTGGCCAGGCGCGAGAGCCTCTGAGCAAATTGCGGGCAGCGCCGTGCGAGCGCCGTGTACTGTTCGCAGAGGCGGGCCGCCATGTCTGTAACCTCGCGCAGGCCGAGCGTCTTTTCCGCCTGGCTTCCCGAGCCGGTTACCCGGCCCCACACGCCGTCAAAGCTGCGGAGGGATTCGAGTATGTTGTCGTCCATGTGCAAAACCTCCCGGTTGCCTGTTACCATTGTATGCGCCGCTTGCAATACTGTGCGCAATATGAGATAATTCAGGTAAGCGTGGAAACCGTTGACCAGGTGCGGGAGATATAACTGTGCAACATAGACAGCTGTCCGGTCCCCGGCGGGCCGGACAAGCGGTTCATACCCGTCTGCCGCAGCCCGACAATCTCATCCTCCACGGAGAAGAGATGGACGCCGGGATAGAGCAGAACAATGTCGAGCTGACAATGGATGGATGCTGTACCAGGCCGCCTTCTACCGCTGCGGCGGCTTTGGCGTCCTGCCCGCGCAGGACAGCTGTGCCCCGGCACATATCTCATGCTCTCAGACCGTATGACCGGCATAGCCTCACGGCTGAAGCTGCCGGACTGCAGCGGCGTTGCGGCAACGCCTGAAAACACATTCGACGGCCGGCAACGGATACTATGCCGTGATACGCGCCGGCGAGCCGGGGGGTCTCCCGCAAGGGCGGTTGTAAGCAGTCTCACCGGGACGTAGGGACAGGCAGGGCCGGGTGATTCCGGATACATGGTCCCGAAAGAGTAAGAAAACGGAGGTAAACTATGGCAAGATTTTTTATGGCCGGCACCAACCTGGACGGGGGACGGGCCTATATACGCGGCAGGGACGCCGAGCATGTGCGCGTTCTGCGCCTGCGTCCGGGCGAGGACGTGGTCATCTGCGACGGGCGCGGAACGGATTACCGCTGCCGCATAGTCAGCCCGCTGGGCGAAGAGGTCGAGGCCGAGGTGGTCGAGGTGGCGCCCTGCAGGGGCGAGCCCGCCGTGGACGTCACCGTATATGCGGGACTGCCCAAGGGAGAGAGGGCAGACTTCCTCATCCAGAAGTGCGTCGAGGCGGGGGCGAAGCGCATAGTGTTCTTCGACTGCGAGAGGTGCGTTGCAAAGCTGGACGGCCGCAGTGTGGACAAGAAGCTAGAGCGCTTCAACCGTATATCCCAGGCCGCCGCCGAGCAGAGCGGGCGCGGCATCATACCGCCCGTGGATTACATCCACAACTACGTTGAAATGCTGGACAGCGCCGCAAAGTCCGACGTCTGGCTCTTTATGTACGAGACGGGAGACGACCGCGTACCCATGCGCGAGGCTATAGAGCGTGCGGGCGAGTTCAAGACGGCGAGCGTGGTCACCGGCCCAGAGGGCGGTTTCAGCCTGGCCGAGGCGCGCCTGGCGAAGGGTGCGGGCGCGACGCTTTGCTCTATGGGCGAGCGCATTTTCAGGTGCGAGACGGCGCCCGTCGTTGCCGTGACGGCAATCATGTACGCCCGCGGCGAGCTGTGAGATAAAGTAAAAGGCTTCAGGCAGTGCCTGAAGCCTTTTTGTTATTGCTTGTCGTCGCGGTCTATGTCGCGGTTGACGCCGTTGTTGCGGAAGAACTCTTCGAAGTAGTCGCGGCGGGCCTTGTCCCCAGCGGGAGGGGCGCCTGCGCTGCCGGCGGGGCGCTGCTGCAGAGACGGAGCCGGGCGCTGCGGGGGAGTGCCGCCCTGGGCCGGGCGCGGCGTGCTGCTGCGCTCCTGCTGAGGCTCCGCCGGTCGCACCGGCGTTACGCCGCTGCGCGCGGGGCGCTGATATGTAACGGCGGGGCTGTGCGCCTTCGTTTCGCGCGGACGTTCTGCCTGGCGTCCGACGCCGGTCAGCACGGTCGTCTTTTCAAGCTCGCCGGTGTCTCGCGGCGGCGCGGCGGCGCCGGTGCGGCCGACGACCACCGTGCGCTCCTCGACAGGCTTCGCCGGGGTGTAATAGCGCTCTTCGGGGTACGCCTCCTCCTCGGCGTAGCGCTGCTCCGCGCGCTCCTCCGCCTCGTGGAGGGATTGCAGGTGGAGCTTGTGCAGCTTGCGGTAGCGCACGACGCTCCAAATGTAGAGCGCGACGGATACTATGAGCACGACGATGATAATCTGCACCCATATGTTGCTGAAGAAATTGCCCACTTCCTGCTTCATGTACTCGCTGCGCGCGAGTTCAATAGTGCTGCTGGTGACGAGGCTGCTTGTGCCGAGGACAACATTGTCGAGGCTTAGCGTTACGGAGCCCAGCACGGTGCCGGAGGCTATTGGGGCCGTCAGCTCCGAGCCGTCCTGGGTGGAGTTTATCGTCACGTCGCGCTCAATCGTGGAAAAATCGAAGCCGACGTTCGGAAGCAGGGCGCTTATGGACTCCTGGGAGCGGAGCGCGGCCTGGCCTCCGTCCTCGGCCAGCGCCACGCTGACGTTCGTGACAATCTCTGTGGTGCCGAGGACCTCCTGCATGCTGAAGTTGTTGAAAACCCAGTCGTAGAGTGTACGGCTGTCAGTGAAATTGGTGTATGTATACCCGCCCTCGTCGTTTGAGAGCATCTGGCCCCCCAGCACAACGGCGACCAGGCCTATGCCGTCGCGCTCGGCCATGGAGGCGAGGCAGTAACCGGCGTCGGTGGTGTGGCCGGTCTTACCGGCGCGGGCGTATTCGTAGTAGTTGCCGGGATATGTGGGGCTGTCCGGGTTGATGAGGCCGTTTGAATTGGACAGCTGCCGCTCTGCGGACATGTTTGTCGCCGGTACGGTGTAGCTGATAGTGCCGGACAGGTTGTAAAAAAGCTCGTTGGCCATCGCAATGCGGCAGATTTTGGCGAAATCCCGAGCGGTGGTGTAGTGGTTGGAATCAGGCAGTCCGTGCGTGTTTGCAAAGTGGGTATTTGTACACCCTATCTCTTCGGCCCTGCTGTTCATGTCCTCGACGAAGGCGTCGAGGGAGCCGGCTATGTACACGGCTATTATGTTGCAGGCCTCATTGGCGGAGGAGAGCATCGCACAGTAGAGCAGGTCGTTCAGGCTCATGGTCTCGCCTACCTGTATGTTGGCAGTGCTTCCGTCCTCAACCATGCCCTGGATAGCTTCGTCGCCGGCGGTGACGCTGTCATCAAGAGAAACCTCGCCTCTGTCAACGGCCTCAACAGCCAGCAGGACGGTCATGATCTTGGTCAGAGAGGCCGGGTAGCGCTGCTCGTCGGCGTTCAGGGAGTAAAGCTCGCGTCCTGTATCCTGGTCTATGATGATGGCGGCGGCGCTCTGCAGCTCAGGGGGCGTGAGAGTTTCCGCCTCGTCTGCCAGGGCGCCGGGCGTCAGGCACACCAGGACAAGCGTCAGTATCAACACAAGTGGGAGTATCTTTATTTTTTTCATATCAATCTCCGCGCAAATGTGGTATCATGTATATGTGTCCGCAGTCTCGGACACAAGATACACTTGTATCAAACAATTATACAATTACCTCGTCGGAAAAGCAAGACCCAACCATTTCCGAGTCAAAACAAAGGGGGAAGAGGCGTGAAAAAAAGGCTGCCGGGCTATGAAGCGGCTCTGCTTTTGGCGACCGCCGCGCTCATCTGCGCCATCTTCCTTGCCCCAGGGCCGGAACCCGGGGTGCACGCCGGGACGGGCCGGGCGCAGGAGCCCTTTGATTTCCAGTCCGGCGGCCTGATAAACATCAACCTGGCTACGGAGGAGGAGCTGGAGCTGCTGCCGGGTATCGGCCCGGTGAAGGCCGGGGCGATAGCTCAATACCGGGAGACCTACGGCAATTTTGAGAGCGAGTACGAGCTTTTGGCCGTGCCGGGAATAGGCATGGCCACGCTCGAAGGCCTTATCGACTACATCTGTGTGGAGGACGGCGAATGAAGATACTTGTTGTCGACGACGAAAAGCTGCTCGTCAAGGGCATAAAATTCAACCTCGAGAACGAGGGATATACCGTTGAATGCTGCTACGACGGGGCCACGGCCGTGCAGATGGCCGCCCAGGGCAGCTATGACCTTATCATCCTCGACCTTATGATGCCGGGGCTGGACGGCCTTGAGGCCTGCCAGCGCATACGGCAGACCTCAACCGTACCCATAATCATGCTCACGGCCCGCAGCGAGGATGCCGACAAGCTGCTCGGCTTCGAGTCCGGGGCGGATGACTATATAACCAAGCCCTTCAACATACTCGAGCTCAAGGCCCGCATCCGCGCGCTGCTGCGCCGCGCGGGCATCACGGCGTCCCAGCCAGGCGGGCAGACGGGACATATACTAGAGCACAAGGGCCTGACGCTGGACACGGAAAAACGCACGGCCTACAAGCGGGGCGAGCGCGTAGATCTGACGGCCAGGGAGTTCGATTTGGCGGAGCTCTTCCTGCGCTCTCCGGGGCGTGTATTCAGCCGCGACAGCCTGCTCGACCTTGTCTGGGGCTACGACTACCAGGGGGACGCGCGCACGGTGGACGTACACATACGACGCCTGCGTGAGAAGCTCGAGGACGACCCGGCTTCGCCCAGCCTCATCATCACCAAGTGGGGCGTCGGTTACTATCTGGCCGAATGACGGGCGAGGGCAAAAAGACGCTGAAGTTTACGCGGCGGGTGCAGTTCAAGCTCGTCGCCGCCTTCTTCGCGCTCATAGCCGCGCTGCTCGTGCTGCTCAACACCTATCCCGTCGCCGCCTCGAGAGATATCGTGTTCTCCGAGAAGGAGAGCTCGCTCATAGAGCAGGCGGCGGTCATTTCCTCCTCGCTATCGGGGCTGGACACCCTCTCGGGCGACGGCGCGGCGCAGGTTGTGGAGCTGCTGGCCGTCTCCGGCCTGGAGCGGATAATCGTCACCGACGCCGCTTCCCGTGTGCTCTACGACACCGCCTCGCCCAGCGCAGAGGGGGATGTGGCGCTCCTGTCCGAGATGGTGCGCGCGCTTTCGGGTGAGCAGGTGTTCTGGTCGCGTTTTGCCGGAGGCGCCTTTGTGTCCCACGCGGCCATTCCCATATACAGGGACGGGGCCGTGCTCGGCGCGGTTTACCTCTGCGAGCGGGACACTGAGCAGGCGGAAATTCTGCTGGCATTCCGCGACCGCCTGGCCACTGTGTCCATAGTGGCGCTTATGGCGGCGCTGGGCCTGACGATAGTGTTCACGCGCCGCCTCACCGGACGCATAACCAGGCTCAGCCAGGCCGTGCGCACCGTGCGCGAGGGCGACTATGCGCACCGCGTAACTGTTGAAGGCAACGACGAGCTCAGCGAGCTGTACGCGGACTTCAACTCCATGACCGAGACGCTGCAAAAGACCGAGGAGCAGCGGCGCCGCTTCGTCTCCGACGCCTCGCACGAGCTCAAGACCCCACTGGCGGCGATCCGCTTGCTGGCCGACTCCATCACAGGCACGGACAACATCGACCCGGACACTGTGCGCGAGTTCGTCAGCGACATCGCCACCGAGACGGAGCGGCTCCAGCGCACGACGGAAAAACTGCTCGACCTCTCGCGCCGCGACGACGGGGCCCATGTCAAGAGCGTGCCGGTGGACGTCGGCGACTGCGCGGAGGATACGCTCAGGCGCCTCGCCCCGCTCGCGGACAAGAGCTCCATAACGCTGCACTGCGAGGCGGAGCTCGGATGCACAATCCTCGCCCCGGAGGACGACGTGTACCAGATAGTGTTCAACCTGGCCGAGAACGCGGTCAAATACAACCTGCCCGGCGGGCGAGTGGACGTGTCCGTCCGCCGCGAGCGCGGCTATGTGCTGCTCAGCGTGGAGGACACGGGCATAGGCATACCCGAGGAGGACCTTCCAAACATATTTTCGCGCTTTTACCGCGTCGACAAGGCCCGCTCGCGCGAGCGCGGCGGCTCCGGCCTCGGCCTGAGCATAGTCCACGACGCCGTGGCCGCGATGGGCGGGAAGATAGATGTACACGCGCGGGAGTCCGGCGGTACGCGCTTTACGGTCACGTTCCCGGGCTACAGCGGAAAGGAGGAGGCGCAGTGAAAAAGTTAGCTGCTATAGCCGCCGCCCTGACGCTGCTGCTCGGCCTGACGGCCTGCTCACTGTCCGGCAAGTCGGTCACGGTCTGGCGCGCGGTTTCGCCGTACTATCTCGAGAGCGGCTCCGCCGTGCAGAGCGAACCCGTGAGCGTCAACGCCTCGCTCAGCGAAATAGAGGCCGCTGTTGAGGCATTCAACAGCGACACTACGGACGCAGAGCTCATCCGGGCCCTGCCGGAAGGCGTGGACATCACCGGATGGGAGATAAACGGCACCGTGCTGCGCCTGAATGTCTCCGCCGAGTATGCCTCGGTGACGGGGTATTGGCGCAGCATCGGGGACGCCTGCATGGCGCTGACCTTCTGCGCGATTGACGGTGTGGAGAGCGTGAGCGTATATTCGGGCGACACCATGCTCACCGCTTCCATGACTCCGGAGGACATAGTGCTTACCGACGCGAGCACCGCGTGATATGGCGCGGGTGGAGATGAATACGCATCAAAGGAGAGCGCAATGCACTTTGTAAGGGCCAAGGGTCTGCTGTCGGCCGCAAACGGCATGAATATATACCGCGGCTGCATGCACGGGTGCATATACTGCGACTCGCGCAGCGCCTGTTACCACATGGAGCACGCCTTTGAGGACGTCGAGGTAAAAGAAAACGCCCTCGAGCTGCTCGAGGACGCGCTGCGGCGCAAACGCAAAAAATGTATGCTCGCCACGGGCTACATGACGGACCCATATATACCGCTTGAGGACGAGCTCCGCCTCGTGCGCGGGGCGCTCTCTCTCGCGGCCAAATACGACTTCGGCTTCACCCTGTGCACTAAGTCGGCCCGCGTCCTGCGGGACATAGACCTGCTTGCAGAAATCAATCGCCGCGCCAAGTGCGTCGTGCAGATGACGCTGACCACGCATGACGAGACACTGTGCCGGAAGCTGGAGCCAAACGTGAGCACGACGCGGGAGCGCTTCGAGGCGCTCTGCACGCTGCGCGACGCCGGTATCCCGACGGTGGTGTGGCTCGCGCCTGTGCTGCCGTTTATAAACGACACGCAGGAGAACATCCGCGGCATATTGGACTACTGCGTCGAAGCCGGCGTGCGCGGCGTCGTCTGCTTCGGCATCGGCGTCACGCTGCGCGAGGGCAGCCGGGAGTATTTCTACAGGCAGCTCGACAGGCTCTTCCCCGGCATGAAAGAGCGCTACGCCCGTGCCTACGGCCTGCGTTACGAGCTGCTCAGCCCCGACGCGCCGCGGCTTATGGACACAGTGCGGGACACCTGCGCAAAGCACGGCATCATGTGCGAGCCGGATGAGGTGTTCCGCTATCTGCGCACACTTGAAACCGAAGATACGCAGCTCAGCCTGTTCGGCTGATTGCCTATCATACACAAAGCATTTTAAGCAAAGGAAGGATAGCAATGTCTCATCTTCAAAGTTTGCAGGGCTCAATAGAAAAGGCCGGTCTCGGCGCGCTGCTGTTAATGGATGACAAGAATATTTTCTACGCCACCGGCTTTATGCCTTCAGACAGCGCGGCGCTTGTCACGCCGGACAGGGCCTGGCTGGTCACGGATTCGCGCTATATAGAGGATGCGGAGAGAAAATGCGTACAGGGCGTCGAAGTTGTGCTCACGACCGCGTCGTCCCCGCTGGGCGCTGCGCTCAGCCGGTTGGTTTCCGGCCTGTCCGGAGCCGTCGGAGCCGAGGAGAACAAGCTCTCACACGGTATGTACGTCCAGATGGAGCGGCTGCTCGGGCGGGAATTGGTCCCGGCGGGCGAAATGGTGCAGCAGCTGCGCGCGCACAAGACCGCAGACGAGCTGCAGCTGCTCATAGCCGCCCAGCGCACGGCCGAGAAGGCCCTGGAGGAGACTTTGCCCATGATAAAGCCGGGCGTGAGCGAGCGGGATATCGCCGCCGAGCTGACCTACCGCATGATGCGCAACGGCGCGCTCAAAAACAGCTTCGACCCCATAGCGATAACGGGCGCTCACACCAGCATGCCCCACGGGGTGCCCGGCGGCAGCCTGGTATGCGCCGGCGACTTCGTCACAATGGACTTCGGCTGCATCCGTGACGGATACTGCTCAGACATGACGCGCACGGTCGCCGTCGGCTTTGCCACGGACGAGATGAAGAACGTCTACGACACCGTGCTGCGCGCGCAGCTGGCGGGCATAGCGGCGGCCAGGCCGTCCGCGACCGGCATAGAGGTACACTCCGCCGCAGCCAAGGTCATAGCGGACGCGGGCTACGGCGAGTATTTCGGCCACGGTTTCGGACACGGCGTTGGCCTGGATATACACGAGAGCCCCAACGCCAACCTGCGCAATGACCAGCCCCTGGGCGAGGGCGCGGTCATCTCTGCCGAGCCCGGCATCTACATCCCCGGCAGGTTCGGCGTGCGCATCGAGGACGTGCTTTATCTCACCGGCGACGGCAATGTGGACATCACCAAGGCGCCGAAGGAGCTCATAATCCTGTAACTCCGGAACAAAGCGCCCATCCGGCGCGTCAGATCCCACAGGGAGGCGGCAGAGATGGAAAAACGCAAAAAGCGCTTGCTCACGGTACTCATCATAGCCGCGGCGCTGCTGCTCGCTGCGGTATTACGGCCTGGGCTACGGCTTTGAGGTAGAGGGCAATTTCGTCCCGATGTACCCGGGCGAGGGCGGCGTGCGCGAGTGGAGCTTCTACATACTCGGCGTCGAGGTTGCCTCGGGCGCGGCGGACTCTTCCGTCAACACGGCCTCGTAGCCGCCCGCCCGGCTACCGGTTATTGTGATTGAATATGTCTCGCCGAAACGCGCGTTTAGGGTGATCCCTCCTGCGGGCTTTGTGTACTCCGCCGGATATACGTTTTCATAGTTCGGGTCGACATACTCCGTTATGACCGTGAAATTGAGGGATAGGTTTTCAACGTCCTCCGGGTTTTCAAAGTCCTGTTCTCCCAATGTGTAGAAGAGCAGCTCGTCGTGCTTTATAAGCGACTTGTCCGCGTGGGATGTGCCGCCGCTGCCGCTTGACGTCCCGGCCTCGTAGCCCACGAGCAGCAGGCCGATATCCTCCTGCACGTCCAGCTGGATGCGCAGCGCTATTTCGTTTCCGGCGGTACTGACGCCGGACTGTGCGCAGCCGGACAGGACCAGCAGTATCCCGGCGCAGATTGCAGCTATTATTCTCTTTTTCAAGGAACTCACCTCCCAATTAGCGCTTTACTTCTTCTTCCTCGTCAGGAAGATTCCTATTACCGCCGCTATGAGGACAAACGGCGCCAGCCTGACGAACAGCCACTCAAAGCCGTGCAGGAAGGTCCCGGCAACGGCGGCCTCCGGGTCGCTGTAGTCCCAGCCCAGATAGGAGCTGCCCATTGCGGCCAGGACGGCAAAAACTATTATTATGGCCGCACACAGTGCGATGAGCAGCCAATGGAGCGTTTTACGTCTGGAGGCCTTAATCTGGGCCAGCTGCAGGTTTATGACCTCCAGTTTCTCGGAAACGGCCTTCAACCCGTCGGCCTCCGCCGCGGTGACGGTCTCCCCGAGCAGGGTGCTCACTGGCGTTTCGAGCGCTTCTGATATGGCGATGAGCATATCAGAGTCGGGCACCGACAGGCCCTGCTCCCACTTGGAAACAGTCTGCCGCACCACGTTCAGCTTGACGGCCAGCTCCTGCTGAGAGAGCCCCTTTGATTTCCTGATGGCTTTGATGTTTTCGTTCAGCATGGGAAATGCAACCCCCTTTCTCATCGGCCCTATTGTATGTTAAACCTACCGTTGCTGCAAGCAACGCTGGTTAACATTTGCCCGCCGCCCGCAGCCGAAAGTGTCCTTTGCGCCCTGTATGGGGCGAAAAGAATAGGTGAGGAGGTAGGATTATGCGCGCAGCCAAGGCAGGAATAGTTGTGCTTTGACTCCTGCTTGTCGCGGCGATAGCCGCGTATTCAGAGAGGTCGTACAGCGTCGAGCCGACGCCGCTGCCAGATGCCTCGCCGCTGGGTACGGTTCAAACTCCGACGCCGACGCCGGAGACCACCCCGGAGCGGAGGCCGGCCTTTGCGGAGGTAATGCTTGGATACGGAAACCGGGTTCGCAGCGCTCTCTCAGCAGATGAACTGGAACGGCTGTACAGTATGTATTTGCAAAGTGAGGACAATCAGCCCGAAAGAACCTATGATGACAGTACTTTCGGGATATACTTCTATTTCAATCACGATTCCTCAAATCCCGATTATCTCACCAAGTGGAGGGCCGTTGAGGGCGACGAATACTACGATGAGGTCTTGGAGATATACAATGTAACCCGCGTAATCCCCCGGACGGACGAGGATATTCAGAGCGCGCTGCAGGCCGCCAAGGAGTACTGTGCCGAGGCGGACATTGTTTACGACAAGATATGGTACGACCAGGACGCCTCCTCGGCCTGGATAATATACATGATGTCGCGGGGCGGCTATGAGCGAGGGAAGTACCGGGACGGCAGCACATACGACAGCTGGGACGAGGAGCCCGACACCATGTACATATACTATCACGGGAACTGGGCGTGGGAAAGCGGTTACGGCGTTTATCAGCTGGCAATGCACCGGAACCGAGAGACCGGCGAATGGGATGCCGCATACCAGGGAATGCCGCCGCCGTTTGCCGAGCGCAGCAGTCCGGAGAACAACGTCATAGTGTACGGCTGAGGACGGCTTTTTCCCTCATAGTCTGGCGCCGGACAGTATATGGGATGCAATCCGGCGACAGAAAAAGCAGGACGGCCATGGCCGCAGTATTCTTTTCGCCGCTTCGCCCGCTCAGCCGATACAGCATAACGCAAAAAGCCGCGTACCCTCTTGCCAAATCACGGCTTATAGTGTAAAATACATAGGTTAATTCATTTCGCGTAAACTTAAAGATACACCACAGGAGGAAGATACATGATTTCTGCAGGCGATTTCAGGAACGGCGTCACCTTTGAGATGGACGGCCAGGTCATGCAGGTCGTCGAGTTCCAGCACGTCAAGCCCGGCAAGGGCGCGGCCTTCGTCCGCACCAAGATGAAGAACGTCATCACCGGCGCTGTCGTTGAGACCAGCTTCAACCCCACCGCGAAGTTCGAGGAAGCCACCATCGAGCGCAAGACCATGGAGTACAGCTACGCCGACGGCAACCTGTACTACTTCATGGACCCCGAGAGCTATGAGCTCATCCCCATCGACGAGAGCCTGCTCGGCGACAGCTTCAAGTTTGTCACCGAGAACATGCCCTGCGTCGTCATGAGCTACAAGGGCAAGGTCTTTGCCGTTGAGCCGCCCAACTTCGTCGAGCTGACCGTAACCCAGACCGACCCCGGCTTTGCCGGCAACACCGCCACCAACGCCACCAAGCCCGCCACCGTCGAGACCGGCGCCACCGTCAAGGTGCCCCTGTTCATCAACGAGGGCGACAAGATAAAGATAGACACCCGCTCCGGCGAGTATCTTGAGCGCGCCAAGGGCTGAAATCCAGGAGGGCTATAATATGAACACTTCCGAAAAGGTCGCCTACGTCAAGGGCCTGGCCGAAGGCCTGGGCTATGACAACACCAGCAAAGAGGGCAAGATTCTCGCCGCAATACTCGACATACTCGAGGACGTCGCCCACGATATAGAGGACCTCGAGGAAAACGCCTGGGATCTCGGAGAGGCTATCGACCAGGTCAGCGACGACCTCGCCGATATTGAAGAAGTAGTCTATGATGAGGACTACGACGAGGACGACGAGGATGACGACGACGAATGCGACTGCTGCTGCGGCTGCGGCGACGCCGACGGGGAGCCCGCCTTTTACGAGGTAACCTGCCCGGCCTGCGGGAACACCATCACCATCGACGAGGACGTTCTCGACCTCGGCGAGATAGAGTGCCCCAACTGCGGCGAGACGCTCGAGTTCGACGGCCTTGAAGAGGACGAGGAGTCCGGGGACGAAGATAAGCCTGAGGACGACTGACAGCGACATTCGCCGGAAAGGCGCTCACCGCCGGCTTAACGTCGGCGCACAGACAGTATGCAAAAAGCAGAGGGACATCCGTCAGCGGATGGCCCTCTGCTTTTATATTTGAGCTGCCGCAGACAGCCGCCGTGACAGCTGTTTGCAATACGCTCGCTGTCAGCTGATGCCCTCTGTCGTGACTATACTGCGTTTACCCTTATAGCATCCGCAGAATTCCGGCGTTGCTGCAACCACGCTGACTGCGGTATTGCCATGCAGGCCGCCGGAAGCGGACGCCAGCTCATTGGGCGATACGTCTCCAACGGCGTCAATTTGCAGGACGGCATCCGAGACAGACGCCCTGTAGTCTATCAGGCCCTCCAGCCGAAACAGCGAGCTGTCAAGCTCTTCCATCAGGCTGCCCGCGCGCCGCACACGGTCAAGCCTCCGTGTGATGCCGCCGCAGGGACACGGTTCCGGCAGTATACGCGTTAAGTCTCCGGTGCGGTAACGTATGAGCGGCATGGCCTGCATATCCAGCGTGGTTATCACCAGCTCTCCGGTTTCGCCGTCAGGCAGCGGCCGGCCGTCAGGCCCTATTATTTCGGCAATAATGTGGTTTTCCCGTATGTGCATCCCTTCGTGCGCCTGGCAGGTGACCGCTCCTCCGAGGCACATCTCGCGCGAGCCGTAATGCGGGAAGAGGCGCGTGCCAAGGAGGGCCTCAATTTCGCGGCATACTCCCTCGGGGCAGGCGTCGCCGGAAACCAGCGCGCGCTCTATGTACAGCTCGCGTCCGCAAGAGCGGCGCCAGCGCAGAAGGGAGAGCAGCGGCACGCTCATGCCGATGTATGCCGAAGGCCTTTCGCGGTCAAGCAGCTCGTCCAGCACGCCAAGAGGCACAGATACGCCGGCAGGCACCGCGCGCGCACCCAGGCGGGCGATTGCTCGGCAAATCAGCTCACCCAGCCCGTCCGGGCCGGAAAAAGGCATGGCGACAAGGACGGCGTCGCCGCGCGAGACCAGCTCGCTTATCCCGGCCGCGAAGAAGCCCACCGTGTGCTCAATATCCCGCCCTGTGTAAAAGATGCGCTTGGCGGGGCCGGTTGTGCCGCTTGTCGTGTCGGATATTATGCGCCGGACCTCGGAGGTGGAGGTCAGCAGGAGGGAAGAGCAGCTTGAGACGAGGTCTACGGGAGTGGTAAAGGGCAGGGCGTCAAGTCCGTCCAGACTGTCCAGATGCTCAGGCAGGTCTCTGTAGAAGCCGCTGCGCCGCTTTTCGCGTGAGAGGAGAGCATTGAGCCGCTCCAGCTGCAGAGCCTCCAGCCCACTGCGGGTGAGCGTGGGCATGGCATCGACGGAGCATATCCAGTTTTCAAGAGCAGTACGTTTCATCGCCTGTAGAGGTATTTTCCGTCGCGTGAGGTGAGATTGTATGCGCAGAACGGCACCATGCCGCGCTCCGGGTCCGCCTCATTTATGTAACAGCGGCGCAGCCTTTTCAGGTCTAAATTGTAAGCGTCCTGAAAGGCCATTCCGGATACCGTAAAAACCCTCTCGTTGGCTTCACGCAGAAATCTGTCAAAGGCGTCCTCACCGGCGTCCGCATGCTCCTGCGCGCCCCAGCGTCCGGCGACGAAGTCCCGCGCATCGCAGCTTTTTGTGCCGCAGCAGTGGCTGCGCCGCCTCGGCAGAGCCTGCAAAGCGCCGCCCGGCAGGCGCTTGTAGCTGGCGTGAAAAGAGCAATAGGCGCTCTCCGCGCCGCCTCCGGCGAAGTCGGCTTCCTTCATAGCGCCGTCCATCTGCGCCTCTATTTCTCTCAGGATGCGGGGGATAGTCAGCCTCGTCTCCGGCTCTTTCAGCTCGCAGCGGCCGAAGTAGCTCACGGGCTGGAAGTGTACGCCGCGGACCTGCGGCGCGCGTGACAGGGCGAAACGAAGCATTTCGCCTATTTCAGAGACGTTTATACCCGGCACGAGCGTGGGGACGAGCACGACCGGCAGTCCTGCGGCGGCGCAGCTGTCTATGGCCCGCAGCTTTGTATCCAGCAGCGCGCGGCCGCGCAGGGCTTCATACGTCGAGTCGCGCAGGCCGTCGAACTGCAGAAAGGCGCAGCTAACGCCAGCCTCTCGCAGCATGTGGGCGTATCCCGGCTCATCCGCCAGTCGCAGGCCGTTGGTATTCAGCTGGAAGAAGGAGAAACCCTTGCTCCTGCCCAGGCGTACTATCTCCGGCAAATCGTCCCGGAGAGTGGGTTCCCCGCCTGAAAGCTGGATGTTGAAGGACCCGCCGCGCTCCATGAGCATGTCGTACAGGGCGGAAATCTCGCTGAGCGCCGACTCGCCGGAGCCCTCGCCCGCGGAGGCGAAGCAGACGGGACAGCGCAGATTGCAGCGCTTCGTGAGCTCAAGCAGCACGCAGCACCCCGCGCTCTCGTGCTCCTCGCACAGACCGCAGTCACGGGGACAGCCGTCCTTTACAGGCATGGTGCGGTCCGGGGCGTTCCCGCCGCCCGGCGCTGAGTCCCACTTCAGGTAGTCCACAATGCCGCCCTCCCAGATGAGGGTTTCAAAGCTTCCATGCTCCGGGCAGGCTTTTGTCAGATAGATATAGCCGTCGTCGCCGACGGCCTTTTCGGCGTCTATGGTCCTCAGGCAGACAGGGCAGACGCTTTTTGTCACATCGAACGCTTCATACATCAGGCAAGCCCTCTCTCCTCCAGCAGCTCGACGCATTTTTCGTAGCTGTCGATTATTATCCCGGGGCAGATGGTCAGCATGTTCTGCGGCTCACCTCGCTCAATGTGTTCGCAGTTTTCGCCGCCATATTGCTCCGTGCGCTCGCGGAACCAGGCGTGGAACCTGCCTATAAGCTCCGCCCTGTCCCCGTCATCCAGCTCCGCGGCCAGCAGGCTCAGGAAGCAGATGCCGCCGGCAAGCGCGCCGCAAGGCCCTCCGGAGCGGTCAAACCCGCAGCACAGCCCCCTCATGGCCTGCACCAGCTCGGGGTTTTCTCTGCCCTCCGCGTCAAGGGCCAGCTGCACCATAATTTGCGCGCAGTAAAGCCCCTGGCGCGAAAGCTCCATGATTCTGTCAAACGCGTCCATGCCTTTCCCTCCGCTTCTAAAAATTGAATTCCGGGCAGCCGCGGTATTTTGCCGCTTTCGGGCTGCGTCCCAGTCGTTTATCAAAAAATCCAGGCACAATTTGCGCAGATTGTCCGCAGCCTCGTCCGGCGCTAGGTGCGCCGTGCTATCTCCGCCGGCGCTTAAAAGGACGTATTTCACCCCGTACTCACTCTTTTTTCAGCACGGCAGCGAGATAGCGGCAGCTGCGCGCGTCCACACTGGGAGGCGGGGCTTCGGCAGCGCCCGCCCAGAGCGCAGCCAGATAGTATTCGCGCCACTCGCGCGTAATATCCTCGACATGCTCTAGGGCAAAGCCCGCATCCGACGCCAGAGCGCGCAGCGCCGCTTCCCCGCCGGGTACGACGTCCGAATACATCAGCCTCCCGCCGGGGGCCAGCAGCCTGTGCGCCGAGGACATCGCGCGCGGCACTTCGCCGGTGAGCAAAAACACGCACTGGCTCAGCGCCGCGTCAAACGAGCCCGGCGCATGGGGCGGCGCGAACAAGTCTCCGTACTGCACATCCTCGCCGGGCGTTATGTCAACTCCGACTGCCTCATAGCCCAGCGACCTCAGCAGACGCACGGCGTCGCCGTCGCCTGCGCCCAGGTCTATTACCCGCGCCCCCGGCGCGAGGGCAGCAAGCGATATCAGTTTCCTCGTGGCGGTTTCCCCGCCGGGGTGCCTTTGCATGGCGTCCTCCTTCAGCGTGTGAGCTCCGTGTACAGCGCCGCCGCAGCCGCGGCAGCCAGCAGGCAGGCGATCAAAACAATGGCAGTCTGTTTCCCCGTGCTCATGGCCCACAGCTTTTCTGATATCTTCTTGCCGAATTTGCCCATCTTGCAGGCGTTGAACAGCAGGATAACGACAGCGACCACCGGCAGCACTACAAGCGCCAGCTCCATAGAAGAGTCCGATTGGAATCTGTACGGCATAGGCTCATCTCTGCGAGTTATGTAAACTTAATATCCGTCTTGTGCGACGTCGGACAAACTGGACTCGGACGCGGCATGGCCTGCGTCCCGCGTTGGCCGGAACGGGCAGGGCGCGCCGTGCGTGAGCCTACTTGTCCTCCAGCACCTTTTCCACGCTGAGGACCTTACCCATGGCCAGCTCCTCCGGCACGTACACGAAGCCGCATTTGGGGCAGACGGGAAGCTCTACGGGAAAGGCGTTGTCCAGATAGCCGAACACTGCGTTTGCCTTGACGAGCTGTACGCCGCACTTGTGGCAGGTAAGCTTCCCCTCGGGGTCAACGACGTAATAGCTCTTTTCCTCTGCCATGATTCACCTCGTTTCTATTGTCATGCGGTGGCTGTACACGCGATGCACCGTGTACCCGTCCGCGTCCTCAGTGAACTTGACCCAGAAGGTCACGTTGCCTATGCGCAGGCGCGTCACCAGCAGGCCGGTGTCGTTTTCGAGCACGGCCTCGCCGCTCGTGCGGTACGCGCGCATGACGCCGGCGACGTCCGTGTCGAGCACCATGCGCTCCTCCATGAGCGCCCTTGCCTCGCCGGTGAATTCAAGCTTGAAGCCCAGTGCCTCCATAGCGTCGTCCTCCATCCATATCTCGCGCAGCATGCGCCGCTTCAGCTCCAGGCGGTTGCGCCGCTTTTCGCTTATCCCCGGCGCCGCGCCGGCCGCCGCGCCGTAAACCAGCTCCAGCATGTGCGCGCTCTCGGCCCCGGCGCGCGCGTACCGGTCGCGGCAGCCCATGCAGTAGGTGAGCTGCAAGCCCTCCGTGCCGTCCAGCGCGAAGGCGGTCATCTCCTCGGCGACCTCCGGCTTGGCGTAACCGGCCAGCCCGCCGTAGCCGCAGCAGGGCGCACGCTCGCCGCTGTACTCAGGCTCGGTAACGGTGCAGCCGAGGCGCGACGCCAGCTCGCGCACCGCGCTTCGTGTGTGGGCGTCGCCGCGCGCGCCGCAGGCGTCGTGCAGCGTCACCTCGCCTACGGCGTGAGGAGCGTCCGCGGGCAGGCCAATTTCAAGCAGCACGTCCCATATGCCTATGCACTCGCCGAGCGGCGCGAGCGTCTTTGCGCATGTGGGGCAGGCGGTTATTATCTTCGGGTTCCCCAGAGTGGCAAGCGCGTCCTGCAGCTGCGCGCACGTCTCATTGAACAGCTCCTCGCGCCCGGCCCAGTGGGATATTATGCCGCAGCAGCCGAGCAGGATGCCCACGCCTCCCCCAAGCCGCGCGCGCAGATCTGCATACGTGCGCCAGACGGCCTCGGGCGCGACGGCCCCGGCCTGGCAGCCGGGGAAGAACACATATTCGCACTTCTCAAAGCCCGGCTCTGCCCGGCAGAGGAAGACCTCGCCGTTTGAAAAGAGCTGGTCTAAGAGCGCGAACTCGTGTACCGCCAGGCTCATCTTCCCGGTGTCCACCATGTTGCGGCGGGCGGAGAGGCAGATTTCCGCCATGTCGTAGCCGTTCGGGCAGGTGACCGTACACTGAGAGCAAAGCGCGCAGGAGTTTATGGCGCCGTTCATCATGTGGTCGCCCATTATGATGCCGACGTTGTTATATATCTCGCGGGTCATAATGCGGGGGAACTTGCCGTAGTGCTGCAGCCAGACGCAGCCCTTGATGCACTCCGTACACTCGCACTGTATGCATCTGGCTGCCTCGCTCTGCGCCTCGCCGGGCGAGTATACGCCGTTTTCCGCTACACGGCGTGACGGCGCGACGGCGGACAAATCAGTGTACAGCGTGCTCGTGACCGGTCCCTCCTCGCCGCGTGAGCTGGCGGGGCTCATGCCCTGTGCCAGCCGGTCGGCGCTGACGCCCGCGCGGCGCGCGTCGTAAAAGGCGCCGATAACGCTCGCGTCTGCGCCCGGGCGGGCGAGCACACCGAGCGCGCCGTCATAGAGCGTGACGGGGTCGGGCCCGCTTCCGCCCAGCAGGGCGTATGCGGCCTGTGAGACGCAGACGAGGTCATATTCGGCTCTCTCGGAGGCGATAAACTCAGCGCTGAGCTTGCAGCCGTACACGATTTTCAGATCGAGCTTTTCAAGCGCTCCTGCCTGCGTCGCGGCGTCTTCCGGACACAGGAACGGCGCGCAGTCGGAAATAAGCTCCTCCGCGCCCGGCGCTGAGACGTAAAACACTGTGGGATAGCTCTTCCCGGCCAGCTCCGCAGCCACGATGAGGCTGAAGAGCTCGGAGCCGAAGACGGCGGCGGTCTTTTTCTTCCTGAATTTCAGCAGCCCGCGGCCCGTCCTCGGCTGGCCGCAGCGCATGGCGGCGCGCTCCAGCGCGGGGATGTTCACGCTCTCCGCGCCGCACTCCGCCAGACGGCAGGCACCGGCACATGGCGCCTCGCAGCCGGCGGCCAGTATTTGGGCAAAGGGCGTCGCCCGCTCGAGCATGGCCCGCGCGGCGGTGAAATCGCCGTCCGCGCACAGACGCGTGAGCTCCCTAGCATCTATTCGCAGCGGGCAGGCCGCCGTGCAGAAGGCGGGCTGCTCGTGTACGCACAGCGCCTCGCGCGCGGCGAGCTCCTCTTTTGAGTAGAGCTGTTTGGTCTTGTATACGCGCGTCGAGCGCTCGGTAAAGTCCATAATCGCCCTCCTTCCGTTGGGGAAATCAGTCCACGGAGTTCCAGAATTCTATCTTGCACGCTGTGCCGTTTTCGTCGGGAATAAAATTTATTAATGGGGAAGGCCTTCGCCTTCCCCATTCTATCATAGCTTGCGTGTGATTTAAAGTCTTATGCCTTGACCTGCTTGAGCGCTTCAAGCACCACGCTCGGCAAGGCCGGGACGCGGGTGATGCGCGCGCCGGTGGCGTTGTAGATGGCGTTCAGGATGGCCGGGTGCGGGGCGTCCAGCGGGGCCTCGCCGCAGCCGGATGCGCCGTAGGGGCCGTTCGGGCGCGGGTGGTTGGTCTGGTACACCAGCTCGATGTCGTCGGGCGCGTCGTTCGGGTACGGGATGCCGCACTTGGCCAGCGTGGTGTGCTTCTTGAGGTCCTCGAAGTCCTCGGTCAGCGCCAGGCCGATGCCCTGGACAAGCCCGCCGTAGAAGTTGCCGTCGACGGCCAGCTTGTTGAGGATGGTGCCGCAGTCGGCCACGGCGGTGAACTTCTCAACCTTGACCTTGCCGGTCTCGGTGTCAACCGCGACCTCGGGCAGGAAGATTGTGTACATATAGCTCGGGAACGGATCGCCCTGGCTGGTAGCCTGGTCGAGAGTCACGCTCGCGGTGTAGGTGTAGATACCCACGGCATGGGTGTCTATGCCCTCGGCGACCATTTCATCGTAGGTGCGGTAGGTCCCGTCCGGTTTGCGCATGGCCTTGAGCAGGTTCTCACAGGCCACTTTGGTGGCGGAGCCGGTCATGACCGTGGAGCGGGAGCCGCCGGCAGGGCCGGAGTTGGGGGTGAGCTTGGTGTCGTTCATCTCGAGATGAATCATCTCGGGCGTGAAGCCCGCCTGGCGCAGGGTCTCGTGGCCCGCGGTGAGCGTGGCAATATCCGCGCCCTGGCCGTGATCCTCCCAGGAGTTGCGGAGCGTTACGGTGCCGTCGGGGTTCAGATCCGCCCAGCACTCGGAGGCGTCGGAGTTGTCGAGGCCGCAGCCGTAGACGCCAAGAGAGACGCCGATGCCGTACTTGATACGGCCGTCGCTGGCGGCGTTCTTCTCCGCGACGCGCTTCTTGGCGGCTTCATAATACGGCCTGGCGAGGTTGAACAGATCCTCCTCGCAGTAGACGTCGGGGCGGCAGCCGTTGGGAGTGCGGGAGTCCTCGCTCTCCTTGTAGCAGTTCATTGCGCGGAACTCGAAGGGATCTATGCCCAGCTTTGCCGCCATGACGTCCATGGCTATGTCGCTGCCCATGAAGCTCTGCGGCGAGCCGTAGGCGCGGAAGGCGCTGCCCCAGGCGTGGTTGGTGAACACCGTGGTGGACTTGTTGCGTATCGTCTTGATGTCCACGCCCGCGCCGACGAACTGGCTCAGGCGGTGGGTCAGCAGGTCGCCGAACTCGCTGTATGGGCCGTGGTCGATGTAGTTGTCGCCCCAGAGCGCAAGCACCTTGCCGTTGTCGTCGGCGGCCAGCTTGATGTGCATGAAGCCGGGGCTGCGCTTGCCGGTGTAGGTGATGGACTGGTACATGTTGAAGTTGAGGCTGACCGGCCTCTGGCAGACCAGCGCGGCCACACCGAGTATGCCCTCGTTCGTGGGCGAGAACTTGTAGCCGAAGGTGCCGCCCGAGTGGTTCTGCACCAGGCGCAGCTTATCCAGCGGCACGCCGATGCCGTCGGCTATCATTGGCGCGTGCAGATGCAGGCCGATGCTCTTGGAGTGGACGGTGAGCATCCCGTCTTCGTCTATGTAAGCGTAGCCGTTGTCCGGCTCCAGGAAGAGGTGAGGCTGGCGGGAGCAGTAGCTCTCGACCTCTATCACGTTGGGCGCGCTGTCAAAGTCGAAGTCGGGGCCTTTTATGCAGTTGGTCTCGTAGTACGCGTTGGGTGTGCCGGGGTGTATCTCAATGGCGTCGGGCGCGAGAGCCTCGGGCGCACTCATGTAAGCGGGCAGGACCTCCAGGTCAACCTTGACGGCCTTCGCGGCCTCGCGGGCGTGCTCCTCGGTGTCCGCCGCGACTATGGCGATGGCGTCGCCGTACTGGAACACCTTCTCGTCGCAGAGTATCGGCCTGTCCCAGCCGTCGCACTTGTTGTTGAGCGGGAGCATTACGAGGCCGTTTATGCGGTTCTTGCCGGGGACGTCCTTGGCGGTTATTACCTTGAACACGCCGGGCATCTTCTCGGCCTCGGAGGTGTCGACGCCCTTGATGTTCGCGTGGCTCACTTCGGCCTGAACGAGCGCGAGGCGCAGGGTGTTCTCGGGCATATGCAGAGCCTGGTCGGCGCCGAAATCCCAGGTGCCGGTGACCTTCATGGCCGCGCTCGGGCGGGCATATGTGGTGCCGGTTATGACGTTGTCGGTGGGCTTGAACATCAGATCCTCGGCCGTCATCTCGCCGCGCATTACGGCAGCGGCGGCCATGGTGGCGTCGATGAGAGGCTTATAGCCCGTGCAGCGGCAGAGGTTGCGGTTCTTGTTGAACCAGTCCCGCACCTCCTGACGGGTCGGGTTGGGGTTCTGCTCGAGCAGGACCTTGGCGGAAATGATAAAGCCCGGAGAGCAGAAGCCGCACTGCGCGCAGCCGTAGGCCATCCACGCCACCTGCAGCGGGTGGAGGTTGTTCACCGTGCCGACGCCCTCGATGGTGGTTATCTCTGCGTAATCGCGCAGCTTGGAGACCTTGGTTATACACGAACGCGTGACCTTGCCGTCGAGGATAACGTTACACGCACCGCAATGGCCCTCGCCGCAGCCCACCTTACATCCCGTAAGCAGGAGACGGTCACGAAGTACCTTGGCCAGTGTTTCATTTCCCTCCAGCACAAGCGTACGCTCTACCCCGTTGATAATGAGTACCTTCTTTATCATGCTGTTACCTCCTTTTATTGGTGTGTTTTATAATTTCATCAAAAAGCGCCAAGGCGCCTGTAATTGCCCCTTTAAATTGGAAAACATATATGATATATTCAAGTCACACGCAGCTTTATGACGCGTGTGACAAAGGGAGGGCCTGAACATGGACGATAAATTAAAGGAAATACGCGCCGACTCCGTTACTATAGAAGTAACTGACGCAGTTACGGGCCGTACATTCAGACGTACGCTGCCGATAGACTACCTGGAAACGGCAAATGCCCTGCGCCTTGCCGCCGAAAATGCGCACGGGGAACCTGCGGAGCTGGTATTTTACTCCGGCATTGGCGTAAACAGGCTGCGCGACCTGACGGGCGGCGGACCTGATAAAGACCCCTGCGGCGGACATGGCGGGCATTAACCGGAAACGGCATCTTCTCAAGTTGATTGTACTATTTGAAATACCTGACGTCAAATTGTATCAAATTGCAAATTGTATTGGTTTACAACTTGGTGATTTTGTGATATGGTATTTACTGTATCGCATCGTACTGAGACAACTATTGATTTGGAGGTATGCAGCGTGGCTACAGGAGCAGTAATAGCGGCGGCGGGCATGTCTTCCAGAATGGGGAAATTCAAGCCCATGCTGAGCATAGGCGCCATTTCCATCGCGCAGAGGATTGTGGCTACCTTCCAGCAGGCCGGGGTTTCGAGGATAGTGGTAGTTACGGGATACAGGGCAGAAGAGCTGGAGTGGCACCTGGCGCGGAGCGGCGTCGAGTTCCTGTACAATGAGAACTATGCAGACACGCAGATGTTTGATTCCGCCGTCCTTGGCTTCAAATATCTCAGCGGCAAGTGTTCGAATGTGCTCTTTACCCCGGTCGACATTCCCCTTTTTACTTCGACTACGGTCGAAGCCCTGCTGAATTCGGACGCGGAACTGGCGTGCCCTGTTTACGCAGGAAAGCGCGGACATCCTATACTCCTGTCCTCAGCCGTCATGGAGAGCATACTTTCTGACTCCGGAGAGAAAGGGCTGCAGGGTGCGATTGACCGCTGCGGAGTGCCAATCACGGAAGTTGAGGTTGTGGATCCCGGCATTCTGCTCGACGCCGACACGCCTGAGGACTATGCTGAGCTTTTGGAAAAGCACAACAGGCAGCTCTTCCGTCCGGTGATAGAGGTCTCCATAGCCAGGGAAAAAAAGTTTCTGGATGCAAGGGTAGCTATGCTTCTGCAGCTCACGGACGAGACCCATTCCGTGAGGCAGGCCTGTAAGCATATGCAGCTCTCATACAGCTCAGGCTGGAACGCTATAAACCTGCTGGAGCGCGAGCTTGGATATGCCGTCGTAGAGCGCAGCCAGGGCGGGTCGCGTACAGGCCGCAGCCATCTCACCGCAAAGGGGCGGGCCCTGCTGAAGGCGTACAGCACTTTTTCCGCCCTCCTGCAGGACGAGGCCGAAAAACTCTACGGCCGGTGCTTTGGCAATATTTAAAAATCCCGCCGGCAGCGCCTTCGCCGGGCGGGATTAGCGGCAGCCTTCTGCCCCGCGCAAAAGCGCGGGGCAGTTTTTTCTATGCGGCAGGAAGGCTGTGAGCCGTCCGGCTTACCGGACGCAATTGCGGCGGCACGCAGCTTCCTGCGGCGGGCTTTGGACCGGAGCTATTGCATTTTGCCGTCACAAAGCAATTCTCTCAGCACGCTGTCTATGTCGCCGTCTATGCAGATTGAGCGCGGCGCTATCTCGCGCGGGGCGTAGGCCTCGCCGAGATTCACGCAGGCGTGGACGGCCTTCGGGTTTTCGTGCGTCATGCGCCAGAAGGGGTACTTGATGATGACGGGGGTGTTCATACACGCCGAGCTCCAGGTAGAGCACATGCAGCCCTTCGTGGCGGCGCAGGAAGTCCGAGTAGCGCCCGGCGGCGGCGTACCAGCCCTCGTCCTGAACAAAGGTGTCGTCCGAGCGCAGGTTCATAGCTATGGGCGCGCCGCAGACCGGGCAGCGCGGCACAAGCTCCATGGGTACGCGCATGTCACGCTGTTCGGCGTACATGCGCCGGACAAGCTCCTCGTTGTCCCAGGTCTTGTCGCAGCAGGGCCTGGAGCACTGCCAGAGACCGTAGTCGCCCTGAGTGTAGAACAGCCGGCGCTTGTCAAAGCCTGTGCGCTGGAAGCAGTGGTCGACGTTCGTCGTGAGCACGAAGTAATCTTTCCCGTCCAGCAGCGTGAGCAGCGTTGAATACGTGTCCTTCGGCGCGTCGGTGTAGCGGTTGAGCATTATAAAGCGGCTCCAGTAGGCCCAGCGCTCTTCATCATTCGGGAAGGGGTAAAAGCCGCCGGAGTACATGTCGTGGAAGCCGTATTTGGCCTCGAAGTCTGCGAAATTCTCACGAAAGCGCTCGCCGCCGTACTCGTATCCCGCCGAGGTCGAGAGCCCGGCGCCCGCGCCGACAACTATGGCGTCAGCGCTTTCAAGCTCGTGCGCCAGCAGTTCAACCGAGGTGGTCTGCGTAGATTTCGCGGTCCTTGTCCTTGAAAACATTGAAAATCACCTTCATTTCGCTGCCGGTACGCGCCCTGAAATCGCGCACGGTTTTTACGGCAATGTCCGCTGCCGGGCGGTTCGGGAAGCCGAACTCGCCCGTCGAGATGCAGCAGAAAGCTATGCTTTCCAGAGCGTGCTCCGCCGCCAGCTCCAGGCAGGAGCGGTAACAGCTCGCCAAAAGCTCGCAGTCGCGCAGAGTGGGCGCGCCGCGCACGATTGGCCCCACCGTGTGCAGCACACGCCTTGCCGGGAGGTTGTATGCGTTGGTTATCTTCGCCATGCCGGTCGGTTCCTCATGGCCCTGCGCTGCCATGATACATGCGCACTCAAGCCGGAGCTGTATCCCGGCGTAGGTGTGTATGGCGTTGTCTATGCAGCCGTGGCAGGGGACGTAGCAGCCGGTCATGCCGGAGTTCGCCGCGTTCACTATGCCGTCGGCGGCGAGCGTCGTGATGTCGCCCTGCCAGAGATAGATGCCTGGCTCGACGGGCGTCAAGTTCTCAACGCGCTGCACGCCGCGCTCTGTGAGCCGCGCCTGGAGATACTCGTCCTGCACGGCGAGGAAGTCCACGCCTATCGCTGACGGAGCCCGCACGTTCATCAGCGCACGCAGCAGCCTGCGGCGCTCACCCACACTCTCGGGGATGACCGTACCCTCATATTCGCGCTTCTCCGCGAGCAGGTATTTTATGAGGTATTCAAGTCTCTCGTCCTGGGTCATATATTTCACCGCCGTTCTATTGCCCGTGCGGGGCATATCTCAAAGCAATTTCCGCAGTGCAGGCAGTGCTCCTGCGCTATCACCGCGGGCTTGCGCGTGATGTCTATGCACTTTTGCGGACACTTGGAGAAGCACAGCTTGCAGCCAATGCACTTGTCCGTCACGAAGTAGCCGCCGCACCGCTCGCTCACGCCGCCGAAGGCGAACTCCGCGCGCTCTATCGGCAGCCGGCGCAGGTCGAACCACTCGCCCGTGCCCTCGTAAATCTTGAACACGGTCAGAGCCTCGCGCGAGGCCGCATTGGGGTAAATCTTCTGCATATAGGGATTCTTCTCAAAGAGCGCGGGGATGAGCTCACCGCCGAGCTCCTTCGCCCTGCCCTGCACGGATACGGCCACGCTTGAAAGTGTATCACGCCCCTTCATGGCTGTAAACGCTATGTTTTCGCTGGCCTTCAGCCGCTCGCAAAACTTCTTCCCTCGCGCGGTGAGGAAGTATAGTCCCGTCTCGTCATAGTCCATTATATCGATGACGCAGGTGGCCGGGCGGCCCTTGCCGTCCACGGTGGCGAACACGGTGGAGTGTATCTCGTCTACGATGTATTTCAGGTAGTCCATGTTTGTCCCTCCTGTCAGACCGCGCCCTTGAGTATGGGCGAGAGCTTTTTGTATATGAGTATGGTCACGGCGCTTATAACGAGACCCTTGAGCAGGTTGAAGGGCAGGGCGTTAAAGAGCACCACGTCCAGTTTTGTCCGTATGAACGGTATGAGCTCGCCGAAGCCCGCCGTGGCGGTGGAGGTCAATTGCAGCGCGTTCTTGACCAGCTCTATCAGCACGCCTGCCGCCGGGCCGTATGCGAAGGCGCCTATCAGCGCGGGCAGGTCCGAGAGGTCCATGCACGCGAAGGTCGGAGAGAGCGGCACGGGGAACTCGAAGTAGGCCAGGATGAAGGCTATGGCCGTCTCGGCCGCAAAAGCGGTTCGCAGGCTCTACTGCCGGTCGGGAATTTCACCCGGTCCCGAAGATGTTGGGTTTTGCGCTTTAGAATTTGACGTTGCCGTTCTGCCAGGTGCTATCGTCGGCGATGGTCTCCATCACGTCCCAGTGCTCGGCGACCTCGCCGTCTGAGTCGAAGCGGAAGATGTGAAGGCAACCTGCTCGCCCGCCCCGGCGAAGTTGTAGACGTTCTGCAAAAAGACGTAGTCGCCGTCCTCAAAGGCCCTGATGTTCTCGACCGTGGTCGCGGTCTCAGCGGCGGACAGACCCTCGACGGAGCTTATAAAGGCGTCCTCGCCGGTGCCGTAGGCCAGGTTGTGCTGGATGTGGTTTTCGTCGAGCAGCTCGCGCGCCGTCTCCGTGTCTCCGGTGGCGAAGGTGTTTATAAGGGCGAGCGCCTTGTCGATATTGCTCTGAGCTTCCGCGGTGGGTTCTGCGGTCGGGCCTACGGTCGGCTCAGCAGTCTCGGGGGCGGCGGCGGGAGTGGGCTCCGTCGTGTCGCCGCCGCAGGCGGACAGCAGGCCGGTGGCCAGGGTTAGCGCGAGTATGATTGCAATGACTTTTTTCATTGTGGTTTCCTCCTGGGCTATGTTTGAACTGTCCGCCGCCCGGGTTTCCTGTTCTGACTGTATTATAGGGCGCTTTATGCTGGTAAAGTAAGCACAATATTGTGCTATAGTTACCTTTAGGAAACTATTGAAGGGAGACAGCGCTATGAATACGGCTACGCAGCTGCCCGCCTGCCCGGTGGAGACGACGCTGACGCTCATCGGCGACAAGTGGAAGGTGCTGATTCTGCGGGACCTTATAACGGGGACAAAGCGTTTTGGAGAGCTAAAGAAGTCCATCGGCAGCGTGTCCCAGAAGGTGCTGACCGCACAGCTGCGCGACATGGAGGAGAAGGGCCTCGTCCACCGCGAGGTGTACGCCGAGGTGCCGCCGCGCGTGGAGTACAGCCTGACGGACCTGGGCAGGAGCCTGAAGCCCATTCTCGACGCCATGCAGAGCTGGGGCGAGGAATACAAGGCAAAAAACAGCTGAAAAAGGCGCCGGTTATCCAGCGCCTTTTTGCTTGGACAGCACGAATATACGACTTTACGGAAATTTAACACGTCGTATTGTAAATTATACTTGACATATTGTCGGGCGAATGCTATGCTGTAGCCACACAGCCAAGGGAGGGCGCACGGTGAAAGGACAAAAGACGCGGGACTCCGGATTCTCATGTACGCTGTCGTGCAGATAGGGTTTGTCCGCGAGAAGCGGCGCGAAAAAGATGACGAAAAGTGAGGAGGCATCTGTATGTCCGACAAGTTCAAGGAAGCCAAATACGACGAGCGGCAGACCGCGGTGCGCGGCCGCGCGTTCAAGTACGCCTACGGCACGCTGCTGGTGGCGCTGCTGTTCTACGCGGCCAGCGACGACATCTGGAACTGGTGCGTGCCCCTGACGGGCTGCGCCGTAGCGATAGCGGTCTCCCTCGTGCCATACGCCTGGGTGAGCATAATGAACGAGGCCTACTGGTGGGCGAACACCAAACGTATCGGCCAGTATGTCACCTTCGCGCTGCTGGGCCTAATGAACCTGGGCTTGGCGCTGAGCTCCTGGCTCAGGGGCGATTTGATAGTGGACGGCGTGCTCCAGATAGGCGGCGCAAACCTCGTGCTGGGCAGCGTGTTCATCTACGTTTTCGTCATCGCCATGATACAGCGCGCGAGGCTCAGGCGGGACGGTGACGAGGATTGAAGAATTTGCGCATGAAATCCGCCCGCGCGGCGCTGGACATGTCCCAGCAGCAGCTTGCCGACGCCGTGGGCGTCACCCGCCAGACCATAAACGCCATAGAGCGTGGAGACTACAATCCCACGATAAAGCTCTGTCTCGCCATCTGCCGCACGCTGGGCAGGACGCTCGACGAGCTGTTTTGGGAGGAATAAGGCACGACGCCGCGCGGTTGAAATAGGCCGCGCGGCGCGTTATAATTTCAGCAGATACTTTCGGCAGGAGATGCAGAATGAGAGACAAGATTGAAGTGCGCGGCGCGCGCGTACACAACTTGAAGAACATAGACGTGGACGTCCCGCTTGGCGGGATAGTTGGAATCGCAGGCGTGTCCGGCTCGGGAAAGAGTTCTCTCGCGCTCGGCGTGCTGTACGCCGAGGGTTCGCGGCGCTACCTCGAGTCGCTTTCGACATATACGCGGCGGCGCATGACCCAGGCGGAGAAGGCGCAGGTGGACGAGGTGCTGTACATCCCGGCTTCGCTAGCGCTCCGCCAGCGCCCCGGCGTGCCGGGTATCCGCTCCACCTTCGGCACCGGCACGGAGCTGCTCAACAGCCTGCGGCTCATGTTCTCGCGCCTGGCAAGCCACCGCTGTCCTAATGGGCACTACGCCGCGCCGTCGCTGGGCGTCGCCGCGATGCAGCCGATAACCTGCCCCGAATGCGGCGCGGAGTTCTACGGCCCGGGCGCTGAAGAGCTGGCTTTCAACAGCCAGGGCGCCTGCCCGAAGTGCAGCGGCACAGGCGCCGTATGGACGGTCGACCGCTCCACGCTCGTGCCCGACGAGACGCTCAGCATAGAGCAGGGCGCGGTCGCGCCGTGGAACAGCCTCATGTGGTCTATCATGGTGGACGTCTGCCGGGAGATGGGCGTGCGTACGGACGTGCCGTTCAATGAGCTCACGCCGCATGAGCGCGATATAGTCTTTGACGGCCCGCCTGAGAAGCGGCATATACTCTACCACTCCGCAAAGACGAACCAGGCCTCGGAGCTGGACTTCACCTACTACAGCGCCGTGTACACGGTCGAAAACGCGCTCGGCAAGGTCAAGGACGAGCAGGGCATGAAGCGCGTTGCTAAGTTCTTGAAGCAGGAGCCCTGTCCGGACTGCGGAGGCACACGGCTCTCCGACGCGGCCCGCGCGCCGCTGCTGCGCGGGATAAACCTGGCCGAAGCCTGCAAGATGACGCTCACGGAGCTGGTCGAGTGGGTGCGCGGCGTGCCCGCGTCACTGCCCGAGGAGATGCGCCCCATGGCTGAGAGCATCTGCGAGGCCTTTCAGTCCACGGCCCGGCGGCTGATGTATCTGGGCCTGGGCTACCTGACGCTCGACCGCGCGGCGAGCACGCTGTCCACCGGAGAGCGGCAGCGCATGCAGCTGGCCCGCGCCGTGCGTAACCGCACTACCGGCGTGCTGTACGTCCTCGACGAGCCGAGCATAGGCCTGCACCCGGCGAACATCACCGGCCTCACGGGCGTGATGCGCGACCTGGTCTCCGACGGCAACAGCGTCGTGCTGGTCGACCACGACACGCAGGTGCTCGGCGAGAGCGACTACATAATAGAGATGGGCCCCGGCGCGGGCGCAAACGGCGGCACGGTCATAGCGCAGGGTACGGTGGCCGAGATTGAGAGCTGCCCGGATTCACGCATCGGCCCCTTCCTGGCCGGAATTGACGACGGGCCGCTCCGCCCGGTGACGGAGCGCGGCGCGCTCTTTGAGCTGGGCAGGATAAGCCTCGCCACAGGCGCGATACACACGGTAAAGCCGCTGGGGGTGGATATACCGCGCGGCAGGCTGACCGTTGTCACCGGCGTCTCCGGCTCGGGCAAGACGACGCTCATCCTTGAGAGCCTGGTGCCGGCGCTTCAGGCCAAGATTGACGGCCGCCCCCTGCCGGAGCACGTCCTCGGCCTCGAGGCCGAAGGCGTGAGCCAGGTCAAGCTCATAGACGCCACGCCGATAGGCATAAACGTGCGCAGCACCGTCGCCACCTATGCCAACGTCCACGACGAGCTGCGCAAGGTCTTTGCCAGGACGCCCTGCGCGAAGGAGCGCGGGTACAAGGCCGGGGACTTCTCGTACAACACCGGTTCCCTTCGCTGCCCTGTCTGCGACGGCACGGGGCAGATAAGCCTCGACGTGCAGTTCCTGCCCGACGTGGACATACCCTGCCCGGAGTGCCGGGGCAGCCGCTACGCCAAAGCGGCGAACCTGGTGCGGTATGAGGACAAGCACGGCGGGAGCTATTCGCTGCCTGGGCTGATGGCCATGGATGTGAACACGGCGCTGGCCGCCTGCGCGGAGCTAAAGACCATACGCTCGCGCCTGCAGGTGCTGAGCGGCCTGGGACTGGGCTACCTGACGCTAGGCGAGGCCACGCCCAGCCTCTCCGGCGGCGAGGCGCAGCGGCTCAAGCTCGCCAGCGAGATGGGCAGGCAGCAATCCGACGCCGTGTTCGTGTTCGACGAGCCGACCATCGGCCTGCATCCACTGGACGTGCGCAGCCTGCTGGCTGTGTTCCAGACGCTTATCGACGCGGGAGCGACCGTTGTGGTCATAGAGCACGACCTGGACGTCATACGCGCCGCGGACTACATCATAGACATGGGCCCCGGCGGTGGGGAAGAGGGCGGGCGCGTGGTCGCCTGCGGTACGCCGGACGACATCAGGTCAAACTACGAGAGCGTGACCGGCAGATACATTTGAACGACGCAAAAAGCCCCGGCGGATTTCCGCCGGGGCTTTGGTTTTGCGCTTATTCGCTCTTTTCGTCCTTGACGATGGCTATGTGCAGCTCGTCGAGCTGCTTCTGGGTGACCTCGCCGGGCGCGCCCATCATGAGATCCTGGGCGTTTTTGTTCATCGGGAAGGGGATAATCTCGCGGATGGAGTCCTCGCCGGCGAGCAGCATGACCATGCGGTCAACGCCCGGGGCGATGCCCGCGTGCGGGGGAGCGCCGTAGCAGAAGGCGTTGTACATGGCGGGGAACTTGGCCTTCACGTCCTCCTCGCCGAGGTTGACCATTTCAAAGGCCTTTATCATAATCTCCGGGTCGTGGTTACGCACGGCGCCGGAGCTGAGCTCCACGCCGTTGCAGACGAGGTCGTACTGGTCGGCGGTGATGGTCAGCGGGTCTATCTCGCCGCGCTCGGCCGCCAGCAGGGTGGCGAGGCCGCCCTTCGGCATCGAGAACGGGTTGTGGCAGAACTCCGTCTCGCCGCTCTCCTCGCCAATTTCGTACATCGGGAAGTCCACTATCCAGCAGAAGGAGTATTGCTCCGCGTCCATGTGCTCGGGGCAGAGTGCGCCGAGCAGCTTTATGAGCGCTCCGGCGGTCTTCTGCGCGGCGCCTTTTTTGCCCGCGGAGAACACGACCAGCGTGTCGGGCGCGAGGCCCAGCTCAGAGACGAAGCGCTCCTTGCGCTCGGTGAGGAACTTGGCGATGCCGCCGGTGAGCTCTCCCTTGTCGTCGACGCGCACCCAATAGGCCTTGTTGCCGCTGGTGACCTCGGCGTCGGCGCAGAGCTTGTCTATCTGCTTGCGCGTACCCTTGAAATTGCTCACGGGTACGGCCTTGACCACCGCGCCCTCGAAGGGGCCGAAGCCGCAGCCGTCTACCAGCTCCGTGACGTCCGCCGCGGTGAGGTCGATGCGCAGATCCGGCTTGTCGGTGCCGTATTTCTCAAGCGCTTCGGCGTAGGGGATGCGCGCAAAGGGCGCGCCGGAGGCGCGGTTATACTTGCCGAACTCGGCGAAGATGGGCGGCAGCACGTCTTCGAGAACTTCAAACACGTCCTCCTGGCTGGCGAAGGCCATCTCCATGTCGAGCTGGTAGAACTCGCCGGGGGAGCGGTCGGCGCGCGCGTCCTCGTCGCGGAAGCAGGGGGCTATCTGGAAGTAGCGGTCAAAACCGCTGGCCATCAGCAGCTGCTTGAACTGCTGCGGCGCCTGGGGCAGGGCGTAGAACTTGCCGGGGTGGTTGCGCGCGGGTACGAGGTAGTCGCGCGCGCCCTCGGGCGAGGACACGGTGAGGATGGGGGTGGTTATCTCCATGAAGCCGTGCTCGGTCATGCTCTTGCGCAGTGCGGCGATGACGTTGGAGCGCAGGATTATGTTCGACTTGACCTCGGGGTTGCGCAGGTCGAGGTAGCGGTACTTGAGACGGGTGCTCTCGTCGGCCTCGCGGCTGCGGTTTATCTGGAAGGGCAGCTCGTTGTACTGGCACTTGCCGAGCACTTCGACCTTCTCGGGCACGACCTCGATGTCGCCGGTGGGCATGTTGGGGTTCTTGCTGGCGCGCTCGCGGACTACGCCCTCGACGCTGATGGTGCTCTCGCGGGTGATGCCCTTAAAGGTGTGCACCATCTCCTCGGTCTCGGCCACGACTTGGGTCGTGCCGTAGAAATCGCGCACGACGACGAAGGCCAGCGCGCCGGATACCTCGCGCACGTTCTCCATCCAGCCGCATATCTTTACGCGCTTGCCGGCGTCGGTGACGCGCAGCTCGCCGCAGGTGTGTGTTCTTGACTGCATTTCGCTTCTACCCCTTTTTGTTCAGTTGACTTTTATGAGTTTTTCGGACGCAAGGGCCTTGAGGCCGTCGCGCACGGCCAGCGCCGCATCCTCGGGCGTGCAGCGCAGCTGCGTACCCGCGTTCATATCTTTGAGCGAGACTTCGCCGCTCGCGAGCTCGTCCTCGCCGATTATTACGGCGTAGGGTATCGCCAGCTTGCTGGCGTAGGAGAGCTTCTGCTTGAACTTCCTGTCCTCCGTGTAGAGCTGGGTGCGAACGCCGTAGTCGCGCAGGACTGTGGCCGCATGGGCCGCAAAGGCGGTGTCCTCTGTCATGGGCAGGACGATGGCGTCGCAGGGGGCGGTGTTGACCGCGGGGTTGATGAGCCCCTGCTCGCTGAGCACATAGAACAGGCGCGTCACGCCTATGCTCATGCCCACGCCGGGCAGCTGCTTGTCCGTGTAGTATTCGGCGAGATTGTCGTACCTGCCGCCGGAGCACACGGAGCCTATCTCCGGGTGCGAGTTGACGACCGTCTCATACACCGTGCCGGTGTAATAGTCGAGGCCGCGGGCTATGGTGAGGTCGATGGCGAAGCGCCCCTTAGGCACGCCCAGGCTGGGCAGTGCCTCGATAACCGTGCGCAGCTCCGCCGCGCCCTGGGCCAGACGCTCGTTTTCACCGGCGCGCTCGTCCAGGAAGGCAAGCTTTTCCTCGTCGCTGCCGGAGAGCGTGACGAATTCGAGCACCTTGTCCGCCGCGGCGCTGTCCAGGCCGCACTCGCTCATGAGCAGCTCGTGTACCTTCTCTGCGCCTATCTTCTCCAGCTTGTCCACGGTGCGCAGGGCCTCGGTGAGCTTGTCCGTGATGCCGACAAGCTCAAAGTAGCCGCCGAGCACCTTGCGGTTGTTTATGCGTATCGTGAAGTCCTCAAGGCCGAGCTCGGTGAACGCGCGGCAGATTACGGCCGGGACCTCGGCGTCGTTCATGATATCGAGCTTGCCGTCGCCAATTACGTCGATGTCCGCCTGATAGAACTCGCGGAAGCGGCCGCGCTGCGCCCTTTCCCCGCGCCAGACCTTGCCTATCTGGTAGCGCCGGAACGGGAAGGCGAGCTGCCCGTAATTGGCCGCGACGTACTTCGCCAGGGGCACCGTGAGGTCGAAGCGCAGCGCGAGGTCGCTGCTGCCCTTCATGAAACGGTACATCTGCTTTTCCGTCTCGCCTCCGCCCTTGGCCAGGAGCACTTCGGCGGCCTCTATGGCCGGGGTGTCCAGCGGGGTGAAGCCGTAGAGCGAATATATGCGGCGCAGGGTCTCAAACATGACTTCCATCTGCTGCTGCGGAGCGGGCAGCAGCTCCATAAAGCCGGAGAGAGTGCGCGCCTTGACTTTGTCCATGTGTGTATTCCTCCAGTGCGCATGGGCATACGCGCCCAAAGGCGGCGGGGGAACCGCCGCCTTTCAAGCGCAATATCTATTTTTTCTTCGGGTTTACTATGTCGCGCCAATCCAGGTCGCCGCGGCGAAGTCCCTGAATAAGTACCTCCGCAGTGGCGACGTTGGTCGCCATGGGTATGAGATACTGGTCGCAAAGCCTTGAGAGCTTGTTCACGCTCTCAAACCCATCGGGGTTTGTAGGGTCGCAGAAGAAGAGCACAAGGTCTATTTCATTATAGGCTATACGCGCGCCGATTTGCTGCGCCCCTTGCTTATCGTGCAGATAGAGTGTTACGGGCAATCCCGTCGCTTCCGTGACCAGCTTGCCCGTAGTGTTGGTGGCACAGAGCGTGTGGTCTGACAGGATGCCGCAATACGCTATGCAGAACTGAACCATCAGTTCTTTTTTTCCGTCGTCGGCCAGCAGGGCTATGTTCATCTGTTTCTCCCTTCTCGGATGCCCCTTACCGGGAAAGTCCGGCGCCGTAGGACATCCGTCAGACTATTATATCCCTCGAGCCGCGAAACTGCAACATAATTATTTAAATTTGCTTCAAAAAACTCGGCTTTTATACACGCAGGCACACGGCGCGGCGCAATATTGGACATGTGCGTGCGCATGTGTTGGCATTACCCGGAAAAGCCGGCGGCTCAGCACATACAGGAGCTGCACCATAACAGACGGTTGTCCACAAATTCGGCGCTGACGCGCCCGGCGTCCAGATGCCAGGCGAGGAAGCTCCTGAGCGTGCTGCCCACAAGGACGTACTGCTGGAAGCTGAGCTCCAGGCGCAAATCGTCGAAAGCGAGCTTGAGTATCTCCTCAAAGGTGCGCGGCTCTATGCAGAGGTGCAGCACCAGCTCTCCCAGGCGCTCTATGTGTCTGCGGTTGGCCAAGGCGAGCGGGCCAATGTCCTCGCAGGCGGCGGCGTGGGAGGGGACGTACATTTTAGCGCCCGTCTCGGGCAGCCTGCTGAGCGTGTCCAGATAGGCCTGCACGTCGTAGATAAAGGGGAAGCCGTACTTGTCAAGCGTCTCGGCGCTCGAGACGCAGTCTGCGATGAAGGCGGTGCCGTCGGGCAGCAGGTAGCCGCACTGGTCGAAAAAGTGGCCGGGCAGGGGCAGGACTTCAACCCCGGCGGGGAAGGCCTCGTCCGTCACGTCGAGGCAGGCGCAGGGCTGGGCCATCAGGAACTTGTGCCGGAGGGGTTTGGGCGGATACCCGCCGTAGAGGAAGCTGGGCTCCAGCAGCGGGGTGCGCGTGAACTGCGCCTCAATACCCGGGGCGAAGATTTTGCAGCCGGTCTGCTTCTGCAGGTACTGGCAGCCCCCGATGTGGTCGGCGTTGGAGTGCGTGACCAGTATGCCGAGCAGCTTCCAGCCCTGCTCGTCGAGTATTTTGCGCATGCGCCGTCCCGCGTCCTTGTCCCCGCCGGAGTCAATGAAGTATACGCCGTCCCCCGTGTCGTAGACGCCAATCTTGGCGGGACAGTCTATGTAGTAGGACCGGTCGGTGATTTTAATGAGCTCGTACAAGCTTATCCCTCCCATCTTTCGTTCTGTTTATCTGCCGGCTCCGCATGGAGCGATGCGTAATGAGCATATCCAGGGGGGACCGAGGTCCCCCCTGGAGTTGTATTAGCCAAAGAACTTGTTGTGTATGGCCTGTACGGCCTGGTCGGCGTAGTCCTTGCTGATGAGGACGGACACCTTTATCTCGCTGGTGGATATCATCTGGATGTTTATCTTCGCGTCGTAGAGGGCCTCGAACATGAGCGCGGCGATGCCGGACGCGCTCATCATGCCTGCGCCGACGATGCTGACCTTGCAGACGTTGGTGTCCACGCTCAGGTGGTCGAAGCAGAGAGACTCCTTTAGCTCCTCGAGCGCTTCGGCGGCCCTGTCCGCGTCAGCGAGCGGCACGGTGAAGCTGATGTCGTTGGTACCCTCCTTGCCGTAGCTCTGGAGGATAATGTCTACGTTTATCTTGGCGCGGGCCATCGTGTTGAACACGCGGAAGGCCATGCCGGGCTCGTCGGGTACGCCGACGACGACTATGCGCGCGACGTCGTTGTCCTTTGCTATGCCGCTTATCTTCATCTCTTCCATTCGCTTTGCGACCTCCTTAACTTTAGTGCCGGGCTTCCGAACCATGCTCGAAAGCACCTCGATTATCACGCCGTAGCGCTTGGCCAGCTCGACCGAGCGGTTCATGAGTACCTGTGCGCCCAGGCTGGCCAGCTCGAGCATCTCGTCGTAGGTTATCTCGTCGAGCTTGCGCGCGCCCTTGACCCTGCGCGGGTCGGCGGTGTACACGCCCTCGACGTCGGTGTATATCTGACATTTGTCCGCGTGCAGCACGGCGGCGATGGCTACGGCGGTGGTGTCTGAGCCGCCTCGGCCCAGGGTGGTGATGTCGTCGTTGCGGTCGACGCCCTGGAAGCCCGCGACTATAACTATGCGCCGCTTGTCGAGCTCGCGCCGTATGCGCTCCGTGGATACGCGCACTATGCGTGCGCTGCCGTAGGTGGTGTTGGTCTCAAGGCCTACCTGCCAGCCGGTGAGAGATACGACGGGCAGGCCCATGGCCTCCAGGGCCATGGCCATGAGCGCCACGCTCTGCTGCTCGCCCGTGGAGAGCAGGACGTCCATCTCGCGCTTGCTGGGGCGGGGGTTGAGCTCGCGGGCCTTTTCGATGAGGTCGTCTGTGGTGTCGCCCTGGGCGGAGAGCACGACTACGATGTCGTGCCCCTCGGAGTAGGTGTCCGCTATTATACCGGCGACGTGCTTTACCCGTTCCGCGTTGGCCACGGAGCTGCCGCCGAATTTCTGTACTATAAGCATGGGGTATGTCCCTCCGTTTATTGAACCGTCACTGTGCGGGCGGTGCGGCGAATGTCCCCGCCGCCCGCAGCCTGACTTGATAGGCCGCGTATCCCGCGGCCGGTGTATCCGTCACATTATATGCGCTCAGTCGAGCACGCGGTATTTGGCCAGGACGTTCATGCCGGCCGTTTTGGCCTTGAGCTCCTCGCCGGACATGTACCCGGTGACGAAGGCGTACTCGTCGGACGGGGCATTCGGAGAGTTTATGAAGCGCACGCCGGAGAAGGCCGCGGCTATGTCGGCCAGGGGCGAGGATGTACGCACCATCCAGCGGCAGGATACCCTGTCCGGGGCCGTGACATAGCCGGGCTCGCTGGGCCACCAGCCGGTGTAAGTCCTGGTGCCGGGCTCGCGCACACAGTCTATGATGTCCGCCGCAACGGCGCTCGCCGTCGGCAGGGAGCCTGCGCCGGGGCCGAAGAACATCGCCTCGCCCACGGCGTCGCCGCGTACGGAGATGCCGTTCATAACGCCGTCCACGTTGGCCAGCGGCGCGCTCTTGCTGATTAGGTGGGGCGCGACGAAGGCCGTGACGGAGTTGGGGCCGGTGCGCATCGCGCGGCCGAGCAGCTTTATCTTGTAGCCGAGGGCGCGGGCGCAGTCTATGTCCGCCGGGGTAATCTTTGTGATGCCCTCGGTGGTTATGGAGCCGGGGGACACGTTCTTCCCAAAGCAGAGGTCGGCGAGGATACATACTTTGCGTCCGGCGTCTATGCCCTCTACGTCGGCGGTTGGGTCGGCCTCGGCGTAGCCCTTCTGCTGGGCCTCGCGCAGCGCCTGCTCGAAGCTCTTGCCCATCTGTATCATTTCGGTGAGGATGTAGTTCGTTGTGCCGTTGAGGATGCCGCAGATGGAGCTTATCTCGTTGGCCGCCAGGCACTGGCAGATGGGGCGCAGGATGGGGATGCCGCCTCCGACGCTGGCCTCGAACATGAAGTTTACGCCCATCCTGCGTGCGAGCGCCGTCAGCTCCAGGCCCTTCTCGGCCACGAGCTCCTTGTTGGACGTGACCACGCTCTTGCCCGCTTCCAGGCAGCGCTTGTCGTACTCGTAGGCGAGCGTCGCCCCGCCGATACACTCGGCGACGACCTTTATCTCCGGGTCGTTTGCTATGGTATCGATGTCGTGGACGATGAGGTGCGAGAAGGGGTGGTCGGGCCTCGGCCTGCGGCAGAGGATGTACTTGACTTCTATCTCGCTGCCCGCGCGGCGCGCTATGAGGTCGCGGTTTTTGGTCAGCACCTCGACCGTGCCGCCCCCTACGACGCCTATACCGAGTACAGCTACTTTTACCATGTTTGTTCCCCCTTATCACCCTGCCAGGGCGTCGAAGCGTATGACGCCGTAGAGGCTCCGGACCCGTTCTATGAATTCATCCATGTCCTCGGCCATATTCTCAGTGATGGCGGAGACGGTCACGGGTGCGGTGCCGTTGTTGGGTATGCTCTGGTTTATCGTGAGAATATTTGCGCCCGCATCGGCAAAACTAGCCAGCAGGGAGCTCAATACGCCCTTCTTGTCCCGCAGCAGCGCGTTGAAGGTCACAATGCAGCCGTGGCGCATGTCGCGGAAGGGCATGACGGAGTCCTTATATTTATAGAAGGCGCTGCGCGATATGCCGACGCGCTCCACGGCCTCGGCGACAGTGCGCACCTCGCCGGTCTCCAGGAGCTCGCGCGCTTCTGTGACTTTGATGAACACCTCTGGCAGCACATTCGCTTCTACGAGGTAATATTTCGACTTGTTCTTGTCTGTCATACTGAGCCTCCTAAAGTCCGCTGTGGACGGCCGAATGTTTTTATCTCGTGCACATTAGTTATATCACATCCACGGCCCGCACACAATAGGTCATTATTGAAAAATCCCCGTGTGTCCACGGCAGGCGGATTAAACGAATTGACGAAAGGCGGCGGAAAACGCATGTTTGGAATCCTGATTTGTATAGCGGCGGGGGCTGCGATGAGCGTGCAGGGCGTAATGAACACGCGCCTGGGAGAGAGCATAGGCACAAGCGAGGCCAACGCCTTTGTGCAGTGCACGGCGGCGGTACTGGCGGCGGCGGTGCTGCTTTTCCACAGGGACGGCAGCTTTTCGGCTCTGGGCGAGACGAACTGGTTTTACATGCTGGGCGGCGTGCTTGGCCTGGTTATCACGCTGACGGTCATGCTGGGCATGCACTCGCTCACGCCGGCGACGGCGGTGAGCGTGATACTGGTCAGCCAGCTGCTCACGGCCGGCGCGATAGACGCCCTCGGCCTCATGGGTACGGAGAAAGTCCCCCTGACGTGGACAAAGGCCGCAGGCGCGGCGCTTATGATAGCCGGAGTGGTGGTTTTCAAACGCTGAAAGCAAAAAACTCTGTATTATTTTACCGAGCTGTGCTAAAATTTAATTATTCCACTGGAACGGAGAGAAAGAAATGTATACCCACATCGAAGACAACATATATACTATACCCGTGCCGCTGCCCAACAACCCGCTCCGGCAGCTCAATTCGTATGTTATAAAGGGCGAGGGGCGCAACCTGGTCATCGACACGGGCTTCAAGCTCGAGGAGTGCCGCAAGGCCCTGTGCGATGGGCTGGAGGAGCTGGGGGTGGATATGAACTGCACGGATATTTTCCTCACGCACCTGCACTCCGACCACAGCGGCCTGGCCGCTGAGCTGGCCACGCAGAGCTCCAAGATATACATAAGCCGCGCAGACGGCGAGCTTTTGACGCTCAGCCTGACCCAGGGCCTGGGCAGGGTGGAGGAGTACCGCAGCTACGGCTTCTCCGAGAAAGAGCTGGAGAACTTCTGGGAGAACCCGTCGATGAAGTACCGCCAGGAGTCGCCCTTCAGCTTCACCTACGTCGCCGACGGAGACGTGCTGACCTACGGCGAGCGCAGGCTGGAGGTCATATTCACTCCCGGTCACACCCCTGGCCACGTCTGCCTGTATGACCGCGCGAACAAGGTGATGTTCCTCGGCGATCACGTCCTTTTCAACATCACGCCCAATATCACCACCTGGCCCTTCTTCGAGGACCCGCTGGGCCACTACGTCCACAGCCTGATGGACATAAGCATATACGACGTGCGCCTGCCGCTGCCCGCGCACCGCGGCGTAAACGGCACGATGGCCGAGCGCATCGGCACGATAATCGAACACCACGGCGCGCGCATACGCGAGATGCTGGACATCCTCACGGAGCGCCCGGGCCTGACGCCCTACGACCTCTCGGGTATGATGACCTGGCGCGTGCATGGCAAGACCAACTCCTGGGCGGACTTCCCGCTCAACCAGAAGTGGTTCGCCGTCGGCGAGACAGCGGCGCACCTGGACTACCTGCTAAAGCGCGGGAGAGTCCGCCGCGAATTCGACGGAAGATGCTGGCATTACAGCGTAGACTGAGCGGCAGAGCGCTGCATTTTTACTTATGGAGGTACGGAATATGAAAGTTATGCTTTTGAACGGCAGCCCTCACGCAAAGGGCAACACCCGCCTCGCGCTCGAGGAGTGCGCCCGCACACTTGCTGAGTGCGGCGTGGAGGCCGAGATAGTAGACATCGGCGACGGCCCGGTGGCCGGGTGCCGCGCCTGCGGCGCGTGTTCAAGGCTGGGGCGCTGTGTCATTGACGACGGCGTGAACCGGTTTCGAGAAAAGCTCGCCGAAGCCGACGGCCTCATCGTCGGCACACCGGTGTACTACGCCTCGCCCAACGGCTCCGTCATATCTTTCATGGACCGGCTGTTCTTCAGCGGCCCGGCGGAGACCTTCAGGCACAAGCCTGCGGCGGCCGTTGCGGTTGCGCGCAGGGCGGGTACGGTGTGCAGCTTCGACGTGCTGAACAAGTATTTTACCATACGGGAGATGCCGATAGCCGCGTCCAGCTACTGGAACGACTGCTTCGGCCAGACGCCGGGTCAGGCCGCGCAGGACGCCGAAGGGCTTCAGACTATGCGCAACCTCGCGCGCAACATGGCCTGGCTGCTCAAGTGCATAGAGCTGGGCAGGGCCGCCGGCGTGAACCCGCCCGAAAACGAGATGGACGTCGCTACAAACTTCATACGCTGAAATGGGCGCCCGGGCATCCGGGCGCTTTTCGCGTAAAAGCGCGTTTACAGGGCCGCGCGGCAATAATAAGTTGTATTTGGCACATGGATAAGGTATAATAGCGCCGTAGCGGCGGGTACAAGCCGTGACGCAGAGAGAAAATGAGATAAACCGGCGCTTCGTGCGTCGCGCAGGATATGGGAGGCCGTACAATGGAAAACCGCGTACTCGAGAAATTCCACGCCGGGGACAAGAGCCTCGGAACGTTCACACATATGCTCAGCGCCCCGGCCATCGAGGCGCTGGCTTACACCGGGCTGGACTACGTCATAATCGACATGGAGCACAGCCCCATCGCGGCCGAGCACGCTGCGGAGCTCGTGGGCGTGGCCTCGGGCGCGGGCCTCGCGCCCTTTGTGCGCGTGGACGCCATACAGCGCAGCCCCGTGCTGAAGATGCTGGACGTCGGCGCGGCGGGCCTGATAGTGCCCGGCGTCGAGAGCGTGGACGAGGTGAAGAAGCTCGTCGAATACGCGCGCTTTGCCCCGGTCGGCAACAGGGGCTACTGCCCGAGCCGCGACGGCGGCTGGGGCATGGCCGAGTGCTACGGCGATGGCATGAACGGGTACATGGAGCGCGCAAACGCCAACACCCTGCTCCTGCCTCAGTGCGAGACCATGGGCTGCCTTGAGAACATAGACGATATCCTCTCGCTTGACGGCGTGGACGGCATCTTCATCGGGCCCTTCGACCTCTCCATCGCCCTGGGCATACCCGGCGATTTCGCCAACGAGAGGCACATAAACGCCGTCGCGCACGTCCTGGACGTGTGCCATAAGCACGGCAAGCTCTCCGTGATGTTCTGCGGCTCGCCCGAGGCCGCCGCCGGATATTTCAAACAGGGCTTCGACTCCGTCACGATGTCCCTGGACATCTCTGTGCTCGCCGACGCCTTCACGGACATCGTGAAGCGCTCCATGGCCTGAATACAGCGGCCCTGCCGTACTGCGCGGCAGGGCCTTTTCATATTTGCTGAAGGGGAGGGGACACATGGTCACAAAGATACGCTCGCTGGGCATACGCGGTATCGGGGGCTACGAGGTGTCGGTGGAGTGCGCCCTGGCTCAGGGCCTGCCCGAGTTCAACATCGTCGGACTGCCCGACGCCGCGGTCAAGGAGGCGCGCGACCGCGTGCGCTCGGCCATACGCAGCTCGGGACTGAGCTTTCCTGTGTCGCGCCTGACGGTCAACCTGGCCCCGGCGGACACGCGCAAGGCCGGTACGACGTATGATTTGCCGGTGCTGCTGGGCATTTTGTCCGCCGCCGGGAACATCAGGCAGCCGCCGGACAGCTGCGCATTCATCGGCGAGCTCTCGCTGGGCGGGGATTTGCGCCCGGTTCGGGGCGCGCTGCCGATGGCGCTTGCGGCCGCGCGCGCCGGGGTGAAGCAGCTCTTCGTGCCCGAGGAAAACGCCGGTGAAGCGGCCTTCGCCGACGGCCTCGAGGTCTACGGTGTGAAGAGCGTGTCCCAGCTGCTGCAATACCTGCGCGGCCAGATAGAGCTTGAGCCCACCGCCGCGCCGGACATAGAGTCGGTGCGCGTGCCGGGGCCGGACTTCTCGGAGGTCAAGGGCCAGGCGAACGTGAAGCGCGCTCTCGAGGTCGCCGCTGCGGGCGGGCACAATGTGCTGATGATAGGCCCGCCGGGCGCGGGCAAGAGCATGCTCGCCAAGCGCATACCATCCATCCTGCCGGACATGAGCCGCGCCGAAATGCTGCAAACCACCGAGATACACTCCGTGGCCGGACTGACCGGCAGCACGCGGCCCGTCGTGACAGAGAGGCCCTTCCGCTCGCCGCACCACACCATATCCGCCGCCGCGCTCGCGGGCGGCTCACAGCTGCAGCCGGGCGAATTGAGCCTCGCCAACAACGGCATCCTGTTCATGGACGAGCTGCCGGAGTTCCACCGCGACGTGCGCGAGGCGCTCAGGCAGCCGCTTGAGGACGGGGTGGTGACCGTGTCGCGCGCGGCGGGGACGGTGACCTACCCGAGCCGCTTCATGCTCGTGTGCGCGATGAACCCCTGCCGCTGCGGCTGGTACGGACACCCGACGCGGCGCTGCACCTGCTCACCCACGGAGCTCAAGCGCTACCGCGCCCGCGTCTCCGGCCCGCTGCTCGACCGTATCGACATCGCCGTCGAGGTGCCTGCGCTCGAGTATACGGAGCTCTCCGGCAAGGCGGAGGCGGAGCCCTCGCGCGAGATAAAAAAGCGCGTGGACGCCGCGCGTAGGATTCAGCGCGGCCGCCTGGCGGGTACGGGCGTGGACTGCAACGCGCACATGGGCCCGCGCGAAATGGAGCGCTGCTGCGCGCTCTCGTCCGAGTGCTCGGCGCTGATGGAGCAGGCGTACAAGGCCATGGGCCTCACTGCGCGCAGCTATGACCGCATCCTCCGCGTCGCGCGCACGATAGCCGACCTCGCGGGCAGCGCGGACATACGGCCCGCCCACCTCGCCGAGGCCATCCAGTACCGTTCCGTGGACCTGGACACCGAGGAGTAGGACGAGCATTCTTGCGCGGAACAGGCGGGCCGCTCTCTTGCCAGGCTAGGGTTTTCACCCATAATCAGACAGACAGGATAAATCTGTCCTTTTCTGCTGCTCGGAATTTAATAACGCCGGAATTGGGCGCGCTGCGTAAAAGAATTGCCTCGTCAAGCGGCGTGGCGGTGTTTGACATTGCTGGGAATGAGTACGATGTGCAAATTGCCGGTATCCTCCATCTGTCCCTTTAACCGGATGTGTGCGTGCGTGCGTTTTGACAAGACAGGACGCTTTGCCGCCGGACATGCCTTGCATTACGGGCAACAGTGTGTCATAATGAACAGTACAAGCGAAAACCGTAAAAGTCAAAGGGCATATGCCCTTTCGCTGCGTGCACACGCAGCGATATCCCTTGGAGGAGGATGATTTATGAGGAAATTTACAAGTGTGCTGTTGGCGCTTGTGCTGTGCGCGGCTCTGGACGTCGTAGCAGCCGCGGCAGACACTTCTGACGCCGGAGAGGCGTCCACGCCCACACAGGGCGCCGGGCTGAGTGAGCCGGAGGGCCTCGGAGACGGTTCCGCCGCGCTGCAGGTCACTGAAAACGGAAAGGAATATGTGATTGGCTTCACCCTCGGCGAGGGCGAAACGAGGACGATCATGCGGCAGTCCTATGAGGGGTACTACTGGCGCGACATTTCCGGGCAGCCGAACACGAACAACCCGCGGGACAAGCGCCTTGACGCCGCAGTGGCCGCGGCTGAGATCGTTTCAGACGGCAGCGGAGAGCACTATGAGTTCGACGGACTGCCCTTGAGCGTAAACGTGCTCAGCATGGAGCTGCGCTATGTATCTGGCGATGGTGACAGCCAAAATAATCCTTACAGCTTCAGTGGGGATGACGACGTCACGCAGCTGAGTGCCGTCGACGGCAATAGCGCCGAGGTATATCTTAAGCAGGGCTACGCCACAGACGCCCAGGTCGTGGCGAATGTCGAGGTGAGAAATAACGGCGAGGTGCTGAAAACCGGCTACGTTGCGCTGAAGCTTAGCGGCTACCGCATCCATGAGGCCACCGTGGAGTGCGAGGCTGGCGCCAGTGCGGATGAGATCACTGCCGCTATTATGGCGGCGGTTAATAAAGCCCCGTCCAAAACGGAGGACGCGCCGGGCAGGGGTACGATACACGTTGTGCTAAAGGGCGATCGGTACGAAGGAACCATACAGATCCCCGCCAACATAATGCAAACGAAGGGCGACTATGAGATACGCTTTGAGCCCGCGAGCGCTACCGGCCGCGCGACGATAGTTGGCGGCGTGGTTTGCAACAACTCCCAGGTGTCCTTCTATAACATGGACTTTGTTGCGCCGGAGGGCGAGAAAGAGAGCAGGGCGATATACGATGGCATAAGCTGGGCTGTGAACTGCACCTTCCGCGGATACGCCGTGGCCATGGATGCCGGCGAAGGTGACATTAATGGTATGGGCGCGAATTACAGCGTGTTCTATGAAAACGATACAGCCATAAGCTCGGGCAACCTTACAAACGGGCTGACCGGCTGTGTCTTTATCAACAACGATACAGCTGTGCTGGTTCCCGGCCTGATAGAAGACCTTGCGCCTTTCTACTACCGCATAGCCGAAAACAACTTTGTGAACAATGACGTCGACTTCGATGTGCGCTGCGCCGGCACGTTCTACTTCTACCGCAACTACTATGGGCGAGTGAAGAACAATGCGTCCATGACCTCCGCTGAGATTCTCGAAGCTCTGCGGTATGTCAGCTCGAAGGATATACTGAGCCAGCCGCCGAAGGTGAACATAGATGATCACAGCGAGACGAAGGTCGTTACCAACCCCAGGTGGAAAGACCCTGCGGAGCTGGACGCGGGAGTTCCCTCACTTTCGTCTGGCAGCTCCGGGTCGTCGACTAACTCTGCTCCAATGGCGCTCACTGCACCTGTGGAGCAGCCGGAAAACTATCTCACCGCAGATTGGGAGCGGGCGACCGAAATAGTCGCCGGAGAGACAAACCTGACAATATCTGCCGTGGCTTTCGCCTCGGCTTCGACGGAGGAACGTATAATAAGCGTGGTCAGTTACGACGCTAGTACAGGTGCAACCACCACACTGGCCGAGTGGAATTTCGGCACTGCGGCGCACACCGAGCTCGCGGAGAGCAGCGCCGTCTTTGACGCATCGCTCTCTGTGACGCGCAGCGAAACTGACGGCAGCGTGACTGTAACGCTCAACGCAGAGAACGAGCTTCTTGCAGTGCTTAAACCCACGCTGACCGTGCCAGATGCTTCAGGCGGCGTGGAGCACAATGGCACAGGTGTGGTATCGAGCAGCGGCGAAAACGACTCTGTGAGCTTTACCGTGTCCGACGGCGGTAGCTACGAGATTTCCGAAGCAAACGAGGAAATAACTGAGACTCCCGAGATACCTGAAACGCCGTCCTTGCCCAGTGCTCCGGTTACGCCACCTGCGTTCGGAGAGGATGTAATGGAGCCTCTGCCCTTCACCGACGTGGCCGAGGGCGACTGGTTCTATGACTACGTGGAGTATGTGTATGAAAACGGCCTGATGGACGGCACGTCGGGAACGATGTTCGAGCCTGACGCCAATATGACCCGTGCTATGGTCTGGGCTATCCTCGCCCGTGTCGACGGCGAGACGGTCACGGGTGCGAACTGGGCCGATACGGCGCGCGAGTGGGCGGTGACGAACGGCGTGAGCGACGGCGAGAACGCCAGCGGCTATGTCACCCGTGAGCAGCTTGCGACCATGCTCTGGCGCTACGCCGGGGAGCCGGAGACCGACGGCAGCGGCGTGGGCGTCTTTGACGACGGTGAGACAGTGAGCGTGTGGGCGTTTGACGCGATGAGCTGGGCGCTGAACAACGGCGTCATCACCGGCGTGAGTGACGACGCGCTCCTGCCCGCAAACACCGCCACCCGCGCGCAGTGCGCCGCAATGCTGATGCGGTTTGTTGAGAACATCTGAATACACAGCAAAGCGCCCGGGAAGCCTCCCGGGCGCTTTTTGTTTATGCCGCGCGGATTATCTCCGCGCCGTCGGAGTGCAGGGTGATGTCCCCGTCCCTGTCCGTGCGCAGGAGCAGTATCCCGCGCTCGCCGCAGAGCTCCACTACCTCATCGTGTGGGTGGCCGTAGGAGTTGTCGAGGCCGCAGCTTGCGACGGCGACCTCCGGCGAGGTCAGGCGCAGCACTTCCTCGTCCGTGGAAGTGCTGCTGCCGTGATGGCCGAGCTTGAGCACGTCGCAATTGAGCGAGTACCCGCCGACGTAGGCGCAGTCGAGCAGCGGCTCCGCGCCGATGTCGCCGGTGAAGAGGAAACTGTCGTCGCCGTAGTCGAGGCGCACGACGAGGCTCGAGTCGTTCACGTCGCCGTTCCAGTCGTCCACCGGGCCGATGAACTCGAACACAGCCGAGCCGAGCGTGAACTCGCTGCCCGGCTCCGGTACCGTGATAGCGAGGCCGAGCTCCGCCGCCGTGTCCTCAAAGCGGGTAAAGGTGCCGGAGGAGTCAAACTCCGTGTAGGGCGCGAAGAGCATGCCGACCTCGTAGTTTTCGAGTATGTAGTCCAGGCCGCCGCAGTGGTCCTCGTGAGCGTGCGTACACACGACGTAGTCGAGCTGCGTGACCCCGATGCTGTCCAGGTACGAGGCGACAACCTCGCCCTGGCCCGGTACGCCCGCGTCAATCAGCAGGGTTTCGCCCTCGCAGTAGGCAAGGGTGCTGTCGCCCTGTCCCACGTCTATGAATGTGACGTATACGCCCTCGCCGGGCAGCGGCGTCGCCGCCGGGGTAAGGCGCACGTTGTCGAACCAGCCCAGCTGCGCGCCGCCTGCAATAAGCGCAGCGGCGAGTATGGCCAGCAGTGTGCCGAGCGCGCTCTTGGGCGCGCCGCGGCGGCGTTTCCGTGCCGCCATGTTTACCTCCTTTGCCGCGTCATTCCGCAGCCGCCAGGAACACCTCCCGGCAGTTGGCCTTGACCTCGGAATATGCCGCGCGGGCGCTCGCCTCGTCGGGGAAGAGGCCGAACACCGCGCTGCCCGAGCCCGACATCGCCGCGCCCAGCGCGCCGCTGTCGAGCAGCTGGAATTTCAGGGAATTCACTGTCCTGGACGCGCGCGCGTCGAGCACGTCCTCGAACACGTTGTACATGCGCTGCGCCACGCCGCGCACGTCTCCGCGCGTGATGGCGTCTATTATCCCGTTCGTGTCGGGGTGGCAGCGGCTGCGCCGCGCGTCGATGCGCCCGAAGAGCTCGGGCGTCGAGCAGGAGAAGTGCGGCATGCATATGACGACATGCGTGCGCGGCAGCGCGGGCAGCGCGGTGAGCTTTTCGCCGCGGCCCTCGGCCAGGGCGGCTCCGCCCATGAGGCAGTACGGCACGTCGCTGCCCGCCTCCATTGCGGCGGCGTAGAGGCGCTCGTCGTCCAGCGCGCCGCCGTTCAGCTCGTTGAGCGCGCGCAGTACCGCCGCAGCGTCGGACGAGCCGCCGCCCAGCCCTGCGCAGACGGGTATGCGCTTGGTTATTTTAATGTGTGCGCCGCCCTCGCGCCCCAGCGCGGCGTAATAGGCGCGCGCCGCCTTGACGGCCACGTTTTTGTCGCCGGTGGGTATATATGTCCGGTTCGTGTGCGCGACGTAGTCCCCGGCGCTCGCCTCCTCCACCGTCACATCGTCCGCGAGCGAGCAGCTCAGCATGACCATGCGCAGGTCGTGGAAGCCGTCGGGCCGCTTGCCCAGCACGTCGAGCGAGAGATTCAGTTTGGCCCTCGCGGGCACCGTGACCGCGCTCATCGTGAAAACAGCAGCGGCATGAGCTCGGTGCCGGAGCGCAGGAAGGGGCCTTGCCCGCCATTCTTCTCGCTGTAGGGCAGGCCGGAGCCGGGCGTGCTTTCGCGGCTGTCGTATATCATAAACGGCACCGGCGTCTCACCGTGCGCACCGTTGCGCATGAAGGTGCGGTGGTCGGAGAGAATGAGCAGCCGGAAGTCCTCGCCGGAGGCGCGCAGAGCCTCGCACAGCGGCTTCACAACGCGCTCGGAGAGGCACTCGACGGAGTATATCTTGTGCTCCAGGTCGTGGTTGTGCGTGGCCTCGTCGGGGCCCTCGAGGTGGACGGCCGCGAAGTCGTGGCTCTTGAGCACTTCGAGCGCGGCGGTGGTCTTTGCCTCGTAGTCGGTGTCCCACTCGCCCGTGGCCGTGGGTATGCTTATGGGCTCGAGGCCGACCAGCACGGCGATGCCGTGGCAGAGCGGCACGGCGGAGATTACGCCGCCGTCGGAGCCGTAGTGCTCGGGGAAGCTGGGCAGCTTGGCGCCCTTGCCCTCGGCCCAGAACCAGATGCCGTTTGCGGGCAGGCGCCCCTCGGCGCGGCGCTTTTCGTTTATCGGGTGGTGCTCCAGCAGCTCGTTTGCCTTGACCATCAGTGCGAGCAGTGTCCCGGCGTTGCCGTTGCCCGCGGGCAGGATGGGGCCTATCTTCTCGTTCAGGTGGTCGTGCGGGGGGGCGAGCTTTATACCGGCTATGTCGCCGCCCATCTGCACGGCGAGATGCCTGAAGCTCGAGCCGGGGCGCACGCTCATGCCCGCTTCCGCGGCCATGGAGGCAAAGTCGGGGTTTGCGAAAAGCCACTTCACGAGCTCGTCGCTCTCCTCGTCCTCAATCGAGCCTGCGCTGTGCGAGACCATGGTCTTTTCTGCGTAGGGCAGGCTCTCTTCACCGCCCAGCGTGACCATGTTGCAGCGGTAGCAGGCCGCGCCTTCCGGCAGTGCCTCGCCGCTTGCGGCCAGCTCCAGCGGGGCGCGGCCGGAGAAATACTTCGCCGGGTCGCAGCCGAATATGGACATGATGGCGGTGTCGCTGCCTGGGGGGAAGCCCTCGGGTATGGTCTGAACCAGGCCGAGCATGCCGCGCTCACAGAGCGAGTCGAAATACGGCTTCCTGCACACCTCGAGCGGAGTTTTCCCGTCCAGCTCCGGCAGCGGATCGTCGGCCATGCCGTCGCCTATTATAAGTATATACTTCATGCGTTGACCTCCATTGTCGCTAGCGGAAATGCTTTTTAGAAGAACGGTAAATATTATAACTCAGATTTTGACGCAATAAAAGAGTAAATGCTATAATAAGTATGTTTAAAACTGCCGCAACTTTGTGAAAAAAATCGCTATTTATAGGTTGAACTATAATTTACTTTGTGCTATTATGCACCTGTAATAATTACTTGCGGGGAGGTGGACCCTTTGCCAAAAAGCTCAAAAAAGGCGCAACAAGACGCCGCTGCCGCCGAGCGCGCGGAGCGCGAATTTGAGCAGCTGCGTGAACGGCTGAAGGCTGAGACCGAAGCGGACATGACCGTGCTGCGTGCGCTTATGGACACCGAGAGGCAGGCCAGGGGCATCGAGCAGGCCGCCGACGACTACGAGGTCGGCGCGGAGTGGCGCATTTCGGAATCTGTGCGCGAAATTGATGCCGCCGAGGACAAAGAGGTCAAAAGGCTCATAGCCCAGGATGAGGATGACGCCAAAAAGCGCGCAGACGCTCAGATAGCCGCGGTGGAGGCGGAGGTTGAGAAGAAACGCGCCGAGATAAGCCGCCGCTTTGAGGAGCACCGCGCGGAGTATGCGGACAAGGTGTTCGGCCTTGTAATCGGAGCAGAAGATGAATAATTCTACCAGACGCGCGCTGGATATAGCCCTCGCGACAGAGGCGAGGGGCATGTACGCCGGGCTGCTGTCGCCGGAGGAGAAGCAGCGCATCAGCCAGATGCGCTCGACGCAGGAGCTGGTTCACCTGCTCACGCGCAGCGACGCGTGGCACACTGCCGCGCTTTCCCTCCAGTCGGGGGAACTCACGGATTCGCGCTTTTCCGATGCGGTGCGCCGCTGCGTCCTCGGCGACTTTGAGCGCCTCTATCGCTTCGCCAACGACATGTCGCGCCAGTTTTTGAATTTCATAACCCTGGATGTAGAGCTGCAGGCGATAATGCGGGCCTTGCGGCGGCTGATATCCCCTCCGGCTTCGGAGGACGAGGCCGCGCCGGAATCCATGCCGCCCGTGTTCCGGGACATGCCGGGGCACAGCCTCGAGCGGCTGCGCAGGGCCAAGACCTATGAGGAGATATCCTCGGCGGTCTCCGGCAGCATATACGCCAAGGCGCTCTATACTTTGCACCTCGACGAGAAAACGGGGCTGCCGTCGCTCTCGGATGCGGTCGCGGGGCTTGAGTCAATGTTTTTTGACGCATTGGCGGAGTACATGCGCACCGGCTACCGCGGGCCCGCCCGTGAAGAGCTGGGGAAGGCGGTGGCGTTCCGCGCGGACATGCTGAACATATCTTACCTCATGCGCCTGCGCCGCTTCGATACGCCGGGCGACAAGGCGGAAAAGCTTTTGCTGCCGCTGAGGGGAGCGATAACGACCTCCGTCGCGCGCCGCGCCCTCGACGCGGGCAGCGACCAGGAGGCGCTTGAGATAATCAGGAAGACGCCGTGCGGCAAATGGCTGCCGGAGGAGATGGAGTCCACGCCCGAGGCAATGATACGCTCGGCGCAGAACGCCTACTTCCGCAAGGTGCTGCACGGGAAACTCAACCTCGCCGTCGTATACGCTTTCCTTATATTGAAGGAGTACGAGGGCGATATGCTTACCCGGGTTTTCGTGGCGCTGCGCTACGGTCTGGACCCGGCCGAGTTTATGGATTGACCGCCGACAGACTATTAAGCTGAACCTTATGTGAGGGGGACAGATACTTGGCAACGGAGAAACTGACAAGGGCCGTAGTTTCCGGTCCGATAAAAGTCATGGACGAGGCCATCCGCACCCTTATGCTCGACAGGGAGTTCCAGCCGCTGCAGGCAAGCAGTACGCTGGGCGGCCGCGGCGAGCTTAAGGTGCCGGACTGCGACGACGTCTACCGCCCGGCCCTCGACAGCGCGATAGCGCTGCTGAACAAGCTGGGCGTGAAGCCCCAGTTCCGCGATTTCAGGGGCGCGGATTACACGCTGGAGAACTGCCAGAAGGCGATAAGCGACGCCTCGGGCGAGGTGTCCCGCCTGGCCACGAAGCGCAACAGCGCGCTGAGCTTGGCGCATGACGACGACGAGCTCATCACGCGACTGGAGCCGTTTTCGCTGCTGGACGTCGACCTGGAGGAGCTGCTCGACATGAAGAGCATGCGCCTGCACTTCGGAAGCACCGAGATGGAGTACTGGGACGGGCTGAGGACCGAGGCCGAGAAGGAGCCCGGCGCCTTCCTGTTCCGGAGCGGTTTCAACAGCGAGAAAATCTACTGCATACTGCTTACTCTTCCGGGCGAGAGCGTCATGTCGGAGGAGCATCTGTGCTCATTCGGCCTGACCCTCGAGGACTTGCCCAACGCCGCCGGCCTGACCGGTATACCCAGCAAGCGCATAGCCGAGCTGCGCGCCGAGGCGGCCGAGGCCAAACGCCAGGGCGAGGAGCTCACCAGGCAGCTTCAGGCGCTGGCCGACAAGCTCTCGACGGATATATTGGCCCGCTACTCCTGGCTGAAACACAGGAGCGAGGGCATAGCTCTGCGCCGCATGGCGGGCACTGACGGCGGCGCGTTCTTCATCTGCGGCTGGATGCCCGAGAGCGACTGCGAGGGCTTCAAGGCGGCCTGCGACGCGCTGGGCTGCTCCTGCCGCTTCGAGAAGCCGGGCGTTATGGACCACGGCAATGTCCCGGTCAAATTTAAAAAGGGAAGGCTTGCGAAGATATTCGCCCCTTTCGTTGATATGTACGGCGTTCCGGCCTATGGAGAGGCCGACCCGAGGTTGTTCCTCGCGCTTACGTACTGCCTGTTCTTCGGCATGATGTTTGGCGACATCGGCCAGGGGGCGGTGCTCATTCTCGTGGGGCTGTACATGTATAAGAAGCGCGGCATGTGGCTGGGAGGCATCCTGGCGTGCGTGGGCGTTCCCGCAATACTGTTCGGCTTTATCTACGGCAGCGTATTCGGCAACGAGCACCTGCTGCCCGGTTTTAAAGTCCTGGAGGGCGACGGAGTCGTCACCATACTGCTGGTTAGCGCCGCGATAGGCGTGCTGCTGATACTGCTCACCGGCGTGCTGAACATTATGACATGTTTCCGCCGCAGGGAATACCGCAAGGCGGTTTTCTCCGCAAACGGCATAACGGGCGTGCTCTTCCTCGCCCTGCTCGTCGCCGGCGTGGTGCTGAACATGGCACTCGGCATCCCCGTGCTCTCGAGCACCGTGTACTGGATAGTCCTCGCCGTGCTGCTGCTGACCATCTGGTTTTCCGAGCCCCTCGCGCTGCTGCTCAAGCTGGAGCACGGCCACGAGGAAAAGAGCATCGGCATGATGATACTGGAGGGCTTCTTCGAGCTCTTTGAAGCCGTACTGAGCTGGCTGAGCAACTGCCTGAGCTTCCTGCGTGTCGGCACCTATGCCGTAATACACGCCATTATGATGATGATAGTCTACCAGCTCTCGGCCCAGGCCGACGGCGGGTACAGCATCTTCGGACTGGTGATAGGCAACGTCATAGTGATGGTCATCGAGGCCGCACTGGTCTGCATCCAGTCCCTGAGGCTGGAGTTCTACGAGCTCTTCAGCCGCTTCTACACCGGGCGCGGCATTTCCTTCCAGCCCGCGGTAGTGGATTACAACTCCGGCCGCGCTTGAGCGGCACAACATCAATAAATTTGTGGAGGTCACAAAAATGAAACTGTTTATCATCATTCTCGTAGCACTCGTCGCCGCTGCGGCCATAGTCGTCCCCCTGTACATTATCGCCCGCCGCGCCGCCGCCGGCAAGAGCGTCAAAAAGCCCCTGTACGCCCACATCGCCACCTTCTTCGGCATCTTTGCCCTGTGCGGCATAGCCTTCCTCGGCCAGGGCGCCTTCGCCGCCAGTGAGGCCGCGGACGCCGCCACCGTCGCAGCCGGCACCGACTGGACCAAGGCTTTCGGTTACTTGGGCGCCGCCCTCGCCGTGGGCCTGAGCGGTATCGCCTCCGGCATCGCCGTTTCCAACAGCGCCAGCGCCGCCATCGGCGCGCTCGCCGAGAACGACAGCACCTTCGGCAAGAGCATAGTCTTCGTCGGCCTCGCCGAAGGCATGGCCATCTACGGCCTGCTCGTCGCCATCATCATCCTCCTGTTCTGATGCGCTGCTTCTGCATATCAGACGACCCGGACGTCCTCACCGGCATGCGCCTGGCTGGCATAGACGGCGTGGCCGCTTCGACAAAGCGCGAGGTGGACCTGGCCGTATCCAAGGCCTGCGCCGACAGCGGCATAGCTGTGCTGATTGTCACCGAGGGCTGCTATGAGCTCTCGCGCGACCGCCTGGACGAGCTCAAGCTCTCGGCGGCCAGGCCGCTGGTGAACGTCATTTCGGACAGCCGCAGGGCTTCCAACGGGTCGGACTCCATTATGCGCCTCATCAACGAGGCCATAGGCATCAAGTTTTAGGAGGCGGACACATGGAACAAGTGAAAAGCAAGGGCAAACTTCAGGGCTTTACCCGGGCCATCCTCGGCGCCGCCAACGAGCGCGCGGACGCAGTCCACGCAGAGGCCGACGAGCAGGAGCGCTCCACAATCGAGCGCTACCGCGCCGAAGCGCATCAGCGCGCAGAGCAGAGGCGCTCCATAGCGCAGTCCGAAACCAAGGCGCGCGAGGACAAGCGCGTCATGTCGGAGACCCTCGCCGCCCGCCGCTCTCTCCTGAGCCTGCGCGAGGAATGCGCCATGCTCGTGCTTGACGACGTACGAGCCAGGCTCGAGACCTATCCCGGCGACGAAAAGTACGCCGGTACGCTTGAAAACCTGCTCCTGCGCGGCCTGGCCGCCATCCCCGGCGCAAAGACCGTCCGCGTGCTACTGAGGCGCGAGGACGCCGGGTACGAGGCACATCTGCGCGCCGCGGCGCCGGAGGTAGAGCTGAGTTTTGCCGAGGGCAAGTTTGAGCTCGGCGGCATGATAATAGAGTTCCCGATGCAGCACCGCCGCGCCGATTTGACATTCGACACGGCGCTGGAGGATTTGTCCAGCCGCTTCACCGAGATAACCGGTTTTGGCATGGAGGACTCGGATGGAAAATAATAAGACTCCCTATTACATTTACGGCATAAACGGCCCCGTCATCTATGTGCGCGGCGGCAGAGAGCTGCCTCGCATGAGCCTGGTCTATGTCGGCGAGCAGCGCCTGTTCGGTGAGGTCGTCTCCTCTGCGGGGGACGAAAGCGTCGTGCAGATATACGAGGATTCCGGCGGGCTGCGCTCCGGAGAGCCCGTCTACCCCACAATGGAGCCGATGAGCATACGCCTCGGGCCGGGCCTTGTAGGCGGCATATTTGACGGCATAGGCCGTCCGCTCAGTCAGATACAGAGCATTGCCGGCGACTTTATCTCCAAGGGCATCAACATAGGCGCCCTGGACGAGGAAAAGAAATGGTCCGTCAGGATGCTCATAAAGGACGGAGACACGGTCAAGGGCGGACAGCCCTTTGCGGTCACGCAGGAGAGCGGCATGATAGAGCACCGCTCAATGGTGCCGCCAGGGCTCTCAGGCACCGTGCACGAGGCCAAGCCCGACGGCAGCTACACCGTCGTGGAGCCGCTTGCCTACATTGAGAACCAGCGCGGCGAGCGCACGCCGCTGACGCTCAGCCAGCTCTGGCCGGTGCGTACACCACGTCCGTTCAACCGCCGCCTGCCCGTGGACCGCCCGCTGGTCACCGGACAGCGTGTTATAGACACGCTCTTCCCCGTCGGAAAGGGCGGCTGCGCGGCCATACCCGGCCCCTTCGGCGCGGGTAAGACCGTCGTACAGCATCAGCTCGCCAAGTGGTCCGACGCTGACATGATAGTTTACCTCGGCTGCGGCGAGCGCGGCAACGAGATGACCCAGGTGCTCGACGAGTTCCGCGAGCTGAAGGACCCGCGTTCCGGCCGTCCGCTCATGGAGCGCACCATACTCATCGCCAACACCTCCAACATGCCCGTCGCGGCCCGCGAGGCGAGCATATACACCGGCATGACCATCGCCGAGTATTACCGCGACATGGGCTATCACGTCGCCCTGATGGCCGACTCCACATCCCGCTGGGCCGAGGCCCTGCGCGAGATTTCCGGCCGCCTGGAGGAGATGCCCGCAGAGGAGAGCTTCCCCGCCTACCTGCCCAGCCGTCTGGCCGGCTTCTACGAGCGCGCCGGATATGTGGACACCCTTTCCGACAGCGAGGGTTCCGTCACTGTTATCGGCGCCGTTTCCCCGCAGGGCGGCGACTTTTCTGAGCCCGTCACGCAGAATACCCAGCGCTTTGTGCGCTGCTTCTGGGCGCTGGATCGCTCCCTGGCCTACGCGCGCCATTTCCCCAGCATAAACTGGACGACGAGCTACAGCGAATACTACAACGACCTCATGCCCTGGTACAGGGAGAACTTCGGCGAGGACTTCACCGAGCTGCGCGAGCGCATAATCGCCATGCTCAACGAGGAGAGCTCGCTGATGGAGATAGTCAAGCTCATAGGCTCCGACATTCTGCCGGACGACCAGAAGCTGGTCATCGAGACGGCAAAGGTCATACGCGAGGGCTTCCTGCAGCAGAACGCCTTCCACGAGCACGACGCCTACATGCTGCCCGCCAACCAGATGGCCATGATGCGCATCATCCTCCGCCTGTACGACGGCGCGAGGAACATAGTCGGCACCGGCATACCTATCCGGCAGCTTCAGGAGACGGGCATTTTCACCGCGCTCGAACGCATGAAATTCGGCCTTGGCGAGGGCAAAAAGCCGGAGGAGTTTGAGCAGCTCGTAGACGACGCGCTGGAACAGGTGCGCCGCGCCAACGCATAAGGAGGTGGGTACATGCGCATAGAATATACCGGTCTGGCCGAGATAAACGGCTCCCTCATAGCGCTCGACGACATCGAGGGCGTATCCTATGACGAGCTGGCCGAAATAACGCTGCGCGACGGCAGCCGCCGCCGCGGACGCGTGATACTCATCGACGGCAAGCGCGTGGTGCTCGAGGTGTTTGAAGGCACCTCGGGCATAGATCTGGAGGATACCAGCACCCGCTTCCTGGGCAAGCCCATGACCATCTCCCTCTCCGAGGAGCTGCTGGGCCGCGTCTTTGACGGCACCGGCAGGCCCATAGACGGCCTGGGTGAAATCTACGCCGAGGAGCGCCGCGACATAAACGGCCCGGCCATAAACCCCGTCAGCCGCGAATATCCCCAGAGCTGCATACTCACGGGCATCAGCGCCATAGACGCGACCTGCTCGCTCATACGCGGGCAGAAGCTGCCCATATTCTCAGGCGCGGGCCTCGCGCACAACGAGCTGGCCGCGCAGATAGTACGCCAGTCCCACGTCATAGGGACGGGTGACGATGCCAAATTCGTTATCGTGTTCTGTGCCATGGGCATAAAGAACGACACGGCGGACTTTTTCCGACGTGACTTCGCCGAGTCCGGTGCGCTCGGCCGCACGGTCATGTTCCTGAACATGGCCTCCGACCCCATAATAGAGCGTATCCTTGCGCCCAAGTGCGCGCTGACCGCTGCCGAATACCTGGCCTTTGACCGCGGCTACCATGTCCTCGTCGTAATGACGGACATGACCTTCTACTGCGAGGCGCTGCGTGAGTTCTCGAGCTCCAAGGGCGAGATACCCTCCCGTAAGGGCTACCCGAGCTACATGTACTCAGATCTTGCCAGCATCTACGAGCGCGCGGGCCTCATCCACGGCAAGCCGGGCTCCGTCACGCTCATGCCCATACTGACCATGCCCGGCGACGACATCTCGCACCCCATACCCGACCTCACGGGCTACATCACCGAGGGGCAGATAGTCCTCTCGCGCGATTTGGCGCAGAAGGGCATATACCCGCCCATAGGCATCCTGCCCAGCCTCTCCCGACTCATGAAGGACGGCACCGGCAAGGGCTTCACCCGCGACGACCACCCGGATTTGTCGAACCAGCTCTTCGCCTCGTACTCCGAGGTGTCCAGCGCGCGCAGCCTCGCCACCGTCATAGGCGAGGACGAGCTGAGCCAGCGCGACAAGCTCTATCTGAAGTTCGGCAACGAGCTGGAGCAGCGCTTCATAAACCAGGGCATGTACGAGCCGCGCTCTCTGGACGAGACTCTGGATTTGGGCTGGCGGCTGCTGAGCATCCTGCCCAGAAGCGAGCTGTCCCGCGTGTCCGACAAGGTGCTCGACCAGCACTACACGGGTTCTGAAAGCTGAGTTTGATGAATTGCGCCGGAAGGAGGCGACAGCATGCCGCAGACAGCGCCGACAAAAAGCAACCTAAACGCCGCTAAGCGCTCCCGTACCCTGGCCTCAACGGGCTACGAGCTTATGGACCGCAAGCGCAACATACTGATACGCGAGCTTATGGCGCTTATCGACGACGCCAAAGCGCTCCAGGAGCGCATCGACACTACCTTCAACGAGGCATACGCCTCCATGCGTATTGCCGAGATATCCATGGGCGGCAGCGCGCGCATCGCAGCCGACAGCGTACCCATAGACAACGGCTTTTCCCTGCGCTCGAAGAGCGTCATGGGCGTGGAGCTGCCCTACGTTGCCGACAAGGCAGAGCATCCCGACGGACCGCCGTACGGCGTGGCCTTCACCAGCTCGGACCTTGACGACGCGTACTTTAAGTTTCAGGAGGTCAAGGAGCTCATCTGTGAGCTTGCACAGACCGAAAACAGCATATACCGCTTGGCTTACGCCATAAAGAAGGCGCAGAAACGCGCCAATGCCCTGAAGAACATCGTTATCCCGGGCCTTGAAAGCGAGATATTCCGCATCTCCGACGCGCTCGAAGAGAAGGAGCGCGAGGAGTTTGTGCGGCTGAAGGTTGTCAAGAGCCGGAACGAGCGCCTGAAAGGGGAGCAGAATGCGCAAACTGAATAAAATTCCGGCCGTCGTCCTGGCGCTCGTGCTGGCGCTCAGCCTCGCCGCCTGCGGCGACTCGTTTGAGAGCGCCATGGTCCGTGCCCTGCGCGAGATGCAGGATGTCGAGAGCGTCCACGCCGATATGACGTTGGAAATGGCCTTCGACTTCACGGCAGAGGGCGCTGAGACGGTGTCCGTCCCGATAAGCGTCGCCATGGGCATGGACACTGACGGGACGCTCACCAGCGGTACAGTGGACGTGAGCTTCCTGGGAATGCCCGCGTCGGCTCTCTACATAGTGGAGAACAGGGGTGAAGCCTGCGACTTGTACATGTCCATTGACGGTGGAGAGAGCTGGCAGAGCCAGCTGGACATCAGCGCGGAGGACTTGCAGAGCGTGGATGATGGCGTCGGCGTGAACGGCGACCTCGGCGGCATGCTCGACATGTACCTCGAGCTCTCGTCGGGCTTCGGAGAGGCTGTGTATGAGACGCTGGACGGCGTAGACTGTGTCCGCTATGACGGCACCTTCCCCGGAGCGAATCTCACGGAGGCGCTCAGTTACTCAGGAGGGGCTGTGTTTGCTGGCGGCATCCACGAGGGGACGGAGCTGCCCGCCGCGCCGATATCCATCTGGCTGGAGCAGGACAGCGGCCTGCCCAAACGCATCAGCGTTGACATGACCGACGCCATGGGCCAGTATATGACCGAGATGTTCTCCGACGTCGCAGCAGACGGCAGCACGCTGAGCATCACTACCGTGACCGTCACCGTGGATATGAGCGACTACAATGCCGCCGCACCTATGTCACCGCCTGAAATGTGAAAAAGAGCCTCGTCAATTGACGAGGCTCTTTTCTTTCGCTTTGCTGCTTTGTTTAAGCCGCCTTCTGCATGTGACTGCGCTTTGCACGCATGAGCAGTGTCAGGACGACAAGGATAACCAGTCCGGCGATGTCGGTTGCCAGGCCGGGGATGAGCAGCAGCAGGCCGCCGGCCATGAACAGTATGCGGTACAAGGGGTTGAGCTTCACATAGAGGAAGCCGTTCATTGCGACCGCCACACCGAACATACCGAGCACAGCGGTTATGCAGATTAGCACGATGTCCCACGGAGTGGCGCCGATAAACAGCATCTGCGGGTTCAGCGCAAACACATACGGCACGATAAATGCGCCTATCGCAAGCTTCGTTGCCTGTACGCCCGTCTTCATAGGGTTGCTCTTGGCTATGGCGGCTCCGGCGTATGCAGCCAGAGCGACCGGCGGGGTGATGTCGGCGACGATGCCGAAGTAGAACACAAAGAAATGAGCCGCGACCTCGTTGATGCCGAGGCGGGTGAGAATGGGGGCGCAGGTGGTGGCCATTATGACATAGTTGGCGGTGGTGGGCACGCCCATGCCGAGGATGATGCAGCAAATCATGGTGAGCAGCAGGCCGATGAGCGGGATGCCGCCGGAGAGACGGACGACCGTACCGATGAGCGTCATGCCGAGGCCGGTGACGTTGATGCAGCCGGCGATAATGCCCGCGACGGCGCAGGCCACGGCGACGGTGATGGAGCCGCGGGCGCCGCCCGCCAGAGCGTCAAGCAGCTTTGCGGGGGTGATGCGGGTTTCCTTCTTGAAGAGGCTGACGAAGATAGCGACGAGTATGGACACCGCTGCGGAGAACTGGATGGTCCTGGTGTTGGAGCTGACGAGTACGACCAGCACAACGATAGGCGCAAGCAGGTAGATGTCCTTTATGAGGTCGCGCACGCGGGGCAGCTCGCTGCGTGGGATGCCCTTCAGGCCGCTCTTCTTCGCCTCGAGGTGGACGGCGATGAAGATGCCGAGGAAGTAGAGCACAGCGGGGAGTATCGCGCGGGTTGCAACTTCGCCATAGCTCACGCCGAGGAATTCGGCCATCAGGAAGGCGGCTGCGCCCATGATGGGAGGCATTATCTGCCCGCCGGTGGAGGCGGCGGCCTCAACGGCGCCTGCAAATTCGGCGCGGTAGCCGGTCTTTTTCATCATGGGTATAGTGACGGAGCCGGAGCCGACGGTGTTGGCGACGGAGGAGCCGGAGGCCATGCCCTCGAGGGCGGAGGCTATGACGGCGACCTTCGCGGGGCCACCGGAGGCGGAACCGGCCACGCAGTTAGCAAGGTCTATAAAGAAATTGGCGATGCCTGTCCTCTCAAGGAAGGCGCCGAAGATAACAAACACGACGATGAACTTGGCGCAGACGTTGACCGGCGTGGAAAGTATGCCGTTGACACTGTAGAATATCGTGTAGATGAAACGGTCAAAGGCTATGCCGGAGGCAAAGGTGTAGATGACCAGCGCGCCTGCGACGAAAAGTATGGGCAGGCCTACGCAGCGGCGGCACAGCTCTGCGACGGAGAGTATGCCTATAAGACCAATGATAGAGTAGAACGAAGTCATAGACGATGCGCTTCGGACCGTCTGGACAAAAGTGTCGTAGGTGAAGGAGTAGTAGAAGAACGCGGCGGCTCCAACCACCATGATGATTATATCGTACCATGGAAGGCTGTTCACCTTTACATGCTTCTTGCTTACCGGGTAGGTAATGAAGCCAAGTATGAGCATGCAGCCCATGAAGAAAGTGAGCCGTTTCTCAACGCCTGCGTTGGAGAAAAGGGTCGAGATTATGCAGTAGACGGAGAAAACCGCCATGAGGATATCAATGGCAAGCTTGGGCGTGCCGATCCAAATTCGGGTATTGGACTCCTTGTCATACTTTCGCATGACCTCTTCAACGTCCTCCATGGTGCCGACGTCGACGTCGTTATCTTCTTCAGGCTCATATGACGCGCCGTCAAAGCCTTTGACGTGCGGTTTTTCGTAATGCGGCTGTTCCTGAGCCCCGGCGTCGACAACCGGGGTGTCAAACAGCCCTTCGTCTTTCTTTCTCTTCTTTGACATTGTATACCTCCCTTGCGAAAGCCGCGGCGCCCTGGCTGGGCGCCGCGGACTAACGCACTAAAATTTGCTAAAGTAAATCAAGCGGCAGCGGCTGCCTCCACGACGGGGACGTCTATGCCTTTTTCGGCAAAGTACTTGGCGGCACCGGGGTGGTACGGGACGTCAGTGATGGAAGTCGCAAAGTCAAGGTCGAGCTCGGCTTCCTTGGCGTGGCCGAGGCTGCCCTTGTTCTCGAAAATGGTGGAGACGAAATCATAGACGGCGTCCTCGCTAACATCGTTGCCGGCAACAACGACGGCGGCGATAGCGACAGTGGTGCAGTCCTCGGGGGTGCCGTAGACATCCTTGGAGATGGTGTAGGCGCTGTAGTACGGGCTGCTCTCGATGAGGGCGTCGATGTGCTCCTGGTCAAGGCTGACAAGGTAGACGTCGTTGCCGCTGGCAAGGTCGGTGACGGCCGTGGTAGGCGCACCGGCGACGATGAACGCGGCGTCAATCTTGCCGTCCTTCAGGCTGTCGACGCTGGTGGCGAAGTCCTGATACAGGGGGTTGATGTCATCTTCGGTCAGGCCGTAGGCGCCGAGGACGTCGAGAGCGTTGAAGTACACGCCGGAACCGGAAGCGCCGATGGAGACGTTCTTGCCCTCAAGGTCGGCGACAGTCTTTATGTCGGGGTTGAGGGTGACTATCTGTACCTGCTCCATGTAGAGCGCGGCGACGGTAGAGAAGCTGTTGACAGGCGCGGGATTGCCTTCCGTGTCGAGGAAGAGGCGGGTTCCGCTGTAGGCATAGCTCATAACGTCGGACTGGACGAAACCGAGCTGGATGGCTCCGGAAGCTATGTCCTCAATGTTGGTCTGAGAGCCGTTAGACGAAACGGCCGTGACGGTGGTGTCGGTGTTCTCAGTTACATAGCCTGCGAGCGTGCCGCCGTAGGCGTAGTATGTACCGGTGTCACCGCCGGTGCCGAACGTGAGAGTGGTGCCGCTGCCGCATGCGGCGAGCGCGAACACCATCACGAGCGCAAGCGCAAGTGCAAGAAACTTCTTCATTTTTTGTCCTCCCTCTGGATATTGTCCTTTTGCAGTTTTTCCAACTGTAAAATTCATTACTTTACTAGTATAAACCCTGAAGAGCTGGATTTCAATAGGTGTTGCTAAATTAATGTGACGAAAATTTGCAAATTAGTAAATTGAATCATTCAAAAATGGGTCTTGACCCATTCACAGGCGCTTTCCGCAAAACGCATTGTAGCCGGGCCGGCCCTGTCCGCGTCAGGCAGACACAGTCCTATGGTGCGGCTGGCCGGGGGGTCGAGCGGCAGGCATCTGACGCTGTCGCGGCTGTTGCGCAGCAGGAGCTCCGGCATGATACTTACACCGAGCCCGTTTTCTACCATGGCGATCACGGCGTAGTCATCCTTGGTCGTGTATTTTACCTCCGGGCTTTCGCCCAGGCTGGAAAAGACTCCACGCGCGTCGCGGTCGCTTGTCTCCAGCAGGCCTATAAAAGGCTCATGCACAAGCTTTTCCACGGGAAAGGAGGGCGCGCCGGCAAGGGGGTGGTTTTTTGGTATGACGGCCAGGAGCCGGTCCGTGAGCAGGGGGGTTATACTGCCCTTGAGCTGGGTGGGCAGAGGCACAAAGCCCAAATCGGCGCTGCCCTCCGAAAGCCAGAGCTCCACATCATGATAGTCGCCGCTCATCAGCTTGAGCTCCACGTTGGGGTACTGCGACCGGAAGGCGGCAATGATTCCGGGCAGCCAGTGGACGCCGACGCTCGAGAAAGTGCCTATGCGCACTGTGCCGCAGTCGAGGCCGCGTATGGCGCTGGCCGTCTGTGAGAGCTGCTCGTGCGAGGAGAGTATGCCGCGTATGGCGGGCAGGACCCGCTCGCCGTCGGACGTGGGGTACGCGCCGGAGCGCGAGCGCTTCAAGAGCGCAAAACCCAGCTCGCCCTCAAGCGAGCTTATCATGTGCGAGACAGCGCTCTGCGTGACGCCGAGACTTTCCGCAGCGCGGGTGATGCTCTTCAGCTCCACGGCTCGCATATATGCTTCGTATTTGTTTACGGGCATTTTACTTACCTCATTTTGACCGGCGTCCGCCGCCTACGCGTGCGAACCACCGGAAGGTCATCGGCCATATGGCCGCAGCGAAAATGACTATCAGGAAATACCGCACGGCGTCCGCCAGGCCGCCCTCTCCGAAAAGGGCGTAGAGCGGGCTCTTGAGCCCGGAGCGTATGGCCATGACCAGCGCAAGGCCGAGGACGCACTTCAGTATCTGGCCCGCCAGCGGCGCGCGGGTGTCGAAGTGTATATGGCGGTGGTCGACGATGTAGGCCGTGAGCATGGCCACGCAGGCGCCGAAGAGCTTGTAGCCGTTCTCAAGCGCGCTGGCGAGGTTCTCCGTGTCCGTGCCTGCCGGGAGGGGGAAGAGCTGGACGTAGCAAAGATAGGCCAGCGAGAGGCCGAGCATCGAGCCCAGGACGCCGTACATGCGCCTGGGATGCTTATCAATGTCGCGGAAGAGCGGCCAAAGCGCGAGCGTGAGCGCAAGCCCCGCGACAAAGGACACGCCCACGTCGGCAGGCGTGTGTACGCCGAGGTACATGCGCGAGAAGGCGATGAGTACGATGACCAGCAGGCAGAGCGCCCGCCAAAGCGTCTTGCGCGACCACATGCCCAGGCAACCGAAGGTGGCGAAGGCGTTTTGTGTGTGGCCGCTGGGGAAGGAGTAGCCCGTGGCCTCGGCCCTTGCGCTCTCGACGATGGTGAAGTCCGGGTCGCGAACCCAGGGGCGGTCTACGCGGCATGTTATCTTCAAAAACTGGTTGAACACTGTGCCCGCAAAGCCGGTGGTGAGTATGTAGTAACCGAGGTTCTTGCTCACGCACCAGAACGCTATTATGGCTACGGCCATGTACACGACCTCGCCGCCTAGCTGCGTTATTGCGGACATGACCGCGTCCAGCGCGGGTGTGCGTATGCCCTCAAGGGCGTAGAGGAAGTCCATATCTGCCTCCGTATCTGCCGTTGCGGCAATATAAATGCGCCCGGGATGAGTTCGACTGAGGCTTCCGCCGAAGCGGGCTCACCGGCTCATCCGGGACGCACATAAATGGTATCAAAACGCGGGCGGGCTGTCAAGTGTGCAGCGCTTATAGCGCGCCGATGCCCTCCAGCAGCAGCTTTGCGCCTATGCCGAAGAGCACGGCGCCTCCCAGCACGCCTGCGGCCCGGCACGGGATGGCTGGCACACGGCTGCCCAATACGCCTCCGGCGAAGCAGACGGCAAAGGTCACGGCGGCGATGAGCAGCACGGCGGCCGGAAGAGGGACGTCCATGAAGGCGAACGACACCCCGGCGGCCAGGGCGTCCAGGCTGGTGGCCACGGCCATGAGCAGCAGGCGGCTGGGTTTGAGCTCCGCCGGATATGCGCGCCCTTCGCCCTTGAGCGCTTCCAATATCATCTTTATGCCGATGAAGGCCAGCAGGAAAAAGCTTATGTACGGCCCCCAGGCGCTGGCTATGCCGCTGACTGCGCTGCCCAGCAGCCAGCCGAGCAGCGGCATCAGGCCCTGGAAAAAGCCGAAATACGCCGCGGCCGTCGCGGCGTGCCTGAGCCTGTAGCCGGGTGTCGTTAGGGCGCTGGTGACGGAGACGGCGAAGGCATCCATTGACAAGCCCGCTCCGATGAGTAAAATATCAAGCATACGAGACACGCTCCGAGGTGAAGTATAGTGGACCATGAAAAGTATATGCGCGCCGCGCTTGAATTAGCTCGCGAGGCCGCCGAAAACGGCGAGGTACCCGTAGGCTGCGTAGTCGCGTCCCCGGAAGGCGGGATAATAGGCCGGGGCCGCAACCGGCGCGAGGAGGGGCGCGACGCCACGGCGCACGCCGAGATTGAGGCCATACGCGCCGCCTGCGCCGCGCTTGGGACGTGGAACCTCTCCGGCTGCACGCTGTTTGTGACGCTGGAGCCGTGCCCGATGTGCGCCGGGGCGATTATCAATTCGCGCATATCCACCGTGGTCTACGGCGCAAAGGAGCCGTACAGCGGCTCGGTGGGCAGCGTGATAAACCTCTTCGAGGAGCGCTACGGCCACCGCCCCGCCGTCTACGGCGGGGTGCTCAGGGACGAGTGCGCCTTACTGCTGAGCGGCTTCTTCGGAAGCTTGAGGGGTGCAAAGGGCCGCCGCGGCTGAAATGTGGAAAGCCCACCCGGCAGCGGGCCGGGTGGGCTTTTATGCTTTTTTATTCCTTCGGGGTCCCGTCCGCGTTGAAGAGCGGGAGCTTGCCCAGTGTGATTATATCCGTGCGGTTGTACGCGTCGCCCTCGGCGAGGACGGCCATCTTGCCCGCTATGATGCCTCCGGCGCGGGTTACCAGCTCTTCCATCGCGTGCAGGCTCTCACCGGTAGAGATGACGTCGTCGACAATAAGCATGCGCTTGCCGTTAATCATCTTCGCGTCCTCGGTGTCTATCACGAGCTTCTGGATGTGCATCGTCGTTATAGAGCGAACCTCAACTTCAAACACGCCGGTCATGTACGCCTTCGCGCCCTTTCTGGCGAGGAAGTACTTCTCAGCGCCCGACTGGCGGGCCATCTCGTAGAGAAGGGGTATTGCCTTGGCCTCCGGCGCAATTATGTAGTCGTATTCCGGGGCCAGCTTGAGCAGCTCTGCGGCGCAGTGGACCGTGAGCTCGACATCTCCAAACATCACGAAAGCGCCTATGTACAGGTCGTCTGTGACGCGGCAGAGGGGCAGCTCTCGTTGTAGGCCGGCGATGTCCATCTCGTATGTCATTTTGGATTCCTCCTAAATTCCCAGTCCGGCAAGACACCGGTTCTACAATTATACAATATCACCCGGTAAAGTCAAGTGAAATTGTTTGCGGCGCTGGTCAGGTCAAATCCATGATGACGGAATTTTGAGAATATTTGCTATTCAGCTGCGCATAGGTTAAAAAATCGGCTAGGCAAAGGTTTAACAATTAAGCAAAGTGCACAAGATTAGCTTTGATTTAGGGCTTTAAATGGGCACTCATTGAGGAAAAATGAATAAATTGTTACGCGAGTGTGATGAAAGTCTTGTAAATGCCGGGATTTTGGTGTAGCATATAAGTACAGAGGTGCAGGGGGTACTGCACTCTGCGGATAGGGAGAACCGGCTATGCGAGGGATCGCTGCCGGTAAAATAAAATATGGGAGGGAAAATCAATGTCTGAACATTCTCAGCACATGGAACACGATCGTGGTTCATGGGGCTCCAACTTTGGTTTCCTGATGGCGGCCGTCGGCTCGGCGGTCGGCCTTGGCAACATTTGGGGCTTCCCGTACAAAATGGGTAGCTACGGCGGCTTCGCGTTCCTGGTTATCTACCTGCTCCTGGTCATTTTCGTCGGCGTGGTCGTCATGCTCGGCGAGCTGTCCATCGGCCGTAAGACCGGCCTCGGCGCCGTCGGCGCTTATACGAAGCTCGGAAAGAAGTACAAGTGGCTGGGCCTGCTGGGCATACTGGCGGCGTTCTGTCTGCTGGCGTTCTACAACGTCCTCGGCGGACTCGTCATGCGCTACATGTTCGGCTTCATACTGCAGATACTCGGTGTGGACGGCTTCGCCGGACAGAGCGGCAACTTCTTCGGATACATACTCCACGACTACAGCGGCATGGTCTTCTTCCACGTGCTGTTCATAGTCTGCAACGTCGTCATCGTCATGGGCGGCATACAGGGCGGCATTGAGAAGTTTTGCACGGTCGCAATGCCCGCGCTGTTCTTCATGCTCCTGTTCGTCATCATCTACGTTGCGTTCCAGCCGGGCGCCGGCCAGGGCTACAAGGATATGCTCACCCCGAACTTCGAGCCCATATCCTCTTTCTCAGGCTTCTTACAAGTGTTGTCTAAGGCAGCGGGACAGATGTTCTTCTCACTGTCGCTTGGCATGGGCGCCATAATCTCCTACGGCTCCTACCTGGATAAGAAGGAGAACCTGCAGAAGAACGCGCTCATAATCCCGGCCTGTGATACTCTGATAGCCGTCATGGCAGCCTGCGCTGTTCTCCCGGCCTGCGCGGCCTTCGGCATGGAGTACAATCAGGGTCCCGGCCTGCTGTTCAACACCATGCAGAACGTCTTCCTGAGCATGGGCAGCTTCGGCAGCTTCGTCGGATTCATGTTCTACTTCCTCGTGTTCATCGCGGCGGTCACCTCGTCCATCTCCCTGTTCGAGGCCATCGTCACCTGGCGCATCGACGCCGGACGCGAGAAGGGCAAGAAGGTCAACCGTACTAGCACAATGTGCGTTGCGGCCGTCCTCTCTCTCATCGTCGGTCTGCCCGTCGCGCTCGACGCCATAGGCGGCGGCGTTACCGGTGTCGCAGGTGCGGTTCCCGCTCCGTATACCTTCTTCGGCATGAGCATCGACCAGCTGATGGCGGGCGAGATCCCGATGTTCATCGACAGCTGGCTTGACTTCTTCGACGTTATCTCCGAGGGCATACTGATGCCGCTAGGCGCGCTGGTGATGGCCTTGCTCATAGGCTGGAAGTGGAAGACGAAAGACCTGATCGTGCCGGAGTGCGAGGCCAGCGGCCACAAGTTCTGGGGTTACGGCTTCTTCAACTTCTGCTTCAAGTTCGTTACCCCCATCGGCATGGCTGTTGTCCTTGTCGGCCAGATAATTGACTTCTTCGGATAAAAGCTGCAAGCCATCAGGTGGGTGTAATTGAATAAAAGACAAAAAACCCCGGTGTAAACCGGGGTTTTTTACGTCCTGCTTTCAGGGCGGCGCTGTGTGAATACGGGCAGATTGGGCAGCAGTATGCCGGACAGTATGAGCGCCGCGCCAAGCAGGCCGCTCACGCCGAGTGACTCGTGCAGGAACAACACGCCCAGCACCCCGGCGCTCAGCGGGCTGAGTGCGCAGAACATGGCCGCGCGCTCCGCAGTGGTTCCGCTCTGCGCCACGGGCTGAAGCGTGAAGCCGAAGATGGTGCATACAACGGCGAGGGCGAGTACGATGCCCCAGTCGGCCGCGCGGGCTGGCAGCGCGGGGGTCTCAAATATGAACGCCGCCGCCGAGGCCAGTACGGCGATGGTGCAGACCTGGCCTATACCCATGACCAGCGTGTCACCTGTGCGGCTCAGCCTGCCGGTGACAATTATGGCGCAGGCGTACAGCACGGCGGTGGCCAGACATATAAGCTCGCCGGGGCCGAAACCCTCAAAACCGGATCGGAGGGTCAGCAGCGCTACGCCGGCGACGCTTGTAAGCGCGCTGAGCATCGTAACGCGCCCCGGTGCGCGGCGCGTTATTATCGCCGTCAGCAGCGGAACTATGACGACGGCGGTGTTCTCCAGGAACGAGGTTGTGGACGTGCTCGTGTGGCGCAGCGCCGTGGACTCGCAGGCCAGAACGGCAAAGAACACCGCCCCGATTATTGCCCCGCGGAGGAAAACCGCCCTCCCGGCGGCGCGTATGCGGCGGCGGAACAGCGCAAGCAATATGAGCCCCGCCGTGGTAAAGCGCAGTGACATGAGAGTAAAGGCCTCCATGTCCGCCAGCCCCAGCTTCAGCAGCAGCAGCGAGGTGCTGCGCGCAATTATGACGGCGGCTAGCAGGGCCTCGCTGCCGCGCTGCGTCAGAGTAAGTATTTTCATATCGCTCTCCGTATCTTCGCGCTTTGATGTTGACACAAGTATAGCGCGTGTATATACTTGAGTAAATAGCGAATAAATCATATTAAACTTGCGAATTACGCAAGATTAGGAGGTCTTGATGGACACAGAAAAGTGCGCGGCGCTGCTCTGTGCGTTGGAGACGGGGAGCCTGTCGGCGGCGGCACAGCGGCTGGGATACACTGTTTCCGGCATGAGCCGTATGGTGCTGTCTATGGAAGCGGAGCTGGGCTTCAGGCTGCTGAGGCGCTCGCGCACGGGCGTTATGCCTACGCGCGAGTGTGAGCTGCTGCTGCCGTGCCTGCGCTCTATGGCCGGTATGGACGAGAACCTGAGGCAGCTGTCCGCGGGGATACGGGGACTGGAGACGGGCCGCGTAAGGGTCGGTATATCTTATCCGGCGTATTATACGGCGCTGGCCAGGGCGGTATCGGGCTTTTCGGACGAGCACCCGGGGGTTGAAATAGAGGTGTTTGAGGCGCGCAGCAGCGCCCTGGGCGCTATGCTGGAGGACAGTGAGGCAGATCTTTGCGTCATGAGCAGGCGAAGCGTGGACTGCGACTGGACACCGCTCACGAACGACAGCCTGGCTGTCTGGCTGCCTGCCGGGCATCCGTTCTCCGGTCGTGAGGCCTATCCGGCCGCAGAGCTGGAGAATGAGGCGTATATAGATATCGGACCGGGAGAGGACACAGACAATTCGCGCTTCCTGGCCGGGCAAGGCATTCGCGTCCGCACACGGGCATCAACGTCGGACATATACGGCGCGCTTGCTCTGGTTGGGGCGGGGCTGGGCGTGGCGATGGTCAATTCGCTGCTGGCGAGGGAGCTGGATACGGCCGGGCGCGCGGTGCTGCTGCCGCTGGATCCGCCGTACAGCGTTGAGATAGGGGCGGCCTGTCGCCGACGCTCTGAGCTCAGTCCGGCGGCCAGGCGCTTCATAGATTACGCTTTGCCTGTGCTGCGCGGGCTTGAATAAAGGCGAAGAAACAACAGAGGCCGGACTGCCGTCCGGCCTCTGTTGTTTTAGGGGGGTGAAGAAACGATATGAAGTACTTGCTTTCTACTTGCTATCTATTCTAAACCGCTCGTTACGGATGGCGGGCTTCAGGCGGCCGGGAAGAAATAGTCGGTCGGGCTGGTACTCGTATCCGTCTCGGGGACGGAGTCGAAGGTGACTGTGAGGGTCTGGTACTCTCCGGAGCGGTAGACGACGACCTCACAGGTTTCGCCGGCGGAGTGGAAGGTCAGCTCCTGGGCGAGGTCGTCGCGGCTCTGTACATCATAGCCGTCGACCTGGGTGATGATATCGCCAACGAGTATGCCCGCGTTGTCGGCGGCGCTGCCGTCGGTGACGGAGAGCACATAGGCGCCCATCGGCATGTTGTAGTACTGCTGAGCCATTGTATCTACGTCCTGTGCGGTTATGCCCAGGTAGGCCGGGTTGTCGTTGCTGCCGACCTGATGGCCGCCGTTGATGACCTCGTCGGCTATGCGCACGGCGTCGTCAACCGGGATGGCGAAGCCGATGCCCTCGGTGCTGGTACCGGAACTGCTGGTGTTGGGCTTGGCGGTGACAATGCCGACCACCTGGCCGTAAGCGTTGTACACGGGGCCGCCGGAGTTGCCCTCGTTGACGGCGGCGGAAATCTGGAACATGTTCATCCTGCCCTCTTCGGTGGTAATCACACGGTCGGTGGCGGAGACAATGCCGGGGGTCATGGAGTAGGTGAGCTCACCGAGCGGATTGCCGACGGCGTAGACCGTGTCGCCGACGAGCAGGTCGCTGCTGCTGCCGAGAGTGGCGGCGGAAAGGCCGGTCGCGTCTATCTTGATGACGGCGACGTCGTTGTTGCGTTCAAAGCCGATTACCTCTGCGGTGTACTCGGTGGTGTCATAGCCGCTCTCGCTGGAGAACATGACGGTGATGGGGGAGTTGGTGTTGTAGGCGTCCTCAATGACGTGGTAGTTGGTGAGGATATAGCCGTCCTCGCTTATAACAAAGCCGGTGCCGGAGACGCTGCCCTGGACCTGCATGCCCCAGACGTTGGTGGTGGTTATGTCGGAGTTGATGCCGACAACCTGCTTCAGGGCGAGGTTATAATAGATGTCCCTGGCGCTCATTTCACCGCTGCTGTTGTTGGAGACGCTGGAGCCGGTGGTCGTGGGAGTATTCTCCTGGTTGAGCGTGGTCTGAGGCTGCGCGTCGTCGCCGTTTAGGCTGCCCGCGATCACTCCGCCGAAGCCGCCGCCGACCAGGGCGCACACCAGGCACAGGGCCACGATAGCTGCGGCCGGCATACCGCGCCGCTGTTTCTTTTGCTTGGGCTCCTTGCGGCGGGCGCTGGGCGAATAGAAGTTGGGCGTCGAGGCCCCTTCGCCTTCGCTGGTGTAGTTGGCGTCACGGTAACCGGGGTCGTGATTTGACGATTCGTCCTGTGCGGCGTCAAAGCTCTTGCCCGCGTCCGGCTTCACCATGCGGTAGCTGCCGTCATCGGATGGCACGCTGCTGTTTCCGCTGCTTTCTGTGTTCTCGTTGTTCAGATTGTCGTTTTCATCATATGAATACATGGTCTTTAACCTCCCATGTTTTTTGTTTACGCTGGTAATAATAAAGTCAATTTGTGAAATGGTTATGAACGAACTTCAGACTATATTTTAAATTAGGATTTAGATTTCATTTAAGCCCTGAATGAGCGAAAAACCGCCCGGGCATATTTGCCCGGGCGGCTGTCAGACTGCGTTCAGCCAAGTGAGGCAGAGGCGGTTTCGGCCAGGGTGTTGAGCTCCACGCCGTGAGCGAGCAGCCACTCGTTGGTGCGCTCCGAGTACACGGTCGGCACGGTGTAGAAATACGTCGATTGGCGTCCGCTACCGCTGTTGACTGTTACGTTGAGCTCGATACGGCAATCGTAGACGCTGTTGTAGTACGTCTCGTCAGTCACATACCAGACGAGGCCAATCTTAGCCTCGCGCATGTCGGGAAGTATGCAGGTGTTGTACAGCTCTGCGGCTTCTTCTGATGTGAGCTCCAGCGCCTGCTCCTCCTGTATGCCGTCCTCGCTTAAGGCGGGACGGAAGTACACAAAGGCTTCGGTTACGTTGGAGGGACGAAGCTGGCTCCAGGCCTCCTTGCGCGAGGCTATGCCCTCGTTGGAGTTCATAAGCTCTTCAAGCCCGGTAAGGGTGTCTGTGTCCGTGCCGGCTATGAAGTAGCGGCGCATCATTTCGCTGCCGTCGGCCATGCGGTACTGCAGATAGACGCTCACGCCGCTCCAGCCGCCGCGCTCGGCTTCCTCATTTGTTTTGCGTCCCTCTATTGCGTTTTCGTGCAGGCTGATGGCCGCCTCGATGTGCTCGGGCTCGTCGAACACGGCGGAGATACCAGAGGTGTCTACTGTGACGCTGCTGACTTTGGAGGGATCCGGCAGGTTTGTCTCATATCCAGTCGCGTCCAGCTCGCAGGACACTACAAAGACGCAGCAGAGCAGGCCGGTCAGGGCCCAGCCTATATAGCCCCGCCTGCTTCCGAACACGGCGAAGCTCTTGCTGAGCAGCATTTCGGCTCCAAAGTATCCGATGAAGGCGCCCGCCGCCATGCACGCGGAGTACACCAGGGCGGGACCGAGCCCGTCGCGCGGGGAATTGCCGAAGGGCAGGGTGTAGAGCATATTGCCCAGTATGAACGCGCAGGCCAGCGCGCAGACGTATTTGAAAACGGGTCTCACGGATGCGATTGCTACCACGTCGCCCGCGCTCTCAATATTGCGGCGCTTGTAAAGCGCCATTGAGGCTGGCAGCAGCATGGCGCCGAGCAGGCCGTAGAGCATCATCCAGCTCCAGCCTGCCAGGGTTACCTGGTCTGTGGCGCCGTATGTCGTGTAGACATTGCTTATCAGGTTGACGAGAGGAGAGAGCACATTGGCCCAGTTGGAGCCGGGGTTTACATAGCCGTAGCAGAACATGGACGGCACGATCAGCCCCATATCACCCAGGGCGGAGGCGACGACGTTGACGGCGATAAACAGCAGCGGCATTATCACAATGTGCCCTGTCAGCTGCGCGCAGAGGGCGGCCAGGCCGAAATAGCACAGGGTCAGCAGGGAGACGGCGCCAAGCCACTGCGCCAGCGCGCCGAGGCCGGAGGCGCCGAACAGCGCCTCCACAGCCAGAGATACGAGGAACACGAGCAGGTTTGCAGCCATAAGCGGCAGCAGACCCGCCGCTGCAAGGGACAGGAACATGGAGCCGCGGTCAACAGGCAGGGCGGCGAAGAAGCCGGCCGAGCGCTCGGAATAGAGGTGAGAGAACACGGCCATGGCAGCAGCACAGGCCGCCGCCGGGCAGAGCATGACGGCGGTGTTCGGTATGGAATTGAGCACGAGCGAGTTCGCGTCCGTGGCCGTCCAGCGCGTGAGCGTGTCGATTATGCTGACTGGCAGCACAAGCATCCAGATGAAGGCGTAGACCGCCCAGATGGGCCAGAAGCGCAGGACGCTCTTTGCGAAAATGCCGCGCTCAAAGTGCAATGTCGCGGACTTCACGTCCCTCACCTCCCAGCTCGTATATGAATATCTCCTCCAGCGTGAGGGGCACGGCGTCCACAAAGAGGGGGCCCTCGCGCTCTATGCGCTCCGTGACCGCCTCGGGCGAGCCCCGGACGATGAGGGTTTTAAGCTTGCCGGGGCCGGAGATGTGCATGACGTCCAGCCAGGCGGGAATCTCCCTGCCCTCGGGCATGACCAGCTGTATCTTACATATATTCTCCTGCAGCTCAGAGAGCTGACGCTCCAGCAGCATCCTGCCGTTGTGTATGAAGCCGACGTTGTCGCACACGTCCTCAAGCTCGCGCAGGTTGTGCGACGAGACGAGTACGCCAATACCGTGCTCAGCCACGTCGGAGAGCAGCAGAGACCAGACCTGACGGCGCATTACGGGGTCCAGGCCGTCGACCGGCTCGTCCAGTACAAGCAGCTCAGGCCGCATGGAGAGGGCCAGCCAGAAGGCGGCCTGCTTCTTCATGCCTCGCGAAAAGCGCCTTATCGGCATCTTGCGGTCTATGGGGAAGGCTTCGGCCAAGCGTTCGAAGCGCTCGGCGTCGAAGCTCGGGAGCACGCTTTTGTAAAAGCGCATCATGTCGTTGACGTTGGCCTGCGGGAAGTAGAACACTTCGTCGGGGATGTAGGCCATGCGCGCCTTGACAGCGGTGTTTTCAAACACCGGCTCCCCGTCGGCAAGCACCTGCCCGCTGTCTGCGCGCAGTATGCCCGTTATGTGGCGTATGGCGGTTGTTTTGCCCGCTCCGTTCGGCCCTACCAGCCCGTAGACCGCGCCGGAGGGTATGTGCATGTCCAGTCCGTCCAGGGCCTGATGAGCGCCGAAGCACTTTTTTACCCCGATAAGTTCAATTATCATCGTGCGCCGCCCTCCCATCTATCCTGTCCTTGAGCTCCTCCGCCGTGAGTCCGAGGTAGGTCAGCTCCTCCACGGCGTCGTCAAAGGCGCGCAGCAGCTCGTCACGCCGCGCGGAGTCCACGCCCGCCATCTCGCGGGCAAAGCTGCCCTTGCCGGGCACGGAGACGATGTAGCCCTCGTGCTCAAGCTCGCGGTAGGCGCGCTGAATGGTGTTCGGGTTTATAACGAGCTGGCTGGCCAGCTCTCGCACGGAGGGCAGCTTCTCATCCGGCGGCAGCGCGCCGGACACTATGAGCCGCCGCAGCGAGTCCTTGACCTGCTCATAGATGGGACGCGAATCCCGGAAATTTATTGAAATCATCGCCTCACCCCGCAACCGTATTAGTCAACTTAATACAGTTAGGATACACCACCTGAAAGCAGTATGTCAAGCGATTGTATCAAAGTTGTATCATGTCGGCCCCAATTAGCAAAAAAGGAAGGCCCATCGGGCCTTCCTGTAAAGCTTTATCAGCGCGAGCGGCGGCGTGTGCGGTGGTCTGCGTACATCTTGTTGTCGGCCATGCGGCTGTCGGACTCCTGCATGAAGTGTTTGAGTTTGTCCTCGAAGCTGGCGTCGTTGGTCGGGCCATTTGCATGCGGCACGCTCTGCCTGTTGTAGTAGGGGCCGCTGTGGCTGCTGCGCGGCTGGCTGTTGCTGTACTGCCTGGGAGCGCGGCTCGGCCTGGCGTTCTGCGTTTCCGGGATCTCAGCCTTCTTCATGGAGAGGTTTATCTTCCCGTCGTCGGCTATGCCGATAATTTTGACCTTTACGGTCTGTCCGTCCTGGACGTAGTCGTGTACGTCGTTTACGAATGTGTTGGCGATCTCGGATATGTGGACGAGTCCGCTTTTGCCGTCGGGCAGGGCTACAAAAGCCCCAAATTTGGTAATGCCGGTTACCTTGCCTTCGAGTACCATTCCCACCTGCAGCTGCATGTTTTTTCTTTATCCCCCTGTATGATATTGCTGTGAGTCTATCTCGTCAGGGTATACGAGGCCGAGCCTCTCCCTGGCAAGTCCTTCAATGACGGATGCCCTGTCAGCCCGGCCTTCGCGCAAAAGCTCCTCAAGCCCGGCGTTTTCCCTCCTCAACTCCGAGGCCCGTTCACTCAGCGCGTCCCTTGTCCGACTGTATCTCTCTATCTCCGCCCCGGCGGCGGCCAGACCGGCCAGAGCGTACAGAGACAGGGCGGCCGCGGCCAGAAGAGTAATCATACCTGCCCTTCCGTGCTTCACGGCGCTTGCTCCCTTCGTATTTTCCCGGCCGCCGTTTGGCCCGCCGGTTGCTTAACATTTTAAACCCACAGCGGACTTTTGAAAAGATACTTTTTTCAATTTTTTTGATTTTCCTGATTATGCTCAATTTATCAGCCGCTTTGCTGAGCACCTTGCCCAAATTATTAACAAGTTTATATAAAAACAGACAAATCGGGCGAGACAGCGTGAGCAGATAAGCAGCCAATCCGGCGCCCAGGCAGCAGAGCATAAACCACCTCAGGCGGCCGTCGCCGGGGCCCAGGGCGAACACAAAGAGCGAAAAGCCTGCGGCTATGCAATAGAGCGCGTCCAGCGCCGCCCGGCTGGACTTGCGCGCAGCGCTGCGCCGGAGCGCCCGGACGAGGTCATAACCAAATCCAAGGAGCGCCCCGGACAGGAGCGAATACACCGCCTGGACGGCCTGTGCGGACAGAGAAAGCTCCATAGTTATCCAAACAGGCGGCTCCAGAACCCTCCGGCCGCAGGCTGGTCGGAATAGCTCAGGTCGTTGACCATGCCTTCCACAGATAGTTCCCCTGTGTCCAGGCTCAGCTTGCCGACGTGCAGCCCGGAGCCGGTGACCGTGAGCTCACCCAGCACGGTGCGCATGGAGATGCGCTCCTCGTCAAAGCTCAGCACTTCCTCAACGCCGGTTACCGTCAGGCGCGAGCGCTCATCCATAGTAATGCGCTGCGGCCTGGCCGGGGCCTTGGCCTTGTCCTCGTAACCCATGTCTCACCCTCCTTTATGAGACAATCATATGCCCGTCCGCAGGAAAAAATCAGCGCCGCCGGACAGTTTTTTGCGCGCGGCCCGGCGGCGTGAAGTTTTGAGCATGATTTCCAGGTATACTTAATGAGCAGGAAAAAATCCGGCGCGGAGTTTGGGAGCTTTTGCCGAAGCCCTTGACGCCGCGCAAATATGTGTTATGTTAACTATGAGGTGATTGACATGTGGAAGAAAACCGCTATGGTGGCGCTGGCCGTGCTGGCGCTGGCAGCCGCGTATATCCGGCCGGTGTACTCCGTGACAGTCGGCTCTCGTCCACTTCAGGGTTCCTGGGACAAGCAGAGCCTGGACGAAGCCTCCGCAATGGCCGTGGCCGCAGCCGAGGAGGTGGCGCGCTCGGGAAGCCAGGCGCCGGTGTACGAGACGAAGATGCATCTGTCGCTCTTACCGGCCAGCTCTGACGCGCCGGAGCTCGCCCGCGAGCTGCTATCGGGTTACGAGGGCGTGCAGCGGGCCTACAGGGTGAGTGTGGACGGCGTGGATATAGGCATAGCGGAGGACGCCACAGCCTTCGACGAGATTGTGCTGGCGTACATCGCACAGTACGCGCCCGTGGACTGCGTGAGCGCCGGGCTGGACAGCCAGGTGGAGCTCGAGGAGGTCTATATCCCGCAGGGCAGGGCCGATGACATCATGGATATATCGGCCAAGCTGCGCGGCGCGGCGCGCGTGAGCTATATCACGAGCGGGGGTGAGCGGGTGTACGCCTAAAATTCCGCCTCTCCGTCCGGCAGCAGGCAGCGCATGTCGTCAGGCAGCGGGGCCGTGACGCGGATATCCTCGCCGGTGAGCGGGTGGACGAGGCGCAGGGCGGCCGAGTGCAGGGCGGGCCGGGCTATATCGCGGCTGAGCCTGCCGTACAGCCGGTCGCCGAGCAGCGCGCAGCCTATCGAAGCCATATGTACCCTTATCTGATGCGTGCGCCCTGTCTCCGGCCTGAGCCGCACGAGGCAAAGCCCGTCCCAGGCGAGCTCCACCTTATAGTGCGTCAGGCTGGGAGCGCCGCCGGGGTCTGTGCAGAAGCGCTTTTCCTCTCCGACGCGGACGATGGGCGCGTCGATGATACCGCGCTCCTCCGGCGGCATGCCCACGCAGATGGCCAGATACTCGCGCCGGAAGAGCTCCGTGTGCAGCATCCTGCGCAGCCTGTCATGCATGTATCCGTTCTTGGCCGCGCACATCAGCCCGGTTGTGCCGCGGTCGAGACGGTTCACCGGGTGGAAGGGCGTGTTCGTGCCGAGATAGGCCGAGACCATGGAGCCAACCGTGGGCTCGCCCCGCTCGCTGCGGCCGTGTACGGCCATACCGGCAGGCTTGTTGATTATCAGGATGTCGTCGTCCTCCCAGACCACGTCCGGCCTGGGCCCGCTGGGTGAGAAGGCGCCGGGCTTGGCGTCGCCGACGTCCACGGCCAGCACATCACCCGCGTGCAGGATATCTATGGTCCTGGCGGGCGCGCCGTTTATGCGCACGGAGTCAGGCCGGTGTTTGAGCCTGGTCACCAGCCCTGCCGAGAGCCCGAGCTGCCCCTGGAGCACAGAGCGCACACGCTTGCCCTCGCCCTCGGGCGGTACGGCGTACTCTATCGTGCGTCCGCTCACAGCTCGCCGAGGGCCTCTTCATAGGCGCGCTTTGTCCTGCTGTCGAAGCAGACCATGCGCACGCGCTCAATTTCCGTATGCTCCCCGAGATAGTCAGCTATTGCAGAGAGCGCGACGCGCGCGGCCTTGTCCACGGGATAGCCGTAGACACCGGTGCTTATAGATGGGAAGTCGACGGTTTTGCAGCCGTACCGGCTCGCCAGCTCCAGGCACGAGCGGTAGCAGCCTGCGAGCTTCTCAGCTTCGCCGTGCGTGCCGCCGTGCCAGACGGGGCCCGGTGTGTGCAGGACGTACCTGGCCTTCAGGTTGTAGCCCTTTGTTATTTTCGCCTTTCCGGTCTCACAGCCGTGCAGGGTGCGGCACTCGGCGAGCAGCTGCGGCCCCGCAGCGCGGTGGATTGCGCCGTCCACGCCCCCGCCGCCCAGCAGCGAGGTGTTGGCCGCGTTGGCTATGGCATCGGCGTCGGAGCGGGTGATGTCGCCCTGTATTATCTCAATGCGTGTCTTGTCCATGCTGAAGCCTCCTTTTAGGCCATGATACCACGCCCTGGGCAAAAAGGAAACCCCGGAACGGTAATTCCGGGGTTTTACCTGTATAGAGCCGTACTTACTGGGCCTTGTTGGCGTTAATCTTCACGCCGGGACCCATGGTGGAAGCGGTGACGCAGCTCCTGATGTACTGGCCCTTGGCGGCAGCGGGCTTGGCGCGCACGATGGCTCCGATGAGGGTGTTGTAGTTCTCAACAAGCTTCTCGGCGCCGAAGCTGACCTTGCCGATGGGGCAGTGGATGATGTTGGTCTTGTCGAGGCGGTACTCAACCTTACCGGCCTTGGCCTCGCTGACGGCCTGGGCGATGTTCGGGGTGACGGTACCGGCCTTCGGGCTGGGCATCAGGCCCTTGGGGCCGAGCAGCTTACCGAGACGGCCGACGACGCCCATCATGTCGGGGCTGGCGATAACGGTGTCAAACTCGAACCAGTTCTCCTGCTGGATCTTCTGGACGAGCTCCTGGCCGCCGGCGTAATCGGCGCCGGCCGCCTTGGCCTCTTCCTCGCGCTCGGGCTTGCAGAAAACGAGCACACGGACGGTCTTGCCGGTGCCGTTGGGCAGGACGACGGCGCCGCGGACCTGCTGGTCGGCGTGGCGGGAGTCGACGCCGAGCTTGACGTGCAGCTCGACGGTCTCGTCGAACTTGGCGCGGCTGGCCTTGCAGACGAGCTCAAAGGCCTCCTGCGGGTCGTACTGAGTCTGCCTATCTATGAGCTTCTCGCTCTCTTTATAATTCTTACCTCTGAACAATTTGATTTCCTCCTAAAAATGTGGTTCGTCGGAGTTGTTGAGCCTTAGCGGCCCACTTGTCCTCCCACGTTAGGGGCTTAAGCTCAGTCGCCCACCAGGACGCCCATGCTGCGGCAGGTGCCGGCAATCATGCTCATGGCGCTCTCAACGCTGGTGCAGTTGAGGTCGGGCATCTTCTGCTCGGCTATCTTGCGAAGATCCTCTTTGCTGATGGTGGCAACCTTGTCGCGCTGGGGCACACCGGAGGCCTTGTCGATGCCGCAGGCCTTCTTTATGAGCAGGGCCGCGGGCGGGGTCTTGGTGATGAAGGTGAAGCTGCGGTCGGAGTACACGGTGATGACGACAGGGATCATCATGCCCATGTCGCCCTTGGTGCGCTCGTTAAAATCCTTGGTGAACTGACCGATGTTCACGCCGTACTGACCCAGAGCGGGGCCGACGGGGGGCGCCGGAGTGGCCTTGCCGGCCGGCACCTGGAAACGGATATATCCAACGACTTTCTGTGCCAAGTCAAAGCACCTCTTTCATAATATTTAAGCGGGGGAGGGCGAAGCGGTCAATCCTTGACCGGCTCCACCTGGTCGAGCTCCAAATCGACCGGAGTTTCGCGGCCGAACATGGAGACGACAACGCGCACGCGGTCTTTCTCCGGCTCGAGCTCCTCGACCGTGCCGAGGAAGCCGTCCAGCGGGCCGTCGATGACCTTGACCGTGTCCCCGACCTCGAAGCCGACGACAATCTCGTGCCTTTCGACGCCGAGGTCGTAAATCTCCTGCTCGGTGAGGGGGATGGCCTTGTTGGACGCGCCGACAAAGCCGGTCGCGCCGCGCACGTTGCGGACAAGATGCCAGCTCTCGTCCGTCATAATCATCTTGATGAGGACGTATCCGGGGAACACCTTGCGCTCATAGGTCTTTTCACCATTGTCGGTGTGCTCGGTAACGGTCTCCATCGGAATGTTGACCTCCTGGATGAGGTCGGTCATTTTGCGGTTCTCCGCCGCCTTCATTACAGCGGCGGCAACGGCGTTTTCATATCCCGAGTATGTGTGGACCACATACCATTTCGCCTCGTCAGCCATCGCGCTTACACCAGGTCGATGAGGGTCTGGACTCCGAGGGAGGCCAGAGTGTCAAAGAGCCAGAGAGCCACGGCGGCCACGGCCATCATAGCCAGCGCCACGCCGGTGTTGGTGGCCACCTGCTTGCCGGTGGGCCAAACGACCTTCTTGACTTCGCTCCTGAACTCGCGGAACCATTTGCCCACGCGCTTGGAGAAGGGAAGCTTCTCGTCGGTCTTCTTAACGGCGCTGGTAGAGGTCTTGGCGGGGGCGGAACTCTTGTTTGCTTCTGCCATTAGACTGAAAACTCCTTTCGCGCCTTACTTAGTCTCGTTGTGGACCGTGTACTTGCGGCAGCGGGGGCAGTACTTCTTCATCTCAAGACGGTCAGGCGTGTTCTTCTTGTTCTTGACCGTGAAGTAGTTGCGCTCCTTGCATTCGCTGCACCTGAGTATAACTTTTACTCTTGCGCCAACAGCCATTTGTTCGGCACCTCCTTGTAGTATTGGCCGCGTTTCGGCGGCCTTGTTGCCTCCCTGATGGGACCGGGACAGCCTGTCCGGGCAAAAAATTGCGCACGAAAACAGCCCGTCCGGCCGACAGGTAAAATTAGTATAGCACCGGCGAGGCGATAGGTCAATCATTATTTTTTGTCAGGACAGGTATTTTTTCGAGCCGGGCGGGACAAAAAGTTTGAGTTAGTTCATTTTGACTTAACACGCAGTTCATAAGTGCCAGGTATATTGTAGATGCTGACAGGGAAGTCAGTAAGAACGCGGTCACCGGGGGTGCCACGCGCGCCGTGCGCGAGGGGTCAGAGACCCGCGCTGCCAGAGGCGCTGCGCCCTGGAGACCTGCCTGATAAGCTTAAGCAACACGGCTACTGCCCGCCGGGAAGGCTTGCCCTTCCGAAGAGGCAGACCAAAGACAACGCCATACGGCGATTATATAAAAAGAGGACGGCTGAAACCGTCCTCTTTTCGCGTCCGGATAATTCTTCTTCCAAACTCGGCGCCGTGATGGTATAATCACGGCGTAAACGGAGGTGCCGCATGGATTATCAATCGGCTTTGAAATACATAGAGGGCGTGTCATGGCTGGGCTCGCGTCCGGGCCTGGAGCGCATAGGCGAGCTGCTTGAACGCCTTGGGCGCCCGCAGGACGCCCTGCGCTTCGTACATGTCGCCGGGACGAACGGAAAGGGCAGCGTCTGCGCCATGCTGCGCTCCGTCCTGAGCGCGGCGGGATACCGCACCGGGCTGTACATATCTCCGCATCTCGCGCGCATGAACGAGCGCATGAGCATTGACGGCGCGGACATATCCGACGATGAATTCGCCGTGAGCACACAGGAGCTCGCCGCGGCCGCGCGCGGCATGGCCGAGCCCTGCACTCAGTTTGAGCTCACGACCGCGCTGGCCCTGTACTGGTTCGCCAAGAAGCGCTGCGACATCGTGGTCCTGGAAACCGGTCTCGGCGGCAGGCTCGACGCGACTAACGCCATCGGTGTGCCGGACTGCGCCGTCATCACTAATATCGGCCTCGACCACACCGCCGTACTGGGCGGCACGCTCGAGCTCATTGCCGCCGAGAAGGCGGGCATATTCAAGGGTGGGCGCGCCGCCGCCTACGACCTGCCGGAGAACGTCAAGGCCGTTCTGCGGGGGAAGGCCCGGGCTGCCGGCACGGATTTGCGTTTCGCTGATTTCTCACGGCTCGAGCGGCTTTCCGACGGGCTGGACGGGCAGCAATTCAGGTACCGGGGCGAGGAGTACGCCATCCGGCTGCTGGGCGCGCACCAGCTCGCCAACGCGGCGGCCGCGCTTGAGGCGATAGGCCAGCTGCGCCGTGGCGGCTGGGAAATATCCGGAGAGGCGGTGCGCAATGGCCTGGCCTCGGCCTCGTGGCCCGCACGGTTTGAGCGTGTGCTCACCGGGCCGGACTTCGTCATCGACGGCGGGCATAACCCTCAGTGCCTGACGGCCACGGCCGAGGCGCTGCGTAGATATTATCCGGATACGCGCCGCGTACTGCTCTTCGGCGCGCTTGCCGACAAGGACTGGCAGGACATGGCGCGGCTGCTCATCCCCGTTGCGGACGAGTTCGTCTGCGCCACTCCGGAGAGTGAGCGCGCGCTGGACGCGGTTACGCTCGCAGAGTTCCTGCGCGGTGAGGGCTGCCGGGCCGAGGCGTATGACACAATCGAGGCCGCGGCCGACGCCGCGTACAGGCGCGCCGCGCCGGACGGCATGGCCTGCTGCGTCGGCTCGCTGTATATGGCGGGCGCGGCGCGCTCTTATCTGTTGGGAAGGGGGAAGCAGGAGTGAGAATTATGGCTCTCGACTACGGCGACGCGCGCACGGGCGTTGCGATATCCGACGAGCGCGGCATACTCTGCGGCGAGACGCTGGTGATTGCCGAGTGGAATGAAGAGAGGCTTGTCAACCGCATCGCAGCTCTGGCGGCGGACAAGGGCTGTGCGCTGGTGCTGCTCGGCCTGCCGCTGAACATGGACGGCAGCGAGGGCGCGCGCGCGGCAAAGTGCCGGGCCCTGGCGGATTTGCTCACAGCCGCCGGCGCGCCGGAGGTGCTGCTGAGAGACGAGCGGCGCACGAGCGTTGAGGCGCACAACATACTGCGCGCCAACGGCAAGCGCGAGAAAAAACACCGCCAGAGCGTTGACGCCGTTGCCGCCCAGCTGATACTTGAGACCTATCTCGGCAGCGCGGACAACGCGCGCCGGCAGGGCAGGGAATAGGCATATGCAAACGCCCCGTTCACGATGAACGGGGCGTTTGCTTTCATTCGTCTGCAATGTATGCGATTTGGCCGGTACAGCAGATTTCCACGGCGAGCTCACGGCATTCGCCGCCGACGTCCGCGTAGCCGCAAAAGCGCGCGCGGTCAAGGCCGAAGTGCTCGTCCATGACGTCGAGGCGCAGCTCCGGGCAGCGCTCGAGCAGCTCTGAAAGCGGGAGCTTTTCGCCGCAGAAGGTCCCAAAATTGCCGCGAGGAGAGAGAATGTACGCATAGCTCTCGCTCCACTTTACGGCGCGGAAAACAACGCGTCCGGAGCTCGTCATGTACGGCGGCTCCGGAGACTGCATGCCGTACTCGGTGATGAGGGTGAGCGCATCCCCGCTCGCGGAAAAGCGCACGGGCATGTCATGCAGGGAGTAGGGAGGCCCGGTAAAGGCGTAACGTTTTTCCATTGCGTCCTCCAAATCTTTTTTTGCCCTCGCGGCGGCCTGGAGTGGCGGGATTACTTTTTCAGCTCAGGGATGTCTATCTCGGCCGGGTCGTCGGGGGACTCGACAAGCTCCCAAATGTCGCCGTTGGTGGCGAGGTCGCCGATGACGGAGAGGGGCTGCTTCATATAGCGGGCGTGGCCGGTGGCCGCAACTGTTCCGTCGGGCAGGATTATCTCGCCCTCGCCGTCGAAGATGAGGCGGGTGTTGCGCGTGACACGCCCGGTTACTATGAGCGGTACGTTGTAGGGAACGGGGTGGCGGTAGCGCACATTGATATCTGCGGTGACGGCCCAGGTGTCCGGCTCGCTTACATTTATGGCGCGGCCCATCGTCTCGTCGAGCATGGCGCATATGACGCCGCCGTGTACGCGTCCGGGGTAGCTCTGGTGCTTGAAGTCAGCGGTTATAAGCGCGGCAATGGTGCCGTCCTCGAGTTCGTAAAAGTTGGAGTGAAGGCCCCAGTCGTTGTTTATTCCGCAGACAAAGCAGTTGCCGGAGCTGTTGTGCTTGCGCACGGCTTTCTTTTTCACGTCTATCCCTCCTACATGACAGGAGGGGGAACCCCTGAGGGTTCCCCCGTATCCCGCGTTTGCGGATGTCAATCAGTCTCGTCAGGTCTTGGCGAACCAGTTGATGAAGCCGTTTATGCTCAGCGTGTACTGGGACACGAGCTCGGACTCCCAGGCGTCGTAGTCGGGCTGGCGAAGGCCCTCGGGAGCGCCGGTGGAGCTCAGGCCGAACTGGGCCAGGCAGTCATGGTAAGTGTAGTCGTCTGTGCCGACGAAGTAGACCAGATGATAGCCGGTGTAGTTGGTGGACTCAACGAAAATTATCTCGTTGTCGCCGGGCTGGCGGGAGCTGTCGAAAATCCAGTCGTTTATCGGGTCGACCATCTGGTTCATGGAGACGTGCTCATAGAGGCCGCCGGTGCTGGCGTAGGCGCTGGAGCCATTGGAGCCGGTGTCGTCGCTGTGAGTGTTGGCCAGGTTGGAGAAGGCGTCCTCGGTTTCGCCGGCCTCGACCCACTGGTCGTAGATGCTGTTGATTTCATCCTCGGCGGCCTGAAGCTCCTCTTCGGAGAATTCTCCGTCCTCATCCTCGTCAACGGCCTGAATCAGTATGTGGCGGAAGGAGACGCCGTTGTAGTCGGTGTTGTCGCTGCGGGAGTGGAAGACCACGACGTAGTAGCCGCTGCCGTCGACTTCGATGACGCCCACGTCGCCCTCGGCGCGGTCGGCGCTCAGCACCCACTCGGAGAAGGTGTCGGCAAAGGTGCTGCTGATGTTGTAGCCAAAGACGTTGCTGAGCTCGTTTATCTCGGCGCCCTCGACCTCATCGGCGACGGTTTCGGCAAAGTCCGCGCCGCCCTCGACGGCCGCGGCGATGCGGTCGGCAATCTCCTTGGCGTCGGCCATGGTGGCGTCGGTGACCTCCTCATTGGTCTCCTCCTCGCCGTCCTCGTTGGTCGTGGTGACCTCCTCGCGCTCAGCGGAGACCAGGTAGTAGTCGAGGGTCAGCGCGTCAAAGGCGTCGGCGTTCTCGTCGTAGTAGGCGTTGAGCTCATCGGAGGTGTACTCAAAACTGTCGAATACATCCTGGGAGTAGTCCTCGGCGATGTACGCACGGGAGAGCAGGTTGCGGACAAGCTCGCTGTCCACGCCCTTGCCGTAGGTGGCGGCCAGATAGCCGTCGGCCCCGCGCAGATTGTAGTTCTCCGCCAGGGTGGCATAGGTGTCCATGGCGTCGTTAATAGCCTGGGAATCCTCCTCGGAGAGGGTGTAGCCCTCGTTGGTGGCGGCGTCGTACAGGGCGGTCACCTGGACCATGTTTTCCAGGGCGGTCTCACGGAAATAGTCGTCCCAGGTGAAGGTCTCGGGCGCGTTGTCGCCGGATAGGGAGTCGGGCATGGTCACGTTCAGGGCGGTGAGCATGCCGGTGTTGACCTCCTGCTCATCGAGGGCGTTGTTCGTGTCGAGCCCGATGAAGGAGAGATAGCTCTGGTACTGGTAGGTGAAGTTGTTGTAAGCGGTGTTGTAGTAGTACTGGTACTCCGCGTTGGTGAACTTGTAGTCGCCGATGGTCATGGCAGTGGTGCCGGTGTACAGCAGGTTCGTGTTCAGCAGCACTATCAGCACGACAAACACCGCTATGATAACGCCGACTATAGTCCATGTCCGGCGTTCCTTCTTGGCCTTCTTCTCGGCCTCGCGTTCCGCCAGAGTCTTCGGACTGGTCCCCGCTTCACGTTCGGCCTGACGCCGCTTCTTGTCCTGTGATGCGCTCATGCGTGTTTCATCCTTTTCTGTGGGGCGCGTGCCTGGAAGGCTTCCGGGCGTATACGGTCCCCGTTTTGTATTTTCGCTTGTATAGCCTTGGTATTATAACGCAAAGACGCGCCTGTTTCAAGGCATAAATGTAAATTAAACTTTTCTGCCGGGCACAGAGCTTGTGCCTGACCGCGTTTCATGGTAGAATATAGCTCACAAGCATGTGAGAATAGCTAATCTACCATCGAAAGCAGTGATATATTTGCCAATGGAAAACATGCGCCTCGCCGTTTTGATTGACGGCGACAACGCGCCGCGCGACTGCCTCAAGGGCATAATGGAGGAGATCGCAATCTACGGCACGCCCATGATAAAGCGCATATACGGCGACTGGGCCAGCCACGGCCTGAGCTCGTGGAAGACGACTTTGCTTGAAAACGCCGTCACGCCCAAGCAGCAGTTTGCATACACGACGGGTAAGAACGCCACGGACAGCGCCATGATAATCGACGCCATGGACATACTCTACACCGGCAAGACCGACGGTTACGTCCTCGTCAGCTCGGACAGCGACTTCACGCCGCTGGCCATCCGCCTGCGCGAGAGCGGCATGTACGTCATCGGCATCGGCGAGGAAAAGACGCCGAAGGCCTTTGTCCAGGCCTGCGACAAGTTCATCCGCGTAGAGGTCATCCGCGACAAATACAAGAAGCCCGCCAAATCCGCAGGCAAGAGCGCGGCCAAGAGCGCGTCCGCGCGCAAGAGCACGGCCAAGGCGGCGGACAAGCCGGAGAAGGCCCCGGCGGCCAGGACGACGGCGAAAAAGGCGACAGCCGCGCCTGCAGAGACCAAACCGCCCGTGCCGGAGGACATCATCAATCTCATCGCGGACTCGGTCGCGGATTTGGCGGACGACGACGGCTGGATAGACATGTCCAACCTCGGCAACCTCATTATAAAGAAGCAGCCGGACTTCGACCCTCGCACCTACGGCTTCGGCAAGCTCTCGAACATGCTCAAGAACCTGGACCGCTTCGAGCTCCAGGTGCGCGAGACCTCCGACCCCAACGTGCGTCCCATGTATGTCCGCGACGTCGAGGCGTAAGACAATTGAAAGCCCCTGTTTGCAGAAAACAGGGGCTTTTTCGCACATTCCTGAAACCAAAGCGCATTTTGCACCGACTATATAAGTGAAAGCGGCCGCTTGGAAAGAGGTGATGCGCATGGATGAGAACACCGCGCTCGGGCTGTTGTGCTCGGGCGACGAAGCCGCGCTGGGCTGGTTTATAGACCGCTACACCGGCTACGTCACGACGATAATCAGAAATATGCTCCTGCCGCGCCTGCCGGAGACCGACGTGGACGAGGCCGTCGCAGATGTGTTCATCGCTCTGTGGAAGAACGCCGGACGCATACGGCCCGGCGGGGCGCGCGCCTACCTGGCCGGAGTGGCCCGGAACAAGGCGCGAGACGCCCTGCGCGCAGCCCGCGCCGAGCTGCCGCTTGAGGACGACGCGCTGAGCATACCGGTGTCGGGACCGGACGAGGCCCTGACCGAGAGCGAGCTGCACGAGCGCACGCGCCGGGCGGTGGACGCCATGGAAGAGCCCGACCGGGAGATATTCCTGCGACATTACTTCTACTGCCAGGGCGTGGCGGAGATTGCGCTGGCCCTGGACATGAACACCAACACCGTCAAGACCCGCCTCCGGCGCGGCCGGGAAAAGCTGCGCGAGGTGCTGACGAAGGGGGAAGCATAGCATGGACATAAAGATTTCCGACCTCCTTACAGCTGCGGGCGTGACCGGCCTGCCCGGCCGGGCCGAAGGCAGCCCGGAGCGCGTGCGCGAGGCGGTCACGGCCAGGCTCAAGGAGGAAAAGATGAATACAAAGAAACGGCCGAGCAGGCTCCTGCGCACGGTTCTCATAGCCGCAGCCGTCGCCGCCGCGCTGGCAGTGGCGGGAATAGCGTACAACATGAACTTCGGAGAGATGTCTGTCGGCAAGGAGCAGGAGAGCGTTTACCGTGCGGAGCCTCGGGACGTGATAGAGATTCCGCCGGCGGATTCGCCGGTCAGCCGGGCATTTGAGGAGCTCGACGACTTCAGGCGGGAGGTACAGTCAAAGCAGCCTGTCGGCTCGATAACGCAGGAAGAGCTCGAGCAGATTATGGCGGACAACGAGCGCATACGGCAGAAGTATTTTGAACTTGCCGGGGAATATGGGCTGAAGCCGGGCAGAGAGGCGACCAGTGTTGATTCGGTTCAGGAGCTGGGCCGGAGCATTCACAACTCCCACATACTGCCGTCGGACGACCCGAGGGCGACCATAGCCTACGGGGCATACACGGATATAGGCACTATAGAATACATCGGCGGATTCACGCTCCCCGGCGGCGGTGTGGCGGACTACGGAATCGGTACGGCGACCAAGGGCACGATGTCCAGGCTCGGTACGGCGGTTTATCTCGACGAGCTGGAGGAGTGGGACTACACGACGGCAGACGGCACTAATGTCCTGCTTGGCATAGCCGAGAGAAAAAGTCTGCTGTACGTTGAGCTTGAGCACTGTTACGTCCTCGCTGTGATTCGCGCCGGGTACGAGGGCGCGGACAGCGAAAGCGTTATATCCGAGTTCGACTGGAACCGGGGCGCCCACACGGCCATAACCCGCGACGACATCGAATACTTCGCGGACAACATAGACTTCGCAGCCATCGACGCCATTGCCGAGGCAGGACAGAAGTAAAAACGCATCCCCGCCCTTATGGGCGGGGATTTTTTGAAATTTCCGCCGGGGTGAAACCTTTTTGCGGTTTTATGCGTTATGATAAGTAGAAAGGCAAAGAGAAGGGCGGTGACGCGTGTGGACGAAAGAGCGATGCTTGCGGCGCTGAAGGACGGCGACGAGGGCGCGCTGGGCTGGTTCATGGAGCGCTACGCGGGGTATGCGTACGCTATAATCGAGCGCATGCTTCTGCCGGGCCTGCCGCGCTCGGACGCGGAAGAGGCACTGGCCGACGTCTTTATCTCGCTCTGGCGCAGCGCAAAGCAGGTGCCGGAGGGCGCGGTGCGCCCTTACATCGCGGCGATGGCCCGCAACCGCGCGCGTGACGCGCTGCGCGCCAGGCACGCGGAGCTGCCGCTGGAGGAAGCGGAGCTGGAGATACCGGGGCGTTCGCCGGAGCAGGCGCTGACCGAGAGCGAGACGCGGGAGCGGACGCGCCGGGCGGTGGACGCCATGGGAGAGCCCGACCGGGAGATATTCCTGCGGCACTACTATTACTTCCAGAGCGTGGCGGACATAGCTCTCGCGCTGGACATGAATGTGAACACCGTAAAGACGCGGCTGCGCCGGGGCCGCGAGCGGCTGCGAAATGAGCTTGCGAGGGAGGAGACAACATGAAATACTACATCCCGGACCTCCTGGACGCGTTCCCGCCCGACGCTAAAGAGGTCTCTGCGCCGGACATGGACAAACTCCGCGAGGACGTGGCGAAAAGGCTTGCGGCGGAGCGCCCGGCCCAAAAGCGCCCGCGGCGCTTCGGCAAGACGCTGCTCATAGCGGCGGCGGCAGCCGCGCTGCTGAGCGTGACCGCGCTGGCGGCAGCCTTCGGTGGCTTCGACTGGCTGCGCGACGAGGTGGGACCCGAGTTCATCGACGCCGTCGAGCCGGTAGAGCAGAGCGTGACGGACGAGGGCATACGCTTCAGCGTCATCGCCGCGCAGAAATTTGAGGACACCGCACTCGTGTACTTCTCTATGACCGACGTCAACGGGCTGGGACGCATAACCGAAGAAAGCTCGCTCGTGCTGTCGGGGAATTTCATAAACAACAACGTCAGCCTGGTCTATTACGACGCAGACAAGCAGACGGCGGTATATGAGGGGCGGTTCGGGACGTTTGAAAGCATCGGCGTCACCGCGATATTCAACAACCAATACATGATTGAGCCCACGCAGATAGACGCGAACCTGCTGGACAAATACCTAAACGGAGAGCGCATAGGAGAATCGGAGTTCACAAATTTCCAGACCACACCGGACGAGTGGCTTACGCCAGGCTATGTCGCGGACATACCCGGCATGGACGGCGCATACGTCTCCGCTATAGGCGACAACGGCAGGCTGCTGGCGGTTCAGTATTGCACACCCATAGGCTACGACGGAGGAGCGTCAATTGACTACAGCACGGTGCTGGATTTATTCCTCATGGATGCGGATGGCAACCACATACAGCCGTACCTACCGTTCTATGTATCGAACCCTCACTTGGTAGAGGGAATGTGGACAGTAGAGCGGTATTTCAAGGTGGATGCTGAAACGCTCGCCGGGTGTACGCTCTGGTTCGAGGGCAGCACCTGCGAGACCGTCGTAGACGGGGACTGGACAATAGATGTAGACTACCCGAACGCGGAGGGGCTGTGCCGCGTGACGGCGGATGTGGAGTACGCAGGTGAAACGTTCGCGGACACCGAAATAATCATAAGCCCCATCGGGGCGACGGTGAAGTATACACCCGACGCATGGAGCACGCCGCGTGAGCTCACAGTTGTGACTGACACGGATGAAATCCTGCTCTGGAAACGGTCAGACGGATTTTTCATGTCCCCCGTCATCATCGACCCCGCCGCCGTCACGGAGATACGCATCGGCGACACGGTGATAGAGCTAAACTAATCTGAACGCAAAAATCCCCCGGCGGAGCCGGGGGATTTCGTTTTTTTATCAGGTGAACAGGGAAACTATCTTGTCCCAGAGCTGGGCGAAGAAGCCCTGCGGCTCTTCGGCTGGCTGGTCTTCAACCGGTTCCTCGGGCGCGGAGATGCCGTCCGTGGAGATTACGAACTGCACGCTCGCGGTGTCCGTGTTGCGGTCGTCGAGGAAGCTGACAACTTCGCTCGAGCCGTCGGAGCTCTCGCCGTCCTCGCTTTCGGCGTCGTCGTCGCCGGTGCCGAGGAACTCGTCGAGCAGGTCGGGGATGCCCTGGGTCTGGCTGTTCAGGGCGTACATGCCGGAGGTGTAGGTGTCCATGCCCTCGCTGAGCTGGCTCACGCCGTCCGTGTAGGCCTTGAGGCCGTCGTTGAACTGCTCGTAATTGACGGCTAGCTCGGTCATGCCGGTCTGCAGCTCGGTGATGGCGGAGGTGTCGAAGTCCGTCATGTCCTCCAGACCGGAGGAAATCTGGATGGCTATAGACATCATCTGGTCGCTCATCTGAATCATGCCTGCGGAAACTTCGTCGAGTTTGCCGTTGAGCATGTCGAGGGTGTTGGCCGCAGTAGTCAAACCGTTAATGAGCTCGTTTATAGCATCCATATAACCGACGCCGCTGCCGGTGTCTCCGCCGTTACCGGAACCGGAAGTGCCGGTGCCTGAGCCACTCACAATGCCCATCAATAGTTCAGTTATTTCGCTGGCATAACTATTTGGTGCGCTTGGCGAAATGGAAGGAATAGTGGTATTTGGATTTTCTTTCACTACGGCGTTATAGCAGTCGCTATAACCAGCCGCATATGCTTCTAACATCATGCTATCCAAGCCGCTTATAATTTTCCCAACAAGGGCCATGTCTATGCCGCCGGTATCTCCGCCGCCTTCTTCTACGTCCCCGCCTTCATCGCCGCCGTCGCCGGTGTCGCCACCGCCGCCGGGGAGGCTGGGAAGGATTGCGTTTATCTTCTCAACGGCTTCATGGAGTCCGCTGGCTACTCCTTTGTATCCGGTGGAGAGCTGGGTAAGGCCGCTGCCCATTTCGGCCATGTATGCCGCTATGGTGCTCAGGCCGGCAGGCAGCTCGGCGAGCTGGTCCAGGCCGTCAGTCATGCTGCTCAAATCGTAGCCCTGCAGGCCGTCGGCTATCTGCTTGAGGGCGCTCTCTATCTGGTCGCTCGCGTCGGTGAGCGTGGGGCCGTTCTCGCCGAGGGTGGCCGCGCCGTCGTTGATGGTGGAGGCACCGCCGGTGAGCTGGGTGATGGCGCTCGAGAGCTGCTCGATGCCGCTTGTTATGGTGCTTATCTCGCCCATGTCCATGAGGCTGTCCATGCTGTAGGGCACGGCGGCTATGGTGAAGCCGCCCATGGTGAAGTCATGCACCTTGGCGGAGAAGCCGATGTCGCCCTCGCCGCCGGGCAGGACCACGAAGGTTATCTGCTTGTCGCTGCCCGCGTTGGCGACGGTGCCGTTGCGCGAGGTTATGTCCTCGCAGAGCTCGGCGTCGAGCGTTACGGATATCTGCAGCATGTAGTTCTCGGTGAAGTAGGGGTCGAAGCCGCTGTTGGTGGCGGTATGTATGCTGACCTCGAGGTCGCCGCTCTTGCCGCCGAGCTCGCCGGGCTCTATCTCCTGCCCGTCGAGGGTGTAGGTGATGTCAATGTCCCAGGGCATCTTCGCGCTGCGCAGGGTACCCTGATAGTAGTAGCGGCCCGCGGGCGCGGTGAGGCTGACAACGCCGCCGCGGTACTCAATCGGGCTCGTGTCCGTGAGGTTGGACACGGCGGTGTAGCGGCCGTAGTGCTCCACGGTGCCCTCCTCGTCGAGGGTCAGGGCGACTATGGCGTAGGCGTCCTGCGGGTCGCCGGAGGCGTCGAGACGCGCGTATATGACCTCTTCCGGGCCGTTCGCGGCGGAGCCGCTGTCCGGCGCGGGCGAAGCGCTGGGCGAGGGGGAGGCCTCGTCGGCCCAGGCGAAGGTGCCGAGGCACATGGCAAGGCAAAGTATTATGGACAGCAGTGCGGACAGTTTGCGTTTCATTTTGTCACAGCCTCCTTGTGGGTGTCATTCAGGAATCCCGCGCGCCAGGTGAGCTTCGCGGTCAGCGGGTCGAACAGAATAAGCAGCGCGGGCAGGGCCAGCATGACCATCGCCATGGATAGCACGGTGCCGCGGGCGAGCAGTATGCCAAGCTCCGCAACGACCTCGAGCGAGCTCTCAAGGCCCAGGCAGAGTCCTGCGGAAGTCAGGATGAGGCCGCTCGTGAGCACGCTCTCGAAGTTTGTGTTCAGCGTGGCCACGACCGCCTCGCGCTTGCCCATCGTGCGGCGGTTGGCCGTGTAGCCGCTGGTCATGAGTATGGCGTAGTCTATTGTGGCGCCGAGCTGCACCGTGTTTATGACCAGATAGCCGATATATACGATAGGCTCGCTGGAGAAGTACGGCACGGAGAGGTTTATCCATATGGCCGACTCGATGCAGAACAGCAGTATGAAGGGCAGCGTCACGCTCTTGAAGGTGACCAGCAGGGTGAGGAATATGAAGCCTATGGCGATGAGGTTTACAAGCGTGGAGTCCGCCGTGACGACGTCGCGCATGTCGTAGAGGTTGGCGCTCTGGCCGCAGAGCCAGCTCTCGCTGTAGTATTTGTCGGCTGCGGCGCGCACCTGCTCGACGACGGCGAAGGCCTCGTCGCCCTCCTCGCTGGTGTCCGTGTACATGATTATGCGTGCGTAGTTGTCGGAGTAGAACTGGCTGACTATGGCATCGTCCAGGAAGCCCTCAGGCACAACGCCGACTGTGCCGGCGTAGCTCAGCACACTGGTGACGTGGTCTATGTCCGCAAGCTCTGCGGCCAGCTCCGCCTCGGCGCCGGGGTCGCCGCGCGGCACGAGCAGGACGAGGGCGTTGCTCTCGCCGAACTCTGCGTTAATTGCCTCGGTGTCGCGGCCGTAGTCAATCTGCGGGTCGGGTACGCCGTTGCCGTAGAGGAAGTCGTTGCGGGACTGCGCCAGGTAGCAGGGGATTACGCATATCAGCACGAGGATGAGCGCCGGGATGCGCACCTTTACGAGGGCGCGGCCTATGCGTTTGCCGGGGTGTATTATCGGCTTGTGGGTAGTCTTGTCCAGCAGCTTGACGCAGGCCAGCGACAGGGCGGGGAAGAACACCATGACGGAGATATAGCTGAGTACGATGCCCTTGACCAGGTTGAGGCCCAAATCCGCGCCTATGCCGAAGCGCATGAACATCAGCGCCAGGAAGCCGAAGAGCGTCGTCGCGGCGCTTGCGGCTATGGACGAGAAGCTCTCGCGTATGGCCAGGCGCATAGCCTCTTCGCTGTCCTCCACTTCCTCGCGGTGACGGCCAAAGCTGTTCAGGAGGAAGATGGCGTAGTCAAGCGAAACGGCGAGCTGCATTATCGGGCTGACGCTCTGCGTGACGAAGCTTATCTCGCCGAAGATAACGTTCGTGCCCATATTTATAATGACGGCGATGCCTATGGCCGACAGGAAAAGCAGAGGGGAAATCCAGCTGGTGGTCGTGACTAGAAGTATCAGTATCGCCAGCGGCACCATGATTACGAGTATGCCAACGACCTCGCTCACGACGTGGCTCTGCATGCTGGCCGTGCTGGCGGCGTTGCCGCTGATGGCCCCGCCTTCGCCTATCACCTCGTAGATGGCGGCGACGGCCTCGCTCTCCATGCCGTCCTCTATGGTTACGTCGTAGAGCGCAATGCCGTCATGCCAGTATTGGTTTACGCTCGCCTCGTCCATAAATTCGATCGGCGTGGTCAAATCCTGCGTGTCGTCGAGCCACATGACGCCGGTCACGCCGGTACACGCGGCGATCTCCGCCTTCATTTCCACGGCGCCGGTCAGCGTGAGATCCTTGACCATGACGCGCGTGTTCGGCACGCCTGAGCCGAACTCCGAGTACATGAGATCCAGCGCTATCGTGCTCTCCGAGTCCTCGGGCAAATAGTCCGTTAGGTCGTAGTTGACGCTCACGCCGAGGATCAGCACGGCGGACACTATCGCCGCGACCAGGAATATGGAGATTACGAGTTTTTTGTGCCTCGTGATCCCCCGTGTAAACCTATCCATAGGCACTCCTCCGCTTCGGCGGCGCACACCCGCCGCCACAAAGATAATCAACGTGGTGTTGACTTACTTACGCTTTTATAGTATATTTTCATTTTGAAAACAAGGCAACAGTCAGTTTGACGGATTTTGAAAAATCTTAAACGCTTTTGTGGGCAAACGTATAATTAATCACAAAAATTTTACGATTTCGGGGGTGAGCGGATGCCCGGCAAAAAACTTGACGCGCGTGTGCGATACACCAAGATGATGATAAAAAACAGCATCATCGAGATAATGAAGGCAAAGCCGGTCGCAAAAATAACCGTGACCGAAATCTGCGAGCGCGCGGGCATAAACCGTGCCACCTTCTACGCGCACTACAGCGACCCCACCGACGTGCTGCAGAGCATAGAGAGCGAGCTCATAGACGACATATCCAACCGGACGCGGCCGGCAATCGCGGCTATGGGTACGGATTTGCGGGATTCGCTGATGGGCATAGTCGAATATATCAAGGAGAACGCCGACATCTGCCGCGTGCTGCTCTCCGGCTCCGTGGACACGAGCTTTCAAAATAAAGTCGTGGACATGGTGGAGAAGCAGTTCATAGAGCACTGGCGTTCCTTTTCGTCCACGAGCATGGAGGACGCGAAGTACATCTTTACGTTTATCGCCATAGGCAGCGTCGGCGTCATACGCAAATGGCTGGACGAGGACGCGCGCAAGCCGTCGGAGGAGATAGCCGAGATAATAATCAAGATATCGAGCGCCGGTTTCCTGAGTTTTAGCTGACGCGGCGGTTTAATATTGCGCCGTTCCGGGCAAGATAGCCTTAGAAAACAACGGGAGGCTACATATATGTCCGGAAAAAGTACACTGCGCAAATGGGAAATCTCCCTGCTGGTTGCGCTCAGCATAACGCTGCTCACCGGCTCATGGGCCGCCTCGGCAAGCGGACGGGTCTCAGGCCAGCTGGTGAGGCTGCATGTCATAGCCGACTCGGATGAGCCGGAGGAGCAGGCTGTAAAACTCGACGTGCGCGACGCGGTTTTGGCTTATCTGGAGCCGAAGCTCGCCTCGGCGTCGGACAGCCGCGAGGCCGGGGACATCATTGCCTCTGAGCTGGACGGCATAGCCGCCGCCGCAGAGGGCGCGGCGCAGGGCAGGCCGGTATCCGTCGGCTTCGGAGAAGAGTACTACCCCACGCGGGTCTACGAGAACTTTTCGCTCCCCGCCGGGAGGTATCAGTCCCTGCGCGTGACGCTGGGCGAGGGCGCCGGGCACAACTGGTGGTGCGTCGTGTTCCCGCCGCTGTGCCTCACCACGGCCGGGACGGAGGAGGCCTTTGAGGCCCTGGACGAGGGTACGCGCGAGATTATCAGCGACGACGGGGAGGGAGTGGTGTTCCGCTTCCGTATCCTGGAGCTTTGGGGAGAGCTGCTCGAAGCCCTGGGCTGTGATTGAGCAAAACGGGCAGGCCGGAGGGCCTGCCCGTTTGCTTTTGCGCTTGAGCGGGAACAAATTGCCGCCGTATTCGTCAAGCCCACAGACGGTTGCTGAGCTTGGCCATGGCGACGGCCTTCAGGAAGAAGTCGTAGACCGGCGCGATGCGTTCAAAATCGGCGGCGAGCCGGTGCGGCAGCTCCTCGGAGTAGAGCAAGTCGAGGGAATTTTCCTCGTGCGTAAGGCAGAAGCTCTTCTCGTCGAGCCATTCGCGCTCATTTTCCGGCGCGTCTGGGTGGCGCGTGCGCTTGTAGCGCTCGTCCTCGAGCGCGAACACATTCTGAGCCTCATACGCCGCGTATGCGGCGAGCCAGTCGGGGTCGCGGGACTTTATCAGGTCCCGGGCGCAGTCCATGGTGGCGGGGTCGGTCTGATACCAGCCGCAGCCCCAGCGCAGGCGCCGCGGCGAGAACTCGAACCAGAACCCGGGGTAGCCCTCATACTTGGCGCGGCGCAGGTTTATCCACAGCACGTCGCGGTAGAGCGGCAGCTCCGGGCCGCGGCGCGTGTCGCGCCAGAGCCGGGATATGCTCTTGCCCACGCGGGGGTCGATGACGAGCGCGGGGTCAATGCGGCTCATCTCCGGCGCAAGGGCTTGTACAAGCTCTGCGGTGGGTTCAACCACGAGCGAGAGGTATTCACTCCGGTGCTCGTGGAACCAGTCTCTCGAATTCATTACGCGATTGAGGGCCATGAAGTCCAATGTGGCTTCTGAAAAGGGCATTTTTTGTCGTCTCCTGTCGAAATTTCGCTGGTGATTATATCACATGCCGCCTTGAGAGGCAAGTTCACAAATATTTCTGGAAAACGCTCCATGTATGTGGTAAGATGTTACCTGCCTCAATACTTTTCTGGGAGGTCTGCAAATGCGCGCCTTTATGAAGCGGGTGGACCTGTTCTGTTATAAACACCCGCGCTTCGGCATCAACAACCTCATGCTTTACGTCGTCTTTGGCACGGCGGCGGTATGGCTGCTCAGCCTGATGGACGGCACAAACATGCTGATAAGCTACCTCGCGTTCGACGCGGCGGCAGTGCTGCGCGGCCAGGTTTGGAGGATAGTCACCTTTATTTTTATCCCGCAGAGCTACGGCGTAATCTCGCTGCTGCTCTTCCTTTACTTCTACTACTTCATCGGCTCCACGCTGGAGCGAGAGTGGGGACCGGGCCGCTTTACCATCTATTACGGCATGGGCATGCTGCTCACGGTGCTGTACGGTTTTATCGCCTATTTCGTAGACGGACGCCGTATCGGCATGAGCTCCACCTATATTAACCTCTCCATGTTCTTCGCATTTGCGACTATGTTCCCCGAGCAAAGGGTGCTGCTTTTTTACATCATCCCGATAAAGATGAAGTGGCTTGCCATCGTGGACGCGGCCTACTTCGTTTACGATATCGCGGTGAACATCGGCAGAGGCTATGGCATGATGAGCTTCCTGCCCCTTGTCGCGCTGCTCAACTTCTTCCTCTTCTGCGGAGACGACCTCTTCCACACCGTCATGCCGCGCGGACGCCAGCGCAGACAAAAGACGATAAATTTTCAGCGGGAAGTGCGCAAAATAAAGTATGAGCAGAAGCACTCGGGCTACACGCGCAAATGCGAGGTATGCGGACGCACGGACACCGACTATCCCGACCTCGAGTTCCGCTATTGCTCGAGGTGTGCGGGGGTACACTGCTTCTGCCAGGACCATATAAACAACCACGTCCACTTCACGGAATAATGCGGACATGGCCGGACATAGAAATTAAACCGGTGGTGTATTGAAAATGCCTTCAGGGAAAAAGAGAACAAACCGACAGAGCTATCGGAACGATTATTCCAGGGCGGGCCGCTCCCCGGCCGCAGCCGCGGCGCTGGGGCTGGTATTTATACTGCTCGTGCTCGTGCTGGTGTTCATAGTATACAAGTCGGCCACTTATGAGCCGGACTCGAATCCGGCCGACACGGGTTCCGGGCTCGTTGACCCGACGGGCGACGCCTCGCCGGCGCCGTCCGAAGCCGCGCCGGACGTCACGCCGGAGCCGACGCCGGAACCGACGCCGGAGCCGTTTGAACCGCATGCGGTGGACTCAACCCAGCCGGGAAACTACATCCTCTCGACCGCGATTCAGGTCGACGGGACCACCCTGGCCGACGGCGAGGATTATCAGGACGACACCGGTATATACATGGGCTACGGCAGCGAGTATTCCAGCCTCAACGGTGTGCCGACGTTCCGCGGCAACAATTTCAGGGACGGCGGGGCTTACGGGACGGCTCAGATGACGCAGAAGCAGTTCGGGAATTACTGGACGCATGCGACAGGCTCGCTCATGGACCCGATAGACGGCGCGTACTGGTCCGGCAACGGCTGGACCGGACAGCCGCTCATCGCCGAGTGGCCCTATGAGACGAGGCAGATAATGACCAGCATGCACGACTGGGCCAGGAACCAGGAGACGCTTGTCGAGGTCATCTACCCGTCCATGGACGGCTACATCTACTTCCTCGAGCTCGAGACAGGCAAGGAGACCCGTGACGCCATCTACATGGGCCTGACCTACAAGGGTACGGGCACCCTGGACCCGCGCGGATACCCGCTGCTGTATGTGGGCAGCGGCTACAACACCAGCGCCAGCCGCGTCTCCATTATCAGCCTCATTGACGGCAGCGTGCTCTATGAGTTCGGCGGGGCGAGCGAGGACTTCGAGCTGCGCACCTGGCCCATGTTCGACGCCGCGCCGCTGATAGACGCCGATACGGATAAGCTCATTTGGGCCGGCGAGAACGGTATCCTCTATATAATCACCCTCGGCACCGAGTACGACGAAGAGGCCGGTACGGTGAGCGTCAATCCCACGCGCACGGTGAAGTGGCGCTACCAGAGCTCGCGAAACGCCAGCAGCCGCTGGTACCTTGGCTTTGAGGCGTCCCCGGTCGTCTGGCAGGGCTACATTTTCATGCCGGATAACGCCGGATACTTAATGTGCCTCGACCTCAACACCCTGGAGCTGGTTTGGGTGCAGGATATACTCGACGACGCCAACTGCACGCCGGTGCTTTCAATAGAGGACGGACATCCATACCTCTACGTCTCCACAAGCTTCCACCTGGGCTGGCGCAGTTGGAATACTGCGGACGTGCCGGTCTGGAAAATTGACGCCGAGACCGGTGAGATAGTCTGGCAGGTGGACTACACCTGCTACAGCGAGAGCGGCCTGTCCGGAGGCAGCCAGGGCAGCATAGCGCTGGGGCAGGGCAGCCTGGAGGGCATCGTATACGTCTCCATGTCCCGCTATCCAAACTCCGGCGGCGGCACGCTTCTGGCCCTCGACGCAGACAGCGGCGAGGAGATATGGACGAAGAGCACGCAGGTTTACAGCTGGTCGACGCCTACGCTGGTATATGACCAGGATGGCAACGGCTATGTTGTCTACTGCACTCTCGGCGAGTACATGTACCTGCTTGACGGCAAAGACGGCACGGAATACGACGCGCTCAACTGCGGCGGCAAATTTGAAGCCAGCCCGGCCATATTCAACAACTGGATAGTCGTCGGCCACCGAAACGGCGCCATTTGGGGCGTCCAGCTGACATGACCCGATGAAAATTGCTCCGGCGCCGTGCTGCGCCGGGGCAATTCTGCGCGCAGGAGGGCGTCACAGCTTGACAATGCGCCTGTTATTATATAAAATGTGAGTTCAGCGAACACGGACTAAGGAAAAGGAGCTTATATATGGCTAAGGACAAGAAAGTCGAGAGCATAACAGATATGGATAAGGACTTCGCCCAGTGGTTCACCGACGTGTGTACCAAGGCGGAGCTCGTTGACTACTCCGGAGTGAAGGGGCTCTTCATCCTGCGGCCCTACGGCTACGCCATCTGGGAGAACATACAATCTGCGCTGGACAAGCGCTTCAAGGCCACCGGCCATGAGAACGTCAGCATGCCCATGCTCATACCCGAGAGCCTGCTGCAGAAGGAGAAGGACCACGTCGCCGGCTTCGCGCCCGAGTGCGCCTGGGTCACCGTCGGCGGCAGCGAGGAGCTGCCCGAGAGGCTGTGCATCCGCCCCACCAGCGAGACTCTCTTCTGCGAGCACTGGAGCCATATAGTCCACTCCTGGCGCGATTTGCCCTGCCTCTACAACCAGTGGTGCAGCGTGCTCCGCTGGGAAAAGACCACACGCCCCTTCCTGCGCGGGCGCGAGTTCCTCTGGCAGGAGGGACACACCATCCACGCCACCGCCGAAGAGGCCATAGCCGAGACGAAGCAGATGCTCGAGATATATGCCGACGTCTGCGAGAACGTCCTGGCCATGCCCGTGCTGCGCGGCGTCAAGACCGACAAGGAGAAGTTCGCCGGAGCCGAGGACACCTACACCATAGAGTGCATGATGCACGACCACAAGGCGCTCCAGTCCGGCACCAGCCACTACTTCGGCGACGGCTTCGCCAAGGCCTTCGGCATTTCCTTCTCCGACAGGGAGAACAAGCTCCGCGCCCCGTTTGAGACCAGCTGGGGCATGTCCACGCGCGTCATCGGCGGGCTTATTATGACCCACGGCGACAACAACGGCCTTGTGCTGCCTCCGCGCGTCGCGCCCACTCAGGTCATCGTCCTGCCCATAGCGGCGCACAAGCCCGGCGTCACCGAGGCCGCCCAGGCCGTGGTTGAGCGCCTCAAGGCCGCGGGTATCCGCGTCAAGGGCGACTTCTCCGACAATTCCCCCGGATGGAAGTTCGCCGAGTGGGAGATGAAGGGCGTGCCTGTCCGCCTCGAGCTCGGTCCCCGCGATATCGAGGCCAATGCCTGCGTCGCCGCCAGGCGCGACAACGGCGAGAAGGTCACGCTCAGCCTCGACGACCTCGAGGAGAGCGTCGCGGAGCTGCTCGAGAGCGTGCAGCAGGGCCTCTTCGACAAGGCCAGGCGCAACCTCGAGGAGCACACCTACACCGCTTCTACCGTCGACGAGGTGAAGGACGTCGTTGAAAACCGCGGCGGCGGCTTCGTCAAGACCATGTGGTGCGGCGACGAGGCCTGCGAGCTGAAGATGAAGGAGCTCGCCGGCGTCACCAGCCGCTGCATCCCCTTTGAGCAGGAGCACCTGGGAGAAACCTGCCCGGTCTGCGGCCGTGCGGCCAAGAAGATGATAGTCTGGGGCGTCGCGTATTGACGGCGTGAACAGCCAGCGGGAGGAAAGGGCGCCCTCGGGCGCCCTTCGCTTTTGGGAGGATGGAATATGGAACTGTTTGTGAAGAGCCTCAATGAGCTGAGCGCGGGCGAGCTCTATGCGCTGCTCAAGCTGCGGGTGGACGTGTTTGTCGTCGAGCAGAAATGCGCGTACCACGAGCTAGACGGGCTGGACGCGGACGCGCTGCACGTCTATTACACCGACAGCGGCGAGGTGGCCGCGTACCTGCGGGTACTGCCTCAGGGAGCCATGTTCGACGACGCCGTGGGAATAGGCCGCGTCATCGCGGCGAAGCGGGGCGTCGGCCTCGGAGCGAAGGTGCTCGGCGCCGGGATAGAGGCCGCGCGTGAGCGCTTCGGCGCGGAGCGCATACGTATTGAGGCGCAGAGTTATGCACAGGGCTTTTACGAGCGCGCGGGATTCAGGCGCTGCTCGGATGAGTTCGACGAGGACGGCATCCCGCATGTCGGTATGGTCCTTGAGCTCTGAATTCGGGCAAATATAGCTTGCAAATTCATTTATTAACAATTCCCGCCTTGACCTTGTCGGGCATACTATATATAATTACTCATAGCGCCTGAAACCGGCGCATGTGAGACCTTACCGTCACTTTTCGGAGGTGACCATCATAGACAGGCAGAAATATGTTGCCGAGCTGGGCAAGCTGCTCTCAGGCATGGCAAGGGCCGACCGCGAAGCTGTGCTTCGCGGAGTCAACGCGCGCTTTGATGAGGCCGGGGACGACGACGCGGTTATAGCCGCGTTGGGCAGCCCGACATTTGCCGCGGTCAGCGTGCTTCGCGGATATACCCCGCCGGAGAACCTCGATGAAGAGGACTACCCGGAGGAAGAAGAATACCAATATGCAGAACCGGCCGGAGCGCCCGCGCCGGACGAGGGTGTGAACGCCGCGCCGGAGGCCGCCTCAAGCGAGCCGGACGAGGCCTCGCCGGGACAGACTCCGCCGGAGGCTGAAGAAGCGCCCCTGGAGGCCGTAGCCGAAGAGCCCGCCGCCGGGGACGGGCCGGTGTACGGGCCCGCAGAGGACGCCGCAGAAGAGCCGGATATTCAGGCCGGGAGCGCGGCAGTGGAGCCTGCGGACGCCGAAAGTGCAGAGCCGGCTCAGCAGGCCGGGGAGAACGAGGCGTTTAACGCCGCGCCGGAGACAGAGTCCGGTGAGCCGGACGAGGCTTCGCCGGGACAGGTCCCGTCGGAGCCGGATGAGGCGCCCATAGAGGATGAAGCCGCTGCGGAAGAGCGGCAGATAACGGAAGAGTACGGCGGGGCTGTGCGCGAGACAGTGGACATAGGCTTCGACACAATCGAGGTGTATTCCGACGCCTCCTCGCAGCCGGAGCCGGATATGCCGGAACCGGAAGCCGTGGAATATGAGCCCGGGGTCGAGACTGAATTTGAGGAAGCTGCGGAGCCGGAGCTCCCGGAGGAGCAGGAAGCTTTTCGCGAGCCGGAGCCGGAACCGGAGATTGAATACAATCCCCCGATTGAGGCTGACAGGCCCAAGCTGCGCGGCGGGCGTGTCTTTGTCAGCGTACTGCTGGGCATTATACCCGGAATCCCGCTCGCCGTTGTGCTCATAGTCCTGGCCCTGGCCATACTGGCCGTGGGCGCGGCGCTCGTTTACGCGGGAGGCGTGTTTATCTCCTTCGCCTTCCTGGGCATGAGCGTGGTGGCGGATATACTGCTGACGGTGGGCTTCGGACTGATTGTCGCGGCTATAGGTCTGCCGGTGGTGTTTCTGGCTGTCTGGTTCTTCCTGCGCTGCGTCGTGGGACTGTACAGCCGCATGTTTGCAAAAGCCGGCGCGTGGTGCCGTGGGGAGGAGCGTGAAGCATGAGAAGAGCCTGGAGCATAGTGCGCACGGCAGCGCTGCTGGCCCTGGCGCTGGGCGTGATACTCTTCGCGCTGGCGCTCGTCATGGACGCCGACCTCGTGCGCATAGCCGACACGGTGTTTGCCAACTACGACTTGGCCAAGGTCATCGTCGCTGTGCGCGACGTCTGGCAGAGCGTACTTAACGTGTTTGGACTTTGATTTTCAGGGGGACCCCGCCGGGTCCCCCTTGCCATTACTGTGGAAGGCGGGTAAACGTATGCGTGAGAGGACGAAAAGAACGGAGATGCTGCTCGGCAGCGAAGCAATCGGCCGTCTGGGGGCGTCGCGGGTGGCCGTGATCGGCCTCGGCGGAGTGGGCTCGTGGTGCGCCGAGGCCCTCGCGCGCTCCGGCATAGGCCGCCTCGTGCTCATAGACTCCGACGCCGTAGCCGAGAGCAACATAAACCGGCAGCTCGGCGCGCTGTACTCCACGCTGGGCAGGCCGAAGGCCGAGGTGCTGGCGGAGCGGCTTCGTGACATCGCGCCCGACGCCGAAATTCTGCCGGTACAGGCGCTGTACAGCTCCGAAACCCGCGGCGAGGTGCTCCCGGAGGGGCTCGACTACATAGCCGACTGCATAGACCTCGTCAGCTGCAAGACGGACCTCATCGCCACGGCGGTGCAGAGGGGGATACCCATAATCTCCGCGCTCGGTACGGGCAACAAGCTGGACGCGCAGCAGCTGCGCCTGACGGACCTGGCGGATACCAGCGGCTGTCCCTTCGCGCGCGTGATGCGCCGGGAGCTTAGGCGGCTGGGCATAGAACACCTGGACGTCGTGTTTTCGCCGGAGCAGGCGCACGAGTGCGCCCAGCCGGAGACGCCGCCGCCGGGACGGCGGAGCGTGCCCGGCTCTGTAGCATGGGTGCCTGCCTCGGCGGGGCTGCTCATGGCACAGAAAATAGTGCTTGCACTGGCGGGCGCGGAGGGCTGAGGACCCCGCGCCCGTGCGCTGTAATAGAGAAATGAGCCAAAATCTTTCGCAAATTTGGCATATTTCTGCTTGACAAGGCGGCCGCGTAAGAATATAATATCTCCGTTATTGAAAGAGCTATGGAGCTTGTATTTTTTGAGCGACGGCGTTCAACGATACCCAAAGGGCCGAAGTGCCCTCTTTCGGCATCGGGGACGCCGATTTTTGCGTTATTAAGCGGTATTCGGCCCCAGGATATTCCAAAGGAGGGCTATGCGTGTACACATACGAGGACATCAGGAAGCTTGTCGAGGAAATCCGCCTTATGAACCGCGCAAAGCTCATCCTAATCAAGATGCGCGGCATGACCGAGAACGAGGCGCACCGCTTCATCGTACACAGCGCCATGGACCGCTGCGTCAAGAAACGCCAGGTCGCCGAGGAAATCATAGCTTACCACGAAAAATACGAGGAAAAGAGAGGAACAGTACAGCATGCCACAGGAAACGGTCATCGTCCTTGACTTCGGAGGGCAGTACAACCAGCTGATTGCGCGCCGCGTCCGCGAGTGCGGCGTCTACTGCGAGGTTAAGCCCTACACCACTCCCATAAGCGAGCTGCGCTCCATCGCGCCCATAGGGCTTATACTCACCGGCGGCCCGGGAAGCGTATACGCGCCCGACGCGCCGAAGGCCGACCCGGCCATATTTGAGCTGGGCATACCCGTGCTCGGCATCTGCTACGGCTGCCAGCTCATGGCGCAGTACCTGGGCGGGAGCGTCATACCGGCTCAGGACGACAGCGCGCGAGAGTACGGCCGCACGGAGACCTTCTTCGACACGGGCTGCACCCTGTTTGCGGGTTTGGACGCCGGGGGCGTCACCTGGATGAGCCACGGCGACTACATGGAGCGCGTGCCGGAGGGCTTCAAAAACACCGCCCACACCGCCGTCTGCCCCAACGCGGCCATAGCCGACGAGGGACGCGGCTTCTACGGAGTGCAGTTCCACCCCGAAGTGAACCACACGGAACGCGGCACGGACATGATACGCAACTTCCTCTTCAAGGCCTGCGGGGCCTCCGGCAGCTGGAGCATGGGCAACTACAAGGAGGAGGCCATAAAGAGCATCCGTGAGAAGGTGGGTTCCGGCAAGGTGCTGCTCGCCCTCTCCGGCGGCGTGGACTCTTCCGTCGCAGCCGCCCTGCTGAGCGAGGCCGTGGGCGACAAGCTCACGGCGGTGTTTGTAGACCACGGCCTGCTGCGCAAGAATGAAGCCGAGCAGGTTGAGGAAGTTTTCTCCCACCGCGCGCTGAACTTCGTGCGTGCCGACGCCCGCGACCGCTTCCTCATCAAGCTGGCCGGCGTGACTGAGCCGGAGCGCAAGCGGCGCATAATAGGCGAGGAGTTCATCCGCGTGTTTGAAGCCGAGGCCAAGAAGATAGGCGCGGTCGACTATCTGGCACAGGGGACGATATATCCCGACGTCATAGAGTCCGGCGCGGGCGACGCGGCGGTCATCAAGAGCCACCACAACGTGGGCGGACTGCCCGACTACGTCGACTTCCGCGAGATAATTGAGCCGCTGCGCATGCTGTTCAAGGACGAGGTGCGTCAGCTCGGCCGCGAGCTCGGCCTGCCCGAGGAGCTGGTCATGCGCCAGCCCTTCCCCGGCCCCGGCCTCGCCATACGCATCATAGGCGACGTCACCGAAGATAAGCTGCACTCGCTGCGTGAGGCTGACGCAATCTTCCGCGAGGAGCTGGCCGCCGCGGGCCTTCCCAAGCTGCCCGACCAGTACTTTGCCGTCCTGACCGACACCAGGAGCGTCGGCGTCATGGGCGACGGCCGCACTTACGACCACACGCTCGCCCTGCGCGCCGTGGAGACAAGCGACTTCATGACCGCGGACTTCTTCCGCCTGCCCTGGGATGTGCTCGACCGCGTCTCGACTCGAATTGTAAACGAGGTGCGCGGCATAAACCGCGTGGTCTACGACGTCACGAGCAAGCCGCCTGCGACCATTGAGTGGGAGTGAGCCGTGAAAATCATCGACAAAGAGAGCTGGCCGCGCCGCGAGATATACGAGTTCTTTGCGCCCATATCCGACCCGTTTTATCACCTGACTTTCCCGGTGAATGTTACCGGGCTGCGCGGCAAGTGCAGGGCGGAGGGGCTGAGCTTCTACATGGCCATGACCTACGGCGTAGTAAAGGCCATGGAGCGCGTGGACGCCTTCCTCTACAAGGACAGGGGCGGCGTCATCGTGAAGCACGAGCGGCTCGTACCCAGCTTTACGGATTTGCGCCCCGGCTCCGAGAGCTTCTATATCGTCACGCTGGAGGCCGGCGGGACGCTGGAGGAGTTCTGCCGCGAGGCCAAGGCGAAAAGCGAGGCCCAGACGGAGTTCATATCCCAGACGGAGTGGGAGCGAGACGAGATGGTGTTCGTCTCCTGCCTGCCCTGGTTCCCAATCTCCGGCTTCAAAACGGAGCTGGACCTGGACCCCTGTGATTCCATACCGCGAGTGACCTGGGGCCGCTGGCGTGAAGAGGGCGGCGCGACATATTTAGATTTGAGCCTGACCCTCAACCACCGCATGCTCGACGGCGTACACGTCGGCAGGTTCTACGAAGAGCTCACGGCCTGGATAGAAGGACTGCAATGACGAAAGGGGGCGCGCCATGCGCGTGCTTTTGGCCCGGCATGGGCAGACAGACTGGAACGCAGCCGGGCGCATACAGGGCGCGAGCGACGTGCCGCTGAACGAAAACGGCAGGGAGCAGGCCAGGCAGCTGGCTTCAAAGCTCGCGGACTCCGGCGGCAGGCTTGGAGCTATTTACTCCAGCCCGCTCAAGCGCGCGCTGGAGACGGCCGGAATAATAGGACGCGAGCTGGGTATCAGCCCGGTCAGCGAGAGGGCGCTCATGGAGCTGTCCTTCGGCGACTGGGAGGGCTGCTCCTGGGACGAGATAGGCCGCCGCTGGCCGGAGCAGTTTGCCGCGTATTCCGCCGACAGGAGGAATTACGCCCCGCCGAACGGCGAGAGCTACGCCGAAATGCTTGGGAGGGCCTGGCCCTTCGTGGATGCGCTGCGGCGCATGCCGGGAGACGCGGCGGCGCTGTGCGTGTGCCACAGCGCGGTGATGCGCGGCCTGCTCGCCAGGGAGCAGGGCCTGAGCGTGGCAGAGAGTTATAAAAGGATAAAGCTGCCGAACGGCGCGCTGGCCGAGCTGGGCAGCCTCAAATAAGGGTTTGGACAGATGCCTTCGCATCGGGAAAGAGGAAAGCATGCCTAAATACATATTTGTGACCGGAGGCGTCGTCTCCGGACTGGGTAAGGGAATAACTGCGGCCTCGCTGGGCCGTCTGCTCAAAGCGCGCGGGCTGAAGGTGGCCGCGCAGAAGCTGGACCCGTACATCAACGTCGACCCGGGCACTATGAGCCCCTATCAGCACGGAGAGGTGTACGTCACCGAGGACGGCGCCGAGACGGACCTCGACCTCGGCCACTACGAGAGGTTCATAGACGAGGACTTGAACCGCTTCTCGAACCTGACCACTGGCCGCGTCTACTGGAACGTGCTCAACAAGGAGCGGCGCGGCGAATATCTGGGCAGCACCGTGCAGATAATCCCGCACATTACAAATGAGATTAAGGACTTCGTCTACTCGCTGGGGAACAAAACCGGCGCGGATGTGGTCATAACGGAGATTGGCGGCACCGTCGGCGACATAGAGAGCCAGCCCTTCCTTGAGGCAATACGCCAGGTGGCGCTCGAGGCCGGGCCGGGCAACGCGCTGTTCATCCACGTCACGCTGGTGCCCTATCTCAAGGCGAGCGGAGAGCACAAGAGCAAGCCCACCCAGCACTCGGTCAAGGAGCTGCAGGGCCTGGGTATCTCGCCGAACATCATAGTCCTGCGCTGCGACGAGCCCATCGAAGAGCCGGGCGTGTTCAGCAAGATAGCGAACTTCTGCAACGTGAAGCCCGACTGCGTAATTGAAAACGTCACCCTGCCCTGCCTCTATGAGGCGCCGCTGATGCTGGCGAACCAGGGGCTAGACAGCGTCGTCTGCCGCGAGCTGGGCCTGAACACCAGGGAGCCTGAGCTGGCGGAATGGCGCGAAATGGTGGAGAAGATAAAGCGGCGCGGCGAGCCCGTGCGCATAGCGCTCGTGGGCAAGTACATCCAGCTCCACGACGCCTACCTCTCCGTCACCGAGGCGCTCAACCACGCCAGCTACGAGCTCGGCCGCCAGGTCGAGATAAAGTGGGTGGACTCGGAGAGCGTGACGGCGGAGAATGTCGCGGACGTGTTCCGGTATGTCGACGGCATACTCGTGCCGGGCGGCTTCGGCGCGCGCGGCGTCGAGGGCAAGATTCTCGCCGCAAAGTATGCGCGCGAGAAGGGCGTACCCTACCTGGGCCTGTGCCTGGGCATGCAGATAGCGGTGATAGAGTTTGCGCGCGACGTGCTCGGCTGGTCCGACGCCAATTCAGGTGAGTTCGACGCGGAGAGCGGCCACAAGGTCATAGATTTCATGCCGGGCCAGAGCGAGGATATAGACAAGGGCGGCACGCTGCGCCTCGGCGCGTGGCCCTGCGTCGTAAAGCCGGGAACAAAGCTCGCCGAGTGCTACGGCGCAGGCGAGATAAGCGAGCGCCACCGCCACCGCTACGAGCTCAACAACGACTTTCGCGCGGAGCTCGGCAAGGCGGGGCTGACGGTGTCCGGCAGCTCCCCCGACGGCAGGCTGGCAGAGGCCGTGGAGGTCAGCTCCCACCCATTCTATGTGGGCGTACAGTATCACCCGGAATTCAAGAGCAGGCCCACAAGGCCGCATCCTCTGTTCCTCGGCTTCCTGCGCGCGGCGCGGGAACACGGAGGCAACGAGTAGAAAGGAGCTACGCACATGTGCGGTATAGTAGGATTCACCGGCTCCGTCCAGGCCGCGCCGGTATTGCTAGACGGGCTCAGAAGGCTTGAGTACCGTGGCTACGACAGCGCGGGCGTCGCCGTCCACGACGGAGAACGCATAGAAATGGTCAAGGCCAGCGGCTCGGTCGCAAACCTGGCCGAACGCACTTCGTCGGGCAGCGCCCTCAGCGGGACCTGCGGCATAGCCCACACCCGCTGGGCTACGCACGGTGCTCCCACCGACACGAACGCCCATCCGCATCTGAGCGAGCACGGGCTCTTCGCCGTCGTGCACAACGGAATAATCGAGAACTTCGCCGCGCTGCGCAGCGAGCTTGAACACGAGGGCTACGTCTTTCGCAGCGAGACCGACACCGAGGTCGTGGCGCATCTGCTTGAAAAATACTATGACGGCGACTTCAAACGCACCGTCATGCGCACGGCCGGCAGGCTCGAGGGCAGCTTCGTCCTCGGCGTGCTCTGCTCGAAGGAGCCGGGCAGGCTCTTCTGTGTCAAGGAGGCCGGGCCGCTGATAGTCGGCCTCGGCGTCGGCGAGAACTTCTTCGCCAGCGACGTCACCGCCCTGGTGAGCCACACCAAGAACGTCATCTACATGGACGACGGAGAGTTCGCCGAGCTCACGCCGGAGAAGGTCACCGTCTACGACCGCACGGGCCGCGAGGTCGGCAAGACTGTCTCACACGTCGTTTGGGACATCGAGGCGGCGGAAAAGGGCGGCTATGAGCACTTTATGATGAAGGAGATCATGGAGCAGCCCCGCGCCGTCAAGAACACGGTGGAGCCGCGCATCCGCGACGGGAAGATAGTGTTTGAGGACTTCGACCTCACCGCAGAGCAGCTCGCCGGATACAACAAGATAGTGATCACCGCCTGCGGCAGCGCCTATCACGCCGGGGTTGTGGGCAAGTACGTCATCGAGGCGCTTTGCCGCATACCGGTGGAGTGCGAGCTCGCCAGCGAGCTCCGCTACCGCAACCCGATAATCGACGGGCACACCCTGCTAATCGTGGTTTCCCAGTCCGGAGAGACGGCGGACACCATAGCGGCCATGCGCGAGTGCATGGAGCGCGGCGCGAAGTGCCTCGCCATCGTCAACGTTGTCGGCAGCACTATCGCCCGCCTGGCCGACAACGTCATTTACACCCACGCCGGGCCGGAGATAGCCGTGGCCACCACTAAGGGCTACACTACACAGCTCGCGGCGCTCTATCTCTTCGCCGTCTGGGCGGCGAAGCTTCTCTGCCGCATCGACGACGGGCGTTACGCCGAGCTCATCGATGGCCTGCGCACCCTGCCCAGCCTGGTACAGCGCGCGATAGATTTGAACGTCCACGTCAAGTACCTCTCCGAGCGCTGGCACTCTCTGAGCAGCCTTTTCTTCATCGGACGCAATATAGACTACGCCGTGGCCATGGAGGGCTCGCTCAAGCTCAAGGAGATAAGCTACATCCACTCCGAGGCCTACGCTGCCGGAGAGCTCAAGCACGGTACGATAGCCCTGATAGATGAAAAGCGCCTCGTGGTTGCGCTCTGCTGCCAGGATGCGCTCTTCGAGAAGATGGTCAGCAACATACAGGAGGTCAAGGCGCGCGGGGCCAAAGTGCTCGGCGTCGCCCCGGAGGGCAACCGGCGTATCTTCGCCGAGGCCGACGACGTGCTGTATTCGCCCCGCGGCGAGCGGCTCTTCGCGGCCCTGCCCGAGATAGTACCGCTGCAGCTGTTTGCGTACTACGTCGCGCGCGAGAACGGCTGCTCCATAGATAAGCCCCGCAACCTTGCAAAATCCGTGACAGTGGAGTGAATAAAGTGAACAAAAACACCTATGAAAGTCCCCTCTGCTCGCGCTACGCCTCCGAGCGTATGCAGTACATCTTCTCGCCGGACTACAAGTTCCTCACCTGGCACAGACTCTGGCTCGCCCTTGCGGAGAACGAGTGCGCCCTGGGCCTTAACATCACGGCCGAGCAGGTGGAAGAGCTGCGCGAAAATCTGGATATAATCGACTACGAGGCCGCCGACAAATACGAGCGGGCGCTCAGGCACGACGTCATGGCCCACATCAGGGCTTGGGGAGACCACTGCCCGAAGGCAAAGGGCATCATCCACCTCGGCGCCACGAGCTGCTATGTCGACGACAACGGCGACCTCATAGCCTATCGCGAGGCCATGCGCCAGATACGCATGCTGCTGGTGAACGCCGTCGCGGCCATTGCGGACTTCGCCGAGGCCAACGCCGACGTGCCCGTCCTCGCCTACACCCACTATCAGGCCGCCCAGCCTACCACCGTGGGCAAGAGGGCGTGCATGTGGGCGCAGGACCTCATGTTCGACCTCGAGCGCCTGGACTTCGAGCTCGAGCGCATACCCTTCTACGGCTGCAAGGGCGCGACCGGCACCGGCGCGAGCTTCCTCGCCCTCTTCGGCGGCGACGCGGCCAGGGCCGAGGAACTCGAAAGGCGCATAGCGAGCGACATGGGCTTCGAGCGCGTGCTGCCCATCTGCGGCCAGACCTACACGCGCAAGCTGGACTACTACTTCCTCAGCGTGCTGTCCGGCATCGCCCAGAGCGCGAGCAAGATGGCCACGGATTTGCGCCTCATGGCGCACGAGAAGGAGTTCGACGAGCCCTTCACGGCCTCTCAGGTCGGCTCGAGCGCGATGGCCTACAAGCGAAACCCCATGCGCTGCGAGCGCATCTGCTCGCTGGCCCGCTATGTGCTTGCAGACGCGCTCAACCCCGCCATAACCGCGAGCGTACAGTGGCTGGAGCGCACTCTGGATGACAGCGCGAACAGGCGTATCTCGATACCCGAGGCCTTCCTGGCCACGGACGCCATACTCAGCCTGGTCATAAACGTCATGGGCGGCTGCACGGTTTACCCGGGTATGATGGAGCGCCATCTGCGCGAGGAGCTGCCCTTCCTCGCAACGGAGAACATACTCATGCGCGCCGTGGAGCTCGGCGGAGACCGCCAGGAGCTGCACGAGGCCATACGCGAGTACAGCGTGGACACCGCCAGGCGCATGAAGGAGACCGGCTGCGCCAACGATTTGGAGGAGAAGCTGCTCGCAGACCCGCGCTTCAAGCTCACGCGCGAGGCGCTTGACGGGATACTCGACATACGCAAGTTCGTGGGTATGGCGCCCAAGCAGGCGCGCGATTTCGTAAACAACAGCATCAAGCCCATGCTCGAGGCGAACGCCGACGAGCTGTCCAAGGACGGAAAGGGAGAAATAAAATGCTGACAGCTATTGCAGGTATCAACTGGGGCGACGAGGGCAAGGGCCGCATGGTCGACCTCCTCAGCGCCGACTACAACGTAGTCTGCCGCTACCAGGGCGGAAACAACGCCGGTCACACCGTGGTCAACGAGAGGGGCAAGTTCATCCTGAACCTCCTGCCGAGCGGCATACTGCGCGAGGGCGTGACCAACGTCATGGGACCGGGCATGGTCATTGACATAGAGCACCTGAAAAACGAGCTCGGCCACATCGCTGCCCAGGGCGTAGTACCGGACAGAGACGGGCTGCTCATATCCGACCGCGCCACCATCTGCATGCCCTATCACAAGCTGCTTGACGGCCTGGAGGAGGACCGCCTAGCCGACAAGAAGTTCGGCTCCACCCGCCGCGGCATTGCGCCGGTGTACGCCGACAAGTACATGAAGAAGGCCCTGCGCATGGGCGACCTGCTGCACCCCCAGGGTTTGAGGGAGCGCCTGCGCGACATCGTGGAGTGGAAGAACATTACACTGCGCGGCTACGGCGCCCGCGCCGACGCCGACGAGATGTACGAGTGGCTAATGATAAACGGAGAGCCGCTGCTCGAGCGCATAACGGACACCACCGTCTGGCTTCACGACGCCATTGAGAACAAGGGCGCGAACGTCATGTTCGAGGCCCAGCTCGGCGCGCTGCGCGACATAGATTTCGGCATCTACCCCTACACCAGCTCGTCCACTACGCTGGCGGCCTACGCGCCCATAGGCGCGGGCGTCCCGGCGCACAGGCTGGACAAGGTCGTCGGCATCATGAAGGCTTATTCCAGCTGCGTCGGCGAGGGACCCTTCACCTGCGAGTTCTTCGGCGAGCAGGCGGACAAGCTCCGCGCGCTGGGCGGCGAGTACGGCGCGGCGACGGGCAGGCCGAGGCGCGTCGGCGGCTTCGACGTCGTGGCCAGCCGTTACGGCGTCAGGGTCCAGGGCGCGACCGAGATAGCCCTCACCAAGCTCGACGTGCTCTCCGGCTACGGCGACATCCCCGTCTGCACACACTACGAAGTGGACGGCGCCGTAACCGACAACTTCCCCAGCGGCGGCGCACTCGAGAGGGCCAGGCCGGTCTACGAGTATCTGCCCGGCTTCGACGGCGACATTTCCGGCTGCCGTAAGTTCTCCGATTTGCCGAAGGCCGCGCAGGACTACGTCGAATACTGCGAGCAGGCCGTCGGCTGCCGTATAAGCTATGTCTCCGTCGGCGCCGGCCGGGAGCAGATAATAGCCCGCTGATTACGCGCCGTCCACGCGCCCGTATGCGCGCCGGAGGGCGGCCAAATGTCCGCTTTGCGGATGGACTACAATTATTTGGAGTTGACTGGCCGTAAGGCCGAGAACCTATGAGACTGTTTTTAGCAATCCTACTTTGTAAGCTCAGCCGCGCGGCGCTCAGAATCCTGGGCCGCGGCGGCACGGCGCTGCCGGGCTCGCTGGCGCTGAAGCTGTGCCCCGACATAGTCGCGCGTCTCTCGCGCGGCGTGCGCACCGTCATGGTCACGGGCACGAACGGCAAGACCACCACCTGCCGCATGATAGAGCAGATGCTGCTCGACGCGAAGATTGACTGCATGGCCAACCGCTCCGGCTCCAACCTTGAGCGCGGCATCGCGGCCGACCTCTGTGCCAATGCCAGCCTCACCGGGCGGCCGAAAAAGCGCACCGCCGTCATAGAGTGCGACGAGGCCGCGTTCAAACGCGTCTGCGGCGAGTTAAACCCCGAGGTCGTAGTGGTGACGAACATTTTCCGCGACCAGCTCGACCGCTACGGCGAGGTGACCCACACGCTCGAGAGCATACGCATAGGCCTCGAGAGCGTGCAGCGTGCGACGGTCTGCCTCGACGCGGACGACTCGCTTGTCGCCTCGCTGGCGCCCGACGCGCCCGACCGCGTGCGCTTCTTCGGCATAGACGCCGCGCTCGGCCAGGGTAGCGAGATATCCGACGCGCCCAGGTGCATAGTCTGCGGCGCGGAGTACGAGTACGATTTCCACACCTTCGCCCACCTGGGCGGATTCAAGTGCCCGAAGTGCGGCTACAGCCGTACCGAGCCGGACGTCGCCGTGGCCGGGGTGGACACTCTGGGGCCGGACGGCTCCGTCTTTGAGATACGCGTGGACGGAGAGTACTACACAGCCGCGCTCAGTCTGCCCGCAGCCTATAACCTCTACAACGCCGCCGCGGCCGTCGCCGCCGCGACAGCTCTCGGCGTAGGGGCCGAGGGCGCGCTCAAGAGCCTTTCGCACATAGAGAGCGGCTTCGGGCGCATGGAGCGTTTCGAGCTCGGCAAGGCCAAGGTCACGATGGTGCTGGTCAAAAACCCTGCGGGCTGCGACCGCGCCATAGACTACCTCGCCGGACAGAATTTCGGCACCGCCGTGTTCTGCTTGAACGACGGGCAGGCCGACGGCACGGACGTGTCCTGGATATGGGACGCGGGCTTCGAGCGCATCTTCGCCGGAGGCAAGGCGCCGCAGCGCCTGATAGTCTCAGGTACGCGCGCCGAGGACATGCGCCTCAGGCTGAAATATGCCGGGGCGGACGAGGGCTCCGTCACCATCATCCGCGACGTCGTGGAGCTCACCGACGCCATAGCGCAGTGCGAGGGGACGGTCTGCGTCATGCCAACTTACACCGCCATGCTGCCGCTGAGGGCCGAGCTGGCCGAGCGCGTGGGCAGAAAGGAGTTCTGGAAATAATGGAGCTTCACATCTGTCATATGTACCCGGACGTGCTGAACCTCTATGGAGATAGGGGCAACGTGCTGTGCATGAAAAAGCGCCTGGAGTGGCGCGGCATAGCCTGTAAAGTATCTGAGCTGCCGATAGGCGAGCGGGCGCCGCTGGACAAGTACGACCTCTTCTTTATCGGCGGCGGGCAGGACTTTGAGCAGAGCCTGCTCTTAGACGATTTGCGCTCGGGCAAGGGCGACGACATCAAGGCCGCCGTCGAGGACGGCAAGGCCTTCCTGTGCGTCTGCGGCGGCTACCAGCTCATGGGCCACAGCTATGAGACCCATGAGGGCGAGCGCTTCAAGTTCCTCGGCGCGCTCGACCTCGTCACCGTGGGCCAGAAGGAACGCATGATAGGCAACTTCGCCTTCGAGACCGAGTACGGCACCGTCGTCGGCTTTGAGAACCACTCGGGCCGCACAAAGCTGGGCTCCGGCCTCTCCCCGCTGGGCAAGGTCATAGTGGGCTACGGCAACAACGGACAGGACGGCACCGAGGGCGCGCACTACAAGAACGTGTTCGGTACCTACAGCCACGGCCCGGTACTGCCCAAGAACCCCGGACTGTGCGACGCCATACTCCTCGCGGCGCTCAGGCGCAAATACGGCGATGCGGAGCTGACTCCGCTCAGCGACAAAAGCGAGCGCGAGGCGCACGACAGCGTCCTGCGCAGCCTGACCGAAAACGCATAACGCGAAAAAGCTCCCCAAACGGGGAGCTTTTTCGTATATGGAGTGTGGAACCGGTATAAAAGCGTGTCAGATAACGCCCCAGTCGGGGACCTTTACAGTCACCTGCTCCTCGCTGGACTTCTTAGCGGCGAGGGAGTAGATGAGGGCGCTTATGCCGTCGGCAAGCGGCGTGTCAAACTCGCGGCCCTCCTTGAGGCACTTCTGGAAGGCCTCGTGGGCGTAGAAGATGACGTCGCCTGTGGCCAAATCATAGCTGTCGTTGAACTTGATGCTCTCGGCATACGGCATGTCCTCGGTCTTCCAGGTGAGGTTTGTGAACTCAAACATGCCCTCGCCGGTCAGGAAGATGCTGCCCTTTGTGCCGATGTAGGCGCGCGAGCAGGTGGGGATGTCGCAGGCCCAGCTCGCCGCGATGGTGCCGATGGCGCCGTTGCGCAGGCGGATGGAAATGCTGGTGTGGTTGTCGAACTTGGGCACGCTGGCGATGGTGCCGGTGTAGTTGCAGCTTATGGTGTCAAAGCCGCCCGCCATGGCGGTGATGAGCTTCCAGTCGTGGCTGACGCTTTCCACGGTCATGCCGCAGGCCAGATCTGGGTCGGTGCGCCAGGAGGCGCCGAGATTCTTTGCGTGGAAGCCGAAACCTGGGCTCAGACGGGAGAAGGCGATGTCGACGGGCTCGCCGAACATGCCGGTCTTGACCAGCTCGAGCATCTTCTGGTACGCGGGGCGGTAGTAGTGGGCGAAGCCGACCATTATCCTGCCCTCGTACTTGTCGGCCATCTCCTTTATCTTCATGGCGTCCTCCAGCGTGGCGCTGACGGGCTTCTCCATGTAGAGGGGGACGTGGTGCTTGAGCACCATCTCGACGTAGTCGAGCCTCTTGGTGGGCGGGGTGGAGATAACGGCGTAGTCAGCCTGGGCGACAAGGCCCTCAATCTCGTCATAGCCGACGGCCGGGCAGCCGAACTCGTCGGAGACTATTTTGGCGTTCGTCTCGCTTATGTCGAAGCAGCCGTTGATGCTGCCGCCCAGGCGGACGACGGCGCGGCCGTGGTGGCGGGCGATGTCGCCGCAGCCTATGAGGAATACTTTCATTTGACAGCCTCCTTAATTACTTGACCATGCCGAGAACAGAGCTGACGATGTTCTCGCTGGTGATGCCGTTCATCTCGAGCAGGCGCTCATAGGGCGCGCTCTGGCCGAACTGGTCCTGAATGCCGATACGCTTGACCTGGCCCTTGCCCATTTCGGCGGCGACGCAGCAGACGGCGCTGCCCAGGCCGTTGATGATGTTGTGGTCCTCGACGGTGACTATCCTGCCGCAGTCATTGACGCAGGCGGCGACGGCTTCAGTGTCGAGGGGCTTTATGGTGTGCATATCCAGCACGCGGGCGTTCACGCCCTGGGCGGAGAGGGCCTCTGCGGCGGCAAGGGCGAGGCACACGGTGTCGCCGTTGGCGATTATGGCGGCGTCTGAGCCCTCGCGCAAGACTTTGGCCTTGCCTATTTCGAACTCGTCGTCGGGGCCGTAGATGACGGGGACGGCGTCGCGGGTGAAGCGCAGGTACACGGGACCGTCAAAGTCGGCGGCGGCCGCGACCAGCTTGCGCGCGGCGTAGTAGTCTGCGGGCATGATTACGGTCATGTTGGGGATAGTGGAGAGGATGCCCATGTCCTCGATGCACTGATGGCTTGCGCCGTCGTTGGCGGGGGTGACGCCGCCGTGGGAGCAGGCGAGCTTCACGTTCAGGTGCGGATAGCAGGCCTCCTGGCGAATCATTTCGACCATACGCATGCTGCCGAAGGCGGCGTAGGTGACGACGAAGGGAATCTTGCCGCAGGTGGCGAGACCGGCGGCCACGCCGGCGGCGTTCTGCTCTGCTATGCCGACGTTCAGGTACTGCGCGGGCAGCTCTTTGCGGAAGGCGCCGGTCTTGCAGCTCTTGCCGATGTCCACGTCAACAACGAGAACGTTGGAATTGGCCCTTCCCAGCTCGACGATCTCGTCGCCGAAGCCGTCGCGGGTAGCTTTTTTCACTATTTCGCTCATTTCAAGACCCTCCTTCAGCACTCGACGTACTGCTGCCCGAGCTCGGCCATGGCCTGCTCGTACTGCTCCTTGTTGGGAGCGGTGCCGTGCCAGCCGACCTGGTTCTCCATGTAGGAGACGCCGTTGCCCTTGACGGTGTGGCCGAAGATGCACTTGGGCCTGCCGTTCTTTACGCTGACAGCGAGGTCGAGGGCGTTGACCATTTCCTCCATGTCGTTGCCGTTTATCTCGTAGACGTCAAAGCCGAAGGCCTTGAACTTGTTGCCGAGGTCAACGGGGGGCATTATCTCGTCGCAGGTGCCGTCCAGCTGCAGGTTGTTGTAGTCGACGAATACGATGAGGTTGTCGCACTTGTACTTGTAAGCGGTGCCGCAGGCCTCCCATATCTCGCCCTCATTGCACTCGCCGTCGCCGACAGCCACAAAGACGCGGTAGTCCCTGCCGTCCAGCTTGGCGGCGATGGCCATGCCCACGCCGCAGGCGAGGCCCTGGCCCAGAGAGCCGGTGGAAATATCTATGCCGGGGCACTTCTTCATGTCGGGGTGTCCCTGGAGTGGGGACCCCTCCTTGCGGAGGGTGTCCAGCACTTCCATGGGGAAGAAACCGCGCATGGCGAGGGCGGCGTACTGCGCCGGGCAGACATGGCCCTTGCTCATGACAAAGCGGTCGCGGTCGGCCCATTTGGGGTTCTGCGGGTCGACGTTCATCTCGCGGAAATAGCAGGCGGTGACGAACTCCGCGACGGAGAGGCTTCCGCCGGGGTGCCCGCTCTGCGCCTTGTATATCATGTCGATGACGTGCTTCTTGAGATCCGTGCAGGTGTTCTTAAGCTGAGCTATGCTCATCTGCTCTTTCATGTCAATCACCTTTCTTAAATAGAGGCGCTCAGGATGTGAAGATGGTGGAAATGCCGGGTATGTATGTGATGATAAGCAGGACGATAAGCGACGCCAAGATTAACGGTACAACCGCCTTCGAAATCTGCTTCAGGTTGACCTTAGCAACGCCGCAGGCGACGTACAGGTCGACGCCGACAGGCGGGGTGTAGAGACCGATGGCGAGGTTGACTATCATTACGACGCCGAGATGTATCAGGTCGACGCCGAGAGCCTGGGCGACCGGGACGAAGAGCGGCGTAAAGATATACAGCGCGCTGGTGGAGTCCAGGAAGCAGCCGGCTATCAGCAGGATGATGTTGACGATGATGAAGAAGATGATGGTGCTGCCGCCGGTGAGGTCGGTGAGCGCGCCGGAGATGGCGAGGTCGAGGCGGCTGCGGGTGAGCACGTAGGAGAACATACTTGCAGTCGCGGTGATAAACAGGACGGTGGCGGAGGTGCTGGCGGAGTCGATGATAATCGCCTTCAGCTCCTTGAACTTGACGGTCTTGTAGACGAATACGCCGATTACCAGGCCGTAGACGACGGACACGGCGGCGGCCTCGGTCGGGGTGAAGATACCGCCGTAGATGCCGCCGAGGATAATCACCGGCATCAGCAGGCCCCAGAAGGCCTTCTTGAAGGCGACCCAGCGGTCGTGCCAGCTGGCCTTGGGCAGCTTGACAAGGTTGGCCTTGCGCCCGAGCAGCAGCGCGGCGGCTATGAGCGCGGCGCCCATGATGAGTCCCGGGATTACGCCGGCCTTGAAGAGGTCGCCGATACCTACGCCGGACGCTATGGAGCCGTACACGACGAAGGTGATGGAGGGCGGGATTATAACGCCTATCGCGCCGGCGCTGGCCATGAGGGCCGCGGAGAAGCTGGGGCTGTACCCGGAGCGGATCATGCCGGGGATCATGACGAGGCCGAGGGCCGCGACGGTGGCCGGGCCGGAGCCGGAGATGGCGGCGAAGAAGCAGGAGACGATGACGCAGACAATCGCGAGGCCGCCGCGCAGGTGGCCGACGCAGGCTTCGGCGAGGTTAATGAGGCGCTTTGAAATCTGCGCCTTGTCCATGATGTTGCCGGCGAGGATGAAGTAGGGGATGGCCAGCAGGACGAATTTGCTCATCGAAGAGCTGAACATCTGCGGCATGGCGCTCATTACGGTGTCCAGAGGACGTCCGGCGCCCTGCACCAGCATGGCGATTACGCTGGATACGCCCAGGCAGACGGCTATCGGCGCGCCCATTATGAGAAGCAGGGCGAAGCTTATGAACAGTACGGCGGCTATCATTTACTTAGCTCCTCCTTTCCTTCAGCAGACTCGGGCTTGACGCGGGCCTCCTCAATGGTGGCCTGGGCAAAGCGTATGGTTATGAATACTGCGCCGAAGGGGACGAAGGTGGCGTAAATCCACTCGGGCCACTGCATTGCGGCGGTGACCATGCCGAGGTTGTACTGGTTCATTACCATGAGCACGCCGTAGTAGACGAGCACGGCGGAGAACACGGTGCACAGGCCGTAGACAAACACCAGCAGAGCCTTGCGTGCCTTGAAGTTCACGGCGTCGGGCAGGATGGTCAGGCCCAGGTGGGCGCGGCGCTTGGCGGCAATGGCGGTGCCCATCATGCTCAACAGGATGAACAGGTATGTGGCTATCTCCTCGGAGAAGGCCAGAGAGCCTATGCCGGTCCAGCGGCAGACGACGTTTGCAAAGGTGATGCAGACCATCACTATCGTGCAGATAATGCAGATTATCTCTTCTATACGGTCGAGTATTTTATTAATCATATCGCGCACCTCCCATTAAGCTCCGATGCCGAAGGAGGCGCAGGCTTCCTCGCCGAAGTAGTCGAACATTTCCTGCTTGAAATCGGCGACGGCCTCCTCGAAGGCGGCCTTTTCCTCGTCGGTGAGGTAGGTGACGGTCATGCCCTCTTCCTTGAACTTCTCAATGGTCTCGGCCTCCTCGTTGACAAGGGTCTCGCGGCCCCAGTTGCAGGCCTCGATGGCGCACTCCTGGAGAAGCTCCTGGGTCTTGGGCTCAAGGCTCTCCCAGACCTCGGTGTTGGCGATAAAGAGGTCGCTCTCGTAGGAGTAGTTCCAGAGGGTCAGATAGTCCTGAACCTCGTACATCTTGGAGGAATCGGTTATCGAGACGCCGTTCTCCTGCCCGTCAAGGGTGCCCTGCTGTATGGCGGTAAAGACCTCGGACCAGTTCATGGCGGTGGGGTCGGCGCCGAGGGCGCGGAAGAAGCCCATGAAAACAACGCTGCCGGGGACACGGATTTTCAGGTGCTGGACATCCTCGGGGGTGCGGACCTCGTGCTTGGAGTTTGTCAGCTGACGGAAGCCGTTGTGGAAGCTTCCAAGATAGGTCATGCCCTTCGCGGCGAGACGCTCGGCGTAGTAATCCTTGCCGGTTGAATCTATGACCTCGACAGCTTCGTCGTAGTCCTCAAATATCCAGGGGATTGTGGCCACGGGCAGCTTCTCGTCTATGACGGCGAGGGTGCAGGTGGCGTAGGCCGCCAGGTCCACGCTGCCGGAAGCTATCATCTCGATCCCTCGGGAAGCGTTGCCGTTGGCCAGCTGGTCGTTCGGGAACACCGCAACGGTGATGTTGCCGCCGGAGCGCTCCTCAACGAGCTGGGCGAAATAGTCGCCCACGCGGGCGTCTATCTGCGTGTCGGTGCCGTTGACAGCCATGGTCAGCTCTATGGTCTGATACTCGCCGTCGGCCGTGTCGCCCGGGGTGTTGCCCTGGCAGCCGGAGAGGACGAGAACAAGCGCAAGAGCCAGGCATGCAACTCGTAAAACGTTTCTTCTCATTTTCTGCCTCCTATTCTTCTTTCTCCCTCAAATTTGCAGGACACAGCGCGCGGACGACTTGTATGGTACATTACTGACGTCTGTTATACTATGTCCTTTGTCTGACATACACATGGTAGCATGAACCATTTTCTTCGTCAACCTCACGAATTCGATTTTCGCTTTTGTTCAATTTCAAAGGTCATAATTTGTTTACAATTTACAAGAAAAGAACCGGCAAAGGGCTTTTTGGCCCTGAGCCGGTTAGAAAATTAACCATCTTTGTCTTTTATTTCACAACATCTAGGAAATAGGTACTGTGCACAAACTCCTCAAGGCCGTCGAGGCTGCCGCTTTCCAGTATGCCGTAGAGCTTCCAGTGCACGTCTATATGCTCACGTGAGCGGCCGGTTTTTATCATCGTTTCAACCGTCTTGCGGCGCACGGCGTAGGTGAGGGTGCGCACGACGCGGTTTATCTTGTCGGCCAGCTCGTTCTTGCATAGCGCGGAGACAGCGTCGTGGAAGGCGTCGTCCGCGCGGAAGGCGCAGTCCACTATGTCGCCGCCTAGCTTACCGCAGGCGGCGTCCTCGAACTCTTCAAGCGCGCTGCGCACCTTGGCCATACCCTCGGGCGTTTTCTTTTTTACGGCGAGGCGCATGATGCCCACCTCAATGAGCTCACGCAGCTCCATCAGGCTGTCGAAGTCCTGGCCCTGGAGTATTATGCCGTAGACCATGGGGTCTATCATGCTCTCCTGGAAGCCGCCGGCCACAAAGGTGCCCTCAGAGCGGCGGGACACAAGCACGCCCAGGTAGGTCAGTATCTTGGTCGCCTCGCGCACGCTGGTGCGCGCCACGCCCAGCTGGGCGGCAAGCTCTGGCTCGCTGGGCAGCTTGTCGCCGGGTTTGAGCTGGCCGGAGACCATGCCGTCGGTAAGGCAGTTTATCACCTGCTGAACTACGGACTCGGTCTTTAAGTTTTTAAGATAGTTTGCCTGCTCTGCCACTGCGCATCTCTCCCGTCCGCCGGGTTGGGGCAAATTCAGCACCCCTCGACGGCATTCTCATATGTATGACAAAAATACTACTATTACCTTAACCTATTTTTGACGTTTAGTCAAGTGGAGTAAATCTAACATCAGACATTAGCATGTGTTAATAAGGGCAAAATATGCAAAAAAGCGCCCCACCTCGGCGGTGGGGCGCCTGGCTCAAGTCCTTGTCTTGCCTATGAAGAACACGGCTACCAGTCCGGGGCCGGTGTGGGCGCCGATGATTGGGCCGATGTGCGTGTAGAAGATGTCCTTGAAGCCGCACTCGCGCTGCATAGCCTCGGCGAACTCGCGGGCCTTCTCGGGGGCGTCGGCCTCGGAGACAACCAGGGTCTGATTCTCGGGGTCAATTACTAGCTCCTTGACGTCCTGCACCATCTTCTTGAAGCAGGACTTGTCTCCGCGCACCTTCTGCCAGACTTCGAGGTGGCCCTCATAGTCGAGGTGCATAATGGGCACAATCTTCAGGGCGGTTCCGAAGGCGGCGCTGGTGCGGCTGACGCGTCCGCCTCGGTACAGGTAGGTGAGGTCGTTTGTGGTGAAGATGCTGTTGACCTCGTGATGTATGCTTTCAAGGTCGTTGGCGTTGTCCTCGAGGGATATGCCGCCGTCGCGGTTTGACGCGGCGCGCATGACCAGCAGACCGAAACCGGCGGAGGCGTTTGCGCTGTCGACTACGCGGCAGGTCCAGCCGGGATACTCTTCCATGAGCTGGGCCGCGGCGCTGCGGGCGTTGTCGCAGCTGCCGGAGATGGCGAGAGCGAGGGATATGTGAAGCACGTCCTTGCCCTGCTCGGCGAGAGGACGCCAGAAGTCAAGGAACTCGCCGGGATTTATCTGGCTCGTCTTGGCGACGCCGCCGGCGCGCATAAGACGGTAAAACTCCTTGAAACTCTCCTCCGTCATCTCGTCGACCATGGGCTCGCCGTCCATGGTGAAGGGCATCTTGTAGGGGAGAACGTCGATTTCACGGCATTTTTCAAGAGTGAGGTCGCAGCCGGAGTCGGCTGTTATCTGATAGGTCTTTTCACTCATTGCTTCTAACCTTTCTTTGCAAGATTATCATGGGAAATTATAGCTCAGTTTGTGTATATTATCAATAGTTAATTCGCACAAACCAATAGCCCCGCAGCTGCTCGGGCGCATATGGGGGGAAAAGACGGATTTTGCCGGAAGCCGGCCTCATCCAGAGACAGGATGGAGTATACATGCAAAAAATACGCACAAAGTTGGTTTCGGTCGTTGAAAAGCTCACCGGCGGATGCTATACTGTTTACATGCAAATCCCACTGGTATAGGAGGAGGAAACATGACTGCAAAAGAGCTTGAGCTGACAGCGGCCAAAGGCAGGCTGCTGGCGCTTGAAATGGTCTATCGCGCCGCGAGCGGGCACATCGGCGGCTCCCTGAGCGCAATGGACGCACTGACGGAGCTGTACTTTGAGGAGCTCCGCATCGACCCTGCCGAGCCGAAGGACCCCGACCGCGACCGCTTCGTAATGAGCAAGGGTCACTGCACCCCTGCGCTCTACGCTGTGCTCGCGCTGCGCGGGTATTTTGACGAGAGTGATCTGGGGCTCTTCCGCTCCATCAAGGGCCACTACTCCGGACACCCCGATATGGTGCACGTCAAGGGCGTAGACATGTCCACCGGCTCGCTGGGCCAGGGGCTCGCCGCCGCGGGCGGAATGGCGCTTGCAGGGAAGCTGGACAAGAAGGACTACCGCGTCTACGCGATGATGGGTGACGGTGAGATTGAGGAGGGCGAGATATGGGAGGCTGCGATGGCCATCCACAAGTACAAGCTCGACAACCTCTGCGGCATTGTAGACGTGAACGGCCTGCAGATTGACGGCGCTACCGCCGACGTCATGCCCTCCGAGCCGCTGGACGCCAAGTTCGCCGCCTTCGGCTGGCACGTCATCAAGGCCGACGGCCACGATTTTGATTCCCTGCGCGCCGCGCTGGCCGAGGCCCGTGAGACCAAGGGCGCGCCCAGCGTCATACTGATGAGGACCGTGAAAGGCAAAGGCGTGTCCTTCATGGAGAACAACGCCGGTTGGCACGGCAAGGCTCCCAACGCCGAGCAGTACGAGCAGGCAAAGGCTGAGCTCAGCTCGGCCATAGCGAAACTGGAGGTGGAATGAGATGGAGAAGATAGCAACACGCGGAGCATACGGTGAAGAGCTGGTGGCTCTCGCCGAGCAGTATCCCGAGCTTGTCGTCCTCGACGCCGACCTCTCCAGCGCCACGATGACCAAGTCCTTCGCGGCCAAGTACCCGGAGCGCTTCTTCGACATGGGCATAGCCGAGGCGGACATGATGGGCTTTGCGGCCGGTCTCGCCGCCTGCGGCAAGAAGCCCTTTGCAAACTCCTTCGCCATGTTCACCGCGGGAAGGGCCTGGGAGCAGGTGCGCAACTCCATTGCCTACCCGCACCTGAACGTAAAGTGCGTCGGCTCTCACGGCGGCCTCTCCGTCGGCGAGGACGGCGCTACGCACCAGTGCGTCGAGGACCTGGCGCTGATGAGCGCCATCCCAGGAATGGTGGTCGTGAACCCCTGCGACGGCCCCGAAATGCGCAAGGCGGTAAAGGCCCTGCTCGACTACGAGGGCCCGGCATACCTGCGCCTCGGCCGCATGGCTGTTGAGAGCGTCACGGACGAGACCCCGGGATATGAGTTCACCCTCGGCAAGGCCGCGCTGCTCCGCGACGGCAGCGATGTAACGCTTGCCGCCACCGGCCTCATGGTCCAGCGCGCCCTCGCTGCGGCGGATATCCTCGCCGCCAAGGGCCTATCCGCCCGCGTACTCGACATCCACACGATAAAGCCGCTCGACACCGAGGCCATCCTCGCCGCCGCGCGAGACACCGGCTGTATCGTCACCAGCGAGGAGCACAGCATCATAGGCGGCTTGGGCAGCGCCGTGGCCGCAGTCTGCGCCGAAAACTGCCCCGTGCCGGTGGTGCGCCACGGCGTGATGGACGAGTTCGGCCGCAGCGGCAAGGCCCTGGAGGTGCTCGAGCATTACGGCCTCACCGCCGAGGTCATGGCGGAGAAGGCCGAGCGCGCGATAGCGCTGAAAAAGAAGTAAGTCGTTAAATTATCTACAATCTAGGCGCCGATTTGCACAGTTATTGTGCAATCAGTTGAAAATTTGTTGAAATTTTCATAGCTTTTAATAATTGAATTTACACTGCCTGAGGGACTAAAATAAAGTAGTCCAATATGTACACAGTGGGCAGAGAAGGGAAAGGCATGTGCGGACACGGGGCTATACCCGGAGTCCGCACTGCTTATTTTTACGCCGCAGTCGGGGGAGCATGCGCGGGTGAAAGGATGATGACGGGTGAAGTACATAATGGCGCTCGACCAGGGCACCACCAGCTCACGCTGCCTGATATTCGATTACAGCGGGCGCATATGCTCGCTCGCGCAGAAGGAGTTCACGCAGTACTATCCGCAGCCCGGCTGGGTCGAGCACGACCCGGAGGAGATATGGGACACTACGCTCGAGGTGGCCCGCACAGCCATGCTGAAAATGAAGGTTCCGGCGCGGGACATAGCCGCGATAGGCATCACGAACCAGCGCGAGACCACCGTGGTTTGGGACAGAAACACCGGCGAGCCGGTCTGCAACGCCATAGTCTGGCAGTGCCGCCGCACCAGCGGAATGGTGGACGAGCTCGTCGACGCCGGATACTCCGACTTGATACGCTCCAAGACCGGCCTCATACCCGACGCCTACTTCTCGGGTACCAAGCTGCGCTGGATACTCGATAACGTCCCGGGCGCACGCGAGCGGGCCGAGGCGGGAGAGCTGTTCTTCGGCACGGTGGACACCTGGCTCATCTGGAAGCTCACCGGGGGACGGGCGCACGTCACGGATTACACTAACGCCTCGCGCACCATGCTCTTCGACATACACCGCCTGTGCTGGGACAGCGAGCTTTTAAAGCTCCTGGACATACCGGAGTGCATGCTGCCGGAGGTCAGGCCTTCGAGCCAGGTTTACGGCTGGACGAAGTACGAGCTCTTCGGCGGGGAAATACCCGTTGCGGGCGCGGCGGGCGACCAGCAGAGCGCGCTCTTCGGCCAGTGTTGTTTTGAGCCCGGAGACATGAAGAACACCTATGGCACGGGCTGTTTCCTGCTCATGAACACGGGCGGCGAGCCGGTGATGAGCCGCAGCGGGTTGCTGACTACGGTCGCGGCCACCCTGCCGGGCCAGGTGCAGTATGCGCTCGAGGGCAGCGTGTTCACCGCCGGCGCGGCCGTGCAGTGGCTGCGCGACGAGCTGGGCGTCATATCCTCGGCGGCGGAGTCGCAGGAGTACGCCGAGAGCGTCCCCGACACGGCGGGCGTGTACGTTGTTCCGGCCTTTACGGGACTGGGAGCGCCGTATTGGAACCAGTACGCGCGCGGCATGATAACCGGCGTAACGCGCGGCTTCTCGAGGGCGCATCTGGTGCGCGCCACGCTCGAGAGCATAGCCTACCAGACCGTGGACATCTGCGCCGCAATGCAGACCGACGCGGGCGTACCGCTCACGGAGCTGAAGGTGGACGGCGGGGCCTCGGCCAACAGCTTCCTGATGCAGTTCCAGGCGGACGTGCTCGGCTCCGAAGTCGTGCGTCCCAAGTGCATAGAGACCACCGCAATGGGCGCGGCGTATCTCGCCGGACTCGCGGTCGGGCACTGGAAGGGCCTGGACGATGTGCGCGCGAGCTGGGAAACGGACAAGACTTTTGCCCCGCAGATGGACGGCTCAAGGCGTGAAGAGCTGCTCAGCGGCTGGAAAAAGGCGGTCAGGTGTGCTCTGACGTGGTCGGAGAGCTGAGTGGGGCTTGCACGGTATGTTAAACTGTGGTAAAGTCTTGCGGAGAGAAATTTTACGCGCCGCGGGCGCGCTGCGATAACGGCATAGCGAACGGCGCCTGAAGCTTCGCGCATGCCGGCTGTCAGGCCGCGCGCTGAGACTTCAGGCCGTGCCTTTGCACAGCAAAAAAGGAGCTCTTTTGGAGGGAGACATAGCATGATACTAGATACCTCGCGCTACTCCGGGAAGTGCGAATGCGGGCGGGAACACCCGCTTGAGACCAAGCTGGTGGCCGTGGAATACGGCTGCCTGAACGACTTCGACAAATACATGGACGAGTACGGCCTGACCGGCCGGCGCACCGTCCTCTACGACACGAACACTTATAACCTGCCGGGCATGATACATGTGCGCGCGGACAAGGAGATAGTGCTGGAGGCAAAGGGCCTGCACTCCGAGAAGAACATGATAGAATCCGTCACGCCGATGCTGGACAACCCCGATGTGATAATTACTGTGGGCAGCGGGACGCTGATGGACTTCGCCAGGTACAACGCCTATCACATGGGCATACCTTTCGTGGCCGTGCCGACGCTGGCCAGCTCCGACGGCTTCACCGCCAACGTCTGCTCCATCGTCATAGACGGGCACAAGGAGTCCATCCCCATGTGCGCCCCGGCCATGGTCCTGGCCGACCTGAACATAATTTCCGCCGCGCCGACGCATTTGACGGTGAGCGGCATAGCGGACATACTGGCCAAGAACATATCCCTCGCCGACTGGCTCATAGCTCACATAGTCTCCGGCGAGTACTACTGCGAGCGCACGGCGGGCGTGGCCCGGAGAGGGCTGGAGCTCATGACAAAGTGCACCTACGGCCTGCTCAACGGAGAGACGCCGGACTATGAGGGCATGGCGACGGCTCAGATGCTGGCCGGCCTCTCCATGCAGCTGCTGGGCAACTCCCGCGCCGCCTCCGGCGCCGAGCACCTCATAGCCCACCTAGTGGAAATGAAGCCGCCCAGGTTTGAAAACGCGCACGGCGTACACGGTGAGTGCGTCGGCGTGGGCACCGTGCTCTGCGCCGAGGAGTACCACCGCCTGGCAAAGCTCAGGCCGAAGGCAAAGCCCTTCGAGCCTCTCAGTGAGGACTGGGTACGCGAGAAGTTCGGCCCGCTGGCCGATAAGATTATCAGCGTCAACGCCGACGACGTGCTGGGCACCTTTGATTCGCAGAACATAGTAGACCACTGGGACGAGATATGCGAGATAATCGCGGGCATACCCACGGCGGAGGAGTTCACGGCCATACTCAAGGGCCTGGGCGGCAAGTACCGTCTCTCCGACATCGGCATAGACGAGAGCCTGAAGCCGGAAGTGCTGGATATCTCTTCGGCGATAAGAAACCGCCTTACTCTGGCGCGCATGCGCAGGGTATTGGACTTCGGGGAGGATTGAAATGAAAATCTGCGTTTTCGGCGCTTCCAGCCGTGACCTGAAGCAGGTCTATTACGACGAGGCCTTCGCCCTCGGCGCCATACTGGCGAAGCGCGGCCACTCCATAGTTTTTGGCGGCGGTACAAGCGGGCTGATGGGCTCGGCGGCGCGCGGCGCGAAGAGCCAGGGCGGCTATCTGATCGGCGTCGCGCCCAAGTTCTTCGATGAGCCGGGCGTGCTGTACGAGGGCTGCGACGAAATGGTGTTTACTGAGACAATGTCCGAGCGCAAGAAGGCCATGGAGGACATGTCCGAGGCCTTCATCACTCTGCCGGGCGGCATAGGCACCTTCGAGGAGTTCTTCGAGGCGCTGACGCTCAAGCAGCTGGGCCGTCACGCCAAGGCCATGGCCGTGCTGAACACCAACGGCTACTACGACGCGATGGAGGCCATGATACAGCGCGCCGTGAGGGAGGAGTTCTTCACCGCCAGCGGCCGTGCGCTCTACGAGATGTTCGAGGACGCGGCGCTGCTGGTGAACTACATAGAGCACTACGAGGCGAAGCCGGAAGAGGTTTGGAAGGAAAAAATCTTCGGAAACTACACAAAAGAGTGAAAAGCGGGCCGTATGGCCCGCTTTTTTTGCCTTAGGTGATGTACGGCCTTTGTTTGTCATTAGGGCCTGAGCGGGCCGTAGAAATAGCTGGCAGTCGCGCCCCCGTCGATGAGGAAGTCAGCGCCGGTAATGAACGCGCCCTTGCCGCCCATCAGAAGCTCGGCGACGTTCGCCACCTCGTCGGGAGTTCCAGGGCGTCCCGCCGGACATTTCGTAAACATGTTTTTGTAGAAGCCGCCGTGTCCACCTACTTGACGCGCTCTGCGGCCTCCGTGAAGCTGCCGGTTTCCACCACGGCTGCGAAATATTGCATCTGCCTGAGCAGCATTGCCAGTCCCCCTTCCGTGTGCGCCTGGATTATATCATGTGCGCCCGGTCCCTTTCAAGCCGCCGGGCTTGCAAGAAGTGTGCGGATATTATATAATCTTGCCCATGAGAAGGACAGCTATATCTTTTGTCCTCGCCGCAGCGCTGCTGTTGACAGCCTGCTCCGCGAGGCCCAGCGGAGAATTGCCCGAACCCGAATACACCACACCCGTATCCACGCCAGAGCCGGAGGCGACGCCGTCGCCTACGCCGGAGCCGCCCGAGGACGAATACTTTACCATATCCATGGTGGGCGACTGTACGCTGAGCTCGTCGCAGCGTGAGGACTACTTTGAAACCGTCGTCAACGGGGACATGTCCTGGCCCTTTTCGGGTACAAAGCAGTATTTTGAGGACGATTACCTCACCATTGCCAACCTGGAGTGCTCGCTCTCGCACGAAATGCTCTACGGAAGCGCTACCTTCACTTTCTGCGGCGACGCGGAAAACGCCGAAATGCTCGTGCAGGGAGGAGTGGACTTCGTCACGCTCGGCAACAACCACACGATGGACTTCGGCCAGATCGGCCTTGACAACACCAAGGGCGTCCTCGAAGAGTACGGCGTCGCCTACGCTGCGCCGGACGCCAGCTACATATACGAAGCAGACGGCGGCATCACCGTCGGGCTCTACGCCGCGCCCTGGACGGCGTCCCAGGCGCAGGTTGTGAGCGGGGTGTCCGCTCTGGCGGCCAACCCGGATGTGGATATCGTCATCTGCCTGATGCACTGGGGAATTGAAGGCTCTTACAGGCAGAACAGCGCCCAGACTTCGACCGCCTATGCGGCGATAAACGCAGGAGCGGACATTGTATACGGCTCGCACCCGCACGTTTTGCAGCCCATAGAGGAATACAACGGCGGATACATAGTGTACTCGCTCGGCAACTTTGTGTTCGGCGGGAACAACGCCCCGCGCGACCGCGACACGGCGATAGTCCAGTTCACGGTAAAGCGCTCCGCCGACGGCAGCGTGTCCGTCGAGGGCTGGGAGGCCATACCCTGCAGCCTGTCCAGTACCTCTGTGACGAACGATTTCCGGCCGGAGCCGTATGAGGAAGGCAGCGAGGAGTACGAGCGCGCTATGAGCAAGCTGAACGGCACCTTCACAGGCCCGGATTTGGTTGTAGACTACTCAGAATATGAAGACGAGGGCGAAGCGGGGACTACCGAGCAGCCCGCTTCATCAGCCGCTCCCGAGGACGGCGTCACGGAAGGGGAGGACGCAGTTGAAACAGAATAGGCTATATCCCGCCGTGACGGTGTCCGCCAAGGCGGAACGCAGCCTGCGCTCCGGGCATCCATGGGTCTACGCCGATGAGATACGTTCGACTCAGGGGGAGCTCACCGCAGGCGGCATAACCGACGTGTTCACGCTGAAGGGCTCCTGGCTCGGCGCGGGGATATACTCCGCCGCGAGCAAAATTGCCGTGCGCGTGCTCACGGACAATGCAAACGAGACTTTCAGCGACGCCTTCTTCGAGAGGAGGGTAAAATATGCGCTGGAGTACAGGCGCACCGCCATGGGCGCAGATTTCAACGCCTGCCGCCTCATCTTCGGCGAGGCCGACGGCCTGCCCGGCGTTACGGTGGACAGGTTCGAGGACGTGCTCGTCACGCAGATACTCTCCTACGGCATGGAGGTGCGCAAGGATATACTCTACCGCGCCCTGGTTGCACAGCTCGCGGAGCTGGGCGTCGGGATACGCGGCGTATATGAGCGCAGCGAGTCGCCTCTGCGCGCCAAGGAGGGGCTGGAGCCCTGCTCCGGCTGGTACGAGGGACTGCCGCACTCTGGCGGCACTAGCGTTGTCATAAGCGAAAACGGCGTGAAGTACACCGTGGACTTCGAGAACGGGCAGAAAACAGGCTTTTTCCTCGACCAGAAGTACAACCGCCTCGCCGTGGCGCGTCTCGCCCCCGGCAAGCGTGTGCTCGACTGCTTTACGCACACGGGTTCCTTTGCGCTCAACTGCGCCCTGGCCGGTGCGGAGCATGTCACCGCCGTGGACGTGAGCGAAAGCGCCGTCTCACTCGCGCGCGAAAACGCGCGCCTGAACGGGCTCGACGGACGCATGGACTTCCTGGCGGCGGACGTTTTTGACCTGCTGCCCAAGCTCCTGGAGGAGCGCGCGCACTACGACATCGTCATACTCGACCCGCCCGCATTTACCAAGTCCCGCCGCACGGTGAGAAGCGCCGAGCGCGGCTACAAGGAGATAAACTACCGGGCCATGCGGCTGCTGCCGCGCGGCGGATATCTCGCCACGGCCTCGTGCTCGCACTTCATGGAAAACGAGCTCTTCGTGAAGATGCTGCACTCCGCCGCCCGCGACGCCAATGTGAAGCTCCGCGAGGTCGAGGTCCGCAAGCAGGCCCCGGATCATCCAATCCTCTGGAATGTCCCTGAGACGGAGTATCTGAAGTTCTACATATTCCAGATAGTATAAGCCAACCTGCACGGCAGACGTACAAAGGAAGGCGAATGTGCATGCCGCTGCTGTTTAAAGGAAATATAAGGGGCTATTTTGCTGCGGCGGCCCTGGGCGTGGCCGCAGGGCTGCTGGCGGCGGCGCTGAGTCTGCTGCCTCACGGTACGCTGTGGAGCTTCTCGTCGTTTGGCTCGGGGACAATAGGCTTCTGGATGTTTTCAACCTCGACCATTGTGCTTTTGAGCGCGTCCCCACGGGTAGCCGCCGCAAATTCCGGCATATATGTAGGGCTTATGTTCGCAGTCACGGGCATATTTAAAACCCTGAGGCTTATATATTCTGAATACTATTTTACATCCGGATTTTTGAGCATGGCAGCTGATTTGCTGCTGTACAGCGTGATTCCGGGGCTTGTCTGCTCAGCGCTCGGCGCCGTGCTGTGGTATGGGCGCAAAGGCGGCAGGCTTTCACGGCTGCTGCTTGCTGCGCCGCTGATAGTGACGCGGTCGAGGCGGCCATAATGTTTTTCCGCGTCGCTGCAGAGGGCACAATGCTTTTCCAGGCAGTGCTGGACACCGGCTGCGCGGCGGCCTACCTGTTTATTTTCCGGCGCGGGTTGTTCGGCTTGAAAAAAGAATAGGCGTAAGTGAACCAAAAGGGCTGTCTTTCGACAGCCCTTCAGCTTTTTATCTTACGACGGAGCTTCAGCTCCACGCCGCAGCGTGCGGCCGCCTCGCGTAGAGTGTCCGCCACGAAGGCGCAGCGCTCCTTTTCGGACAGCGCGCCGGAGCAGCCTATGAGCTCCATAGCCTCGCGCAGCTCCGGCAGCTCAAGCAGGTTTACAGCCAGGCAGTAGAATGACTTCTTACGCCCGTCGTTGTAGCTCTCAAGCAGACGCGCGAGTATCTGCGCCTTCTCCCGCTGCTCTAGGCCGTAATTCTCGGGCCCCATCTCCCGTGCGCGCTCCATGTCGGAGAGCTGACGCCGGTGGGTGATGAACGAGTCGTAATCGTCGATGCCCTCATACTTTTCGCAGGGGTAGTCCGGGCACTGGAAGCAGTATTCCACACCTCCGTGCTCCAGGCTGCACCGTGCCAGTGAGCACGACTGGTTCCCATTGCCGCAGCCGCCGCAGTGCCCGCCCAGCGACATGGGGCACAGCGCGCAGTTGAGCCCGCAGAGCGAGAAAAAAGTGTCTTTACGCGTGAAGCCTTTCATGTTATCAACCGTCCCTTGCCAAAACTATCCGCATTATATCGGACCGGGAGGAAATATGCCGGCCCAGCGTAAAAGCGCCCGCCGAAAGGCGGGCGTTTTGCTTTCACATGTAAACGACGGTTTCTTCGAGGCCCTTGCGGCTCGCGTGATTGGGGAGAGGGCCCGCGCCCTCTGCGGCGTAGCCCAAATCCATGAGCATGAGCACACGCTCGTTTTCGGGCAGGCTGAGAATTCTTGCGGCCTCGTCCGGATCAAAGCGGTTGAGCCAGCAGCTGTCAACGCCCGCGTCTTTGGCGGCGAGCAGCATGTGTGTGGCGACAATTGCGGAATCCTCCACGCCGGAATCGTACTTCTCGCCGGGATAGACGAACACGTTAGACTTATCGAAGGCCACAACGAGCACGGTGGACGCGCCGTAGCGGCAGGGTGTTATCTCGTCGACCTTGGCGAGCGCCTCTGGAGAGCGCATGACGTAGACGCGCTGTTCCTGAAGGTTCTTCGCCGTCGGCGCGAGCCTCCCGGCCTCGAGTATAACGTCGAGCTGTGCGTCCTCTACAGGACGGCCGTCGAATTTCTTGCAGGAGTAGCGGGCTTTTACCAGTTCAGAAAATTCCATATTCATGTCCTCCCGGCATTCAAATATAAACTATTCTACCACAGCACCGGGAAAATGTTAAGAGCCAATGTTATATCATGTCTTTCAGCCTCGATGTGAGAGTGTTTACGCCCACGGCTGAGAGCATGCCGTAGACCGGGTCGTTATCCGGGTCCCATGGCGTTTCTAGGGAGCGCTTCAGACGCGCGAGCAGTTCATTGTACTTCTCTGTATCCCCGGCGCTTTCGGCAAGGTCTGCGAGGGCCGACAGGCCCATCCACTCTGGAAGGCCTGCGGCGGCGGTCACGGCCTCTATCCTGTGCGCTATGTCATCCGCCGCTTCGCTTTGTCCGGCTTTCTGCGCGTCGGACACCAGGTGGCCCATTGCGGTGACCGCTTCGTTTATTCCCTCGAGCGCACGGCTCTGCCAGAGACGCCGGGCCTCGTCCATCTTGCCCTGCGCGGTGTAGAGCAGGGCGAGTTGCTCGGTGCGGTCTATGACGTTGCGCGGCAGCGACTGCACCAGCGCTTCGGCGCGCTCCAGCTCTCCGTTTGCGCGGCAGCGGCTCAGCACCATGACAAGCGCCGACAAGCGCACTTCGGCGTCCGTGCTCTCCGCGAGCCTGTCGTACCAGGCGTCAAGCTTTTCACGGAACGGCGAAGGCTCGTCTACGGCGTAGAGATATAGCGCCCCGTCCAGGTAATAGGCCGAGGAGAGCAGCAGCTTCTCGCAGCTCGGGTATTCGTGTGTTTTCTTTTCCGCGCGTTCAAACGCGGCGGCGTAGTCCTCGGACTGCACTGTTTCGTGCAGCGAATTCACAAATTCGCTAATCTCGCTGTCCGAGAGCTCCTCGCTGAAGTCCAGCAGCGTGTTTAAGTCAACGCCCAGCAGCCGGGCCAGAGCGGGCAGGAGCGTGATGTCGGGCAGGCTAGCGCCCCGCTCCCATTTGTTGACGGCGGATGCCGTGATACCCAGGCGGTGTGCCGCCTGCTCCTGAGTGAGCCCCTGCTCGCGGCGCTTTTCGCGTATTATCTCATTTATGCGCATGGTATCACCTCATTGACAGGATACCACGGCCCACGCCTGACCGCAACGGCGCCGCACTCAAGTTCCCTGCCCAAAACCTGAATGCCGCTCACGCCCGGCATGCAGCCGGGCTTTCTGCCGACCCGCATTTGATGCAGCATGAGAAGTCCTGGTGCGTTGTGCGGAAAAAACGGCGCGTAGGCCCCCACCATGTCCTCGCGGCAGACCGGTCCGCGGCTAACGTGCATGTCAAAGTCCAGCGGCAAACTGACGAAGCCCGAGAAGATGCGCGAGACGTCCTCGGACGCTATGTACATTCAACCCGCCGATGACGTGACAGCTGTGTCGGCTGCAATGATAGTACTGCGTTGGTGTCTTGTTTTGCCTGTTGTTAACAAAAGACATTGACCAACCGCAGTCGGCGCACTTTACAAGGCCGGCAAAAATCTGCGTCGTTCCATCTCGCCTACTGCGCCGCCTCGACACTATTTGCTCCTGAACTTGGAAGAACACGTCTTTGCTGATGATAGCCTCATGAGTGCCCTCCATACGCGTCCATTCATCTTGCGGCTTACGCACACGCTTCTTGTTCTTGTACGAGATATTCGTCTGGCGGTTGTGAATCGTGTTGCCTATGTACGTTTCGTCTTTGAGCATTGTCTTGACCTGATTCACTGTCCACGCACAGCGCTTTTCTTCCGGAGCATCGGCGTAAATGTTGGCAAACGTCCCGTAGCGCGAGTAATTTAGCCATCCGGGAGTTGGAACCTGCTCCGCAATCAACGTTTTCGTTATCTTGGCGGCTCCAGCGCCGTGAAACGCCATATCGAAGATTTTTTCCACAATCCACTTGGTGTCCTCGTCAATCACGAGGGCGTTTTTCTTTTCCGGGTCGCGCTTGTAGCCGAGCGGAGCATAAGCGAAAATTCGCTCGCCATTTGCAAACTTGGAGTGCAGCGCGGCCTTGACCTTGCGGCTGGTATCTTTCGCAAACCACTCATTAAATAAGTTCTTAAAGGGAACGAAGTCGCTCAACCCGCGTTCGGTGTCCTCGTTTTCGGTGACGGCGATGTAGCGTATCTGCTTCTCCGGGAACACGAACTCGAGATAGTAGTCCATCATCACGTGTTCGCGACCGAAGCGGCTGAGGTCTTTGGTGACGATGCAGTTTACCTTACCCGCGTCAACGTCAGACATCATGCGCTTGAACGAGGGCCGCTCGAAATTCGTTCCGCTCCATCCGTCATCGACGTACTCGTCAATGACGTGTAAGCCGTTGTCTGCGGCGTATTTGCGCAGGATGGTGCGCTGCGTCTCAATGCTCACGCTGTCGCCGTAGCTCTCGTCATCGCGGCTGAGGCGCATATACAGTGCGGTGTTGTAAATTTTAGGCTGTTTCAAATGTTACCTCCTTTGTGCGAAACAGCCCGCGCTTATGTGGTCATTATACCGTAGACGCGGGCTGTCCGCAACGGTTTATTGTGCTGTGTAGTCTATTACGTTCTCGATTAGTGCGGCGACGGGTTTACCTGTGTCCGCGAAATGCTCGCGGACTTTCAGCCGTGAGCCTCCGCAGTAGAAGTACGTCTCGCCGTCCTCATCTACGGCGTAGAATGCGGTGTTGTCCAGCGTGGGCTTTGGCTCGCGCTCTTCTTCCCACTGTTTGAGCAGCTCTTTGGGCGGTGTGTCGGTGCAGTCGCTTTGGCCCTGTTGACAAAAGCGCCATAGGACGCAGCTCCATGCTGTACCCTATGGCGCTTAGAGTTTTACGGAGACTCACGCCCGGGTGTTTCCGGGTCGTCAGGAGCTTTACC